>Ga0307374_10000027_pt1 | contig 214452 bp, 187 predicted proteins | sample OX3MG_FD_202532 | JGI IMG/M metagenome (GOLD analysis project Ga0307374, IMG submission 202532) | Soil microbial communities from Risofladan, Vaasa, Finland - OX-3 | ecosystem: Environmental > Terrestrial > Soil > Coastal area > Acid sulfate soil | place: Finland: Risofladan, Vaasa...
CCATTGCGGGCCGCGACGCGCGTGCGAAATCGAGCGCGAGATCGACGTAGCGGCGCGCGGCGATGGCGGCCGCGGCGCGCTGATCGGGCGCGGTCGTGGCGTCGCGGCTCCGCAGGCTCTCAACTTTGGCACGCACCAGCGCGCGATGTATCTTGTACAGCGGAATGAGCAGCGGCAGATCGGCGTCGCCTGAAACTTCGCGATAACCTCCCACCAACTCGTCGGAGAGTCCGCGGACGCCGAGCCGGTCGAGGTCCATTGCGAGAAACCCAAGGTCCGAAGCGACGTCGACGTAGCGCAGCCCCTCGCTGAACTCGACGCAGTCGATGATCGTGATCGTATCGCCGGCGAGGGACACATGCTCGCAGCGCAGGTCACCGTGGCCTTCGCACACGCGGGCGCCCCGCGCGCGGCGGTTGAGCAAGCTCCAGCGCAAGTCGACTATCGAATGGGCGAAGCGCTCGAGCTCATCCACTTCCGCCGGCGCGATCGTGTTCGCGCTATCGAGCGCGAGTTCTCCCAGGTTTCCGTGCACCAGCCGCCATATCGACGCCGCCGAGCCATACTCCCATCCCTTGTCGGCGGCGGCGGCGCCGTGGAAGGCGGCGAGCCGCGCGCCGATTGCGCGAATCTGCGCAACGCTCACCGCACCTTGAGCCACCATTCGATCGAGCATCGTGGCTTCGCCCAGCCGGCGCATTCTGACCGCCCACTCGACCACCGCGCCCGCCCAGGCCGCACCAGCGGACGCCTCGTCCAGCGCCAGCGCTCCACCGTCGCGCCTTAAGATCGCAACCACGCCGAGGTAGACGCCCGAGGCGAGCCGCCGGTTAAGCCGCACCTCGTCGAGACATAGTTGATGTCGGCGGGCGAGCGTGGAAGCGTCGAGAAAATCGAACCGCACCGGTTTCTTGATCTTGTATACATACGCGCCCGCCAGGAAAACGTACGATACGTGGGTCTGACGCAATTCTACGCACGGCGGATGATCCGGGTACATTTCCGCACGCATCATCGCAGCGACGACCGCGGGCAAGGGACGTGCGGGACGGATAGGTTGCGCTCGTATGGTCGTCGCGGGGTCCATGACGCTTCGGGGCTCGGCCTTCAATTTGCCTGGAGAAATGCGCGCAGCACGTCGCTGATCGAGATAATCCCAACCAACCGTTCGTCCTCGACCACCGGCAGCGCGCCGATCTTAAGCTCGAGCAGGCGCTGCGCCGCCTCGTGAATAGGTGTGGAAGGCGTGACCGTAACGACCTCCGTGGTCATCGCGAGCCTGACCTCGGTATGGTCGAGGTAGCCCTCGTGGCGGCGCAGGTCGCGGTCGGTGATAACTCCCACGAGCTTGCCGTCGCTTAGGACCGGCATGGTGCGGAAATGGCCGGAAAGCATCTTAGCGCGCACGGCCGAGAGTTTTTCGGCCGGCTCGGCGCTTATGGGATGCGGCGTCATCCACTTGGCAGCCAGGTGCACGTCAGATTCCTGGCGTTGCACGGTTAACACCGGGCAGGTGGCGTCACGCAATACGGCCTCGGCCACACTGCCAAGCAGCATTCGCCTGACACCCTTGCGGCCGTGGGTCGCAAGCACGATCAAATCGGCGGCCATCTGACGCTCGAGCGCCAGAATCTCGTGGGCCGGGTCACCGATCCGGGTCAGCAACTCGCACTTCACGTCCGAGCGCTGGCGTTCGACGATGGTCTCGAGCTTGTGCCTGGCGATTTTTTCCTGCTCTTTGTAGATGTCAACATAGTTAGGCATCCCGGTCGGCGCCACGACCATCGGAACCACGTGCATCAGGAACACCGTGCCGCCGGTTTCCGTAGCTATTCGTACGGCGGCGTCCAATACCGCAGGCGCAGTCTCATCGAACTCTATCGGGGCCAGAATCCGTCGATATGGAAAGGCCATTCGATTTGCCTCCTCAATAGTCGCCGCTACTGGCGATGCTCATCGATCCACATCATTAGCTATAGCCGTGCCAACAAAAAACGTCGCGCGTTATGAATCGCCACGCGATTCCAGGCGCAAGTCTGGCGCCACAAACCACAAAGGCTGTGTCCGATGGATACATATTGCGAGGTTGTAGCGAAAGGAGACTCTATCGGGCGAGATTCATGTGCGCTAATCGAGTTGATAACGGCGCAAGCGAGCATACAGCCGCTTACGCGAAATGCCGAGCAGCTTGGCGGCGCGTAGCTTGTTGCCGCCGGTCGAAGCCAGCGCGCGCCGGATAAGGTCGCGCTCGGTGTCGGTGAAGCTCAGCGTGGCAGTGTTCGCCGCCTCGCCCGGTGGGACGGATTGCGGCGCCAAGGGCGGAATTTCCGCTCTGGCCGCGACCGCGGACGGTAAGTCGGCGAGCCGGATCGTATCCGCGTCTCCGAAGGTAAAGGCCGATTCGATCGCGTTGGAAAGCTCGCGCACGTTGCCGGGCCAGTTGTAGCGGCTCATCGCTTCCAGCGCCTGCGGCTCGATCCCGGTGATCGGCGCGGTCCTCATGATGAGCCGGTTGAAGAGCGCGATGAAATGGCCGGCCAGCAGCGGGACGTCGGCCAGGCGCTCGCGCAGCGGCGGGACCTCGATCAGGTTGACCTGGAGGCGATAGTAGAGGTCCTCGCGCAGATTCCCTTCGCGGACCGCGGCCTGCGGGTCTCGATTGGTGGAAGCGATCACGCGCACGTCGAACGGCACTTCGCGGGTCGAGCCGACCGGACGCACCGTGCGCTCCTGGAGCGCCCGCAAAAGCTTGCTCTGGGTGGCCGCGCTCATCTCGGTGATTTCGTCGAGGAACAGCGTGCCGCCCTCGGCAGCGCGAAACAGTCCCTGGTAATCGATTGTGGCGCCGCTGAAGGCGCCGCGCTTGTAGCCAAAAAGCTCGCTCTCGATGAGTTCGCGCGGAATCGCGGCGCAATTGAGCGCAACGAACGGCGCCACCGGCGTGCGCGAGCATTCGTGCACCGCGCGCGCCACCAATTCCTTGCCAGTGCCGCTTTCGCCGACGATCAGCACGGTGCCACGCACGCCCGCCGCCGCTTCGGTCCGGGCATATAGCCGGCGCATCGCCGGAGTCGCGCCGACCAAGCCATGAAAGTTCGACCGCCCTTCTCCCGTGGCACGGCTCGCTTCCTTCTCCAGTCCTTGGATTCGCGCCGCGGCGATTGCCTCGTTGTCCCTGAAGTACGCCTCGGCCAGCGCGATTATCCGGCAGTGGCTGATCTTGTCGAAAACTCGGTAGAGGGAGGGAGCGACCCCGGTGGGAAAAGCGGCGATGGCGCTCTCCTCGAACAGATGCATCGAGGCTACGACTTCGGCGAACGGCACTCGCCGCTCAGACAGCGCGACGCCAATCCGGCGTATCCGGATCACGAACTGCTCGAAGGTGCCCTCGCGCAGCGTCTGAGTCGTGGCGTCCAGGTCAAGGCCGCAGATCTCGAAGAACTCGCTTTGCGCGAGCGAGCGTTCGTCGCCGAAATGGAGCAGGTAGAGCTGATGCCAGTGCTCGAGGATTTCCTGGCGATGGCTCGCGAGCGCCTCCAGAATGGGCGCCAGCTCGGCCAGTTCATAGTCCCAGAGCAGATGGTAATAGTTAAGCTGGCTCTGATGCACCGCCGGCGCGGTGGACGGTTTGGATCGAGTCACCAGGGAACAACTAACAGTCGTCGCTGCGCCCGGCAAACACGTGCCGCGGCGGAGGGCGGCGGAAGTCAGGGCGTGGCAGCTTCTTTCGGCCTGACTACCAGCACTGGCCGCGGCGAGCGGCGGATCACCCGTTCGGCCACGCTGCCGATGAGAAAATGGCTCACTCCCTTACGCCCATGCGTTGCCAGCACGATGAGGTCGGCGTCCATTTCCTGGGCCTGCATAAGGATGCCGTCGGCCGCCTCGCCGCTGCGCGTTTCGATCTTGTAGGCAACCCCGCGGCCCTCGAGATGGACAGCCGTCAGCTTCTCCAGCTCGGCCCGCGCGGTTTTCTCCCATACCGGGTAAGGGTCCAGCGGGATCGGAGAAAACTCAGTGGCGTTCAACGGCAGCGGTGCGACGTGCAGCGCGCAAAGCGTCGCGCCGTTTTGTTCGGCGATTTCACGCGCAAAGTGCAGTACCGCCGCCGAGGACTCGTCAAAGTCCACCGCGCATAAAATTTTGTCGAAGAGCTTTTTCACGTTCCGCCTCGATCCTGTTGACATCCTCGTCGCCGATGCAGGGCGCCATTAAACATTACCAGCAACCTTGTTCGATCGCGGAGCCCAATTGACAAGGGTCAGTGCCAGCGCGGTGCGGCCGGGCATCTTCTCATGCCGCTCAACGCGGCTTGGAAACGGCGGCTGCCAAACGCGCAACCTGAGCATCGGTTACCTCCCGCGTCACCGCTAGACCTGGGCGCCAAGCTGCTGCTTCATCTGGATAATACGCGCGACGCCGGTGCGCGTGATAAACCCCGCCATCTTGCCGCCATCGACGACCACCAGACGGCCGCTGTTAACCTCGTTCATCTTGTGCATCGCCTCGAGCGCGGTCGCTTGAGGCGCGATTTCGAGACCCGGCTCCAGCGCGAGCATTATGTCCCGCACCTTCTTATGCGCTCGCTCCTGCGGCTGGCAGTGACGAACACGCGACAGCGACAGCACGCCCAGTACGCGCCCTTCGGAGACCACGGGAAACCCGCCGTAGCCGAAGCGCAGAAAATATTGTTCGACGGCTTCCGCCACCGACATCTCGGGAGTCAGCGTCACTGGCTCGCGCGTCATGATGTCGCTCACGCGGACACGCTCGAGGGTTTGCTCGATAACCGTGCCCTGGTAGCCACTCGCCGCCGCGCCACGTAAAAAGAGGCCGATAAAAATCAGCCAGATGCCGCCGACCAGCACGCCGCCGAAAATCTCCAGCGCGCCCAAAACGATTATCCCCCAGCCGATCCTGCTTCCCCACTGCGCCGCGCGTGCCGTCGCCCGCGGCAGATCATCCCAACGCTTCCACAGCACGGCTCGCAGCAGCCGCCCGCCGTCGAGCGGAAACCCTGGCAGGAGATTAAACAGGGCCAGCGCGAGATTGATGAACGCGAGGTAGCGAAAGACTCCGGTCCATAGCGACGCGGCTCGGCCAATGGCGTTCGAAATCAACCAGAAGGTAAGCGCGAGAGCCAGGCTGGTGAGCGGTCCGACGCCGGCGATCTTGACCTCGCTATCGGCGCTTTTTGGCTCGCCCGAGAGACGCGCGATTCCGCCGAATATGAAAAGCGTGATGCGATCGACCTTCTCTCCCAGCCGGTTCGCCATCGCCGCATGGGAAAGTTCATGAAGCAACACCGAGCCGAAGAAGAACAGGGTCGCCACCAGGCCCACGATCCAATAGTCGAGGACCGGCTGGCCGGGATACTCCTGCGGAAAATATCCGGCGGATAGACTCCACAGCACGAGCGCAAAAATCACCAGCCAGGAATAGTCGACCTCGACCTGTACTCCGGCGACCTTGAACAACTCGATGGATTTCGTTTTGCTTGATGCCATGGCGTTACTTCAATTGAGCGCGCGAAAATCTAGCTCCGTTTCATCGCCTCGAAACCGCCGATAAGATCCAGTATCTCGGTGGTGACCGCCTCCTGGCGCATCCGGCGCATGGTTCGACCAAGTTCTCTGGCCTTGTTATCGATATTTTCGTGGGCCGCTTCCATCGTCCGGAAACGCGCCGCGTTCTCGCTCGCGAAAGATTCCATTGCCGCCGCCTCGAGCATTGCGAACATGTACTCCGCCGCGAGTTCGTCGAAAAGCCGGCGCGGGTCCATGTTCACAAGCGGCGGCATCCTGGTTTGGCCTTCTTCGATCGCCGGCGCTTCCAACGGCAAAAGCTTCAATCTGACGAGATTCGCACGCCGACCGGTTTCTTCCCGCGTGTAGATCGCTTCGACACTGGTGAGCGTTTGCGCGATGAACATCCGGTACAGCTCGGCGGCGACTCGGCGAGCCGTCGCCGTTACTCCGCCGCTATGGGTCGCCATCGGAAGCGCCAATGCGGGGCGAAGCCCGCGTTCGGAGGAGCGCTGCGCTCCGCGGTTTCCGACGAAGATCAGACGGAGATTCGGCGCGCTCTTCAACGCTTCGGCGGCGGCACTGATAAGAGGCTCATTGAAAGCGCCGCAAAAGCCATGCTCCGAGCAGAAGACCACGAGGCCGGGCCTCTCGGCACCGCCGACGGCCGGGCCGCTGCCGTCCTCGGGGATAAGGGTCGCCGCCTCGGCCAGCGCACGGCGAATTATTTGGGCGTAGTCGCGAATCGCATCGAGCGACCGCTGGCTCTGCTGCATCTGCACCGCGGCGATGGCGCGCAGCGCCGCGACGATCTCGAGTAGCTCCTTGAGCGAGCCGATTTGGGCGGCGATGACCTCTGCTCGTGCCATCGTGATGAACTAAGCCGCGGGCGGTTGCGGGGCGACGGTGGCGGAGGCGCTCACCTGTGCGACCAATTCCGCCATCAGAGCGCGCAGCGTCGCGCGGGTCTCGTCGTCGAGTTCGCCGGTCGACTTGATTCGCTCGATCGGCGCGGCACCTTTCTCGCCGAACCATTGCGCGAGCGAACTGCCGAGTTTTGTCACCTTGTCCAAGGGCAGGGAATCGAGCATCCCCTCGTTGAGCGCAAGCAGCAGCGCAACCTGAAGCGGCATGGGCAGGCCCGAGCACTGCGGTTGCGTGAGCACGGCTCGGATGCGGCGGCCGTGCTCGATTATGTGGCGTGTACGGTCGTCGATCATTCCGCCGAAGCGGGTGAAAATTTCCAGTTCCAGAAATTGTGCGTACTCGAGCCGCAGGTTCTCCGACAGCTTGCGCATTGCGGGCGCCTGGCTTTTGCCACCCACGCGGGAGACGCTCTTGCCCACGTTGATAGCCGGCTTCTGGCCTTCCTGGAAAAGTCTTGGCTCGAGAACGATCTGGCCATCGGTGATCGAAATGAGATTGGTCGGAATGTAAGCGGAGAGATTGCCCTCTTCGGTCGCGGCAATCGGGAGCGCCGTGAGTGAACCGCCGCCACGCTCCTCGCTCAATTTGGCCGCGCGTTCGAGCAGGCGGGAATGGATGTAGAAGATGTCACCGGGGTAGGCTTCGCGTCCTGGCGGATTTCGCAGGAGCAGCGAAAGCTGCCGATAGATGATGGCGTGGCTGGTGAGATCGTCCACCACGAGCAGGGCATCGCCACCGCGTTCGCTGAAGTACTCCGCCATCGTACAGGCAGCGTAGGGCGCCAGCCATTGCAGTCCCGGAGGATCATCGGCGGCGGCGATGACAAAGATGCATCGCTCGGGTGCCCCGTAGCGTTTGACCGCTTCGATTACCTGGGTGACGGAAGAGGTCTTCTGCCCGACCGCGCAATAGACGCAGATGACGCCGGAGTCGCGCTGATTGACGATCGTATCGACGGCGATCGCGGTTTTGCCGGTTTCGCGATCGCCGATAATCAACTCGCGCTGCCCGCGCCCCAGCGCCAGCATCGAATCAATCACCACCAGTCCCGTCTGGAGCGCGCAGCTCACGAGGTCGCGCTCGATGATACCGGGGGCCGGCCTTTCGACCGGTTTGAATTCCTTAAACGTCGGCTCCGCGCCGCCATCGAGCGGGATGCCGAGCGGACTGACCACGCGCCCGAGCGCCATCTCACCCACCGGCACGCTGGCGACCGAACCGGTTCCACGTACCCGGTTGCCCGCCGCGATTCCGTCGGCCCGACCCAGCATCGCACAACCGATCAGATCGGGATCGAGCGCAAGCACCATCCCGGTCACAGGTGGGCCGCCGTCTGTTCGTTCGAACAGCAGCAATTCGCTCAGTCGCGTGGTGGGCAGGCCGGAAACCGTCGCGACGGCGTCGCCGACGCTTTCGACGCGGCCCAACATATCGAGTGCCGGCCCCGGCGTGAGCGTTCCGACGCGCCGCGCGGCCTCATCCAGACGCTGCTCGACGTTCTCAGCCAGCGTGCTCATTATGATGATTCAACTCCCGTCGCGCGTCGTCGAGAGCGTCGCGCCAGCTAAAGCGAAGGACCGCGTGGGGAAACTTCAGTTCCACGCCGGCAATGAGATCCTTGTCGGTCGCAAACGCTATTTGTGAGCGCCCGCCCAGGCGTTCGCTCAACGTGGCGCGCCATTTGGACTCGGCTTCGGCGCCGAGCGGATATACGGTCGCGACAATCAGTTGCCCGCCGTCATGTCCGAATTGGCGGAGCAGCGCCGCGCGCTCGGTCGCTCCAAGATGGTCCAGGTGATCAAGCACCCGCGCCAGGAATAGTTCCGCGAGCCCCGGCGCCGAGAACTGCTGCAGGAGGCGTTGCGCGAGCCCCACGGCGATTTGTATCGATCGGTCGGTCACCTCGCGCACGGCGCGGTCTCGCTCTTCCTCCAGGCGCTTGAGGCCTGCCGCCTTCAGTTTTTCCATGTCGGCGCGCGCCGCCTCGATCATCTTCGAGCGTTCATCGGCGACCTGGGCGCGGGCCTGGTCGATAATGGCTTGCCGCTCGGCCTCTACTTGAGCCTGGCGCGACTCGAGGTCCCTGCGTGCCTGTTCGGCGCTTTGGCGGGCCGCTTCCGCCTCCGCCTGAGCGCGCGCGATTTCCGCTTTGCGCTCGGCCACGATGACTCCGACGGGTTTAAAGAGGAAGCGCTTGAGCAGCCACACGAGAACAAGAAAATTGACCGCCTGCAGCGCAAATGTCGACCAGCTAAACGACATCAGCGGACCGCATAGGGATTGGCGAACAGCAGCAGCAAGGCCACCACGAGGCAGTAGATGGCCATCGTTTCGATCATCGCCAGACCGACAAAGAGTGTGCGCGATAACGCGCCTGCCGACTCCGGCTGCCGTGCGATACCTTCCATCGCCGCGGCAATCGCGCGCCCTTCGGCCAGGGCCGGGCTAATCGAGCCGACCGCAACGGCCAGGGCCGCGCCGATTATGCTTATCATCTGCACGGTCATATCCGATCCTCCATTACGCTTCTCGCATTACTGCTTCTCGATTGAACCGACGGCGCCACCGATATAAACCGCGGCCAACACCGTGAATATATAGGCTTGCACGAGGCTGACTAGTATTTCGAATGCCATGAACGGGATTGGCACCAGCAGCCCGGCCAGGGCCACTATTATCGCGATTACGAGCTCGCCGCTCATTATATTGCCGAACAGCCTCATCATCAGAGAAAAGGAGCGGGTGAATTCCGAGAGTATGTTAAGCGGAAGCAGCAACGGGTTGGGCTTCAGATAGCCCTTGAGATAGCCTCCCAACCCGTGCTGGCTGACGCCGAAAACGTGCACGGAGAAAAAAACGATTACCGCCAGTGCCGCCGGGGTCTCGATCACGGCGGTGGGCGCATGCACTCCGGGCAGGACTCCCGAAAGATTAGCTACCACCAGAAACACGAACAGCGCGCCGAGCAGCGGAAGAAATTGCGACGGGTTGCGATTGACTATTCCCTGGATCTGTTCCTCGAGCCCGCCCACGAGCGTCTCCAGCATCGCCTGCAGTCCGTTGGGCATTATGCTCAGTCGACGCGTCGCGAGGCCGCAGGCGATCGCCAGCACCGCTATCAGCACCCAGGTCGTGACGACGGGGCCCGTAATCAGAACCGGACCGACATGAAACACGACCGGCGCTGCGAGCGGAGAACCACTCATGGCATGGTCTCGAACGCCAGCCCTTTTGCACGAATGGCGAAGGCTCTGGCCAACTGGAATCCGGCCGAAGCTGAAAGCAACGGCGCGGCGCCCAATTTGGCGATCCCCACAAGGACCGCGGCCATACCGAGCAGTCGCATCGCATGAACGAGCGGCGCCAGCCGCGTTCCGGAGTTCCCGCAATAGAGCCGAACGTTCCAGGCGAGCGCGCCGAAGAAAGCCCAACCGAGCGCCGATCCCAGGGCGAGGAAAAGCAAAGGCTTCAGCAATAGAACATTCATGCTCCCGTTTGCATCCTTTTCCAGACCATGTAAAAACCCGCTGCCACGCCGAGGAAAACCAGCGTCGCGCTCCAGAAAACACCGCTGTGAAAGGTCCGGTCCAGCCAGCGACCGACGAACGCGCCCAGCAGCGTCGGACCGACGATGGTCCATCCGAATCTGCCCATGGTCCCGAGCGCGCGTCCGAGCGGCAGTTCGCCGGTTCGTTCCCAGTCCTCGCGTCTGGCTTTCACCTGGTCGACAGCCCGCTCGAGCTTGCGTTCCTCTTCGTCGGAAGGTCCGCCGTTTTTTGCCCCGGATGTCATGGTTTGAGGCCCAGTGGATATCGGGGCTGCTCGCCAGGGCGCAGATAGCGATAAATCTGTTGAATCGCGGCCTGCTGAAGACCCAGCGCTCCGAGCCGCGCGGCCTGTTCGGTTTCCGCATGTTTCGACATATGAGCGAGAACGTCCTCGCGAAGACTCTTGAGGTTGTCGCCGACAATCGCCTCGCGCGTGGCAACCTCGACGGACTTGCCCTTACGCACGCGAAGAACCCCGCCACGAACCGCGGCGTAGTGTTCCAGGCCAGCATCGTCGCGCCAAATCAACACGCCGATCGCGAGTGCGGTCAGCAAATCCGCATGTCCGGATTGTATTCCGAAAGCTCCGGTCGAATCCTCGGCTCGAACGTAACCGACGTTGTCGGCGTTCACTACGATAGCCGTGGGTGTGGCGATGACAAATTTCATCGACGCTCATCAGTGCGGAATTTTACTGCTCGACTCGGCTTCCTTGGCGCGTGCGTCCTCCAGCGCGCCGACCATGTAGAAGGAACTCTCGGCCCACTTGTCGCACTCGCCGCTGAGGATTGAACGGCATCCCGCAAGGGTCTCCGCGATTGGCACTGATTTCCCCGCGATGCCGGTGAACTGCTCCGTCACAAGAAAGGGTTGCGTCAGGAACCGCTGCAGGCGGCGGGCCCGTTCGACTGTGAGCCGATCCTCGGCGCTTAACTCTTCGACACCGAGCAGCGAGATGATTTCCTGCAGCTCATGGTAGCGCGCGATTGTCCGGCGCACATCCTCCGCCACGGTGTAGTGCTCTTCCCCCACGATGCGCGGGTCGAGCAGGATTGAAGCCGAATTGAGCGGATCGATGGCTGGATAGAGCCCTTGGGCGGCCATGTCGCGCGAAAGCACGATCGACGAATCGAGATGGCGAAAAGTTTCCACGACCGCGGGATCGCTAAAGTCGTCAGCAGGTACGTATACGGCCTGTATAGCCGTCACGGCGGCGCCCGCCACGGAAGTAATACGCTCCTGCAAATCCGACATCTCGGTTGCCAGTGTCGGCTGGTAACCTACCCGCGAAGGCAGGCGTCCGAGCATCCCCGAAACCTCGGCCCCGGCCTGCACGAAGCGGAAAACGTTGTCCATCAGGAGCAGCACATTGCGGCTCATGGTGTCGCGAAAGTACTCGGCGACCGTGAGCGCCGTCATCGCAACGCGCCATCGCGCGCCGGGCGGCTCGTTCATCTGGCCAAAAACGAGCGCCGTGCGTGAGAGCACGCCCGACTCGCGCAACGCACCCAGCAATTCATGCCCTTCGCGTGACCGCTCGCCAATTCCAGCGAAAACTGAAATGCCCGAATAGTTTTCGACGGTGGTCCGGATCAATTCTGTAATGAGAACGGTCTTGCCTACGCCGGCGCCGCCGAACATCCCGGCCTTCCCGCCCTTGGCTAGCGGCGCGAGCAAGTCTATGACCTTCATCCCAGTCTGAAAAACTTCACGCGCCGGGTCCTGACGGCTGAAGGCGGGGCCGGCCCGATGAATCGGCCATCGTGGAACGGTTGATGCGAACGCCCCCAAACCATCGATAGGTTCACCCACTACATTGATCAGGCGACCGAGGACCTTCTCGCCAACTGGGACACTAATTGGACCGCCGGTCTTGCGCACCGCGCATCCACGCCGAAGCCCCGCCGTATTCTGCATCGCGACCGTTCGTACCGTGTGCGGATCAAGATGCCCCTCCACCTCGATGAGCAACCGATAGCTTCCATCCCATTCGATAACCAGGGCTTCATTCAGGGCCGGCAGGGCGCCGCCGGCAAACTCGACGTCTACCACCGACCCGCGGACCCGAACGACAATTCCGACAGCAGCCGCTTCCTTCGGCGCGATGCCCTGCATCACGCCCGAGACTGACACTTTGGAATCGGTGGGCTCCTCCACTATCCGGGTCATCGGCGAAGCCCTTATCTAGCCGGCGTCTTCCTGGGTTTGGCGAAATATTTTCCCATCGGTTTGAAATCGTAGTCCGGCCAGCCGCCATGCTCGTAGCTTGTGTGAGTGTTGTAGATCACCTTTGGAGAAGCGGGAAATACATGAGTCGACTTGAATCGATAGGCCACGATGCGTTCTCCTCCATGGTCACGCTCTGACAGCATCAACGCCGCCCGCAATCCGTCAATCGCGGCAAAAACATTTTACTCGGCCAAACCGAATTTTTCAGTTTAGCGAAACCGCGGCCAATTGATGCTCCAGCGTTTGCGTCAGCCGGATCACACGCTCTGCCGTCCCGCCGTGCGATGTATCGATCCCGCGCGCGTCGCCATGCTCTTCGCCCGGCAGTAGGTGCAAGTCGGGCGCCTTCGCTTCGGCAACCATTTTCCTCAGTGGCGCGCGGCTTACGACGCCGGAGTCCGTCTGATCGCGCAGGCTTTGCAGCCATGATTCCAGGCGGACTCTGATTGCGTCCCTCACCGCCGCGCTCTCGGCCGCTCTCACGGCGGTTCCGCCCGTTTCAAGACCCACCAGGTTCCCGATCGCGAAGGCCAGGCGGCGAAGGGTGTCGAGCGTGTTGACCAGTTGGTCACCGTCGATTTCCGCGCCGCGGCCCTCGAGCAGGGCGTCATTCGCGACACTCAGCATTATAGCGATACCCGCAACCGTCGCCATCTCGGCCGCGGCGCGCCGCCGCTTCCCCTCAGGGCCACCGCCTTCTTCCATAAGATCGAGCATCGCGGTGAGCGGTGCCTGGAACTGCTCGGCGAGCGTGCGGCTTGCCCGCTCGCGCCATAAGAGGGAGACCGCGGCGCGGACTATCATGCCGAGGCTGATGCCCCAGATGCTCCAGATCGAACCGAGCACGTCGGCGCGCGGCCCGGGGCCTCCGTAACCGATAACGAAGGCCGTGCCGCCGATCGAGAGATATGAAAGGATTCCGCCACCCTCGCCGATATACGCCATCAGCAGCGTGCCCGCGAAAATCGCGGCCATGTAAGGTCCGGGCGAGGTAAAGTTGGGATCGATCACAACTGTGCCGAGCGCCGCCAGCGCGAGGGCGCCCGACGCACCGATCGCACGCATCGTGAATTTGCGCGCCGTCGCGCCGTGGCTCGGCGGCCCGCCGAGCATCAGCAGCCAGATCGCCGCGTGCAGCTCGGGATTGTTGTCCCAAAGTCCGATCAGAAATGCGATCGTCAGTGCGATAGTGTGCCGCGTGCTGAAGCGGATCAGAAAATTTCTCGCGACGGCCGGGCGCGGCCTCGCCGGCTCATCGATTTCAACTTCTTCGGATGGAACTTCAGCCTGCCGAGAGGGAAGCTCGATTCGATCGGCCTCGAGAAGCTCGCAGATTCTTAGCATCGGCGCGGTAATTGCGGCCAGCTCGGGAGCTTCCGTGCCGAGGCGCGCGATCCGCGCGGCAAGGTCGTCGCTATCCGAGGACGCGCCGGCCGGGTCGGGCGTCGTACCGGACGCATTCGGAGCGCTACCCGCGTTATGGCCGCGGAGGTTCGCAACGTACCGCTCCAGGCGGTGATCAATCGCCGCTCCCAGCGCGCGCAATTCGCCAGCCGGCGTGGCACGTGGCGGACGTCTTTCGCTCGCAAGCGCGGCGGCGGCCAGACGATCGGTCTGTCCGCGAATACCTTCCGCAACCATCACGTCGGCGAGCAGCGTCGCCGGCCATGCGGCGCTGCGCGCTGACGCGATGGCCGGGCCGAGCAGCGAGAGATGATACCCGAGGCGCGAGGCGGCCGGGTGCTCGTCGGTGGCGGGAACTTCACCCAGCAAAATTTCGATCAGCGTCGCGAGTCTGAGGCCCGAGCGCGTAAGCGTCGCCGCGATCGAATTGGCCAGCACCAACTCGGCCGGTTGTGGCCGCACGATACTGTTGCACAGCAGCAGAACGGCGACGGCTATCGCGATTGCGCCGAACGCCTGCGCCTCGTTCCACAGCAGCCCGTCCGGGATGAATAGCGCCAGGTAAAAAGCGGTGACCACCGGAACTTGAATCCACACCCATAGCCGCCCCAAAGTCGGAACCGCATAGATCGCGTAGGTGGTGCACAGACATAGGAGGATGAAAACGGTGACATGGACAACGGGCGAGTCGATCAAAGCTCCGACCAACACCAACCCGAGCGCCTGGAACACCGCCGCGAAGCATACGAAGGCGATTCCCCGCGGCGGTGAGAACGCCGCTTCAGGCAGCGCGAAATTGAACAACAGCGTCAAGCCGAGCGGATTCGTGATCTGCATCGCGGCGGTTGCGCCAGCGCCAAGCGCGGTGATCAACCCGACTCGCGCCGCCCGTCGCCAGCGCCCGGGCGTCGGCTCGAGCTCTTGGAACAAGGCTCTCCATTTAGCGCTCGCCTTCATCGCTCAGGCCGCAAATCAAAGCATACTTTGCCCTTCGAGCGTGACGCATCCAATAATGCCGCCGCAAAAGCCGGTTCAGCGACACAGCTTGTTGGATGCTGCGAGAGGCGGACGCGGGCGCCTCGGACTGACGCTCAAGGTCGGCATGCTGTTGCTGCTCGCCGGACTTGGCGGATGCGCCGCGTCGGGGGAGCGGCCGGAGTTCAATCCGTCTCGATGGGCGCCGGCAGCGGTGCAGCATGAATGGCAGCCTGGACCGAACGAGCTGGCGATCAATGTTCGAGCGGCGGCCGGCAGCTTCGACAACAATCGTCCGGCGCGCGCGGCACAGTTGAAATACGACCTCCCAGCCTTGATCGACCTGGCCTTGAGCCGGAACCCCGATACGCGCGAAGCGTGGGAGGCGGCGCGCGCGGCCGCCGCCGGATGGGGAATCAGTCGCGCGCCCTTCTATCCAACGGTGCGCGTCGACAGCCAAAACGGATACGAGCGGATCGTCGACCAGGTTCCGAAGCATTGGGGTACGCTTAAAAACTGGCGCAGCGGCAATCTGCTCACGATGAACTACGACCTCGCCGATTTCGGCCGACGCGACGCGGCCGCGCGCTCGGCGCGCGAACAGATGCTGGCGGCTAATTTCCAATTCAACCGCAAAATCCAGGAGGTAGTGTTCGCGGTCGAAAAGAGCTTCTACCTGCTTGATGCCGAGCGGGCGAATGTTGCCGCCGCGCAGGCGATCGTGCGATTGGCGACCACCGATCGAATCGCCGTCGAGAAGCGCCATGCTGCCGGGCTGGCGACCAGACCCGACGTCCTGCTGGCACGCCAGCGCGAAGCGCGGGCCCACTTCGAGATGGAAAACGCGGAGCTCGGGGTCAGCGACGCCCAGGCCGATCTCGCAGTCGCGCTTGGCCTCCGCGTCGACGCGCTGCCGGAAATCGAGAGTTTCAATGGCCAGACGGTTCCCCCCACGCTCAGCGGCGCGGTCGAGGACCTGATCAACCTCGCGATGCGTGAGCGGCCCGACCTTGCGGCCAAGGTCGCGGCAGTGCGCTCCGGCGATGCCGAAGTCGACCTGGCGCGCGCTTCGATGTATCCAACCGTCGAGCTTTCCAGCTACTACGGCAGTTACGCTTTCAATTATCAGTTGTCGAATCCGCCGACCCCGCAGTTCACGGCGATGGCGCCCGAGTACGCCGCCAGCGTAGCTTTTCGCTGGGACGCGTTTGCCGGTTTCGAGCACGTGAACTCGATCGAGCGGGCCGCGGCCGAGCGCGAGGGCGCGCGCGCGCGGGTCTATCAATACCAACTCGATGTCGCGAGCCAGGTATGGCGCGCCTATTACGCTTTCACGACGGCGCTCAGGAAGTACCAATATGCGCAGGCGCTGCTGCAGGCATCGCAATCAGCCTACGATTCGAATTTAGGATCGTTCAATCATGGACTGGCGACCATCGTCGATCTGCTGTCGGCCGAGCGCGACCTGGCCGACGCCAAGTATACGATCGTCGGGAGCCGGGCCGACCTGCTGATCTCGGCTGCCGCGATCGCCTATGCGAGCGGAGCGATTCCGGCGCAGGCCCGCCCGTGAAGCATCGGCGCGACGCGGTTCAGTGCGCTTGCGATCGGATCGTCGCAGGCGGGCGCGAGGGCTCGCCGTCGATTGTCACGACCGCGGTCGCGCCCATCCGGAACGGAAACCTGGGATCCTCATCACCGAGCGTGATGCGAACGGGAAAGCGCTGCGCAAGGCGCACCCAGTTGAGCGTCGGCGCGACGTTGGCGAGGCCCGCGACCGTGGCCCCGTTGGTCTGGTATAGGGCCCAGCCGACGCCCTCGACCACGCCGCGAAAGCGCCGGTTGGGATAGCCGAGCAAGTAGACGCGCGCGCTCATCCCGGGCGTGATGTGAGAAAGAAAGGTCTCGCGGAAATTAGCGATAACGTACCAGGTGCGATTGTCGACCAGGCTTATCACTTCGCGTCCCCGGTTCGCATACTGGCCAACTGCGATGTTCAAATTGGTAACGTAACCGTCGAACTGCGCGCGCACCCGGCAATAGCCAACGTTGAGTTTCGCCTTGTAGACCTCGGCCTCGGCCTCGGCGCGGCGCGCGTTGATATCGCCGACCTGCCCCAGTTGCTTTTCGGCTTGGCCGACCTCGTTGCGCGCCTGCTCGATCGCCGCAAGCGCGGCGGCAAGTCTGCTGCGTACGTCGGCCACCTTGTTAGCGGTGACGAACTCCTCCTTCTCGAGCGGCACCAGGCGCGTGAGATACTGACGCTCGTAGTCGGCGTCAGCTTCGGCCCGCTTCTGGCTCGCTTTGGCGGCGCCAATCGCATGGTCGAGGGCCTCGATCTGTAGATTGGTAAGCGCGCGACGCGCCTCGGCCAGATCGAGCTCGGCCTGGTATGGACGCGGATCGATGACAAACAGCAGGTCGCCCGCCTTGACGTGCTGATTGTCGCGCAGCGGAAGTTCGACAATCGTGCCGCTCACCTCCGGCGCGACCGCAACGATGTTGGCGCGCACGTAAGCGTCGTCGGTGCGCGGATGAACATAGTAGAGGCGCAGAACATATGCGCCAAGCACGAGGTCCGCGAGGATTACGGCCGCAAACCCGATCCGCGCGGCAATTCGGCGCACCGAATTCTTGGTCGATCGCCTGTCGCTCGCCGCCGCCATACTGCTCAGGCACGGCTAAAGAAGATGACCCATCCGATCAGCGAGAACATCGCGATCAGACCGCCATAGAAGAGCGGCAGCGGACGCAAGTCGCGCTCGAGGCCGGCCGCGAGCAACAGCGGACGGCAGAGTGCCGCCAGCATCGCGGCGCCGGCCGCGCACAATAGCCAGCCCGGAAAGTCGGCCCCCGCGATGCTGACCACCGGGTCGCATCCCGCGGCCGTGAGCATCAGGATACCGGCTGCCAAATAGCTCACCGTAAACACGATCATCGTGCGGATTCCGCGCGATCCGCGATATCGTTGGGAATGATAGAAGCGCTGGCTCCGAAACCTTCCACGTCGATACCAAATTCCTGACCGGCGTCCAAAAGCGTATCGAACAGATATTGCCCGGCTGAACGCTCACACATGATCAGATAAGAACGTACGAGCGCTTTTGGATCTGGCGCCGCCGCCGAGGGCTCGGCCAGATCGTTGCGGATTATCTCGGCAACCAATCTCGCGATTGAAGTGCGTAACGCGGTATCGTTAGGAGTGGTTGTGTCGCTGAAGTTGATACCGCACAGCTTGGACAGAACCCTCGCACTATCCGCCCCCACGATACGTATCAGGGCACGGGCGTGAGTCAGGTCGACGACGGTCGAGAGCGTCGCACCGTCACTCGTCTCCATGATCGCTGAAGGAAGCGGCGCGCCCGGAGGGCCGATCACTACCCATTCGTCGGGTCCCACACCGGCGACGAGCACGCCGGAACCGTCGCGCTCCGAGTGCTTCACGCGTCCGCGGTCCACACCGAGCGATCGCGCCACCGCGGTACCCGTAGCGGTACGCAGGAGAATCTTTTGACATGGCGTACAGTCGATGAGGCGTAGCGGACCGCTGCTTGGTTTGGCCGATACGGACCACGCCCCAATCACCACGATGGGAGGCGCCTGTGTTATGGGGCTTCGCGCGACGGGCAACGTATCAACCACGCAGCCGTGCCCCCTTTGGATCGAAATGGACACGTCGCTCGGTGACCACCGCTGAAACATGCCGCCCGTCGGGCAGGCGCACCGTGACGGAAGTGCCTGCGCGGGACGAATCTTCCGATATCATGGCCATGCATATCGAACGACGCAGCGTGGGCGACATGCGGCTCGAAGTGATGCGCCCCAGGATCCTGTCGCCGTTGACGATCAGACTCGCCTCGGGCGGCACCAGTGCCGGATCGGCCGGCCACAAGCCGACCAGGCGGGAATAGTCATTCCGCTCCGATTGCCACTTGAGTTCAGACTTGCCGATGAAGTCGGGTTTGGCGAGCTTTACCAGCTTACCCAGCCCCAAACTGAACGCCTGCGTCAGACCGTCGGTATCCTGTCCTACAATGACATGCCCTTTCTCCAGGCGCATGATGCGCTGTGCCTCGACGCCGAAGGGTACAACTCCGAGATCGCGTCCGCGCTCGAGTAGTGTCTCCCACACGTAGAGCCCATAACCCGCGGGAACGTGCAGCTCATAGCTCAGCTCTCCGGTAAAGCCCAAGCGCAATAGAAAACAACCGTCGACGCCCGCCACGCGACCTCGACGCGCTCCCATGTAGGCAAAAGCTCCAGGGTTCAGATCGACATTATCTGTAATCCGACTGAGTAATTCACGCGAATGCGGTCCCGCGACATTGATCGATGCAAACGCGTCGGTGGCGGGCGTAACATGCACCCGCCCCTCCCGGCTCGAGCCCTGCAGCCACGTTTCGATCCATTCGCCCACACCCGCGGCTCCGGATGACGTGGTGGTCATGAAGTATTCATCCGCGGACAGGCGGGCGGTGACACCGTCGTCAAGCACTACACCATCATCAGTACACATCAAGCCGTACTGCGCCGATCCCACCGGCAAATCCGACCAACTGTTGACGTAAAGAAAGTTGAGCAGATTTGGAGTGTCCGAACCGTGCAGTAGGTATTTACCCAGCGGCGTGACGTCGATGATACCAACATTGGTACGCGTATTGGCTACTTCCGCCTGTGGGTCGCCGTAGTGCTCGGGACGAATCCATTTGCCCGCGACCAGCGGCTGCGCATGGTGTGCTTCATGCCACGGCTGCATCGGAGATACGTGCGTAGGTTCCGACGGGCGGCCCGCCAGCGCTCCCAGTGTGATCGGCGCGTACGGCGGTCTCCAGGTTGTCGTCCCGATCTCCTCCAGTGATTTTTCCAACGCTTCAGCCACTATCGCCATCGTGTTGATGGTCTCGAGCTTCCCCTGGGTTGGACCCATGGTGGCGGTGGTGTAGCGCTTCACCAACTCGATCGAGTCATAGCCCTCTGCGACTGCCGCGTGGATATCCTTGGAGGAAACGTCTTCGCACCAGTCCACCATTCCGTGCGTTCGGCTCCGGAAAAGCGCGGGATGGCTGTGCACGCCGAGCCTCTGCACTGCGGCCGGTCCCGTACCATGGCCCGCCCGAGCGGCCGCCGCGGCTCCGACCGCGCGAGCGTGAGCGACAAGTTCCTCGATCGAACCGTCGCCGGCAAGACCACCCGCGGCAAAGACATCGCCCGGCGGATTGCCACCCGGGACGAAGCGCGCCGCGGCGGGTTCATACTTCGGCTGATCGCCCGCCATGTTCAGCAGCGCGGTCGGCGCGGTCCATCCGGCGGCTATCACCAGCAAGTCGCAATCGATCCGCGAACCGTTGGTCAACTCGACGCCGCGGACTCTATTGCGCCCCAACGCGCGCACGATCCCTTCACCGCGCCTGGCGTCGGCGACCGCGGCCACTTCGATGCCGACACGGCGCAAGTCGAGCGTGGCCAAGTCACCATCGTCGTTGGCGGTGAAGACCACTGCGCGCGTCCCGGGCCGTACCGCGTAGAGGTTGATCAGACGGCGCACGGCGCCGGAAAGCATAACGCCCGGCAGATCGTTTCCTTCGAACACATAGGGCCGCTCGATCAGCCCGGGCGCGACCACCAGAACCTTCGCCCGCGCCTTGATCAGACGTTCAGCAACCTTTGGCAGGCCGCGTTCGACGACTGCGACCCAGTTCCCGTCGTAACGGCCGGTAACCACGGCGTTGGTCAAAACCTCGATTCCCGTCTGCGCTTGCAATTCGAACTGGAGTTCCGCGAGCATGCCACGCGCGTTTTCGTCGCCGTAACGCAGATGGCCTCCCAGGTGGTGCTCCTCTTCCACCAGCATCACCTGTGCACCGGCCGACGCGGCTGCCACCGCGGCCGCCATTCCCGCCGGTCCGCCGCCGGCAATCACGACATCGGGATGCGCATAGCGCTTGTCGTAGTAACCATGCTCCGAATTCGGAGAGGTTGTTCCACCCGCGATAAAGCGCCTTAAGAGCTGCTCGTAGAGCGGCCACCATCGGCGGGGCCACATGAAGGTCTTGTAGTAAAATCCGGGCCCCAGGAAACGCGTGATCAGCCCGACGCCCGCCTTGACGTCGAAGCGCAACGACGGCCAGCCGGTCTGAGCCGTGACCTTCATCCCTGGTTCGACGAGACGGTGCGCTGCGCGGACGTTAGGCTCGTCGCCGACCTGCATCATGCAGGAAGGATCCAGATAGTTCGCAGTGAGTATCCCGCGCGGCCGGTGGTACTTGTAGCTACGCGAGAAGACTTGCACTCCACAAGCGGCAAGCGCGGAAACGATCGTATCTCCCGCGTAAGCAGGGAACTGCGCGCCGTTCCAGGCAAGGGTGAAGGACTGCGCACGGTCGATGAGTTCGCCGCGCTGTGGCGCGAGCCGATGCGTCATCGACGCATTCATCGGCGCCCGCTCGCACCAGCCCCGGTCTCAGCTACGGCAGGCTCCGGCTGGCCTCCATCGCAGATGGCACAAATCTCGTTGGAGAGCGTATGGCGTTCAGTGCGAAAGTATCGGCCGCATCCTTCGCGATGGTACCAGGTCTCCGCGATCCATCCGGCGCCGTTCGACTTGAGATATAGGTAATCGCGCCATCGCTCCGGCGTCGCGCGATTGGCGTCGGGTCTCGGCTTGACCTCTCCGCACCAGCGAAATTCGCTGGCGTTGCGCGGTCCACAATATGGGCAAGGCACCAATATCATTCAGCGCTCCTATCCATGCATTCACCCGTCTCAGTGTCCGACCGAGGCTGCGCCCTTTTCGCCCACCAGCTCACCTTGAGAAAAGCGCGCGAGCCCGAACCGCGCGATCAACTCGGGCGTCCTGCCGCTCGCGACGAGCTGTGCCATCGCCTCGCCCGAGACCGGTCCCGCCTTGAAGCCGTACGTGCCCCATCCGACGTCGACGTGAAACCCCTCGACCGGCGTCATCCCCATGACGGGCGAAAAGTCAGGGGTCATGTCGCACAGCCCGGCCCACTGGCGCACCAGCCGAACCTTGGCGATCGACGGCATCAGCTCGAGTATCTGGCCGGCCAACTCCTCGGTGAACTCCAATGAGCCGCGCGTGGAATAAGATCCGAACGGATCGACGCTGGCGCCAAAAACCAACTCGCCGCGATCGGTCTGGCTCACATACACGTGCAAGGTGCCCGAGACCACCACGGCTCTGAGAAAATGCCTGACTGGTTCGGTCACTGCCGCCTGCAGCGGATAGGTTACGATCGGCAGCGTAACTCCAGCCATCGCCGCGACCACGCTCGACCATCCGGCGGTGCAGTTGATCACGCATCGCGTCGCGACTGTGCCGCGGCTGGTCCTGACGGCGGCGACCCGCCCCTGCTCCACATCGATCCCGATGACTTCGGTCTTTTGATGGATGTGGACGCCTTGGGCGTCGACTCCGCGCGCGTATCCCCAGTTGACCGCATCATGACGGATGATTCCGCCCGGCAGATGGTAAAGCGCGCCGAGGATCGGATAACGCACGCCGCGCGAGACATCAAGGTACGGAACCAGCCGTTTGATCTCCCGCGGATCGATGACTTCCGAGCGGACTCCTTCGAGCTTATTGACCTCCGCGCGCCAGCGCATCGTGCGCAACGAACTGTCCGTGTGTGCCAGGGTCAGATGGCCGAGCTGCGAGAACATCACATTGAAGTTCAGCTCGGCGGCCAGCTGTTCGTACAGCTTCACCGAGCGATTATAAAAGCGCACTCCCTCGGGGGTTAAATAATTGGAGCGAACGATCGCCGTGTTGCGGCCCGAATTGCCGCCGCCAAGGTAGCCGCGGTCCAGCACCGCGACGTTCGTGATGCCGTGGTTCCGGGCGAGATAGTAAGCGGCCGCCAGTCCATGCACTCCCGCACCGATGATTACAACGTCATAGCTGGGCTTGAGATCGTGCGCTCGCCATACTCGCGGCCAGTCCTCGCCGGTCAGCCCGTGACGAAAAAGGCTCCATGCCGAATAGCGGCACGGGAGACGCGGCGAATGTGCGGCGCCGTTGCCGCCGTTTCTCCGCCCGACGCCGCGCCAAAACTTGCCCAAGCCCATCGTCCGCTCAGCCGTGTACCGCTCTTCAGTCAGAGCCCGATTCGGTGTTCAATCCCGGTATCCAGTTCGTTCCGGCCAACTTGACCTTGGCCATCGCGGCCGCTTCCACGTTGAGCGCGACGAGGTCTTCGCGTTCCAGATGATGGACATCGGACTTGCCGCAGGCGCGCGCCAGCGTGACCAGTTCCATGTTCATCACATTGAGATAGTTGCGCAGCCGCCGCGCCCCTTCTTCCGGATCGAGCCTGACTTCGAGTTCCGGCTCTTGAGTGGTAATACCCACCGGGCATAGTCCCGTATGACAGTGATGACAGTAGCCAGGCGCGGCGCCGAGCCCCGCATAGTCAGTACTCACGTCCTGATGCGCGCCGCCGTCCGCGCAGTACGGCGAATTGCATCCGAGCGCGACCAATGCCGCCTGTCCGATCGACACGGCGTCGGCGCCCATCGCCAGCGCCTTCGCCACGTCCGCGCCGGTGCGGATACCGCCCGAGATGACCAGTTGAACCTTGCCCACCATCTTCATCTCCTCCAGAGCCTCGACCGCCTCGCGTAAGGCCGGCAGAGTTGGTATTCCGGCGTGCTCGATGAACACCTGCTGGGTTGCCGCGGTCCCGCCCTGCATGCCGTCGATCACGACGACGTCGGCGCCGCTCTTGATAGCCAGTTTGACGTCGTTGAAGACGCGCGAGGCTCCCATCTTGATGTAAATCGGGACTTGCCAGTCGGTAATCTCGCGCAACTCCGCGATCTTGATCGTGAGATCATCGCAACCCGTCCAATCGGGATGTCTGCACGCGGAGCGCTGATCGATACCCTCGGGTAACGTGCGCATCGCGGCCACTCGCTGGCTGATCTTCTGCCCCAGCAAAACGCCCCCGCCGCCGGGCTTGGCTCCCTGTCCTACCACGATCTCTATCGCGTCGGCTTTTCTCAGATCGTCGGGGTTAAATCCGTAGCGCGAGGGCAGGCACTGATAAACCAGGGTCTTTGAAGCGCTGCGCTCTTCCGCGGTCATGCCGCCATCGCCGGTGGTGGTCGAAGTTCCGACCATCGTCGCGGCGCGGCCGATTGCCTCTTTGGCGCGCGCGGACAAGGCACCAAAGCTCATGCCTGCGATGGTTATAGGGATCGCGAGTTCGATCGGCTTCTTCGCATAGCGCGCTCCCAGGACCGTTTTGGAGACGCACTTTTCGCGGTAGCCTTCGAGCGGATAGCGCGAGAGCGACGCGGTAAGAAATACCAGGTCGTCGAAGGTCGGAAGTTTGCGCTTGGCCCCGAGTCCCCTGATTTCGTAGAGGCCGCGTTCAGCCGCGCGCTGGATATATTCGAGCGCACCACCGTCCAGGGTCGAGCTCTCTTCAAGATATTTCGATGACATCGGTGCTCGCTCAATATTCCTGATGGGCTTCGGCGTTCCAGTGATAGAGCGTTCGCGCCGATCCCACCCGCTTGAAGTCTTTCGAGGGGATATCCAGTCCGGCCCGCTTGAGCAGGGCCGCGACCTTCGCGTGGTCCGCCTCCGTCATCGGTTCTTCGCGAGCGTCGGCGCCCAGGCTGTGGATTTTACCGCCCACGTAAATCCGCGCCTCGTAAAGCGAATCACCCAGATGGGCCCCGGCGTCGCCGCACACCACCAGGTTGCCGGCTTGCGCCATGAATCCGGACATGTGGCCAATCGATCCGCCGACCACGATGTCGCAACCCTTCATCGATATTCCACAGCGCGAGGAACTGTCCCCTTCGACCACCACCAATCCTCCGTGTCCCGAGGCAGCGGTGCATTCCGAGGCGTTGCCCCGGACGCGGACGACCCCCGACATGATGTTCTCGGCTACGCTCCATCCCACGTTGCCGTACACGGTCACCGCGGCCAGCTGGTTCATGCCGGCCACGAAATAACCGGCATTGCCCTGGATGTGCACCTCGACTGGATAGTCAAGTCCGACCGCGATATTGTGCATGCCGTTGGGATTGAGTATCTCAACCACGTGCACGTCCTCGCTGGCGAGCCGATGATGCAGGTAGTCATTCAACTGGCGGACGCTCAACTCCGATAAATCAAGCCGCACGGTCTTCATGCGGCCACCTGCCAGACATAGATCTGCTCGGGCAGCGGCTCGAAAATATTGGCCTCGGCGACTCCCGGCAGGTGCGCCAGTGAGCGAAACTCCGAGGAGATGGCCACGTATTGATCGGTCTCGGCGACGACCGCCGGCTTGCAGGCGAACGCGTCGCGCACCAGGACGATCTGCCGCGCGGTTCCGATAAGGAAAGTGTAAAAGCCGTCGATCTTCTCAAAGGCTGACGTCAGCGCCTGCTCGATGGTATCGCCCTGTGTCATGCGCCATTGCAAAAAACGGCAGGCCGCCTCGCTGTCGTTGTCGGTCTCGAACTCCAGATTTTCCTCCTCCAGCAGACGGCGCACGCTGTAAGGATTCGACAACGATCCGTTGTGCACCAGGCAGAAATCCTCGCCTGCCGTGAAAGGATGCGCGTGCGCCGGTGAGACCTGCGACTCGGTCGCCATCCGCGTATGGCCGACGCAATGCGTGCCTTGCAGTTGGTCGAAGTGATAGCGCCTGGCCACCTGGTCGGGCCGCCCGACGTCCTTGAACAGTTCTATCGAACGTCCGGCCGCCAGCACCCTCACGCCATTGCCGCGCTTCGCGAGCCACTGTTTGAGCCGGTCAATCTCCACTGCCGCGTTCAGTTCAGCCTGATTGTCGTGCGCGGACACGGTGGGCTGACAACCGAGTTCTGTCTTTATGGATTCGGCCAGGGCGCTCCAATCATACTCATGGCTGTTGCTAAACAGGCTGAAACGCCGCAGCGGCGGCTCGACCGCGCGGGTGAAGATCGCAAGGCCCGCCGAATCCGGCCCACGCTCCGCCATGCAGTCGAACATCGGAAGCACCAGCTTTCCGAGCGACTGGCGAAGCTCCTGGTTCTTTAACATCAGCCCGATAATTCCGCACACGCAATCTTCCTCCCGATCGTCTCAGTAAAATTCCAGATATCTTTTCACTTCCCAATCCGACACGTGCCGATGATAGTCCACCCACTCCATGCGCTTGAGCCGGATGAACTCGGCCACGAATTTCTTGCCCAGGGCTTCATGGAACAAGTCGTCCGCCTCGAGCGCATCCAGCGCCTCGGGCAAACTCTGCGGGAGAGTCTTAATCCCACGGGCCACGAGTTCCGCCTCGCTAAGCTCGTAGTGATTGAAGTTGTGCGGCTCGCCCGGATCAAGCTTCTTGTGCATGCCATCGAGTCCCGCCGCGATGACGGCGGCCGTGGCGAGGTACGGATTGGCGCTTGAATCGATCAGCCTCAACTCCAACCTGCCGTAGGGTATGCGGACCATGCAGCTTCGGTTGTTGTCGCCATACGAGATGTAGGCGGGAGCCCATGTCGCCCCGGAAAAGGACCGTCCCACAACCAGCCGCTTGTAAGAATTCACGGTCGGCGCGACCAATGCCGTCAAGGCCGGAGCGTGGGCCAGCAAGCCGCCGAGGAACTGGTAGCCCGCCGCCGAGAGACCCAGCTTGCGCCGGTCGGAGCGCTCGAGGAAGAGGTTGGGATTCCTGGCGTCGGCGAGCGACAGATGCATGTGCATGCCGCTGCCCGTCCGATCCGACAGCGGCTTGGGCATGAATGTGCTGATGAGCCCCATCTCACGGCCGATCTCTCCGGCTGCCATCCGGAAAAACACCATCCTGTCGGCGGTCGTCAGGCAGTCGGAGTACGTAAAGTTGATCTCGAACTGGCCGTTCGCGTCCTCATGGTCGACCTGGTAAACGTCGAAACCCGCCTTCTGCAACGAATCGACCAGTCGCTCGATGAAAGCCCTGCTGCGCGACAACCCTTTGTAGTCGTAACACGGCTTGTCGAGCCGGTCGGTCTCGTCGGCCGGACCGATGGAGCCGTCCGGGCGCCGGGCGAGAAGCATGAATTCAGGCTCCATCCCGGAATTTAATGTCCAGCCCCGTTCGCTCAGGCGTCGAACCTGTTCCTTCAGGATGAAGCGGCTATCGAACGGCCACGGCTTTCCTTTGATGCGGCTGTCGCACACGATCCTGGCGTAGCCGGGTTGCCACGGCACCAGCGTCAGCGTCGCCAGATCGCCGACCGCCATGTAGTCGGGATCGTGCGGCTCCTGACCCATCCCCCACAGCGCGAAGCCCGCAAAGCCCGCTCCGTCCTCCAGGATGACGTCCTCGAAGTGCTCGACCGGGACCGCCTTGGTCTTGGCCACCCCGTGAATATCGACAAACTGGGCAAGTACGAACCTGATCTGGTTCGCCTCGAAAAAATCCCTGGCCTTCTCGCGCGTCATCCCGCCGTGCTTTTTCGAATTCTTGTCGTTTGCTCGCATCGCTCTTGCGGCTCTCTAGTTCGGGTTGTATTCCGTCCGCTCGTATTGAAATGCATCGAGCGCCCGCAGGTCAACGAGGGAGCCTCGCCGGCCTCACTCGTGCCATACGCGCTTGAGGTACGATACCCGGTTGAGTCCCATCACTTTCTCGACGCGAGCGGCGGCCCATCGTCGCCGCTAAACCGCCCGCTCCGTGGCGTCGGCGATCTCGCTCAGCGTCGCGAACCAGGCGCCGCGCTCCTGCATATGCACGATAAGTTCCTCCAGGCGCGTGATCATGTGCGCCCGTCCGATCGACTGCGGATGGACGACGAACGCGTAGGAGGCGCCTTCCTCGTTGGCGACCGCGTAGTCGAAGATTGCTTTCCAGCGGTCGAGCAGATCATGTGCCGGGCGCATCCCCTCCTGGAAGCCGGGGATGAACTCGACCGCTGAGAAATCGGTCAGGTACCACTGTCCGGGAATCTCCAGGATTCGGCTCGGCGGGCCGAACACGTTGCCGCGCTCGGCGTGCACCTCGACCGGCCGAATCCAGTAGGGATGAAAATCATTCGCGAGCAGGCTGCTGTCGACGTCGAAGCCGTAGCGGTCCAGAAGTCCGAGCGTATTCTCGCTGAAATCCCAGTATGGCGCCCGGTAGGTGCGGGGTTTCACGCCAATACGGGCCAGCGCCTCCAGGCCCAGTTCCATCACCTTGATTTCCTCTTGCAGCTTCAGCGTCTGAGGGTTTTCATGGGCGTAGCCGTGATGCCCAATCTCGTGCCCCGCGGCCGCGACTTCGCGGCACAACTCGGGCCAGGTGTCGATGGTATGGCCCGGGATGCAGAAGGTGCTTCTGACTTTGTACTTGTCGAACAGGCGCATCAGGCGCGGCATCCCAACCTCGGCGCCGAATTCGCCGCGCGACATATAGGCGGCTGAAGTACGGTTGAGACAAATCCACAGCGACTGGGCGTCGAAGTCGCAACCGAGGTTTACCGCTATCTTCTTGTCCGCGGGGATTCTGACCTTACCCCATACCTGCGGCATAAAACCCTCCTGTGAATTTCGTCTCTCTTGAAGGCATACGCGCGGCTCGCTCTGATTTGCAAGCCGATTCGAGCGGGCCTTGGCGTTTGAGCTTGGCGTGTGTCTACTCAAAACACCAAAGTCGCCGGCCTGAAGACCGCGGCAGGGGCGATCACGCAATCCATATTTCAACGGCTAGCGAATGGAATCCGCCGTCAACACCTTTCGCTACAGCCGCTTCGCCGAGGGCGGCCGGTACGCGCCACGTATGATGAAGGGCTGACGGCCTGGCAAAAAGTTGACGAGCGAAATGCACTATGCTCTTGTCTCCCGGTCAACGACAGGAATAGCGCCGCATCCGCTTCGGTCAGCAGCACAAATCGCCTATTGGCACGGACATCCAGCAAATGAAAACAAACACCCGCACAGGCAGCGCAACTCTCAAACCGCGGCTAAAAAAAGTTCGCCGTATCGTTACCGGCCACGATGCCAAGGGACGCTCGATCATCGTGTCCGACGCGTCATCGCACCACGTTATGACGCTTCAGGGTATCCCGACCTTCGGTGTCACCGAAATCTGGAAGACGGACTCGACGCCGGCCGATAACCGCGCCTCCAAGGACCCGTGTAAGGCGCCGGCCCAGCTCGCGCCGCCCAAAAACGGAACCGTAATACGAGTGGTCGAATTTCCGCCGGACAAGCTCTGGATCAAGTCGGCCGACCGGGACAAGGCGTTTGCATCCCTGGGCAGCTCAGGCGCGCAGGCGCTGGCGCACGACGCGAGCGCGAGCCGGCATCCCATGATGCATCGGACGCAGACGATTGATTACGCGATCGTGCTTTCGGGCGAGATCTGGGCCCTGATGGATAGCAGTGAGACAAAGATGAAAGCCGGCGACATTCTCATCCAGCGAGGCACCAACCATGCCTGGTCAAACCGCTCGAGCAAACCGTGCCTGGTGGCCTTTGTCCTGATCGACGCGAAGCCGCTGAAATAGAACTCGCCCCCGGAGCCGCTGTCGAGACCGCCACCGCCGGCGCGTATAGTCATCCGTGCCGCTAAGACAAGCGCTATAGCCTGTCGCGGGATGCTGGATGGGGGCGATCTAGCTATACCAAGTGGTAACCGCCGTCGACTAAAAGTGCGATTCCGGTGACATATTCATTCTTCATCAGGAAGAGCACACCGTCGGCGGCCTCTTCCACTCTTCCGATACGCTTTGCGGGAAGCCTCGCGGCCGCAGCGGCCAAAATCGCCTCTTTGCGCTCGCCAAGGATGTCATCCAGGAAAGGCGTTTCTATATAGCCGGGGGTGATTGCATTCACCCTGAGCGGAGCCAAGTCGACGGCCAGCGCTCGAGCGAAAGCTTCCACCGCGGCACACGACGCTGTCACTACGGGTTCGCCCGGAAGCGGGGTGGTGCTGGTGGAACCCGACATGAAGACTATGGAGCCGTTTCCTCGCATTTTCGGCGCTCCATACTTGGCTGCGTAAAGCGCTCCCAGGAACCTGGTGTCCATCGCCCGCCGGAGCAGACTCGTGTCTATTTCGAGACGCGGGGCATGCGCCGGGTTGCCGGCGGTTATGAGAATGTGATCGATACCGTCTCGCGCCTCGAAGAAATCGCGCACCGCAGCCTCGTCGTTGACGTCCAGGGTCGCCGTCTCGACCTGATTCGCCAGCGCCGCCCTTGCCACTTTTAATTTCTCCGATGAACGTCCTGCAATGGTGACCCTGGCTCCTTCCGCGCGTGCGGCCTTGGCCGTGGCAAATCCGATCCCTGTACTACCGCCCAGGATAACTACCTTCGCGTCAGTCAGTTGCATGGCTGTCCTCCTGCCGGCCGCTTGCTTCAAGGAACGGCTAATCACCGCGAACGGCCGATTGTCAAGCGGAATTCCGACCGACTGAAACTCCGTGGCGCCAAACCCTGGCTATTGGTACAGTCACGTTGCCCATCGGCCGGGACACTTCCAGGGAGAACCAATATGGAAAAGAGTTTCGAGCAGAAAGTCGAAGAGCTCTGGAATCGCGAGCAAATCAAGTCACTCACATATGCATACGGAGAGTGCGTCCTGCGACGCGACGCGGAGGGCATGGCGAAGCTCTTCACCGAAGACGGATCCGTGGACTTCAGCCAACTGGGCTGGGGAATTCACACGGGGCACGAGGACATAAAAAAACACTACGCCGGCACCTGGGCGTATCGCGTCAAGCCCTTTTTCACAAATCATTACATCGAATTCATCGACAAGACCCATGCCCGTGGATGGTGTTGGCTGGATAATCGTGGAGTGCGCAACGGAGAGAGCCTGATCGGCTGCGGCAAGATCTACGATGAATACCAGTTGGTCGATGGCCAGTGGCGATTCAGTTCGCGCAGGATAGTGCAGTTTTTCCTGGTCCCGCTAAGCAAAGGCTGGGGCAAAGAACTCGAGGAACTCGCGGAAGTGGAACCGCGCTGGCACTAGCGCCCCCCAGGCCGCTAACCGCCGCCCACTGACGCCGCGGCCGCGGCGACGAGATAGCGCTCGACATCTTCAGCAAGCAGCAACCGTTCCCTCTGGAGCTCGGCCGCGGCGCGCGCGACGGCATCAACGTAATGCTCGTGGCTGGGATAGCGCTCCTCCAGCGAACGCCGCGGATCGCCTGTCGCGCGACATTCCTTTGCGGTGGCCGCGAATGGAATGTACGAACCGATCACCATCAGCGCTCCTTGGGCGAAGCCCGTGCCCCGCGTATTCCAACCGGTTCGCGTCCCCAAGGGCACGGCGACATCCGGCAGGCGTATTCCCGCTATATCGTTGCCGTCCGCGTCGACTCTGGGCACCAGGACCAGGTAGTCGTGGCCCGGGATCGGTTTTGGCGGCTGCTGGCGATGGTCCAGCTCGCACAGTTCGTTGACGAGACCTGGGTAACTCACACCCGGAATATCGGGAAAGCCCTGTCCGGCTCTGGGTAACGGAGGCACGAGCGTTCCGTCGCCGGAGCGCGGAAATCGGCTTGCGGGCGGCGGTATCGCACGAGTGGCCCATTCGTCCAGCGCCACCAGCAACGCCCGGTTCAAAGCGCCATAGTTGAGTTTGTTCGGCGGATTAGCGGAGGGCTGAAAAAAGGTTTCGGCATGCCGGAACATCGCGGACCCCGCATGCCCGGTGCTGGAAAACAAGTAGACCCGGACCTCATCGGGCAGCGTTATCTCCGCGCCGCGTTCGTCGCAAACGACCAGGGAACTTCGCCCCTGCCAATACTCGGTGCTGGAATCGACGTGCATGATCTTCGGACAAGTGCCGGAAGCCAGGCCGCGGTCCAGGATGCCGTCGGTCTTCGCACTTATCGGATCGAAGCGCGTGGCGTAAGTGAATGGAAACTGGTCTCCGGGAAACAGATGGTCCTCGTGCTGCCGGTGAAATCGCCCCGGCTGGGAAAATGGATGATTGAGAAAGATCCGCCGCGATCCCGCAATGCTCGCATACACTCCGTCGAAGACTTTGCGACCATCCAGCCCTTCATTGAAACCCAGATGCAAAAACTCGCGCAGGAAGCGGCCGGGCTGCGACCGCCCGTGGGCGATGACGTGATCGATGGCAGGCCCGCCAGTACCCAGGTTGAGCGGGTTGGGCCGGCCGCTGTCGTCGGCCACGGAATAACGCATGAACGCTACTGCGTCGCGGACGGCGGCAAACCCGAGGCCCATCACGATAGGGTCGCGGGCGGGATAAATGAATTCGTATATGGCACCCGCATCAAAACCAGCGGTCAAGACGATTTCGATCCTGGTCGGCGACAGATAGCGCCACTGCCCCGGCGGAACCGGCACGCGCGGGTCCTTCTCGTGTTGCCGGACCGTAAGCGTTGCGCGGCCCCGATCCATCGAGTCGGCAGGATAGGTAAGCGGAGCGATTGCCGGGCTGTTGGTATGGCCGAAAATGATTTCCTCGCGTGCGGTTTCCACGATCGAAGTTCCAGTGCTGGTCGCAACCGGAAAACTCGCGAGCATGTGCTTCTCTTCCGGCGCCACGTCTCCCTGCCATGCGCTGAACAGGATCACGTACCCCTTTCGCATGAGAAACCCGTTGCCGGCGTCCTCGGCGCTCGCGGGATCGTTTGAGCCGAGCCCTTTCGGAGCATCGTTGATATCGACCAGGGCAAGTTTGTCGCCGCGATTGGGAGCGTCGTACAGGATGCGTCGGTTGCTCTTGCGGATGTCGACCGGTTTCAGCAGGCAGAAATCCACCCAGTATTCGACCCGGCCAGCGGCGTTCATGGACGCATTGCTCAGATTGACGATCTCAGCATTGAGCCGATGGGATGGATCAACTTCGCCGAACGCACGGCCTACGATCTTCTCGTAGGGTCCGGCATCGCCAAATGACATCCCGTCGAAGACGCTTTCCACGCGGCTGATCTCTATCTTCACAAAGACACCTCGCGGCCGTTTCGACCAACGAATCCGCGACGCACCATAACATAAACGCCATGCCAACGTAGTAATCCCCGCCCTTGCGAGGCCGGCACAAGCCGGCCGTGGAGGCTCGCGAGGTGTCGTTGAAAGTCGAAGCAGGATGTGGTCTTATCCGTGGCGTAGTCAGTATTAAATTAGGCGACGCGGCGGAGGAACGAGATGGCGACTCCTAAGGTGATCGTCCAGTTGTACCCAGTGCTGCCTGCCGAGGACCGCGCGGATCGCGAGCGCAAACGGCCGCTCGGGCGCAATAGCGAACTCTATCATCGCGTGCTCCATGAATCGCTCGACCTCGTCAGGGAAATCGACCAGATGGGGGTTTGGGGGATCAGCACAATCGAGCACCATCTCCATTCCGAGGGTTATGAGCTCGGGCCCAATCCGGGCGTGCTCAATGCGTGGTGGGCCAGCCAGGTGAAGCGCGCCTACTTGGGCGCGTTGGGCTACGTGATGGCGACTCGGGATCCGATCCGCGTCGCCGAGGAGACGGCCATCCTCGACCACATGACCAACGGCCGCTTCTTCGTGGGCTTGACCCGCGGCTACCAGGCCCGCTGGACCAACATCCTGGGCCAGCACATCGATGCGGTAGCGACGCTTTCGGATGGCGGCGCGGATGACGCAAAGAACCGTGAAATCTTCGAAGAGCGCACCTTGCTGCTGCTGAAGTGCTGGGCGGAAGACTCGGTCGAAGCCAAACAACCTCACTACGAGATTCCCTATCCCTATAAAACCGGCGTCCGCGGTTATCCGGCGTGGAGGAGCGCGCAAACCGCAGGCGCCGCGGGCGAAGTCGGACCCGACGGCACGATCAGGCGCGTGAGCGTGGTGCCAAGTCCTTACACGCGGCCGCATCCGCCGGTCTTCGTCGCGATGAGCGGCAGCGCGAGTTCCATTCCCTTCCTGGCACGCCATGGCTTTCGGCCGACATACTTCACCAACCTCGAGAACGTGCTTCAGTTCGCGCGTCTGTATGTCGATGAAGCGCGAGCCGCCGGCTTGCCGTTCGCCCTGGGTGAACGCCAGAACATCGTGCGCTGGATTCACGTCGGCCGAAACGAACAGGAATTCCGCGACAAGTTGATGCGCTATGACTACGAAATGTACGTGAACTTTTACACCGCGTTCTTTCCCAAGTTGCCGCATTTCGAGGATGCGGATGCCACCCTGCTGAGCATGAAGGACAGCGGCATCTTCATGGGCGGAACCGTCGAGCAGCTAAAGCAGCAGTGGCGTCATATCTACGCCACCCTTCCCGCCGAATACATAACGCTAATCTGGCATTACGCACAGGTTCCCAAAGAGGTAGTGCTCGACGAGCTCGACGTGTTCATGAACAAGGTGCTCCCCGAACTCGACGCGCCGGCTGCAACCGAACAGGCCGCCGAGGCTCATGCGCCCTGAGCTCCTGGCTGGAGCACGCATACAGCGCACCGTCCAAGCTTCCTCACGCCAAGATTCTCTCGCGCTTGACCGCGCCGAGGGTCAGGCTTGCCGATCGCGGAGCATCGAGGCACAACCCGAGCCGTGTCCTCGAGCGACGGACCTTGCAATGTCGCAGCGGCCGGTCTACGTCATACCGGATCAGGTTTTGCGCAGGCTCAGGGGCAGTTGATGCTGAAACGAGTCGATCGGGTACAGATAGTCGTCCGCGATCGCGCCGAGGCGAAGAGTGCGGCAACCGCGATTTTCGGAGCGGAGTTCATCCGCGACGACGAGGTTAAGCTGCTCGGCGCGAAGCGCACCGTGTGCCAGCTTGGCGCCAGCGTAGTCGAGTTCCTCGAGGCCGACGGCGCCGGCCGTGTGGCGGATTTCGCGGCGCAACGCGGCGGAGGACTCTATGCCGCGGGCTTCTCTGTGGCGGAGCTTGAAGAGGCGGCTGCGTTGTTCGATCGCAACGGCGTCAAGTTCGAGCGCGCGGCAGGTCAGCTTTTTCTCGATTCAATGACTACCTGCGGGATGCCTTCGGTAATCAGTACGTTTCACGAACGATCGCCCGTCGGTGCAATAAAATGGATGTACGAGGTGACCAACGTGGTCGCCGACTGGCGCACGGCGGCGGAACGCTACTCGCGGATTTTCGGGCTCGACTCCTCGAAGTATGTTCCAATCGAACACGCGGATTTCGGCTATACCGGGACGCTCACGATGTTCGATGCGCCCGCACGCCTCGATCGGATCGAAATTTCGCAGCCGACCAGGGCGGCCGCGATGGGCCAGTTCCATCGCCGGCACGGCGATTCGCTGTATATGTTCTATGTCGAGACCGACAGCGTCGAGACGATCGCCGATCGGCTGCGGGAACGCGAGGGCCGCTTCACTGCGCGCAAAGAAGGCTTGCACGATGGCCTGTGGATCCATCCGACGGCCTTCTGCGGCGTGCTGGTGGGAGTGAGCCGCACTAACGTCGCGTGGCGCTGGTCGGGGGACCCGGAGCGCGGCCGCTGAGGGTTCGCGATACCCGCGCCGACATGGATCGCGTGCCGGCCTTTCATCCGCCCCGGCCGCGGTCGGGGTCTAATCAACGCAGGAGACAGCATTGATGGCAGGCCGATTGGAGGGCAAGGTCGCGGTCGTCACCGCCGGCGGTTCGGGCATCGGTGCCGCAACCGCGCGCCGCTTCGCGCGCGAGAAAGCCTCGGTGGTGATCGCGGATTTGAGCGGGACGCGCGCCGCCGAGGTCGCAGGCGCGATCACGCAGGCGGGCGGCAATGCGCGCTGGCTCAAGATGGATGCGTCCGACCCGGAGGGCGTCCAGGCCGCGATCCGTCTCGCCATGGATAGCTGGGGCCAGCTCGACGTGATGTTCAACAATGCGGGGTTGGGCGCGGTCGAGGCGCTCGAAACCACAACGCTGGAGACTTGGAACCGAATCCTCGCGGTCACGCTCACCAGCGCGTTCCTGGGCATCAAGTATAGTCTGCCGATCATGCGCAAACAGGGCGGCGGATCGATCGTGAACACCGCCTCGATCTCGGGCACGGCCGGCGACTACGGCATGACCGCATATAACGCGGCCAAAGCCGGCGTGATCAACCTCGCGCGCGGGGCCGCGCTGGAAAACGCGCAGTATGGAATTCGCATAAATTGCGTCTGTCCCGGCGCCATCAATACCCGCGTAGCGCAAGTGCTGGGCGGCAACGACGTCGAGGGATTCAAGCGCAAGCTTAGGCAAAATCCCATCGGCCGGATGGGCGAGCCCGACGAGATCGCCAACACCGTATGTTTCCTGGCCTCCGACGAAGCCTCGTTCATCACGGGTGCGACGATCGTGGTCGACGGGGGCCTGACCGCACATACCGGCCTGCCACGCTACATATAAATCCCGGCTCGAGGTGTGTGCCCGCTGGAAAACCTGACCGCGTGACGAGCCGGACCTGGTGTGGTAGTGCAACAGCCGATGACCGAGTTTCTCGCGCAACCGATGCATGCTCTCGGCTCGCTGGATACTTGAGCGGTGCGGCGGGAAAATATCTGGCCAAGACAGCCAAGACAGATGGAGGCATCATGAAACCGTCCGCGGAAGAGATCGCTCGGCGCGTCGACGCGATTGCGCCCGCGCTCGCCGCCAACGCCGAGGCCTGCGTTCAGGCCCGCAGTGTCGTACCCGAAAGCATGAAGGCGATGGTCGATGCGGGGCTGTTCAGAATTTGTCAGCCCGCCCGGGTTGGCGGCTACGAGCTCAACCTCCGCATCCAGTACGATACGGTCACTGCCGTGTCGCAAGCGTGTCCGTCCAGTGGCTGGATTCTGATGGTCATGGGCGCGCATCACTACTGCCTCGGCGCGTGGCCCGAACGCGGCCAGGAGGAGGTCTTCGGCGAGGGGCGCGACGGGCTGGTCTCGGGCACGCTGGCCTGGCAGGGCAAAGCGCGCGCGGTCGAGGGCGGCTATCGGGTCGACGGGCGCTGGCAGTTCTGCAGCGGTGTCGATCGTTCGAACTGGGTGATCCTCGGATGCGCGGATGCGCAAACCGGCGGCCCCGGCGTGCACGTGGTAGTGCCGCGCGAACAGATAGTCGTAGATGACACCTGGCACGTGCTCGGGATGGAGGGCACTGGCAGCAAGGATGTGCTTGCCAGGGATCTCTTCGTGCCCGCACAACGAGCGATCGACACCCGCGAGCTGATGAAGGGCTCGTCGCCCCACACCTTGGGTCACGCCACCAATCTTTACCGGGTCTCGGCGGATTCGATCCTTTCCGGCTCGGTTCCGGCGGCGATTCTGGGCTCCGCTAAATTCGCGTTGGAGAAATTCGTCGAGCGCACCAAAGAGCGGCGCGCGATCGTCACCGGCGCGCGCAAGGCCGAACACGGGCCCACCCAACTCCGGCTGGCTGAATCGATGGCCGAGCTGCAGTGCGCACAGTTTTTCATCCACGACGCGGCGAAGCTCATGGCCGAGGTGGCGGAGTCGCGGCAGGACGCAACCGACATGAGTTACCGCGCGCGGGTCAAGTGGCAGGCGGCGTATGCGGCCGAGCTTTGCCGGCGCGCCGTGTCGCGCCTGTTCGCGGGCTCGGGAGCGCACGCCGTCTACGATTCCGCGCCGCTGCAGGCCGCATTTCGAAACGTGAACGTCGGCGCGCAGCACGCCAGCATCGATTTCGACACTTCGGGCGAACTCTACGGCCGGATGCGCTTGGGACTGCTCTCCGCGTAAAGCCGCGCGCCGGCCGAACCTAATGAGCCACAGAGGTTGAAGCGAAAATGAACAAACTCGACCCCACCAAGACAGCCTTGCTCATCATCAACATGACCAACGATCTGCTCGGATGGGAAGGCGTTCGGCCGTTGGTGCCACGGCTGCAAAGACTGTTGGACGAGGCTCGAAAGCGTTCTGTCACAGTCGTCTTTTCATCCCTCGCCTTCTGTAACAACGGCGCCGACAGCGGCCAACTGGGAAAGTTCTGGGAGCCGATCGGCAAGGGAGAAGTCCTGGTCAAGGGAACCCAGGGGGTCGCCATATTGCCGGAACTGTCGCCGAGAGCGGGCGAGCCGGTGCTGGAACGCAACCGCTACAGTGCGTTCTTCAATAGCGAGCTCGACGCGATGCTACGCGGCAAAGGCGTCGAAACGCTGATCATCGGCGGCTATTCAACGAATTTCTGCTGCGACTCGACTGCCCGCGATGCCAATTTCAGAGACTACCACGTCATCGTGCTCGAGGACGGCACGGCGCCGATCGCATTGGAAGAAGCGGACGGTCAGGCTATCGCCGCTGAGCAAGTGCAGCAGACCGTGCTGGCCAACCTCCGCCGCGGCTTCGCACAGGTAGCGACCGTCGCAGAGGTCGTGCGCGCCATCGGCGGAGATTGATTCGTTGCGGGTCTGCTACGGGCTGAAATTGAACGCTCCCAGCAAATCGCCGGCGTTAGCGTCGCGTGAACCCATCGGCCCGAGCCCGAACACTTCCTCGATAAACTTCGGGAACGAGGCGAAGTCGCTTTCGCCATGGAAGACGTAGCCACGCTTTGCAAATGGACTGACTATGATCAGCGGCACTCGCAATCCGTATCCGGTCGCGTCCACTTGCGGCGGCGGCACATGATCGTACCATCCGCCATAGTCATCCCAACTCACAAATATCACGGTGCTTGCCGCATCGGGACCGTCCTGAACCGCGGCGATCATTGACGCAGTCGTGGCTTCGCCCGTGCGCACGTCATTCGGCGGATGCTCGCTGTTCAACGCGTCGGTAGTCACCCAACTGACCGCCGGCAGAGCGCCACTCCTGGCATCATCGGCGAATTGTCGCCAGGGAACGACGTTGCTCCAGTCAGGGCCGTAGCGGAGGTGATAAATCGCGTCTACCTCTGTCCAGAAATAGCCGCTCTTCGGCGTAGTAACACCGTAGTATTTCCACGAGACCCCCGCGGCATCCATCTCATCTATCAAGGTCGGGCCGTCCCAGCAGGGCCGACTATGAGAGCCGTCCACCATCAGGACCAGGACGTCCGGTGCTGCGTCGCATCCCCAGCTCCACTTGCCGCTCGTTGAACCGGCGCTGTGTCGTGGATTATCGACCGCCCCGAAACTGGTCCCGAAAATCGTGAACAGATGATTCGGAAAGCTCGGCCCCATCACGCTGGTGAAGAAATTATCGGCCAGCACATACGCGCGGGCATAGGCCCAGTAAGTCGGAATCTCGTGTTCGGAGTACTGTGCATACGCGGACGGATAGATGAAGTCGTCCATCATGCCATTGTCCCAGACGCGCAAAGCATCCGCTCGCCGGTGGGGTAGATCGCCTGGAGGTATGATCGGAGCCCGGGCGAGCGGTATCAGCCTATGCTCGTGAATACCGACCGTGGTGCCGTCGGCGCCTGGGAATAAACCGAAGTAATTGTCGAAAGTGTGGTTCTCCTTAAGGATGATCACGATGTGCTTGACGTCCCGCAAGGTGGCGGCGTTCGCTGGGAATGCAACCACAACCGCAAACACGAGCCATAGGATTTGCCGGCAAGCGGATTTGAAGATCTTCAGTGTCATTATTGTTATTGTTCCACCTGAGAAACGTCGTCTCCCGGCTCGGGCCTGTGGATTTTTCACGGATTGCCGCCAGCCCGCCGTGCTCACGATGCAGCATCTCTCTTTTTCCATTCGGTTAGATAGTCGAATCTTCCTTTGATCCAGCCGATGGAGCGATTGTCCGAAATAGCAGGGAGAAAAAGCGCGCTGACGGACTCGGCTCGCCGCCGGCGCGCTCACCCAAGGGGGCGATTCGTTTCGCTGCTTATTGATCGATGACGGTGTTGTTCACCTCGACGCATCCCGAGGAGCCATCAGGCAATTCGACCGTCAGCGCTACCGGAGTCGAGGTAATCTGGGACAAGTCTATATGCGACGTATCCAGCTTCAGCTTCCACTTGCCGCACGAACCGGCCGGCGTGGGCATACGGCGCACGATGGCATCCGCGGTCTCACCCTCGGCGGTGTCGCCTTGGAATAGCGCATCGTTGGTGCCGCTGATTGGCCTGAAGGAAGGTATGGTTGCCGCCGCGTCCGGTGCGCTCTGACAGGTTCCCTGATGCAGGCTCACCTTCACGCCGCCGTTGTCGAGGTTGTCGCTCGAGCGCTTGCAAGTATTCGGGTTCTGCGCGTCCTTGAAGGTAACCGAGATCTCAGCCTGATCGTTGGGCTCCGAGTCGCCGCCATGCGTGATATCGACCGAGGCCCGCTTGATCCCGACTTCGCCGCCATCGGCTGCCGCCGCCCGGCTCGAGGCCAGCGGGATAACTGCCGCGGCAATCGCCACAAAGGCCAGGACGCCCGTAAATCTGATCGAATCCAAGGGTTTGAATCCTCCTTCGGTGGGGTCCTTATTGGGCCCGCCCCGTTGGAAGATGTGATGAGCAACCCTTATGCCATGTTCCTCGGACAGAGAAATGGCCTAATATCAGCAAGCGATCGTTTGGTATTTGAGAACTTCGATAGATATCGTCTGAGAGCCACCGTTTGCCGGCATATCCGGATTTTCGGACACTCGTTCGAGGATTTCGATAAAACGCCCGCCAGAAAACGCTGGTTTGGGTCGTCGAGTCTGCCGGAGCGCGCCGCATGACACCTCAGGTCGCGGGACTTCGGATCCCGTGCTGGTCCAGTATCACAGGAGCCAGGAACAGCGCGGCGATGAGCAACAGGTTCAAGGCTGCGAAGATCGATTCCTGGCGGCGGAAGGACTCAAAATCCGTCGCGAGCAGCGTGGAATCGGTATGCGGCGGGGTCATCAGAATGGGCGCGAGCCGTCCGGGCCGGCGGGTTCTGGTGCCATGTAATCGGAAGATTCGCTGAAAAGCGAGCGGCCAATCCGGCGCCTGCGCCGTCGCTTGCGAGCCGATCCATTTACGTCGACAATCCTTTCGCTCGGGCAAAACCAGACGGCCACCATCAATCAGACTGAGCGGGAGGAGCGCGAATGAATTCAACCAATGTGGCCCCTTGGATCGGCAACTGGGCCTGGAGCCTGCCCCTGATAGTGATCAACGTGATCGTCCACGTATGCGGCCTTGCTATCATTGGTGAGAAAGTCATACAGGCTCTGAGCGGCACCATGGAACGGCGCGTCTTCATGTTCAAGTTTTCCATGATTATGGGCCTCACCTCTTTGTTGGCCACCATGCTGCACGGATTCGAGGCGCTCATCTGGGCCATCGCTTATCGGCTGCTGGGCGCGCTGCCCGATAGACGGACGGCGATGCTGTATTCGCTTAGTGCAATCACCAGCTACGGCCACGCGAACTTGTATCTGCAGCCCCGTTGGCAGCTTATGGGTGCTCTGGAAGCGCTTAACGGCATGTTGCTCTTCGGGCTGACCACGGCCTTTCTATTCGCTATCATCCAGCGGATATGGCCACTGGGTAGTCGAGAACGGCATCGGGAATCTTAGTGGCGCCCAGCCTCAGTCGCGAGGCTTTGTGACTGAAGGGCGCATCATCAGAGTCACTTTGCGGCGACCGGAACAATACCGACTCAGACGATCTCGAAATCTGTCACCGAGGAGAACACCCCGTGCGTACACGATGGCTCTTAACAATCTGTCTCGCACTTTTCGCAATCGTATTTTCTTCGAGCCGAGCCTCGGCACAGTTCGCGGACAAGAAGACGTTAAGCCTTGCCGCGGCGAAGAAAATGGCGGCCGCCGCCGAAGCGGAGGCGGCCAAGAACAAATGGACCATGGTGATCGCCGTGCTCGACGACGGTGGCCATCCGATCTACCTCGAGCGCATGGACGGCACGCAGATCGGTTCGATCGAGGTGGCGCAGGGCAAGGCCCGCACCGCGGTGCGCTTTAAGCGGCCGAGCAAGGACTTCGAGGATGCGATCACGGCGAACCACCTGGCCGTTATCACCCTCGGCAATATCACCGCGATTCGGGGCGGCCTGCCGATAATGCTCGACGGTCAGGCGGTTGGCGCGATCGGCGTCAGCGGCGGAGACGCGGCGCAGGACGAGCAATGCGCCGAGGCCGGGCTGGCGGCGCTCCACTAAGGCGATTGGGAGCTTTGCTTCGCTTGCTCAGCTAATGCCGGTGCGGGGATAGAGCGCGTGTATTCTCCGGGGATGCAGGCGAAGGCCGCTACCGCTCCAACCGCCTGGAGAAGCGCGAGCAACTGAAAAGCGCGCACGTAACTGTTAGTCGCGTCGAACATCAGTCCGGATAGCTCGGGACCGAAAGCCGCGCCGAACTGCGCGGCACTTCCCAGCAGGCCCTGCAGCGAACCAAAGCGTTTGAGGCCCAAACAGTCCGCCACCAGCATACTAGTCATCAGGACAGGCGTGTTCGCGATAAGGCCTGTGGCTATATACATACTGAGAAAAACTACATGCTGCGCCCACGCCAGAGACACCGCACCTGAGGCCAACAGGCTGAAGGTAACTATCAAGCTTGTCCGCGCCCCCAGGCGATCCGTGATACCTCCCGCCAGTGGTTGGCCCACGATGCCCAATCCCGCGTACACGCTCATCGCCAGGGGCGCCGCCCCCGAGGAGTAACCGAGCCCGGCCATATAAGCCGGGAGATGCATGAATAGCCCGGTGATCGCACAGCCCCAGCCGATTTGCGCGATTGCAATCATCCAGAACGAACGGCTTCGCAGAGCCTCTCTGACCTCCATTCCCGGGAGATCGTCGGAGGAGCCGTGCCCGCGTGCGAGCGCCTGGGTTGCGCTTGGCCGGGTACGCACTACCCCAAGCGCCAGCGGCAGGAGGACAACCAACATCAGTGCCGCGATGATCAGATAGCCTGCGCGCCAGTCGAAGGTGGAAATCGCGCGGGTCAGAACGGGCGCCATCACCATGATGCCGAGAAATTCTCCAGACAAGGCGATACCCATCGCCAACCCGCGCCGCTCATGGAACCAATTGGTAATTACCACGGTGATTGGCACGTAACCGGCGACGCCAATGCCGATCCCAATCAGTACATACGCGGCCATGATGGACGCGTAGGAATTGCTCGCACTCGCACACACGAAGCCGATTCCGCAGACTCCGGTCCCGGCCGCCATCACGAATCGTGCGTCGAAGCGATCCAATAGCCATCCCGCGGCGGGCATGCTGGCCGCGTAGACCAAGCCCATCGCGGTAAATGGTAGAGAGCTCTTGGCACTGTTCCAGCCGAAATGCGCTTGCAGTGGAACCAGGAAGATTCCGAAAATGTCGTATGCCGCGCCCATCAACAGAAATAGCGCGAAAGAAAGCACCGCGATTATTACCCAGCCTTGGCGTTCGAGCTTGGTCATAACGATTCCGTATGTCTGATGCGGCCACGGCCCAAGGTCAGCCGGCCGATTACCGAACGAGATGGTGCGCCGATGTTCCGGAGGAGATCGGGCAGGCGGCTCACCAACCTACCGCGTAGCTGGAGCGACGGGGATCCGCACCGCCAACCAGAATGCCGGAGCGACGGTCCGCCCGGATCGAACAAACAGAGCCGGCGCGCCAGGTCTGATCGGGCCACCATTCGACCCGGTGCCCGTAGCTCCGGAGAGCGTCGCCAAGTTTTGGATCGAATCGGCCTTCGACCTGCAGACGCCCGGGAAAGTAATCGTGAGGTTCGAAGGAGTCGGGGAAGCTGTACGAGGCGAAGCGAGGCGCTTCCGCCGCGACCTGCGGATCCATGCCGAACAGCACCTGGTTGAGGAACAGTTGCAGCATGGCCTGAATTTGCACGTCGCCCCCCGGCGTCCCAAACGGCATCACCGCTTCGCCTCGCCGGATGGCGATGGCGGGGTTCGGCGTGAGCCGCGGCCGTTTGCCCGGGGCGAGACAGCTTGCATGCGCCGGATCCGTCCACGACTGCGAGCCGCGCGTCGATACCGACAGGCCCGTCCCTGGAATCGCCGGCGCGTCGAAAGACACGTCACTCGGAGTTGCGGAAAAGGCGTTGCCCCAGCGATCGACGACACACACATAGGAAGTGTCGCGAGCCACCGCATGCGGGATCGCTCGCGACCCCGCGAGATGCTCTGCGCTCGAGTCCATCACGGCCTTGCCGCTGCGCGGATCGCCGGCGGGCGGCATCTCCGGCCAGGCCAGGCCCGGGCGGATGAGTCCGCGGCGCGCGGTCGCATACTCAGTCGAAATAAGCTGCTGGATAGGCACTTCAACGAAGCGCGGATCGCCGTACCATCGCTCGCGATCGGCAAACGCGAGCTTGAGCGCCTCGACCACCACGTGCACATAGTCAGTCGAGTTGTGGCCGAGCGCCGTCAACTCGGCGGGGTCGAGCAGATTGAGGGCCTGGATGAGCGCCGGCCCCTGGCACCACGGGCCGCAGGTATAGACCTCCCAGTCCTCGAAGCGGGTGCTCAACGCCGGCTCGATCGCCACGCGAAAGTCATCCAGGTCCGCGAGCGTCAGCCACCCGTCGTTGTTGTGATGGAACGCGGCGATCGTGGCCGCGATGTCGCCCTTATAGAAAGCGTCGCGCGCGGCCGCCAGGCCTGCCGCCCTGCCGCGAGCCAGATGCGCCCGCTCCTCCTCGACCATGAATCCAAGCGTGGCCGCGAGGTCGGCCTGAACGAACAACTCGCCGGCGCGAGGTGGCCGGCCACCTGGAAGATAAATGGCGGCGCTCGACGACCAGCGCGCGTAATCCGATTCATGCAGCGCGATCATGTCGGCCAGCAGCGGGTACATCGGGAAGCCGTCGCGCGCGAAGCGGATCGCCGCCGCCGCAACGTCTCCGAACGACATCGTGCCGAATCGCTCCAGCGCCGTTATCCAGGCGTCCGGAGCCGCCGGCACCACGGTTCGCCGCAACCCATCCGGGATGCGTCCGCCATGCTCGCGGCGGAAATACGCGGGGTCGGCGGCCTTCGGCCACCAGCCAAGACCGCTTATCGTCGTGACTTGCGCGGAGGCCGCGTCGTAGAGCATGACCGGCGCGACGCCCGCCACCGACACGATGTCCGGCTGCAGGACTTCCAGGGCGAGGCCGGCGGCCACACCGGCATCGGTCGCGTTGCCTCCCGCCTCCAGCACCACGAACGCTGCGTGCGCGGCCGCGTAATGGCCCGCTACGGCCATGTGGCGCGTGCCCATCAGCGCGGGCCTGTGGGCGGTCGAGGCGCCCAGCGCATCCGCGTTCGTCGAAAGCGAATCACTCATACCCGGGCTCCTTTTGGCAGGAGATTCGACGATTGGGCGATTTGGTGCGTTGCTCGTCGCGGGCTACACATATTATGAGGTTTTTGATATTGCACAGCTGTCGGAGGGCTTTCAAATGCGCGGTTCGATCATCTTCGCCTCGACCACCGCGATCGCATGTTAGTCGCCTGCGCTTGATGGTGCGGACGAGACCAGCCGAACACGACCGTAAGGAGACCATATGAAGACCGCGAAACCGGCAGAGGTTGGCTTGGACGCGTCCAGGCTCGGACGCTTGAGTTCCACGATCAAGGACGATATCGCCGCGGAGAAATACGACGGAGCGGTGTTGGTCGTCGCACGGGGCGGCAAGGTCGCGCTGCACGAAGCGATCGGCTTTACCGATCGCGCCAGCGGCAGGGTCGCCCGCACCGACGACGTGTTTTTGATTTTCTCGATCACCAAGGCGCTGACCGCGGCCGCGGTGCTGATGCAGGTTGACCGTGGAGCGTTGTCGCTAACCACGAGGGCCGCCGACATTATCCCCGAGTTCGGATGCAAGGGAAAACACCGCATCACGATCGCCCAAATGATGTCCCATACGGCCGGCCTTTCAGCCGGAGTGCCTCCGATCCCGTTCGAGATGATTGGCGACCAAAAGACCATGGTCGCGGCCATCTGCCAGATGGCCGTAGAGGGAATACCGGGCGACAGAGTCAACTACAGTCCGATGATCGCGCACTCACTCCTCGGCGAAATCGTACGCCGCGTGGACGGCGGCTCGCGCCCGTTCCGGGAGATCCTTGCCGCCGACCTGTTCCGGCCGCTCGGGATGAATGACACCTCGCTTGGATTGCGCAAGGATCTCGAGCCGCGCCGGGTACCGATCGTTGTGCGTGACCGCAGCGAGGGTGTCTTTCCACCCGAGATGCTTGAAGCCTTCAACACGTTAGTCAAAGAGGATTCCGAGATTCCCTCGGCGGGCGCCTTCTCGACCGCTTCGGACCTTTTCCGTTTCGCCGAAGCCTTGCGCCGGGGCGGCGAACTGGACGGCGCGCGCATCCTGTCACCGGCGATCATTCGCCTGGCCACCAGCAATCAGACCGGCATGCGCCGCAACAGCCTATGGGATTTCGCACTGGAGATGCGCGGCTGGGACGCATTTCCGGCCTTTCTCGGACTGACCTTCTTCCTGCGCGGCACCGGTATCTTTCCGCATTGGTTCGGCAATCTCGCTTCGCCCGGGACTTTCGGCGCCGTGGGCGCCGGCTCCACGGTGTTCTGGGTCGATCCGGAGCGTGACCTTACCTTCGTATGTTTAACCGCCGGGTTGGTCGAGGAGACGCGCAACGTGGACCGCTTCCATCGGCTGTCGGACCTCGTGAGCTCGGCGGTGATCGACTAAGCAGTGGGCGGCGGGAGCCGGCGAATTGCCCATCCGCCGGCCCCGCTCAGCTCGAGATTCCGGTCGTGATACCGCGCGAGGCTGGCGCGATGGCCCACGCTGACCAGGGCTATCGGGCTCTCGACCAGCCGCCCATAGAGCATCGCTTCGTTGGCCGAGTCGAGCGCGCTGGTCGCTTCATCGAGGAACGCGAAGCGCGGCTGGTTGAGCAGCAGCCGCGCGAACGCCAACAATTGCTGCTCGCCCTGCGACAAAACCTCGGCCCAGTCGCGTTCGGCGTCGAGTCCGCCGACGCGCGCAGGCAGATCCGCAAGGTTCACCTCGGCGAGCATGCGATGCAGGTCGTCGTCGCTGGCGCCGGCCGCGCGCGGATAGCATAGCTGCGCGCGCAAGGAGCCCAGGATCATGTAGGGACGCTGGGGCAGGAACATCATCTCGCCGAGCGGCGGGCGCTCGATTCGGCCGCTGCCGATGCGCCAGATGCCCGCGATCGCGCGGGTCAGCGAAGTTTTTCCCACGCCACTCGGTCCCGTGATCAGCAGCCGCTCGCCGTCGGCGATTTCGACCGAGAGTTTTTCCACAAGCCGAGTATTTCCGTCCGGAGTTGCCAGGGACACATTTTCAAGCGCGATACGCGGCGCCTCGGCGATCTCGATTCCGGCGCTCGTTGCGGCCTGGCGCGCGCTATCGCATTCCTCGATAAAGGTCGCGAGCCGATAGACGACCGTGGCGTAGCTGGTCAGTCCCTGGAACTCGGCGATCACCAGCGCCATGGTCCCCTTGACTGCGGCAAAGGCGGTCGCCGCCTGGAAGATTTGCCCCATCTCGATTCGATGCGAGAAATACGCTCCGGCCAGTACAATCCACGGCACCAGGATAACCGAGTGATCGTAAGCGTTCTGCACGAAGCCGAGATAAAGCTGCCACTGAAGCAGCGCCTTGTAGTTCGAGACCACCCGCCCGAAGCGACGGCTCAGCTCGCGATGCTCCTGTGCTTCGCCGCCATACATCGCGATCGATTCCGCGTTGTCGCGCACATGAACCAGGTCGAAGCGGAAGTCCGCCTCGTAGCGTTCCTGGTTGAAATTGATCACCACCAGGCGACGCCCTACCATGACGGCGACGTAGGTGCCGATGACCGAATAGGCGATCAGCGCGAGCGCCAGCCAGGGCGAGATGGTCCACAGAATGCCGAAGAACGCGGCGGCCATCACGACCGAGCCGATCGCGGTGTTCAGATAGCTGAGCGTCGAGGTGGTAAAGGAGTTGAGATCCTGCTGGATGCGCTGGTCGGGATTGTCAATTCTGCCGTCCAGGTTCATCTGGTAGAAGGCGTTATTACCGAAGCCGAGCGCGACGAACCATTCGGTCATCCACTCGCGCCACCGGATCTGGAGCCTGCCAACCAGGTAGGGCAGGAAAGGATACGCCACGATGACAAAGGCGATCCAGATGAAGAAAAGCATCAGCAGAAAGTGGAATCGCTTCGCATCGTATTTCTGCAGCGCATTGACCAGGTCGCGGTTGATATAGCTGAAGATCGCCGAGAAGCCGACCAGCAGCAGGACCATCGCGATCACCACCGCCAGCAGGGCGCGCGCCTTGCGCCTTTGATCCGACACCCAAAATGGTCTCGCAAGCCGCCACAGCCGCCGCCAGAAGACCCGGTCAAACCTTTCCATCGAGTTCACTTGCGAGTTCACTTGCGAGTTCACTTGCGAGTTCACTCGGACACCGCCCACCGGCTATAAATTGACTTCGTCACTCGTCTGAACCACCTCTACTTAATTATAAAGCCGAGAAATGGGGACGCGGGCCATATGCCTATTGCCAACGGCTTGGACCTTCGCCAGCAGGCGCGATGATACGCATCGCTTCCGACCCGCGGGCACTCCTCGTTCGATTCGAGGGTCTGCTGCGCGGTATGGTCCAGCTTAGCCAGCCGCCATCCAATCGCTATATTGCCTCGCGCGGTGGCGGCCGGATAAGCGAGCCGTCGGAATGCCACTATGCGAACTGCGGGCGGGACATCCCCGCGCGCGCTGCCTATCGTCTCGGCTGGGCGAGCGGCACCGGAGAATTAGCGACAATCACCGGAATGGCGTGCACGGGCGCGTTTGTAACCAGCACCTTCAGAGGCAGGTCGTGACTATTTGCCACCGGCACCGTGCCGCCCGGCCCCCAGCCTGCGACGTAGCAAGGATGCCGCGAGTCGTAGCCGCAGCCCTGCCCCAAATCCGCCGCGCCGGCCGGAGCGGGAACCGCGAACGTTCGGCTCGCGATGACCATCAGGGCCAACGCGATGAGCGTAAGGATGAATTTCGTATATCGATCGGTCGGCGTCATGATCGCACCTGTCCGGGTAGGTTAGAGACTCGGGCAATTTAATCCCTCGGCTCGCCGAGCGGTCAACAGACGCCTCATAAAGGCGATGTGCGAAACTCATCCGGACCGGCGAACCGGGCTCCGGCGTCAGATTCCCTGATCATCAGGGAAAATGCGGCGGCTTTTGGCGATTCTTGCTCCCCCAGGAGCCGCTACTCAATGGAACAGAGAATTTCGAAGGGTCAGCCGGAGATCATTGCGCCCTAACGCTTGAATACTTCCCGCCCGGCACTTTCTTCTCTTGTAGCTTCTGCTCAGAGCGGCGATGGCGGGCGCATCGCTCTGGCCAGCGATTGAATCACGCCCGGTCCGCTGGTAGCGCTGAACTGGGAGCGGTTCCCCTGCTCTTGTCCCAGCCGCGACAGATTTTCTCCCAGTTCCATTTGCATCGGTTCCCAGTGACGCAATGCCTCGGCTACATCGCGTCCATGGGCGCGTAGGCTGCGACCGAGGGCGACGGCATTGGCGACCGCCTTGTAGGTGCTTGCCGCGGGATGAGGGCGTGGGACGAAGGCGGCGTCGCCGAGCAAGCATACGCGCCCAAATGCCATCTGTGGCGCCGACAGGTCGTAAATCGGCTGGATGAAGGGATCGGCTGTGGCGGCGAACAGATGCTGGAAGACTTCCGGCAAGACGCGAGCCGCCACCTCGCTCTGACGGCGCCAGAGGGCCGGTTCGACGGTGCCTTGGGGCACGGAGTAGTCGTGAATCAGCCCGCTCCGATCGGTAAGAGTTTCGCGCAGCTCCTCGCCTGCGGGCACGTTCCAGTACCACACCCAGTTGATGCGGCGCTCACCCGGGGCGGTCTCGCCCGCCGGCCCCGGAACGAAATAGCTCAACATCTGGGTATGCCGGGCGTGGAAAAATGTGAACTTCTCCACCAGCAGATCGCGGGCCCAATCGGCCACGTCACCCTCGCCCACCATCCCGCGCCAGGCCACATAGCCGGCGTAACGGGCAGCTACGTCGGGCAGCAGCAGGCGACGCGCCGTCGAGTTTGCACCGTCAGCGCATACGAGCAGATCGCAGCCCCGCTCGCGCCCGTCCTCGAGGCCGGCGTACGCCCGGTCCGTGTCCTGCCGGATCGCCGCGAGCCGGGTTCCGTAATGGTAATGCGCTTGAGGAAAGGCGCGCTTGAGGTGACGATAGAGCGAGTCCCAGGAAGTCATCAACTGGGGGCTGGCCTCGGTCCAAACAGTGCTCCCATCGCGGGCCAGAAGCTGTCTCGCCCGCGAGCGTACGCCGAGCTCATCGGCCACCGCGTGGCAGTGATCGATGACGAAGCTAAGCACCTCGTCCTGAACCACGAGGCCCGCGCCTCGCTCCTGCATTTCGCGAGGCGATTTCTCGAAGATTTCCACCGCGCAGCCGGCGTCGCGCAGAACGAGGCCCGCACAAAGACCCGCCATCGATCCGCCGATGACTATAGCTTCGAGCGCTTTTGATTCGTCCACAGCGAAGGAAAATCTCTCAACCCGGGCCAAAAGTTCAACCGGTCCGAAATCCTGGGCCATCGTTCGCGCCTAACGAAAAAAAGTCAAGTATGAGGCGTTTACGTGGGACGGTTACCCCCACGGCCGGTTACACTGTCATCTGAGGATTCCCTGTACCCAGAGGTTGCTAGATCTCAATTCTGGGTCTGACCCCAGGAACCGTCATGCTTGACACTTTTGGTCGCCATATGCGAACACTTGTTCGCATATGCGTCGCGCCGGGGGCATGAACGCCCCGGGTTGGGTTCCTCGGCAAGCCGACAATTCGCTATCGCTTTGGCGGGCGCTACAACGCCGACACCACATGAGCGCTCCGAGAGGAGAACCTCGATGAGAAGCGGCAAGGCACTTGGGCAGGCGCGCAGAGCGCCGGAAGCAGAGCGCGCGGTCGACCCGGTTACGTTTTCGGTTTTGCTGCATCGATTCAAGGCGATCGCGCGGGAGATGACCCTGACCCTGGAATATACGGCGTGGACCTCGATCCTGGCGCTTGCCCAGGATTTCTCGTGCGCGATTTTCGATCACCAGGCACGCCAGGTGTGCATGGCCGATGCGCTGCCGATTCACACCAACTCGCTGCACGTGGTGCTCAAGGAAATGGCCCGTGTGTTCGCCGACGATATCGCAGAGGGCGACGTGATCGTCTGCAACGATCCGTACAGCGGCAACACCCACGTCGGTGACGTCGTCACCGCTTGCCCGGTCTTCTACAAGGGCCGCCACCTGTTCTGGAGCGTCACCAAGGGCCATCAGCTCGATATCGGCTCGTATATTCCCACCAGCGTTCCCGCCACCGCTAAAGATGTATGGCAGGAAGGCCTGACCATGCCGCCGATCAAGTTTTACGAGCAGGGTAAGCCACGCGAGGACGTTATCCGTCTATACCTGGCGAATGTGCGTTATCGCGACTGGCTTTATGGTGATCTGATGGCGCAGCTCGGTTCGATCTGGACCGGCAGAAAGCGTCTGCTCGAGGTCGTCGAGCAATACGGACCCGACGAGACGATGCTCTACGTCGAGGCGATTCTCGACCATGCCGACCGGCGCATGCGCCAGGAAATCCGCTCTATGCCGAAGGGCGAGTATGTGGGCGAGACTTGGATCGACAGCGACGGCCAGGGCAACACCGATATCTATGTCCGGGCCACGGTCCGTATCGGTGAGGACCACGTCGAGGTTGATTACACCGGTAGTGCGCCGCAAACCGCGGGCGCGGGCAATTCTTCCACCGGAGTGTTGCAGGCGGCGGCCGGCGCGCCCGTGCTGTGCTGCATCGACCCGGCGATTCCACACAACGATGGCTGCCTGCGCCATGTTACTGGCAAGGCGCCCGAGGGTACGGTCTGCAATGCCAAGTACCCCGCCTCGACAGCGCTGGCGACTATCGTGCCGGGCGATCCGATGCAGGACGCGGTGTGGAAGGCGCTCGCCAAGGCGATGCCCGAGCGGGTTTCCGCCGGCTACGGCCGCGTCCACTGCGAACCAGTGCTCTCGGGCATCGACCGGCGCGACGGCGTGAATAGCGACTGGGGCTGCATGCTGTTCAACGGCGCCGCCGGGGGTGGAGCGTCGCCTGTCGGCGATGGCTGGCCCGTGATCGGAACTATCGCGGCGCTCGGCGGACTGCGCATTTTGAGCATCGAGATGCTCGAGTTGCTCCATCCGATGGTGGTTGAGCGCATGGAGATCGAGCCCGACTCGATGGGCCAGGGCAAGAACATGGGCGGTCCGGGCGTGAACATCCTGATCCGCCCGGTGGACGGCCCGATGGAATGCCATCTGTTCGGCGATGGCTCGGCCAATCCGCCTCACGGAGTGCTTGGCGGCACGCCTGGGTTCGGCGGGGGCAACTACAGGCACAACCGCACCACTGGGCAGCGCACCTTTTGTTCGGCCAAGGGTCATCTCACGATCGCCCCCGATGAGGTCTGGGTCGGTATCTCGAGCGGTGGTGGCGGCTATGGCGATCCGCTCGAGCGCGCCGCGGAGCGAGTGCGCGAGGACGTGCGCGACGGCTTCATCAGCCCGCGTACCGCCGCCGAGGTCTACGGGGTGGTGCTGAATCCCGCGACCCTGGCGCTTGATGAGGCGGCCACGGCTCAGGCGCGACGCGAGTCGAGAGCCCGTCGCGGCCCGCTGCCGCTGGTAACGCCGGACAAGCCGTCGGCGGCGACCTGGCTCAAAGAGCATATGCGGCCCGAGGATACTTTCGTCCTCGATCCTCAGTAAGGCCGTCCCTTCGTCGCGGGCTGGGAGCGATGCGTTACGTTGTCGGAATCGATATCGGGGGAACGTTCACGGATTTTTCTGTGGTCGACGACGCGGGACGGACGGTTCTGTGGAAGGAAGCCACCACTCCGAAGGAGCCGGCCCAGGGAGTTCGCGAAGGTTTGCGGAACCTGGCCGCCGCCGAAGGACTCGAACTTGGCGATTTTCTAGGCCGCATCGACCTCTTCGTCCACGGCTCGACGATCGCAACCAACACCGTCATCCAGCGCAACGGCCCCAAGACCGCGCTGCTCTGCACGGAGGGGTTTCGTGACGTCATCTATTTCCGCGACGGTTATAAGCCCGAACGCTACAATCTGAACATGGCTCCGCCGGCCGACTTTATCCCGCGTCACCTGAGAATGCCGGTGCGCGAGCGTATCGACTACAAGGGCAACGCGCTGATTCCGCTCGACGACCGCTCCGTGATCGAGGCCGCCAGGGCGCTCGAGCGCGAGCAAGTGAAGGCGGTGGCGGTTTCGCTGCTGTGGTCGGTAATCAACCCGGCGCACGAGCGCCAGGTCAAGACCATCCTCGAGCGCGAACTTCCGGGCGTGCCGGTCGTGCTGAGTTCCGACGTGCTGCCCGCGATTCGCGAATGGGAGCGCACGTGCGCCACGCTGCTCAGCGCCTACATCTTGCCCGGCATCTCGCAGTACATGCAGGAACTCGAGGACTTCCTGCGCGCCAACGGCTTGCGGCGTCATTTGCTTTTCATCCAGCTCAACGGCGGATGCTCGACCGTCGACAAGATTTTGCGCAAACCTATCTATGCGCTGGCCTCGGGGCCGGCGGCAGGCCCCGCGGCCGCGCTCCATTGCGCCAGGCGCGAGGGCGTGTCGGACCTCATCGCGATCGACATGGGCGGTACCAGCTTCGAGGTCTGTCTAATCACCAAGGGCGCGCCCACGCTGAGCAGGCGAATGCGGGTTCACGAAATGCCGGTCGGAGTCGCCGCCGTCGATGTACATTCGATCGGCGCCGGCGGCGGCAGCATCGCCTGGATCGACAAGGGCGGCGCACTGCAGGTCGGCCCGCTGAGCGCGGGCGCCGATCCCGGTCCGGCCTGCTACGGCCAGGGTGGCAACCGGCCCACCGTCACCGATGCCAACCTGATCCTGGGCTATATCAATCCGGATTTCTTCCTCGGCGGCCGGCGCAAGATCGATCCCGATCTTTCGCGGCATGTGATCGCCGAGCAGATCGCCAAGCCGCTCGACATTGAGACCGCCGCGGCGGCCGAAGGGATTTTTCGCATCGTCAACAACAACATGGTCAATGCGATTCGCGCGGTATCCATCGAGCGCGGGATCGACCCCCGCGGCTACACGCTGGTCGTCGGCGGAGGCGCCGGCGCGATCCATGCGACCACGCTCGCTTCCGATCTGGGCATTCACAAGATACTCATTCCCCGCTACGCCGGGGTCTTTTGTTCTTACGGCATGGTCGTCAGCGACGTGCGACACGACTACATCAAGACGCTGGCATGCAATAGCGAGTCGCTCGACCTCGACCAACTCAACGCGCTCTTCGCCGAGCTCGAAGCGCAGGCGCGCGCCGAGCTGGCCGAGGAAGGCTTTGCCGGCTCCGAAATTACGCTCACGCGCTTCGCCGATGCCAAGTACCCTAATCAGATCCACGAGCTCACCGTGCCGCTGCCCTCGGAGCATCGACTTCAGCGCAAGGATATCCAAGAGGTCAAGGAATCCTTTCACGCTCTGCACGAGCGCATGTTCACATACTGCGTGCGCGAGAGCCCGGTCGATTTTTTCCATTGGAGCGTGACCGGCACGGGCAAAACCCGCACGCTCGAGACGCAAGCACTGGCGCGCCGGCCCAAATCGCCCGCCCGCGCGCTGAAGGGTAAGCGCAAGGTCTTCTTCGGGAGCTCGCGCGGGTTCGTCAATGCCAATACCTATCATGGCGGCCGCTTGACCCACGGCATGGCCGTGGAAGGGCCATGCGTCATCGAACAGGAGAATACCACCGTGGTTTTGTTCTCAGGACAAACGCTCGAGGTCAACCGGTTCGGCGATTACGTAATCGAGATCTAGCCGAAGAAATCGCATATGGCACATCTGCGCGCGCTGATTGTCGAAAACGAAACCCGATTTCCGGAGTACGATGCCTTAATCTTCGAAGGCCGACGCTACACCAACCGCGTGCTCGGTGCCGAGGCGCGCCGTCTTGCCGGAGCGCTGCGCAGCCTCGGTGTGGGTGAGGGCGATCGGGTCCTGCTTCACCTGCCTAATTGCCGCGAGGTCTGGACTACCTATCTCGCCTGCTGCCGTCTCAACGCGGTCGTGATTCCGACCATGAGCGTGCTGACCGCCGCCGACCTCGAGTTTCTGCTCACAGATTCCGGTGCCAGGGTCGCCCTCTCGAATCAGGAGCTAGGGCACAAGCTCGTTTCGGTGCGCGAACGATGTCCCGAGCTTAAGGATGTGGTCGTTACCGGCGGCTCACTTCAAGGCACGGCCGGTTACGAGGAAATTGTCGCGCGCGCACCCGAGTTCGACGGCGTCGACGGGCGCGATGAGGACCTGGCGGCTCTAATCTACACCTCCGGAACCACCGGCCAACCCAAGGGCGTGATGCTGACGCATAAAAACTTCCACGCCCAGGCGTTGCTGTCTTACGGACTGTACGTCGCCAAAGGCGAGGATTCGCGCGCTAACTCGATGCTGATGCCGTTGCCGCTCTCGCATGTCTATGGGCTCTCGGTCGCGGTCACGACCCTGCTGATGGGCAACACGGTGGCGATGATGCGGCGGTTCGAGCCAAAGGCGGCGCTTGAGCTGGTTCGCGAGCATGCGATCAAGATCGTTCCGGCCGTTCCCACGATGCTCGTCAGGCTGTTGACGGTCCCCAACGCGGAGGCATACACCCGCTCGGTCGTGCAGTGGGACTGCGGTGGCAGTCCGATGCCGCTGGAAGTGATCACGGAAATTCAGCGCCGGTGCGGCGGCTACGTCACCGAGGGCTGGGGACTTTCCGAATCGACCGGCCCGATCGCCAATATCACTCGCGACATCGCGCAGAAGCCGGGTTCGGTTGGTCCGCCCTTTCCGGGCATCGAAGTGCGAGTGGTCGACAGCGACGATCGCGAGCTTCCGGCCGGCCAGCTCGGCGAGTTCATTGTCCGCGGTGACATAGTAATGAAGGGCTACTGGAAGCGGCCGGAGCCAACCGCACGTGCGCTAGCCGGCGGATGGCTTCACACCGGCGACATCGGGTACATGGATGCCGACCGCTATTGCTACATCGTCGACCGCAAGGATGACCTGATTATTCGCGGCGGCGAAAACATCTCGCCTCGCGAGATCGAAGAGGTGCTCTACCGCCATCCGGCCGTGGGCGAGGCCGCCGTCGTCGGATTGCACGATCAGGTATATGGACAGAAGGTCGCTGCCTTCATCACGCTCAAGGCCGAGGCACAGGCCGGCGCCGAAGAACTGAGGGGGTTTTGCGCCGGCAACCTGGCACGCTTCAAGGTGCCAGAACATTTTGCCTTCCTGTCCGAGCTGCCGAAAAACTCGGTCGGCAAGATTCTCAAGAGCGAACTCAAGAAAGGAGCATAGGTCCGATGGCTCAGCCGATTCGCGTACTGACGCTCAAGGATGACGCCGAGGTCGTCCGGCTCGATCATCTCACCAGCCGCCGGCTGGTAAGAAAAGCCCACGGCTCAAGCGCAATGTCGTTCAACGTCACGACCTTGGAGCAGGGCTACGACGACCGCGAGGTCCAGTACGCTGATCATGACGAGATCTTCTACATCCTGGCGGGCGAGGCCGAAATTGAATTCGATGGCGTCCGGCACTTGCTCACGCCCGGGATGGCGGTGTTTGTGCCGCGCGGCTCCAAGTATGCCTATCGTGTGACCAAGGGCCCTAATGAAATGGTGGCGGTCTTCGCGCCAACACGATCCTAGCCGCGAGTTCGCCGCCCGAGGCCGAGTAGATGGTGGACAAAGAAAAAATCTTTTCGCTTTACGCCGATCATGTGAACGGCAAGCGGGTCGCCGGCTGGCGCCGTGTCGGGCTCGACATCCTCGAGCAACGCCGCGAAGGCTGTTACGTATGGGACGTCGACGGCAAACGCTACATCGATTGTTATAACAGCGCCGGAGTGTTCAACGTCGGGCGCGCCAACCCCGTCATCCGTCAGGCGTTGATCGCCGCGGTCGCGACCGAGGATATCGGCGACTTCCTGCTCGTCTCCGAGGCCAAGGCGTTGCTCGCCTCCCGCTTGAGCGAAATTACGCCCGGCGATCTGAACTGCGTGATGTACAGCGTCGGCGGGGGCGAAGCGAACGACTACGCCATCAAGCTCGCCCGCGGCGTGACCGGCAAGCCCAAGATCATCGCGATGGAACGAGCCTACCATGGCCACACCGGGTTCTCGCTCGCCGCCATCGGGCGCGAGCGCTACCAGGATCCGTTTCTGCCGATGGTGCCCGGGTTCGAACGAGTGCCGCTCAACGACCTCGACGCGCTGAAACGCGCGCTGAGTGGCGATGCCGCGGCCGTGATGCTCGAACCAGTCCAGGGCGAAGGCGGGATCCATTGCGCGTCGGCCGCGTTCCTGCGCGGAGCGCGCGACCTTTGTGATCGCCACGGCGCCTTGCTCATTTTCGATGAGGTGCAGACTGGATGGGGCCGCACGGGCCGTATGTTCTGCTCGGAACATTATGGCGTCGTTCCCGACATCATGACCGTCGGCAAGTCGATGAGCGGCGGGTACTATCCAATCGCGGCGACGCTGTTCAACGCCCGCCTCAACGAGTTCAACCTCCGCCATCCGTATATACATCTCTCGACTTTCGGCGGCAGCGACGTCGGATGCCGGGTGGCGCTCGCGGTTATCGACTATATCGAGCAGCACGATTTGTGTGCGCGTGCCGAATCGATGGGCAACCTCCTGATCGAGCGGCTGCGCTCGGTTTGCGCCCGCTACCCGCAGGTTTTGCGGGAAGTGCGCGGGATGGGCCTCATGATCGGCTTGCAGTTCGCCGACGATACTCACGGCCCGATCATGTCGCAGATGCTCGCCCGTCGCGGCCTGATCGCGATTTACTCCGGCAACGAGACCAGCGTGATGCGCCTGATGCCGGCGCTGGTTGCCGATCGCGAGGTCGTCGATCGAATCGCCGACGCGATCGCCGACGCCGCGGACCAACTGGCGCGGCAGGCGCCCGGCAAAGCCGCGCAAAAGTAGGGAGCACCAATGAGCGGAGATCTCGAAGGCCGAGTGGCTATCGTGACCGGGGCCAGCCACGGTATCGGTCGCGCTATCGCGCTCAAGTTCGCCGCCGAGGCCGCCAAGGTCGTTCTGGCGGCGCGCAAGGAAAAGGACCTCGAAGATCTCGCCGGAGAAATCGCCCACTCCGGCGGCGCCGCTCTGACCGTTGCGTGCCACATGGGCAAACAGGACGACATCGCCCGTCTCGTCGCAAGCACGCGGGAGAAGTGGCAGCGAATCGATATCGTGGTCAACAACGCTGCGACCTGCCCAACCTACGGACCCTTTATCGAAACCACGCCCGAGCTGTGGGACAAGATCATGGACGTCAACCTGCGCGGTCCTTTTCTGCTCTGTCGCATGACAGCGGCGGAGATGAAAGAAAGGCGGCACGGCCGCATCATCAATATTTCCTCCAACGAGGGGCTGGATCCGAATCCCAATCTTGGCGCCTATTCGATTAGCAAGTCAGCGCTCATCTCGATGACAAAAGTACTGGCCCGCGACCTCGGCCAGTATGGCATCCAGGTCAATTGCATCGCGCCCGGACTGATCAAGACCAGGTTTTCCGAGCCGCTGTTCACCGATCCCGAAAAATACGAGCACTACATGAAGCGGATCTGGCTCAACCGTCACGGACAGCCCGAGGAGATTGCGCACATGGCTCTGTTTCTCGCCTCGCAGCGGGGCGATTTCATCACCGGTCAGACGATTGCGGTCGATGGTGGAGAGACGATGATCTGATGGCTTCTTCGCCGCGCAAAATAGCCAGTCGCAATCTGGGTCTCGTCCATGATGCGAAGCAGAGCACCAAGAGCCGGATTACCAGCGGTGCCGGTTATCTCTTCGTCCGTAACGGCTACCACGGGACCTCGATGCGCGACGTGGCCGATAGGGTGGGGCTCCGCGCTTCGAGTCTCTACCGTCACGTCAAGAGCAAGCAGGAGCTGCTCCACCGGGTCCTCGACCGGCTGATGGAGGAGGCGTTGGATGGCGCCAGGGCGGCGCTTGCCGGCCGGGAGAGCCCTGAGCAATGCATCGGGCTTTTAGTCCGGGCCAATGTCTGCCTCGCACGTCCGAGTGAAACCGCGCTCCTCCAATCCGAGCTTAAAAACCTGGAAAGGCGCTACCGCGACCAGATCATTCGCAAGCAGGATCAGTATCGCAAGCTTTGGGTTTCCGTCCTGCGAAGGGGTGTTGAGCAGGGCATCTTTCGGATCGAGGATCCTAAGCTTGCTTTTTTCGGCATAATCGGCGCTCTCAACTATGTTGAGAACTGGTTCAATCCATCAGGCCTTCTGAGCCGCGAGCAGGTGGCCGAGATTTTCAGCCGATGGATCCTGCGTTCGCTGGGAGTCTCAGAATGAAACTCGATCACGTCGGTGTAGCGGTCGCCGACCTGCTCGGCGCTTCACGGAGCATGGAGGCACTGGGGCTCGTACGCACCGATGACGGACAACTCGGCCCCGAGGCGATGCAAAGCTATCCCGGGCTGAACGCGCGCTGGGCTTTTTATGGCACCGCCAAGGGAGACTCGCCCATTCTGCTGTTGCAGCCGCTGGACGCCCATGGCCCTATTCACGATTTCCTTCGCACCGCCAAGGCCGCCATGCAGCATGTCGCGTTTGCGGTCGATGATCTCGAGCGTACGCACGCAGTCCTATTGGAAGCCGGCGTGCAGTTCGCCCGACCGGAGCCGTTCGTCGATCCTGATGGCAACCGCTCGCACTTCTTCTCGCTCAATGGAGTCCCGGGCGTTCTGTTCGAGTTGACCCAGTGGGCCCGCAAGCCCTGAGACTACACGACCCGTGATCGGCAGCCGCTTTCACCTCGTGATTGATACGGGTTAGCCAGAACGTCGCTTTTTTTAGGATTTCGCGCTCCATGCGCAGACACTGATTCTCGCGCCGCAAGTGCCCCAGTTCCTCGCGCTCGCCGGTCGTTAAGGCCCCCGTCGGACCACCTCCGGCGTCGATCCCGGCCTGGTGTACCCAGCGCCGCAAGGCCGTCTCACTCAGCCCGCGCTCTCGCCCCCACACGCTTGCCGCTCTCGCCCACCAACCGCACCGCCTCGGCCTTGTACTCATCCGAAAACCTTCGCCGCGTACCCCTGCCGCCGAGCTCATGACGGGAAGCTTGCGTGAATGGCGTGGGCGCCCTGCCCACAAAGGCAAGCTCGCGGGAGGTTCACGGCTATGGAGGCTCCCCACGAAGGTCCCCACAGCGGAACCGAACGGGGACCCGTTCGGGGATACCCACCACCAGCACCCCTTTTCGCTCCGCTCGCGCTGTTACCACACCTGCGTCCTCACCCAACCGATCCAGCCCGCTGAAAACGCATGATCAGGGCGGGGTGCTGGAAGAAGCCTGCGTAATCGGCGCGTGCTACATCGGCGAGCATCTGCCGGTAGGGAGCGAGACCGCCCATGTAGAACAGCACGGTGTGGGGCTTCCCCGGGATGTTGGCGCCGAAGATCCATGACTCCGTCTTCGCGAATAGCGTCGTGTCGGCGATCTGCTTGCAAGTGGCGGTCCAGTAGCTCTCCGCCTCATCGGTAGGCTCGACCGCCGCACCGGTGCGCTGCGCCCGGCTGATCAGGTCGGAAATAAACTCGACTTGGGTCTCGATGACCGGCGGGATGTTGGCGAAGCAACTGTTTGCGCCGAGGACCATGAACATGTTGGGGAAGCCCGTCGTGGCGACGCCGAGATAAGTAGTGGGCCCGTCCTTCCAGTGCTGCTGAATGGTCCTGCCGCCGCGACCTCGTATGTCCATCTGATGGTAGTTGCCGTCGACCGCGTCAAATCCGGTCGCGAAGACCAGCACGTCGAGCTCGTACTCGACCCCATCGTCGGTAAGAACACCCCTTGGCGTAATCTCGATGATCGGGTTTTCCTTGGTGCTGACCAGGGTGACGTTGTCGCGATTGAAGATCTCGTAGTAGTCCAGGTTGCAAATCGGCCGTTTGGCGTAGAGATCGGTTGGGGTCAGCTTCCTCGCGGTCTCCGGGTCTTTAACGATCTCAGCGATCTTCTTGCGGATGAATAACCTCGCGGCCCTGTTCGCGGCTGGGTCGATGGCGACGTCGGAGAAGGTGCCGAACATGAAGCGGAATCCGTTGCCCTTCTCCCAAGCCTCTTGAAACACCCGCTCACGCTCCTCCTCCGAGACGCTCATCGCCGGGACGTCGCTCTCCTGGAAGCCGAATCCGACGAATGAGCTGCGGACCTGCTCCCAGATCCGGTCGTAGTTCGCTTTGATTTTTTTCACGTACTCTTCGCTCACTGGGCCGTTGCCGCTCGGGACGCTGTACTGTGCCGACCGCTGGAATACCGTCAAGTGCCCGGCGAGCTTCGAGGCCGCACAGATGAACTGGGTCCCAGTCGAACCCGTCCCGATCACGCCCACCCGCTTGCCTCCCAGCGTGAGGTCCGCTGGCCAGTCGCCGGTGTGGACCATCGCGCCACGAAAGGAGTCGCGGCCCTTGATGTCGGGCAGGTTGATCTTCGACAGCAGGCCCAGAGCGCACACGACATACCGTGCGGTGACAGTCTCGGCGTCGCCGGTCGTAACGGTCCAGCTGTTGCTGGCATCGTTGAATACCAACGACTCGATGCTGGTGTTGAGCCGGATGTCTTTGCCCAGATCATGGCGTTCGACCACGGCCTGCAGGTAGGCGAGGATGTCGGCTTGGTTCCAGTATCGGTTCTTCCAATCCCAATCCTGGAGCATTTCTTTGTCGAATGAGTATTGATAGATGTGGGCTTCGGTGTCCGACAGGGCGCCGGGATATTTATTCCAGTACCAGGTACCGCCGACTCCGCCGGCCTTGTCATAGGCGCGGACCTTCAAGCCGAGCCCGTTGCGGAGCTTGTGCAGCATGTAGATGCCACCGAATCCGGCGCCGATAACGACCGCGTCCACGCTGAGCGTCTGGGTGTCGCTCATGACTGTGTTGCCTCCTTGGAGGGTCTGCACGTCGTGACGTTCTACATTTACGCTAAGCTGCCCACAACTCTCCGATTCCCACTCGCCATATAGACCGAAGGGCTTAATCTCGGCAAGGTTTCTAGCCGGTCTTGGTCCACGGCGTTTTCCGGCGGGCGCCGGAAAGGGAACGGTGTCGGATCTGGTGGGCGCGCAGCGCCCGGCATTGCGTCTTTTTTCCCCGCGGTTCTGCCGAGACTTTCCCCCGCACGCCGCACTGCCAATCTTTTCTCGATGATCTTGGGAGGAGTCCATGTTGCCAATCACGGTGCTCGCCGAATCGGGCGAATCCGGCTTAGGCCGGCCCTCTCCGGTGCTCTGCGGGCTGAAAGAACGCCGCATTTCGCGCGGAGTTTCCACCTTCTCCAAAATGTAGGCAAAATGTACGGACTGGTTGGCGGAGAGGGGGGGATTTGAACCCCCGAAACCCTTCCGAGTTTACACGCTCTCCAGGCGTGCGCCTTAAACCGGGCTCGGCCACCTCTCCGCGTGCGGGAGTCAGTATGCCATTCGCGCGCACCGGCCTGCCACTGGCGCCGCTCTGTCTCAATGACGGCGCGGCCGGCCGCGCCCGGCACTTGACTGCGCACTCACCGCCGGCGCGTCTCAAGGGAACGTCTCGGGCGGCGGGCGCCCGCGTATCACCACGCCCTCAAGATGGGCCGCGGGCGAGTCCGCACGCGTGAACAGCAATGCGTTGGAATCGCTGTAGATGAGTTTCCAGTCCGACCGGCGCTCCATCAGCGCGCGTATCGGCGCGGACGGCGGGATCAGCACGAAGTCGTGCGGATAGCCGTCGAGCACCGCGGCGGCGCGCGGGCGGTCGAAGAAGAAATCGAAGTAGTCGGCAAGCACTTTTTGCGGGTAGACCATGTCATAGCGGCTGTCGATGAAGACTCGGGAGTCGGGCGCGAGATGAAAGATGAGGTACTCGCCCCAACCGAAATCGCACAACAGGTTGCCGCGCAATCCGTGCGCCTGCATGAATTCGACCGCGCCGCGGGGCTGGGGGAAGCCGTCGGGCAGGCTGCGCGAAAAGAGCCCGGTCGAAACCGCCAGCACCAGCGCGATCGCGCCGACCGCCATCTCATGGAACCGCTTTCGCGGCGCGGAAGGAGCCGGATTGCCGAAACGCGTGGACTCGAGCGCCAGTGCGGCATGGCGGCATAGCGGAGCCACCGAGGCAATCACCGCCAGCGCCATGTTGCGCACCGCCAAATAGGCGGCCAGCCCCATCATCGCCGCGATCGCCGCCAAGGCGAGGTCGCCTCCGCGCGGGCGCATTACGAAACAAACCGCCAACGCGGCCAGCGGGACAATCACCATGGCAAAGTTGATCGCGGTGCCGGGCGACTTGTGCCATAGCTCCGCGATCTTGAACGGCAACGGCTGCCATTCGCTGATCACCGCGCGCGTCAGCGGATTGCGCATCGTGTGCATCACGGTGAGCCAGTTGCCGATGCCGTCGGGATTCAGCAGCGTCGCGAGTACGCAGCCGGCGGTAACCCCGCCCAGATGCATCGCGCGCCCGCGGCCATTGCCCGCCACGAAATCCTCGATCGCGATCACCGCCGTGTAGATCGCGAGCACCGCGAGACCGACGAAGAAACCGCCGTGCAAATTGGCCCACAGCGCGAATATCGGGATTGCGATCCATAGCCGCCCGGCGCGCCGGTAGCTGTCGCGCGCGAGCAGCAGTAGCAGCGCGCTCAGGGCGGCGAAGTCGAACAGTTGCGGCCGAAACTGCATCATCGGCGCCAGCGCGATGGCGCCCGTCGTCAGCACGACCATTTGCAATGATATCGGCGCGCCGGTCTCGGCCGCACCCATCGCCAGCAGCGTTATGGTCGCCGCCGTAGCGGCAAACTTCATCAGCTTGAGCCCGACAACTCCGAGGCCGTTCCAGCAAAGCGCCAGCACGACTTCGGCGAGCCATTCGTGATCGTGCCAGGGCAAGCCCGCCGCGCTGTAGGAGTAGATGTCGCGCGCCGGCAGATGGCCGTGCGACAGGATGAGGCGGCCGAAAACCAGATGGCCCCAGAGATCGGGATCGGCCCAGCGGCCGGCGTCGGCGATCACGATGATGAAGATGAGGAATGCCGGCGAGTAACGCAGCACCGAAGCCGTCCGACATGGCGCCGACGCCTCGGCCCGATTCCGCTCGATTTGTGCCTGCGGGGCTTCCATCCGATGTTTAGCCGCCATCACCTCGTTCGGCACCCGCGCGCCGCAATGGCGTCATGGAAATCCGCCCGGCGGCGCGGTCGCGGTCACAGGCAGGCCCGACAGGCTTGCCGCGGGCGCGCTCGCCCGTGCGTAAAGGAGCGCGGCCTCGTCGCGATAGAGCAGCTTCCAGTCCCGCCGCCGCTCCATCAGGCGGCGCGCGGGCGCATGCGGTCCGATCAGCACGAAATCGTGGGGATAGGAATCGAGCACGGCGCCGGCACCGGATTGGCCGAAATAGAATTCGAGATAGTCGCCGATGACCTTGAACGGATAGACCGTATCGTAGCGGCCGTCGATGAACACCTTGTCATCCGCCGCTGCATGCCAGATGAGATACTCGCCCCATCCGAACTCGCCCAGCACGTTACCGTGCAGGCCGTGCGTGTTCATGAAGTCAAGGGCCGCAAGCGGATAAGCGCGGTCCGGCGCGAGCCGGCGCGAAAACAGTCCGCCGCCGATGGCCATCGCGCAAGCCACTGCGAGCATCGCGAAATGGCCTGCCGGCCGCCATGGCGCCGCCGCGGTGCCGGCCGTGGCGCGCCGCGCACGCAGCACCGCGAGATGACGCGCCAGCGGTGCGCTGAGCGCCATCGCGGCCAGCGCCAGGTTGCGCACAGAAAGAAAAGCCGCGAACGACAGCATCGCCGCCACCGCGACCAGCGGCAGATCGTCCGCGCGCGGCGCGGCCGCCAATGCAACCGCCAGCGCGGCCACCATCGCGATCACCGAAAGGTAGAGCGCTACGCCCGAGGGCGCCGCATGCCACTGCGCGCGCATCGCCCACCACAGCGGCTGCCAGTCATTGACTACATTTCGCGTATAGGGGTTGCAGAGCGCGTGCGCCACCGTCTCCCACATTCCGACTCCGTACGGATTGGCCAGCGTGGCCGCGGCGGCGGCCAGGGTCAGCAGGGGCAGTCCGGCCCCGCGCCGCCATCCCGCGCCCGCGGCGCGATCGCAGAGCGCCGCGACGACGGAATAGAGCGCCAGGGTGGCAATACCGATAAAAAAGCCGCCGTGCAGGTTCGCCCACAGCGCCATCAGCGGAATCGCCAGCCACAGTTGGGCGCCACGGCGGTAGTTGTCGCGCGCCAGCAGCGCGAGCAGCGCGCCCAGCAAAACGAAGCTGAACATCTGCGGCCGCAACTGCGCCTGCAGCAGGAACCCGCACGCCGCCGCGAACAGGACGGCAAGCTGGATGGTCGGCGGCGCGCCGGTCGAAGCCTCGGTATCGGCGACCAACAGCAAAGCCGCCGCCGTGCAGACGAATTTCCACAGCTTGAGTCCAATCACGCCGGCGGCGTTGTACACGGCCGCCATCACGACTTCGGCGAGCCATTCGTGATCGCGCCATCGATGGCCCGCCGCAGAGTAGGAATATGTGTCGTTATGTAGTAGATGGCGGCCCGCAATAAAGACCTGGCCAAAGCGCAGATGGCCCCAGAGGTCGGGATCGGTGCGGCGGTTGGAATCGGCGAGCAGGACCGCGATCAAAACGGCCGCGGGGGCGTAGCGCATCAGCGAAACCGGCGGGGGCGCGATCCCGATGCGCGCCGCACGCCGATCAATCGATGATTCGCGTGATGCTTCGCGCGATGGTTCGGGCCGTGCGTCGGGTACTGTCATGCACTCGCTCGCAGCCTACACGCTACAGGCCGCGGGCAGCGCCGCAAAGCTGAGTCTACGGAAATCCGCGCGCAGGCGCGGCGCCGACCACGGGCAGTCCGGGCAGACATGCCGCAAGGGCGCTCGCGCGTGCGTATGGCAGCGCGTCGTCGCCGCGATAAGGCAACTTCCCGTTTTGGCGCCGATCCATCAGATGGCCCGCAGATGGCCCGCAGATGGCCTGCGACGGCGGACGTTGCCGCGGCTGCGTGAGCGCGACCTAGGCGCGCGCGGCCACGCAGATGGTCTCGTTGGGCAGCCGAAGCGAGCCGTCGGCGCGGCGATAGGGCGCCGCGGCTTCGGCGGTCGCGCGTGAGATCTGTTCGCGCATCTCGGGCGTGCATCGCTCGAGCACCGCGCGCATCGGGGCGCTCACGCCGGCGCGAAAGCGCGTGAATTCTTCGGGCGAGGCAAACTCGAAGACCACCTCGAGCGGCTCGCTGCGCACTTCGCTGAAGCCGGCGCCTTCGAGCGCACGCGTCAGGATCGATACGTCGGCGAGCCGGAACGGATCGAGCGCGCCCGGCTCGCGCGGCGGCAGGCCGGCGATCTTGCGGACGGCGTCGCTTCCGAGACTTATCATCGGCACCTTGTCGGGCGCCGACCAGACGGCGGTGGCAAAACGGGCGCCGGGCTTGAGCGCGCGGCGAATTCCGCGCGCCGCCGAATCGAGGTTGGGCACGAACATCAGGCCCCAGCGGCAGATCGCGGCGTCGAAGGTATGTTCGTCCGCTTCCAGGGATTCGATATCGCCGACGCGAAACTCCAGGTTGCCGAGGGCGAGCGCCACCGCCCGCTCGCGCGCCACCGCGAGCATCCCGGGCGACTGGTCGATCGCGACGACGCGGCCGGCCGTGCCGACGCGGCGTGCGGCGGTAATCGCGGGCTCACCGATTCCCGTTGCGAGGTCGGCCACGCGATGGCCCGGGCGCACCGCGGCAAGTTCGACCAGGCGATCGCTGACGTGCTGCGCGGCGCGCTCGAAGCTGCTCCACCACTGCTTCCATCCCGCGGCCGCAGCGTCCCAATCGATGCGTTGCTGCTGCTTGAGTTGGCCGATTTGCCGATCCTGATCGCTCATGGCGTTAATCTCCCGCCGCTCGGTTTCACCGCGCGCGCATGCCGCGGCCATTTATCAGCACGCCGCGAAAGCTGGCGAGCGGATGCGGGTACTGCGCGAGCAGCTTCGCAGCTTTTTCTCGCGCATTCCACTGATCGCCGATTACCAAAACCTTCGCATCGGAGTCGTGCGCATTGGAATCGCCCGCGGTAACGGCGGTGCCGGCGGCCGGAGTATCGCGCAGATAGTAGCGCACCACGTTGACCGCGAACGGCGGCGCGACCGCGATCTTCATGCCCGGAGCGATAGTGGCGGCGGCCGCGTGGGCGGCCTCGCGCCATTGAGTATCGTGCGGTCGCTGCCGGTAGGCGTGGAGATGGCCGAGCGCCAACGCCATCGCCAATCCCAGTGCGCCGATCGCGCCCGGCGGACCAAGCGCGGCTCCGCGTATGGATACGCCGCGCAGCTCCCACGCACCGAGCGCAGCCAGCATAAAAAACGGCACGAAGCACCACAGCGCGTAACGCTCGACGAACATCGGCGAGAACAGATACGAAGCCGCGAGCATCAGCAGCGGCGGCAGCCACATCCATGCGAGCGCGAACGTCACCGCTCCGCGTGCGCGGACCCATCCCCGCCACGCCCCCCATCCCGCCAGCGCGGCCATCACCGGATAGGCGAAGCTGCCGACGCCCTTGTTGAACAGCGCGAGCGGCGCCCACCATCGCGGCCGCTCGATCCAAGCCGTTGCGCCGCTGGCGAATGCGCTCGCGCCCGTGCGCAGGGCCGGCAGGGCCAGGATCAGGAACAGGATGGCGCCCGCGCCGAGCGCGGCGGCGATCGCGAGCCGCGGGGCCATCCGAAGCACCCGCGCGCGGCGCGACGGCATCCGCGGCAAGGCGGGCAGGCATAGCGTCTCGGCCACGACCATGAAGGCCGCGCTGAAATGAGTGGCGACGGCGAGCGCCGTGAGCGCGACCAGCGGCGCGAGATCGAAACGGCTGCCACGCCGCGCGGCGCGAATGAAAAACCATACCTGGAGCACAACGACCAGCAGCGCGAGCGGATACATCCGAAGCTCGCGCGCGTACTTGATCGTCACCAGGTTAACCGCGAAAAGCAGTGCGGCAAGGGCCGCTACCGTCTCGGCTTCCGCGGACGGGATTCCACCGAAGGCGGCGCTCTCACTTTGCGGCGTCGAAGATCGCGCGCCGAGCAATTCGCGCACCAGCGCGAACACCACGACGATGCCGAACGTGTCGAGCATCGCCGAAAGCGCGCGCATCGCGCCGAGCCCGTCGCCAAAGAGCTTGATCCAGCCGTGCAGAACGATTTCGTAAACGGCGAGCTTGCCGGGATTGAGTACGGCCTGGATGCGCACCACTTCGGCGAGGTTCGGCGCGGCGGCGGCGGCCCACGACGCGCCTTCGTCGGCCGACATCTCGCGGGCGCCGATCGCGGCAAAGCGCAGCCAGGCGCCGAGCGCTATCGCGACCGCGAGCAGCGCCATCGCGAGCGCGCGCGCCGGAGCGCGCACGGCCGCAACGGGCGCGAGAGGCTGGGCCGACGCGGTTGCCACGGGCGCGCCAGTTTGCGGATCGGCGGTCACGAATCAGGCGGCAAAGCGATTGGCGCCGCGAACTGGTCGAGCAATCTACAGCTTCCTTGTTGCTACAGTCCCTTTCTGAGCTTCGGTGCGGGACGGAAACCGATGGTGCGCGCGGCTGGTATCGTCATCGGACTCTGCGTGCGCGGGTTGTAGCCCGGACGCGCGCGGCGGCGGCGCACCGAGAAGGTGCCGAAGCCCGGCACCCAGAAGCGCTTGTCCTTGCGAATCGCGCGCGCGATGTGATCGAAGGTCAGCTCGATGGCTCGGGCGGCGGTCTTCTTCTCCAGGCGCGTCGCCCGCGCCACGGTCTCGATCAGTTCGGCCTTGGTCATGACTTCGTGCCTCCCCGGTCTCACCTTTATACCGCCGTTACCGCGCGGGAGCACGCCGCGACAAACCCGGAGCAAGGAGAAATCAACCCGTGGAGCAGGGGTGTCCGGACGCTCAGGATGGCTTTGGCGGCGGCTGCGCTAAAGCGCCCAACTCGCGCCATACCAGACCCCATCGCACACCCTGGTCGCTCACCGTGACGCTGCTCACATTGGCTTCGCTCATCACGCGCTCGAGAATCGCGGTGCCGGCGAAGATCACGTCGGCGCGCGCGGGATCGAGGCCCTTGAGCTTGCGCCGCTCGGCCAACGGCATCGAGCCGAGCAGGGCCAGAACACGCTCGACCTCCTCGCGCGAGAGCCGGTAGCCGTGCACCCGGTCCGGATCGTAAGTCTCCATCTCGAGCGCGATCGCGCAGACCGTGGTCACGGTGCCCGCGATCCCGACCAGCAGATCGGCATCGAACTTCCATCCCAGCCCCGTGAGTTCAGCATCGATGGCCAGGCGGAGGTCGGCGGCCTCGCGCGTCGTCGGAGGATCGTGATGGGTGATCCGCTCGGTGAGTCGGACCGAGCCGATTTGCAGGCTCGCCATTTGCAGCTTGGCGCCGGACCCGGCACTGATGAACTCGGTTGCGGTGCGGCCTGCGCTGATAAACTCGGTCGAACCGCCGCCGATGTCGACGATGAGCAGCCGCTGGGACGGGTCCAGGCGCAAGCCGCGCACCACCGCCAGGTAGGACAGCCATGCCTCGGTCTCGCCCGATACGATCTCCAAGTCGACACCCGTGCGCTCGCGCACGCGGCGGATTAAGCTGTCGCCGTCGGCGGCGTCGCGCAGCGTCGCAGTGCCGGCGCTCAGGATCTTCTCGGCGCCCGCGGCCCGCGCCCGCTCGACAAATTCCGCGATCGTGTCGAGCGTGCGGAGCGCGGCGGCCGGGTCAAGGCGATGGTTATGGTCGACGCCCTCTCCCAGGCGCGTGACGCGCGCGAGATCGATCACCCGGCGCGCCCCGCCATCGGCCGTGGTCTCAGCCACCAGCATCAGAACCGTGTTGGTGCCAACGTCGAGCGCGCCAATCTTCATGGAGTTCCCTGTAGCGATAATGATGGGACGGACTCGGCGCGCGCGCACTCTGCGATAAACTCGTCGATCGCGCCAAGTGCGCGCGCCGCCATATCGAGCTTCTTTTGCCGGCCGCGCGCCCGCGTCCCAAGCTCCGGCATCAGGCCGTAGTTGGCATTCATCGGCTGAAAGTCACGCCGGCCCTGATCGGTGATATAGGCCACCAACGAACCAAGCGCGGTGGTTGGCGGCGGCACGGCCAGCGGGCGACCGTTCACCAGGTTGGCCGCGTTGAGCGCCGCGAGCACACCAGCGGCGGCCGACTCGACGTAGCCCTCGACGCCGATCATCTGGCCGGCCACGAACAGGTCGTCGCGGCCAATCAGTTGCAGCGTGGGCCGCAGAAGGCGCGGCGAATCGATAAAGGTGTTGCGATGGAGCGAGCCCAGCCGCACGAACTCGGCGCGCCCCAGGCCCGGAATCATCCGTAGCACGCGGCGCTGCTCGGGATAGGTCATCTTGGTCTGGAAGCCGACCATGTTATACAGCCGCGCCGCGCGATCGTCCTGGCGCAACTGCACCACCGCGACCGGGCGCCGCGCGCCGCGCGGATCGTCAAGCCCCACCGGACGCATCGGGCCGAACGCGAGAGTCTGCAGCCCGCGCCGCGCCATCTCCTCGATCGGCATGCAACCCTCGAAGTAGACCGGCCGCTCGAAGGGATGCGCCGCGACCTTGTCGGCCGCGAGCAGCGCGGCGACGAACGCATTGTACTCGGCCTCATTCATCGGGCAGTTGATGTAGTCGTCGCCGCCGCGGCCCCATCGCGAGGCGCGAAATGCGATTTCCATGTCGATCGACTCGGCGCTCACGATGGGCGCGATCGCGTCGTAGAAATACAGATGCCGAGCGCCGACCAGGCGATTGAGATCGGCTTCCAGAGCCGGGCTGGTGAGCGGACCACTGGCAAGGATGGTTACTCCGTCGGGAATCGCGGTGACCTCTTCGCGCACGACTTCGACCATCGGATGGCCGGTCAGAGCGTCGGTTAGCGAGCGTGCGAATTCGTCGCGGTCCACCGCCAGCGCCGAGCCGGCCGGGACACGAGCGCCGTCGGCGGCGGCGATCACCAGCGAGCCGAGCCGGCGCATCTCTTCCTTGAGCACGCCAACCGCAGCGTCCATCGAGTCGCTGCGCAGCGAATTCGAGCACACCAGTTCACCGAAGAGCGCGGTCTGATGCGCTTCGGTCATGCGGACCGGGCGCATCTCGAAAAGCCGCACGCGCAGGCCGCGGCGGGCGAGTTGCCAGGCAGCTTCGCTACCCGCCAGGCCCGCGCCGATCACGTTGACAGTTGGAAGAGTCACCGAAGAAGGCTAGCGTGCCTGCATAAGCGACGGCAAGCCGAGCGGGAAATCAGCACGAGAAAGCCCCGCAGAGGAAGGACCTCCAGGGCTTTCTCGCTCGACCCCCCACCTCCATCCTCCCCCAAGACTGAAGGGGAGGAGGCCAGAAGCGATGACGATCGCTTGTGTGTCCTTACGGGCTTGCGGGCGCCGGCGCGGGCGCGCCGCCGTCAGGAGCCGCGGCGGCCGGCGCGGGCGCGCGGTATTCGCATTCCTTATTGGGGCATTGCCAGCGCGCGCCCTCGCGTTTGGTTACCTTCTCGACCAGGTAGGCCGAGCCGCATTGCGGGCAGGGCTGCGCGACGACCTTGTCCCAGCTCGCGAACTTGCACTTGGGGTAGCGTGAGCATCCGAAGAACAGCTTGCCGCGGCGGCTGCGCCGCTCCAGCACGTCGCCCTCTTTGCAATCGGGACAGTTGACGCCGATACTGACCGGGTCCGACTTCAGGCGCTTGATGCCATCGCAGTCGGGATAGCCCGAGCATCCGAGGAATTCTCCGAAGCGCGAACGCCGCCGCACCATCGGTTTGCCGCATTTCTCGCATACCTCGTCGGTCGGCTCGGTCGAGAGCGCCTGGCGCTCCTGCGGCACGATATTGCCCTGGTCGTCGCGGATGAACTCCTTGGTGTTGGTGCACTTGGGGTAGTTGGAGCAGGCGAGGAACTCGCCGTTGCGCCCCCACTTGATCATCATCTCGCCGTCGTCGAGTTCGCACTTGAGCCCGGTCGGCAAGCCCTTGCGCTTAACGGTCGGCATCTTTTTCTTGGCCTCGCCCAGCGACTTCTTGAACGGCCCGTAGAAACGGCGCAGCGTCTTGACCCAGTTTTCCTTGCCGTTCTCGACCTCGTCGAGTTCCGCCTCGAGCTGCGCGGTGAAGCTTACCTCCAAGATGTCGGGGAAGGCCTTTATCAAAAGCTCGGCGACGACCCGTCCGAGCGACGTCGGACGCAGCCGCTTGCTCGGGTCTTCCTCGACGTACTCGCGGTTCAGAATTGAGGTCATGATCGCCGCGTAGGTCGACGGACGTCCGATGCCCTTGTCCTCGAGTTCCTTGATGAGCGTCGCCTGGCTGAAGCGCGGCGGCGGCTGCGTGAAGTGCTGCTCGGGCTCGAAGCCCAACAGCTTGAGCATCTCGCCCTCGGTCATCGCGGGCAGGGTCGCCGCCTCGTCGTCGTCGGCGGCGACCTCATCCTGGCCTTCGGTGTACACGCGCATGAAGCCGTCGAACTTAACCACCTGGCCGGTGGCGCGGAAAACCGCCTCGGCGGCCTCGATATCGACGGTGGTGCGATCGTACACCGCCGGATTCATCTGGCTGGAGACGAAGCGGTTGAAGATGAGGGTGTAGAGCGCCAGTTCGTCCTTGCCCAGGTACCGCGCCATCGATTCAGGATCGCGCTCGACCGCGGTCGGGCGAATCGCCTCGTGGGCGTCCTGGGCGGATTTGGAGGAGCGGTAGAAATTCGGCCGCTCGGGGATGTAGTTGGCGCCGTAGCGATTGACGATGTATTCGCGCACGGAGGTCAGCGCCTGGTCGGAGACGCGCGGCGAGTCGGTGCGCATATAGGTGATAAGGCCGACCGCGCCCTGGTCGCCCAGCTCGACGCCCTCGTACAGACGCTGCGCGATCTTCATCGTGCGCGAGGGCGAGAAATAAAGCTTGCGCGAGGCCTCCTGCTGCAGGCGCGAGGTGATGAACGGCGGTGTCGGCGTGCGCCGCACCTCCTTGCGCTCGACCTTGCGCACGACGAAAGGGTTGTGCTCGCAGGCGGCGACGATCTCGCGCGCCTCGGCCTCGGGCAGCTTGTAAGCCTTGTTGTCGATACGCTGGTCGCGATGGCTGTAAAGGTGGGCCCTGAACGGAGGCGGATTGCCGGCCTCCAGGCGCGCATCGAGCGTCCAGTATTCCTCCGCGCGAAACGCCTCGCGCTCCTTCTCGCGCTCGACGATTATTCGAAGCGCCACCGACTGAACCCGCCCGGCGCTGATTCCGCGCTTGACCTTGTCCCACAGGAGCGGGCTTATCTGGTAGCCAACCAACCGGTCGAGCACCCGGCGCGCCTGCTGGGCGTCGAACAGGTCGTGATTGAGCTCCTCCGGATTCGCCACCGCCGCCCGCACAGCGCCCTGCGTTATCTCATGGAGCAATACCCGGCGGACCGTGCCCTTGATCTTCCCGAGCTGCTCGGCGATATGCCATGCGATAGCCTCGCCCTCGCGGTCGGGGTCGGTCGCGAGATAGACGTTGTCGGCCTTCTTGGCCTGAGCCTGGATCTCCTTGAGCACCTTCGCCTTGCCGGCGATGACGTGGTACTCGGGCTTGAAGTCGTCGTCGACGGCGACCCCGAGCGTGCTCTTGGGCAAATCCATCACATGGCCGACCGACGGGATGACCTGGAAATCGGAGCCCAGATAGCGCTTGACGGTTTTCGCTTTCGCCGGCGATTCAACTATTACGAGGTTTTTTGCCACCCTTCCTCCAGCCTCCGGAAATCAGCCCCAGGGCCGCCCGGCAGCTAAGGGGCCGGGCCTAGGGTAGTGTGAAGAGCTTGCCGGGATGCTGCACGACCAGCCCCCGCAACTCAAGCTCCAACAATAAGTTAAGCACAGTTTGCGGAGGAAGCTGGCACGTTTCAATGACCGCGTCGACGTGGAGCTTCTGAACATCCGTTAGACAATCTAAGATTGTCTGGACCTGTTTAGTCATTTCTCCGGCCAAACCTGCTGACCGGTCCACCGCGGCAGCCGTCCGCGATTGGTTGGCGAGATCCATTGCGCCAGCGGCTTCCGATACGGACCGTATCGCCGCCGCAGTTTGAGCGTTCACCACGGTCGCGACCGCGGGAGGCGTCGACTGGAATGCCGCCGGCGCCTCGCGCTCTGCCGGCGCAGACGCCTTAGCAGCCGTCTTGCCAGCCATCTGGGGCGCGAGGTCTTCGATCACGTCCTCGACGCATTCCACCAGCACGGCGCCTTCCCGGAGCAGGCGATTGCTGCCGCGCGTCTTGCCGCTCAGCGGGCTGCCGGGAACAGCGAAGACCTGGCGATCCTGCTCGAGCGCCATCCGTGCGGTTATCAGCGAGCCGCTCTTCTCCGCCGCTTCCACGATCACGACGCCGAGCGCAAGGCCCGACAGGATACGGTTGCGGCTGGGGAAGTTCTCGGGCAGTGGCGCGGTGCCCAACGGGAGTTCGCTCAGGATGGCGCCGCGGCGCTCGACGATCGTGTCGGCAAGCCCTCGATGCTCGGGCGGGTAGGCAACGTCGATACCGCATCCCAGCACCGCGATGGTGCGGCCGCCAGCCTCGAGCGCGCCGCGATGGGCCGCGCCGTCGATTCCGCGGGCGAGTCCGCTGACCACGACGAAGCCATGCGTGGCAAGTTCGAAGCCCAGCCGCTGGGCCATCCGCAGACCGGCTTCGCTGGCCGCGCGCGCCCCGACCACCGCCACGCAGCAGGTGTCGTTGGCCTCGAGCAGGCCGCGCGCGATGAGATAAGGAGGAGGGTCGGCGATCTGCTTTAAGTTGGGCGGATAGTCGGCGTCGGTCCATCGCACCAGGCGGGCACCGAGCCGGGGCAATTCGCACAACTCCTTCTCCAGCGGCGCGAAATCGTTGAAACCGGCGATAGCGCGAGCGACGTTGCGGCCAATCCCGGCCGCGGTGATCTCTTCTTCGGTGGCCTTGAAAATCCGCTCGGCGGAGCCGAACCGTTCAAGCAGCAGGCGACAGGTGCGCGGTCCGGCGCCGTGAACACGTCTAAGCGCAAGCCAATAGGCGTCGGAAGTCGCGGACATAAAAGCGCCCCGGCGGCCGCGGCGTGTTTGAGGAGGACCGAAAGTTCACCAAGCGCGTGGGCCGCGATGGGCGTAGTTGTATCCCAAGTTGCAAACTGGGGCCAACAGATGAGGAGGGTTGGGCGCGCTCCAGCTTGACCGGGCGCGCTCAATGAAATAGTTAAGAACGAACCGCTTTGTTTGCCGCCGCAGTGCTGTCCGTCTGTTAAAATGCTATGAATCGTATTGCCTTCGCGACGGTGCGGGCGGAGAAGCACGGGGCGCGGGCGGAGGAGCAAGAAAGTAATGGAGTCAAGCCAGGTGACGGAAACCGGCCGGATGTCGGCGGTCGATAAGCAGATTCTGATCTTCAGCGTCTATCGGGACGCCGAATTGCGCGGAGCGCGCCTGTTGATCAATTTGATCGGCCATATGAAAGATGGCGATTCGCAGCTCAAGATGGCCAAGCACCTGGCCGATGAAACCCGCCACGCGTGGCTTTGGACCCGGCGTATCGCCGACCTCGGCGGCACGCCCCTGATGCTCGCGGACGGTTATCAGCGCCGTCTCGGCGTGCGTCTCGGCGTACCCAAGACCGTGGTCGAACTGCTGGCGCTGACCGTGGTCGTCGAAGAGCGCGCGCAGAGCCGCTACATGGCGCACGCGGCGCTGCCCAACGTCGACGACGAGACCCGTGAAGTGCTCAAGGCCGTTACCGAGGATGAAACCTGGCACCTCTCGTGGATCGAGAAGAAGATGCGCGAGATCGCCAAGGAAGAGGGCTCCGAAGCCAAGGCCGACGAGGCGCTGGACCGTTATCGCGCGATCGAGCGCGAGGTCTACGCGACGCTCGCCGCCGATGAAGTCGAGTTGATGCGTACCTGAACCGGCGCATCGCGTCCCGCAACCCACGCTCTCCGATCTTTGTTGAAGTACCGGCCAATCGCGCCGTTCAAGCGCCGCGCGCGCTCAAGGCGGCGTTGAGTTCCGCCCTCATCGCCTCGGCCGCTTCGGCTGCCGCCTGTTCAGGCGCGGAGCCGGGCCGCTTGAGATAAGCGTACATCAGGCTGCGGCTCGCGTTGACCACCACGCCGGTGCCGTCGGCGCGCGCCGCTCGTACCGCGTCGGCCGCGCTCGCGCCCTGCGCGCCGTAGCCCGGCACCAGGACCGTCGCGTGCGGCATCAACTCGCGCGCGCGCACGGCATGCTGCGGATAAGTCGCGCCGACCACCGCGCCCACCGGGCTCAGGCCGCTCGGGCCGACGAAGTCGCCGCCCCATCCCTCGACCCGCCGCGCCACCCATTCCCATACCGGCGTGCCGTCGGCGGCGCGGTCCTGGAACTCGCCCGAGGACGGATTGGAAGTCTTGACCAGCACGAACAGACCGCGGCCGTCGCGCACGCGGGTTACGAACGGCGTGATCGCGTCGCTGCCCAGGTAAGGATTCACCGTTACGGCGTCGCATCCGAAATCGCCTTCACCAAGGAAGGCTTCGGCATACGCGGCCGAGGTCGATCCGATATCGCCGCGCTTGGCATCCGCGACCGTCAGCAGCCCCAGCCGGCGCGCGAGCGCGATAACCTCGGCCAGCGCGCGCATCCCGTCCATCCCGCGCGCCTCGAAGAATGCGAGCTGCGGCTTGATGGCGCAGACCGAGCCGGCGCAGGCCTCGACGATCGCGCAGCAGAAACGGGAGAGCGTATAGCCCTTCGGCAGGCCGGGCGCCCCGGACGCATCGAGTTGCGGGTCGACGCCGAGCATCGCGACACCCCGCTTGCGGCGTTGAGCCTCGAGCAGTCGCTCGGAAAAGTAGTCCATCGCGGCCCTATCATTTCACAAGCGATCTGCCCCTCTCAACGCGCCCACTCGACTTCAAGTCACTTGGGCGACCTCAAGCCACTTGGAGCGCGGCGCGGTTTCGCGATAGCGTGCGGCCACGACAGGAGTGCCCATGGAACTCGGAAAATTCGGCGTCTTTTCCTACCTCGATACGCTCGGCGCGGGCGAAGTCGCCGGCTTCGCCCGCAAGCTGGAACATTTGGGCTACAGCGCGCTGTGGTTTCCAGAAACCTTCGGGCGCGACCCATTCGTGTGCGCGGCGCACGTCCTCGGCAACACCGAGCGGCTGATCGCCGGAGCGGCGGTGGCGGTGGTATGGAAACGAGAGGCGGCGGCGATGGCCGGGGCGTCGCGCACGCTGGGCGAGATGTTTCCCGAGCGGTTTATCCTCGGGATGGGCGTGAGCGGCGGCCCGTTCATGAAACGCCACGGCCTCAACTACCAGAAGCCGCTCAGCTACATGCGCGAGTACCTCACCCGGATGCGCGAGGCGCCGTACTACGGCCCCCACCCCGCCGCGGAGCCGCCGGTGATCCTCGCGGCGCTCAGGCCCAGGATGCTCGAGTTGGCGGTGGGCGAAACGATGGGGACGATAACCGCGCTGATGCCGCCCGAGGCAATCGCCACGATGCGTGCGACGATCGGCCCGGCCAAATGGATCTGCGCGCAGCAGGTGGTGATGCTCGAAACCGACGCGGCGCGGGCGCGCGCCGCCGGCCGCAAGTTCCTGCACTTCTACCTGGGCTCGCCGACCTACCATACGCATCTGCGCGCGATCGGCTTTAACGATGCCGACCTGGCCGGCGACGGCAGTGACCGGCTGGTCGACGCGCTGGTGGCGTGGGGCGACGAGCGGCGCCTGCGGCTGTGCCTCGACGCTCATCTTAAAGCCGGCGCCAACCATGTCGTGATCTCGGCGCTCAACTCCTCAGGCGGCCATCGCCCCGACGAGCGCACGCTGGAGGCGATGGCGCCGCAATAGTCACTCCAGTTTTTTACGGCCGGGGTTTTTTACGGCCTGGTTTTTTTGCGCGCCGGACGGGGACGCTTGGGCGCGGCGTCGCCGGGCAGCACGACCTCGTCGCTGCGCCACAGATACCACGATGCGGCCGAGCGATAGGGGCGCCATCGCTCGGCCAGCGCGCGCAGCCGTTTCGCGTCGGGCATCTTGCGCATCCGGTACAGCCGCCGCGCCGCGTTGCGAACTCCCAGGTCGTCGACCGGCAAAACGTCGGGCCGCCCGAGATTGAACATCAGGAACATCTCCGCGGTCCATCGTCCCACCCCGTGCACCCGCGTCAGGTGGAGAATGATCTCCTCGTCCTCCATCCTGTGGAAGCGATGGAACTTGAGCGTGCCGCTGTCGACGTGCGCGGCGAGGTCCTTGAGGTAGAGGCTCTTCTGGCGCGAGAGCCCGACCCGGCGCAGGTCCTCGGGCGACGCGTCGAGCACCTGGCGTGGGCTGGGAAAGCGCCGGCCGGGAAAAAGCGCAACGAAGCGATCGTGGATGGTACGGGCGGCGGCCCCAGCGAGCTGTTGAAAAATGATCGCGCGGCTCAGCGCCGCAAAGCGCTCGCGGCGCAGTGCGATCTCGATCGGCCCGACCGCGTCGATTATCCGCGCCAGCACCGGATCGGCGCCGCGCAGATGCGCCATCGCTTCGCGCACGTAAGATACACCCTTGTTCGCCATCGCGCGCGGATTATAGCCGATTCGGCCGCCGGCGCATCAGTCCACGCACACTCCGCGCGGCGGCCGCGCACTGTCGCTCCCGTGACCTTCCGAGACGTCCCTCAGCCTTTTTAACGTCTAAAACCTTGCAAGTTGCCCCGACTCGAAGATAATGGACCCGTAATCTGGCGGTTTGTTTCATAGCTAGCGCGTGGAATTTCCTGATGCCGCGGCACTGTCGATTTCGAGAGGTTCAACTATGAAAACCGTGATGGCCAACAGGCGCTGGATAAAGGAAAACCCCGACCTTGATACGGGTCCGGTGCCCACCGAGACTTGCACCTCGCCGCAACTGTTCGAGCTCGAGCGCGAGCGCATCTTCCGCAAGTCCTGGCTCAACATGGGCCGGGAGGATGACCTTCCGGAACCGGGAAACTACGTGGTGCGCGATCTCGCGGTCGCCAACACCTCCGTCCTGTTGGTTCGCGGCAAGGACCGCAAGGTAAGGGCATTCCACAACATCTGCGTCCATCGCGGCAATCGGTTGGTCGACGGCGAGAAGGGACTTTGCAAGGGTCGGTTTGTCTGCCGCTTTCATAGCTGGGCCTACGACACGGCCGGCCAACTGACGTGGGTATCCGACGAGGCCAACTTTTACGACATCGACAAGGGCGCCCTCGGGTTGAAACCCATCGCCGCGGATCTATGGGAGGGCTTCATTTTCATCAACCTGGATCCTCATCCTACCGAAACCCTGGCCCAATACATGGCCGGCATGGTTCAGCAGATTCATGGATACCCTTTCGACCAGCAGCGGCTGATGTGCCGCTACCGAGTGGAGGAAAGGGCGAACTGGAAGGTAATGCTGGATGCGCAAAACGAGGTTTACCATCTTCCGTTTCTGCATATTACCTATCCCGACTTTTGTCCGCTGAATGAGCAGAAGTTCAGCCGCATTCAGAATTTCGCCCGCTTCGGCCGCCATACCGTCTACTCAGTCGAATTGAACCCCGATCACAAAATGACGCCGGTTGAAGAAATCGCCGTAAACGCTAATCCGCGCGGAGGAGAGGTCCATCCGTCGATGATCGGATGGTTCGATTTCTACACCGTGTTTCCGAATTTCTGCATGTTGTTTCTGGCCGGAACGTATGTCACCTACAACATCTGGCCCATCGCGGTCGACCGCAGCGTGTGGGAGGTTAGCCTCTATCAACCCGCTACCGACAAGCCGAGCGAGCGGTTCGCGCAGGAGTACATCCGCTGCCGCTTTCGCGATCTCCTGCAGGAAGACGCGAGCAATCACGAGGCCATCCAGGCCAGTCTGAACTCGGGCGCGCTGACTCACTTTCAGCTACAGGACGAGGAAATCCAGATCAGGCATTTCCACAAGGAAGTACGCAGGCACATCTTTGGCGAAGAGAACAGCGCGTCGGCCATTGCGAATAACCACGACACGGTTGAATTGAGATTGAAATGAATACTCAATTGCCCGCCGGATTTTCCGATCTCGAGCAATTTGCACAATGGGTACTGCCGACAAGCACCGAGCGGAACAGAAAGCGCCGCACAGGCTCGATGGACGAGATTAACGCGTTCTACAACGCGATGCTGCCGCGGATGGAAGAAATACTTGCCTACCTGGACCAGTTTTCTCTGCAGGAAATGCCGCAAGACGTGCGACGGCTTATGTTTCTCTCGCTGTCATTGGCCGAAGTCACAATCGCGGTGGAACTGTTCCACGAACCAAAAGTCACCGGCGGCTGCGATCCGGAGCGATTCGTAGTGGTGCGCGAGCTTAATCCCTGAAGCCCGTCTATCGGGAGAAAAATGCCATGAATCTCACGGGCAAGGTGACCTTGGTGACGGGTGCGGGATCTGGCATCGGCCGCGCGGTTGCCTTGAGACTTGCGGCGGCGGGCGCGAAGGTGGTGGCTGCGGATTTCAATGAAGAGGCTTGCGCCCGGACCTGCGCGGAGCTGAAAAAGTCCGGAGCTAGCGCGGCTTGGCGACGGACCGACGTTTCCAAGACCGTCGAAGTCCAGGCGCTTATCGCCTTTACCACTCGCACCTTCGGCGGACTCGATTGCGCGGTAAATAACGCTGGAATTCAAGGTGAGCTGGCTTCCACCGCCGAGTGCAGCGAGGAAAACTGGGATCGCATCGTCGACACCAACCTCAAGGGCGTCTTCCTGTGCATGAAGTACGAACTGCGGGAGATGCTCGCTCATGGCCGCGGCGCGATCGTGAATATAGCTTCGAACTTCGGAGTGGTAGGTTCCCCGCAGATGCCGGCTTACTCGGCCAGCAAACACGGAGTCGTGGGTCTTACCAAAACCGCGGCGATCGAGGTTGCGGCACGCGGAATCCGGGTAAACGCGGTATGCCCCGGACCGACTTTAACTCCGCTTGTGGAAGCGGTGACCAAGGACACGCCCGGAATCATCGATGCGATCAATAGCCGGCTGCCGATCGGCCGAATGGCCAGCCCCGACGAGATTGCACAAGCGGTTGCGTGGCTGTGCTCGGACGAAGCCACCTTTGTGGTCGGCGGAATTTTTCCGGTAGACGGCGGTTACGTCGCTCAGTAGAAAACGCGCGACGATCAGTCTGGACCAAGGACCGGGAATCCTTCGCGCGCGGCCGCGGCCGCAAGGCGCTGGTCAAGCGTGACGAACTGAAGCGTGGCGGGACTTCCCCCGGCGGCAACTAGCGCGGCCCCGAGGTGCAGCGCGTCGGCCGAACGCAACGGATGCGCCGCGATCACTCGTTCGGCGTGCTCGCGGACCGTTTCGATCATTGCGATCTCAATCCACATATTCCACGTTTTCATCACTTCTTTGCGGGCAGCCGAGAATCGGTCGGAGAGATCCGGATCTTCACGCCGGCGCCTCTCTATTGCGGACATCAGCTCGACTCGTGTCAGAGCCCAAACGACAACACCCGGGTCGCCGTTCATCACTTTTCGAACCCAGGCACTGGTTGACTCGGCCAGAAACACGGGAACTAACGCGGAGCTGTCCCAGAACCTCACCAGCCACTCTCGCGCTCGTCGAGCAGTGCTTGAAGAACGCTGCCCCGCACCTTGATGGGCTTGTGATGCTTGAGCCACTCCCGCATGTCGCCTTTGTCGCGACGAATCGCCCCGATGCTCTCGAGATAAACCAGCCGCTCCTCATCCGTCATCTTGTGGTCTGCAGCAAGAGTCTTGGCGATCGGAGTGATCCGAGCGACCGGCACCTTGCGATCGAGCACCAGTACCGTCTCACCACGCTTCACATAGTTGATGTACCGGGAAAGGTTATTTTTGAGCTCGGCGATTCCCGCTTTCTTCATATAGCCATTATAGCTATGAAAAACATCAGAGCCTAATCCCGGCCGCCGCCGTGCGGAGAGAGCCAGACGCGTTCCAGGCGCGTGGGGCGCATCGGGTTGAGCACGTAGCCGTTCACCCAGGGCTGGCGGATCATGTAGGCTACCGGATTGTAAAGAAAGACCCAGGGCGCGTCCGCCACCACGAGTTCCTCGGCCCGGTTATACAGTGCATAGCGCCGCGAGAGGTCGGTCAGCGGCGCTGCCTCGACCAACAGCTTGTCGACCTCGGGGTTGTAGTAAAACGTGTCGTTGTTGCCGCCCCATTGCTGGCGCGACAGCAGCACCTCGAGGAAGTTCTGCGGGTCGGAAAAATCAGCCTCCCATCCGAGGTCGACCAGCGCGACGGTGTCGGGTTGGCGAATCGCTTCGAGGAGCGGCGCCCATGCCACCGGCTTGAGTTCGACGTGGACACCGACCAGCGCCAGGTCCTGCTGGATCGATTGGCCGATCATCATTTCGCTCCGATCCGCGCGCATCCAGAGCGTCGGCGAAAAATCCTTACCCACTCCCGCCTCCTCCAGCAGCAGACGCGCCCTGGCGGGATCGTAAGGATAGCCCTTCAAGTTCGGATTGAAGCCTGGCAGGCCGGGCGGCAGGACGCCGTCGGCGACGACGCCGCGTCCATTCAGCAGCGCGATTATCTTGCGCTTGTCGATCGCGTAGTTGAACGCCCGCCGCACGCGAACATCGTCGAAGGGCTTCATCCCGCAGTTCATCCCGAGGTACTCGGTCGCGATGTCGACGATATGGAGCGTCAGCGCACGCAGCCGCGGCGTCTTCATCACGTAAAGAAATTCGGCCGACGGAATTCTCGAAACATCGATCGCGCCGGCCTCGAATTTCAGCCACTGCAAATCGTCGCTGACGCCGATTTCCTCGACCACCGCGTCCAGGCGCGGAACGCCCTTGATGAAGTAGTCCGGATTTCTCACCATCACCAGCCGTTGGCCGCCGATCCACTGGGCGAGCTTGAACGGCCCGCTGCCGACCACGTGGCTGGAAAAATCCTCGCCCCATCGTTCGACCACCTCATGCGGCACGGCCGCCGCAAACGGCATCGCGAGCTTCTGCACGAAAATCGGATCGGGGGCGTCCAGATGAAAAACGATCCTCCACGGGTCAGGCGTCGCAATACCGGCAACCTCGTGCGCATGTCCGGCCTGAAATTCCGCCGCCCCCGTTATCTCGCGAAAATATTCCATCCCCTTCGAGCGCGTCGCCGGATCAAGCACGCGTTCGATTTCGTACTTGAAGTCGGCCGCGGTTACCGCGCGGCCGTTGGTGAAGCGAGCGTCGTGGCGCAAGTGAAACGTGAACAAGCGCGCATCCGGCGCTTCCTCCCAGCTCGTCGCGATCTCGGCCACCAGGTCGACGCCACCGTCGCTATAGCGCACCAGCGTGTCGAAGATCATCTGCTCGAAAGTCCACGAGGCGGTGTCGTAGCCCGCAGCCGGGTCGAGCGTCGGTACGTCGTCCTGCACGGCGAGATGGAGGACGTGCGCGCCGGGCGGAAAGGCCGGCATCGCCGGCGCGCCGGCCCCGCGGCATCCGGCGCCGCCGACGGCGGCGCCGGATGCCGCGGCGAGCCATAGCGCAGCCGCGGCGAGCGCGCGCAGCGCGCCGCCGCGGCTGCGCTCACTGCCGCCGTCGCGGGCGACGCCCGCGCCGCAGGGCTCGCGGCCCGCGACGGCGTCGCGGGCCGCGAATTGCGCGATGGCGCCGGCGGAGCCGGCGCCATCGCGACGGACGATGAGGCGGCGGCGCGCGCCGCGCGGCCGCCTCATCGCCCGGCCCTCCCGCCGCGCGCGCGCAGATAGCCGTAGCCGAGCAGGTTAAAGGCCAGCACCGCGTAGAAAATCGCCAGCCCCGGAAAAGCCACCAGCCACGGCGCGGTGCGGAAATAGATTAGGGCCTCTTCGATCATGCGGCCCCAGCTCGGCGTCGGCGGCGGAACGCCGAGGCTGAGAAAACTCAACCCCGCGTCCAGCAGCAACGTGCCGGAGGTTCCGAGCACCGCCATCACCACGATAATCGGCATCACGTTGGGCAGCACATGGCGCGCGATCAGCCGCGCCGGCGAGCCACCCAGCGCGCGCGCCGCCATCACGAAATCGCGCTCGGCCATCGACAGCGTCTCGGCCCGCACCACGCGTGCGATTTGCGTCCACGACACGAGGCCGATCACCAGCAGCACGTTGAGCAGGCTCGGATGCAGGACGGCGACGAACGCCATCGCCAGCAGCAACGCCGGCAGCGTCAGCATCACGTCGGTGAAGCGCATCAGGGCAAAATCGGCTGCGCCGCCAAAAAAGCCCGAGACCAGTCCGATCGCCACCCCGATCGTCAGCGTGATGCCCATCGCGGCCACGCCAACGATGAGCGAGACGCGCGCGCCCCAGATGATGCGCGAAAGGACGTCGCGCCCCAGCTCGTCGGTGCCGAGCGGAAATGCGGCCGACGGTGCGCCGGGATCGCCATAGGTCGGCGCGACCGCGCGGGTCGGATCGTAGGGCGCGAGCCTGGGCGCGAACAGCGCGGCCAGCAACAGGCTCAGCACCATCGCCGCGCCCACCAGCTCCATCGCGTTGAGCCGCCGCGTCATGCCATTTCACTCAGCCGGATTCGCGGATCGAGCCATGCGTAGAGCAGGTCCACCGCCAGATTGGCGGAGACCACGAGGAAGGCCGAGAAAAGCACCGTGCCCATGATGAGCGGAATGTCGAGATTGAATACCGCTTCGTAGGCGAGCCGCCCGATTCCAGGCCAGTTGAACACGGTTTCGGTAAGCACCACGCCGGAGAGCAATCCCGCCAGATCGAGCCCCGCCAGCGTCACCAGCGGCAGCGTCGCGTTGGCCATCGCATGGCGAATCAGCGCTTGCGCCGCCGAGAGCCCCTTGCCGCGCGCGGTGCGGATATAGTCCTGGTCCAGCGCCTCGACCAGGTTGGTGTGCAGGATGCGCGAGTAGTAGCCGGCCGAGCCCAGCGCGAGTGCGATGGTCGGCAGCACCAGGCTCTTGAGCCCGTCGAAGCCGCCCAACGGAAACGATCGCAGGTATAGGCCGCCCGCGATCAGCAGCATCGTACCGAGCCAGAAGACCGGCACCGAGATCAGCGCGAGCGAAAGGATGAGCAGGAGGTTGTCCACCGCGCGCCCGCGCCACGCCGCCGCGACCATCCCCATCGGAATACCCAGCGCGAGCGACAGCGCCATCGCGCACAGCGCCAGGATGGCGGTGGCGGGAAAGCGGCTCAGGATCAATTGCGTCACGCCGGCGCGCCGGATGTAAGAGCGGCCAAGGTCGCCGTGCAGCGCCCGGCCGAGGTAGTGCGCGTACTGGAGATAAACCGGCTGGTCCAGCCCGAGTTGATGGCGGATGGTGGCGAGAGTTTGCGGATCGGCCTTCGCACCCGCCATCGCGACCGCGGGGTCCGCCGGGATCACGAACGCGATGGTGAACGTGATGATCGAAGTGCCGAGCAAAACCGCCGCACCATAGATAATTCGCCGGATGATGTAGGCAATCATTCTTTCAGCGCATCGCGATTTACGCTGCTAACAGACCGCGGTTGCGCAGTTCGCGCGCGAGCCTGAGTTCGGCACGTTCGCGATGGCGCCGCGCGGCGCCGGCACCGGCGGACCCGTCATCGTTATTCTCCGCCTCCAGCGCGGCGCGCTCTTCGGGCCGCAGCGCCGCGATAATCTCGTCCATCTCGGCGCTACGGCCAAGCTCGTCCGCGGCCAGCGCATCGACGGTCGCGTGCTTGAGCGCCCGCCAATGGGCAAGAAAAGCGGCCAGCGAAAAATAGGCGTCGAGCTTCATGGCGCGATCGGTATTGGGGCGCCGCCGCCCAGCGGTGCGATCGCCAGACCAATGAGGTAGCCGATCACCGCCGCGCCCATCGCGACCGTCAGGAAACGCAGCCCCGAAAGCCATCGCCACTTGCGCTGCGCGAGCCATCCCTGAAAATAGCCGACGGTGAACAGCGCCAGCGCCGTCGTCGCCATCGCGGCGATAAGCCCGAAGTAATCGCCGGGCCCGGCGGACGGAATCAGGATGAACGGCAGCAGCGGCACCATCGCGCCGACGAGAAACGCGATTCCCATCGTGACGCCGTCGACGGCCGCACTGCCCAGGGCCTGGCGACTCAACCCGTACATCTTGACCTCGGCGGTCGAGAGCAACGCCTGCGGCGCGGAACTGAGGAGTTGAACGACGCGGTAAGAGGCTTCGCGGCTCAGTCCCTCGTGCTCGAGCTCGTGGAGCAGGCGCTCGCGGAGCAGATAGGGCTCGGCGGCGGCCTCCTCGCGCGAGCGCTCGAGCTCGCCGATCAGCACTTCCGTCTCGGCCCGCGTGCCGAGGTACGCGCCGGCGCCCATCGAGAGCGCGCCGGCGGCGGTCGAGGCGAGCGCGGCGAGGATCACCTGGCGATGGATCGAGACGGCGCCGCTTAGGCCGGCGAGCACACCGGCCGTGGTGAGAATTCCATCCTGCGTCCCGAAAACGATTTCGCGGATGCTCGAGAGACGCTCGATGAGGCGTTTCTTTTCGCTTGGATCGAGGGCCGCCACGCGCGCTCAGCCGGAGCCGGAGTCAGTGGTGATGGGCGGGGCCGGATTGCCGTCCGGCTGCCAATCCGCCGGACACATCCGCCCCGAGCGCAGCGCGCACACTACGCGCAGGGTCTCGCTCACGCTGCGGCCAACGTTAACCTGGCTCGCGACGCAGTAGACGATAGAGCGTTTGGAGTCGAGGATGAAGGTCGCGCGCATCGCTCTCCCCGCGCTCTCGTCGAACACACCGTAGGCCTTTGTAAGCGCGCCGTTCTCGTCGGACAGCAGCGGATAGCCGATTCCGCCCAACTCACGCGCCCAACGCAGATGGGTCTGCACGTCGTCGATACTGACCGCGACGATGCTGGTATGTTCGGCGGCAAACGCTTCGCGCGACTTGTGGAAAGCGACGACCTCGGTCGGACAGATGAAGGAGAAATCGTGCGGGTAGAAAAACAGCACGACCATCTCGGAATCGATTTGGGAAAGACGCAGGCGCCCCGCGCGGTCGCCGACCGCGCACGCGAGATCGAATGGCGGCGCACTATCCCCAGGTTTCAGCATCTCCGCATCCGGTGCGGAGACTAAGGCTACTCGATCTGGTAAATGATCGAAACGGTCACGGGTATCGTGACTTCGCCCGGCGGCGCTCCCGCGAACGCCGGCGCCGGCCGCGCAGGGGCTTGGCTGACGGCCCTGAGCACCCGCGTGATCCTGACCCCGAGCGAGCGGGCGAGGCAGTCCGCCTGCGTTTGCGCGTCGAACGCGGCCCTGGCTATCGCCTCGCCGCGAGCCTGCCCCTCGTCGTCGAGGGCGAAGTCGAGATAGCTGATGCGGCTCGCACCCGCGTCGAGCGCGGCGTCGATCACGGCTCCGACTATCCCGACGGCGCCGGTTTCGACCGCGATCGAATTTTCGGCGCGGTAACCGGTCACCACCGGCTTGTCGCGTCCCCGAGGCTGTTCGTATTCCGGATAGAGGGAACAGCCGCCGGCCCGGAGCCTGCCCTTGCCGCGGAGTTTTTCCGCCAGCACGCCGGCTACCCGTTGTGCGAGCGCGGCGTTTTCCTCCGCGCTCTGTTGGGCGGAAAGCGCATGAGTTTCAATCATCAGGTTGAAAAGGACGCGGTCCGGGGCCACGCGCCATTCGCCGTTGCCGACGACCTCGATCGTGCGCACCGGCCTGCCAGCAGCCGGCGACGGACTGATCTCGGCGGCCAATGCGCTCAGCAGAGGCTTGCGCCCGGCCTTAAGTTCCGTCACCGGAGTTTCGGGCCTGCCGGTGGCAGCCAACTCGATTGGAACTGACATCTGGAACGCAGACTAACCTTTCGGCCGGGATGTTTCGCGCGCGGCGCGCGCCGCGGCGGCTAATATTATGAAAATCGTAGACTCGAAGCGCGGCAAATTGCCCAACCGGGAGTCGGCTTTGGTGCATAGACTTGAGATCGAGTCGTCAGCCGCACATCGCCCGCTCGCGGCTACTGGATCTGGTAGGTAATCGTAACGGTCGCGGGGACCGTGACCTCGTTGGGCTGCACCGGCGTCGGCGCGCCCATCGATGAACTCAGCGCCATCGCTCCCATCCGCATCATCGGCATCGGCCCGGTTTCCGCTACGGTGGTAGCCTTGACCACCGGCCCGAGCGTGACCCCAAGCGACTTGGCCAGCGAGGCGGCCTGCGCCTGCGCGTCCTTGGCGGCCAGCGCGATGGCTTGGCTGCGGGCCTGGCTCTCGTCGCGCAGCGTGAAGTTGAGAAAGTTAATCCGGTTGGCGCCGGCTTCGATCGCGGTGTCGATTAAGCCCCCGAGCAGGCCAATCTCGCCGGTCTCCACGGTGATCGAATTCTCGGCGCGATAGCCGGTGACGACCGGCTTTTCGTTGGGCCGCGGTTCGTTGTACTCGGGATAGAGCGAATAGCCGCCGGTCCATACCTTACCCTTGCCCTGGAGCTTGGTGGTTAGCGCGTCGACGACCTTTTGCGCGAGCGCCGCGTTCTGACCCGCGCTTTGCTGGGCGGTCGCCGCATGCGTCTCGATCGCGAGGTTGAGCGAGGCGACGTCCGGAGCCACGTGCGCTTCGCCACTGCCGGTGACCTCGATCGTGCGCGAGCCCTGGGTTTGCGGAGGCGGGGACTGGGGCGGAAGCGGGAGCGGCGCAGGGCTCATCGGTCCCGCGGCCGTCGCGCCCATCGGCGTCATTAGGAAAGCGATCGCGACACCGGCCGCGAGCATAAGAAAGCCGCACGGGCGGCGGCGATTTCCGGCAAAGCGCGCCCGTCCGCCCGGCTCCGCGATATGAAGCGTTCTCATCCGCACCTGCTCCTCGCTCGCACCAAGTCGCATCAGGACTGTTGCCAAGGCCACGCGCCACTGTCTAAGCTGCGGGCCGACGGACTTCCACAGCGCAATAGTTGAGGAGCCGGCGGCGAAAGGCAAGGCCGTCAGGGTGCGCCTCGCGCGAGGGTCGCGCGCCGATGCTTTGGCGGGCGGCGCAGTGTATTGTTCTCGGTTGGAAAACCATCGCATGGCCGACAAACAGGACGAAAAAAAAGTCACCCCGCGAAGCGTCGATTTCGCCGCCTGGTACAACGAGATAATCGCGCGCGCCGAACTCGCCGATCACTCACCGGTGCGCGGATGTATCGTGTTCCGCCCCGACGGCTTCGCGATCTGGGAGGCGCTGCGCGACGAACTCGACCGCCGGATCAAGAAAACCGGCGCGCGCAACGCGTACTTCCCGCTCTTCATCCCGCAAAGCTTCCTGCAAAAGGAAGCGCAGCACGTCGAGGGCTTCGCGCCCGAGGTCGCCGTGGTCACTCACGGCGGCGGCAAGGAGCTGGAGGAGCCGCTCATCGTGCGGCCGACCTCCGAGACGATCATCAATTATATGTTCGCGCAGTGGATCCATTCGCATCGCGATTTGCCGCTGATGATCAACCAGTGGTGCAATGTGGTGCGTTGGGAGATGCGCACGCGGCCGTTTTTACGCACCACCGAATTTCTCTGGCAGGAAGGCCATACCGCGCATGCGAGCAGGGAGGAAGCCGAGCGGGAGGCGCTCACGATGCTCGAGGTCTACCGCGGCTTCGTCGAGGACTATCTCGCGGTGCCGCTGGTCACCGGGCGCAAGAGCGCGGCCGAGCGCTTTCCCGGCGCCGAGGAGACCTACTCGATAGAATCGCTGATGGGCGACGGGCGGGCGCTCCAGTGCGGCACGTCGCACTACCTCGGCGACAACTTCGCGCGCGCCTTCGAGATTCGCTTCCTCGATACGCAAAACCAGCTCCAGTATCCGCATCAGACCAGTTGGGGCGTGTCGACGCGGCTTTTGGGCGCGATCATCATGAGCCACGGCGACGACCAGGGACTGCGCCTGCCGCCGGCCGTCGCGCCGTTCCAGGCCGTGGTCGTGCCTATCTGGCGCAAGGCCGAGGAGGGCGAGCCGGTGCTCGGGGCGGCCCGCGCGGCGCGCGACGTGCTGGAAGCGGCCGGCGTGCGCGTGCGGCTCGACGATCGCGAGGGGCTTACGCCCGGCTTCAAGTTCAACGATTGGGAGATGCGCGGGGTGCCGGTCAGGATCGAGATTGGCCCGCGCGACGTCGCCGCGCGCAACGCCGTGCTGGCGCGCCGCGACCGCTCGGGCAAGGAAGGAAAAGCCGTCGCGTCGCTCGACGGGCTTGCGGCGCACGTCGGCACGCTGCTCGACGACGTGCAGAAGAGCCTCTACACGCAGGCGCGCGACGCGATGCGCGCGAACACGCGCGAGTTCGACGACTACGCGAAGTTTCGCGCGCAGATGGAAGGCGAAGGCGGCGGCGGTATGGCCGACATCTATTGGTGCGGGAGCGCCGCGTGCGAGACCAGGATCCGCGAGGAAACGCGCGCGACCTGCCGCGCGATTCCGCTCGAACAAAACGGCACCGCCGGGCGATGCCTGGTCTGCGGCGAAGAAGCGAAAGAGCGCGCCTTCTTTGCCAAGGCGTACTGACGATTTTTTCGGATCATCGCGCGAACGATACCGCCTCACTCCGGGCCGTTTCGCGTCAGACTATTAGGGCAAGTTACGAAGGAAGGATATTTGACGATGCCAACATCCAAGCCATCTCATGTTCTTGACGGTTACAAGGTCCTGGACTTTACCCAGGCGCTCGCAGGCCCGACCGTGACGCGGCTGATGGCCGAGCTCGGCGCCGACGTCATCAAGGTGGAGATTCCGCCCAAGGGGGATTTCTCGCGCTCTTTTCCATTTCTGAAGGATGGGCGTAGCGCGTACTTCGTACAGCAGAACCGGGGCAAGAAGAGCCTCTGCCTCGATCCGAAAACACCCGAAGGGCTCGCGGTTATCAAAAAATTGCTGCCCACGATGGATGTTCTGCTCGAAAATTATTCGCCGGGAGCGATCGCGCGGATGGGTCTTGGATGGGAGGAGGTCAGCAAGATCAATCCGCGGCTCATCATGTGCTCGGTCTCGGGATTCGGACAGACCGGACCGCTGGCCAATCGCCCGGGCTACGATTACATCGGGATGAGTTACGCGGGAGTGACTTACATGATTGGCGACCCCAACGGGCCGCCGTCGTTCCCGATGCTCGGGCTGGGCGACGTGTCGACCGGCGTTCACGCGCTCGCCGCGATCGCCTGCGCCCTGCTCTATCGCGACAAGACCGGCCGCGGCCAGCATCTGGATATATCGCTCCTCGATAGCTACTTCCATTGCCACGAGCTGAACGTGCAGATGTACAGCATGAGCGGCGGCAAGGTGAAACCCAAACGCCCCGGCTCGAATCACACCGCCGTCCCGATCATCGGAATTTTCAAGGGCCGAACGCCGGAGAGCTACCTCTTCATCATGGCGCCGGTGGACCATCAGTTCGCGGCGCTGTGCCGCACGATGGGCCGGCCGGAACTGGCGGCCGACCCGCGCTTCACGACCGTGATCGCGCGCGCCGCCAACCTCGCCGAGATTACCGGCATCATTCAGGCCTGGCTCGACTCGCAGCCCGACGACGCCACCATCCTGCGCAAGCTCGAAGAAAATCGGATTCCAGTGGCGCCGATTCTGTCGATCGAAGAGGCCGTGAACCATCCACACCTGCGCGAACGCCGAACGGTGCGGAAGATCCGCGATCGCATCATCGGCGAGTACGACATCCCCGGCGTGCCGCTGCGCTTCTCCGATTTTCCGACCGAACTCGACCTCCAAGCTCCATTTCTGGGCGAGCACAACGCGGAGATTCTCGGCGGTCTCGGCTACTCGGCGGATAAGATTGGGGAACTGGAGAAGGCGGGCATCCTGATGCGCGGCGACCGCTGATTGGCGCGGCGGCTCAGCCGCCGTGGGCAAAAACCGCCAAGTAACAGAGCACGCCCAAGTCCGCCAGCACGTGGGCGAGGATCGACGTCTCCACGCCCCAGCGCCAGTAGACGTAGCCCAGCACGATTCCCGCAACGGTGCGCGGCTCGAGCAGCATCTGCACCGCGCGCGGCTCCCACCAGAGCGTGCCCGCGCCGGTCGCCGCGTGGATCGCGCCGAACATCAGGCCCTGGATCACGATCGCGGTCCACCATCCCCTGGCGCTCAGCTTGCCTGCGGGCGCACGCAACAGTTTGATTATCAGCCATACCAGCGCGGTCATCAGGAAAAGGCGGAAGTGAATCTCTTCGATGATCGGAAAGCCGACGCCGACGGCGACCGGATGAGCCTTGAAGAGTTCGAAAGTCTTACGGCCGGCTTCCTTCATAGCGGCCGGAGTCGTGGCGGCGAGCGACGGCGACCATAGCGCCTTGACCACGATCATCTGCGCGATTCGCGTGCCCAGGATCGACACGACCGCCGCACCGGCCGCGGCGTAAATCAATTCCGTCAGGCCTGGCGCCGGCCGGGCCCCCGGAATGTCGGCGGCGAATCGGCGTCGGAGCGCGCTGGGAGCGAACCCCGCCCGTCGCGCCGCGAGGCATCCCAATCCCACCAGGAAGAGCATCTCTCCGAGCGCGATCGAGATCGCGCGCGGATGCTTGTCGGGCGGTATCGGCAGCACCGGCGCGCAGAGAAACCATCCCAGCATGCCCACGCCGAGTAGCACGAAGAATTCGATCAGGCCGGGATAGCGAACCTGCGCATGAGGCGGATGCCCTTCGAGGTTAACAGTGGCTGCGATGCTCGGACTTTCCACGACCGTCTCTCCGCTCCGCATATCAGGCGAAGCCGAGGCCTCGTCGCGGAACGCTTCAATTCCATCGTGAACGGGAGCGCGAAGTTTGTTAAGGCGTCGGACGCGGCGCGGCAAGTTCAGCCGCGACGGATCGCACATAGGACGCCGCGGAACAGGATCGCTCGGTCGAGGAAGCCGCAGGCGAAACCCAGCGGCACGGCGCCGCGACGCCCGCGTCGCCGGCTGAAATCAACCGGCTATCGGCCCAACTTGTAATTCAGCTTCATCGCGGCGCGCACCTCGTCCATCGTGGACTGCGCGACCGCGCGTCCTTTGCGCGTGCCTTCCATGATGATCTCGCGCACCCGCGCGGGCTTCGCCGCGAACTCGGCGCGCCGCTCGCGAATCGGCCGCAGGAACGCGTCGAGCGCGGCGAACAGCTTCTGCTTCACCTCGACGTCGCCCACCGTGCCCCTGCGATAGCGCTCCTTGAGCTCGTCGACCTCGGCCTTATCCGGGTTGAACACGTCGTGGTAGGTGAAGACCGGATTGCCCTCGACGTGGCCGGGATCGGTCGGATGAATCCGCGTCGGGTCGGTGAACATCGACATCACGCGTTTGCGCACCGCCTCGGGCGGATCGCCGAGATAGATGCAGTTGCCGAGCGACTTCGACATCTTGGCCCCGCCGTCGGTGCCCGGCAGCCGCGCCATCTGGCCCAGCATCGCGCGCGGCTCGACCAGCACCTTGGCGTAGAGCGAGTTGAAGCGCCGCACGATCTCGCGCGTCTGCTCGATCATCGGCAACTGATCTTCGCCGACCGGCACCAGCTCGGCCTTGAAGATCGCGATGTCGGCGGCCTGCGAAATCGGATACGACCAGAAGCCCACCGGCACGCCGCGCTTGAAATTGCGCTGCTTGATCTCGTCCTTGACGGTGGGATTGCGCTCGAGCGTCGCCACCGTCACCAGGTTCATGAAGTAGGTGGTAAGCTCGCTCAGCTCCGGCACCATCGATTGCACGACGATTTTGACCCGCTCAGGCTCCAGCCCCACGGCCAGATAGTCGAGCGCGACCTCGAAGACGTGGGCCTCGAGCTTCTCCGGATGCTCGAAGTTATCGGTCAAGGCCTGGATGTCGGCGATCAGGATGTGGGTGTCGTAGTCGTGTTGCAGGCGGACGCGGTTTTGCAGCGAGCCGACGTAGTGTCCGAGGTGCAGCGGACCGGTCGGGCGGTCGCCGGTCAGGATTCGTTTCTCCATCGTGTCGGTCTTTAATGTCAGTCTTGCTTTAGCGTCAGTGTTGCGGTTCCAGCAGCTTGCGCAGCGTGGCGAGATCCTCGGCGATGTCCTTCATGTCGGGGCCGGGCTCGGTCTCCAGGCACATCGGGAGGCCGAAGAAGCGCGGGTCGTGGAGCAGGCGGTCGAACGGCTCGACGCCGAGGTAGCCCTTGCCGATATGCTGATGGCGATCGACGCGCGAGTGAAAGGGCTTGAGCGAATCGTTGAGATGAAACGCGACCACGCGCTTGATTCCAACCTGCTGATCCAGCTCCGCAAAGGTGCGCTCGTAGCCCTCGGAGCTGCGCAGATCGTAGCCCGCGGCGAAGGCATGCTCGGTGTCGAAGCACAGCCGCAGCCGCTCGTTCTCCTTGACCGCGTCGAAGATACGGCCCATCTGCGCGAACGAGTAGCCGAGATTGCTGCCCTGCCCGGCCGTGATCTCCAGCGCGACCTTGGTCTTGAAGCCGGCGCACGATTTGTGCGCCTCGTCGATCGAACGCGCGATAGTCGCGATACCGGCCTCTTCGCCCGAGCCGACGTGGGCGCCCGGATGCGCGATCAGAAACGACACGCCGAGCGCCTCGCATCGCTCCAGCTCATCGATGAGGCCCTCGACCGAGCGCTTGCGCAATTTCTCGTCGGGCGCACCAAGGTTGAGCAGGTAGGAGTCGTGCGCGACGACGATTTTGATTCCGGTTTCGGCCTGCGCGCTTTTGAACGCCTCGATTTCCTCGCCCGAGTAAGGTTTGGAGGCCCACTGGCGCGAGCTCTTGGTGAAAATTTGGATACACTCGCAGCCGATCTGGCGGCCGCGTGCCAGCGCTTGGCTGACGCCTCCCGCGATCGATACGTGCGCGCCGATCAGCGGCCGCTCTTGATTGCCCGAAGCCATTGCGATTCGTTCCAGTGCGGCGTGTCTCGCACGCCGCCGCCGCCGCGATCTTATATGAAACGTTCCGGAAAGCGAGGCTTGCCCGCACGTGACAGACGCGAATGCGGCGCGGATACTGACTAATGTGCGCCGGCTGACGAAGGTGATCGTGCTTTGCTGCGCGCTCGGCGGATGCGCGCGGGCGGCGGCGCCGCCATCGACCGTACCCCCCGTCGTACTTCCACCAGCAGCGTCGACGGCGGCGCAATCGACAGCATCGGCGGAGCCCGCCGCAATAACGACGGCGGCCGAGGTGCGTCGAACACCGGAGCGCTTCGGTGGCATCCCCGCCTCGGAGAGCACGCCCGCCGCGCCTTTGCGGCCCCGGTTGAAGGTCGAAAAAGCTATAGAAGTCACCACGATGAGCGTCGTCAGAGATGATAGTTCCGCAGGCTCCGTGCCGGGTTCGAAGTGCGAGGTACGGATCCTGCACGAAAATCCCGCCGGGAAAACGCGCGAGGTCGCAACGCTCAACATCGACGGCGCGCCGGCCCAGCATGAGGATGTCCTGTCGCTGCTCAAGCGCAAAGCGTGCGAGGCCGGCGCCAATGCGGTAGTGATCAAAAGCATGGGCAAAACGCGCGTCGAGGGCGTCAAGGTGGACCACGTCGAAGCGGTCGCGCTGGTGGTCGGAACCTCCAAACCAGCCGTCGATCCGTCGCCGAGGCCCAAGACCATCACGGTCACGCCTGAGGGTCCCGCCGTGCCCAAGACCATCACGGTTGATCCGGGCGCGTCGCCCTAGCTAACCTTGAGGCGGAGTTTTCGGGCCGAGATTTTCGAGGCGAAAAATTGGGGCCGGAGGCTAGAGGGGACGGGCGGTTCGACGCGTTGGACGCAACTTCATCCTCGCCGTGCAGATCAGTCTTTGAATTCGAGGCACGGCCACGCGCGCGCGGCCGGCGCCACGCCGCGGCGCGGCGACCAGCGCGGGCCCAGCCGTGAAGCGCGTTAGCCCGAAGGAAAAGCATTCGTTGAAGACGGTCGGGATGGTCGTGCGACGCGAGCGTCCGCGGGCGATCGCGATCGCGCACGAACTCGCCGCATGGTTGCGCGCGCGGCACTTGGCGACTTTGGCCGAGCCCGAGGTCGCCCATCAGATCGGCGCCGAGGCGGTCGAGCGCGAGCAGCTGGTGTTGCGCTCGGACCTTATCGTGGTGCTCGGTGGCGACGGCACGTTGCTCAGTATCGCGCGCCTGGTCGGCGAGCGCGAAACGCCGATCCTCGGCATCAACCTCGGCGGTCTCGGCTTCCTGACCGAGATCACCACCGAGGAGGCGCAGGCGACGCTTGCCCGCGTGTTGGCCGGCGATTACGAGGTCGACCGCCGCATCACGCTGGAGGCGACCGTCGAGGCGCATGCCGCGGGCGCCCGCACGGTCGATCGCGAGAGCTTTCGCGCGCTCAACGACGTCGTGATTAACAAGCGCGCGCTCGGCCGGATGCTCGAGCTCAACGTGACCGCCAGCGGCGAGCGCTTCTGCTCCTACCGCGCCGATGGCCTGATCATCGCCACCCCGACCGGCTCGACCGCGTACGCGCTCAGCGCCGGCGGGCCGATCGTTTTTCCCTCGCTCGACGTCGTGGTGCTCGCGCCGATTTGCCCGCACACGCTGAGCAACCGCCCGGTGGTGCTGCCCGATTCGTTCGAGATCGAAGTGCGGGTCAAGACCGACGACAACGGTGCGATGCTGACGGTGGACGGCCAGCAAACCGCGCGGGTCGCCAGCGACGACACTCTGCGCGTGCGGCGCGGCAAAAACCCGGTGGTACTGGTGCGATCGTCGCACGCCTACTTCGAGATCTGGCGCAACAAGCTGCGCTGGGGCTGAGCGCACGAGGCGGCAATGCTGGTCGAACTGCGCATCCGCAACTTCGCTATCATCGAGGGCGCGGCACTGTACTTCGGGCCCGGCTTCAACGTGCTCTCAGGCGAGACCGGCGCGGGCAAGACCATCATCATGACCGCGCTCGGCCTGCTGCTCGGCGGCCGCGCCTCGCCCGACATGATCCGGGCCGGGCAGAACGAAGCCGTTGTCGAAGGATTGTTCGAACTCGAGGGCGAAGCGCCGCTGCCCGAGGGCGCTCCCGCATTCGCCGACTCCGCCCATCGCGAGCTGTTGATCCGCCGCACGCTGGCTGCCGACGGCGGGCGCTCGCGCGCCTACGTCAACGGCGAGATGGCCACCGTGCAGACCCTGGCGCAGATGGGCCAGAGCCTCGTGCAGGTCTACGGCCAGCACGAGCATCAGACGCTGCTCCGCTCTGAGAGCCATCTCCAGCTCCTGGATCGGCACGCCGCGCTCGACTCGACGCTCGAGGAATATGGCGCCGCGTACTGTGCCACGGTTCAGGCGCGCACGCGGGCCGACGAGCTGCGCGAGCGCGAGCGCACCCGCGCCGAGCAACTCGAGCTCGCCCGCTTCCGCATCGCCGAACTCGAGCGCGCCGAACTTGCGCCCGGTGAGGACGAACATCTGGCGGCCGAGCGCACGGTGCTGGCCAACGCTGCACGCCTCGGCGCCGCCGCCGCCGAGGCCGAGCAGATGCTTTCCGGCGAGAGCTCCGCCGCACTCGACGCGGTTGCGCGCGTGCAGACGCGCGTCAGCGAGGCGGCAGCGATCGATCCCAAGCTCAAGGACGTACTCGAATTGATCAGCTCGGCGCGCCTTGGCCTGGAGGAGGCGGCGCATACGCTTCGCGACTATGCCGCGCGGGTCGAGGCCGATCCGGCGCGGCTGGAGGAGATCGAAACGCGGATGGCCGAGCTGACCCGGCTCAAGCGCAAGTACGGCGGTACGCTCGCGAGCGTGATCGAGACGCTGGAGCGCTCGTGCGCCGAGGTCGCCGAGCTCGAGCGAGTCTCCGATTCGCGCGCCGCGGCCGAAACGGAGCTCCGCGACGCGCTCGATCGCCTGGCGCGGACGGGCGCCGAGCTCAGCGCGCGGCGCCAAAGCGCGGCGGCCGAGCTCAGGCGCCGGATGGAGACCGAGCTCAAGACGCTGGGGATGCGCGCGCCGGTGTTCGAGGCCCGGTTCACGCCACTGGAAAAGTCGGAAAGTGCGTTCGAGCACAACCGCATGACGCTCGGGCCGAGCGGCGCGGAATCGATAGAATTCATGCTCTCGCCCAACCTGGGGCAGCCGCCGATGGCGCTGGCGCGCATCGCCTCGGGCGGCGAGCTCTCGCGCGTGATGCTCGCGCTCAAGCGCCTGGAGGCTCAGCGCCGCGGTGTCGCAACAATGATCTTCGACGAGGTCGACGCCGGCGTGGGCGGCGCGGTCGCCCAGGTCGTCGGACGCAAGTTGAAGGAACTCGCGCGCTTTCATCAGGTGCTATGCGTGACCCATCTGCCGCAGGTCGCCGCCTTCGCCGACACTCATTTCCTGGTTGAAAAAGAGGAGCGCCGCGGCGCCACCCGCAGCCGCGTCAGCGCGCTGGTACAGGACGAACGGATCGAAGAGATCGCGCGGATGCTCGGCGGCGCCGAAGTCACCGACAAGTTCCGCCGTGCGTCGCGCGAGCTAATCGAACGCGCCCGCCCCTGAAGCGCCGCGCGCTCGATCGCGCCGAGGCCCGGACGAACTCGGCGAAGCTCAGGTTGACCCCACCAACAGCTTCCGATTAACTGAGGAGTCGTCTCTCCGCACGGTGGGGCTGTAGCTCAGCTGGGAGAGCGCCTGAATGGCATTCAGGAGGTCGCGCGTTCGATCCGCGTCAGCTCCACCAATAAAGCCAAGCACTATTTATCTCGGACAATATCGGACAGGCGCACTGTCCGAATTTGTCAAGCGATGAACCCAAGAGCGAACTCAATTTGCGGCGGTTCCGCCTTCGCCGACCACGATGAACGGCGCCCACGCAAACGGATGTGCGAAATAGGCGTGACCAGATTCGGTCTCACCAGCGGTCATCAGCTTGAGCATCGCTTCATGCAGCGCCGCGGCCCGCGAAACTTTCGAGCCATGTGCATAAGCAGTGAACACCGCTGTCATGAGCTGGTCGGTCGCGGCGTCATCTACGCTCCATTGCGAGACCAGCAACGACGGAGTGCCTGCGTAGAAGAACGCCCGCGCGAGTCCCGAGAAGCCCTCGCCGCTCCTGCCTAGCGCGGCCGTGTTGCAGGCCGACAAGATCACCCACTCGGTGCGGTTCAATTTAAGACTCATCACGTCGTCGAGCGTCAGTAGGCCGTCGTCACTTTCGCTTGGAGGGCTAGGAGGCGTCAGCATCAGCGCCGGTTCCATCAGACCTTTGATATCGCCGCCGATGAGTGAGCTTTTGACGCCGTCGCCTGACGACGAAAGCTCGCGTTGTCCCGTCGATGGGCGAGTCGATCCTGAGCTACGTCATTCCGACGAAACTGGCGCGCGATCCCAGTCTAGGATTGCTGCTTTGCAGCCCGCTGCTCGACAAAGCGAGCGAGCTTCTGGTTCCAACTCGAAAGCGCTGGCCAGAGCTCTCCGTATATCTCGGCCAGTTCCGCGTAGGCCGCCTTCTCCTTCGGTCTCGGTTCGAAGGTCCGAGCGATATGGCCGGCCATGGCGGCCGACGCCTCGGCAAAACTCTGGAACCAGCCGCATCCCACCGCAGCCGCGATCGCCGCGCCGAGCGAAGACGCCTCCTTGCTCGTCGAGCGATGGACGGGAACGCCCACGGCATCGGCCAGGATCTGCATCCACAGATCCGACGCCGTGCCGCCGCCGACTGCGACGTAGTGGTCGATAATTTGTCCGCAGCCGGCTTGCAGGCGCCTTGACGCCAGCGCCTGCTCGAGGACGACGCCCTCCAGCAGCGCGCGATAGAGATCGCCGCGGCGCGTCGATCCCGAAAGCCCGGCGATCACGCCGCGGGCCGACGCATCCCAGTGGGGAGTCATGCACCCTTCCCAGTAGGGGACGAGCATGACGCCGTTGGCGCCAACCGGCGAGGCTGCGGCCTCAGCCTCGAGCGCAGTTAGCGCCTCGACTTCTCGCTCATGATCGATGCCCAGGATATCGCGTGTCAGCCAGTCGAGCAGGAAAGTGCCGGAGCGCAGGCAGGTCTCGAGGATATAACCTCGATCGGCAACCGCCGTCTCGGTTCGGAACCCGGCGTCGAAGGCATAGCGCTCAGCATGGATTCCCGAGACTACGGCGGTGCCGAGGTTGATATAGGCCCGGCGAGATCGCATAACCTCGACGCCGGTACCGGCGCACTGTCCGTCGCCGCCCCCCGCGAACACGGGGGTGTCGGCCAAAAGGCCGGTCGCCTGCGCGGCGGCTTCGGTAACGGTTCCAATGAGCGCGCCTGGTCGCACCAGCGATAGCATTTTGTCAATCGAGACTCCTGCCGCGCCGAGGATGTCCTGCGACCATGCCAGGCGCTCCATGTCGAGGACGCCCAGCGGGTCCGCCGACGCGGTCGAAGTTGCCCAGCGGCCGGTGAGCCGGAAGCAAAGATAGCCATGGACCTCAGCGACATAGGCGGCGCGATCCAGGTGATGAGGCTCGTTCTCACGCAGCCAGACCATCCGGTAGAGGCAGGGCGTAATGTCGACCGGCTTGCCGGAGATCGCGTGGATCTTCTCCGCGCCGAAGCTCGCTCCGAACCGGCGCATCTGGTCCATCGCCCGCTCGTCGAGCCAGACGATTGCAGGACGGATCGGCTCGCCATGCTCGCCGAAGAGGCCGAAGGTCTCGCGCTGGTTCGAGATCGCAACGCCCGCGACGCGCGTCGGCTCGACCTTTGACGTGAGCTCGCGCAGCGCCAGCGTCGTCGAGCTCCACCAGTCTTCGGGATCCTGTTCGAAATGGCGCGGGCGAGGCTGGGCGAGCGGGATTTCGGCACGCCCTTCAGCCACCGGCGCGCCGCTCTGATCCCAGGCAATCGCCTTCGTGGCTGTGGTCGAGGAATCGATTCCGATGACAAGGTCGCGCGGCATAAGTCTTCACCAACCAGAACGGAGGCGTAGATGCATCTCCGTTTGCATGGATCTAGAGATATTAGAGAAGACCGGCATCTTTCGTCTGAGCGTCGATCATCTTCGCCACCGCGTCCATACACTTGTTGGCATCACCGCCGTCGTCCTGGCCGGTCAGGAACTTGCCGATCTCGGTCGGCAGCTCGTTGGTCGAATCGCCGATCCACAGCGGGAAGTGCGGCTCGGTCGCCATGACGTTGTTGATGGTCCATTTGACGATGGGCAGATGGCGCGCAGTGCCAGCCATCACCTTAGCTTTGGCCTTGACTCGGGGATATTCGAAGCACGAGTTGCAGGTGGGCGCGAATCCGCCGGCGAGCGTGCCGCGGGTCATGATGGAGCGTGCGTCCGGTCCTCATCACGACCGGTACAAACGTCGGCCATTGGTTAGTTGACGCGGCACTTTTACTGCCAGTCTACGGAGCTTTGGCCGCAGGCACGGGCGGCGTCTGTAGTTAGTGGCTTCCTCCATTCGCGAGATTGCGTATCAGTAGGAATCGTCCGGGATCAACATCATCCCGTGGTACGGATGCGCCAATTTCAGGATCGCGAGAATGGTTATCCCAAGCCAAATCGACAAGACGGCGCACATGATTTCCTGGGCGCGACAATCGCGGCTGCCAAAGAAGTAGCTGAAACCGATCGTGATAATGCAAACCACAATAAATTATGAGTCTTCCAAACACTGCATAGATTGAACCCTTCCTCCATCGGCAAAAGCCCGGATAAGGCTGACGACCCTATGCCAGCATCGGAATCATGGTAGCAAGCGTGCTGGCGGCGGTTCGCAGTAGCTACAGTAGTGTGGCGGGGAGGTTATTTCCGTCGGGGTCAGCCGGCGCACTAATCCTTCTAAGTGGTTCGTTTGAAAGCCGCTATCACTCGTCTCGTCCTCCTTGGCGCGTCATAGACTTGTCGATTTGAACACTCTTTTCGCATCTCCTGCAAGTTCTGACTTCCGACCACGGAACATTGATCGGTCCAGAGCCGGCGATCCCAGGTTTTTCAGTCGGAAATCTCGGTGTACTTGTTGACGTCCAGCATGGTTGGTGAACTTGATCAGTTTCCCGGTTTCGGGGCCACTGGCATCCTTGGAGCGCAGGGTAAAAGCCAGCGTTGGCTATTGACAATAACCAAAATAACGCTTGTTGGCGCTTTTAAGTTCGGCCGTATCGCAAATCCTCCCCACTAACGCATTAAGATTGTTGAACGTCGAGGGGAGTTTCTGCTCGCATTTTGCTGTTAGATCTGTTGTTGCCGGCAAGTTGCCAGTGCCGTCGACTCCATTTCCACACCAATAGCTGGTGCTACCATTATTAACAGTAGGGGGCCCGTCTAGGGTGGGAGGAGTGGAACTGTCGACGCCCGGGGTGCATGGCGTTTTAATCTGAACATTGAAGCATTGTACATATTTCTTGTCTGGCGAAGTTAGGTTAAAAGCGTTACTTCCGTTAAATTCAAAAACATAAGCCGCATTTCTCGGCGGTATACCTTTAGAGGCCTCGCATTTTTTATTGTCGGGCGGTGGCGACGAACAGCCCGGAATATCTACTTTAGCCATGCCAGCAATAGCTTGGCCAAGGACATTTAAGCCCTGACTTGTCCAAAAAATAGCACTCGACAAACCGCGATCGGCTCTTCTAGTCAATTCCTCCCGCAATTCAGCGCCTGTGGCACTAACGCCGGCTGGTGGCCTCCTTTGCTCAGAGGGTTTTGCTCCCAAATACTCATACAACTTTCCACCATTCTCTAAAGACGTACGTGGAGAATCGGAAAAACACGCTGCCAAGTCTACACTGTTAATGTCGGGTAAAATTGAATTGTAGCACGCTTCAGTAACTAGAGGCTGAGATGTCTGGTATGGATTGTTTGTGCCACCAAACCCATCTGGGTTGGTAGAGTACATTGAATAAACGTACCCCACAGGGCAATAAGTGTGTGCGGCTCCAAAGACGTCTACCATGGCTGTATAAAGATCGGCATGCTGCCGGCCTACTACTGTGAGGTTCGTTCCAAAATCTTCGGCATGACGAAAAGCATAAGCGACAGGAGTGCATGATTGTGCGGATGCGCTCGAGATAGAACACACTAAGCTGCCGCAAAGGAACAATAGCGTGTAAATCAGTGTATATTTTATTTTCACTGTGATTCTTCGATTGATTTCAATCGGAAATGGCAGGTTCATCGTCCGGGATTGTCACAGTGCAGGACGTCTATAGTCTGGGCGCGTCGTAGCTCGTCGAAAAACCACTGCGCTCGCTCTTTCCATCAAAGTTCCGATTCCGTTCACGGTATATTGACGGGTCCTGAGCCTGCGATTTTGAGTTTCCAGTTGGAAATCTCAGTGTACTTGTTGACGTCCAATCGGTTAGTGAAATTGATCAATCTCCGCGTGTCGGGGCCACTGGCGTCCTCGGAGCGCTGGCTCAGGTAGTACGGAGGAATGGTCTGATAATACAAGGTGGCCTGGACCGTAGTCGCGCCCGGGACTGCTGTCAGGGGTACTTGATAACGTACCACGCTGCAGCCACATCCACTCTGGTAGTTTGGATCGGAGTCTGTACCCTCCGGCTTGGTAATATCACCCATCGGACCGGCGGAAGACCAACCTTGAGGCAGGATGCGATTGTCCTTAACCTTGTCGTCTAGGCTGAGGAAACTGGTGGTGAACTGTCCCTGGGGATCGCGCACCAATTCCTCATAAATCTGTACTTCTTCGTCGCCAGTAATCGGATTGCCGGTCCAGAAGTGTGGTTGATAGGTCTGCTGCGACGGACTGAAGAACTCAGTGACCAGCGGCTTACCAAGGGTGTCGGTTATGACGCCCTTGGCATTTGTCCCGCCAGATTCCCACAGAACCTTGTTATGAATGTCGAGAACCTGGAAGTCCAGGAACGCGCGGCGGAAACTGACTCCCGACGGGAACTTGTGACCGACCGAATTCTTGACTCGAACGTCGGCCTGTAGCACTCCATCGATGGGGATTACTGAGTCGATGCTCACTTGGGCGCTGCCTTGCGCCAGAGTGACTCCTCCATCAACCGCATTTTGCTGGCCGTTGTAGGTACCGCGCAGAGGGTCGGGCAATAACCCATCTGTCGCATACAGCCCCAGATCGGTCCTGAACTGATCGAACATTTCGAGTGCGAACAGGTTGATTCCGGAGAGCTGATGGCGCGCATAAGGTGTACGAGTCAGGAGAGGCAATTGGTCAGCCGGCAACGATGTAAATGGGAGAGTCTCTGGTACCTCTGGGAATGTGCCGTCCTCGATGTTGGCGATTTGGAACGCCAGCTGTGTGCCCTTGAAATTGTCGGGCATATGGCAGTTCTGGCACGTTTGGTTTCCGCTGGCGAAGGAGCTGTTTAGCCACTCGAAGTACGTGGTCTGCTCGAACTCAGTCTTGGGAGCGCCATCATCCATAACCGGATTGCCCTTGGCATCATAGACTGGGAGCACGATCGTATGGCAAGAGGCGCACAGTTTTGCCTCCCTGACATGAGCTCCATATACTGGTAGTATTCCCACCGAGTTTACCATCGGCACCCGAATTACGTCGTCGCCAGTTGGCACGTCAGTATTGCCGGAGGGATAGGGGCCGTAGACTTCATTAGCTGGGCCGACGTTAAACTTCCCGGTGTAAGTAGAGGGATCATCCAGCTCCTCGTCTGCTATGTGATGACAAACCGCGCATGAGACACCGTCGCGTGCCAGTGCGGCGTATTGCGAATTCGGATCATTCAATTGGGCGCGTGTGAACAGCGTGCGCGGTCCGTTACCCTTGTCCAGATGGTACTGGCGCTGGCCCATCACTCCGTGGCAACTGAGACAGGTATCCTGAATGAACCCGGGAGCATTGCGCTCGCCTTTGAGCTTGGAATGTACAGTCGACTCGCTATCAAGTTGCGCGAAGAAAATTGGATCGCGGCCCGACAGCCCCATCATCGAATAGCGCCATTCGCCATAGGTCGACAGGTTGATCGAATTCAACGTGGGTGGCCCAGGCGGCCAAAGCATGTGGGTGGGCATCGGGGTGTTGTCGGCAGCGTCGTGGCAGCTGGCGCATTGATTCGAAGTAACGAACAGCGAAGGCCCGGTAACACGAGGATTTGAGGAATAAGGCTTCGAGGCCGCTAAATCCTTCGACTCGGACACCATACACGGTATCGCGGTAGTGGAGCTGGGTACCAAGCTCGGCAGCTGGTCGGGGAATCCCGACAGGGGATCGAAAGCGGCTGGCGTATCGATCGGCGGAAAGAAGAATGGAAGCGTCGCGTTAACGTTCCCCTCGGTCGCCGGGGTCACGAATTCCGGGGTGGAGAAGGTTCCGGTTCCAGGGTTGCCTGAGTCTGACGAGGAGCCTGAGATTGCCGAGGCGTGGCAGCCTATGCAGTTAATGCTGGTGGGGCCATTAAACGAAAACTGCGGTTCGGCGCATCCGCTCGTTGTGGAGGAAGTCGTCGTGGAAGCCGCGGTTGCGCCTGTGACTTCGGTTCCAACGACCGCCCAAGACCACCCGTCCCACCAAAGGATCGAATCCCTGATCATCACGCTCCAAAAGACTATTGGAGAAGTCGGATTATCGTCCCCATACTCTTCCTTGACGACTACCGAGCCGTCAGGTATCCGACCTTGTCGGTTCTGAGGGGAGATCATCCATCTGTACAGCTGGGGCGCGTACCACAGTTTGACGAAGGGAGCATGAAGGCCCTCGCTGCTGCGCCGGTTAGCTTCGTGCGGCCACTGCTGCTTCTGGTAGCACAGCCCCATCACGAACTTGTCTAACCGATCTTTGAAGTTCGGCCACGAAGGAGGTGGTAATGGCCCGCAAGCGCCCTTAAATGCCGCCGGGTTGATCGCACTGGCACTGCTATTGGAGCTGCAGCACAGACATGCCACCATGATCGCCAGAGCGATCAACAGTGGTTTCTTAGATTCAGAAACCCGAGCTCGCCGTCGCAATTCCAGCGAAAAAATTCGTGACCGTAGAACTATAACGTATTGAAAGATCGAGGAGGTGACGAGTTTCGCGGCTCGCGCCGAAACCGCTAAGAAACAGTTTTGTACCGTCATGGCTCCCCCCAGAGTCGTGTCGGAAACTGTTGCGATCGTGACTTACTACGCGGCTATACTGCCAAAAATATGTATTAAAAGCAAATTTTTAGTTTTATATCATTTGATGTGCAGGAATTAGCTGAGACGAGCGAATTTGATTCCGGTGTCGAAATTTTCGCTGCCCCGATTAATCGTCATCCGGCCGGGGCAATAGATCCCGCCCTCGAAAGCCCGCCCGATGTTTATTCAGACGAGCCTAGACGGATAAATGCTTGAAAAGACGCGATTTTCGATAAAAGAACTGTCGAGCTGTCCGAGAAGCGTTGGTAACTTTCAGGAGGTCGCGCGTTCGATCCGCGTCAGCTCCACCAATAAAATCAATCCCTTCTAGCTTCTGCGACATCGACGGATAGCCGGGTTGTCCGCAAGGTGTTTTCTTCCACCAAGGTTCAAAGTCTGAAATCCATTAATGCGACTCTGCTCGGGCGCAAAATACACGCGGAGACAGAAACGAACTGGCGCGGTGGCTCGCCATGCATGAGTTGTCCCTCGCACGTGACCTGATGGGCGCGATCGAACGAACGCTCGATCGCAGCAACGCGCGCGTAGTGCATGTCAGCGTAAGCGTCGGGTCGGCGGCCGGAATCGTGCCAGAATCGCTACGCTTCGCATTCCGCGTTGTCTGCGAAGGAACGCGGGCAGATGGCGCCGAACTGTCGGTCACCACCATCGCCGCTCGCAGCCGCTGCGCTGATTGTGGCATAGTCTTCGAGTTCGACGGTTTGCTCGGTCAGTGCCCCGGCTGTGGCCGACTCGGCGGAGAACTCCTGTCCGGAGATGAAATGATCCTTCGGACGATCGAGGTGGCCGATGTGTGACTCTTGTGGCTGCGGCCTTTCACCGATCCGCACCATCGACGTCAATCAACGCCTGCTCGCCTCGAACGCGGCGCAAGCCGAACATAACCGCACGCATCTCGCTGGACGTAAAATTCTCGCGATCAACCTGATGGGCACCCCAGGCGCGGGAAAGACCGCGCTTTTGGAGGTCACGATCGCGAGGTGGCGCGAATATCGGCGCATCCTGGTGATCGAAGGCGATCAGGCGACCGATCGCGATAGCGCGCGCATCCGCGCCGCGGGCGCCACGGCCCGCCAGGTCGAGACCGGCCTCGGCTGTCATCTCGACGCGCGTCAGATCCACGACGCGCTGCATCATCTCGATCTTCGTGACGGCGACCTGCTCTTCATCGAAAACGTTGGCAACCTGGTCTGTCCGGCGCTGTTCGATCTCGGCGAGCGGCTCCGCGCGGTCGTGACCAGTCCCACCGAGGGCGCCGACAAGCCGCTCAAATATCCGCCGATGTTTCGCGCTGCGCACCTCGTTGTGCTGAACAAGTGCGATTTGCTTCCGCACGTGCCATTCAACCTCGACGAATGGACCGAATACGTTCGTGCGATCAATCCGCACGCGCGGATTATCGAAACATCCGCGTTCAGAGGAGACGGCGTCGGCGAATGGCTCGCCGCAATCGACGATCTGCGACAGTCGTTTTGCGTGGGCCTTTCCGCATGAGTGAAGCATTGCACATGCCCAAGTCCGCGCTCGAAGAGCTGATCGCGGTTCTATGGCGCGAAGGGTTCAAGGTGCTGGGTCCGGTGGCGCGTGATGGCGCCGTCGCATTCGAGGAGGTGCGCAAGGTGTCCGACCTGGCGGTCGCGATGCGCGAGGCCCAGGAGCCCGGGCGCTATCGGCTCGTGCAGGGCATAGCCGGAGAAATTTTCGGAGTGGTGAACGGAGCGGGCTCGCTCAAGCCGTTTTTTTTCGCGCCCGAGGAAACGCTGCTTGAATTAAAGCGCGAGCGGCGCGGTTTCAAGGTCAGCGAAGTAGAGCCGATAGCACCACGTCTCGCGTTCATCGGTGTGCGCGCGTGCGACCTCGCGGCGCTTGCCGTGCAGGATCGCATTTTTCTGCACGACCGTTTTCACGACACGCACTACCAGGCGCGGCGCAAGGATGCGTTTCTGGTCGCCGTTAACTGCACCCGCTCCGCGCCGACCTGCTTTTGCGTCTCGATGAAGACCGGCCCGGAAGCGACGACCGGTTTCGATCTTTCGCTGACCGAGTTGGAGCGGGGCTTCGTAGTGCGAAGCGGTTCAGCCGCTGGCGAAGCGATCGCGGCGAAGCTCGGCTTGAGCGCCGCCGGGCAAAACGAAATCGTGTCGGCAAAGGCCCGAATCGACGGATGCGCCTCCGGCATGCAGCGTCGCCTGGAGACCGCCGACCTGCCCCGCCTGCTTTACGATGAAGCCGAGAACCCGCGCTGGAAGGACGTCGCGTCGCGATGCCTTTCGTGTACGAACTGCACGATGGTCTGCCCGACCTGCTTTTGCCACACCGTGGTCGACCAGGAAGAGATAGACGGCAACATGAGCCGGCGGGTGCGCAAGTGGGACTCGTGCTTCTCGCTCGAGCACGCGCATATCCACGGAATCAACTTCCGCCCGAAGATCGAGAACCGCTACCGCCAATGGCTCACGCACAAGCTCGGTTCGTGGATCGATCAATTCGGCACCTCGGGGTGCGTGGGATGCGGCCGGTGCATCACCTGGTGCCCGGTGGGGATCGATTTGACCGAGGAGGTCGCCGCAATTCGCGCGCATCCGGTGAAGCGGTGACTCCTTACATGATATATCCGGCGCGCATTACGGGACGCCGAACGGAGACCACGGGCATATACACGTTCAGTATGCGCTTCGTCGACGATGACCTGCGGCGTGCCTATAGCTTCAGGGCGGGGCAGTTCAACATGCTCTACGTCTTCGGCGTCGGCGAGGTTCCGATTTCCATCGTCTCCGATCCGGGCGACCCGGAAAACCTGGAACATACCATCCGGATTGCCGGGCGCGTTACGGGCGTGATGGCTGGATGGAAAGTCGGCGACGTGGTGGGAGTACGCGGTCCGTACGGCAACGGATGGCCGGTCGAAGAGGCGCGCGGCCGCGACGTGGTGATCATCACCGGCGGCCTGGGATGCGCACCGGTCGTCGGGCTTATCAACTACATATTCCGCCGCCGCGACCAATACGGCGAGTTGCATATCCTGCACGGCGTGAAGACCCCGAACGATCTTCTATACCGCGAGCGCTTCGACCAGTGGCGCCGCGCGCCGCGCACCAGGGTCTACCTCACCGCGGATCAGCCCGACAAAAGCTGGCACTACAAAATCGGCGTGGTGACGGAGCTTTTCGACGAGCTCGCGGTGCCACCGTCGTCGATCGTGATGATGTGCGGTCCGGAGATGATGATGCGATTCGCGGCTCATGCGCTGCGGCAAAAGGGTATCGGCGACGAAGCTATCCATCTTTCGATGGAACGGCGGATGGAGTGCGCGGTCGGGCTCTGCGGCCATTGCCAGTATCGCGAGCATTTTGTGTGCAAAAGCGGACCTGTATTTTCATATCGCACGGTCCGGGAGCTGTTCGGTATATCGGGCATATGAAACCTCGCGTCGCGGTATTCAAGTTCGCCTCGTGCGACGGCTGCCAGTTGCAGTTTCTGAACGCCGAGGACGAACTCCTCAAGCTCGCCGGGCAGGTGGACTTCGTTTATTTTCCCGAAGCACGGAGCCGCGCTCTCGAGGGCCCGTACGATATCGCCTTGGTCGAGGGCAGTATCACCACTCCCGACGATGCACGCCGCATCATCAAGGTGCGCGAAGAAAGCCACTACCTCGTCACGATCGGTGCGTGCGCGACCGCGGGCGGAATTCAGGCGCTGCGCAACTGGGCCGATGTCGAGCAATACAGGCGCGTGGTCTATTCGAGCCCGGAGTTCATCTCCACGCTTTCGACATCGACCCCCATTTCGGAGCACGTTAGCGTCGACTTCGAAGTGTGGGGTTGCCCCGTCGACAAGCATCAGCTTCTCGCCGTGGTGCGATCGCTGTTGTCCAAGGCGCGGCCGGTTCTGTCGGCGCATAGCGTGTGCATGGAGTGCAAGCGGCGCGGCAACGTATGCGTGGTCGTGACGCGCGGCGAGCCGTGCCTGGGACCCGTGACGCGCACGGGATGTGGCGCGCTGTGTCCGGCGTTCGATCGTGGATGTTATGGATGCTTCGGGCCGGCTGACGATCAGAATATGGAATCTTTCGCGAGATTGCTCGCCAGCCAAGGCGTCACCGGCGACGACGCGGTGCGCCGGTTGCGCGGAATTAATGGTTACGTGCGGCCATGGCGGGAGACCGCGGATGCCATCGCGGCGAGCAAAAAGTAGAACCATCCGGGTCAACTATCTGACCCGCGCCGAAGGCGAAGCCGCCCTGCACATCCGCCTGCGCGACGGCGAATTGACGGATCTTCGCCTCGAAATTTTCGAGCCGCCGCGCTTCTTTGAATCCTTTCTGCGCGGACGCGACTCGCGTGAAGCGCCAGACCTTACCGCGCGGATTTGCGGCATCTGCCCGGTCGCATATCAGATGAGTACGGTTCACGCGTTCGAAGGCCTGTACGACATCACGATCGATCCGGCCGTCCGCGACCTGCGGCGTCTGTACCTTTGTGGCGAATGGATTGAAAGCCACGCGCTGCACATTCACATGCTGGCGGCGCCGGATTTCCTCGGATGCGACAGCATCATCACGCTGGCCGACAAGCATCGCGAGGCGGTGGAGCGTGGCCTTAGAATCAAGAAAATCGGCAACGCAATTGTAACAGCGCTCGGCGGCCGTTCGGTGCATCCGGTGGGCGCGTGCATCGGCGGCTTCACCCGCGTTCCCCGGCGCAACCAGCTCGCCGATCTGCGCGAACAGCTTCTCCGCGTGCGCGACGACGCGGTCGAATGCGTGCGCTGGGTCTCGCACTTCGACTTGCCCGCGTTTACCCGAGATATCGAATTCGTCTCGCTGCGCCACCCGGACGAATATCCGATGAACGAAGGGCGCTTAGCTTCGAGCAAGGGGATCGACGCGTCGCCCGACGCCTTTGACGATTTCTTCGAAGAACATCAGGTGCCTTACTCGAACGCGTTGCACTGCAAGGTGAAGGGCCGCGGCCCCTACTTCCTGGGGCCGCTCGCCCGCGTGAACCTTAATTTCGATCGGATGGGTCCGGACGTAACCTCGGTCGCGCGCGAAACCGGAATTCCCTGGCCCAATTCGAATCCATACACCAGCATCGTCGCGCGCGCGCTCGAAGTCGTGTATGCGATCGACGAAGCGGTCAGAGTGATCGACGCTTATCAACCGCCATTCGCACCTGCCGCGTCGTTCGACGTGCGCTCCGGTGTCGGACGCGCGATTACCGAGGCTCCGCGTGGGTCGCTCTACCACGCCTTCGAAACCAACGAGCGCGGCCTGATTCATTCGGCGCGCATCGTGCCGCCGACCTCGCAGAACCAGGCGCGGATCGAAGCCGACCTGCGCGCGCTGGTACCCGACTTGATCCAACGCAGCCAGGCGGAGGCCACGCACATGTGCGAAGTGGCGATTCGCAACTACGATCCGTGCATCTCGTGTTCGACGCATTTTCTTAAGCTCGAGATCGAACGGCAATGATTCGGATCATCGGGATCGGCAGTCCCTTCGGCGACGATGCCGCCGGGCTGGAGACCGCACGAATGCTCGCGGACGCGCCACCGCCGAATTGCGAAGTGATCGCAGCCGACCGCCCAGGTACGACGCTGATGGACCTGCTGGATGGCGCCGACGCCGCGATTCTGATCGACGCGGTGCGTTCGGGCGCGCCGCCGGGAACGATCCATGAAATCAAGTTCGATGAACTGGGACGCTCGGCTGCGCGCCTCGTTTCTTCGCACGATCTCGGCGTCGCCGCGGCAATCCAACTGGCTCGAAGGCTGGGGCGCGGGCCGTCGGTAGGCAGGATTATCGGAATTGAAATCGCGCCCGCGGACACAGCGCGGCTTTGCGGACTGAACCCCAAAACGCGCGAGGCCGTGGGCCGAGCCGTTGAGCGAGTGCGGTCGACCGCGGTCGAATTCGACGACCGTGAGCGCGAGCGTCTGGTTATAATGGGGACGGTCCAAGGTGTCGGGTTGCGGCCGTTTGTGTGGCGGCTTACGAAATCACTGCGGCTCACAGGTTTCGTGCGCAACATTCCTTGCGGGGTTGAAATCGAGGTCGAAGGGAGCCGCGTTGCGCTGCACCAATTTCGCCACCGCGTGCGGGCGGAGCTTCCACCCGCGGCGGCGATTGAAAGCATCGCAGCCGAGCGGTTGGCGCTCCGGAACGATACGGAGTTTTCCGCGCTGCCGAGTGAGCGTGGGCGCGCTGCAACGATCATTCCGCCGGACCTCGCCGCGTGCTCCGAATGCGTGCGCGAAATCCGCGATCCCGCCGACCGCCGCTATCGCTATCCGTTTACCAACTGCACCTCATGCGGTCCGCGATTCACCGTGGTCTGCGTGTTGCCCTACGATCGCGAGAACACCACGCTGCGCGACTTTCCGTTGTGCGATCAATGCGAGCGCGAGTATCTGGATCCCGCGAATCAACGCTTCAGAGCCGAACCGATCGCGTGTCCCGAGTGCGGTCCGAAAGCATGGCTCGAAGTGGCTGCGCCACGGTGGAAAGAGACGGCGGCGGATGAAGACTGCATCGCGCACGCGGCGGCAATTCTGCGCACAGACGGTATTGTTGCCGTTCAGGGCATCGGCGGCGTCCATCTCGCCTGCGATGCGAGCAGCGAAGCAGCCGTCGCGCGGCTGCGAATTGTCAGACGGCGCCCGCACAAACCGCTCGCCGTGATGGTCGATTCAATCGAATCGGCGCGACGCCTCGCGGAGGTCTCCGAAGATGGAGCCGCGCTGCTCATGTCGCCACAGGCGCCGATCGTTCTGCTACGCAGGCGCCAGGATGCTGAACTCGCGCGTGGGATCGCGCCGGGCAATGACCACGTCGGAATAATGATTGCCTATTCTCCCCTGCATCACCTGATCGTGCGCGATGCCGCTCGCCCGTTGGTTATGACCAGCGCCAACCGGCCGGGAGAGCCACTGGCGCGGAACGGCGATGAAGTGCGTGCTGTATTCGCGGATCAAGTCGACGCGTTCCTGTTGCACAATCGGCCGATTCATCAGCGCTGCGATGACGGGGTCTGGATTGCCGGGCCGCGTGGTCCGGAACCGGTTCGACTGAGCCGTGGCAGCACCCCGCGTTCGCTCCGCGTGCCGGTGACAGCACCGGTTCCGATTCTCGGCGCGGGCGGCGACATCAAGAACAGCTTCTGCATCCTGTCGGACAGCAACGCCCTGATGAGCCAGCACATTGGCACGCTGGAGAGCATCGCGACGCAAGAGCACTTTCGCGATTCACTGGAGAAATGGATCGCTATGAGCGGTGTCACGCCGCGCGTCGCCGTTCACGATCTGCATCCGCGAGCGTTCGGGCGCGAATTAGCCGAGCGCCTTGGCGCGCAAACTATGGGCGTGCAGCACCATCATGCGCACGTCGCCGCGTGCATGGCTGAAAACGGCCATAAGGGTCCGGTGATCGGTATCGCCTTTGATGGGACCGGCTACGGCCTGGATGGCGCAATCTGGGGCGGCGAGGCAATGGTCGCCGGCTATCAGGATTTTTGCCGAACTTCGCACCTCGAGTATCTGCCGCTTGCCGGAGGCGACACCGCGGTCCGCCAGCCTGCGCGGATCGCCGCAGGATTCCTGCTCGCACTGTTCGGATCGAAGTGTGGCGATCGAATATCAGGGCTCGTGGGCGAAGAGCATGCACGCATTCTCGCGACGATGGTCGGTCGCGGCATTAACACGGTTCAGACGTCCAGTTGCGGCCGGCTGTTCGATGCGATCGCGGCGCTGATTGGTTTGCGCAACGAAATCACCTACGAAGCACAGGCGGCGATCGAATTGGAGACGCTGGCGCGCAGTTCGCCTCCGGCGAATCACATCTATCCGTTTTCGATCCGCGACCAGGCTGTCCAGACCCGGGACATGCTGGCCGCGATCATCGGAGATCTGGAAGACGGAACGCCGAAGGCCAGGATCGCGCGGGCTTTTCACGAGACGATGGCCGAGGTTGCCGTGCGGATGGCTCTGGACGCGCGCGTGAAAAGCGGCCTCGAGGTCGTGGCGTTGAGCGGTGGATGCTTTCAAAATCGTTTGCTGCAAGCGGCGGCGATCGAGCGGATCGAGCGGGAAGGATTCAGCGTCCTGGTGCATCACCGTGTGCCGACTAACGACGGCGGATTGGCCTTAGGGCAGGCCGTCGTCGCGGCCGCTCGCCTGAGTTCTGGATCGTTGGAGGTTCGTCATGTGTCTGGGCATTCCCGGCAGGATAGTCAGGATCGTCGATGAGCAGGGCCTGCGGATGGGCGAAATCGACTTTGGCGGTGTCACGCGCAAGGTGTGTCTCGCCTATGTGCCGGAGGCGCTGATCGGAGATTATGCGATCGTGCACGCGGGTTTCGCGATTTGCAGGGTGGATGAGAAAGAAGCCGCGCGAACGCTGGAACTCGCCCGCGAAATCAAAACGCAGCTCGCGGAGGAAGACGAGTGATGAAATTCCTCGACGAATTTCGCGACGCCGCCGTCGTCCATGCCTTGATCGGGCAGATTCGTGCAACGATCACTCGACCCTGGACCATCATGGAGGTTTGCGGCGGGCAGACCCACACCATCGTCCGCTACGGGCTCGATGAATTGCTGCCGCGTGAAGTGGCGCTGGTCCACGGCCCCGGATGTCCCGTATGCGTGACCCCAATCGAGATGATCGACCTCGCGATCGAGCTGTCCAATCGCCCCGAGATCACACTATGTTCGTTCGGCGACATGCTCCGTGTGCCCGGTTCAACCCGCGATCTTTTCGACGCGCGCGCGGCCGGCGGTGATGTGCGCGTGGTCTATTCGCCGCTCGATGCGCTCGAACTTGCGCGCCGCGAGCCGATACGCGAGGTGGTGTTCTTTGCGGTGGGTTTCGAAACGACGGCGCCGACCACCGCGATGGTGGTGCATCAGGCCGCGCGCCTCAAGGTCCCCAACTTTTCCGTTATCGCAGCGCACGTGCGCGTTCCGCCGGCGATCGAGGCGATACTTTGTTCGGACGAAAATCGCGTGCAGGGATTTCTGGCGGCAGGCCACGTATGCACGGTCATGGGAATCGACGAGTACCGGCCGCTGGTTGAGAAATTCAAAGTGCCGATAATCGTCACCGGTTTTGAACCCGTGGATCTGCTGCAAGGCGTGGCGATGTGTGTGGCGCAACTCGAAGAGGGCCGAGCCGAGGTCGAAAATCAATACGCGCGCTCGGTGAAGAACGAGGGTAACATCGCCGCGCGCGATCTGATGGCGGAAGTGTTCACCTTCGTCGATCGCCGATGGCGCGGTTTCGCCACGCTGCCAAAAAGCGCACTGGCCCTGAGCGATCGCTATGCGGCTTACGATGCGATTCGGCGGTTCGGCCTGACGCAAACGCGCGCGAATGAGCCCATAGAATGTCGCGCCGGCGAGGTGTTGCGCGGTCTGCTCAAACCTCCACAATGCCCGGCCTTTGGAAACTCGTGCACGCCGGATCATCCGCTCGGCGCCCCGATGGTTTCCACGGAAGGCGCATGCGCCGCCTATTTTCGCGCCGGCCGGCTGGCAGCAGCGGCAACGGAGGCGAAATGAGCGCACCGCATCGGAACGGCGCGCCGGCCTCACTTGGTTGCCCCCTGTCGGCTCGCAAGGGCGAGGTCATCGTGCTTGGTCACGGAAGCGGCGGGCGGCTGACGGCGGAACTGGTGAGCAGGGTGTTTTTACCCGCCCTCTCGAATCCACTTCTGGATCGACTCAACGACAGTGCCGCGGTGAAGGTCGGCGCGAGTCGCGTCGTGTTCACTACCGACTCGTTCGTGGTGAATCCGCTTCGATTCCCAGGCGGCGACATTGGTTCGCTCGCGGTCAACGGCACGGTCAACGATCTGGCGGTGACGGGCGGCCAGCCGATCGGATTGTCGGCCGCGTTCATCCTCGAAGAGGGGTTTCCCATCGTGGAACTCGAAGCGATCGTGCAATCGATGCGCACGGCGGCCGACCGCGCCGGCGTTTCGGTAATCGCAGCCGACACGAAAGTCGTTGAGCGCGGCAAGGCCGACGGCCTCTTCATCACGACCAGCGGCATCGGCATCGTCGCAGGCAAGATCGAGCTCGGGGCCGAGCGAATTCAGGTTGGCGACGCAGTTTTGGTTAGCGGTCCGATCGGAGATCACGGAATTGCCGTGATGTCGGCGCGCGAGGGGCTTGAATTCCAGACCACGACCATTAGCGACAGTGCCCCGCTTAATGGCCTCGTTTCCGAGATGCTGGAAAGCGGCGGGGCGATTCGGTGCATGCGCGATGCCACGCGCGGCGGCGTCGCCACAGTCGTCAACGAGCTGGCGAAAAGCTCCGGCGTCGAAATACTCATCGAGGAAGCGGCGGTGCCGGTGCGCGACGGTGTCCGTGCAGCGTGCGAAATCCTCGGCCTCGATCCGTTATATGTGGCGTGCGAGGGCAGACTGGTTGCGATCACCCACAGCGGAGCTTCGGACCAAGTGCTTGCTGCGATGCGCCGTCATCCGCTCGGCAGCGACTCCCGCCGCATAGGCGTCGTCACGCGAAGCGCGACGTCGCGTGTGCTGCTGCGAACCGCGTTCGGAACCACCCGGCTACTCGACGTACTCGACGGAGCGCAACTTCCCCGCATCTGTTGAAAGGATTTTTAGCACAGTCGGGTCGCGTTGAATTCACACTCGATGCGCAATGGTTACCGCGATAGGCGAGCGGGCTTTAGCAGGATGAAACACAATCCCGAATAGTCACAAGCTCTCTCTGTTCTGATGAGTTGGTATCGATACTTAGTCACATGTGTGAAAAAGTGGTCATGAGCTGCTCCGCGCGGCTGTTTCAGATGGCGACAGGGGTTTAGGTTGCGCATCCCGACCAGGTTGAAGGCGGTAGCGGCAAAAGTGAACGCTTTGCCTTGCGCATGAAGAATCCATAGTAACGTATCGTGTAAGCCGGCGATCTCGGCGCCTGAAGGAGCGCATGGAAAAGTCAGTCTCCGGTCGCCGCGAGGTGACCGTCATGACCTTGAATGTCTATTTCGGGGTGGAGCTCGAGCCCCTGTTCGCCGCGAAAGATTTGCCGGAGTTGATCGCGGCGGTCGCAAAAGCGTGGGCCGCGGTTCAAGCCACGGATATTCCCGCCCGCGCCACTAGCATCGCGCATGAGATCGCGGCAGCCAAGCCAGACCTGGTGGGTTTGCAAGAGGTGGCACAATGGTCCACTGGAACTCGCGGCGCGATGTTCACCAGGTTCGATTTTCTGCTGCTTATACTTGAAGGGCTTCGGAAGGAGGGCTGCTTTTACGCGCCGATCGCCATCAGGAAAAATCTCGACCAGGCCGGGCCGCTCGACATGAGTGGGAATTTCGTGCGGTTCGAGGATCGTCATGCGGTGCTTATCAGAATCCATCCGCTTCCCACGCAAGTGCGGCCATACGACATTCGGGCGGAAACTTTTTCGACCCTGTTTGAAATCACGAACCCGCTCATCGGATCGGTGACGGTCCCTCGTAGCTGGATTGCCGTTGACGCAATCCTGGGCAACAAGAAATTCCGCTTCGTCGAGACTCACGTCGAATCCCTGGATGAAGCGGTGCAGGTGGCGCAGGGTAAGGAGTTGATCGCCGCGCTCGCAAATACCGACTTACCGATCGTCATGGCAGGCGACTTCAATTCGAACGCAAATCAGCAATCCGACGTCCCTGACAATACTGCGACCTATCCTGAAATAGTCGCTGCTGGATTTCAGGATGCCTGGGCGGCGTTGAATCGCGACGACCCCGGGAACACCTGTTGCCACGCGGCGGACCTGCGCAATCCGGTTTCACGACTCGACCGGCGGCTCGATCTAATTCTTACGCGCGGTGCAATCACACCGATCTCGGCGAAGCTGGTTGGAGCGGAACCGGCCGCTCGCACGTCTTCAAGAGTGTGGGCGACAGACCATGCCGGGGTGCTCGCCACGCTGCGATTCGAGTAGCATCATCGCGCGGCCATGGCGTCCCGATAGTCGTCAAGCCGTGATAGCCGCGGCCGCTCGATTCTTCGCGCATCGGAGTTGTCAATACCACGAGGCCATCATCCAAGAACCACGCGCACGCGATGAGTTGCACCGTCGTCGATCAGAGAAAGATGCCGGGAGGTTTCAGGCAGCGCCTCGCCATCGAGCTCCAGATTAGTCACTCCGCGGCTCACTCTACGCGGGTTTTCGACTGAGATTTCATAGCTCGTGGAGCGGTACCTGTAACTGATCTCGTAGCCTCGCCAGCTACTCGGTATGCAAGGATCGACCAGCAGCATTTCGCCGCGCAAACGAAATCCGAGTATCCACTCGAGGCCCGCCCGATACATCCATCCAGCAGAACCCGTGTACCAGGTCCATCCACCGCGCCCTGAGTGCGGAGACTTCGAGTAAACGTCGGCGCAGGCTACGTACGGCTCGACCTTGTAGCGATGAACGCCGGCACGCGTGCTTGAATGATTGATGGGGTTCAAGATCGAGAACAACTCGGCGGCAGTGTCGCCGGCACCGAGCATCGCGAACCCGATTACCGACCATACCGCCGCGTGCGTGTATTGGCCGCCGTTCTCGCGTATGCCGGGCGGATATCCTTTGATGTATCCCGGGTCGAGCGGAGTCTGATCGAACGGCGGGGTCAGAAGCAGGACCAGACCTTCATCGCGGCGAACGAGGTATTCATCCAGCGCCGCCATCGCGAGCGCCGCGCGAACCGGATTCGCAGCGCCGGAGATCACGCCCCAGGATTGCGCGATCGAATCAATGCGGCATTCAAGGCTGGAGGCCGAACCAAGCGGCGTTCCGTCATCGAAATATCCGCGCCGATACCAACTGCCGTCCCATCCTTCCCGCTCCAGCGACTCTCGCAACTCGGCGGCATGATGCCGCCAGGCCGTGGCACGGGCCTGCTCTCCTCGACCATTCGCCAATCGCGCGAAAGTCGAAAGCGCTGTGTGAAGGAACCAGCCGAGCCAAATGCTTTCACCGTGGCCTCCTTCGCCGACCCGGTTCATACTATCGTTCCAATCTCCCGAACCAATCAGCGGCAGGCCGTGGCGACCGACCGCAAGACTAACGTCGAGCGCGCGCGCACAATGTTCGTACAGAGAGCCGTGTTCTTCAGAGACGGTCGGCAGAAAAACCGATTCATCTTGGCCCGCGCCAAGAGCGGGGCCCTCGAGAAACGGTACGGTCTCGTCGAGCACGGCGAGATCGTTGGTGACCTCGACATATTGAACGGCGGTGAACGGCAACCATATGCGGTCGTCGGAGACCCGAGTGCGCACTCCCTGGCCCGACTGCGGGAGCCACCAGTGCTGAACGTCGCCTGCTCTGAACTGGCGCGCGGCGGCGCGCAACAGATGCTCGCGCGCGATGGCCGGCTTCGATACCGCCAGCGCCATCACGTCCTGAAGCTGATCGCGAAAGCCGTAGGCGCCGCTGGCCTGGTAGAATGCCGAGCGGGCCCACACGCGGCAGACGAGGGTCTGATAGAGCAGCCAGCGGTTGAGCATGAGGTCGATGGAACGGTCGGGCGTCTTCACCTGAACCGTGCCGAGGACGCCGTCCCATAGGCGCGTGGTCGCGGCGAAGACCGCGTCGAGATCGGCGGTTCGGTATTTTGCGATCATGGAAAGCGCTTGCGTCCGGGTCGCCGCTTCGCCCAGAAAGAAAACGATTTCAGCCACGCCGTTTGGCTTGAGCTCGAGACCGGTCTGCAGAGCGCCGCAAGGATCGAGCGCGGCACCGACCCGATTCGAGAGCGGCGCGGCGCCCGCGAGCGCGGTCGGACTGTCGAGACTCCCGTTGCGACCGAGAAACTCAGTGCGGTCGCCGGTCCATGAGAGTTGCTGGCCGCTCAAGTCCGCGAATGCTACACGACCGCCATAGTCGGCGCTAAAAGAGTTCCGCGCGAGCATCGCTCGGGTCTCAGAATCGACCTCGGTCACAATGAATGGCGCGGACGCGCCCCGCGAAGTGCCGAGCACCCATTCGACGTACGCGGTGACCGAAAGGCGCCGCGAGCGCGCCGAGAGGTTGCGGATCTTCAGGCGCGAAATTTTGATCGAGTCTTCAAGCGCAACGTACTGCTGGAGTTCGAGTGAAACTCCGTGCGCGGAATGCTCGAAAATGCTATAGCCCTGGCCGTGACGAACCGTGTAGGGCGCCGCATCGTCGCGAATCGGCAATGCGGTAGGGCCCCAAAGCTCGTTGGTGTCTTCGTCGCGAACATAGATCACTTCACCCGGCCGGTCGCCGACCGGATCGTTCGACCACGGAGTGATTTGATTCTCGCGGCTATTGATCGACCAGGTGTAGCCCGCGCCCTCGACCGAGACCTGAAAGCCGAACGAGGGATTGGCGATGACGTTGATCCACGGCGCCGGCGTCCACTGTCCTTCACCGAGAATCGTCACGTACTCACGACCGTCAGCGGTAAAGCCACCGAGGCCGTTGAAGAACTCCAGTGCAGGTCGCGCCGGGGCGACCTCGGGCTGACGAATCGCCAGCCCGCGACGCGGTGGCGGCGCGGCGGCGGGCTCGATCAGCTCCAGGCGTTGAACTTGCTCGGACAGGCTTCCGCGCCGGCCAAGCAGCACCGCTCGCGCCACGGCCTGAAGGAAATTTCGCGCCTCGACCGAAACCAAATCGGCGCGCAGCACGAACACGGAGCCGCGGGCGCCTTGCGCGTCGGAATGCGGCCGCGCCCGATCAGCACGGGCGAGAGCCTCCAGCGCGGTCTGCAGATCCTGATCGTAGGACGGCGGCCGATCGTTCAGAATCACGAGGTCGACATCGAAGCGTTTCATCCGCCAATATTCGTGAGCACGCACCAGCGCGCGAACGATTTCCAAATCTTCAGCCTCGTCGATCCGAACCAGCACGATCGGCAGGTCGCCGGAGATTCCGTTGGCCCAGAGCTTCGAGGGTCCGCCCGCGCTTAGCTGCAGAACGTTGGACGGGGGCCGCAGCGTCGAATCGGAGTAGAGGGCGCGATTGGCGAGACGCTGGAAGAGGTGCGCTTCGTCGGGGGTGGCGCCGAGATGATGGAGCTGCACTTGCGCCTGGGTCCACGCGAGCGTCACCGCCCGCTCAAAGGCCGTGGGATCGTGATGCTTGTCCACCAGGTCGAGTGCCTCGGCGCGAGTGGCTGCAACCATCGTCCAGAATGCGACGCGTGCCGTAGCGCCCGCCGGTATTCGCACGCGGCGGCGAAGACTAAAAATCGGATCGAGTACGGTCCCGGCTGTATTGGAGAGCGGCTGGCCGTCGATGACCGAGATCGGCGTACGCGTGGCGCGCCCGCGCCCGAGGAAACGTGCGCGGTCGGTCTCGAATTGTACGCCACCCGCGGACTCGCCTTCGACGACCGCCAGATGCGCGGCCCAGACCTGGACGTCCGTGGTCGAACGCGGACGTCGGGTGGCCAAAAGCGCGCCGACGCCGGCCTCGAACTCCGTCTGCACGAACATTTTGGAGAAGGCTGGATGGGCGGCGTCGGCCGCATCGGGCGCCAACACGATTTCGGCGTAAGAGGTCAGCTCGAACTCGCGAGTGCGGTTGCCGAAATTCGAGATCGACACGCGGCGGACTTCGGCGTCATCCTCGGGCGAGACCGCCACTTCGAGAGTCGTTCTGATCGTGCCGTCGCGTCTCACGATCTCGGCGTGATCCTCCGAGAATTCCACCTCATAGCTGTCCGCCTCGACGCAGCTTGGCTGGTACCCGGCCGACCAGACCTTGGCGCTGTGTATGTCACGCAGGAAAATGTACGCGCCCCACGAATCGCAAGTGACATCCTCGCGCCATCGCGTGACCGCCAAGTCGCGCAAGCGGCTGAAGCCCGAACCGGCCGCCGTGATCATCACCGTGTATCTGCCGTTCGACAGCAAGTGCGTACGGGGAATCAGGTCGTGCGGCGAATGAAAGCGGCGGATCGTGGGCGGAGTAATCTCGCGAACGTTGGCGTCGGCCTTGACCTCCTCGGCGCGCGGGCGGGCAACCGCGACACCGCGCGGAGTCCGCTCCTGCAGCAGAAGCTCGGTCGCCTGGATGATGGGCTCGGCGTGAAAGCGCGTGCGCATCGCACCGCCGTGGAGCGCGTCGGTCAACGCCACCAGGGTCATCCCCTGGTGGTGCGCCATGTAGGCGCGCACGATCGCGACGGTCTCGCCCTCGGGAACGCGCGACGGGGTGTAATCCAGAGCCTCATACCAGCCGAATCGGCCGAGGCCGCCGGCGGCTCGGAGCCGCGAGAAATTCCGCGCCGCGGCTTCCGGATCGACCATCGCCGCCAACGCCGTCGCGTAGGGAGCGATGACCGCGTTCTCTCTCAGCCCACGCTTCAGCCCCAGACCGGGCACGCCGAAGTTCGAGTACTGATAGGTGAGTTCGAAATCTCTCGCGTTGTATGCGGATTCCGAGACGCCCCACGGCACACCAAGCTGGGCGCCATAGCTAATCTGGCGCCGCACCACGAGGCGGTTGGTTTGCTCGAGCAGGCTTTCCGCCGGCGCGCGCATCACCAGCGACGGCATCAGATACTCGAACATCGACCCCGACCAGGAGATCAACGCCGAACCGCGATCCACCGGCGTCAGGCCGCGCCCCAGGCGAAACCAGTGCAACGCCGGAACGTCACCCTTGGCAATGGCCACGAAGCTCGCAAGACGCGCTTCGGAGGCGAGCAGGTCGTAATAGTTGGCGTCGAGCCTGCCGTCGGCGACGCGGTACCCGATCGAGAACAGGTGGCGCGCGGGATCGAAAAGAAAGTCGAATTTCATCGCGTCGAACATCCTGCCCGCGATGGCGCCGAGCGCCGTCAGCCTGCGCTCGAGCGCGCGGGCCGCGTCGGCAGCGCGCGCGAGGGCCTCGGCCAGCTCGTCGTATCGCGCGGACGAACCGGCAGTTGCAGCGGTCTCGCCGACCTCACCGATCTTGGCCGTGAGCCCGGTCTTGCGACATGCGAGGATGCCGATTGCCTTCGCGCAGCGGTCAGGCAGATCGCCCAAGGTCGGTATCGAATCGAACAGGGTGCCGAAGAGGCCGTCCGGAGAAATTCCGTCCGCCTCTTTCGCGACCGGCGCGATTCCCGCGTCGAGAGTGAGGAGACTCGCCCAGGGCATGAGCAGCTCGACTTCGCGCCGGTGACTGTCGATGGAGGCGCGTATGGCGCCCGCCCAGGCGAGCAACTCCGCACCGGCGCCATCGCCGCGTTCAGTGGTCAGCGTTTGCGCGATGTCGATAACGGAGTCGGCATGGAGTCCAAGTTCCGCCAACTGCGCGGCCACGCTTGCTGGAGTTCGCGGATCCGACTGGAGCACGGCGGAAATCGCGTCGAGCGCCTCGTCCAGTTGTTTCGGAGTGACGGTGTGAGCGCGCAGGTCGCCGGCGAGCGCGGGCAGCGACTCGCGAGTGAGCGCGACCGCGTCTTGAATCCCGGAACGCGATGACGAATCCGCGATCGGACGGCCTATGATCTCGCGGCACGCGTTGCCGAACGCAATCAGATGCCCGGCGAGATTCCCGCTATCCACTGAAGAGACGTACTTCGGGTCCAACGGTCGGAGATCACGCGTATCGTACCAATTGTAGAAATGTCCGCGAAAAAGTTCGAGCCGGCTCATCGTCTCGAGCGTCGCTTCCATCCGGTCCACGGTCTCGTGCGCGCCGATCCAGCCGAAATCGTGCGCCGCTATCGCGGACAGCAGGTACAGCCCGAGGTTGGTGGGGGACGTTCGATGAGCCAGCGCCGGCTTCGGGTCCTCCTGAAAGTTGTCGGGCGCGAGCATGTTATCTTCCGTCGTCACAAACGTCTCGAAGAAGCGCCATGTGCGGCGTGCGATCAGTCTGAGGGCTAGCGCGTCTGCGAGCAGGAGCGATTTGGACCCGGCCGATGGTGGCGGAAGACTCGCCCACCGTGCGACGGCTGGCGAGAGTATCCATAACAGTACGAACGGAGCAGCGATCAAGCCGGCACCGTGTCCTGCGAACCCGACGAAGACAGCAGCCGCGGCGCCAAGCGCTACGCCACCGGCCATCCTGGCGAAGAACCCCCGAAGATCGAGGTGAGTCGTCAACTTGGCCTGCGCGGCAGTCACCCACTCGAGCATCAGCCGATGACTCACGAACAAGCGGTACAGTGTCCGTGCGATCGCGTCGCTCATCAAGAACGCCTGATGCGCGAGCAGCGTAACGAGCATCGCGACCTGCGAGCCGGCCGCGGCGAGATCCGCGCCGACTGCACGCACATGACTGCGCTTGGAAATGCCGAGGCGTCGCGGCACGAGCCCGGTGAGGAACGGCAGCATCGGCGGCAAAGCCAGCGTCGCGAGAATGAATCCGGTCCAGATCCAGGCGCAAGCGGGAGCGAGGGTCCATCCCGCGATCAATGCAAGGAAGGCGGCCGGCGCCGACAATGTGCGGCGCAGATTGTCGATCATTTTCCAGCGGCCGATTAGAGGAATCGCGGCTCGGGTGTCGGCAATCGCGGTGGCGCCCCGGCCACGGCGCGAGCGGCGCCCGCGGCCGAGAATCCAGGGAAGCAATTGCCAATCGCCGCGCGCCCATCGATGCTGCCGGGCCGCGGCGACGTCATAGCGTGACGGAAACCCCTCGACGACCTCGATGTCGGAGACCAATCCGGCGCGCGCGAAGATTCCCTCGAACAGGTCATGACTCAAAAGTGTGTTGTCGGGGACGCGGGCATTCAGCGCCGCTTCGAAAACCTCGATGTCGTAGATTCCCTTCCCGCTGTACGAACCCTCGCCGAACCAATCCTGGTACACGTCGGAAACCGCGAACGCGTACGGGTCGATGCCACTCGCGCTGGAGAAGAGGCGCTGAAAGACCGACCCCTCGCGACCCGACGGCAGCGAAGGCGTGACTCGCGGCTGAAGGACTGCGTAACCCTCGACCACGCGTCCGCAACGCGCGTCGAACCGCGGACCGTTGAGCGCGTGAGCCATCTTGCCGACCAGCCGCTTGGCCGCTCCGCGCGGCAGCAGCGTGTCGGCATCAAGGGTGATCACGTAGCGGACCCCGGCCGGCACGACCGGGGCTGGTCCGCTGCCCGCAAAGAAGGTCGTGTCGGTCGCACCGCGGAGCAAGCGATTCAACTCGTGAAGTTTTCCGCGCTTGCGTTCCCAGCCCATCCACTTCCCCTCTGTCTCGTTCCAAATTCGCCGGCGGTGGAGCAGAAGAAATCTTGTCCCATCCGGCGCCAATCCGTGACGCTCGTTCAAGCGCGCGATTGCGGCGGCGGCCGCGGCGAGCAGCTCTTCGTCGCCTGGCGCACTTTCGGATGCGGAATCGGTCCAGTCCGAGAGCAGCGCGAAACGAAGGTCGCCGTCCTGACTGGCCAGGTAGTGAACCTCGAGACGCTCGACTTGCTCCTCGAGTTCCGCTCGCGTTGTCAGAAGAGTGGGCATCACGACGATCGTGCGCAACCCGGCCGGTACTCCGTCGTGAAGCTCCAGACCAGGCAGGGTTGCCGGACCGATACAGATCGTAACGGCCCGGTTCACCACCAACACGGCCGCGTCCATTGCGGGGATGACTGCGAGAATCGCGAGCATGAAGCAAGTCCAGCCGCCGACGCCAAACCCCACAAGTGCGAGCAACGGCAGGGCGAGGAAGATCGCGCTGACGGCGGCGATCGTTCCGAGATAACCCAGGATTCCGGCAGCGGCGCTGGCGCGAACAATCCGGTCGCGAAGGCGAGCGCGAAATCCGAGCTCGGTCTCGAGCGCATGAAGCCCCCGCGAGATGAGGTAATAGCCGGGATCATGCTCGCGGCGAGCGGTTGCGCCGTCGCGGTTGGGGCCCGCGGGAGTTGCGCGGTTGGCCGCCGCGATTGCAAGTTGGGCGACCTCGAGCTCGGTGTGGCCGGAACCCCGCGCGAGTTCTTCGATCGCGTGCCGATAGCGATCGCGGGTTGGGAAATCCATCGCGGCGAAGTCGCTGCCCGCGCGCAGCACCGCGTCCACGTGACTGACGCTCTCGAAAAATTCGGCCCAATCGACCGCGGATATGGCGCGCATGCTCGTGATCACGTTGCGCACGGTCACGTTCATCGCCCCTTGCCCGTGATGCTCGTCGCGGACGAGCTCGTCGGCCGTCGTTCCCTGGGCCAGCAACTGTCGGTCGAGCCACAGCAGCGCCGGCGTCACCTTAGGATCCTGATCGCGTAAGCGCTGAACCAACTGGACCGCGAAGGCCCTGGGCAAAGGCGCTCGTTCGAATCCTTTCAGCGCCGTTTCGGGAAGCTCCGCTTCGCGGCCGCCAACTCCCAGCAGCCGGTTGGCCAAAGCATCGGCCTGCTGTCGCGCCGCGCGGCCGCTGACGATGCGTTCAGTGCAGCGCCGCAGGTTTTCCACTAGGACGATTCTGAGCGTAATCGCAACCGCCCAGAGCTCACCGATGGTCAGCGGCTGCACGCGCTGGTAAGCCTGCACGAATCTGTCGAGCATTTGCGAGTCAAATCTGCTGTCGGTATGCGCGACAAAAGCCCAGGCGATGCCGAATACGCGGGGGTAGCCCTCGAGCGGCCCCTCGGCAAGTTTCGGCAGTTGACGGTAGAAGCCGCGCGGGAGATCGTCGCGGATTTCACGAATCTGTTCCTCGACTACATGGAAGTTGTCGACCAGCCATTCGGCCGCGGGCGTGATGGAACGTTCCTCGCGAATTGCGACCGCGATCGCGCGATACGCGTCGAGCAAAATCCGGCCGTTTTCCCGTAGCCGCGTCGCCAATTGCCGCCCAGTCTTCGCTCTCGTCGTGACCGGTTGCGCAGCAGCGAGACTCTCAGCATGCTGCTCGAGGCGCTCGATACTGAACAGTTCCGCGCGGATCGGTTCTTCGGCGGCGGCGGCAAAAGTCGCGGACGGAGCTTTCAGAGCGCGAAGAAACACCAGATTCACTTTTGCCTCTCAGTTTAGTAAACGCGCCAAAAGCGAGGCGCAGAATCGTTCGTCGGGCAACGCACGGTCGCTATCCGCTCGGGGTTACCTGGATGCAAGTGCGCGCTTTTGGATTGACCTTAACACATCGGACTCGACCTTCCGCGATTCGACGAAAGTCCGGCGAATCTTTAAGCCGAACGTTTTGCGACGCTCAGTGTTGGGCTCTATTGGTCATCCCCAGCAACGAAGCGGCAGCGGTCCTCCTGGCGCTGTCGCAGGTCCGCCCACCATCTGACGTCGCAAATAGTCAGTCTGGAGGTCTGGGCATCGCGACTGGCAAGAAGGAATCCTCGGCCGTTGATTGATGGGCGCAGGTCCCTTTGGCCGAAGCTTTTGCAAAAAGGGTCGGCGGTCTGGATAATACTGACAACTGTTCGGAATCCAAGGGTTGCCGAAAGCTAGTCAGCGGATTTCGGAAGATCCCGGTGTTGCAATTGTGCCGGAGCTAGATTCACGACTGCGAAGCCGCGGGAAACGGCGTCAGGGGATGGATTCAAGTGATTAAGCGCGACGCTCGGCACATGCAACTGCTTTGGGCTTGGGTTCTCGGACTTGCCCTAACCATGTGGGCCACAAGCGCGTCAGCCAAGTGGTACGTGGTCGTCGGCACTCTGCCCAACAACCTCGAGGTTGTCGACACCACCACCGACAAAGTAGTTAAGACCATCGCGATGGAGGGTCAGGGACCTGTGCTCTCGGTCGCCACTGACCCGGCCATGCCCCGCTACGCTTATGCAACGACCAATCTTGACCAGGCCATCGCGGTCGTCGACTTGGAACAGGGTAAGCAGGTCGCGACCTACAAGCTCTCCAGCGATACCGAGATCGTACGGGTCGAGGCAACCAACCTGAATCCGAAAGGCGATCGGCTTTACGTCTACGAGCTGCCGCTGAAACAGAGTCTCGGGCGCTATGCGCACGAAGCGCCACGGTTTCGCGTATTCGACACCACCACCAACAAGGTGGTGAAGACGTTTCCCGCGCCTGAACAAACCCTGTCGTTCGCGTTCTCGCCCGATGGCAAGCGGATATACACGTTCTGCATCGGCCAGGACATCATCGTGCTCGATTCGGAAGACGGCCATGTTCTGGGCTCGATCCCACTCGCCCATCGGAACATCACGGGGATTCGCGCCACCTACGGCCTGCCGGTATTAGCGAATTACCAGGAGCAGGATTACCTGCTCACCTTCGCGATAATCGTCGAAGACTCGATAACCGACACCGACACCCTGTCGCTTGGGATTATCGACCTCAAACAGCAGAATCCGGAGTTACAGATTGTCGAGCTCGAGCCGTTCGTCGAGGACTGGTACACGGTCGAAGGAATCGGCACCGCGCCTGACCTGCATAAGGCGTTCTTTGTGTGGAACGACCTGTGGAAGGTTGACTACAAGACGAGAAAGCGGGAGGCGGTGGCTACCTTGGCGAACAGCCAGGCGGTCCCATTGATTCATCCGGACGGCAAGAAACTGTACTGCGGCGGCCAGTGGCACTCGCTCAACGTGTACGACACCGAGACCCTGAAGCACATCACCGACGTCGAGCTCGGCCATTCGATGACTGCGTCAGGGATGAGATTCATCAGGAGCGACAAGGATTTATAGCGCGTCCGCGAAAATGCGCACCGGCAAGCGGCTCAACTCGAGGTCCTGGCTGATTGTTCCGTCGGTCCGTGCGCGTTCTCGAGAACCGAATCACCTCGACGAACGCCGCTTGCGGATCCCAGCCGGCGCCGGCGGAGCGAGCGTGCGGCGACAATGTGTGCGCCCGCCCGAGGCGGCCAGGTGAACCCCGGTTCCCCACCGAGTCCTGCCTCCTCGCCGGAACAGAGACGGCCGGTGCCGGTTAACCCATTCTGGAAAAGGGCGCTTCCGTATTTCGGGACGCTAGTCATCTTCGTGCTCATTTTCTGGCGTATCCCGATCGCCAAAGTCACTGAAGCGCTCGAGCACGTGCCAGTACTGAAGTTCTTCGGTGTATTCCTTCCCTTCTGCGTGTCCTACTGGATAATCGATTCCTTATGTTTGACCTGGGTGGTTCGCCGCTTCAACGCGGCACTGAGTTTGCGCGACATTATGCCCATCCGCGCGAGCATGTACCTGCTGTCGCTCATCAATAGCAATCTCGGTCAGGGCGGTGTCGCATGGTACCTGCATCGCAAGGCAGCGGTACCGTTTCTCGAGATACTGAGTTCGATCCTGTTTATCGCCCTAATGGAGATTTATCAGCTTTTTCTCTTCTCCACGCTGGGTGTGATTTTATATTCGCCGACTTCGCCCGCGCAGCTCGAGATCGTGCGTGTTCTGCGGGTTGCCTATGTCATAGCATGGCTTGTGCTGGCGACGGTGATTGCTTTCTTCGCATTTGCGCAGCGAAGCAATCGCGCGCGCGGCTGGATCACCCGCGGCAGGGCTGGAGCTATCACCACCACTTTTATGGCGGCCCGGCCCCTCGACTACGCGATTGTGCTCGGCATCAAAGCTCCCAGTTTTATGTTGTCAGTGCTGACGCAATATTTCGCGCTCTCGCTGTATAGCATCCCGATTCCATTCGCCCAGCTAGTGCTGTTTCTTCCACTGGTGTTTCTCGCCGCGGCGCTACCGATCTCGGTTGCCCATCTGGGCACCAGCCAGGCGGCATGGCTGCTTTTCTTTTCCGGTAGTGCGCCAGCAGCGAAGATCCTCGCGTACAGCCTCGCCGCGCATTTTACTTTTATGTTCTGCAATGGGTTGATCGGATTGTTCTACCTGCCGCGGGCGAGCCGCGAACTGACTACGCTCGGCGCAATAGCACCGGGGGATGGATAACTGCCGATCGAGCAATTCGTCTGGCTAGTCATGTCACCGAAAGGCCCGCGAAAGGATTGCGAATACCATGGCGAGCAGCGTCCTTGACAGCGGTTCCGCGCTGATCGATAAACCGTGGATGAAACTCCGACATACCGCAGCGTTAGCGTTAACCGGCTGGTTTCTGATCACACCGCCGCCGCAGGCCAATGGTCACTACGACACCTCGGCGCCATTGTCCCAATGGAAAATCGAAGGGGGCGCTGGTACCCGCGAAGAATGCAAGAAAACGCAGGCTTTGCTGAGTTCCCGCGCCACTAAGGAGAGCCGGCCGAGCGACATACAAGCAATAAAGGACGCCCAGTGCGTCCCGATGGATGATCCGCGCCTGCTAGGACATCCATAAATGGATGCTATTGACGCGAACAAATGAAAGCCACGCAAGGAGAACCAGTGAATCGGACGCCTATGGGAATCAGTTGCGGCACAGCAGAGACTATAGGGAATATATTCACACGGCGGCAAATGATCGCCTGGGGTGCGATTGCACTCGGTGGTTTGGCAATAGCGTCCACCGTAGCCTTGGCGGATGCCTCCGCGGAATCGGGACCGGACGGTAAAAAAACGGACGTACAAGTTTCCCAACGCGATAGCGACGCACTTTCAAAGGCCAGCGTGCTTTATGTCGCCACCGTCCGCAAAGACGGCAACCAGAGCACGCCGGCGCCGGTCTGGTTCACGGTCGCACCCGACCACACGGTGCTTATTCAGACGCAGCCCACGACCTGGAAGGCCAAGCGTATTCGCCGTGGCAGTCCTGTGATCGTCTGGATAGGCAGGAAGAACGGCCCGGCGTTCATTGGCAAGGCGGAAATAACCAGCGATCCGGCCGTCTCACGCCAAATAGTCGAAGAGTATCCGAAGCGGTACTTAATGGCGCGGCTCGGAATACATAGACCGACCCAGGAGATGTTCGACAAGGGCCAGATTCTCCCCATAAGAATCACGCCGGTTCGAGATCTGCCTGAAGGATTCGCGTCTAGCCCCGGCACTCCGGCTCCGACAATGGGCGGAGAACATTAACCGCCTTGATGCGCGCCGCTGTGGAAACTCGGATAAGAATCGACACTTACCTGCAATTGGATGGTATCTGATGGACCCTTCATTTCTCAGACACGTTTCCTGTGCCGTTTGTCGACTCCGTGGATGGGCGGGAGTCTGGGTCAAAGCGTTACTTCTTTGCTATATGCTGACGTTCGCGCGGCCCTTGACCATCGCAGCCGCCCAAGCTGGCGGCACGGCAGAACCGCAGAGCGGTCAATTGAGCCTGCCGCAAGGGATGGGCTGGGACGATTGGCAAGTAGTTCGCGATCAGCACAGCCAACGCGGGACGGTTAGGGTACTCGTGCCCAAAGGCGAAGCAGCCGCCACTGCGAAAGTACGCGTGGTGCTGGTGCAGGGGCCCAAGCCGGCTTTCGATTCGCCCCAGGCGATCCTCGACAATGTCGTTCAAACGGCGAAGCAGCAGTGTCAGAAGGTCACCGCGCATTCGATCCGCAAAAGCGCTGAGGATCTGATCTACGAACTACGGGGTTATGGATGCGCGGGCCAAAAGGGCGGGCGCTATCTGCTGCAACGGATCGCCATCATCAAAGAATGGGAGCTCCGAGCGACTTACGCCTCGATGAGCCCGAGCGACGACTTGCCTGCTCCTGAAAAGGCGCAAGCCATTAAACTCCTGTCGTCGGTAACGATCGTGCCTGCTACGAGCCCCAAGGCCTCTGCAGGCTGGTTTCTAATCACGCCGCCAAAAACCAATAGTCACTACGACACTTCGGCTCCCTCGTCGAAATGGAAAATCGAGGAGGGAGCAGGCACGCTTGAAAAATGCAGGGAGCTTCAAACCTTCTTGAGCTCTCTCGTCCACAAGCAAGGCAACCCAAACGACATCGAAGCGGTAAAAGACGCTCGTTGTATCTCGATGGACGATCCGGGTCTCGAAGGAAACTAGACCACCAGTCCATCACTGTTGGCGAATACCCCGGTGCTCAATGACTCAGGCGTCATCATGGAAATGCGCGCCTGAGTACCAACCGAAGGAGAAGCAGTGAATCGGATGCCCTCTGTATGCAACCGTGGCTCAACACAAATGATCGGCTACGCATTCACACGGCGGCAAATGATCCGCTTGGGCGCGATCATGCTGAGCAGTTTCGCAATTGCGCGCGGCGTCGCGCTGGCGGACGCTTCCGCTGAATCGAATCCGGGCGGTAAGGCGACGGATGCCCATGTTTCCCAGCGCGATATGGACGCACTTTCAAGTGCCAGTGTTCTTTATATCGCGACTGTCCGCAAAGACGGCAGCCAGAGCACAGCCGCGCCAGTATGGTTCACTCTCGCGCCAGACCACCTGGTGCTCATTCAGACGCAGCCCACGACGTGGAAGGCAAAGCGTATTCGCCGTGGCAGCCCTGTGATCGTCTGGATAGGCAAGAAGCACGGCCCGGCGTTTATCGGTAGGGCGGAAATAACCCACGATCCGGCAGTCGGCCGTCAAATAGTGGAGGATTATCCTAAAAAGTACTTGATGGCGCGACTCGGGTTGAATCGCCCGACCCAGGCGATGTTCGACAAGGGCCAGGTCATTTCCGTAAAAATCACGCCGGTTCGCGATCTCCCAGACGGATTCGCCTCCGCGCCCGGCACGCCCGCGCCAGGTATCGATGGCGAACACCAATAGCCCTAACGCGGCGCCCTGCGGCAACGCTGCTTGCGGATCCTGCGGTTTCCGAGCACACGCGGGATTGATGCGCGGTTACTCAGTACGAGGCCACGGCACGCGCTTCCAGAGCCATAGGCGCATCGTCTTGTCCTGACGGCAACCAGACTGGAGGAATGCGGCAAACGCAGTGGCTATCGGACGTGAGTGGCGTCGCGCGGCCCTCGGAGCGCAAATCGCGAACCTGCTCAGTGCGTCGCGATTCGTACTTAGCGCCGCGTGGTTGATCGCATTTGTATCTGGCGCCCGGGGTCCCAAAATTCTCGGCTCAATTGCGCTGAGCGCCGCAATTTCCGATTTCGTTGACGGACGCGTCGCGCGTCAGACTCACTCCACCGGCGCGTTCGGACGCTGGCTCGACAATCTGGCGGACGTAGTCTTCGTCTTGACAGCTCTCACGTGTGAGGTCTTGGCGGGAGCAATTCCTGCTTACATACCCGCCCTGATCGCCGTTTCGTTTGCTCAATACGCGATCGATTCGGTGCTGATTAGCGGCTCTTCCGCTCCAGTGAGAAGCCGGCTCGGGCATTGGGCCGGTGTGGTAAATTTTGCCCTGGTACTTTTGCTTGCATTCGCTCCGTATCCGCAATGGCCTGGCAAGCTTGTCCGCGAAGTGTCGCCGCTTATCGCTATTTTCTATCTGCTCGCGATTATCGAACGGATGCTCAGTTACGGATGGTGCGGCTCGAAACGATCCGGAAGCGTCAAATATTGATTGTCTGACTACTCTTTGATCGCATTTAAAAGGCGACCGGGCAGCGGAGCTTTCTCTGCTCCGACTGCCCGGTCCAATGCTACGTTGTCGTAATGTCCGGCATGTAGCCGGGCAACCAGCGCGTCTTACTGCTTTCCTTTGGTCAGGATGAAATTATATTGGAACGCCATATACAACATGCTCTTGCCTTTGAACCCGCCACCGGCAAACGAGTTAAGCCGGTCGTTCCCGAGAATACCAATATAGCCAAGTGTCCCGAAGTACTTGTTGGTCCATGGCGGCGTCATCACCAAGGTCGGGAACAGCAGTGTCGTGTTGCCTGACGGGTTCCAGATCATGGTATAGGTCGGAAGGATGGCACCCCACCAAAAGCTGGTGTTGGCGCTGAACAGGATCTGCTCCTCGTTGTGACGGAAGCGTTCGGCATAGGTGTCATAGACCAGGTTTTTGCCGTAGCCAATGATGGTGAACTGGTTCCACTCCAGATTGGTGGTCAGCGTGCCGGTGCTGGTCAGCCACGGAACGTATAGACCGTCCATGTCGAGCGCGACCAGCGTGTTGACCGTGCTCTTGTCGACCACGCCGTTTCTAACTGCCATGTCGGTGGTGTTGATCGGCGTCCGGTCCTGAAACATCCCTTCGGTTCGGAGCACGAAAGGCACGTTGGATAGAATCGCACCCGGCAGATAGATCGGCCGGTTCAGCGTCGCGCCAATATCGTTGAAATCCGGGAATCTGGCTTGCAAATATTGAGGACCGCCGGCATTACCCGTCACGTAAAACGGCGCACCGGGCGTTCCACCTTCGTTGAACTGATGGCCATGCCAGTAGATTCCGGTGATCTCGGCGTTCTCCACCAACGTATGAAGCCGAAAACCCTCGGTCGAGTTGCCTAGTTGATCGCCCGGCAGACGGTAGCCGAAGAAGGGTGACGCAAAGTTACCAGGCGCCATGCAATGCTGGCCAACGATTCGCCCGCACAATTGAGGAAAGGCGGTCATCCTAGCCGGCACCCCGGGCGTTCCGAGCAAAAACGGAGTCGGCTGGGTTTCGAAGCGAGCGGACGAAACCAGGGTGAACGGCGCCAGCAGCGATACCGATCCGGCGACGTCGTGCTGCCCATCGTACCAGTTGCTGTGCGGATTGGAGGACTGGTTCGGAGTGTCGACCGAAGGGTTATACATCGGCTGCCAGGCCGGCGTCCATACGCCCTCGACGAAGTTCGCGGTGAGCGGTCCGAAATCGGGAAGTTTGTATATCGGATGCACCATCCACAGAGGCAGCCGTGACTGCTCCAGGTTGGCGAAGCCGAAGTTCCAGGTAAGATCCTGCGGGTTGATCACGTCGCCGACGCGGAAAGCCAGCGACTCACCCCAGGTCACGATTTGACGGCCAACGAACAACGTGAGCGGCCCTGTCGTGTTCTTCCAATACGCGTCTCTGACAACGTACGCGTCGTAGTAATCGGACATGTCGGTGAGGCCGGCTTTATACTCGAATGGGTACGGAGGCTCGTAAACCCCCCAAGCGCGAACAAAAAATCGGTTGTCGCCGTTTAGAATGTAGTTGAAGTCCATTTGGACCCAACTACGTTCGATCGCCAGCGAGTTCTTGCTCCTGTTGTAGCGGATGTTGTTGGATTGGACCCACATCCCCGTGGTATTGCTGACGAAGCCTGAGATTGAGAGTCCTTGGAGCGGTCCCGGTGTCTCGCTGAGATCGAGCCACGGCATATTGCTCCCATATACCGCCTCATGGAACGCGCCCATAAAGCCTGAATCCTGGGTTTGATCCTGCGCGAGAACTGCAGTCCCCGAAAGCGCAGCCGTCACGAGGAACACCAAAGCGACCGTACCCAACAGCTCGATTACTCGTGGTTTCTTTTTCATAACCTCATGCCCTGCCAACACGTTGGTTAATCCGCAAGCGTACCGTGATCTTGATGATGGCGCGCCAGTGTGCGCTATCAATCCACCGCCACCTGTTCCTTCTGACGCTTCGCCTCTTCCACACCGCCAAAGATGAACCGCGGCCGAGCCCACGCGATATAAGCAGGAAGTATTGAAAGTCCCATGATCACATTGGTGAACATCAGGATAATCAGCAGCACACTCATTTCATTATGGAATAGGACGGGCGAGAACACCCACGGAGCGAGCCCACCGATGATGACCGAGAACGTTGCGAGCACCGCAGCACCCGTTCCTCGGAGAGCAGTTGTTATTGCATCCTCGAGGGTCTTGCCTTCCATGCACTCATCCATGATCCGCGAGACCGTGTAAATTCCATAGTCAACCCCAAGACCGATTCCAAGCGAAATGACCGGAATCGTATCGATGGTGATGCCTATGTCCATGGCCCTCATGTAGATGAATGCGGCGAAATTCGCCGCGATACACGAGATCACGAACAGCAGCCCGGCGACGATCGAACGATAGGTAACCGCGCAGAACAGGAATACCACTCCGAGCACGAAGGTTATGTTGAGAAAGTCGATTTCGTAGAGTACGTCGTTGGCGGACGCGTAGAGGCCCGCGATTCCGCCAAGATACAGCACTTCGATCTTCTCGAAGGCCGGGTCCGTGTGGCGCCGGCTGTTGACGAAATCCGCAAGCTGTTCCTGTACGCGGGTCAGCGTTGAATAGGTGTGATCGCGCAGCAGTACCCGCATGCACGCATCGTTGTTCGTCAACGACAACCAGGCGTCGGATTCGCCCGGCGCCGTCCCCGCGACGAAAAGCGTGAAAAGCGCGAAGGCGTCGTCGGTGCCGGCCGGGATGGTCCGATATTTCGGCTGGCCATAGTGAAACATCCGATTGAACGGCTCGATGAGGTCAGGCACAACCGAGATTACTCTGTCTACATCCGGGTCCTGCAGCAGGTGATTGGTAAGATCGCGCTGAACGCGCAGGACATCGGGCGACATAATGTCACCCGCCTCTCTGAACAGATGCTTTTCGTTCTCTTTGGCGCGAATGATGACCCAGCCTTCGTCGAGCGGAAAGACCCGTCTTACAGCATTGATATCCTGGTTGACCTTCGCGTCCTGGCGATATAGCGGCGTTCCGGGCTGGCTATACCCGATCTTGGCGCGTATCCCCGCGATGAACCCGAAGACGATGATCAGGCCGACTCCTACCAATGCTCCCTCTCGTGCAAGTCCGGGGGTGACGGGGAACTCCACCGCCCAATCCGCCAATTTGTCCAGCCACGCCCTGCGGCGGCCATGCTGGGTCGCCTTGAGCGGCGGCGGCGTCTTGAGATAGCTCATCATGATCGGCTGGAAAATGAAGACCATGGTGAGACTTCCGCCCAGCCACACCGCACCCGACGAAGCGACGTGCTGCAGTGACGGAATACCACCGAAGGAGATGAAGACGATTCCCGCAATGTCCGCGAGAATTGAAAGCAGTCCCGGAGGCAACATCAGAGTGGTGGTGGCGGAGATGGAGCTGCGTTTGTCATATGCACGCGCCTCCAACTCGTCGTAGTAACGTCCCTGCCACTGGATGCCGTGACTCATGTCTCGAGCGGTCAGGATGAAGCGAATCACCAGCATCACGGGGTCGAACTCGAACCCTTCGAGCCCGATAAATCCGAGGCCCCAGACCGTCGCCAGGGTGCCGGTCACCAGAGGCGCCCACCAGGTGCTGCGGCCTCTGAAGAAAGCATACAGAATGAGGATCATGATGCCGTCGGAGATGAAGAAGATCGTGACCAGTGTGGGTAGGTAGTAATACCCATAGCCACGAATCATCGGCTCCCCGGCGGCAAAGACGTCGGTATTGCTGTCCGAATATTTTTTTACTATCTCCTGAACTTTATCGAACAGCTCGTGATAGCTCAGACGCCCTTCCGTGAAAGAAGCGACAATCGCGGCACTGCGGCCGTCATCGCTTACGAGATACCTGATTTCCTGGCGATGAATATTTATCTGGCGCCGAAGCTCGTCGATATCGGCCTTGGTCTTGGGCACATCCGGATACATGTAAGTCTTCGAAACCAGATTGCCCGGAAGCGCGGTGACGTAAGTGACGCGATAGGACGCCAGCGAACGGATCGACTGATGGATGACGGCGGGCAGCAGATCGACATCCAGGCTGATATCCTGGATTTTCTTCAGGGTTTTTTCATTGTATATGTCGCCCTGCTTGACCTGCACCATCAGGGTTAGCGTCTGTGCACCCCCATATCGCCCATAGTCATGGTAAAGTTTGACGTAGGGGTGATTGCGCGGGAAAAAATCGACAAAGCTGGTGGCGATGGTAAGTTTGCTAACGCCGTAGCCGAAATAGGCGGTGATCGCCAGCAGAAGTATGCCGATTGACGCCCGGTGCTTGAGTATGAATTCGCCGATCACTCTTGACTAACCTTTTTCCAATGGCCGCCGCCATCATCTGTTCTCAGTATCGTGCCGCTAAACCCGACGGCAATTCCCGTCTGACCGGCAAATGCCACGTCGTTGAGCACGGAGAAAGTGGGTTGCACGGAGACCGCTCCTCCGTTACCGTCCAAGCTCGCATTAAGCAGCACACCGTCATCGCCCGCCATCCAGAAGCGCGCGTCGGTAAAGACCGTCCCAAACATGGAGGATTTGGTCGGCGAAACGACCGTCTGCCAGGTTTTTCCACCGTCCGAGGTCACGAGAATCGTCGCCCCCTGACCGGTGACCCAACCATGCGTACTGTCGCGGAACCGAACCGTAAAGTAGGCCGGTTGGCGAAAGTTTGCCCGATTGCCACCGCTCTGGGCCGTCCAGGTCTTGCCGCCATCGGAGGAGTGCAGAATCGTCTCGAATTCTCCGACCGCCCAGGCGTTGGAATTGTCCGTGGCGGCCGCGTCGAAAAAGGCAAAGCCGTTCTTCTGTCTTGAGATCTGCCAACTCTGTCCACCATCGTGGGTGTACAGAAGGGCGCCTCTGACGCCGGACGCGACGGCATTCTGGGCATCGACGGGCGCTACGCGATATATATTGTCAACTACCCCGGACTGCTGCTTCTGCCAGCTTTTACCTGCGTCCGTTGTTCGGAGGATTAGACCCTGTTCGCCGGAAATCCATCCGTTCACCCGGTCGGGAGCGAATCGAATGCTAAACAGGTCAAGCCAGCTGAAGGGGTAGATCTTTGCGAGCTGCGTGCGCGTCCACGTCTTTCCGTTGTCGTCCGAGGTCAGAAGCACCCCCGAGGCGCCGACCACCAGCCATCTGCCGGAAGGGAGGCTCGCGACACTATAGAACGCATCGGTAGGACCGAAGACCGCAGAGGAACTTCGACCGGTCGCACCCGTGGCGGCAAGACTTACGGCCGCAATCACCAACAGCGCCAGTATCCGCCGCGCGTTTGCCCTTACACTACTCAAGCCCAGCCCCCCTCATATCCGACTCAACTATCGCTCGCTAGACCCTTGAGAATTGGTCCCACTGTTAGCGCTATGGCTTTGGTTATTGAGCGATTTTCATCAGACCGTCAGCGGTTCCGTACCTGCTAACGTTGGTCCATCCTCCGGCGTCGCAGTCGTGATCGATGCAAGGGACCGTGCCGATATAGGTGCTGGCGTGCTCATCCTGGAAATTGGCCGCGTATCCGGCAGCCGGCGCCAGGGTCAGCAAGTGATCCTGGGTGTTGGGGATGCCCACGACCAAATTGAACAGCAAAATCATCTTGTACAGTTTGCCGCCAGCGTCATAAAGATCGACAGCAAGCGGGAACAGCGTATCTTTGTCGATGTATACTGTACGGCGGCCATAGCAATAGCCCGTGGAGTACGCCGGCAACCGCTTGTAATCGATCACAAAGACATCCCTCAGCTCCCAATTACCCGATGCCCGGGTAGGAAAGGACAATATCTGTTTGCCGGCGTTGTAGTAGAATTCCGGCGGCAAGCCAGTGGAAGTGCCGCAACTGCCATAAGCCTTGGGGTTCTGGTGCACCAATGCGAGGAGCTTCATGCTCTTGACGTATGTAATCTTGAAAAGCTGCGGCAGACCCGGAGGGCCTCCGTCGAGGTCTTCCCAGGTGAAATCAGTCCCGAACAATGGAGCGCAACGAGCCGCTTCAGAGAGTCGCAGCGAACGCCTGAGACTCGGCACATAGGTATACAGCTCATCGATCCTGGTCGGATCGTTCGGTGAAAGCAGCAGGGTTGCGGTGTACTTGCCCTGTTCGGGCGCCGTCTGCTCGATATACGCGGCCCGGTAATAGCCACCGTTGTCGGGAAGCTCGACGGGATAGGTGGGAGAACTCAGATGAGTCATCTGGGTGAAGACCACATTGGTGTCGGAGGTACGTGTCATGTTCCCGTACCTATCGACCGCCGTGGTACAGTTGGGCGCGTATTCGGTGCGGGCCTGCGGGCGATAGTACGCATCGTAATGGATTTCCTGGCCGATGAGGTCAGGGTTCTTCTCGCTCAAAGGATCCGGGAACGGGGCCCCTGCGGTGTAGTTCGCGACGGTATAACCGCCATCACTGCCCACGGAAACTATCCTGGTTTGACTGCCATATTTTTCGGTGTTCTCGATGTACAGCTTCGGTCGCCCGATCGGCACGGTGGGGCCGACCACGATCTCGGCATTCTTGGGAAACGACCAGAAATGGTCGCCCTGGAAAAGCGTGACCATACCGACCGTCATGTTGTCTTTGTACTGCTGCCAGTTTGAAAAGTTGACAACCGTCCCTGGAGGGATGGTATCAGCCGCTGGTACGTTCTCAATCGGCAGGAGAAGAAAAAGAACCGCCGCCACTAAGCAACCCCGCAGCCAGCCGACTGGAGCTTCATGTCGGTTCATGACGCACCTCTCTCTCTCTTTTGAAGCTTGCGCTAATCTCTCAATGCTCGAACTACAGAATTCGAGACGACACACACGGAACCCGTCCGCGTTTTATGTGGATACTCCTCTTTCGCACGACAAAGCAAGGAGGGTGCCACGGAAATTACGTACGTTCTGCCTAAACGGGGACGAGCTCTGATGCACGCGCGAAGAGCATCCGCTGAAGGTTTGAACATCATGACCTCGCATCTTTGACGCATGCGAATTAGCCTCGGCACTTTGCACTGCGCGCCTTGAATGCATAGGATTCCTGCGTGGCCACAAAGCCCGACGTCGTCATTGCCGGCGCAGGTCCGGCCGGCAGCACAGCCGGTTATCTACTAGCGGGACTCGGCTTTCGAGTCTTGCTGCTCGAAAAGACGGAGTTTCCCCGCTATCGCATCGGTGAATCGCTGACCCCGAGCATCCTGCCGGTTTTGGATTTTGTCAAGTTGCGCCAGCCGGTGGAACGTGGCGGATTCCTGCGAATGGCGGGCCATACCGTATGCTGGGGCAGCCCTGAGCCGCGCACCGGATACTACAGTCCGGACAAATCCAGAATGGGCTTCCAGGTCTGGCGTGAAAGCTTCGACACGCTGTTGCTGGACAATGCGCGCCGCCAGAAAGGGCTTGAAGTTAAGCTCGGAACGGGCGTCAACGAAGTCGGCATTGACCGGCGCGGCGTGACCGTACATGCCGCGCGCCAGGGGCCGATCAGGACGCGATTCTTCGTCGACGCGACCGGTCATGCCGGGGTTCTCGCGCGTCAGGATTTTCGCCAGCGCGACCCGGACTTCCAGACTCTCGCGGTAACCGGCTACTGGCGCGATGCCGCGGCGCCCGCGGGCGATGATTTCGGCAATACCCTGCTCGAGGCGTATGAAAACGGCGTGGTGTGGTCTGTCCCGCTGCAAAACGGGCTGCGCAACGTCACCGTGCTGGTCGATTGGAGCCAGGGCCGGCGCATCCGCGAGCTCGGACTGCGCGATTTCTACCTGTCCGAAATGAACAAGCTTTCATACGTCTCGAAATTTCTTTCCACGGCCAGCCTGCCGGCCGCGCCCAGGGTTTCCGACGCGACCTTGTATACCGCTCGGCAGTTCGCTGGCGAGCGCTTCCTGCTCCTGGGCGACGCTGGCCTGTTCATCGACCCCCTATCTTCGGAGGGCGTGCAGACCGCGATGGCATCGGCGATCACCGGCGCCGCGGTGATCAACACGATCTTGAATCGTCCGGCGTCCGCCGCAAGCGCCCTTATTTTCTATCGCGACGCACAGAACAACGCCTACTCAACGCACTACCGCCAATCCGCCGAGTACTACGACCAGGAACGAAGATGGCCGGATTCGATTTTCTGGCGCCGGCGCAGCGGGCTGCTGGCCTCCGCGCAGGCGGCGGCCGCAAACGGCAACGGCGCGGGCGCCGCGCTCAAGCCGCCCACCGAAGTGTCGCACGTGCGCGTGGCCCCGGACGTCCGAATCGAGCGGCGGCCGGTGCTGGAGTGGCCCTACGTGGAGACGCGCGAGGTGCTGGTCACCGACCGCAACGTGCGGGGGCTTCGATTCCTGCACAACATATGCGTGCCGGCTCTGCTCAAGGAGGTCAAAAAGAAGCCCGCGATAGTCGACATCGTGGCCGGGTATCTGAATCGGCGCGAGGCAAAGAACTCGGATTCCGGGATGGTGCGAGCCGCCCTGGTCCGGCTCTACCGGGAAGGCGCCCTCATAGCGATCGAGCCACGCGAAATCCGATCAGGCTAGCGTGAAAATTCGGGCTGTTCCTGAAGCGGTACGAAATTCGGCAGTAGCGCGCAAAAAGCATCCACGAGCCTCCGCGCAGCACGCGCGATGAGCCGCGCTCCGGTCCGCTCGGATCGCGCGGCGGCGAGCGGGCATAGTACTTCGCGTCATAGTAGTCGGCCACCCACTCCCACGCATTGCCCACCATATCGTAAAGACCATAGCCATTGGGCGGATAGGCGCCCACCGGCGTCGTGCCTTCCTGATTGTCGTAGTTGGCGAGTTCGTGCGAGATTTCCTCATCTCCCCACGGGAAGAGCTTACCCTCCAGGCCGCCGCGCGCCGCCCTTTCCCACTCTGCCTCGGTAGCCAGTCTGGTCCCCGCCCATTCGCAATAAGCCATCGCGTCCATCCAGGCGGTAAGCACCACCGGATGGTTTTCATGGCCGGCGCGGAAGCTCTTGCTGTCCCGGTCCCAGTTCGCCCACTCGGCCCTGGGATCGTCCAGGTACGGCACCGCATAGCCGGTCTCCAGGACGAAGCGCCGATACTGGGAATTGGTGACGAGGTTCTTTGCGATGTAAAAGGCGCTGACGAACACTCGATGGGCCGGGCGCTCGCTGGGATAACCCTCGTCGCTGCCCATCAGAAACTCGCCCTCGGGAATCAGCACCAGCTGCGAGCCGTCCTTTTCGTTGGTAATCTCAGTCAGTTTTTCCATCAGGTTCAGTCCGTCCGGCCAGTCTTCCGATATTCTGCCCTAACTTGCTTTCCCGCCAACCCGATTACTATCATTGCGCACGCGAAAGTAGATGGCTGCATCAAGGTGGCCCGGCCGCTTGCGAATCCGGCATCGACTTTCGCAGACACCGGGCTATGGACGGCCGCGCCCTCATAGCTTTGTGGAGATGGAGTTGAATGAGGCCGCTCAGCAAAGTCAGCCTGTCGCGAGTCCGCCGCCTGCTTCCATTCATCTCGGGATTTCGCTACAAGCTCGCGATCATTTTTCTGTTGTCGTTTTCCAACACGATTTTGGGCCTGCTCGGGCCCATTTTTACCAAGATTCTCATCGACGACGTCCTGATGGCGCGTAATCTGCGCCTGCTCTGGATCCTGAGCGGCGTAATGATCGCCGTCACCGTCGTGAGCTACGTGCTCGGCGCGTTCAACCGTTACTACTACACCAGCGTAACGGCGCGGGTGCTCTTCAATCTGCGCCAGCACCTGTTCGAGCATCTGCAGGCGCTGCCGATGCGTTTTCACATCCGGGCCAAGGTCGGCGACCTGCTCTCGCGGCTCAACACCGACATCGCTGAAGTGCAATCGATGCTGACCGACGCCGGTTTCAACTTCATCGCAAACATCTTCACGCTGTTCGCCGCGACCGGCTTTCTCCTATGGTTGAACTGGAAACTGTTTCTTCTCAGTCTGACCCTGGTGCCCTTGCAACTGTACGGGGTGGCGAAGTTTCGGCCGTTGATCGTGAACCAGACTCGCGCCGTGCGCGAACTCAACGCGTCGATTTCGTCCTTCCTGGTGGAGTCGCTGTCGGCCATAAAGTTTGTAAAGCTTTTCGTCGCTGAAAAAGTCCAGCACGCCCGGCTTTCCGCCCTGGGAGTCGCCTTCGTCAAGTCCGTCACCCGGCTCGAGATGCTTTCGTACCTCGGCAGCAGCGCTTCGGCCGCCAGCACCTTTCTCGGCTCCGCACTGGTGACCCTTTACGGCGGCTACATGGTGATCGAAGGGCAGATGACGATCGGCAGCCTGGTGGCATTCTCGGCCTATCAGATGCGCGCGTTCAGTCCGTTGCAGGCGCTGATCGATCTGTATCTGCGCCTGCAGCGCGCGGGCGTATCGGTGGACCGCATCTTCGAGTTCCTGGACCTGCCGACCGAAAGCGACAGCGCGCCGGGAACCCTCCGGGTGCCTGAGCTTCGCGGAGAGATCGAGTTTCGTCACATTGCCTTCAGCCACGATCCGGCCGTACCGGTTCTCGCCGACCTGAGCTTCAAAATTCCCGCCGGCGGAAGATTCACCATCGTCGGCCAAAGCGGCGCCGGCAAGACCTCGATCGTCGACCTGATGACCCGGCTGATCGAACCCCGCGCCGGATCGATCCTGCTCGACGGCCACGACTTGCGCGCTCTCGACCTGGCCTGGCTCCGGAGCCAACTGGTGGTCACGGGGCATCAGGCCTTCGTGTTTCACGCATCGATGATCGAAAACCTCCGCTACGCCTCCCCGGACGCCTCGCTGGAGCAGGTGACCGCCGCGGCGCGCGCGGTCGGTCTGCACGACTTCATAAGCTCGCTGCCCGACGGCTACGACAATCCAGTCGGCGAGCATGGCGCGTCGCTCTCGGACGGCCAACGGCAGCGCATCTCGATCGCGCGCGCGCTGCTCAAGGATCCTAAAATCCTGGTTCTCGATGAGGCGCTCTCCGCCCTGGACGTGGTCAGCGAAGCTGAAATCCGGACCGCGGTGGAACGGGCGCTGCCCGGCCGCACGGTGATAATGATTACTCATCGGCTGTCCTCGATCCGGCAGGACGACCAGGTGATGGTGCTCGACCAGGGCCGCGTCTTGTGGAGCGGCCGCTACGGCGACCATCCCGACAGCCTGTCACAGAAGATCATCCAACCCCCGCAAGAACGCGTCGCCTAGAGCTGCCGAAGCGTAACTGGCCGCGCACGTTCGCCTGCGTTCGCGGGCGGGGCTTCATCAGGGTTTCCTTAACGGCAGCGAGACTCCGGCGCTTCTGATGAGGCGCTCGCGGGCACCCGCGAATCCCAGCTCCGGGCGATCCTGAATCAGTAGCGCCAACAGCGCGCTCAAATGCGCTGAGGCGAAGCTGTGGCCGCGGTAATTGCGCGATTGGTCCAGGCCGGGCAGCGGGCGCGGCGAAGGATGAGCCCTGAAATGAATCGTGTCGTCCGCAATGTATCGATACTCGCTCCACGAGCATTCGTCGCTGGCGGCCACGCCGAAAACCCCGTCGAGCGCAGCGGGAAGCATGTCCGCCCGCTCCGGTGGAGACGAGGCCGCGATCAGGGTCCCGGCGCGCTTTGCCCTGGCCGCTATCCTGGCCATCCGCGCGCGATGCTCCGGATTAGCCGTGCCCAGGCTCAGATTGACCACATGCATCTCGTGCTCCATCGTCCAACGGAGAGCCGCTTCGAGAATTTCAATTGAAGTCACGAGGCGATCGGTAAAAATCTTCACCGCAAACACCGTCGCCTCGGGAGCTTTGAATTTCAGAATCCCGGCGAGCGCGGTGCCATGCCCCAGGGAGTCTCGATAGTCGGAGCTCTGCAGCACCTCGCCTCCCGGACCTTCGGCGAACGCCACTCCGCCGGCGATCGGACCCACGTGGGAATGGCCAGCGTTGATGCCGCTATCGATGAGCGCAATGCGGATACCTTCGCCCGTGCGAACGCCGAGGGATTCGGGAGCAAAGTCCGTCGATCCGGCGGACGGGCGGCGAGCGCGCGCGCGGTGCGGCGCTGTCTCTGCGGGGCTGCTCCGACCGATTCGATTGCTTCGGCCAGTCCGACTCGGACTGGTGCTGGCTCCGGAACCTCGGCCCTTTGCCTTACTCACCGACGCGTATTTTCTTGGGCGGTTGCCGCTGGCCTATGCCGAGAGCCCTTTATCTGAATCTGAACGCCGCCGCTTCGAAAGCCTGTCGTGCAAAAATCCAGACCAATGGACCCTAGCTCACGGATCCACACTTGTCGATCCAGGCGCTGACAGATCCTTGTCGCTGCTGAGGAACCTCATCCCTATCCCGGCCATCGAGTGACCCATCTCGACGTCGTCGATGTGCTTGAGCGTGTCGGCGTCGTACACGTACAGGGCGTGCCACTGACCGCCGCAGTACACTTTCTTGCCGTCAGGCGACAGCAGGGGCACCGCCTGGCTGTTCGGCAGCGTGACCATGGCCTCCCTCTTCCTCGTCAGGTAATCGATTTTCCAGAGGTCATTCCATACAAAGTAGGCCTTGTGAACGCTAGGCGGGGCGGCAATCCCTTCCACTGTGTACCAGTCCTCGACAAAGGGCTCGGTCTCGATAACCTGAAGAGCCGGATGCGCCTTCTTGAGGTCGAGAAGGCCAAGCGAAAGAGTATCCGTGTTGGTTATGGAGTCTTCGACGATGATCGCGAACGTAATCAGGTAATTCTGTTCCTGATAGTTCGCCAGCAGCGGCAGGCCGTAAGTCGCACGAATGCCGGTGATATTTCGATGAGCCAGCGGGATCGTGCCCAAAACGTGACCGTCGCTCGAATCCAGCACCATGATGTCCTGGCCGACGCAGAACGTGTACAGTTTCGTGCCGTCCGGCGAAAACGCAAACGACAGAGTCTGGGCGGGGGCCGGAAATGATTTCACCTGCGTGTTGGTGGTGGTATCGTACACGACGAACCGCTGTTCTTCGTGCTGATAGCGACCGGGGGTCATTTTCAACGGCAGTTCGCTGATATACAACCGGTCGCCCTTCGGGTTCAGGTTGGTCGCGGAGACTCGTACCGTTTCGGCATCGCTGGACAGCTTATATGTCGCGACCTGCTTCCCCTGTTCCAAATCAACGACCGCGACCGCCTGATCCAGGTTGGTCGTCACATAAGCGAACTTCGGCGTGGCTGGATTGGTGGAGATCTGCAGAATGGGCCCTTGGCCTTCCAAGGGAATAGTCCTGACCACTTTATCGGTAGTGGTATCGACGATCTGGACGAGATTGGGCAACGTACCGACGACCATGTACCACTTGGCCGACGCGCTTCCTGCCCACATCAGGGCTAGCCCAAAAATCCACGAACAGCACAGACGCAGGTACCAACCGTCCCTCTTACTCATGACGATCCTCTCGTTGGGCGGCTTTTCGGCCTCACGGGTCTCGAACTTCCTAATTTTGCCTCCCGCGCGAGATGGAATTCATTGGCGCGTACCTCCACCTCGACGTTCGGAAGGCCGACGTCTTTTCTGAAAACAAAACCCTACGGACGAGCGAACTACTACTTAACTTTCGGAAACTCGACGTTCAGGCTTCTCCAGTCTTCCATGTTCACGCCGGAGCATCCCTTCGCCCATTCCGGATAGTTCTGCAGGCTGTCCGGCACCTGAGCCGGCCACCAACAGACGCCCGAGCAACCCGCCAGGTCAGCTTCGGTAGGACTGCACATCGCGTGCGCGCCGCCCCATGGGTCAGCTTCCCAACCGGGATTGAAAATGGTGGTACAGCCCATCGGCTGAACCATGCCGACTACATCCCCACCCGTGCGCACAGCTTCGACTGCGTGTGCCTTTCGATTCGCCGCCTTCAAGTGCTTCATGATCTCCTCCTACCACGAGTGCGAAGCCGCACCATGCGGTTTCGCGCCCGTTGTCAAGCTAACTCAGTTCCTTGGGCACATCTCCCCGGCTTCGTATGATGTACTTCTCGACGAAACCAGGATTCTTCTGCTCGAGCTCGGTAAATACTCCGATACCGTACTCCGTCCATTCGCGCAGGAATACGCAGTAGTGCAGGTTGGGTAAAGCAGCCTCGCCAAATTCCTGCAAAGCCTCGTGATAACAGCCGCCTCCGCAGATTCCGCGGATCCAGCAGGTCTGGCAGACCGGCTTGTTGCCAACCTGAACGCTGTTAACGAACTCGGTCAGGCGGCCGTACTCGATCCCCTGCTTCACGTTGCCATACTTGTGTTCTTCACTGCCTGGAAAACGATGACATAGATATACGTCGCCGTTGCCATCGACATCCAGCAGCCCGAGTCCCGCGCCGCACGGAAACATCTTGTTGGTACCCAGATGGAGGTCGGTCAGCATCGTGCTCAGGTTGGAAAATCCGGTGTACTGGTTGCGCAACGCACGGTCGACGTATATTCCGCCAAGTTCTTTGAACCCGGCGACAACCTCTCTCAGATCGGCGGCGTCCAGGCCGTAGTCGAGACCCGGCTTCGCAGTAACCGGAGAAAATCCAACTTCGAAAAATCCGAGGCCGCGCAAATGTTCGTAGATCCGGACAATCTCAACCGCACCCTTGGTAACCGTGACGCGCGCGACGATCGGGCGCGCGGTATAGCGCTCCAGCAGACGCTCCACGCGACCCATGATCTGATCGTACGAGCCCTTCTTTTCGCCGCTATTGCTGAGGAAGAAGCGCCTGCGGTCGTGGATGTCCTTGGGCCCGTCGATACTGATGGTCACGCCGAAAAGATGCGCTTGCAGAAAATCGATTATCTCGTCGACCAGCAGCGTCCCGTTGGTGGTGATCGAAAAATCGACCTTCTTGCCCACCGCCGCGCCTTTGTTCTCGGCATACTCGACGACTTGCTTCATCAACTTGAAGTTGAGCAGCGCTTCACCGCCGAAAAAGACGATATTAACCTCGCGGTTTTTACCCGCCTTCTCGAACAGGAAATCGACGCTGGTGCGAGCCGTCTCCCATTCCATGCGGACTGGCGCGGGCCCATATTTCGCCCCGTCCGGCTCGTAGCAATAGGTGCAGTGCAGATTGCACTTGTTGGTAACATTAAGCACCAGCGAACTCATCGGAAAGTGCTCGGTATCCACGAACGGGAGCGCCACAGCTCCACTTTTCTGATGACCGACCAGCACCTCGACGTTCATGAATTCTCTGACAACCTGGGCCACGTCCTCGCCGACGAAGTCGCGCGAGAGCTGATTGACGACCTCCTCCAGCGTGAAGCGGCGCTTGCTCTCGCAATACTGGAGCACAGCCTCGGAGAGCGGATCCATGGTGAACAACGACATCGTCTTCGCCGCCACCAGCACGGTCATCCCGCTGTGGTTGACCACGTGCGCGTTCTCGGGCCGGAATTCCAGTTCGTCGGGTCTCACAGGTTTAAACCTCAAAGATCACTTATCAGTTTATCGGCATAAATACGAACTTCGGCGGCATCAGCAACATGAAGGCCCGCGCGCCCATCGGAGCCGCTGACGGATCAGGCTTGTACCAGGCCTCGACCCAAACGTCGCCGACGTTGGATTCGCTATGGATACGCTCGGGGTTGGGTCCATCGGCGGCCGCGATAAAGGTTCCGTATTGGTTGACCTTGCCGACGTACAGCACGTCATCATCGCTGATCCTGCTGACGCGCTCCGCCGTATCCCAGGTGAGTGGACCCACCCGCCCAATATTCACCGGCTTGCCGTCGGGCCCATGGGTGAACCCGAAAGCCTCAAATTGCTGGTTAACCTTGGGACCGCGAGTCCCTCCAGGGCGCCCATAGCCTCGTTCAGGCGTGATGCTGATGTAGTCGACCGTCTTGTACAGGTAGAAAGGCTGCTCGCCCTCGACACCCGCGATTTTGACGCTTCGCGGTCCTACTTTGGCGTCCGCATCGGCCACGACCTCTGCAATCACGGTATTGTCACCGGACTGGCTGACCGATTGAACCTTAAGCCCGTCGCCAATGCCGATCGCGTCCGCGCTGATATTCGCGGGCAGGTTCATTCCGAATAGCCGCACTTTGACCGTCTTGCCTGCCTGTATCGACCTGGGAATTGTCGTAAGAAGCTGAGCTCCGCCGCCGACCTTATACAACGTCTCGTCCATCCCCAGATCGCCAACCGGCGTCAGCAGGCGACGCCCGTGCATCTCGGTGCCGTTTTCGTTCCCGAAAAAGATCTCCACTTCCTGTTTGTCCGCTACCACGGCCCTGCCGCGCCACTGGAATTTCGCATAGAGGACCGCGTCCGTGGTGCCCGAGACCGACGAGCCGTCCGCGAAGTCGTGGGTGAACTTGCCGCTGTACTGGTCGTCACCCGACGACGTAACCGTAAGGACTCCGGTGTAATCTCCGCCCTTGGCCGGGTCGTGGCCCACCACCAGCCATTTTCCCGAATAGTCCGGCTTGGGACCAGCTTGCCATTCCTTCCACGCCGCGGCCTGGAACGGGAACCGCTTGGTGAAGTACGGTATCGCCTCTCCGGTGGCGACCTTGCGCCAGGGGTCAATCAGGTTTCCCGCCGAGGAGGTGTCCGAAGCGACGAACGGCACGAAGTACTCGTGCAAGTCGGGCAGCCGCGCCCACATCTCCGGCGTGCGCCGCTGCAGGCCGATACGCGCGAAGGAGTGACACTGAACGCAGGCGCCGACCACGTTGGCCGGCAGGCCCGCCCGGTCGTCTTCCTGCAGGGTGCTGTTGCGCTCTTCCAGCGCGTACTCGAACGGGGCGACCTCTGAAGGCGCCAATCCGTTGTTGTCGCTCAGGTACTTGAGGATCTTATGGGCTTCGTCTTCTTTGAGCTGCAATCCATGGTTGCGAATCATGCGGCTGAGCGTCATCCGCCAGCCCTCCGGCGTCATGCGCACGGATTCGATGGAATCGAGCTTACCGTCCTTTGGAACATGACACGCCGTGCATACCAGCAGCGTGTTGTTCGCCGCGCTCTGCTGGGCGCTAGCTCTGCCGCTTAAGAGACAGAGGAGTGAAAAGACCAGGATAAGTGTGACAGCAGCTGAGTCCGGTGCTCCACGCGCGCCCATTCGTTGCAGCCTCCCTTGCTGGTTCGGAAACTTAGCCTTAGCGTGAACCAAAAAAAAAGAAAAGCAGACTCATCAAAATTGTCCTGACTCCGCGCATCAGCCCATCGAGCCTGCAACCGGGCCGACCGTTGCCCGGCGGGCGAAAGTTCTGGGGAAGCAGAAGCAATTATTGCGCCAAAATTCCGCAGCCCCAACGTTAGAACATCTCGAAGTACTCGCGATGCTCCCAATCGGTAACGTACGAAAGGAAACGGGAGAGCTCAAATTCCTTCAGCGCAACCATGTACTCGATGAAATCGTTGCCCATCTTCTCGCGAAACAGCGCGCTGGTTTTGAGCGCTCCCACCGCGTCCATCAGCGACCGCGGCAGCACCGCCCGATCCGTGTCGGCGTAAGGATCCACCGTAGGATCCCCCGGATCGAGCCGCTTTTCGATGCCGTCCATGCCGGCGATCAAATTTGAGGCCAGGTACAAGTATGGGTTGGCGGCCGGCTCTCCGACCCGGTTTTCGAGATGCGTCCCGGGATCGGTTGGCCTACCGATCACACGAATCATCGCACCCCGATTCTCCGTCGCCCAGTTGGCCCGATATGGCGCCAAAGAATTGGGGCGCAGCCGCTTGTAGCCATTAATAGTTGGGTTACTGAAGAGGCAACTTGCTGCCGCATGATGCAGCAATCCGCCGACGAAATGGCGGCCTGCAGCCGACAAAAGTTGAGAGGAATCCGGCGCGACAAACGCGTTCTCGCCGGTCGCCAACGAATAGAGCGACTGATGCAAATGCCATCCACTCGCATAGACATTTTGCAATGCGGGCCAGCACATGAATGTCGCATGACATCCGTGGCGCCGACAGATCTGTTTCACCGCGCTCTTGAACAGAAGCATGTCGTCCGCAGGTGTGAGCCCCGTTTCGGGCTCGAAGGTAACTTCGCATTGGCTGGGGCCCCACTCGGTCTCCAGGCTGCGGATGGGAAGCCCGAGCGCCTCCAGATTTTCGCGCAAGGTTTCGAGGATCGGCTGCATCTCATCGATTTTCTGCTCGGCCAGGTGCTGGAAACCATGCGTCAGCAGATTCACCTGCGGCGGATCCGGCGGCTGCCCGGATTGCTCGGGACGAAGCCGCGCGTCCTCCAGTTTCATCACGTAAAACTCGACCTCGAGGCCTGCCAGCGATCCGAAGCCCTGGCGCCGCAACTCTTCGAGCGCGCGCCGATAGATGTAACGGGGCGCGATGCGCACCGGCGCGCCGTCGGGGAGATACAGATCGGACAATATCCAGGCGGTGGCGGGAACCCATGGCAGCACGCGAAACGTCTCCGGATCGGGAACCATCAGGAGGTCGCCGGAGCCGCCGGCTCCGGCGAGCGGCAGGCCGCCTTCGCCGGTGAAAACCGGGAAGGCGACATGGTTGGAGGTGTCGAAAGCGAACAGCGTGCTGACGACGGCGTGGCCGCGCTCGAGCGCGGCAAGAAAGTTTCGCGCGGTCAGCGTTTTGCCGCGCGCGATTCCGTGCTGATCGGCAAACACGACCCGCACCGAGCTTATCCGGTCGCGCTCGAGGGTGTCGCGGATCGACTGCGCGCGGTCTCTTTGCGCCGCCGTCCAAAGCCCATGACGCTCGACGAATCCCGGGCGCGAAAGGCCCGACGGCTTGAGATCATCCGATGCAGCCAATTGTCACCCCCGCTGTCGAAGAAATATCCGCACCCCGTGCACGCGGCCCGCGCGAAATCCCGAACGTCACAGGAAAAAAGAGTTGTTCTCCTGCCCCTCGTCGCCGTCGATCAGGTTGATTTGTTTCAGCGCGATCTTCCAGCCCCCGTCCTCGTTCACAAAAAGGTATCCGCACCATCCGGCCAGCGCGCGATGAACGCCGGCCCGGTAGGTCTGAATCACAAAGCTCGACCGCGCCGCCAGTTCGCCCGCGCCGCCGGAGAAAATCTCGAGGTTGCTCAGAAGATGACAGGTGCGGGTGGGCGGGATTTGCGAGTAGGCGCTGCCGGTGCGCAGCCGCGCGACGCGATCCGTGAGCCGGCGGCGATCATGGAACTCGACCGTCACTTCTCGCCGGGGATCGTTTGCCCGCCCCAGCGGTATCCAATAGATGCATTCGCGGCTGAAAAGTTCGATCCAGCGCTCGAACTCGCCGTCGTCCAGGAGCCGCGCCTCACGCTTGATCAGCCGCTCGCAAGTCTCCACGAGCTCCGGTGCCGGCGGATCTCCGGGTTGCTTCCACAGCCGGTCGAGCGCTATCAGCCGTTCGTAGAGCGCATCGTTGACGTAAAGCGAAGGCGCACCCGCGCTTGATTCATCCTTCGTCACAAAAAACAATCCCCCGTCACAAAAGCCAATCCCCTATCCCACCGTGAGATTCAACTCGGCACTCATCAGCCGCTTCCATTCCTGGTAGTAGGCCCGGAAGTGCAGGTCATCGCTTATCGGCCCGGTGAGAATGCCCTGGGCGTCGAGGCGCTCCCGGGCGGTGTGCAGATGACGGCTGATATCGACCCACTCGAGTTCCGGAATCGCCAGGCCCTGCTGGCAGGCCTCGAAATTCGCGCCGTCGTCGACCTCGCCGAAATTCGGAAAATCCTCCTGGGTTCGCATCCGCAGCACATTGATTTCTTCCGGCACGCCGTCAAGCGTGGTCGCGTACCAGGTCACCTGGACCCGATCGACCGCCAGCGGCTCGACCACCTGGATCTGGTTGCCGATGATCAGGAGGTTGGGAAAGAGGTTGAGGTTCATGCCCGAGCCGACCGCCACCTCCAACAGCCGGGCGGCTTCCTCATTGCCCAGCCGCCGGCGAAGTTGAGCTTCGTAGGTTTCGCGCCCGGGCTGCGGCCGCTGGCGCTTCCAGGCGGAATCCGCGTGCATCTCGGGCCGCTGATCGATAAAGGTATGGCCGTGGCCGAGCGACTGCGTGTACATCGCGCAATCGTCGGGGTCGCTCGTTCCGTAGTACGACATGTCGCGGTCGGGGCCGTGGCGCCGCGCGGTCATCAACAGCAGCGAGCGATGCGAAAAGGGCGGATGATAGCCGTCGCCCGCGTTGTCGTAGACCAGTTTCCAGTTGGCCCGCATGACCATCCGATGAGCGGAGCTGCGCACCACCAACTCCGCGCGCGGATAGCGATCCAGCCATTGGTCGATAAGCATCCGCGCCCCGCCCAAGTGATCCACCAGGTCCGGCGCTTCGCGATTCAACGTGCCGAAGATAAATCCGCGGTAGGTCTCCAGGCGCGCAATCCTCGCCAGATCATAGCGGCCCAGCTTGAAATCGGGCCCGTAGGCGTCGTCGCCCGGCACGGAGACGCACTGTCCGCCATTGCTGTAGGTCCATCCGTGATAGCCGCAGGTGAAGTAACGCGCCGAGCCTTCGCGCAGGCGGCACACGGTCGCGGCGCGATGCGAGCATCGGTTCAGCAGCGCATTGATTTTGCCGCTGCCGTCGCGGGTCAGGATGATCGGCCGCAGGCCGAGGTTGCGGGAGACGAAATCATTAGGCTTGCTGATTTCGCTCTCGTGGCCCAGGTAGACCCAGGTGCCGCCGAAAATTTTGATCATCTCCTCGGCAAAGATCGAAGGGTCGGTGTAGAGCGAGCGATGCACCCGCCCTTCCTGCACCAGGTGATCCCATTGAGAGGCCGCGCTATGCATACGCTGCTGCCGCGTTGGATGAGCGAGCCTGCGAGCGCTCCGCTCACGCCCTCCGCGCTCCGCTCAGGCCCTACGACGAGGCGCTGATAACGTTGCCCTGTCCGTCGAGCTTGAGCCCGGTCTTTTTCGCCTTTTCCAGCACTTCCGGCTGCCATGACACCCGGCCGGCGTCGGTGCCACCCAGAATTGCCATCAGGTGAGCATCCTCCGTGCCAACGTTGCGAAACCCGCGCATGACTCCGGGCGGCACCGAAATGGTGTCCCAGGCCTCGAGAATCAGTTCGTTCTCGCCATGATCGCCCCAGATAATTGCCCAGCGACCCGACAACGGCGTGAAGACCTCGACCGTCGTATGGCTGTGCAAGGCGGCTCCCTTGCCGGGTTCGGCCTTCACGTAGGTCAGGTTGAAATCGCGCGCGTCGGCGATGGCCGGTCTGAGTGATGGATCTTCGGTCACGCCGGCGCCGATTACGTTGTAGATGAGGCGCTCATGGCCGGGAATCTTGCTGTCGACGAAGGCTTGCTCGCTGGGCCGCAATTGTTTGAAGCGCGCCACCCGCTGGAGCATCTCTTCTTTCGAGACCTGTGGATTATCCATACCGGTTTCTCCTTTTCGTGACCGGAATACCGCACGCGCGGAGCGCTACGGTCTCGATGTCGCCTTATCGCGCCCTGGCGCCCCGCGCACCAGCTCAAGCGATAACGCCAAGCATGCGCCGCGTCAAACAGGACTGGCGCTTTCGGGCCAGGTCTCATCCCAGGACCCCGTATAACCCGCTACAGCCTCTTGGCAGGATGAGCTTCGTTTTCTATATTTCACAGTGCCCAAGAAAACGGGTGGCGCACAACGGTCTGCTTCGCTTTCCGTGCATCCCTGAGATCGAGTCGAAAGAGCTGGTTTGATTTTTGCATCCAGGGCTTTGTTGCAATGATCCGCCCAACAAAATGAGGAGAACTGCTCTTGGCCCATAGCGGAAACTATGCGACTGGATGAACGCGCGCATCGGACAAAAGATATTCAGGCGCCGGGTTTTCAGGCAGGTGTTCAGGCGGGTGTTCAGGCGGGTGTTCAGGAATGATCGGTGACAAGATACTCAGGTACCGCGCGCCGATAGGCATTCTGCTGCTGGCGGTCACAGCTTATTTCGGCTACGGGGTCAGCAAGCTCACGATCGGCACCAGCTTCGTCGATTTCTTTCCGCGCAATCATCCTTACGTCCAACTCTATCATACCTACAACCGCTACGGTGAGGCGCAGACTCTCACCCTGATGATGCAGGTCAAACATGGGGACATCTACAATGAAACAACCCTGAAGAAAATCCAGGATCTCACCTTTGAAGTCGACTTGCTGCCCGCCATCATCCATCAGTCCGTCCGTTCGCTGGCCTCATATCGTGTGACTTACGCATCGCCGGTGCCCGGCAACCTGATCTCGCAGACCTATATGTATCCGAAGGTGCCGGCGACGCAGGCCGGGATCGACGAGCTCAAACGCCAGATCGACATTCACCGGCAGGAGATCAGGTATCTCATCAGCGACGACGGCCGCAGCGCCGCCGTGCTTGCTTCATTCACCGAGAGCCGCCTCAATTATCACGATTTGTTTTACGAGCTTCAGCGGCTCGTAAAGAAATACTCGGACCACGATACGAATGTCTACCTTGCCGGCGAGCCGGTGATCCGCGGTTATGGGTATTACTACCTGCCGGTGATTATCGCGATCTTTTTCATCTCCGACGGCATTATGATTCTGGTTCTGTATATTTTTTTCAGAAACCGCAGCACCTGGTGGGCGCCGTTGGTGACCGGCACCCTGGCGACGGTCTGGGGCCTCGGGTTCATCGGACTCGAAGGCTTCGAGTTCGACCCGGTGATGCTGGTGATTCGTTTCGTGCTGACCGCGCGCGACATGGGCCATGCTATCCAGTGGCAGGGCCGCTACTACGATGAACTCGAGGCGCGCGGCTACGACAAGCATGGCGCCATCGCCGCGACGACCACGCTGATGCTCGCTCCGGGCTTACTTTCGATCCTGGCCGACATCGCGGGCATCGTTTTCATCTCCTTTGGCGGCATTCCATCGCTGCAACACGTGGCGTCTTCGGGCGCGGTATGGCTCGGCGGCAGTCTCACGATGGTGTTTATTTTTCAGCCCATCATGATGAGCTATCTCCCAACCCCGCAGCCTCGCAAGATGGTACGCCGGCGAACAACCGCCGTATCGCAGTGGAAAAAACAAGTGGTCGATTTCCTGGTGGAGTTTCCGGTGGCCTCCGGGCCCGCGCGGGGCTGGGCACTCGCGGCAGTGGGCCTTCTGATCGTGACCGGACTTGTCGCGGGCCTGCGGGCCAAGATCGGCTACAGCCAACCCGGCACGCCGCTTTATCGGCAAAGCGCGAAGGTAAATCGGGACATAGAAGCGGTGAGCCGCGTATTCCCAATCGACGAAGGCTGGGTCATCATCCGGGCCCGGCAAGATGCCAAGGACACGTTCAAGGAAGTAGGCGACATCCTTTCGCCGGAAGCGATTCGCGTTCAGCGCGATCTGGTGAATTACCTGATGCTCGACAAAGCTATCGACCGGGTCATCTCAGTGGTCCCGGACATCATCGAGCCCTTCAACCGGATGTTTCATTACGCCGAGCCCATGTATCGAACGGTACCCGCGACCGTCGACGACGCGTACGGGCTGTTCACGCTCTACGTGATGGGCACGGCGCCGGGTGAGGCCGACTGGTGGCTGTCGATGTTGAACAACGATGCCTGCATGCGAGTGCTGCTGCGTAATCACGACTATGAGACGTTAAGCCGTCTGCAGCGGCGGCTGGACGAGTTTGTAACTGAGCGAAGCCGTTCGGATCCGGCCTTCCGGCACCTCGACGTCCTGTACCTCGGCGGCATCGTGGGACTTTACGCGGCGGCCAACGACGTCCTTTACGAAATTGATTTTCTGAATATCACCTTTGTGCTGGCAGTGGTGTTCCTGTTCTGCGCAGTGACTTACCGCTCGATGGTGGCGGGACTGCTGTTCGTAACCTCCTGCATCGCGGCGAATTTCGCCGCGTTCATATATATGCGCGCGATGGATATAGGCATCACGATCTATACCATCCCTGTCATTTCACTGGGTATCGGACTGGGTGTCGATTATGGAATCTATACGATATCGCGCGTCGTCGACGAGTGCGCCAGGGGACGGGATCTCGAAGACGCAATCACCACCGCACTCAGAGGCACCGGCGCCGCGGTACTTGCGACGTTCTCGGTGATTGTGGGCGGACTGGCGCCGTGGATGTTCTCGCCGGTGCTGTTCCATCACCAGATGGCGGTGCTGCTGATTATATTGATGTTCACCAATTTGGTAATGGGACTTTCGATATTGCCCGCATACGTCGCCTGGGCGCGGCCTCGGTTTATTTTCGCAGGCGTTACGGAAGAACCGCGTCCAAATGAGCACATAGCCGTGGATTGATCGGGCGCACCTCCGGACAGGATGGAGAAAGACGAAATGGACGTATCGAACATGTTGCGAGACTTTTGCAGCGCGGTCGAGCACCATGATGGCCAGCGTCTGGCGCAATTGTTCTGCGAGGACGGTGTCTATCATGACGTCTTTTACGGCGCATTCGCCGGCAGAGAACGGATCGCCGAACTGATCGACGTATGGTTCTACAAGGATGCGGACGACTTTCGCTGGGACATGGTGGACGCCGTCTTCGACGGTCAGACGCTCTATACGCGCTACCTGTTCAGCTTCAGGTCTTTGCTGCCGCAAGCGCGCCAGGCTCGTGCCATGTTCGAAGGCGTATCGATTATGAAAATCCGCGACGGTCGCATAGCGCAATATCGTGAGATCGCGGATGTCGCTCCTGCCTTCGTCGATATGAATTTCGCTCCGGAACGAATCGCAAAGCTCGCTGCGCGCCAGGGTAACGAACTGAAGCAGCGCCCTGAGATGGCGCGACATCTGGTGTAACGCGGGTCACCCGTCAACCGGGCAAGGGCGGGCGCCGCAAATGGAGCGGCCGGCTGCGCTCGATAACCGCGGCGGCACGCAATAGCTGGGCCTCGCTTCCCATCCATCCGATGATCTGGACGCCGACCGGAAGACCGCTTGCGGTAAACCCGATTGGCACCGAGACCGCCGGCTGTCCCGTCATGTTCCACGGGTAGGTGTACGGACACCATCGCCAGTCCTCGTCGGCAAACCCTTCTGGAACATAGCGCTGCACCGCGTAGGGCGGCACCGGCATGACTGGCCCGACCAGCAGATCGAAGCGGTTGAAGAACGCCTTCGCCGCGACCGCGATCGCCATGCGCTGTTCCTGCGCGCGGGAGTAAGCGGCGAGCGACGTCGCCCGGCCCGAGGCGGCCACGCTCAGCAGCAAGGGATCGAGCAAGACGTGTTTCTCGGGTTCAAAACCGTCTACGATGGCTACGCATCCGGTCTCCCAGAAGACCTTGAACGGTTCGAAGGGATCGACAGGCCATATCGGGCCCTCGTCGATGACTTCGGCTCCGGCATCCGCCAGAATCGGACCCGCTTCGGCGACCAGCGCGTCGACTTCTCGATCCACCAGCGGCGCGGTGCAGCCAAGTCTTGCCGAGATCGCAATCCGGAGGCCGGCAATCCGAGCGCCGGAAAAATCTGACGCGCCCAAGTCCTTCGGGATTGCGAAAGGAACAGGCCAGGCGAACGGGTCCCGTTGCTCCCGGCGGGCCATCACCTCGAGCATGAGCGCGGCGTCGGCAACGGTCCGAGACATTGGGCCGACAACCGAGTGGGGCATATCGACGTCCGGCGGGAATGCCGGTACCCGGCCGAAACCCGGCTTCAAGCCGAAGACGTTGGTCGACGAGGCCGGAATGCGAATCGAACCGGCGCCGTCGCTGCCGACCGCCAATGGGCCGAAACCCAGAGCGAGCGCTGCTGCCGCGCCACCCGACGACCCTCCGGGAGTTTTCGTCAGATCATAGGGATTCGCGGTTACGCCATGGACACGGCTGCGGGTGACGAGTCTGCAACCGGCCTCCGGTGTTGCCGTCTTGGCAAGGAACACGGCGCCAGCTTCCCGGAGCCTTGCGACACAGGGTGTGTCTTGCGCCGCGGGTTTGAGCGGATCGAGCGCGAGCGATCCCCGGCGGCGCGGCCAGCCCGCAACGGCGGACAGATCCTTGATCGTGACCGGCACGCCATCGAGAGCCGAAAGTGGCGTTCCTGCCGTGTAGCGAGCCTCCGCCGCCTTGGCCTGGGCGAGCGTCAGAACAGGATCGACATGAACGATTGAATTGACGGGGGCGTCGAGCGCCTCGATGCGTGAGACCAAGGCGCGAGCTACCTCGACCGGCGACAGGCTTCGGCGGCGAAAAGCCTCGGCCAGCGCGGCGGCGCTAAGAAACGCGACATCGTCCCCGGGCGCCACTACCGCAAGCGATCGATCCGACGTCGGCATGTACTGATTCTTTAATACAGCTCGAAATATTCGGCGATTTCGGCTGCAGGAATCTCATCGCGCAAACGCGCCGCCTCTTGCCGCTTCATCGCGAGATAGACCCGCACGAATTCCTCGCCGAGCATTTCGCGCAACGCCCCGTCTGCCTCGAAGGCGTCGAGCGCAGCGTCAATTTCCGTCGGCAGTTTGGCGTAGCGCGAATCGTCCTCCTTCGGACCGGAGCCGGCGGGCAGAAGCTCCCGTCCCTGCTCAACCCCCAGCAGGCCCGCGGCGATAGTCACCGCGGCGACGAGATAGGGATTCGACAGCGCGGAAGGCACTCTGACCTCCATATGGGTCGATTGGTCACGGCTCGCCTTGACGCGCACGCTCGCCGACCGGTCCTGTATGCCCCAGGAAATGTTGGATGGTGCATAAGTCCGAGGCCGAATCCGGCGATAGCAATTCGGCGTCGGACTCCAGACAGCCATCGCCGCGGGTGCGTGGTCGAGAACACCCTGGATGAAACTCCTGAACGTGGCGGAGAGGCCGTTTTCTTGGTTGTTATCCAGAAAAACGTTGGTGTCCGCGTATTTATCCAGCAGGGAGAGGTGGAAATGGGCGCAACTGCCGGAGATGCCCTTGTAGGGTTTCGTCATGAAGGTCGCGAGCAAACCATGCCTCGCAAGATACTCTTTCACGGTGCCCTTGAAGACAAAGGCGCGGTCCGAAGCAGCTACACCGTCAAGCGGCCCATAATTGATCTCGACCTGCCCAGGTCCGTGCTCGACATTGTAGGTAATAATGTCGATGCCTTGAGCCTGGAGTACTCTGATCAAACTGTCTATAGCCGGAAACTGATGAGTCCGCGCGGTCGCGAAGATCGGCTGCCCGCCGTAAATCGGCTGACGTGTCGCCGCATCGACCACATAGAACTCGTACTCGTGCCCCATTTTCACGACGTAGCCGAGAGTATCGGCCAGCGCCAGCATCTTCTTCAAGACCAGACGCGGAGCCGCCATCTGAGCGCGCCCATCGTACCACATGGTATCGCAGATGACCCTGCCGGTCTTTTCCAGCCAGGGAACCGGAGACAAAGTGTCCTGGTCGGGGATCATCACGCAGTCTTGATAGTTCATTTCCTCGTTGTAGCCGGAATTGCGGATCGGAATCGAATAGCTGTCGAGCGCGACCGCGCCTCCATAGAGATTGAGGCCGGTGCACAGATAATCGGCGATGTGGTTAACCGGGACCGTCTTGCCCCGGCTCATCCCCGCCATATCCGCCAGCTCGAAACGGACAAAGTCGAAGCCGGCCGTCTTGACCTTTTCGACGAAGGCGCCGGCCTCATCCGGCGTGGCGAGCGCAACCCTTGGCGTAATAGCGACTTTGGAACTATCTTCCCCAGTCTTCGGCATTTGAAAACTGCCCTCTTTGAATATCAGAGACGAACATCCTCAGCCGGCTGCCTAGGAGGTATTCGCGAGAATGGCCGAAAGGTTCTCGTTCATCCGCCTCGCCGCGGCGCGGAAAAAGGGGAGCTTGGGCACCACCACGCTGGAAAGGCGGGCCGCTTCCTCCGGGCCCAGCGCCTGCTCGAGGCTCGCCTTGTATTCTGGAATTTTTTCCCAGTCAGACACGGTCGTAGTCGTGAGTTCGCAATGATATTGGAAACCGTACGCATAGCGGCCCCAACGGATGGCCTGCACCGGACACGCCGCGTTGGTGGCAAGAATCTCCGCGCCGTCGGGCACTCTTGAAACCTCGGCTCCGTGCCATTGAAAGCTTTCGATCCGGGGGTTGAAGCCCGCGAGGATCGGGTCTCTTTGTCCAGCGGGTCTGAGTTCGACGTCAGCCAGACCGACCTCCGGCCGGGCCATCGGGGTCACCTTGCCGCCCAGAGCTTCAGCGAGAAGTTGATGCCCCAGACAAATTCCCAGGAAGGGCCGGCCGAGATCCCTAACCCAATGGCGGATAGTGGCCTTCTCGGAAATCAACCAGGGATGCAGGTCTTCCTGCCATACGTCCATCGGGCCGCCCATCACGACCAGCAGATCGAAACCATCCAGCGACGGAATCGAATCTCCGGCGTCAAGTTCGATGGTCACCCATTGGTGGCCGCGCTCGGCCCAGAATTCGCGAAAGACGCCGGGATGCTCTACTTTGACATGTTGGAAAACCAGGATGCGCATTGTCTGTCCTCGGTAAACCATAGCCGAGCCAGCATGATGCGGGACAGCATAGCCGTGTTAGTACCTCTTTCACAACGCATCGGACTGCACTGTACTACGATTCGCCTCTCGCCTCGCGCGGGGTGGCGGTACCATAGCCAAGGCCGAAGACGCCGGCGACTCACCAGCGATTGCGAACCTCGGCGGCGAGCTCGACCATATCCAGTTCGGCTTGCAATTGCTGATAGGCCGCGTCTCCTATTGCGCCCGTAACTCTCAACAGGTTCAGCGTTTCGCGCGAGGCAGTTCGAGCGGCAGTGCGCAGACCGATCTCGGTTTGACGCGCTTTCGGCAGCAATCCGGCGGAGACCCCATCGACCCGTTCCAGGAGCTGGGAATATTCACGACGAAGCGCCGCTGCGACGTCCGTGTCATATTCGCCCAGGCTCTCGAGCGCCGCCCTGAACATCTCCCTTCGGCCAGTGCGGATCTCGCTTTCGACGGGGCCCTCGTCGTCCAGTCCCAACATCATCACGAGTGGACGGAGCGTGAGACCCTCGATAACGAGGGTGCCCAAAACGACCGAGAAAGCGGTTAGCACGATCAGGTCACGATATGGGAAAGCCGGCGCGCCGCCCGACCCGTCAGGCAAGGCAAGCGCGGCGGCGAGCGTCACGAGGCCGCGCATGCCGCACCATGCGACCAGTAGGCTGCGCTTGAACGGCGGCGGCGTCATCGTTCGCGGAGTATGTTCTCCGAGGACACGGTTGGCCAGCCGCAGCGCGATATTATAGGTCATCACCCAGCCCGTGCGCGCGAGTATGACCGTCGCCAAAATTGCGATCGCGAAGGCGATGTATTGAAGATGATGCGCGCGGCCCAGGCGGTCCATGATCGGCCCGAGCTCCAGGCCCACCAAGATGAAAGCCAGCGCATTGAGGACGAAAACCGCCGCGTCCCACACTGCATATGAGGGAACCCGGACCGCGGCGGGCATCGCCGAGCGGCGTGAAAGGACGATTGCAAAAGTCACGGTCACCAGCACGCCCGACAGGGCGAGCTGATCCGCCAGTATCCATATTCCGAACGTGCCGATGAATTGCAAAACGATCGAGCTGGGCACGTGAGAAAAGCGGTGGATGACATTGCCGAAGACGAACGCGAACAGGACGCCCAGCGCGACGCTCCCGAATAGGACAAAGCCCAAAGTCGACGCCACTCCCAGAGCGTTGCCGGCATGTGTGACCGCTGCCCCTACGGCTAACCGATAGATCAGCAGCGCGCTGGCGTCGTTGAGCAGGCTCTCACCTTCCAGGATGACCAGTAGCCGATACGGAAGCCTTACCTCCCTGAGAACGGCAGTCGCGGCTGCCGCGTCCGGCGGCGCGACCGCGGCGCCCAACGCAACCGCGACGGCCCATGGCATGGCGGGGACGAGCAAGTGGGCGACCAACGCCACCGCCGACGTAGTCACTGCCACCGCAATGAAGACCAGGCATGTAACAGGAAGCCAGTTCTGACGGAGATCCCGTAACGAACTGTCGAACGCCGCGTCCAGTAGTATGGGCGCGACGAACAAGGCAAGGGCCAGATCAGGCTCGAGAGAGATTCGCGGGCCGTTCGGTAGAAGCGCGACGACCACGCCGCCCAGCGCGAGCAACGACGGGGAGGGCGCTCCGATCCGCCGCGCGAGCGCGGCCAGCAGCACAGCGCCCAGGAGCAAAGCTAAGGTCCACAGCAGAATACTCATGCACTTGGAGGCCAGGCCGTCACTGGCAATCCTAGTTGTCCGGCCTTCGAGTCACAATCGATCGTCGTTCGGTTGGTTAGTTTGCGTATCTGGGTTCGTGACTATACACAGGCTCGCAATCCGCAATCATCGTCGCAGTCCGCGCTAGGGTTCGGCGCTCACCATCGACGTGACCAAGGTCCTTCCTTCCCGGCGCGCGTCTCTCGCGTCTAAAGGATCGGCAACAACCGAATCAAAGGCTTCGGAGCATTCGGGTCGCCAGATAAATTGCCAGCATGCCCATGGCGGTGGCGACGCCGACCAACGGCGAATCGTGCTCTTTGGCTTCCGGCAGGAGATCCGAGGCTCCAATGTAAAGAAACGACCCGGCGAAGAACGCAAGCATCCACGGCAAGAGTCCCTGCAGATTGATAAGCAGCGCGCTAGCGGCGCCAAGCACCGGGGCGATCATGTCCGCCGCGAGCCAGAACATCGCGCGTTTGCGCGCGTTGCCGTGGGCCAGGACAACAGTCACCGTATTCAGGCCGTCGCTCAGATCATGCACAATTATTCCCAGCGCGATGAGCAGTCCAATTCTCGTGCTGGTTTGAAAGCCCACTCCGATTGCGACGCCGTCGAGGAAACTGTGAAAGGTCAATCCGGCGGCGGACAGCGCCCCCAGTTCCTGCTCGTGAGCTGTCGCGGTGTGGACGTGTTCACGAGAACGGTGAAGCGCCGTGTAGCGCTCCAGCCCGAAAAAGGCCAGGAAGCCTATCGCGGCGAACGGCATGTATGAGGACCCGCCGTCCAGCGCGAAAACCTCCGGCAGTATGTCGAAGAGGGCCACGGCCATCACGGCTCCGGAACTGAATCCGAGTAGGAGATGAAGGTGATCGCGAAACCGCAGGGCTGCCATTCCACCAAGCCCGGTGGAGATGAGCGTAACCGAAGCCAGAACTATCGGCAGGAAGCGCATGCAGCATCGGTTTAGCAGCTAGAGGCTGATTCCGAAATCGACCATCATGAGATAAGCTGATGCGGTGGCCGGGCAGTTCCTCTCATGTCGATGACGGGGCAAATCCCGTGTCGGTGAAGCCGCCGACCTTTCCGCGTCGCCAATCTCGTCTATCGATCCGCGCGCCGAGGCAACCTCTATGCGCCTTTTCACCGTAAGGCACGCCACCGTGTATCGCTATTCGGAACCGGTGGGATTGGGCGAACATCGGATGATGTTCCGGCCGCGGGCGAGCCACGATCTGCGGCTCGTCAAGACAAGCCTCTCGATCATCCCGCAACCGGCCAATCTTCACTGGATGCACGATATTTTCGATAACTCGGTCGCGGTGGCAACCTTCACCGGAGAGACCACCGAGCTTCGATTCGAGAGCGTCGTCACGCTTGAACACATCGAGTCGGTGAGTCCGGAATATCGGCTCGAGACCGAAGCAAGAACCTATCCGTTTGCGTATTCGAGCGCCGAGCGCGCCGACCTCGCGCCCGGCCTCGAGCGATGCTACCCGGCCGAGGATGTACGGCAATGGGCGGCTCGCTTCCTGGCCTCCTCCGGAGCGACGGGCACGATGGCCCTGCTGCGATCCATGACTGCGGAGATCAACGAACAATTCGATTACCGGCGTCGCGTCGAGCGCGGCGTGCAGACCCCAAGCGACACGCTCCGACGCGGGTATGGGACTTGCCGTGATTTTGCTCTCTTGATGATTGAGGGCGTCCGTTCCCTTGGCTTGGCCGCCCGGTTCGTGAGCGGCTACATCTTCGTTCCCGACGCTGAGCCGACGTTGACCGCCGGGCGCGGCGCGACCCATGCGTGGCTGCAGGTGTACCTTCCGGGGGTTGGATGGGTCGATTTCGATCCGACCAACAAGATCATCGGCAACCGCAATCTCATCCGCGTTGCGGTGGCATGGGACCATTCGCAAGTTCTGCCGCTTTGGGGGACGTTTATTGGCAGGCAGTCAGCCTGTCTTGGCATGGAGGTCGCCGTGAGCGTTCTCGACGAGACCCGTTCATCGAGAGAATCGTCGAAAGGCGAGCAAGGGCTTCAGGAGCTTTTCGCCGCCGACCCGGCTCTCCCGGGACCGCGGCAATAGACGGGACCGCGACAATAGAGGGAACCCGAGCATGCAAATCCGTGTCGGCTACGAACTGATCTACGAGTGTCCGCAACCCACCCCCATGATTCTCACCTTGAACATCCATTACACCCGTGCGTCCGATATCGTCATTCCCGATTTCATGACGACCGACCCGCGCGTACCGGTTACCGCTTATCGCGACGGGTTCGGGAACTGGTGCACCAGGCTTACGGCTCCCAAAGGGCGCATTCGAATCGCCAGCACCGGCGTCGTCCGGGACACGGGCGAGCCCGACGAAGTCGCCCCATCGGCTTGTCAGCACCCGGTCCAGGACTTGCCCGAGGAGACCCTGGTTTTTCTCCTTGGCAGCCGATATTGCGAGACGGATCATCTGTCCCAGGTCGCTTGGGATTTGTTCGAGCGATCTCCGCCTGGATGGGAGAGGGTTCGGGCGATCTGCGATTTCGTCCATCATCATATCGCCTTTGGCTATGATTACGCCCGTCCCAGTAAGACGGCCGAGCAGGCGTTCAACGAGCGCCAGGGCGTCTGCCGTGACTTCGCCCATCTGGCCATCGCCTTCTGCCGCTGCATGAACATTCCCGCGCGCTATTGCGCCGGCTATCTCGGCGATATCGGCATACCGCCGCCCTATGGGCCGATGGACTTCGCCGGTTGGTTCGAGGCATACCTCGGCGGCCGATGGTACACCTTCGATCCGCGCAACAACATTCCGCGGATCGGGCGGGTGCTCATTGCCCGCGGTCGCGACGCCGCCGATGTCGCCATCAGCCACGCGTTCGGTTCCAATACACTGATCAGCTTCAAAGTTTACACGGACGAGATTCCAGAGGTCTGATGAGCAGGTCTTCGGCGCGGCCAAGGGCGCTCACCAGGCGTTGTGCCCAGGCCGTCTGGCCGGATTCGTCAGCCAGAAGATCCTGGCGTATTTCGAGCTCGACGTGAGGAATCGAGCGCCGCTCACCGTGGACCGGAATGGCGTAGTCGCTCTCGTCACTGACCGCGTAGGGTTGGTTGTCTCCGACGACCAGCCCGCTCTCGCCCCGAAAGAGTTCGAGCAGAATGCGGGCGAGCCGGGCGTCGCGGTTGTAGAGAACTCCGACGTGCCATGGCCGGCTTTCGCCCTTGAACTCGGGCGTGAAGCTGTGCACCGCAACCAGGATCGTCGGCCGCCCCAAGGCATGCCGGGCGTCCAGTTCGGCGCCGATGCGGTCGTGGTAGGGCTGGAAAATCTGGCGCCGGCGGGCGTCGGCCTCTGCCGCACCGACGTGCTGGTTGCCGGGAATCGGGGTCGATTCGCTCAACGGCGTGATAGAGGACGGCGAATGCAGTGGACGATTACAGTCGATCGCCAGCCGCGAGTAGGTCTGCACGATCAGAAAAGCGTCGAGCGCGTCGGCCAATCGTCTGGCGAGTGCCGCAGCGCCGATGTCCCAGGCGATGTGCCGCTGCAACTCGAGCGGGCTGAGACCGAGCGTGCCCAGGGCTCGCGGCAGTAGCTTCCCGCCATGGTCGCAAGTGAAAAAATACGCTGAGCGTCCGCGCTCACGGACAATCTGAAACGGGGGCGGTTCGTCGGGGCTCAACAGACTCTCGTATCCCACGTCGCCATCCTAACACGATTTATGGGAGCCGCGCCCCCGATGCCTTGCCTCGCACCTCAGCGCGAGCGCCCGAGGCTGGCGGCGCGGCCCCGTGCTGCCTACTCCTTGCGGCCGCAGTACGCTTCCAGCCGGTTGCCGTCAGGATCGGTGACGAAGGCGGCGTAATAATTCTCGCCGTAGTCGGCACGCAATCCCGGCTTGCCGTTGTCGCGGCCGCCCGTCCGGAGCGCCGCCGCATGAAATGCGTCCACCTGGGCGCGCTTGCCGGCCTCAAGACAGATGTGCAGGCCCGGGATGTCGCGCGGCACCGATGCGCCGGCCGCCAGCAGCCACAGGCGCGGACCGTCGGCGCCGCCATAGCCGAGCGCGCTTGCGTCTTCGCTCAGGCACTTGGCGCCCAGCGGTGCGAGGGCCGCGTCGTAGAACTTTCGCGCCTTGGCGATGTCGCTCACCCCAATCGATACGTGATGAATCATGACCCTGCTCCTTTTTCCGATGCTGGGAGCGCTCGCGCGGCTCCCGGTTGTCTAACTGATTAGCCGGTTGAATCAACCTGCATGATGGTTAGATAAACGATCGGCGGATGATTGTCAACCGTCATGGCGGTTAGTATGGTGAAGGCCGGATGACGACCCTTAAGCGCATCGCACGGGCGGGAGTTCTCGTCCTGACTCCCCGGCGCGACCTATGCCTCGACTTCGCCAACACGCTCGCTTGGCGTGGCAGTGCGCCGAGCGAAAGCCTGCATGGATTGCCGGACCTTCTCCAATGGTGTGCGTCTTCGGGCAGCCTGCCGGGGGGCGCGATCGAGGGCAGCGAGACCTGGGCGGAGCAGCATCCGGCACAAGCAGCGGCAATTTTTCGCGGCGCGATCGCGATCCGGGAAGCGGCCTACCGCATCTTCCATGCGGCCGCGAACGGCCGCGCGCCGGCCGACGACGATTTGTCGGCGCTCAACCGGGCGTTGAAGGAGACGCCGGCGCGCAGCGCCCTTCAGCGTATCGGCGCCGGCTTCGGCTGGCGAATCGGGGGGCGACGGGCGGCGACCGCCTCGACGCTGTTGGCCCCGGCGTTATGGTCGGCGGGCGATTTGTTGACCGGGCCGCAACTGGCCCGGGTGCGCGAGTGCGCGAACCCCAAGTGCCTGTGGCTATTCCTGGACGAGAGCAAGAACGGCACCCGGCGCTGGTGCTCGATGAGCGCGTGCGGGAACCGCGCCAAGGCGCATCGCCACTACACTCGTCTCAAGGGCGGTTGAACCAGCGCTCTCTCTGCGCGCTTAGTCGCGCCAGCCAAAGCCGCGGGATCGAGCTGCCGCGGCGCTCAGGCCGCGGACGTCACTTCTCGTCCAGCTTTTTGATCCAATCGGCGGTGTTCATTACTTTGCTGAACATCGACGCTTGCGTGACCAGGACCGAATTGTGCAAGTCCTTGTCGGCAACCTTGCCCGAGTCGTTTCCAACCGTGAGCGTGCCGGTCGCGTCGGAGAGAAATTCCACTTTGTAGCCGCGATGGAAGCCTTCGCGCGCGGTGCTGTCGCAGCACATCTGCGTCATGTAGCCGCTCACGGTCAAAGTGTCGATCTGATTCTCGCGCAGCCACTTCTCCAGATCGGTCCCTGCAAAGCTCGAGGGCAGGTTCTTGTCGACCAGCAAATCGGCGGGCCGGGCGGCGACGTCCTTGTGCAGGTTCCAGCCCTCGGTTCCTTCCTTGAACACTCCGCGATCGCCCTTGGCGGCGTGGCGCACCACGACTACCGGAACCTTATGCGCGTGCGCCGAATCCATCGCTTGCAGGATGTGGTCGAGCGAGCCCGGCGGATAGCTGACCGGCATTTTGCCGGTGAAATATTCATTTTGTACGTCGATAACCAAGAGTGCGCGTTTCATGATGTTTTCTCCTTGCGGACCTCGCGGATCTCGGGCCTCACCCAGGTGCGGCTACTTCATCACGCGGCGGGCGAAGCCTCTGCGCCGCCGCCGGGTTTTCTCCTCTTCTATCTCGCGCTTTTCGACGATATCGATCATCGCGAGCTGGCAGTTGTTCTTCCGGTCTCCAGGCAGCCGCACGTAGCTGCCGTCGGAACGCATCTCCCACGCCGCGTGATTGGGCTTGAGTTGCGCGTCCAGCACCGCCCGCAGTTCCTTGCGCAGCGTCGGATCCTCGACCGGCGCCACGGCCTCGACCCGGCTCTCGAGGTTGCGTTTCATGCAATCGGCCGAGCCGATGAAATATTCCTCCGCGCCGCCGTTGCGGAAGTAGTAGATGCGCCCATGCTCGAGGAAGCGCCCGACGATGCTGATGACGCGGACGCTTTCGGAAAGCCCCGCGATTCCCGGGCGCAGCCGGCAGGTGTCGCGCACGATCAGGTCGACTTTCACCCCGGCCTGCGCGGCGCGGTAAAGCGCGCGCGTGATGTCGACGTCCTCGAGCGCGTTCATCTTCATCTGGACGAGCCCCGGCGTGCCGGCGCGCTGGAGCTTGACCTCGCGATCGATGCGTTCCAGTAGGGCCTTCTTGAGCAGGGCCGGCGCCGGCAGGATCTTTTTGAACGTGCGGCCGGCACGATAGCCGGTGGTGAGGAAATTGAATAGCTGCGTAAGGTCGGCTCCGATCGCGTCGTCGTTGGTCAGCATTCCGAAGTCGACGTAGAGGCGCGCCGTGCCCGCATGATAGTTGCCGGTGCCGATATGCGCGTAGCGGCGCAGCCCGTTGTAATCCTGGCGCACCACCAGGATGACTTTGCAGTGAGTCTTGAGCCCCACCACGCCGTAGGTGACGTGGATACCGTACTCCTCGAGCTGCTCGGCGAACTGGATATTGGCGGCTTCGTCGAAGCGCGCCTTGAGCTCGACCACGACGGCGACCTGCTTGCCGTTGCGCGCCGCGTCGCACAGGTATCCGATCACCTCGGAATCGCCCGAGGTGCGGTAGAGCGTCATCTTGATCGCCCGCACCTTGGGATCCTCGCTGGCCTCGCGCAGGAAACGCCCGACCGAGGTCGGAAACGATTCGTACGGATGCATCAGCAGGATCGAGCCGGCCTCGCGAATCACGTGGAAGATGTTGCGCGAGGGCGCCAGCCGCGCGTGGTCGGCCGGATGGTGCGGCGGATCGTGCAGCGCCGGGTTGTCGATCGCGGACAACTCCATCAGGTCGCGCATCGCCAGCATCCCGTCGCCGATCTCGAACACGTCGTAGCGCTCGTCCAGCCCGAGCTCGGCCGCGAGCATCCCGCGATGGGCGGGATTCATGCCCGCCACGGCCTCCATCCGGACGATCGGCGCGAAGCGGCGGTCGCGCAGCTCGGATTCGATCAGCGCCAACAGATCGTCGGCCTCGTCCTCGTCGCGTTCGGTATTGGCATTGCGGGTGACGCGGAAGAACTCGTAACCGTCGATCCTGGCCTCCGGGAAAAGCAAATCGAGGTTGTGCGCCACCACGTCCTCGAGCCGGACGAAGCGCCGGGTGCCGTCGACCCGCAGAAAGCGCGGGATGCCCAGCCCGACCGGGACCTTGACCCGCGCCAGCGATGACTCGGTGTCATCGGGGGCGCGCAGCGTGACCAGCAGATTCAGCGAAAGGTTGGAGATGAACGGGAACGGATGCGCCGGATCCATCGCCTGCGGCGTCATCAGCGGAAAGATGTTGCGCAGGTAGTATTCGCGAATGGCGGCTTGCTCGGCCACGCTCAACTGCTCGAAGGAGAGTATGTCGATGTCGGACTCGCGCAGGCGCTCGAGCAGCTCGGGCAACAGCGCGCGCTGCGCCGCCTCGAACTCGCGCACCTCGGCCAGACACTCCGCGATCTGTTGCTGCGGCGTGCGTCCGTCGTCGGTAAGCTCCTGCATCCCGGCGATCGCCTGCTGCTTGAGTCCGCCGATCCGCTTCATGAAAAATTCGTCGAGGTTCGACGCGGTGATGGCGAGGAACTTCACCCGCTCGAGCAGCGGATTGTTCTCATCGAGCGCCTCGGCGAAGACCCGCCGGTTGAACGCGAGCCAGGTGAGCTCGCGATTGAGGAACAATTCGGGTGCCTTGAGATCCGGGTCGATACGGAGCGTCCCCGCAACGCCGCCATTGAAGCCGCGGGTCTCCGCGACGACTCCATCACCGTTGGCTATTTCGAGGTCGGCCGCGGCAACGGCGACCGTACTCTGCGCCATCGACGGTTCGGGTGAGCGCGGCGGAGCAGTCTCTGTTTGACTCGCCATGGGTGCAGTCTATGTCAATTCCGTCTCATTTCGGAATGAGCGTAGCGCGGACCCGGCGGAGGCTTCAATCGCCCACTGTTACGGCCTGTTTACAAGTGTCGCGCCAAAATCCACCCGGTCAATGTTGCTGTTTCGGTTAGCGTTTTCGGCCGCCGTTTTCGGCTTTTTCAGCGGCCTCGACTTCGACATCGGTTCTGGCGGGCCTGGCGGGAATTTCGCGCTCGACCTTGAACCTCCGCGGTCGCGGCGCGGTTGCGCGCGGAGACGAGGCTATTGCAAGATGGCCGGATGGCAACCTGGGGGACGGTGCCAATCCGAGGAGAAGACAAGTGGGGATGAGTTTCCGAAACCGCCGCCGGGTGCGATTGGTTCTGCTCCCGCCGATGTTTGCCGCAATTGTCGCAGTCGTCGCGCTGAGCGCCTCGCGCGCCGCGGCGCAGAATGTCAAAAATTACACGCGGGCAACTCTCGAGCAATGGCTGAGCAAGTACGCCGACGCCAAACCCGACTTCAAGCCGGGCGACGTCCTGGGTAGCAAGGACCTCGAGCGGGTTCGCCCGTTCGTGCCGCCCGGATGGTTCGAACAGCTTAACTTCCCGGAATTCAAGATGGAGATCATGGCGGCGCGCAGCCATATGCCGCGCAAGGATTTTCAGGAATGCACCGAGAAATACCAGGCGCAGGTCAAGCTCAACCCTGACGGCTCACTGGCCAACTACGTTTGCGGGCAGCCGTTTACCGACGCCTCGCTGAGCACCTCGGATCCGCTCTCGGGAATCAAGGCGGCGTGGAATTTCGACTATCGATGGCAGAACTATGGCGAGTTCTCGCTCAACTACCTCTTCATCGTCGCCCGCTTCGGCGGCAATCACAACGGCAGCGCGCCCACGGTGATCGAGTCGCCGCCCTCGAACTGGGTCGGTGGAGTCGAGTATCACAGCAAGCTGCCCACCGACGCGGCCAAATTTTTCGGCGGCGGCGGCACCTTCATCCGCACCTTAAGCAGCTTCTATCGGCGGGTTTATTTCAGTCATCTCGCGCAGCGTGCGGATAACCATGGATTGCTGGGCACGCCCGACTCGGCTGAATTCCTGTGGAAGGAATTCAGCGGCTTCTTCTCGCCCTACGACGTGCGCGGGCAGGTGTTCATCACCTACCGCTACGCCGACCCGCATCGCGCCGACGACGCCTGGGCTTACGATCCGCAGTCGCGCCGCGTCCGGCGCGTCTCGGTCGAGGTCAAGTCCGACTCGGTCGAAGGCACCGACACCACCCAGGAGGATTTTTACACTTTCTCGGGCCGCGAGTTGCACTGGCACTGGAAGTTCCTCGGCTGGAAGGACCTGTTGGCGGTGATGGATTCACGTGACGACTACGCTCATCTTTTTGGCCCTAACGGCGAAATTCCCAACGATAGCTGGTCGGTGCGGCGTTTCGCGGTGGTCGAACGCACTCCAACCGAGACCCATCATCCCTACAGCAGCGTCTTGATGTTCTGGGACGCCGAGAACTGGCACCCGTGGATGTCGATGGCGTTCAACCGCGAGGGCAAGCTGTGGAAGTTGTGGGAGCTCCAGACGCGCTGGAGCGAGGACTTCAAGGAGTTCGCCGAAATCAACCATGGGGTCGACGCGGGAATGCTGAACGGCGAGAATATCATCGACGTGCAAAACGATCGTACCACGATCTTCGCCGGCTACGGCAGCGGCTATCCCGACGCGGTGCCCGCCAATGTGACTTCGCTCTACGACATCAGCAAGTTAGAGGAAATGCATCGCTGACGCCGCACGGCGTCGCTCCGGATTTGACGGCCGCCGCCGGCTACGGCTTGGCGGCGGCTTTGCGCCGGCGATACTTCTCCACCATGTAGGCTCCGGCCGCCACCGCCCCGCCGTCAATCACCAGCACCGCGCCCGAGATGTACGATGACTCTGGCGAGGCGAGGAACGCCGCCGCGTGCGCGACTTCCTCGACTCGTCCGAAGCGATTGATGGGACTGTGATTGGCGCGCTCCTCGTAAGCCTCCTTTGACCACGCCGCACGCACCATCTCGGTGTCGATCGGCCCCGGCGCGATCGCATTGGCGGTAATCCCATAGTCCGCGAGCTCAAACGCCATCGCACGGGTCAGCGCAATGATGCCGGATTTGGCCACGCCGTAGGGCGCGAGATCCAGCGGCCCCATCAGGCCCGCCACCGACGCCATCGAAACGATCCGGCCGTACTTGTTCCGCACCATTTCGCGCGCCGCGGCCTGCGAGCAATAGAACGCACCCGACAGATGCACTCGCAGATGGTTCTCCCAGTTCTCGCGGCTGACTTCCAAAAACGGCTCGCTCTTGGCCACGCCGGCGTTGTTCACCAAGATGTCGACCCGGCCGAGTTCGCGGGCCGCGTCGGCGACCCATCGCTGCGCCTCGACGCAATCGCCGATATCGACCTGGCGATAGATGACCTTTCTGCCAAGCCTCGCGATATCCTTTGCCGTCGCGCGCGCCAATTCGGCGTCGATTTCGGCAAAAGCTATGTTCGCACCCTCGCGCGCGAAGGCGAGCGCGATAGCCTTGCCGATTCCTCGTCCGGCACCGGTAATCAGCGCCACCTGGTCTTTGAATTGCATCGAGGCACCTCCATTTGGGTTACGCCGGCGACCGGCGGCGGCTCGCCTTGCAGGTTCCCGGGCTTAACTGGCGAGCCGGGCGCGATCATGCGGCGCGGCAAAGTCGATCGCCGGGCCCTTGGGCACGATGCGGGTCGGATTGATCATCGCGTGGCTCGCGTAATAGTGGCGCTTGATATGCGCGAGGCTGACCGTCTCGGCAACGCCGGGCACCTGGTATAGGTCGCGCGTATAGCCCCACAGATTCGAGTAGTCAATGATGCGGCGCAAGTTGCATTTGAAATGGCTATAGTAAACCGCGTCGAAACGCGCGAGCGTGGGAAACAGCCGCCAGTCAGCCTCCGTCGTGCGAGCGCCAAGGAGGTAGCGGCGGCGCGCCAGGCGCTGCTCGAGCCGGTCGAGAGTCTCGAACAACGGATCGAAGGCCGCCTCGTATGCCTCCTGCGTTTTGGCGAAGCCGCACTTGTAGACGCCATTGTTGACGGTGTCGTAGATGACAGCGTTGAGTTCGTCGATCTCCGCGCGCTGCGCCTGCGGATAGAGGTCGTGCCCCGCCGCGCCCAAGGCGTTGAACGCCGAGTTGAACATCCGGATTATCTCGGACGACTCGTTGCTGACGATGGTCCTGGTCTCGCGGTCCCACAACACCGGCACCGTGACGCGCCCGGTATAGTCGCGCCGGGCCAGCGTGTAGATCTCGTGCAGGTAGCGTGCGCCGTGGAGATCGTCGCGCGTTGCGCCCGGTGTGAGCGAACCGTCCGGCGCGCCGAAGGCCCATCCGTCGTCGCCCATGAACGGATCGACCACCGACACCGTGATGGCGTCGTCGAGCTGCTTCAGCCTGCGCACGATAAGCGTGCGATGGGCCCACGGGCAGGCGAGCGAGACATACAGGTGATAGCGCCCGCGTTCGGCTTTGAAGCCGCCCGCGCCGCTCGGCCCGGGACTGCCGTCGGCTGTCACCCAACTCCTGAACACGGTCTGCGGACGGACGAAGTTGGCTCCCGCCGAGCGAAGGTCGTCGCGTTGCCATTTGCCGTCGATCATCATCCCCATATCGTCATCCTCATCGCGAAGTCGCTTGCGCCCATCGCGAAACTCGCTTGCGCGCGCCCCAGGAATCCTCCGATGATATGCCGGTGGACCAAAATCTCAAAAACCCCGGCCTCGCGAACCTGCAGGCGCTGCTCTACCGGCTGATAACCGCGCCCGAGGGCGTGGCTGCCGGCCTCGCCGCCGAACGCGCCCGCGGACCGGCCGCGCTCGATGATTTGCACGACTTGGAAGAGTTGATCGAGAGCGACGATCGTCTGTCGGCGGTCGAGCGTCTCGATATTTACGCCAACGCCTACTTCTACCGCATCCTGGATTGTCTCAAAGAGGATTTCCCGGCGACGCTCGCAACCCTCGGCGGCGACAACTTCCACAACCTGGTCACCGGCTACCTGATCGAGTACCCGCCGACCGAACCTTCAATTTCCTATGCCGGCCGCCACCTGACCGAGTTCCTGCGCCACCATCCGATGCGCGAGCGATGGCCGTTCATCGACGATCTGGCGCGGCTGGAGCGGAGGTTGATCGAGGTCTTCCATGCCGCGGAGGCCGAACCGTTGAATGCCGAGGCAATGCGCGCGGTCGCGCCTGATGATTGGCCGGCGCTCGCGATGCGAACGCATCCGGCGCTTGCGATCGTCGATTGCGAATGGCGCGTGGACGAGCTATTGCGCGAAGTCGAAGCCGCCACGGGCGAAGGCGATCGCATCCGTGGCGAGCCCGCGCACGTCCCGGTCAGCGTGCTGGTGTGGCGACGCAACTCCCACGTCCATTATCGCGCGCTGGAGCCCCCGGAACGCGCGGCGTTCGAACTGGCAAGCGCCGGGACAACTTTCGCGGCGATCTGCGAGGCGATTGCCGAGGTTGGCCGCGACGCTGATCCGGTAGCGCTTATCAATCGGCTGCTGGCGCGATGGATTCAAGAGGGCTTGCTCGTCCTGGCCAACCAGTAACCCGGCCAGCGCGCGCCTTTAGCCGCAGTGCTCGAGAGTGTGAGCGCACGTATTCCTGGCTCTCGCGCGCCGCGCTTGACATGGCGGCGGCTCTGTTGCTCCAACCATTTTAACGAGGAGAGCGTCACCGATATGGCAATCATCAGGGGCGAGCAGATAATCGCGCGCTGCTTTAAAAACGAAAACGTCGACACGATCTTTTTCATGATGGGCGGGCCGACCAGCGGCACTGCCGGGGCGTGTCTCGACCTCGGGATGAAGGGCATCTACGTGCGCCACGAGCAGGCGGCGGCGATGATGGCGCACGCTTACGCGCGCGTCACCGGCAAGCCCGGCGTTTGCATCACGCCGTCGGGCCCCGGCACGGCCAACGCGCTTACGGGGCTCGCCAACGCGTGGGCCGACGCCACGCCGATAATCGCGATTGGCGGTTCGGCGCCGATGCGTGCGACCACGCTCGACGCCTTCCAGGAGATGGACCAGGTCGCGATCATGAAGCCGGTGGTGAAGGCGGCCTACCGGGTCGACATGGCGAGCCGCATCCCCGAGTACATCAGCGTCGCATTTCGTGAGGCGCTCGACGCCAAGAAGGGCCCCGTCTACCTCGACCTGCCCGGAGACATTCTCAACCACAAGGTCGACGACGAAAAACTCCTGTTCCCCGCCAACTACCGCGTCGAGAGCCGGCCGGCCGGCGACCCGGTGCAGGTCGAACGCGCGATCGAGTTGCTCGCCGCGGCCCAGCGTCCGATCGTCGTCACCGGCAGCGGCGTGCTGTGGTCGGGCGCATCCGCCGAACTGCGCGATTTCATCGACAGCACCGGACTGCCGTTTTACACCACGCCGCAGGGCCGCGGCGTGATTGCCGAAGATCATCCGCGCTCGTTTCCGGGCGCACGCTCGATGGCGTTTCGCGAGGCCGACGTGGTGCTGGTGGTGGGCGCGCGGGCGAACTCGATGCTCTCGTTTCTGCGCGCGCCGCGCTTTTCGCCCGACGCCCGCTTCATCAGCGTCAACCTCGACGGGCGCGAGATCGGCCACAACCGCGGGGTCGAGGTCGGGATCATCGGCGACGCCAGGCTGGTGCTGCGTCAGTTGACCGAGGAGGCCGACGGGCGCTTCGAGGCGCATCGCGAGAGCACCTGGGTCGCGCAGCTCAGCGCCAAGCATCGCTCCAACCAGGAGCGCTCGGCGCCGCTGCTCCATTCCGACGCCGTGCCGATCCATCCGCTGCGCCTGTGCCGGGAGGTGCGCGACGTGATCTCGCGCGACACCATCCTGATCGTCGACGGCCACGAGATTTTGAACTTCGCGCGCCAGTCGATTCCGATCTACCAGGCTGGATGCAGCCTCAACGCGGGTCCGCACGGATGCATGGGCGTCGGCGTCCCGTTCGGCATCGGCGCCAAGGTCGCGAAGCCCGCAGCGCCGGTGCTGGTGCTCTCAGGCGACGGCGCTTTTGGATGGAACGGGATGGAGATGGACACGGCGATTCGCCATCAGCTTCCGATCGTGGTGGTGATGTCGAACAACGCCGGCTTCACTTCGCGCAAGACCGGCGGCACGGTCGGCCGCGAGCTGGGATGGCAGCGCTACGACAAGATGGTCGAGGCGCTCGGCGGCTACGGCGAGTTCGTCGAGAAGGCCGACGGCATCCGTGGCGCGATCGAGCGCGCGTTCAAGAGCGGCAAGCCCGCGCTGGTCAACGTATGCACCGATCCGGAGGCGCAGGCGACCACGGACATGGGCTTCGCGGGATACTGAGGGTGCCCTCGCCCGCTTCGCCCAGGATATCGATAAATACAAAAAATCGTTTCGCGTAGATCCTTCACTACGGCGACTTTTGTTTCAGGATGACAGAAAAAAAAGCTCCCTTGCCGTCATCGTGAGCGTCAGCGAAGGATCTATGCGAAGCGATAGATCTTCTTTGCCGCATTTATCGACACCCTCTCGTTTGCGTGAGCGGGCATAAATAGCGACGGATGGTAAAAAACCCGACGGCGGTCGCTCATCGACCGCCGGTGCGGCGGGCGACTTCCAGCACGCGGCGCGCGCGCGTCAGATGCGGCACGTCGACCATCTCGCCGCGGAAGGTGAACGCCATCCGCCCGGCCTTGCTGTTTTCCTCGAAGGCCGCGAGCAGTTCCTCGGCGTCCGCGATCTCCTGTTTCGAGGGCGAAAAAACCTCGTTGACGATCTCGATCTGACTTGGATGGATCGTGATCTTGCCGGTGAAGCCCATCCACGCTCCCTCGATACAATCGCGGCGGCATCCCTCGGGGTCCTTGATGTTGACGAAGACCGTGTCGATCGGCTGGACCTCGGCCGCGGTGGCGGCGAGCAGCGTCATGATCCGCGCATAGCGGAAGACTTCGAGGAACTCGCCGCGATCGTCGCGATTGCGCCGCGCGCCAATCGCCGCCGAAAGATCCTCGGCGCCCCACGACATGCTGTCGACGCGCGGATGCAGGCCGAGGTCCTTGATGTTGAGCAAGCCCTGCGGCGTTTCGGTCGCGAGCAGCAGCAACTTGACGCTGCGCCCGGGGTAGCCGTATTGCTTCTCGAGCCCGCTCAAGATCGAATCGACCTTTTCCACGTCGGCGAAGCTCCGCACCTTGGGAACCATGTAGGAATCCGGCCGCCCGGCCATCGTGGCCTCGAGGTCGGCGACTCCCCACGGCGTGTCCAGCGGATTCATCCGCACCATCCGCTCGCGGCCCTTGAAGTCGACTTTTTGCAGCCACTCGGTGACCGTCTTGCGCGCGGCGGCCTTGTTGTCGGGTGTGACCGAGTCCTCGAGGTCGAGCACCAGCGCGTCGGCCGGCAGATCGATCGACTTGGCCAGCATCTTGTCATTGGCGCCGGGCACGAAATGCACGGCGCGGCGCAGCGTCTCCATAGTCGGCTACTCCAATCGTCTACTTGTTGGGCTTGCGCAGCATCATCGCCGCCCGCTTGCAGCGCATGACGGTCTCATCACGCTGGTTGCGCGCGCGATGCTCGAGGATCACGATGCCCCAGTTGGGATGCGACTTCGACGGCCGCACCTCCAACACTTCGCTCTCGGCGTAGAGCGTGTCGCCGATAAATACGGGCTTGGGAAATTCGACCTTCTCGAAGCCCAGGTTGCCGACCGTGGTGCCGAGCGTGAGGTCGCCAACCGAAAGGCCGACCGTCACACCGAGGGTGAAGATCGAGTTGACCAGGATTTGCCCGAACTCGGCTTTTTTGCCGAACTCGGCGTCCAGATGCAGCGGCTGCACGTTCATCGTGAGCGTCGTGATCAGCAGGTTGTCGGTCTCGGTGACCGTGCGGCCGGGCTGATGCTTAAAGGTCTCGCCAACTTTGAACTCTTCGAAATACTTGCCCATCGTGATCGCTCCCAACGCAATGTGCGCGAAAATTTTGGCCTGCGCCGCGAGGCGCAGGCGCTCCGAATCATAGTCCAGGCGCACGCGTGCAACCAGCCGTGCGCCAAGCTCCGGGCCGGGTATTGAGCGCGGCCAAATAGCGGTTCCAATGCGTTTCGAGCAGCGACAAAATCTCTAGAAAACGAAGACCGCCTCCAGCGATTCCTCGCCAAACCAACCAATCTCCGTCAGGTAGTCGCGAGCCAGGTTTTTCGCAACCTCATCAGTCAGTTTGACTCCTGGAAGATTGCTGCGAACCGCAACAAAAACCGTCTCGAGGTCCTGGTGAAAGCCCACCAAGCGATCATCCGAAGTAACATCGCATGGCTTAGCCTCTCGTCGGTCGTGCGCATCATCCATTTGAAAGGACACGCGCTGGATGGCCTCTTCACGGGTCATTGTGCATCTCCTGACCGTCACACGCGCCGGGGCGGACGGCGCGCGCGAGCGGCAGCGCGCTTGGGCGGCTGTTTCTTAAGCTCCGGAATATCGGCGTAGAAATCCAGCGCCTCGGGGTTTGCCGCCGCCTCGCGGTTGTCGACCGCAACGCCGTGGATCAGGTTGCGCACGGCCAACTCCATCAGCTTGCCGTTGCGCGTGCGCGGGATGTCGGGAACCTGGATCACCTTGGCCGGGACGTGGCGAGGCGTGAGGTTGCGGCGAATCGTGTCGCGGATTTTGTCGCGCAATGCTTGATCTAGTTCGAGCCCGTCCCGCAGCTTCACGAACAACACGATCCGAACGTCGCTGTCCCACTCCTGGCTGACCGCCATGCACTCGGACACTTCGTCGAGCTGCTCGGCCTGGCGATAAATCTCCGCCGTGCCGATCCGCACGCCGCCCGGATTGAGCGTCGCATCCGAGCGCCCGTAGATGATCATCCCGTCGTGCGCGGTCAGCTCGGCCCAGTCGCCGTGACACCACACGCCGGGGAAGCGTTCGAAGTACGCGGAGCGGTATTTCGCGCCGTCAGGATCGTTCCAGAAAAACAGCGGCATCGTGACGAACGGCGCGGTGCATACCAGCTCGCCCTTGGTCTCGCGGACCGGCTCGCCGCGCTCGTTCCACACCTCGACGCGCATCCCCAATCCGCGGCATTGCAGCTCGCCGCGCCATACCGGGGCGATCGGATTGCCCAGCGCGAAGCACGAGACCAGATCGGTGCCGCCCGAGATCGAGGCCAGGCACATATCCTCTTTCACCGCCTCGTACACGTAGTCGAAACCCTCAGGCGCGAGCGGCGACCCGGTCGAGCACATCGTGCGCATCGCGTCGAGCCGATGCGTCCGCCGGGGCTCGAGTCCCGCCTTGCGGATCGCGTCGATATATTTCGCCGAGGTGCCGAACACCGTCATCCGTTCGGCCTCGGCGTAGTCGAACAGGATTCCGGGATGCGGATGGAACGGCGAGCCGTCGTAGAGCAGCAAGGTCGCGCCCGAGGCGAGCCCCGACACCAGCCAGTTCCACATCATCCAGCCGCAGGTGGTGAAATAGAAAATCCGATCGCCCGGCCGCACGTCGGTATGGAGCTGATGCTCCTTGAGATGCTGCAACAAGACGCCGCCCGCGCCATGCACGATACACTTGGGCACGCCGGTGGTGCCCGAGGAATAGAGGATGTAAAGCGGATGGCCGAACGGCATGCGCGCGAATTCGATTTCGCCGGCCGTGAAGCGGCCGAGAAATTCATCCAGCGTGACGGCGCCGGCCGGCACGCGGAGATCGGATGGCGCGTTGACGTAGGGCACGACCACCATCCGCTCGACGCCTTTTATCCGCGCGCGCAACTCGCCAACTTTGTCCAGCGTGTCGAAGGCCTTGCCGTTGTAAAAATAGCCGTCGGCGACGAACACGACCTTGGGTTCGATCTGCCCAAAGCGATCGACCACGCCCTCGACGCCGAAGTCGGGCGAGCATGACGACCAGATGGCGCCAATCGCCGCCGCGGCAAGCGCGCCGACCACCGCTTCGGGCAAATTGGGCAGATAGCCGGCGACGCGGTCGCCCTCTTTGACGCCGGCGGCGTGCAACGCCTGCACGGTGCGCGAGACCTGCGCGTAAAGCTCGTCGCGGCTGAGGCGGCGGCGCACCTTGTCCTCGCCCCAGAAAACTATCGCATCGTGCGCGTCGCCATCGCCGCGCATCCGCAGACAATTCTCGGCGAAGTTGAGGCGTCCCTCGGGAAACCATCGCGCGCCCGGCATCCGCTCGCCGTCGGCGACGATCGCGCCGCCCTGATCGCCGATCACGCCGCAGAAGTCCCACACGGTGCGCCAGAACAGGTCGCGATTTTCGACCGACCATCGCCAAAGAGCGGCGTAGTCGGAAATCGGCGTCGAATGAGCCGCCGCGACGGCACGCATGAAGGCGGTCATGCGGGCGTCAGCGACCCGCTCGGCGGACGGCTCCCACAGTTTGCGACTCATCGCGGACAACGGGCGCTACACCTTGTCGATTACTTCGGCGCGGAAGCGCTCGAGTTCCGCGCCCTCGAGCGCCTTGATCGGAAGCCCCGCGAGCGTCCGATCGACGCCCAGGTCGGCCATCCGGCGCACGTCGTCGGCGGTGAGCGGCTTGCCGGTGCGCAGGCTGAGCGTGATTTCGATCGGCCGGGTGCGTTCGGCCACGCGCGCGTATTCGCGCAGATGCGCAATCTGCGTGCGCGCCTCGTCCAGACTGTGCGCGATCCCGTACCATCCGTCGCCCAGCCTGACCGTGCGCTTGAGCGCGGCTTCGCTGGTGCCGCCGAAGACGATCGGCGGATGGGGCTGCTGGACGGTCTTGGGCATGAACTTCATCCCCGCGGTCGCAACCGTCTTGCCCTGGTAGATCGGATCGTTCTTGCTCCACAGCTCGATCATCAACTCCAGGTACTCACGGGTGCGCAGGGCACGGTCCTCGAACTTCATCCCGACCGCCTCGAACTCCTCCTTGAGCCATCCGATGCCGACGCCGAAGATGACGCGGCCCTGGCTCAAGTTGTCGAGCGTGGCGATCGCCTTGGCGGTGGTAAAGGCGTTGCGCAGCGGCAGCACGAAAATGCCGGTGGCCAGGCGAATCTTCGTGGTGATAGCGGCGACGTAGGCGAGCACCAGCAGCGGATCCTGAAACGGCGCGTCGGGTGGCACCAGAAACCGGCCGTCGGCCGAGTAGGGATAGGCCGAGTCGTGCTTCACGGGCATGATCAGATGCTCGGCGATCCAGGCCGACTCGAAGCCGAGTTGCTCGGCCTGGCGCACGTCGGTGGCGATCGCTTCGCCGCGCTGCTTGGTGATGAAGGTGCCGAATTTCATGAGCGCATACCTCGCCGCTAATTCATCATCCTGAGTACGTCGCTGAGTACATGGGGGCTAATAAATTCGGTCTAATAGATCGGGCCGAAAGCTGCGCGCGCATGGCGCTCGAGCGGCTCGCGAAAGTCCGGATGAGCGATCGCGATCAGCCGCCGCGCGCGTTCTTCCAGGCTCATGCCGCGCAGATGGGCCGCGCCGTGCTCGGTGACCACGATATCGACGTCGGAGCGCGCCGTGGTTACCACCGGATCGTTCAATGAGGCGACGATGCGGCTGAGCTTGCCGCCACGCGCCGTCGCCGGCAGCGCGATTATCGATTTGCCGCCGCGCGAGCGCCGCGCCGCGCGCACGTAGTCGACCTGGCCGCCCACCGCGCCGATATAAGTTCCTCCGGCGACCTCGGCATTGACCTGGCCGCTTAAGTCGACTTCGATCGCGGAATTGAGCGAGACGAATCCGTCGATTCGCGCCAGCAACTCGACGTTGTGGGTGATGCTGAGCGGCACGAGGCGCAGCGCCGGGTTGCGATGGGCGAAGTCGTACAGCTTGCGCGTGCCCAAAAGCGTCCCGGTTACGCTGACGCCGCGATCGAACGGCTTGGTCTCGTTGGTCACCGCGCCCGACTTAATCAGGTCCACAATGGCGTCGCTGACCATCCCCGAGTGCAGCCCGAGCCGGCGATGGCCGTGCAGGGCGTCCAGGATCGCGCTCGGCATCGCGCCGATTCCCATCTGGATCACCGCGCCGTCGGGCACCAGGCCCGCAACCTGCCGGGCGATCTCTTTATCGACCTCGCTCGGCACCCGCGTGGATTGCTCCAACGGCGGACGCGAGCTCCGCACGATGTAATCGACCCGCTTCATGTCGAGCGGCTCATCCGCGTAGGTCCACGGCAGGCGATCGTTGACCTGGGCAATCACCACGCGCGCGCGGCGCATCGCGATCTTCAGATAATCGTTCACCAGCCCCATGCTGTATTCGCCGCCACTTTCGGCAGGCGGGCTAAGATGAAGCATCAGCACGTCGCATTTCAGGATGCCGCTGTCGAACAACGACTCGACGTCGGATAGCTGGCAGGGAATCAGGCGCAGTACGCCGGCGTCGACCAGGCGGCGGCGCGTCCCGATGGCGCTCATGCCGAGAAAGGTCAGGCAATCGGCGTGTTGCGGCGCAAGCGTCTCCGAATATCCGGGGCCGAGAAAAAGCGTGATTGGACCGATCGCGTGGCGCTGCGCGACCAGCGTCTCCGACAGCGTCAGCGGCTCGGCCGCCCCCTGCGCCCAGACCACCGTATCGCCCGGCCGGATGTAGCGCGCAAGCTCAAGCTCTTCCGCTCGCAGTTCAATGGTCATCGTAAACGGCGGCACAACGGCGGCTGGACAAGTTCCAGAACAAGCGGCTCCTGCACAAAGCTCTCCTGCACCAACGTTTCCTGGACGAAGGGCATGTATCGGATGTGCTGGCTCGGCTGACGCCGCTAATCGGCGGGCAGATTCGCGGCCCGCCTGCGAGGGCCGGGCACGCGCCGCGGCCGGGCGGAAATCGCCCGCGGCGCTATCCGCAGCGGACGCGTCTGCCGTTCAACGCGTGTTCCGGGCGTCGGCGGAGGCGGCGCGGGCGGCGGATCCAGCCGCGCGTCGTCCTGCATCAGCAGAAAGAAAAACATGTTGGCGATGACGATCTTGGTCAGCCCGATGACCGACACCAGCGCCGCCACCAGCACCCACTTCGAGCAGTCGCCGCCGAGCCATCCAGTCTTCACTCCGACGACCAACGTCGCAACGGCCGCCACGATTATGACGCCCATCCCGATCGACGCCGGCACCATCGATTTGCGCCAGAACGCCTCGGCCGAGTACTTGTTGGCCGCGGCGTCTAGCGGCCGCCGGCGCTGAAGCGGAATGACGATAGCCACGTTCTTCCCTGTCGATGTTTTATGCTCCACTCGGGGCCGGGGTGCAAGCGGCCCGACCGGATTCCATCGCCTCACAGCTTCGGCTCTTACCCGGCTCGGCGCCCAGTCTTGCCTTACCCAGCTCGTTGTCCAGGTCGAAAGCCTTTGCCTCATGGCGCAATAAAGTCTAGACAGGATGCGGTAGCGGTGCGGCCCGGCACTCGCGCGTGCGTGCGCGAATCGTAGGCCCGCGACATGGAATTTCGTGACGGAGGACAGGCGATGAAGTTCGGCGTGATGTACGACTTTCGCAATCCAAAGCAGTGGCGGCGTCCCAATACGGAGCTGTACGCCGCGATGCTCGATCAGGCCGCGATGCTCGACGAACTCGGCTACGACAACGTCTGGCTGACCGAGCATCATTTCGTCGACGACGGCTACAACCCTGCGGTGCTGCCGACCGCCGCCGCAATCGCCGCGCGCACCAAGAAAATCCGCATCGGCACCTTCGTGCTGCTGCTGCCGTTTCATAACCCCGTGCGCGTCGCCGAAGACGCCACCTGCGTCGATATCCTGTCCAATGGGCGCTTCGACCTCGGCGTCGGACAGGGCTACCGGGCCGAGGAGTTCGCGGCGTTCAAGCTTCCGCGTCCCGAGCGTTCGGCGCGCCTGGCCGAAGGCGTCGAACTCATCCGGCGGTTGTGGACCGAGGAGCGGGTCACCTTCGACGGGAAGTTCAATCATGTCGAGGCGATGGAGTTATACCCCAAGCCGGTGCAGCAGCCCCATATACCGATCTGGATTGGCGCTCGGACCGACAAGGCCGCCCGCCGCGCCGCCCGCCTGGGCCATCATCTGCTAGCCACGATCGGGCCCGACCCCGCGATCCCGTACCGCGACGAACTGAAGTTGCTCGGGCGCGACCCGGCGAAATTTTCGATCGCGCAGTTGCGGGTCGTGTACGTCGCCGAATCGGCCGACCGCGCCTGGCACGACGTGCAGGACCATCTGAACTACATGATGGGCGAGTACGCGCAGTGGCTGGGCGAGGCCAACGACGTCGCCGGCGACAAGGCGGTATGGGAGCTTAACCGCCCCGAAGATTTGCGCACCTCGCCGTATGCCGAGCACATGATGGTCGGGACGCCGGCGGAGGTGATCGCGAAGTTCAAGGCTTTCAGCCGCCAGTACGCCTGCACGCATTTCATCATGGCGACGCCGCTGCCCGGAATGGATCCGGCCAAGTCGCGCCGATCGCTGGAAATGTTCGCGAGCGAAGTCCGGCCGCATCTGGCGGGCCTCTGATCGCGTGCCGCATATAGGAACCGCTTCGCTTCAACTTCAACTGTGACCAGGTACGCGCGAGGTACAGGATGGATTTCGGCTGTGTCTTTTTCGCAAACCCCGAGGCCTACAAGGACGCCGCGCTGGCCGAGAAAATGGGCTTCACGCACGGCTGGCTTTACGACTCGCAGATGCTCGGCAGCGACGTTTACGCGGCGCTCGCCCTGTGCGCGGTCAATACGCGCCGGCTCATCATCGGGCCGGGCGTGACCAATCCGCTCTCGCGGATCGCGCCGGTCACCGCCTGCGCGATGGCGACGATCAACGCGCTCGCGCCCGGCCGCGTGGTGCTCGGAATCGGCACCGGCAACACGGCCCGGCGCACGCTCGGGATGCCCGCCGCGCGGGTCGATCAGATGCGCGAGCATATCGAGATCTGTCGCGGCCTGTTGGGCGGCCAGACCGTGCCCTACCATGAAGGCGAGCGGCACCGGATGATCAAATTTCTCAATCCCGGCGGCGGCTATATCAACATCCGCAAGAAGGTGCCGATTTACGTCGCCGCCAGCGGCACGCGCAGCCTGGAAATGGCGGGCGAAATCGCCGACGGCGTGATCCTGTTCGGCGCCGTGGGGCCGAGCCTGATAAACTTCGTGATGGACCGCGTACGCGCGGGCGCCGAGCGCGCAGGACGCAAGCCGTCGAGCATCTACACGCTCTGCATGACCGCCTTTCATCTGACGCGACCGGGTCAGAAACTGGAATCCACGCAGGTGCGGCGTGCCGTGGGACCGTTTGTCGCCTCGTCGTCAAACATTTTCGCGCTGGCCGCCCCCGACAAGAGCGATCTGCCCCCGGACCTGCGCGACGACATCACCAAGTTTGCCGCCGCCTACAAGGTCGAGAACGAGCCCGCCGAAACCCGTCACCTCAAGCTCTATTCGGGCTACTTGCGCGGCTTTCGCAAGGAACACGAGGCGCTGGTGACGGAGCGGATGATTCGTGCGACGACGCTTACCGGAACGCGCGAGGAGATCGTCGACTCGATTCGGGCGATGAAGAAAGCGGGCATTCGCCAGGTCGCGATCCAGCCGATCGTGGACAATCGCACCACGCTGCAGACCTTCTCGCGCGAGATCATCAAGGCGATGCGCTAGGCACGATATCGGCGAAAAGCGGTCAGCGTAGCGCTGGGCGGCTGAGCACGCTGCGCGCCGAGATTCGCAAGTCCGGAGATCCGAAGACGGACCTTCGTGCGTCCGTCATGCTTTTGTCCCCCGCAGTGGCAAAAATCTGTCTCTGCGGCGAGTCACTCGCGCTGCTGCGCCCAATAAAACCGCTGATGAATTGGTTTTCCCGCCTTGGGAGTTCAGACCTGACCCCGGTCTGAAAGTTGCTCCTGCTGAAGACGGAGCGAAATCTCCGTATGGCACATCGAATACTGATCGTAGAGGACAATCCGGTTGACCAGCGTCTGTTCGAGCAGGCTCTGAGCGATCCCACGCGCGAAATCGAAATCTGCAGCGACGGGCGTGAGGCGCTGGCCGCTTTCGAGCGCCGCGCCGCCGACGTCGTGGTATCGGACATCCTGATGCCCAACATGGAGGGCCTCGAGCTGCTTAACGAGCTCCATCGCCGCGTACCCGGCCTGCCGGTCATCCTGGTCACCCGCTTCGGCAGCATCCCGGCTGCGGTGGCGGCGATGCACGCCGGCGCGTTTGACTACGTGACCAAGCCGGTGGAGGTCTTCGAATTGCAGACGCGGGTCAAGCGCGCGCTCGAGATCGACCAGCTTCAGCACGAGAACGACACTCTGCGCCGGGAGCTTTCCGGGCGCTTCGGCCCCGACTCGGTGGTCGCCGAAAGCATCGAGAGCCGCAAGCTGATGGAACTGGTGCGGCGTATCGCGGCCAGCCACTCCACGGTGCTGATCCAGGGCGAGAGCGGCACGGGCAAGGAGCTGGTCGCGCGGCTGGTCCATTATTGGAGCGACCGGGTCGGGCGTCCCTTTGTCGCGGTCAACTGCAAAGCCTTTGCCGAGAGCGTGCTCGAAAGCGAACTGTTCGGCCACGAGAAAGGCGCCTTCACCGGCGCGATCGCGGCGCGTCAGGGATGCTTCGAGCGGGCCTCGGGCGGCACGCTGCTGCTCGACGAGATCGGCGATGTCAGCCCCGAGTTCCAGGCCAAGCTGCTGCGCGTGTTGCAGGAGGGCGAAGTGCTGCGGGTCGGCGGCTCTGAGCCGCGGCGGATCAACGTGCGCGTGGTGGCGGCCACCAACAGCTCGCTCCAGGACAAGGTCGCCGCGGGCCACTTTCGCGAGGATCTCTATTTCCGGCTCAACGTTATTCTTATCCAGCTTCTGCCGCTGCGCGAGCGGCGCGACGATATCCTGGCGCTGGCGCGCAATTTTCTGGCCCGGATGGCGACCGAGGCCGGCCGCCATATGACGCTCGACCCGGAGGCCGCGCAGATGCTGCTCAGGCACTCGTGGCCGGGCAACGTGCGCGAACTCGAAAACGCGATCGAACGGGCCGTAGTGCTCACCCGCTCCGACGTCATCACCACCGCCGACCTGATGCTCGACCGCGTCGGCGGATCGCTGCCGGCCCATCCCGCCAGCGTCGCGCCCGCCGAGACCTCCGCTCTTACGCCGGCGCTGGATGAGGCGGACCTGCGGGCGCGCCGTGCGGAGGCTTTGGAGAAAAGCGGCGATGTCGGCCTCAGCGAGTATCTCGACAAGGCCGCCGGCGAACGAATCGCGCGGGCGCTAGCCAAGGCCAAAGGCAATCGGGCGGAGGCCGCGCGCAGCCTCGGTATCGGCCGTGCGACGCTCTATCGCTTCATGCGGCGGCTGGGTAACGAGTCGATCGGCGAGCAGCGCGGCAATGAACCCAGCGAACAATAACTCGCGCGCAATAGCAGGCGCCGCGCCCGCCCAGGCTACGGTCGGCGAGAATGCCGTCGGCGCAGTTACGGGCGACGTCGCAGGTACGGGCGGCAAAGACACGGTGAGCCTCGCCCGGATCGATCGTTTACGCAACTCGATGCCCGGTAAGGATTCCCTGCTCGACGAGTTGATCGACCTCTTCGTCTGCGACCTGCCCAAGCGCCTGAGCGCGATCGCACAGGCCGTCGAGCGCGCCGACGCACCGGGCAGGATGAACCTGGCGCTGCAAGCCCATGCGCTGCGCGGCAGTGCGGCTATTTTTGGCGCCGGCCGCCTCGACGAGCTATGCGGGAAGCTTGAAGAGATCGGTGCGGGTGGGGCGCTGGCAGAAGCGCCTGCGATGCTCATCGAGCTCGGACGTGAAAGCGCGCAGGTGCGTGAAGCGCTGCTGGGGCTGAAGTCAAAGCCTCTCGCCACGCCAGCCGGGGCGCCGCCAACGGCGCGTCGCTAAAAGGCCTGGCTGATACGGCGATCAAGGCGCAGTACGATCCATCCAACTTGTTTCGCTGCAACCCGAATATCGCGTCGGACCCGTCGCGCTAGAACTCCAGCGGCAGCTCGAGAAAGTTGTGATAGATGAAGTCGCGATGCTCGAGCAGGATGGGTGTGGTGGCGCTCTTAATTGCCGGATCGGTGTTGGTGTATACGCGCCGGAACGCGGGCGACAACGGGCATAAATCGTCGGGCAGCGGATCGTTCATCACCGCGAAGGTCGCCCAATAGATGTCCAGTGCGGTGAGCGCGTCGCCGATGAAGAACCGGCTGCCACGCTTGCGCTGTGATTCGAGCCGGGCGGTGAGCGCGTTGAGAATTCCCACCAGGCGCGCCGGCGCGGCTTCGGCCGCCGCCTTGTCATAGCCGTACTTGTCGGCCAGGTAGCGGAACAGCCGGCGCCCCGTCTCGTCCGGGTTTTCAAGGCCCTGGCGGATGATTAACAGCCGCTTGGTCCATCCGAAACCGTTCTCGCCGCAGATTTCGTTGGCGTAGCCGAACATCAGGATGCGATCCTCGCGGTTGGCCGGAACCAGCGGCGGATTAGGCTGCAGCCGCTCGGCCAGGTAGAGCTGATCGTTCCAGAGGCTGCGCGGCCATTGGTCATTCCAGACCATGACGGGGGCGCTCGCCTGCGCGGTCCATTCGAGCAGCTCGCGATTGGCACCCCCCAGTTCCTGGCTCACCTTGACGTAGGGGAGTTTCTTGACGTGGAGGATGCTCTTGGCCGCCTCGCTCCATGGCCCTGGCACTCCGGGTGTCAACACCAGCCGCATCCCCGTCATCGCACGCGCCCGCGCTACTTCGATATATTCCGCCATGGCGTTACATTCTCCCCTGCATGGATAACGCACCGGCCGATGCCGTCCGCCGGACTTGCCGGCGAGCGGTACAAGGGCCGCGCTCCAGCATCATGCTTGTTTCAGAAAAGAGTCCAAAAAGAAAACCCCCGATAAATAGAAAACTCCGAGAGGGTTATCGCTTTCGAAAGTACAAGGGAATGGCCGGCTCGAAAAAAAAACAACTTGCCTTTTTGCTGCATTTGCAGTTATTGAGCGATCAGGCGCGCGAAACCACCATCGAGGAGACCGAGCCATGAAGCAGATCATCTATGCCATGCAGTTCAAGGGACAGGGTGGCCCGGGCGCATCGCCCAACGTGCTCAAGGCCACGACGAGTTCTCCGAGCTCCACGCTCACGACCGTGGTCGGTCCCGAGGGCGTGCACGGCAGCGTGCAGCCGGCGGCCGGCGGCAAGGCCTCGTTCGAGTCGGAGGTGACCGTCACCGGAGACACCTCATTTGTCGAGGCTGGCACTATCCGCTTCGGCGACGGCAAGCATAGCCTGCGCTTTAGCACGGTGGGAGCGGGGTATCTCGGCGACAGTCCGGAGCCGAAGCTCAAGTCGGGAGCTGTGATGTGGAAGGTCGATGGCGGCGAGGGACAGTTCGCCGGCGCCAGCGGCTACATCACTTCGAATTTCACGATGGACGAAGCGGGCCACGTGATCGACCACCAGTTCGGCGTGATTTACGTCAAATAGAAAGCGCGCCGGCTTGCGTACTCGCCTCCGCAAAGCGCGGGAGGCGCGCTCAGTGTTCGAGCAAGCGCGATAGCGTGCGAGCGGTATAGTCGACCAGCGGGATGACCCGCTCATAGTCCATCCGCACCGGGCCGACGATCGCCACGCTGCCCAGCGGCATCGCGCCGCTCTGGTAGGACGCTGCGACTACGCTGAGGCTCGCCAGGCGCGCGTCGAAGTTCTCCGACCCGATCGACACCGTGAGCCCGCTGTGCGCGACGCTGCGTTCGAGCAGGTCGAGCAGCGCGCTGCGGTCCTCGAGCGCATGAAGCAGTTCGCGGAGCCGATTATGATCGGCGAACTCCGGCTGGTCGGCGACCTTGGCGCTGCCTTCGACATAGACCTCGGCTGAGCCGACGCGCCCGGCCAGTGCGCCGCCGAGCGCCAGTGCGGCGCGCACGAAACGGTCGTAGCGGGCGCGATCTTCGCGTTGCCGCTCCTCGATCCATTCGCGCGCTTCTTCCAGCGTGCGCCCGTGCAGCGCCTCGTTGAGATAGCGCGCCATGCGGTCGAGTTCTTCCTGGCCGTGGTCGCCCTCGGTCTGGACCAGGCGGTTGTGTATTCCGCCGGCGGCGGCGACGAAGATCGCGAGGACTTCGCGCTCGCGCAGACGCACGAAGCTCACGCGCTCGAGCTTGATCGATTCCAGCCGCGGCGCCATCACCAGCGCCGCCTGTCCGGTCAGCAGCGCCAGCAGGCGCGAGGTCTCGCGCATCACCTCGCCCAGCTCGCGCGGCCCGGCCGAATAGCACAGCTCGATTTGCGAGCGGTCCTCGAACCCGATGTGCCGCATCGACATCACGTGGTCGACGTAGTGGCGAAAGGCGCGGTCGGTCGGGACGCGGCCGGCCGAGGTGTGCGGCTGGCGCAGGTAGCCCGCGGTTTCCAGTTCGGCCATCAGGTTGCGCGCCATCGCGGCGCGCACGCCGAGCGGGTACCGCATCGCGATCTGCTGCGAGCCGACCGGCTCGGCCGTGGCGATGAACTCCTGCACCGTGGCCATCAGCACCGAATGCTGGCGGTGGGATAGTTCGCCGGATGCTGCTGGAGTTTCCATCGCGTCAACGACTCGCTTGCCAAGGATCTTTTGTCGAGCGGCCTTGCCGCGCCCCGATCCGATCGCGACACCAACGCTCGCTTAAACAATCTTTGAGCGGGAGGCGCCGCGCCAGGGCCGCGCATTCACAACTTTGCATTTTAACACAGTCGAGGCTCCTGATAGGCTTTATCATTGCGTGCACTTTGAGCGCTGGGGAGTCTCTGCGATGGCGAAAAAGGCGGTCAAACCACGGCGTTTGTATATTCCGGTCGTGCCGGCCGGCGCGTCGTGGATCGAAAGCGACAGCTACGACCGCCGCGCCTGGAGCGATATCGGCCTCGGCGCTCCCGCGGTCGGCGAGCTGGTCGAGGCCGGCCGCCGCCTCGTGCCGCACTTCGACGCGCTGCTCGGCGACCTGTTCTTCGCGCTCTTCAAGTACAACCTGGTCTGGCTCGAGACCGACGCGGTGCGCAAAAGCGCGATCCTCAATCACACCATCCTCGAGCGCCTCGTCGCCTCGCCCGTCTTCGAGGCGCTCAAGAGCCGCACGCTGCTCGAGGAGGACAAGGCCGCCATAGCCGCCCTCGCGCTCGCCGAACAGGCGATCGAGCTGGTGCGCTCCGAGCGCCTGCTCAACCGCCGCGAACTGCTCGACCTCTGGGATCTGCATCACCAGGAAGAAGACCTGGCCGAACGCGCCGACGAACTCAAGGCTACGGCCGAGGCGGCCGCGCAGGCCGACGGCGAAACGCCATCCGACGAGGAGCTCAAGAAAAAGATCGAGAAGCTCAAAGAGGCGGCCGCGCGCGCCGCCCAGGTCTCCGAGGCGCGGCTCAACCAGAAGGCGCGACAGGTGACCGAGCAGATCGGCCACGCCGACCGCGGCGAGCTGCGCCGGATGGAAGCCAAAAGCCTGGGACTGGCGCAGGAGATCGATCGCGTCGCCCAGGACAGCCATGACTTCAGCCTGGAGTTCGGCCAGGGCGGCCGGCTCTCGGCCGGCGAACGGCTGGAGCTGGGGCGTCACCTCGCGCGCAACCGCAAGCTCGGCGAGTTGGCGCGACTGGTCGGTCGCTTCAAGCAAGACGCGCGAGCCTTGCGGCGCAAAACGATGGAGCGCGGCGTGGCCGAGGCCTACGACATCGAGCGCGGCTCCGAGCTGGGGCGGCTGATTCCGGCCGAACTGCTGGCGATGCATCATCCGGGCCTGCGGCGCGACTTCGGGCGCCGCCTGCTGGAGGGTGAGCTGCTCCAGTACCGTCTGCGCGCGGAAGAGCAGAAGGGCAAGGGCCCGATGGTGGTGTGCATCGACGTAAGCTCCTCGATGGAGGGCGACAAGGAGCTGTGGGCCAAGGCGGTGAGCCTGACGTTGATGGATATCGCGCGCCGCCAGCGCCGCCTGTTCCGCGCGGTGCTGTTTTCCTCGGGCCCCGGCAGCCTCAAAGTTCTCGACCTCAACCAGCAGCGTCGCTATCAGCCCGAGTTGGGCAAGGTGATGGAGCTGGCGGAATATTTTCCGGGCGGCGGCACCGATTTTCAGCAGCCGATCGATGCGGCGATGGAGCTTATCGAGCACAAACGGCTGCGCCGCGCCGACATCGTGATCATCACCGATGGCGAGAGCCAGGTCGCGCCCGAATGGCTGGCCGAACTGCGCCGCCGCAAGGAGGCGCTGCAATTTTCGATCTTCGCGGTGCTGGTCGACGTCGGTTCGAGCGAGCTTTCGACGCTGGCCCAGATGAGCGATCGCGTGACCTCGGTCAAGAAACTCAGTGCCGAGGGCACGCGCGAGATCTTCCTGAAGATCTAGCGCGCAAGGGACCGGGCACCACGACCATCAACGGGATCAATAACTTCAGGCAGATTGTCGGGTTCTATGGTTCTATGTCGATTCGAACACCAACACGGACTGCTTTATTGGTACGCCGATTCGCTAACGGGCGGTTGAGTTTGAGCTTGAAAGGCCTTTGGAATTCGAGGCCTTTCCCGGCCTCCCGCTAAGGGCTGGAACCGGAGTCTTCCGGAATCACCGGGGCCGTGGGCTGCACGAAGTCCGGACTTACGTTGCAGCACAGGACGAAGCTGGTTCCGGCGCGCGGCTCCGCTTCATAACCGTCCAGCGAGCCGTCCGATTCGACCCGCACGGCCTCGTAGCTCAAGGTTCCCGAGGCGCGCTGGGCGGTGAAGATGTAGTAGTGGCCGATTTCCAGCGGCTCCGGCGGACCGCTATCGGGCGTCACTTGGGCAAAATACTTGGGCAGCTTGCCGTAGGTGACGGATTTGGTTGCGTACTTTTCGCCCGAGCCCACCACCGGCAGCTTCGAGAACACCCCGGTGTCAGCCCCTATCTCCCATACCGTCACTCCGCCATCGAAGCGGATGATCGACGCGACGTGCTGCGCGTCGAGGTTGCGCGATTCGACCATTTCCGCGCCGTTGAATTTCGACACGCTGAGCGAAGCCAGGTAGTCGCCCTTATGCGCGTAGGTAATCGCGACGGTGGCGCCGGGCGGAGCCGGATTTGCCTCGCTCGAACCACCCTCGGCCGGGGCGCTATCGGCGGGGCTGCCCTGAGGCGGCGCACTTTCAGCCGGACTGCTCTCGGCCGCCGGCGAGGCTTCGGAAGAGGCCTCAGCGGAAGCCTGTGCTGGGGTGCCGGCGTTGCCCGGTTTGCCGCGACTCAGCATCGAGCACGCGCCGAGCGCGAGCGCCGCGCCGATCGCCGTCAGGCGCCATAGCGTACGCCGCATGGCCGCGCTTTCGGATCGCGACCGCATCGTCTGGTCCGGCCTGCCGGCGGGTATCATCGTCTACTGGCTGAACTCGATCGGCTGACCGCAAGCGTAGCCGCCGGCATTGTAGTCATAAACCATCCGGCCACCGTAATCGGCGCCCTTGGCGATAAGCGCCACCACCAGCACCAGCATCGCGAGAAAAGCTCCGCGCCCTCGCGCCGGCATCGGCCGCGCGGCGATCGCCCATAGCGCAAGCGCCGCACTCAGTATCAGCACCGCGATCATTGTCCGCTTGTGGTATGCCAACAGGGCCGTCTTGACCGAAGGCGCGAGCATCACGCCCGGTGCCGCGTAGAGCCCGGTGGCGACGGCCACCACCGCGCCGAGCACGCCGAGAAGCAGCGTCCACAGGCCGCTCCATTGCCACGACTCGCGCCGCGCAAGAAATCCCAGCCAGTACATCAGCGCCGCCGCGAATAACAAGGCGATCGGGAAGTGGACGACCAACGGATGGATGTTCTGCAGATGCTGCGCGCCGGGTAACGAGAACAGTCGCGCCGCCGCCCGGAGCAGATCGGCTAACACCGGATCATTTCACCGAGTCGACGGTCAGAAACTCGACCCCGCCCTTGGAGTATGACTTGCCCGTGACCGTGACTTCCTTCTCCATATTCTTCATCACGTCGTCGGGTAGCGCCTCGTCGTTCTTGGGCGGCAGCAAAATGTACATCTTATCGGTTCCCTTTTCGACCAGACCGACCGGGATGCCCTTCTGTGCGCACTTGAGCGCGCACTGCGCGTGGCCCGCCCCGTGAGCGCCAACTACGTTGTAGCAGAAGGTGTCTTCCAGGCTTCCCGTGACCGACTTTTGCGCGTCAGCCGCCATCGTCAGGCCGCAAATTCCCACTGCCAGCACCGCGCCGAAGCCGGCAAGTCCGGCAATCACCATTTTTCGCATAGCCACCTACTCCGTTGTTGCTTTCTCGCAGTTGTTGCGTCGCTGTTGCTTCCCGGCCGGATTCAAAGCGCGTCGGATTCAGAAGCTATCACCCGTTGCGCTCGCGCCATCATCAGCCGCGCCACCAGAACCGATTCTCCTTTTGTCGTCTATTATTCTCCATGCCTTGCGCGCATCACAAGGGTTGTACTCGCGAGGGCGCAGGACAGCGCGCGCAATTCGGGCCACGCGACAGGGATGGGCGTTGATTCCAAAGCCACGCGAACGCCGTCAGATGAGCTAGCGGCGAGCCGAACGGGCTTCGACTGGCGGAGCGACGGTGCCGAACTCCTCGTTCCATCGCGCGCGCCGGCGTGGACGCACCGGGCCACCGAGCTGCTTCAGATGGCGCTCCAGGACGTCATGCAACTGCTGATCGAGACGTTCGAGGTCGGCCTCTTCCGGAATCCTGGGCCGTTCCTGATCCTCGGAAATGCCACGCCGCCGCCGCCCATAAAGCTCCTGCATCCGCAACTCAGCCTTGGCCAAAAGCGCCTTGTAGCGCTGGTCGAGCCGGCGCAGCGATTCGTTGAGCTCGGCGACCGCGATAAAGCGCCGGCGCAACAGGAACCATTCGAGCACCGTCAGCGCCGCCACGCCAAACAGCAGCAGCGAGACGATGACCGAGCTGTAGAAGGCGGCGCGCCACCACGGCAGTACCCGCACTTCATGGGTCAGCTCGCGGTTGTCGGCGGTGAGCTGCAGCATCTGGGATCGCAGGCTGGTTTGCGTCGCGGTCGAGCTGTCGACGCGCTTCTGCAGATCGCCAATCTGGTCGCTCAGCTTCTGATTTTCGGCAGTGATCTCACGCATCCGCGCCGCGAACGGGTTGGGAATCCGCAGGGTCTGGCCGACCTCCAACGTGGAATCCAGATCGAGCCGATTGGCATGCGCGATGTCCTCAGCCTGAATCCCAAAGGAGGCGGCGATCGAACCGAGCGAATCACCCGATCTCACACTGTAGGAAAACTCGCCGCCGTGGCGGACCGGAGCGGGGGCCGACTCCTCCGGGACGCTGGTCGTAACGGTCGCGGCAGAGCCCGGCGCGGACGCATCATCTTGCGCGTAGCTTTGGGCGTGACCCGGGGACACCGCCAGGCATAGGCCCGACAATGCGAGGGCCGTTATGAATGCGAGGGGGAATCTCATGGTCCTGATGCTGATGCCGCGACGCTACAGTATCTTCATCAGCGTAAATGCAAGCAAGCGGAGATGCAAACCCGAATGTGCGGAGAGACCCGTCGTGGCCAGTTTTATTCAGCCCAGACACGATTTTTCTGCCTGAGCTATCACCCGGTCACGCGCCGGCGCATCACGGCTACAAACTCCTGGTTGCCCGCCGCACCGCGGATAGACGCCTCGACCGCGCCCACCACCTCGAGTCTCAGGCCAGCGCCGAACTCCAGCACTTCGTCAACCGCCCTTCGCCGCTCCGCATCGTCACGCACCACCCCGCCCTTGCCCACCTTGCCCTTGCCTACCTCGAACTGCGGTTTGATGAGCGCGACAATTTCGACCGCCGGCGCGCTCAGCTCGAGCACCGGAGGCAGCACGAGGCGCAGCGAGATAAAGCTCACGTCGATGACCACCAGATCCGGAGCGTAGGGCAGACTGCCGGCCTGGACCAGGCGAATATTGGTGCGGTCGAGCACGGTCACCCGCGGGTCGCGGCGCAGCCGCTCGGCGATTTGTCCGTAACCGACGTCGAGCGCGACTACGTGGGCGGCGCCGCGGCGCAGCAGCACGTCGGTGAAGCCGCCGGTCGAAGCGCCAACGTCCATCGCGCGGCGGCCCGTGGGATCGACCGCGAAATGATCGAGCGCGGCGGCGAGCTTAATCCCACCGCGGCTCGCGTATTCGGGCGCTCCGCCGACCAGCGCGATGGTGCTTCGCTCGTCGACGCTCTGGTCGGCCTTGAGCGCGGGCTGCGAATTGACCCGTACGCGCCCGGCCATGATCAGGCGCTGCGCGCCCTCGCGGCTGGGCGCCAAGCCGCGCCGCGCCATCTCGAGGTCAAGCCGCCGCCGCGCCGCCATCAGCCCCGACGCTCCGCTCAGAACGGGATGTCTTCGTCGTCTTTTTTGTGGCCGTCTTTCTTGGCGTCGTGCTTGGCGTTGTGTTCCTGGTGGCCACCTTCGGCTCTGGCCGCCGCAGGGTCGTAGGGCGTGGTCTTGAGCTCGCCCTGTGCGTTGCGCATCAGCAATTCGACTTTGCGCTCGACCTCGTCGAGCTTCTGGTTGAGCGAGCGGACCAGGCCCACGCCCCGCTCAAAGGCCGTAATCGAGTCCTCCAGCGAGAGCTCGCCGGAGTCGATCTGCGCGACGATTCCCTCGAGGTCCTTGAGCTCGTCTTCGAACTTCCTGCGGGCGGTGGCCATCGCTTAGCCTCAGAGGTAACGCGCGCGCCTCAGGATTGGCGCGCGATGGTGCGGGCGCGCAAGCGCCCGCGGCTTAGCCGCAAATCGAGTTCGTCGCCGACCTCGACTTGCGCGGCGTCAACCACGGCGCGACCGTCGCGCAGGTTTATCGCCACGGCGTATCCACGCTCCAGCACTTTGAGCGGCGAGGTGGAATCCAGGCGCGCCGCCAGCGCCGCGAGCGCGGCGCTCCGGCGCCCCTGGGCGCGTTCCATCGCCGCGCCCAGCCGCACCGCCGCTGCCGCCACGGCGGCGCGCCTGCGCTCGGCCATCGCGCGCGGCGCCGCTTCGCCCAGCCGCGCGGCCATCGCCTCGACGCGCATCCGCATCCGCGCGACGCGCGCGCCCATCGCCTGCGCCAGATGGAGCGCGGCGCGCTCCGCCCCAAGCCGCAGTGCGCGAGCGAGCGCGCCGGGCGGCCCCAGGTGCGCGCCCAGCGCGGCGACGTGGCGGCGCCGATCGCCAAGCCGCGCGGCGAGCGCCGCCGCCAGCCCAGCCGCCGCTTCATCCGCGCGCTGGCGCGCCTGGCGGAGTGCCGCGCGCGGCTCGCGCAAGCGCGCGTTGAGATGGTCCACGCGCCGGCGATGGTCCGACAGCGCGCTTACCACCGCGCCGTTCAGCGTCGCCCCGGTTTCGTCAAGCCGCCGGCGCAGCTCGGCCTTGTCCGGCACCACGAACTGCGCGGCGGCGGTCGGGGTCGGCGCACGCACGTCGGCGACGAAGTCGGCGATGGTGTAGTCGATTTCGTGGCCGACGGCCGAAATCACCGGAATTTGCGAGCGATGGATCGCGCGGGCGACCGTCTCCTCGTTGAAGGCCCACAGATCCTCCAGCGAGCCGCCGCCGCGGCCGACGATCAGCACCTCGGCGCGCGCGTCGGCGTTGAGGTCATCGATCGCTTGCGTGATTTCGGCCGCCGCGCCCGCGCCCTGCACGCGCGCGGGCCGGATGATGAGATGCACATTGGGATAGCGCGCGAGCAGGATGGTCACGATGTCGCGCAGGGCCGCGCCGCCGAGCGCGGTTACGATTCCCACCACCGCGGGCAAAAACGGCAGCGTCCGCTTGCGGCCCTGGTCGAACAACCCCTCGCGTCCCAGCCGCTCCTTGAGCTGCTCGAAGGCGAGCTGCAGCGCGCCGAGCCCGCGCGGCTCCATCTCTTCGGCATAGAATTGGAGCGCGCCGCGAGTTTCATAGAGGCCGACCCGGCCGCGCACCACGACCTGCATCCCGTCACCGACTTTGAAACGCAGCCGCCCCGCCGCCGAGCGGAACATCACGACGCTTACCGCGCTATGGGGATCCTTGAGCGTGAAGTACAGATGGCCCGAGGGAGCGAGGCGGGCGTTGGAGACTTCGCCCGCCACCCAGCACTCGTCGAGATTGGCGTCCAGGGCCTCGCGTACCATCCGCACCAGTTGCGTGACGTTGAGCGCCCGCACCTGGCCGCGAAGCGAGAGTTCGAGCTGGCCGGCCATGCGGCCAACTTACCAGATGAGCGCGGCTATGCGTAAGGCGTTCGCCGACGGAGTGCTGAACGTAATAGCTAGTTGGCAAGGCGCGCGGAGTACCGCGCGAGATCCTTCCAGAGCACTCGCGACTCCGCTCGCGGACTCGCTGCGCTCAGAGTTTGTGAGTTTTTCGGGTGCGGCTCGATTTTTTGTCATCTTGAGCGGAGGCCGCTGCGGCTGAGTCGCAAGACCCCGAGTTTTTTACGGGATCCTTCGACTCGCGCAGTGCTCGCTCAGGATGACCCCAACCGCTGACGAATTCGTTCCGGATGGCGGCAAAGAAGGCGCCCTTTCCGTCATCGTGAGCGGCTATTGCCCGGAGCCGCCCGAACCGGAGTCGTCGGAGCCGCCGGGCGCGGCCGCCGCCGCGGGCACCGCTTGCGGCGGAGCGATGTCGTTGCGCGCGAGCTGGAGCTTGTAGCTGCGCCAGTTGTCCAGCACCTGGATCGCGCGGTCGAGCTGGACGTCGTCCGGCTCCTTGGAAGCGCCTGCGCCCGTGGCCTTGGAATGTTTCGCGGGTCCCGCGGCCGGAGCGCTGCCGCCCTTGCCGGCGGGCGCGTTGGGCGCTTTGAGAACGCCATTGTTCTTGAAGTGATGCAGCAGGTCGCTTTCGCGAATCTCGGTGTCTTCATTGATGGTCGCGCCTTCCTGCTCGAGCGAGGCCAACGTTGTCTTGGGCGGCTCGGAGGTCACGTCGGGTGTGATGCCGACGGCCTGAATCGAGCGGCCGTTGGGCGTGTAGTAGCGCGCCGTGGTCAGACGCAGAGCGGAGTGATCGTCCAGTGGCAAAATAGTCTGCACGGAGCCCTTGCCGAAAGTCTGGGTGCCGACGGTGATCGCGCGACGCTGGTCCTGCAGCGCGCCGGCCACGATTTCGCTCGCGCTCGCGCTACCGCCGTTGACCAGCACCACCATCGGGTAGTCCACGAAGTCCTTCTTGCGATGCGAAAAGTACTTCTGCTGCTGATTCTCCTGGCGGCCCTGGGTATAGACGATAAGCCCGCCGTCGAGGAATTCGTCGCCGACCTGCACCGCCTGGTTCAGCAATCCGCCCGGGTTGTCGCGCAAATCGAGCACCAGCCCCTTGATCTGGCCGTTGTGCTGCGCGCGGAATTTGTCCAGCGCCTTTTGCAAATCGTCGCCGGTGCCTTCTTCAAAGCTGCTGACCCGGACGTAGTCGTAGCCGTGGCGCAGATCCTTGGCCTTGACCGACTTTATCTTGATCACCTCGCGGGTCACGGTCACCGTGAACAGCTCGGGCACTCCCTTGCGATGGATGGTCAGATGAATCTTGCTGCCCTGCGGCCCGCGCATCCGCTTGACCGCGTCGGTCAGCGTCATGCCCTTGGTGAAGTCATCGTTGATCTTGACGATCTGGTCGCCCGCCTTGACCCCGGCCTTGTAGGCGGGAGTGTCTTCGATCGGCGAAACGACGGTCAGGAGATCGTCCTTGACCGTGACTTCGAGACCCAGCCCGCCGAAACTGCCGCGGGTTTCGACCTCGAGGTCACGATAGAGGTCGGGCGTGAGGTAGGCGCTGTGCGGGTCGAGCGAGGCCAGCATCCCGGTTATCGCGCCGTTGATGAGCTGCTTGGTGGTGACCGGCTCGACGTAATTCTTTTGTACGATCGCCAGCACGTTGGCGAAGGTCGCCAGTTCCTTGTACGTGTCGTCGGGCAACGCGTCGGCGCGCCGCACCGCGATCTCCGCGACCAGGACCAGGATCGCGACCGCGCATACACCGGCGAATAAAAAGGGTGAACGATTGCGTTTCATTACTTGCTCGCAGCTAGAACCCGCCACGGTGAGCGCGGGGGTCTATTGTTTAACATATTCTTTGCGCACTCCGGACGCCACAACCCCCCGCCCGCGCCGGACAGTGTCCGCCCTGGGGCACCGCTTCGCTTGGAGCAGGCGCGCATGCTCTCTCATCCCTTGTTGTCCTTGAGCAGTTCCTCGAGCGCGTCGCGAATCGCGGGCTGCGACCAGTCAAACGCCCCCGAGTGATGGGCGACGATGCGGCCCTGGCGATCGATTATGAAAGTCTCGGGAACCCCGCTCACGTTGTAGGCCTCGGCGACCGCGTTTTTCGGATCGAGCAGCACATCGAAGTGGTAGCCGTGCTTCTTGACGTAAGCCATAACCTCCTCGCGACTGCTGGTATCCTGACTTACCGCCAGCATCACGAAACCCTTGTTGCCGTGCAGTTGCTCGTACAGCTTTTCCATCGAAGGCATCTCTTCACGGCACGGCGCGCACCAGGTCGCCCAGATATTGAGGAACACGACCTTGCCGTGCAGGTCGGTCATCGAGACCGAATCGCCCTGCAAATCCGTCAGCTTGAACGGCGCCGCCTTTTTGCCCGCCGCCACCGGTTCGTGCCCGTCAGAGTCCGGAATACCGCTGGTCTCCTCCATCTGTTGCGGCGCCGGCGCGCCCGCGCGCCGAATCTGCGAGAGCGCGACCAACAGCACGCTCACCAGCAGCGCCGCGCCGGCGATTGTCGAGAGCAGTTTAACCCGCGGAGTCATCCTAAGTTCTGCGCTGATTCCACGCCTGCGCCTCTGCTACGCGCCCGCCGCCACTTTCGCTTTGGAACGGTTCTGCGGCGCAGGCTCCTCGCGCGTCCATCCGGAGAACACGCCGCCGGTCAGGTACAGCGCAACGACGCCAGCCACCATCATCCCGAGCGCGATGAGCTGAGCTTCGCTCAACCCCCACAGCACACGCGGATTGATGCGAAGGAACTCGACCATGAAGCGGCATCCCCCCACCAGCACCAGGTAGAGACAGAAGATGCGGCCCTCGGTGCCCGACCGCCGGCGCATCGACCACAGGATGATAAACACCGCCGTGTAGAGAATGGCTTCATAGATGGGCGTCGGATGCACTCTAACGCCGGGGAAAAAGCCCGACACCAGGTTGCCATGAGAGCCCAGCTTGAGCACGGTCTGCGGACCCCAGCCCACGATCGCTTTGGGATAAGCGACCGCCCACGGCAGCGTCGAGGGTGCGCCCCAGTCGCCGTCGCCCGACAGATGGCATCCGATACGGCCGAGCGCCTGTCCAATTGCCAGCGCCGGCCCGCACATGTCGGCCGTCGCGCCGACCGAAACCTTGTAGTGGCGCGCGACGAAGTAGGCCGCCGTCACGCCGCCGATAAAGCCGCCGAACCAGACGAAACCGGAACCCGACCAGATGATCGTAATCGGGTCGGCCATGTACAGGCGCCAGTTGTCGAGCACGTCATACAGGCGCGCGCCGATGAGGCCGCCGAGCGCGCCCCACAGCACGACCGCGGTGGCGTATTCGGGATCGATGCCGCGGCGGGGACAATCGGCGGCGATCACGAGGTCGGCGGCGATAAAGCCGAGCGCCATCATCAGCCCGTAGCTATAGATTGTGAGCGTCAGTGGATGGCCGAACAGATGGACTGGTCCCAGACGCAGCAGGATCGGAATCATTGCACCATCAACTATAGTACGGAGCGAAGCCCGCAGACCAGACACGCTCGCGCCGCGCTTTGCGCAAAACGGGACACCCGTATATATGACGCCGTGATGCGAGCGGTTGTTCAACGCGTGAGCCGGGCCGAAGTCAGCGTCGGCGGCAAGGGTCTCGGCCGCATCGGCGCGGGCTTCGCCGTGCTGCTCGGCGTGGCGCGCGACGATGCCCTGGCCGACGCGGAATTTATCGCCGATCGCATCCTGGGCCTGCGCGTATTCGCCGACGCGGCGGGCAAAATGAACCTGGCGCTCGGCGCGGTCGGCGGCGAGTTGCTGGTGATCTCTCAATTCACGCTGCTCGCCGACACCAGCGGCGGACGGCGCCCGTCATTCATCAAGGCCGCGCCGCCCGAGCTGGCGCGGCCGCTGTACGAGCATTTCATTTCGCTCGCGCGCGCTCGCGGTGTTAAAGTCGAGACCGGCGAGTTCGGCGCCCACATGGAAGTGGCGCTGGTCAATGACGGGCCGGTGACGATTATTCTGGATAGCCGGCTGGACAGCCGGGTGCGTTGAGATGGCACGGGCAGGTTTCTACGCCGTCGAGTCGGGCAAAATCTCGTTTCGCCGCGACGGCAACTGGTACAGCGACGACGAGCGGATCGACAATCCGCGTATCGCGCTGCTTTTCAGCCGCAGTATCCGGCAAAATCCCGACGGCAGCTTCTACCTCCAGGTCGCCGAGGAGCGCGCCTCGATTACGGTCGAGGACACGCCCTACGTGGTCAAGGCGATCGAGGGCGACGCGCAAAGCGGCTTTACGATCGTGCTCAACGACGAGGAACGCGAGCCGCTCGACCCGGCCACGCTCGAGGTCGGCACGGACCACGTGCTCTATTGCCGGGTCAAGCGGGGCGCGATGCGCGCGCGCTTTGTGCGCAACGCCTACTACCATCTAAGCTCCGGCTTCGAGGCCGACGAGCGCGGCGGCTTCTCGATTTCGATACGCGGCCGGCGCTATCCGCTTTTGTCCGCGAACACAGCGGCTAAGGACGACTGAGATCGTCAGAGCCTGAGTCGCGGTTGAACATCCCGATCTTCCATATCGTGCTGGTGCGGCCCGAGATTCCGCAGAACACGGGATCGATCGCGCGCCTGGCGGCGGCGACGCATACGCGGCTGCATCTGGTCGGCCCGCTCGGCTTCTCGCTCGCGGACCGTTATCTCAAACGCGCCGGACTCGACTATTGGCCGCTGGTCGATTTGCGAACTTATGCCGGATGGGACGAATTCGCGGCGGCTGGGAATCGGCATGAGCGTGAGCAGGACGAGCCGACTCCGGCGAGCGACGGACCGCGCCTGAAGTATTTCTCGGCGCGCGCCAGGAAGACTTACCTCGAAGCCGATTACGCGCCAGGCGACTTCCTGGTTTTCGGCAGCGAGACCAAGGGCCTGGGCGAGGAATTTCTGGGTTCGCGGACGGAGGCGACCTACAGGATTCCGATTTTCGAGCCCGGCGTGCGCAGTCTCAACCTGGCCAACGCGGTGTCGATCGTGCTCTACGAAGCGCTCCGCCGGACCGGACGGCTCATCGCGTAACGGCCGGCCCGCTGGGCACGCGGATGCCGGTGTCGACCCAGATGTCGAGCCGGGTCTGCCCACCGGGGCTTATCGCGACGATCGCGGGCAGGTTCCTGGCCGCGCCTGAGAATCCCGCGCCGCGCTCCACCCGGTAATTGCCCGGTGGCAAGGTCACGCGATAAAGTCCGCCGCCATCGGTGCGCACCGTCGCCACCGCGGCGCCTTTTAAGTCAAAGACCTTAAGCTCGGCTCCGGCCACGGGCACAGCGGAAGGCGGAGCGCCGGGCCGACTCACCGGAAACATCGGGCCGCGCGTGATTGCGCCGGTCAGAATGCCGTACGACCCCGCCGGTCCGTTGGACTGGCCGCCACCACGGGTACATCCCGCGAGCGCGAGCACGAGCGCAATTACGAGGCAGCGCAGTCGCGCCCGGGCGAGCATCGGAGTCATCACCTCCATAGACGCTAGCCTATCGCGTCGAGGCCGGCGCTGCCCACGGTTCGCGCCGCAAGTGCGCGCTACGGTTCACCCGGCCCTTTGAACTGATTATGGCCGATAGCCGTGCGATAGGCGGTGGCGGTTTTCGAGGACTCGCCCGCGAACCAGAACGACGCCTGTGTCCCCGGCGTCAGATCGAGCGACGCCGCCGTGTAATCGCCCCAGCGATTGATCTTGTTGGTGTCGAGAATTTCATACGTAGCCAGGCCCTGCTGCAGGAAGAATCCACTGTCGTGCATCGTGCCCAACGCCTCGGTTGCGCGGTCGGTCGCGTAGGCTGACGAGGGAAAGATGTTGTCGTCGGAGTAGTTGAACACCACCAGTACATCGCCCTCGGGGTCGGGTTGGACCTCGGGATAATACGCCGCACCGGTGCCATCTCCCTGGCCGGTGGCGCACGCCCAGCAGACCTCGTTCAGCACGCTTGCGCCGACGATCTGCGGACATTGGTTGGGGAGGCTTGTACATGCCGGATCATTGTCGTTGAGCACCGGCCGTATCTGGAACCACAGGATATGCGCCGCGCTGGCGCCGTTTCCTGTGCCGTTGGTGTCGAGCGCCGCGTAGAGCGACCCCGAGGCATAAATCACCTCGCCCGAGACGCGAGTGTCACCGGTGTCGATGAGACAGGCGAGGGTCGAGCATGTGGGCTGCGGGGCGAGCGGTGGAGAGGAATAGGTGTCCGACGTATTCACCAGCACTTGCGAGACCTCCGGCCCCGGATCAGCCGGGTTGAACGTGAAGGCCGGATTCGATATCGCAAAGACGGCCACGTCCGAGCATCCGGAGGCACATCCGGGTCCGCCGGTGGCGTTGATGTTGTGCGAGGCGACCACGAACTCGGCCCGCGGGTTGTCGGTGCGGTCCATCACGTTGGCCGGCTGGAGCGAGTCCATCACTTCGCCGCTGGGAAGCGTGAAAAAGCTCGGCTCCAGACCAAAAAAGTTGAAACTCGCACCGGCGTACATCGCGCTCTTGTTCAACAGCAGCATGAAAGCGCCATTGAAAATGTCGCCCGTGAACGCGTTGAAGGCGACGTAAATCATCCGGCGATCCTGCCCCAGGGTGGGGAAATCGGCGAGTTGTCCGGTTGTCAGGATCGGGTTCGTGCCGGCGCTCATGTTGAGATGGTAGATGAACCATATGCCCAGCGGATTGGAAGACTGGCTCACCGCCACGTCAAGGACGGCTTCGCGCGCCGCGTTGAGATGCGCGGCCGACACGATATAGCGCTGATTGGCCCAGTCAAAGAGCGCGCGCGGATCGTAGGGCGCGGCCTGCGCCGCCGGGCCCACCAGCATCAGGGAACTCAGGCTCTTGGGAAAGCCCGACCGAACATTGCCGCTCTTATCGAACACGGTCACGCAGCCGTTGATCACCTGCAGCACAAACCTTGGCCCGGCCGCCAGCGCCATATCGGGCGGAATCTCATGCCCGCAGGCCAATCCGAGACCGCCGAAGCCCGTGATCTTCGTCGCCGACGGACCGGTGGCCGGCGGCGGCAATGGACCCGCCGCGATGAGCGGCTGTGGGACGGCGCCCTTGGGCGCCGGAAGCTTGACGGTCGCGGCTTGCGCCTTGAGCAGGGCGTACTGCTGCATCGGGACGCCGTGCAGCCGAGCGCGCGCGGGAGCACGAAGCTCGGCCGCAGCCTCCTGCGGAGTGATTTGCGGCAGGTCGCTCAAGGCCACGCTGTCCGGCGCAGCGAGACTGAGAGCCACCGCCCGCTTCGCGGACTGTTCGGCGCGGGCCGCGCGCGGCGTCAAGACGAAGGCAGCCGCGAACGCGGCCGCTAAAACGCAACCAGCTGGCTTCATCAAAACCTCCAGGAATCGGCGCTTCGAGCGATTACCCTGTAAATCGCCTTACAATCTTGTAAGCGCGTGCCTGAAGGTAATCAACCGGTCATGTCGATTCGTGAAGCAGCCATTGAACCGATTTGAATTCGCTTTAGCCTCATTTTTCACGCGCGCTGGCGCGGCAGGGTTTCAGTTATGTGAATCGGCGGAACGTTGAGTTCCGCCGCGCTACAAACTGAGGGAGTTGATCGCGATGGATGTCGAAGTCTTCACCAAGGATGGATGCAAATCGAGCCGCCGCGTGAAGGAATTTCTCGCGCGCCACGGCATCGGCTTCCTCGAGCGCAACGTCTCGGTCGACGCCGCCGCGCGCGCCGTGCACGCCCAATTGGGCTATCGCGGCGTCCCGGTAATCCGCACCGGCGAGCGCACGGTCTACGGCTTCAGGGAACAGGTCCTGAGCAAGCTGCTGGGAATTTCGTGACCGCGCTCGTTGACACGACCTGAGCAAATCCCCCGATCCCGGTTGGCACACCGTCGATACTCCGGAAGTCGAGCTAACGGCCGCGCGTGCCGCACGTCCCGCATCCGCTGGCGCATCCTCCGCCCGCCGCACCCTTCTCGGGCGGCGGCCCGAAATAATAACCCTCCTGTTCCAGCTCGCCGGCCTTGATCCAGCGCACGGGCTCTCCGATCTCGGCGTCGCAATGCACGCAGCATCTGCGCTCGCGATCGCCGTCATCGAGGGCGACGTGCAGCAGCACGGCGCGCCCGCAGGCGGCGCAATGGGCGGTGGGAAAGGTCGACGCGTTGAGCGACAAATCCTTCATCGCGCAGGCAAATCCTTCATTGCCAAATCGCCAGTTGCCAAATCGCCCGTTATGAAGACGAGCGGCGCATTGTTGGTCCAGCGTCGTGTATAGCAAGCGGCGCGTGTAGTAGTCTAACCTTCCGCCGGCGCCGGATCATCACCGGCAAAATGGAATTCGCGCACTGGAATCAAGCGATCGAATCAACTTGGACTGGTAACATGGACTGGAAGGACCCGTGGCTATGGATTGCGTCGGCAATCGGTATTGCCGGCGGAGTCACGATGTTCCTCCCGTTTGGGCGGGTGCTGAAGTGGCGCGCGCGGATGCTGGATCGGATGGAAGCCGCGCCCAACCGGACCGCGCTGTCGATAGGGATGGAAGCGGGGACCCTGGGATGGGCGGTCGCGGGAGCGATCGTATTCCTGTTTCTGCCCACGATGCTGCTGCCGCACGGAACCGGAATCTTTTACCTGGCCGGCTTCATGGTCGGGATGAGCTACAAGCGGCCGCGCTTCAATCGCCAGATGGAAGCGATCGGGATTGCGCCGCACGCCACCCGCCGCCGCCCGGACAGCGAGGAACCGCGCTAGCGCTTCTGAACTCCTTTGTATTGATGATTCGGTTTCGCCAGTCGGCAGATTGTTCGGTGTCATCCTGAGTGGCGGTTGCAGTTCCGTCATGCCGAGAGTTTGTGATTTTTTCTATCGTTAGCGATTGGGGTCATCCTGAGCGAGCGCTGCGCGAGTTCGAAGGATGACTGAAAAGGCAACGTCGGTCTCCGCTCACGGGCGCACGTACGGCTCGCCCAGCGCGCTCGGCGCATCGGCGTGGCCGCCGAAGCCCGCCAGCACCACCAGCGTCAGCGCGTAGGGCAGTGCGAGGAACACCTGGTACGGCACCGCCGTGCCGAGCGCCTGCAAGCCGAACTGCAGCGCCATCGCCGCGCCGAACAGCACCGAGGCCCCCGCGCATCCCCACGCCTTCCAGCGCCCGAGAATCACCACCGCCAGCGCGACGAAGCCGCGGCCGGCCGACATCCCCTCGACGAAGGTGCCCGCGTAGGCCAGGGTCAGGAACGCGCCGCCCAGACCCGTCAGCACGCCCGCGACCAGCAGCGCCTCCCATCTCAGCCGATACACGCCGAGCCCCAGCGCGTCGGCCGCCTCGGGCCGCTCGCCCGCCGCGCGCAGGCGCAGCCCGTAGCGCGTGCGCGAGATCACGAGCGCGAGCAGCGGCACCATCGCGAACGCCACGTATACCAGCACGTTCTGGTCGAAGAACGCGCGGCCGACGACCGGAATGCGCGCGAGCGGTCCCAGAGCCACCGCGCCGAACTGTCGCACCACGAAGGCGCTGCCGGTCACGCCGAACATCTGGCGGTAGAAAACGCCGGTCAGCCCGAGCGCGAGGATATCCAGCGCGGTGCCGGCTACGACCTGGTTCACCGCCAGGTTGACGACCAACAGCGCCAGCAGCGCGTTGAGCGCGACGGCCGCGGCGACCCCCGCCAGCAATCCGAGCGCGAGGCTGCCGCTGAAATAGGCCGCCGCCAGCGCGAAGAACGCCCCGGCCAGCATCGAGCCCTCGATGCCGACATTGATCACGCCGCTTTGCTCGACCAGCAATTCGCCTAGCGCCGCGAGCAGAATCGGCGTCGCCATCGCGACCGTCGACGCCAGGAACGCCTCAAGCATCGCCGCCGCCCCCGGCCGGCGCATCGGCCTCAGGAGCCGACGAGCGCGCCGCGGCGCCGCCGCCGAGCCATGGCGTATCGCTCAGTCGCGCCCACGCCCGGGTGTCGAAGGCGAGCAGCACCAGGATCACTATCCCCTGGATCACCTGCACCAGCACCGGCGATACGCCCTGGCCGCGCTGCATCGCCTGCGATCCGTTGTCGAGTGCGCCGAACAGCAGCGCCGTCAGCATCACCCCAAGCGGGTTGAGTCGCGCAACCAGCGCCACCGCGATCGCCTCGTAGCCCCATCCGGGCGAGAAGCTCTCGTACAGCCGATGCGTGATCGCCGAAACCTGGACCGCGCCGCCCAGGCCGGCCAGCGCCCCGCTCAGCGCCATCGTCATCATACCCAGCCGCGCGACCGGGATGCCGAAAAACGCCGCGACGCGCCGATTGCGGCCCATCGCGCGCAACTCGAAGCCGCTGCGGCTATGGAAGAGCCAGAGCCACGACGCCAGCGCCAGCGCCACCGCAAAAATCATCCCGGCGTTGAGCCGGCTCGGCGGCGCGAACACCCATAGCTCGGCGGCGCGTGCGATGGGCGCGCTCTTGGGATAGGAACGTGAGGGCTCGATTAGCGGGCCGTGTACGGCGTAGCTCAGGAGCTGCACGGCGACGAAGTTGAGCATGATGGTGCTGATGACCTCGCTCACCGCGCGCCGCTCGCGCAGCCATCCGCAAATTCCGCTCCACAGCGCGCCGCCCGCCGCGCCGGCCAGCAGCACCAGCGCCACCGCCAGCGGCCGGGGCCATCCGCCAAGCGCGATTCCCAGCGCGCCGGCCGATAGCGCGCCCACCAGCAACTGACCCTCGGCGCCGATATTCCACAGAGCCCCGCGAAAGGCGATCGACACCGCAAGCCCGGTGAAGACCAGCGGCGTGGTCTTGACCAACGTGTCGGTGGCGGCAAGCCAGTTGCCGAACGCGCCCTCCCATAGCGCGGCGAAGACGGCGAGCGGCGAGGCGCCAAGCGCAAACAGGATGAGCGCGATGAGCGCGGCCGAGAGCGCGAGCGCCGCGACAGGCTTGGCGAGCCGGGCGAGCATCACGGCGCGACGTTAGCCGGATCGCGCGGTTTCACCAACCCCGGCGCTCGCGCAGGATGACGTCAGCGGCTAACGATCGAAAAAATCACAAACTCCCAGGATGACTGAAGAGGCAGATTCGCCGAGCCTGCCTTTTCCCCCGCAGGCGGGCATCGCCGGCACACATCAGGCTCTTGCAAAGAGCGCCCCGTCTCCCTTAAAGCATCAGCCAATAGTTGCGCGCGCCTGAGTCTCGAACGCGCGCGCCGGCGCTGCGCCCGCGCTGGATTTGCGCGGCAGCGCGAGCACTTAGGGAGCGCGCACGGGGGAGTCTTGAAGACAGCACGAGTCCTGACCTGGATGGCGGTGGCCGCGCTCGGCGCGGGCGGCCTCGCGTACATCGCACTCGCCCGCGGCGAGGATCGTCCAAGCGCGCTGTGGTTCGTCATTGCCGCGGTCTGTATCTACGCTGTCGGCTACCGCTTCTATTCGGGCTTCATCGCGCGCCGCGTGCTCGAACTCGACGACTCGCATCCTACGCCCGCCGTGCGCCTCAACAACGGGCGCGACTACGTGCCGACGCCGCGCTGGATCACCTTCGGCCATCACTTCGCCGCCATCGCCGGCCCCGGTCCGCTGGTCGGCCCGGTGCTGGCCGCGCAATTCGGCTACCTGCCCTCGACGCTGTGGATCGTAATCGGGGCGGTGCTGGGCGGATGCGTGCAGGATTTCGTAATTCTGGGCTACTCGCTCAAGCGCGACGGCCGCTCGCTGGGCAAGATGGCGCGCGACGAGATAGGCCCGGTCGGCGGCCTGGTGGCGCTCGCCGGCGTCCTGCTCATCATGGTCATCCTGATCGCGGTGCTCGGCCTGGTCGTGATCAACGCGATGAAGCAGAGCACGTGGGCGACCTCGACCGTCGCCGCGACGGTGCCGATCGCGATGCTGGTCGGGGTGTACATGACCTACCTGCGGCCGGGGCGGATCGTCGAGGCCTCGGTGCTCGGCGTCACGCTGATCCTCGCGGCGGTGCTCGGCGGTCGCTACGTCGAGGCGTTCAGTTGGGGACATTACTTCGCGATGGACGCGCCGCATCTGGCCGCCTGGATCATCGGTTACGGCTTCATGGCCTCGGTGCTGCCGATCTGGCTGTTGCTCGCGCCGCGCGACTATCTATCGGCCTTCATCAAAATCGGCACCATCGTCGCGTTGGCTATCGGGATCGTCGCGATGCATCCGCCGACCCTGATGCCGGCGCTGACCCGCTTTACCGACGGCAGCGGGCCGGTGTTCGGCGGCAAGGTCTTTCCCTTCGCCTTCATCACGGTCGCCTGCGGCGCCATTTCCGGTTTCCATGCGCTCATCTCATCGGGCACCACGCCCAAGATGCTCGAACCCGAGGGCGACGCGCGGATGGTGGGTTATGGCTGCATGCTGATGGAATCGTTCGTCGCCGTGATGGCGATGATCGCGGCGATTATCATCAAGCCCGGCATCTACTTCGCGGTCAACGCGCCGGCCGGCGTGGTCGGCACGGGAGTGGCGGCGTGCGAAAAGATTTCCGCCTGGGGCTTTGCCGTGACCGACCGCGAGATGCGCGCGCTCGCCGCGTCGATCGGTGAGCAGACGCTTTACGCGCGCACCGGCGGCGCGCCCTCGCTGGCGGTGGGGATGGCGCACATTTTCGCGCACTCGCTCGGCGGCAGTGCGGTGATTGCGCTCTGGTACCACTTCGCGATCATGTTCGAGGCGCTGTTCATCCTGAGCACGCTCGATGCCGGCACCCGCGTCGCGCGTTTCATGTTCCAGGACCTGCTCGGCCAGTTACATCCGTCGCTCGGCGACACCGGATCGTATCGCAATATCGTGGCAACCTCCGCGCTGATCGTCGCGGCGTGGGGTTATTTTTTGTATTTCGGCACGATCGATCCGCTCGGCGGAATCAATTCGCTATGGCCGCTGTTCGGGATCGCCAACCAGATGCTGGCGACGATCGCGCTATGCGTCGCGACCTCCGCGATGGTCCGGCAGGGCAAAGGGCGCTACGCCTGGGTCACGCTCACGCCGCTTTGCTGGCTGGTCGCGGTCACCATGACGGCGGGGGTGGAAAAGATTTTCAGCGCGGCGCCCAACGTCGGCTTCCTCGCCCACGCGGCTCAACTCGTGGCCGAGCAGGCGCTCCCCACAACGACCGCCGCGCGCGCCGCGACGCTTACGCGGCTGATCTGGAACGATCGCGTCGACACCGCGATGACCTTCATCTTTATCGCGGTCGTGATGGTGATCCTGGCCGACTCGGCGCGCGTGTGGCTGAAGCTCGCACTGGCGGGTCGCGCGGGCGCAGCCACCGAGTCGGCCGCCGCATGATATGGACGTCGCTTCTTGTGTTATTTGTCGGCTGAAATTCACTAAAGCGGCGTCTCGACGCCTTGCGCGATGCTTGGTTATAGATAGGCGGATATTTAATGCCTACTGCCGTGCCAACCGCTGCCGCTGAGGCGTTATCCCACGCGTCCTCGCGGTTTCCCGCAATCAACATAAATTTCGAGATTACCGGACTGCTTTTGGCGCTGATTGCAATCTGCGCGCTGCTGTTCGCGAGGGAGCAAATAAGGCAGATGCAGGCAACCAACAACATGCAGTTGGAAAGTTTGAAAAAGCAGGAATTGCAAATGCGCGCCAACGTACTGTTGGCGCTCGATGAGCGTTGGGAAAGCGCTTCGATGCAAGAAGTTCGCGGAGAGATGGAAGCGCTGATACGTGGCGCGAAAAATGAGGCATTAAGCCGGTGGCCAGGTCAGCGCGAGGTCGACTTGCGGAATAAGAGTGCCGAAATATACGCCGCCACACTCCAGGATTTCAGGGTCAACGATCCCGAGCGCTATATCCGGCTGTTCCGCGCCTGTGGTTTCTTTGAAACGGTCGGGTATGTCGCCAAGACCGGTTACATACCGGTAGACGACGTAGTGAATCTGCTCGGTGTGGCGATCGTGACTGCGGGCATGGTCTTTCAGCCGCACATCACGAAATTGTTAGCAGAAGAAGGTGCTGAAGCGGACCTGTATAGTTGCTTTCTTTGGCTCCTGAGCGAAGCCGAACAGCGACTTAGTCCTTAGGGGGCCTAATGGGCTTCTTCGGCCCTTCGCCAGGATATAGGGGCAGAGACACAAAATTCATGTTAGCACGTGTTCTGCTGATGAACAATCTCCACTTTCTTTCGCTGCTTCCTTGTCATTGTGGACGCCTCGAATTGAAGCGGTTGCATGCTTGCGCCGATGGGAATTTAATTGGAGACTCAGCGGCTGGCCGCGAAGGGGCTGCCCGCCGATGATAGCTGGGTCCTGCGCAAGGGAAGACCGCGAACCCCGCCAGGTCCGGAAGGAAGCAACGGCACCGGTCGCCACCCTGTGCCGCAGGGGTGCCTAGCTATCACTCGACGGGCAGCATGCCGCTTTTTCCGTAATCGCTCGATGGCCGGTAATCCCTGATGGCTCCCGATCCGTCATCGCACCTGGTGCTGGCGCGCAAATGGCGCCCCGAGCGCTTCGCCGAGCTGGTCGGCCAGGAGCACGTCACCCGCACGCTCGGCCAGGCTCTGCAAAGCGGGCGCATCGCGCACGCCTTCCTTTTCACCGGCATCCGCGGCGTCGGCAAGACCACCGCCGCGCGCATCCTGGCCCGCTGCCTCAACTGCGAGAAAGGGCCGACCCCCCAGCCGTGCGGCGAATGCGCGGCCTGTATCGAGATTCGCGAGGGGCGCGCGCTCGACGTGGTCGAGATCGACGGCGCCACCTACCGCAAAATCGACGACGCGCGCGCGATTATCGAGAACCTGAGCTACCGGCCGGCGCGCGACCGCTTCAAAATCTACATCATCGACGAGGCCCATCAGCTAACCGACCAGGCCTTCAACGCGCTGCTGAAAACGCTCGAGGAGCCGCCCGCCCACGTCAAGTTCATCCTGGCGACCACCGAGCCGCAAAAGATGCCCGAGACGATCCTGTCGCGCCTGCAGCGCTACGACTTCCGGCGCATCCCGCTCAACACCACGCTGGCGCGCCTCAAGGAACTGGCGGCGCGCGAAGAGATCGAGGTCGAAGAGGCAGCGCTCCGCCTGCTCGCGCGCGAGGCCGGCGGCAGCATGCGTGACGCCGAACGGATGCTCGAAACCGCGATCGCCGCGCTCGGCCGCAAGATAACCGAGAGCGAAATCGCCGCCTCGCTCGGCGTCGCCGGACGCGGCGCGGTGTTCAAGCTCGCCGAGGCGATTCTCAACCACGACGCGGCGGCGGCGCTCGGCGCCGTCCGCGAACAGCATCGCCGCGGCGCCAACCTTGAATCGCTTGGCCGCGACCTGCTCGAAACTCTGCGCAACCTGGCGGTGGCGAAATTGCCGGCGGGCGATGAGCTCAATCCGCTCGCCGACCTGCCCGACCACGAAGCCGCCGAGCTGCGGCGAATCGCCGAGCGCCCCAGCGGGCGCGACCTGATGCGCCTGTTCAAGCTGATGGCCGACGCGCAGGAGCAGATCGTCCGCTCGCCGTACCCCGATCTGTTGCTGGAGATGATCGTCGTGCGGATGGCGACGCTGGCGCCCGTGATGGACGCCGACGAGCTGCTGCGCGCGCTGGGCGTGGCGGGCGGTACACCG
>Ga0307374_10000031_pt1 | contig 200949 bp, 179 predicted proteins | sample OX3MG_FD_202532 | JGI IMG/M metagenome (GOLD analysis project Ga0307374, IMG submission 202532) | Soil microbial communities from Risofladan, Vaasa, Finland - OX-3 | ecosystem: Environmental > Terrestrial > Soil > Coastal area > Acid sulfate soil | place: Finland: Risofladan, Vaasa...
CGTCGCGTCGGTCGCGTCGGCTGCGCGGCAGCCATCGCCGGCGGCAGCCGTCGCGACGCCGCCTGCGGCGCGACATGCACGATCGCGAGCGGCGACGCGGCCGCCGCCCGGCCGATCCGCAATACGCTTTCGTGGCGCCGTCGAAGCTGGAAGATCGAACATCATAACCGGCCGCGGCAGCCGCCGAAAACAGCGACCCCGGCCGGCCTGGTCGAATCGAGCGGCCGCGGCAGCCGCCGGATTCGTAGGCCCCGGCCGAAAGCAGGGTCCTTCTCCCGCTGTTCGACCGGGGGGGGGGCGATTTTTGACGATCGCGCGCGGCGTAGACCGCGTGCCAAGCGCGCACGTTTTTCCGCATGTTTTGAAATAGGGGGGTATCCCCAGGCCGAAAGACAGCGGACGACAGTCGAGCATTGTCAACTTCTTGACAACTTGACATGCGGACCACACCATCAAGCATGGCGATTGTGACCATCTTGCCCGAGGCGCTGGAGCAATTCGAGGCGTTGCCCAAGCGGATTTATGAACGCGTCGAGGCGCTCATCCTGCGACTCGAAAAGTGGCCGGAAGTGAGCGGCGCCAAGCCGCTCCGGGGCGAACTGGCCGGATGCTACCGGTTGCGGACCGGAGCCTACCGTATCCAGTTTCGAGTGCGTCCGGGCGAGAAGGTCGAGGGACAGCCGCCGGCCGACGACAGGATCACGGTCGAAAAAGTGGGGCACCGCGATGGCTTTTATGAATGACGGTGAAAGCAAGTCAATGAACATCAGCCATGCCAGCGTGCAGACGGTAACGCTCGACGGAAAGCGGTTTGTGATTTTGCCTGAGGAGGATTACCGTCGTCTGTCGGGCGGGCCGCCGCAACCGGAGCTGCCCCCGCCAGACGCGGAAGGGAATTATCCGGCGCGCGAGGCCTTGCGCGTGGTCGCGGCCCGCCGCCTGATTCGGGCGCGCCGCGCTCTAGGTTGGTCGCAAGTGGAGCTGGCCCGCCGCGCCGGCGTGCGGGTGGAGACGCTTAGCCGGCTCGAACACGCGAAACATTCCGCCAGCCAGGCGACCCTCGAAAAGGTCCGCCGAGCGCTTGACGATGGCGAAGCCGATGCCGCCCGCGCCAAGCCGACCGCTGGCAATCGCAAACCACGGAAGTAAACTCACAATCAATCGGGTGGCCGAGCGGGTTCGAAACCGACCGGCCCAACGCGGCACCCCGTCGCGCATGGTTCTGTACCGTCCTTCCATGCCGCGGGGCGCCGGCCCGATTCAAAAGGACGGTACGCATGGTGAACGAGCTCACATTCGACGGACAGCGGTTTCTGAACGCCTGCCACCATGCCGGCTGGGTTGTTATGTCGATGGTCAACGGCCCCGGCCGGTGCGTTCATGACGCTGCGACGCCCGACTGGGGTGCGTACCTCAATGCACTGATCGGTTGGCTGGAGCTCTTCACGGACGCGCAGGAGGGCCACGATCATAACACATCCGACGCCAGAGGAAATTTATGAAGCCGAGGAGCGCGTTCGCATTGCCCGCGTAAAGGCAATCACCGCTCCGCCACTTGCGGTAACCGAGCTGGTAATAGTAAGGATGCTGGGCGATGCCAAAGCAGCGGTCCTCAAGGCTGAGATCAGAGAAAAGCTCGCGGCGTGGCGCGGAGCCGAGCGAGTGAATACCGACCCGCGCACCCTGACCTTGCATCTCCGGCGGTTGATCGATGCCGGGTACCTGAAAAAGCCGAGCCCGCGAACGGGTTACGCGCTCACTCCCGCCGGCCGGTCCTTCTACCAAACGCTGTAAAGCGCAAGAGTGCATCCTTATTTGCACTCTTATTTGCCACTTACGGTTTGCTGTCGTCGCTGCATGATGCGGTGATGGATACCGCACCCGCACTACTCGACCTGCGATCGATGGCCCGCCGGCTGCGCGTCTCGATGCGCTGGCTGCGCGATGAGGCCCGAGCCGGTCGCGTGCCCCACCTGCCCGCCGGCGCGCGACTGCTGTTCGACCCGGCGGCCGTCGAGCAAACCTTAGCAGAGCGCGCCCGCCAGTTCCCGACGACGGAGGCCAACCGTGTCGGCTAACGTTCTGCGCCTCCCGATTGCCCGCGACCAGCCCGAGGCCCTACCGGCCCCCGCGCCGGTCTGGCGTACGATCGCCGAGGGCTACGCTCCGCCGGCCGCGGCGGACCTGGCCGGCCGGATCGATCGCCTCATCGCGCTGTTGGAGCTGCTGGTCGCGCAGACGGCCGAGGCGCCGTCCATCGTACCGCTGGCCGACGACGGCGAGCTGCTCATCGACCAGGCCGAGTTGGCCGAGGTGCTCAAGCTCAGCCTGCGAAGCGTGCGGCGGATGGAGACGGCCGGCGAGCTGCCGCCGTCGGTGCTCAGCGGCCGACGGCGCCTATACCTCAAGAACGAAGTCGAGCGTTGGTTGAAACACGGCCGGCCGCCGCGCCAAGAGTGGGAGGCCCGCGGCCGAAAGTAGCGTCCGCAGGAAGCGGCCGCTGAGGTACTAAGCGGTGGGGCGGCCCAGCATGGAGCGCTGGGCCGCCCCGGTGAAACACTACATAATCATGGCGTCACTCTCGAGCATCGTCCAGGGCATCGACGGCCTGCCCACGACCTGGCACGTCCCGCCGGAGCTGTTGCGCTTTCGAGGCATCCGGCGCGAACCGCTGTTTTGCTACTTGCTCTTGTGGCAGGTCGTCGGCTGCCGCCCCGGCCGGCTGACGGTCGATTATCTCCGCCTTCAATTCACCCTGGCCGCCAGCGAGCGCGCCGTACGGCGTTGGCTCACGAGTCTCGAAGAGGCCGGGCTGATCGACGTGCTCAGCCGCGGGCCGCGACAAGCCGATCTGCGCATCCGCAACTGGCGACAACCACGCGCGGCAAGCGAGGCAGCCGCCGCGTCGGAGGCCCAACTGCCGCTTCCCTTCGCCGAAACGGGGCCGATGGATCCCGGCCCCTCGACGATCCCCATTTGGGACGCGCCCCAGCGTCCGGAACGGAGACCCAATCATGACCGACCCACTGCGGGCTGAGCAGCCCCGCGCCGATCGAGATCCGCTAGCGATCGTGGAAGCTGTCATGGATATATGTCACAGTGACGAACAGGCCGTAACCTGGCTCTGGTCGCTGCGCCGCAACGGCTGGGCAACCGGCGACGTCGACAGCCGAGAGCTGCTCAACTCCATGCAGGCGCCGCGTGAAGAGGGCGGCCGCGGCCTGGCTCGCAGCACGGCCTACAACCATGCCAAGGCCCTTCAGGAGCTCCACGCTTGGGTGCAGCTCGGGGCAGAGACGTGGCGTATCGTCGCGCCGGCTTCCGCGGCGGATGCCGTCCAGAATTCTGGACGCAATCCGCCGTTCGTCCCTATATCCATTGACCATGGATCCAAAGGATCAAGGGTAAGGGAAGGATCTAAGGCCAAGGGTAATACGAGCGCGCCGCTCAAAGGATCCATGGGACGTCCAGAATTCGGGACGGGAACCGCCCCGATCGGCGACGTTGCCGGAGCCGCCAGCAGCCGGCTGACGAACCACGACCCCGGCGACCGCGCGGCCGAGATGGATCGAATCATCCGCCAGACACGCGGGGTGCTGGAGACCTGTGGCGACACCGACACCAGCGAAGTCGTGTACCGCAAGATCGCCGAAATGGTCGTCCAGCATGGAGACGCCGGCCAGCGAGGGCTCGAGGAATCGCTTCGGGCCGTCGCAAACGCCGACAGCTACGTCACAGGCCCACGCGCGATGCTGCTGGGCTGTCTTGGGCGCCGCGGGATGCCTTATCACGCGCGCGATGGGCCCAAGTGACCGTCCCTGAGACGCCGGGCGCGGCGGCTGGCCACACTCCGCCAGCTCGCCGCGGCCCGGTTTTACTGAACCCTGAACCCTTCCATCCTACCATCACCATGCACGACGAACTTTCCGAGTTCATTTCCAGCGTCACCGGTCCCGCTTCACTGCTGGACCTGACGCGCGCCTTCCTGGCTTCGCACGTGCTGCCGCAAGACTATCGCGACGATGCGCTGTTCAAGGCGCTCGAGCAGGACCTGCGCAAATGCATCAATCGCGACCGCTCCAGCGACGGCACCGCGCGGCTGGTCAGTGTGCCGGGCATCGACCCGGAGACCGGCGAAGCGACGCGGGTCTACAAGCAGCTCGACCTGTTCGACCGCGAAGATTATCGCCGCGTGTGGTGGGAGGCGGACGCGCGGGAGGAAAAAGCCCGACAACGTAAGCGATCGCTGGAACGTCATCACGACGGCCGCGCGTGGCCCGATGGCAAACGCTTGCGGGAGGTGATTCACGGCGGCAGTTCGACCAGTGGGGCCGCGTAGGGGCATTTCGTTTCTCCAGTCAAACCGCAAAGGAAAACGTTATGGAAAAGACACAACACGCACTCGTCACAACTGCTTACCACGGCGCGCTCGAGGTCGCGGCATCGTTCGGCGCAGTGTTTCTCCAGCTCGATGTCCCGCCAGAGCTGTGCATCGTCATCGGCACCGAAAAGCCGTTCCCGAAAGGGGACAGGAACGCGCCGCTTGACGTCGAACCGGTCGACGTCGTAATCGAATGCGAGCGTGAAGGCTGGCTGCCCATGCAGTTCAAAGACTTCGCCAACGCCAAGGCCGGCTGTCTCTGGATGCTGCGCGTGCTGCGCAGCCAACTGGAAGAGGAAATCGATCGTCTCGAGAGCTCGACGACTGTTCCATGAATTCGTGACGGCCCAGGAGGAGGCGCGCGGCGAACACCAGGAGGGGTAGCTTGCAAGCCGCCGCCGATACGGTAGCTTGATGATCGCTAACCATCGATCCTTTGCGGTTGGGGCGGATGTTCGGGAGTCGAACCCCGACTCCGCCCCCGCCGCGTGTTCGACAAAGGAGTTCGTCATGCCGCGCTTGCGAAAGCAGCTCTTCCGGCCGAAGATCGTTCACTACGTCGATCGCGACGGCCGCCGCGTCCCCAAGGGCACCAGGGGCGCGATCAAAAAAACCTCCCGCTCGGAAATCGTCTGGGCCCGCTACCGCGACGAATACGGCAACGTGCAGACCGTCTCGCTGGGAGTGACCGACTGGGAATGCGCCCAAAAACTGTTGGCCGATTTGATCGTCAAAGTGCAACGCCGCCGCTCCGGCCTGGGCCATGCCTTCGACGACTTCGCCCTGCTGCCGCTGGGCGAGCACCTGGAAGCATTCCGCCAGCACCTGACGGCCAAGAGCGACACGACGGAATACGTCGAGCTGACCGTCGCCCGTTTGCGGACGGTGTTCGACGGTTGCGACTTCCGCCTGTTGAAAGACATTCAAGAGGGGCGCGTCGCGCATTGGCTGCACGAAGCCCGCACGTACGCGCGGCAGCTCGAGCTGGGCACGCCGCTGACAACCCGCTGCAAAGGCGCGACGGCCAAAAGCTACCGCGACATCGCCCGACACTTCCAGGTGACGGTCAGCGCGGTGGAGAAGTGGAAGCGGGACGGGGCGCCGATCGGCCGCGTCACGCGCAAGCAGCCGCGGGCGAACGACCTGGAAGCGATCCGCCAATGGCGATTGGACCGCGAGACGTCGCAAAGCCGGATGGGCAAGTCGACGTCGAACCATTACGCGGGTGCGCTGCGCTCGTTCGGGCGCTGGCTGGTGCGCGCCCGCCGATCGCTGGAAAACCCGTTCGCCGGCCTGACCGGAGTGAAGGCCGGCGACGACGTCCGGCATGCCCGCCGCCGGCTGAGCCAGGCGGAGTTTGCGCGGCCGATTGAAGCCACGCGCAACCGGCGCCGGAGCGACGGGCGGCCGGCAAGATTCCGCGGACTCGACGGCATCGATCGGGCGATGCTCTATCTGGTGGCGGCCAACACGGGCTTTCGGGCCGGCGAGTTGGCCAGCCTGACGGAAGGCGCGCTCGACCTGACCGCCGAGGTGCCGACGGTCCACGTGGCCGCGTCCTACACCAAAAACAAGGAACCGGCGGACCAGCCGGTGCGCGGGGACCTGGCCGCGGCGATCGCCGGCTGGCTGCCCAACCGCGGGGCGGGCCGCCGGCAGGCCCGTACACGCGACGTCGGGCGGTCCGGCCCGGATGCCGAGACGGCGCCCGACGTCGCGTCCGGACGCAAGCTGTGGCCCGGCAATTGGGCCGAAGAGGCGGCCGACATGTTGCGGCGCGACCTGGCCGCGGCGGGCATCGCCTACCGCGACGACACCGGGCGCGTGTTCGACTTCCACGCCTTGCGGCACCAATTCATCAGCAACCTGGTAGCCGCGGGCGTGCATCCCAAGGTGGCCCAAAAGCTGGCGCGTCATGCCAAGTTCAGCCTGACGATGGACGTCTACACGCACCTTGCGCTCGACGATGCCGCCCCCGCGCTCGATAGCTTGCCGGAGCTGCCCTGGCCGTCGTCGCGCGATGACGAGGCCCAGGTGTTACGAGCGACGGGAACGGACGGAAAACCGTCGCCTTCGTTTGCGCTCTGGCAGGAAAACCGTGGCCGGGAGGGGCCATTTGCGACCACAAAGAACGGCCGTCCCGAAACGACGAAAGCCGTTGCGAGCAACGGCTTTGACGGCGTTTCAGTACAGCGAGGGCGACGGGACTCGAACCCGCAACCACCGGATCGACAGTCCGGTACTCTAACCAATTGAGCTACGCCCCCAAGTTGTTCCCTGGAGCCGCTGTATTATTTCGGCCTGTGCCCGATTCCGCAAGGGGTGGCGGCTCACAAGCCACGAGCCAATATTCCAGCCCGCTTCGGCGGCAAACCGGAATCAACCCGCGATCGGCAAGCTATGATTTCAGAGACGCCGTTCGGACCGACCAAGACAGCCTATGAACACGATCTGGACCCTCCTCAGGGCGGCCACCCATTATGTCACGCACTTCGGCCCTTTCGGGTGGCTGGGGTGCTTTCTGCTGACCTTAGCGGTGGGCGTGGTCTGCCTGCGCGGATTCGGCTCGCGGTCGAATTATTGACCTTATTGGCCGCGTTAGACAATCTCGCGGTCTGCCCGGTTCAGCCGGCCGATGATCCGCCGGGTGGCTTTGGCCACGGCCCGCCAGGCCCGCTTCCAATCGGCGGGCCACGCTCCGGGGTCGCGGCGGTGCAACTCGCCGAGATAGGCGCGCAAGAAACGCAGCCGGTCGGCCCGCGTCACCCAGCAGTGGGCTTCGAGGCTGGTGGCCAGGCGGGCCAGATTGAACGCCCGGAAAAAGGGCGACAGGCGGCGCGGCAGCCGGACGCTGTCGGCGTCGATCAGGTGGCACTCGACCGAGTCGTCGCGCTCGACCAATAGAATGTTGCAGCCTTTCAGGTCGCGGTGCGAAACGTGCCAAGCGTGCATGCGGCCCAACAAACGGCCGAGCGACTCGGCCACCTGGCGGGTGCGTCGTCGTCGTTCGGCCTCGCTTCGCCGCGTCAACTGCCAGGCGTAGACGTGCAGGTTGTTCGCCCCTGCGATCCATTGCGTCGCCAGATAGCCCTCGGCGGGCAGTCCCCGGCGGGGCCGTTCGACCACCGCCAAGGGCCGCGCCGTGGCGATGCCGCGCAGCAGCAGAGCATGGCCGTAATGCCAGGCCTCCAGAGCCGGATTGCGGCGAAAGTAGTGCAGCACGGTCTTCCACCAGTTGCGCGGCCGGACCCGCTTATAGGCCACGCTTACTTCCGCCGTCGCCAGCGGCAGCTCGGCCTGCACCACCACGCTGCGGTGCGAAAGCTTGAAGACTCGGTGCAGGTTGCCGGTCAGCAGTTGCCCAGGGTCTTCGAGCAGCCGCGTGAGCCGCTCGCGAGCAAGATCGCTCACGGCCCACGCGCGCGAGCGGCCGCTGCGGCAGAAGTAGAAATCGCGGTTCGTCTTCAATGCCCGGCGGTCGCGGCTGCGGGCCACGCGGCGGCGGCGGTGCGGGATGGACGCCGCGATCCGCCGGGCAAGCTTGCGTTCCTCGCGTAACTCCGGCCGCTCGGCAACATACGCCCGCCAAAACCGCCACTGGTCGCTCTGCGTGGCCAGGTCGGCGCAAGCCGAGCCGAGCATGGTCAAAGCGGCAACCGTCCGCCGCCGATTCAGCGGACGCGCGAGCCGCACGCCGGGCAAGTCGATCAGGGAAAGTTCGGGCAGGCGGTCGTCGTCCGCCGCGGTGTGGCAGGTATCCAGGCACACCAGCGCGTTGCCCAAGTGCAGATCATTGTGGTCGATGCCTTGGCGATGGGCCGCGGCACAGAGCCGCGCCAGGCTGAGCGTGAGCTTGCGACGCAGTCGGGCGGCGTCGGCGGACGGCAATCGCGGCAAGCAGGCCTGGATGCACTCCTCCAGCGTACAGGAGCCGCCGATGGCACGTGTGACAAGAAAGTTGTCGTAGACCAGAGCACCGCGGCGCGAGTCGATCCAGGCCAGCGGCTCGGCCGTGGGAACCTGCCGGCGAAGCGTTTCACGGGCACGGCGAAACTCGCGGCGCGAAGGACTCGCCCGAAACCAATGCGCCAAGGCCTGCCACCACCGGCGGCAACGATAGTGCTTGACGAAGAAGCTCGTCTGGGCGGCATCGACGCGGTACACCGACCGTTGTGGCCCGTGCTTTACCAGCCGCGCCTGACCGTCGCGCAGCCATTGCTCAAGCCGCAACCCGTCGGGACCGAACAACACCGGCCGCCACGAAGGCAAGACCTCGCCCTCAACGGCGCGGTCGGCGCCACGAGACAACGAAACCGGGGTGGGCAAATCGGGTCCGTCCAACGATCGAGGATCCTTCCTGGGGTGGGCAATGCCGGCCTGACGAGCGTAAGGTGGGGCCAGCGAGCTTGCCAGCGCCGGCCCACCATTTAGGAGCGTCCATCACGGTGGGCCGGCGCTGGCAAGCTCGCTGGCCCCACCTACGGCCGCACTAAAACACGCCGAGGGCAGGGTTGTAGCCCAATTTCTCGGCCTGGTCCAGGTCGGACTGGGCTTCTTCTTCGCGGCCGAGCTTTTCCAGCACCTGGCCGCGATGATGGTACATCACCGACAACTCATGGTCGAGTTGCTGAGCGTAGGCCGCCCGTTCCTCCGCCGGTTTCTGCGGCAACGCGATTCTTTGCCAGTCGAGAGCCAGTTGAATCGCCTCGTCAAGATCGGCCAGCGCCGACTCGAAGTTCTGTTGCAGGAAAAAAATGTAGCCGCGCGTATCGAGGTAGGCGGCCTTCTGCGCCTTGCGTTCCGCCACCAGCACCTTGACGGCGGCCGACCGGCCCTGGCCAAATTGCTCCAACTCCTGGATGTCCTGCTCCGTCATGCTGAGGGCCTGCCGCACGTCGCTCATCGCGTCATCCAATTCAATGCCGGCCAGTGCCCGCGCGTAGGCCCGGTTGTTGCGCGGCATGGCGTCTCCGCCGGGGCTGAGGCTGATGGCCTTCGTCAAATCGTCGATGGCCTCGCGATGCCGCTCGAGCCGCTGATAGGCGATGCTGCGTCCGAGATAGCCGCCCGCGTAGCGCGGAGCAAGCCGCACAAGCTGATCGAAGTCCTCCAAGCTTCCCGTGACGTCGTTGGCTTCCAGTCGGAGCCTCGCGCGGCAATTGTAGACCAGCGGGTCGTTTGGCGCTAGCATCGCCGCACGGTCCGCGTCGGCCAGCGCCCCCTGCACGTCGCCGCGCGCATGTTTCTGTTGGGCCACCGTCAGCGATCGGCGGGCCAGCCAGCCCTTGATGCCGCCGATCAGCGGCAAGTCATTCAGCGGCAATTCATACAGAGAGCCGGCCAGCAGTGCGATAAACGCCAGCATCAGGCCCACGCGGAACACGCGGCGCAATAGGTGCGAAGACCGGCGCGGCGAAACCGGGCCGTCAAACGTCGGCGGAATCGGAAATCCGTGCTCGTCGAGCGGTGGGGTATAGGGTGGCATAGTCGTTCTCTCCTCGGATAATCCCTATCTTAACCTATTCGCGGGCGGCGGGAACGGCAAGTTCCCGCGTGCGGTGCCGGGTGGCGGTCATCAGCACAACCACGGCCAGAACCAGCGATATTGTAACCAGCGCGTGCCGGCGTTCCACGTTGCCCAGTGCCATCGCGGCCAGTCGCGGCACGACAAACAAACTGCCGACGAACGCCGCGCAAAACAACGCGGACGAAACAGCGTCGTCGCCGAGCAACATTTGCCGCGTTTCAACCGGCATCGCCATCACCAGCCACAAGCCCGACAGAAGTTGGAGAACGACGGCCGCGACGCCGATGCGAGCGCCCCAGACCACCGCCTGCAGACACTCGCCGCCCCGACGCATTCCATACCAAACGGCCGCCAGACCGGCCACGGCCAGCGCCGCCAAGAGATGGTGCGACACGCGGGCCAGCACTTCAGCGTCGGCCAGCAGCGTGGTGAACTTCGCGGGATGCCCCCAGGTATCTGGCCGGGTACACAAGACCCCCAGCATGACGAACAGCGGCGGAAAGTGGTAAACAAGGTTGGTCGTGCCCAGCAGCGTCGCAAGCCAGCGGATCCAAAACCGGCTGCGCGGGCCAGACACGTGCCCCGCCAGCGCCAGCGCCAGCACGAAGCAGCCGAGCGAAAAGACCAGCTCGATCGCGCCGTAGGGCCAGTAGCGCGAGGTGGGAAGCTCGCGTGCCGCGGCCAGGTAGGCGTCGGGAAAAAGCCGCCCGATCAAAACCACGGCCAGGCCGCCCGCCGCCGTGGCCACAAGCAGGCCGCCCACGGCCAGACGCAAATAGTACCGGTCGAGACGGGCCGCCAACTCGTCGGCAGCGGCCCGCCATTGCAGCCAAAGTCCGATGGCCGGCCCCATCAAGGCCAGATAGACGGCCAGCAAGTGTACCGTCACGACGACCGTCAAAGCCACGAACATCAACCTTCGCCCCGCATCCGCTGACGATAGTATTTCAGCCCCGGAAAGAAAAACGACAGGCCCGACACGACGCCGAACAGCGTGATGCTGCCCGGAATGTCGGTCCGGTCCATCCAGGCCATCACCAGGGCGGTCGCGAACAAGGCCGCGGCTTGCAGATAAAACGCCCCGGTGAGAATGCCCGCCTTCGAGATGAAGACCACTCCACTCACCACGGCCAGCAGCGGCGAGAGCGTGAGCACGGGCAGCCGCAGCAAGTTCTCGACCAGAAACAGCACCGAGATGCTGATCACGCTGCCGGCCCAGATATGAGCGATCTGGCGTTCCACAAACGTCACGGGACCGGTGCGTCGCCGCAGGGCCCAGAAGATGCCCGCCCAGGTGCCCAGTCCGGCGGTCCAGAGCGCCAGGTAGGGACCGGTCGAGGTGATGCCTTGCCATTGGAAGGCGTTGGTGACAAGGCAAATCACGAACAGGGCCAGGCTGTGCCACATCCAGAGCAGGCCCCAATTCTCCAGCACGGTGGCGTGGTGCGTCTCGCGGAACCAACGTGCCACCACCTGCGTGAAGCGGCCGGTGCGTGCCGAGATCGGTTCGTCGTGCAGATAGGCGGCCAGGTCGTCGGCCAATGCCTGGGCGGTGGGGTAGCGCAACAGCGGCGGCTTCTGCAAGCACTTCAGGGCGATCATCTCCAGGTCGCGGTCGGCCTTGGGGTTCAACAGCCGCGGCGGCAGCGGATCTTGTTCGAGCACCAGCAACACGGTGTCGACCGGCGTGGCCGCCTGAAAGGGAGGCCGGCCCGTGAGCATCTGGTAGAGGACCGTGCCCAGGCTGTAGACGTCGCTGGCGGGGCCGAGTTGCCCGCGGTTGCCGGCGGCCTGTTCGGGCGCCATGTAGCTGGGCGTGCCGAGGACCGCGCCGGAGCGCGTCAGCTCGTGGTTGCCCGTCACCTGTTTTGCCAGTCCAAAATCGCTCACGTGCGAGCGGCCCTCGCCGTCGATCAAGATGTTCGAGGGCTTCAGATCGCGGTGCAGCACGCCGTTCTGATGGGCGAACTCGATGGCCTGGCAAACGGTGAGCAGCAGGGCGGCGGCCTCGCGCGCGGTCGTGGGACCTTCGGCCAACCGCCGCGCCAGCGTCGTGCCTTCGATGTATTTCATCACAAAGTAGGGCTGGCCGTCGCAGTCGCCCACTTCATAGACGGGCACGATGTGCGGGTGCTCCAGCCTGGCCGCGGCGGCGGCCTCCGAGCGAAAGCGGGCCACCTCGGCCGGCGACGCCAGCTCGCCCCGCAGGATCATCTTCACCGCCACCGTTCGGCCCAGGCTGACCTGCCGCGCCTTGTAGACCACACCCATGCCCCCGCGCCCCAGCTCTTCGAGCAGCTCGAAATCGCCGAAGCGGCGCGGCAAATCGCCGGGCACGAGCGTGGCTTCCGGCAGCCAGTCGGCCGTCGGGCCGCTCGATTCACTCAGGCCAATCGCCACGCCTTCGGCCACCCGCACGGCGGCCCATAGCTCTCGCAGCTCGGCCGACAGTTCGGGATGCTCGCGGCCCAGCGCGTCGACATCGACCCAGCGGCCGGCGCGCAGCTCGTCGGTCATGCTTGCCAACAGGCGTCCAAGCTGCTCGTCGCGATCGGCGGTCGCCGAGGCAGGGGCGGAAAGCGGAGAAGACATACGCCTGATTATAGCAAGCGGCGGCCGGCTTCGACGTTGCCGGCCGTCGTCTTCTGACGCGGCTTCCGCGGGCAGCCCCGCTAACTTCGCGCCAGCTTGTGGAACCGCTCCATCAGGTCGCGGGTGATCGGTCCCGGCTTGCCGCCGCCGATGACGCGGCTGTCGACTTTCACCACCGGAATGACCTCGGCGGCCGTGCCGGTCAAGAACATTTCGTCGGCGATGTAAACGTCGTGCTTGGTGAGCGGGATCTCTCGCACGTCGAGCTTTTGCCCGCGGGCCAGCTCGATCACGGCCTGCCGCGTGACGCCCTCCAAAATGCCGGCCTCGATCGGCGGCGTGAGCAGCACGCCGTCGCGCGCCAAAAACACGTTGTCGCCGGTACACTCGGCCACCTCGCCTTTGGGGTTGAGCATCAGGGCCTCGATGCAGCCGGCCTGCAGGCCCTCGATCTTGGCCAGGATGTTGTTCAAGTAATTGAGCGACTTGATCCGCGGGCTGAGGGCCGCCGGGTGGTTGCGGACGACGCTGACCGTGATGATCTCCAGGCCCTTCTCGTACAGCTCGCGGGGGTAGAGCGAGATATGGTCGGTGATGATGATCACCTGCGGGTCGCTGGTGCGGTTGGGATCGAGGCCGAGCGTGCCCGCCCCGCGCGTGACCACCAGCCGGATGTAGCCGTCGGCGATGTTGTTGGCCCGGAGCGTGTCGTAGACCGCTTTCGCCAGGTCGTCGCGCGAGATGGGAATGGTGAGCCAGATGGCCTTGGCCGAGTCCCACAGCCGCTTGAGGTGTTCTTCCAGGCGGAAAACTTTGCCGCCGTAGCTGCGGATGCCCTCGAACACGCCGTCGCCGTAGAGCAGGCCGTGATCGTAGACGCTGATTTTGGCGTCGGCCTTGTCGTAGAGCTTTCCGCTGATGTAGACCTTGAGCGGCCGTTCGGCAGTCGTCATTCGCATCTCCGTTTGGGCGATTTGTGTGGCCGTTCATTGTAACCGAATTACCCTTGTCATAGAATAATTACCGTTGTCAAAAACAAAACAGGCGTTCGGTTTGCCCTGGCTGCAAGCCGTTGGCCCGTTGGATCTTGCGCCGAGGGTCGGCCGCGGCCCATTTTGGCGCCGCAACGGTAAATCTGGGGGGGGTGGTCAATTTTGGATTGCCGATTTTGGATTTTGGATTGGGCATTCTGGCGGCGTTCGCCGCTCTTCAATCCCCGTCTACCGCCTACCGTCGGGCACTTTGCGGATCCTCAGTCGTAGCGGGCCGCCGCTTCGCGACCGCCGATCCGCTCGCGGAGCGAGCGGGCGACGTAGCCCGCTTGCTCCGCAAGCGGGTCTGGCAGTGGCGGCCCGCTGCCGGAAGCGGTTGTTGGGCGCGTCGTATTGTCGGATCGGTTGCATTCGTCCGCCTGCGTGGCTCCCGGTGTTCTACCGCGCCGTTGGCTTGGGACCGAATTTTTTTCGACTCACACCGCATGACAGGCAAAAAACCTCGTGTTTCGCCGGTGTGTGTAAATTTATACACACCGTGCGCGGGGGGTTCGGCCGAACAGCCGGCGTCACTCAAACATTCCTGTGTTCTATCTCGCGATTGGCTTGGGTTGGATCCGTTGCAGGCGTCCCCGCCTGCGTGGCTCCCTGTGTTCTACCGCGCTGTTGGCTTGGGACCGAATTCTTTCGACTTCTCGCTGCAACTCGACGAACGCCGGCGACACTGTTCCGCCGCACGGACAAAAGAATTGCTCAAAGAACAGGCAGTCGGATGACCACTATGCACATCATTTGAGCAGCCGCCAAAAAACCTCTGTCAGGTTGAACAATTAGGCAAAAACGCCGTGTTTCATCGGCTGGCGCAAATTTGCGCAAGCCGATCGGCACCGGCGGCCGCGTGGCGCCACTGCTCAATTCTTAGGCACGGCTGACACTCTGCCAGCCGCCAACCACCAACCACCAACCGCTAACTGCTAACCACTCTCTCTTTTCTCCCCGGCTACCAGCAATACGCTTGGCGAACGCCAAAGAATCCACGCACCGCGGAAAAATTCCGGCAGGGTCGCCAGCCACCACCCACTGACCGTTAGACCCCACGAACCGCCGGAAAGTCGGATCCGCCGCAGACCAAGCGACCAAGCGGCATTCGGTAGAGGGTTCAGCGGAACGACGCTAGAATGGGCTTGATATGACTCAAGGTCCACAAGCGGGTCGAACGCCGGCCGACCACTCGCCGCTCTTGCGGCAGTGGCTGATTTTGCAGCACGACGAGGTGCGGCACCGGAAAGTCGACCGCATCGAAACGGTCGAGCGGACGAAGTTTCCTTTTCAGCGTCCCGCCGCCTTCGACCTCGAGCGGCACCTGGCCGGCTCGCTGGGCGTTTATCACGGCCAGCAGGCGGTGCGGGTGCGGGTGCGCTTTGCCCCCTCGGCCGCGCGGTACATCCAGGAAAAGCGGATGCACGCCAGCCAGCGTGTGAGCCGCCAGCGCGACGGCGGCGCGATCGCGGAGTGGACGCTTTCCAGCACGGTGGAAGCCCGTTCGTTCATCCTCAGCTTCGGCTCGTCGGCCGAAGTATTGGAGCCGGCCGAGCTCCGCGCCGAGATCGCCGCCGAGGTGGCCGCGCTGGCCGAGAAGTATAGCGCCGCCGACGGCAAGCGACGTCGGGTGTCGAGGAAGGCCTGAGGGTTGGGTTCCGATTGCCGGCTTTCATCACGGCGGAGCGTGATGGCTACGGTACGCACAGATACACCGCAACCGCTCGTCGTTCTGAACGCTTGTCGGTTGCTCAACGAACGCCGAAGGGCTCAGGGATGAGGGGTCACCAAACAACGGTGACGAGTCCGGAGGATGCGATGTCGGGGTCGCAAGTCAAAAGAGGCACGATTGACGACACGCCTGCCAGGTGCAAGGTAGCGGCAGCGATCAGCCGGTCATGCATCTCGCCGATCGCTGACAACGTGAGCGACCGGTCCAGAATGGCACGATCCAGCGGCACGACCACGGTCCGCGAGTCGGCATCAACGGCGGCCAATAGCGCGGCCAGCGATGGAATACTGGTCTTGCCGCGAGCCACCGCCCAGCAAGCCTCCGCCAGGGCAATCACCGGCAGATACAATCGACTGCCGGGATCCTGCAGGGCCGCGCGGGCGTTACTGCCCAGTCGGGCATTGCCGCCGATAAACCAGATCAACGTGTGCGCATCGAGGGCATACTCATTGCCCATCGGCGTCGCCCCACTTCTCCTCGCCCTGCCATTCGGCTTCCGTGAAGTCTTCCAGCGTGGAGGTATCGCCGGGGAACATGCCGAAGGTCATCATCCGCGGCGGGGGCTTGGGCCGGTCCGCCTCGGCAATCAGGATGACCCGCACCCGGCCTTCCGGCAAACCAGCCGGGGCCTGCAGGAGCTCGACTTTCCCCTGCTTGTAAACGCCTTCAACAATGGCGGTCATAGATGGAACCTCCGCAAATGCCTCAACTCAGGGGCCGCATTGAATCGCGACAACATGATTTTCCGCCGCTGGCCGCCGGAAAGCAAGGCCGGCAATGACGTGAGGGCGACAATAACCCGAAGCGTGAGCGAGGAAGGTGGTCCGTTGTCCGTGGTCCGTGGTCAGTCGCCATCACGCTCCGTCGTGATGTCAGCCCGTCCTGAACCCTGAACCCTGAACCCTGAACCCTGAACCCTGAACCCTGAACCCTGAACCCTTGAACGTCCCCATGAAAAAACCTGACCGCAACTTGCTTGCAATCGCCGGGCGATCGGTTAAATACACGGCAAGCGCCGCCGAGCGGGCGGTGCGGCCACATCAAAAGGAGGCAGCGATGCCTCGCGTAGAAAGTAGCAGGCACACTCCGCTGTGCCGTCGCCAAAGTAGCAGGCACACTCCGCCGTGCCGTTGCCAAAGTAGCAGGCACGCTCCGCCGTGCCGTTGCCGCGTGCTCGTCGACTTCGCTCTCGCGGTTTTGGCGGCACACCGAGCAGCAGCAACGACCGGCTCGTGGATTAACGTCTTGCGCTCGAAGGCAACGGCACAACGGAGTGTGCCTGCTACGATTGACAACCCTCTCCCTCCCGAACCGCTCCGCGTCACCGTCGATTTGACCAACCCCGGCCAGTTGCTAGGGCTGGTCTTCTACGAGCAACCGGTTTCAGGAGCCGACGATCGCGGAGCATTCGCACATGAACCAGGACTCTGAGTTGTCGAGCGCGGCACGCGGGAGGCCGTCGACAAAATCGACGGCGCCGCACGCCAGGCAAGTGCGCCGCATACCTTCGACGCTCGACAACTCGCTGCAAAGGATATCGAGCGCGACATCTTCGCTCGACGCGCGGCCGGCCACCACCTGCGCCAAGGTCTTCCACCATTCGTAGCTCGGCGCCGCCTTGCCCGTGCGGTTCTTCAGCGCCAGCGACACGACGTAGAGGTCGCCCCGCGGGCTTTGCCAGGTGTAGTATTCGCACCGGCCGGAAAACGCCATTTCTCGCAAGCCGATCCTGGCCCGGACGATTGCGCGGATTGCATCCGCCTTGTGTCCCGGCGCGCCGGGAGCGAATGAGATGCGGGGCTGCCGGTCAAGGCACTAGCACCGCGTCACGTGCGGCGCGTCGACTGCCGGATCGCGGCCACAGTGAGCGCCATTTGATCGGGCGACAGGATCGGCACCTGGGCATAAATGATTCGATCTTCGCCTTGCAGCCGCGCGGCGAGGTGGCCGCGGCCGAGGAGCCGCTCGGCGCCTTCTTCGCCCAAAGCGATCATCGACGTGCCGGGACTTTCGACGCGCATCACCAGGCGGTTGCCGAGGTTGTCTCTTAACTGCACGGGCATGGCGCGGTCTTCGGGCCGCTGCGCGGCAAACACGAGGAAGATGCGCGCCGCGCGGGCCATCACGCCCAGCCGCTGTGCCGTGCCGCCAACCTTTAGACGCCGCCAACCGCCGGAAAGTTCCCGACGGGCCGGATCCCGACGCAGCCACAGGCAACGGACCACGAACCGCAATTCTTCCCTGTGCCGGCCGTGCGCCTGCCGCGGCGGCTGTACATTCGCCTGCCCACCCGATACCCTAATGGCGGCACCGTGGCTACGTTCGGGAACGTCGCCGGTTGATCGTTCCAGCCGGCCAGCAGCCGAGGGCCAGTACACCAGGGCTGTCAGCGGCAGTGAGGGCCATGTCTACCGTATCGTTCGCGCCGGGTGATGTCGTCGCCGGATTGGAACCCGACGAGCATGTTGAATTGCGCAATATCACCAGCTTCGGCCCCAAGATGCTCGTCGAGGGTATCGGCGTCACCTCCCGCCGCCTGATCCGCCGGCCGCTTTCGTCCGAAGAGATCTCTCGCCTGACGCGCATTCGCGGTGCGTCGTTCACCTACGACGGCGACGCAAAAACATTTCTGCTGGGCGTCGAAGCCAACCGCATCCAGACCGCCTATCAGTTCGATCCGCTTTTCGCCGTCAACTCGTCGGCCGTCGATGTGCTGCCGCACCAGGTCGAAGCCGTTTATCGCTACCTGCTGCCGCTGCCGCGAATCCGCTTTTTGCTCGCGGACGACACGGGGGCCGGCAAGACGATCATGGCGGGGCTGTTGCTCAAAGAGCTGCTCTTCCGCGGCACGGTCAATAAGGTGCTGATCGTCGTGCCCGGCGGTTTGACGCGGCAGTGGTACGACGAAATGGCCGAAAAATTCGGTCTCAACTTCCGACGCATTAACCGCCACAGCTTCGAGGCCGAGCCGGCCCAGTTCGCGCGCTCCGACGAAGGATTGTTCATCACGTCGATTGATTTCATTGCCCGTCATGAAGGCTGCCTCAACGCGGCGCGCGAAGCGCAATGGGACATGATCATCGTCGATGAGGCCCACAAGCTTTCGGCTTATGAATACGGTGCGAAGGTCGAGCGAAGCGACCGCTACCAGGCGATCGAGCAGCTCGCCCCGCGGACCGATCATTTGCTGTTTCTCACGGCCACGCCGCATCGCGGCCGCAAAGACACCTTCCGCCGACTGCTGATGCTGCTCGACGAAGACCTGTTCCAGGCCGACGAGTTGGTCAACGAGCGGATCGGCAAACGGCTGTTCAACGAAAAGGGCGAGGCCTTCGAGGGCGAGGCGGCCATCGCCAAGGCCCGCAACCGCTTCTTCCTTCGCCGCTTGAAAGAGGAAATGCTCGATTGGTCGGAGCAGCCGCTGTTCAAGCCGCGGTACACGAAGACGCTCGGCTATGAGCTGACGCCCGAAGAGCTCGATCTGTACAACGCCGTGACGAAATACGTTCGCTCGCGGCGCAAGGAGGCCCGCGCCAAGAAGAACCGCAACGTCGAATTGACGGTGATGGTCATGCAGCGCCGCCTGGCCTCGTCGATCTACGCCATCACCTGCACGCTCCGCACTCGCCTGGCCGCTCTCGACGAGGTATTGCGGCTGTTGCGCGACCCGCGCCGCAGTCCCGCCGAGGTCAAACGTCTTTTGAAGGGCGACACCGAAGACGTCCCCCGCGCCTATGCCGACTATGAAGAGCTCGATGAAGCTGAACGCGAAGCGGTCGACAAGAAGATTTTTCGCCAGGTACTGAGCGACGACCCTGAAGCGGTCGAAGACGAGCGGAACGAGGTCTCGGATCTGCTGCGCGTCGCCGAAGGGTTGAACAAGGCGCAGTTCAACGAGGCAAAGTTCACCGAGCTGCGCAAGGTGCTCGATTCGTCCGACGTCATCCGGCGCGAAGACGAAAAGTTGGTGATCTTCACCGAGCACAAAGACACGATGGATAACCTGTGTCAGCGGCTCACGCATCGCGGCTATACGGTGGCCACAATCCACGGCAAGATGGACGCCGACGCGCGCAAGGAGGCCCAGCGAGAGTTCCGCACCTCGAAAAAGATCATGCTGGCCACCGACGCGGCCGGCGAAGGCATCAACCTGCAATTCTGCCACTACCTGATCAATTGGGACATTCCCTGGAACCCTAACCGGCTGGAACAGCGGATGGGCCGCATCCACCGCTACGGCCAGGCCGACGACGTCTGGGTGTTCAATCTCGTCGCCTCGAATACGCGCGAGGGCGCTGTCCTCGAAAAGATATTGAAAAAGCTCGACGTGATGCGCGAGCAGCTCGGCGACGACCGCGTCTACGACGTGGTCGACGACCTGCTGGAAGACGTGCCGCTCGTCACCATGATCGAGCGCTCCATCGACGCGGAGGATGCCGACCAGGCGAAGGAAGTCGCCAAGGAAGCCGGCCGCATGATCGCCGATCCCAAGCTGGAGCAAAAGGCCGACGAGCTCGTGGCCTTGCAGAAGAAACAGTCGCTCGCCTCCAGGTTGGATTTGGCCGACGCCCGGCAGTTGCGCGACGCTTCCGATGAGCGCCGCTTGCAGCCGCTGTTTATGCGGAACTTTTTCATCAACGCCTGGCGCGCGGCCGGCGGCACGGTCCGGCCCGACGACCATTATCCCGTCTATCACGTCGGCCCGCTGCCGTCGAAAGTGATGGAGGTTGCTCGCCGCCTCCGACTGCACATCGCAGATAAGTACGAGAATCCCTTTGTGTTCGACAAGCAGCTCGTCTCGGTCGCCAGCCCGCAGCGCGTGCCCGAATACACGCGGCTGCTCGGTTCCGGACATCCGCTGTTCGACGCCGTGACCGAGTGGGCCATCCACGAGGCGCGCGAGAGTTTTGCCAAAGGGGCCACGCTTTGCGATCCGAACATCGCCGTGCCGCAGCGGCTCTGGCTGGTGCGCTCCGCGGTTGAAGACGGACGGCAGGAAGCGCGCAAACGGCTGGCACATCAGCAATTCAGCGTCGTGCTGGCCGACCATCACGGCCTGCGTGCGGTCTCGCCCGCCACGGTGTTGAACTTCACTGAAATAGTCGCAGCCCCCAAAGTAGCAAGCACACTCAGTGTGCCGTCGCCTACCACCGAGGGGCCCTCCTCCGCGCAAGACGTCACTCAACCCAACTCCGACGCATCCTCCCTCGCCCCCACGCTCGCCGTTCCCGATTTTCCCACCGACGAAGTGCAGCTCTGGTCGTACACCAATCTCACCGAACACCAGATGCGGCGCGTCAGCGAGCATCGCCGTGCCGAATGCGAGCTGCGCAGACATTATCTGGAAACCACCTTCACTGAGCTGATCACCGAGCAGTCGCTCAAGCTCGAAGAATTACAGCGGGCCTCGCTCTTCGGCAACGACGACGCCGACGAACGCGAAAAGCTCGAACGCCGGCTCAACGACCTCAAGGCCCGCAAGACGCGCCGCTTGGAAGAGCTGGAGCTGATGCTGCGGCTGACCGCCAACCTGCCGGAAGTCATCACCTCGGCCCTGGTGCTGCCCGCGCCGGTGGCCGTGCTCGATGACGCATTGGGCGAAGGGGCGCCGCCCGAAGAACCGGCGGCCGGCGGCGGTTTGCCGATGCGCCGCGACGACGAGATCGAGCGGATCGCGATGCAGGTGGTGATGCGTTACGAGCGCTCACGCGGCTGGAATCCAATCGACATCTCTGCCGACGGCGAGCATTACGACATTCGCAGCGAAGGCCCCGACGGCGAGCGGCGGTTCATCGAGGTCAAGGGCCGGGCCGCTTCGGGCGGCGTCGTGCTCACCGCCCCCGAACGCGACAAGCTCGAGCAGCTCGGCGACCGGGCCTATCTCTACATTGTGACGTTCTGCGGCAGTGAACGAGAATCGGCTCAAGGCGACGGCACGCCACCCGCGCGCGGGTGCGCGGTGCCTGCTACGTTACGGCCGCGGCTGCGGATCATCCGCGATCCCATGTCGCGGCTTCACCCGGCTATGCTTTACCGGCAGGTCCAATACTTCGTCACCGAGGCGGACTGGCGGCAGCACGGAGACGAGCATGACTGCCCCCCGCCTGATTGAAGTCGCCCTGCCCATCCGTGAAATCTCGGCCGAAAGCGTGCGCGACAAGTCGCTGCGCCACGGGCATATCTCCACCTTGCACCTGTGGTTCGCGCGGCGGCCGCTGGCCGCGTCGCGGGCGGTCGTGTTCGGCTCGCTGGTGTTCGACCCCGATCATCCCGATTGCCCGGCCGACTTCCGCGCGGCGGTCGAGCGACACTTGAAGAGCGACGTAGCGGACGTGCTCAAATCGTATCGCCGCGGGCGGCAGACGCACCTCGACCCCGACCCTTATCGCCCCTACGCCGGCCAGCCCGATACCTTGCGCAACCGGCTGATGATGTTCGTCGCCAAGTGGTCGCCCGAATGGCTGGCGTTCGACGCCGGGCAAAGCACCAGCGAGCCGAAGCCCGAGCGCCTGCTCGACGACCGTTCGCTGGTGAAATGGGAAACGAGCGGCCCCACGATCAAGGTCGGCAGCCGTGAAATGCCCAACGAGGTCGGCCGCAAAGTGCTCTGGATCGCCCGTGAGCTGGTGCGCGTCGCCAACGGCGGCGCAGTGCCGACGGTGCTCGATCCGTTCGCCGGCGGGGGCGCGATACCGCTCGAAGCGGGCCGCATCGGCGCCCAGCCGATCGCCAACGACTATAACCCGGTGGCCTATCTGATTCTGCGGGCCACCTGCGAGTTTCCGCAAAAGTACGGCAAGCCGGGCATGCGCCAGCCGGCCGGTTCGCTGGCCGAGGTCGAAGTGCCCAACGTGCTGGCTTACGACGTCGAGCATTACGCGCAGGAGATTCTGCGACGCGCCAAAGAAAAGATCGGCCACCTTTACCCGGTCGGCTCCGACAACCTGCCGGTGGTCGGCTATCTCTGGGCGCGCACCGCGCCCTGCTCGAATACTTCGTGCCGCGCGGAGATTCCGCTCTTGAGCAGCCTGCTGATTTGCAACAAGGATGCAAAGAAGGTCGCCCTGACCATTAAGGTCAACGGCAAAGAAGTGAAGTTCGGCATCGCCAAAGGGGAGGCGATTACACGCACGCAAGGCACAATGCTGACTCGGGGCAACTGCCGCTGTCCGATCTGCGAACAGCCGACGCCCGTGGCCGATTTGCGCCAGGCCGGCAAAGACAAGAAGCTCGGCGAGCGGCTGGTAGCCGTGATTACCGATGCGCCCAACGGCAAAGACTACCGCGCCCCGGAAGCCGTTGATTTCGCTGCGGCCAAACAAGCGGCCGAGCTCGCAGCGAGCGTTGAACGACCCGCGGAGCCGATCTTGCCTGAGATCACGCAGCGAGGTGTCGACGAAGATGACGTCTCAAACTCAACCGGAATTCGCGTACATTTGTACGGCTTTATGCGATGGGGCGATTTGTTCAACCCGCGACAAGTTGTCGCGATCCAGACGCTGAACGACTCTCTTCACGAGATTTTCTCTCAATCCCTCGGTGACGGTGTTGACTCTTATTGGCAAGCGGTCGCGTGCTACCTGGCGATGTGGGTCGACAGAATGATTGTCCGCATGACTTCATTCACTCGCTGGCACTACTCGGGAGAGAAGTTTGAGCAGCCCTTTGATATGGCAAAGCTCTCCATGCTTTGGGATTATGCTGAAGTGAATCCGTTTAATGACGCTAGCGGCGGCGGCTTATCGCAGCTTGATTGGATCCGGCGCGTCATATTCCACGAGCAATTGGCGGTCGGATTCTCAGACGCTGGATGTCGCGTGACCTTGGGAGATAGCGCCGGATTGGCGCTTCCAAGTGCGAGCATCGACAATGTGGTCACCGATCCGCCCTACTTCAACATGTATGCCTACGCGGATTTGTCGGACATGTTCTATGTCTGGCTCAAGCGCGCCCTGCACGACATTGTTCCCGAAGCTTTTGCAACGCCCCAAACGCCAAAGGACGAAGAAGCGACGGCAATGAACCACCGGCACGGGGGCGATGCCGAAAAAGCGGACGAGCACTTTACGCGAAAATTGGCTGGGTGCTTCACCCAAGCACGGCGGGTCTGCAAAGACAATGGCGTGGTCACGGTGATCTTCGCGCACCAAACGACGAAAGCATGGACGGCGCTCGTCAACGCATTATTTGAAGCTGGCCTGAACATCACCGCGACACTCGCGCTCGATATGGAATTGAAGAACCGCGCTCGGGGTTTGGACAGCTCGGCGTTGGAATCGTCGATCACGGTGGTCTGCCGGCCGCGGGTGGCGGCGCCGCCGGCGTCGTTTCAGGACGTGCGGCGCCAGATCGAGCGGGTGGTAAAGGAGAGCGTCAAGCGGTTCTGGGACTACGGCTTCCGGGGCGCCGACCTGATTGTGGCCTGCTATGGCCCGGCCGTGGGCGAGTTCGGCAAGCACCAGCGCGTCGAACGCGCCGACGGGACGCCCGTGACCGTGCCCGAACTGTTGCAGCTTGTCCGCGAGGCGGCCCTCAAGGGGATCGCGGGCGAATTCACGGGCGACCGCCTGTCGCGGCTCTATTTCGTCTGGGCCAACCTCTACGGCGTGACCGAGCAGGCGTTCGACGACATGCGATTGGTCGTGCAAGTCGGCGGCGACGCCGAAGAGGCGCTCGAGGTGGCCCGCGGCCGCGGCCTGTTCATGGTCGACGGCCCCACCTGCCGCTTGGCCCTCCTCGCCGACCGTCTCGACCGCCCGCACCTGGGCGAAGACGAAGAATCGCCCCTCATCGACCAACTCCATCGCGCCATGCTCTACTGGCAGCGTGGCGACCGCGCCGCCCTCGTCCAATATCTCCACACTCACGACCTCGCCGAGCACGCCGGCTTTTGGCGGCTGGCCCAGGCGCTATTCGAAGTCCTGCCTCGCGACACCGACGACTGGCGTCTCGCCAGCGCGCTGCTCGCCGAGCGTCCCACCCTGCGCACCGAAATCAAACTCCGCGAAGCGGCGCTGGCTCCGAAGGCCGAGCGAACCTTGTTTGACGAGCCGTAGCGACAGCCCAAACGACCAGCTCGAGCGGCCCGCTTGAGCGCGGTTGGCGGGGAGAGTAAAAGACGGCAGGTTGTCGAACCGCTAGAATAAGAGTCATGAAAGCAACACTCAAAACCATCAGGGCCAAGAACTATCGGTGCATCCGCGACGTTTCCGTGGCGTGCGTCCCGATTAATGTGCTGTTCGGCCCGAACGGGGTCGGCAAGACGACGTTTCTCGATGCGCTCTGGTTCTTGCGCGACTGTGCCATCCGCGGCACCGAGCAGGCGGCATCAGACCGGCACCACGGAATCGGTGTGCTCTGGGACGGTTGCGGCGAGGACGACCGCATGGAAATCACGCTGGAAACCGCGGCAGTCCGGTACACCGTCTCTTTTGGCTTCTCCGCGGGCCGAATCGAGCCATTCGTCGGCGAGAAATTGGTCTCTACGGTGCGCGGTTTGGATCTCGTGGATCGCAAGGTAGGGAGTGCGGAAGCTGTTTTTTATCATGAGCAGCTTGGGCAAACGATGTCGATCGGTAAACTCCGCGACCCGCAAAAACTGGCACTTTCGAACTATCTGCTGTTTTGCCAACCCGGACCCGAAACCAGCGACCTCGACGACCTTTTACACGCGATTCATTATTATCACTCGCGGGCCCCGAATTTTTACCAGCTTCGGAAGTTCGGCGCCGAATCGAGCCAGCACACATTTCTTTGGGACCGTTGGCAGAACCTTTGGTCGGCCTTGCGCAATCTTCAGGGGAGACGAGCACTTGACCAGCGGTACGATCAAATCATCGCCTTCATGCGGAAGGCGTTTCCGAGAGCGTTCCGCGACCTCGTGATTGAGCCACTCGGGCCGGACCGCGTTTATGCGAGCTTTATTGAGGAAGGACGGCGAAATCCGATTCAGGCATCCGGCGTATCCGATGGCCATATTCAGTTGCTTGGTTTGCTGACGGCTCTGTTTGGCGACCAGCAAAACCGCGGCTCGGTGATTATTTTTGACGAGCCCGAGGCGTCGTTGCACCCTCATGCGCTCGCCGTATTCGGCGAGGCGGTTCAGGAAGCGGCGACGAACTGGAACCGACAGGTGTTCATGGCGACACATTCCCCGGTGCTCATGAGCCAGTTTCCGGTGGAATCCGCGCTGGTTTTCGAAATGGGCGACGCCCGCGAGACCCAGGTTGTTCGTCTAGCCCACAAGGCCGAGCTGCGCGACCTGCTCGATCAATATGCTCTGGGCTCGCTCTACATGGCAGAGGCTGTCGCTCCTCAGGCTGAGGTGGCCCAGACATCATGAGCGAGGTACCCAGGGGTGCTTTCGACGCCCCGCCGTGCAACCACTGTTGCTTCGGGCTGATCGTGACCGGCAAGGGCGAGCGGGAGTTTTTGCCGTCGCTCTTCTCGGCCCTGGCGGCGTGTGCCGGCTGCAGCTTCGAAGTGCTGCGCAAGATCGACCAGCGCGGCGTGATTGGCGAAAAAAAGCGTCTCAGAATGGTTGGCCGCGGTTCCCTGATCCCCGACAAGGACGCGGTCGAGTTGGGCTTGACAGCTCGCGGTTTTTTGAAAAACCAGCCGTGCCGTTTTCTCATCGTGCTCGACGATGTTGAGCGCGACCGGCGCGGCGAGCTCCAGGCCATCTGGGAGCGTTACCGGACGGCAATTGACACGATGCTGCGACCGGAAGAGCGGTCTCGCGCGTCGGTCCACTTCTTCGCGAATATGCTGGAGGCATATTATTTTGCGAACTACGAGGCGGTTAATGCCGCCCTTGGGACAGCGGTTTTGCCGTCAGACCATGCCGGCGACGTGGAGGACATCCCGCATCCAAAACACGAATTGGAGAGAGCGGCGCGTGCGGCCGGCACGATATTCAAAGAGCGTCAAGATGGGGCGTCAATTGTGCAGAAGCTCGATGTCGCCTATGTTTTGTCAAGGCACGATTGCTGTGCGTTCCTTCGGTCTCTGTTCGCCTGGTGCGTTAAGCACCTTCTGGCCTCATGCCCGATCTGGGACGCGGCGGTTTCAGAGGCATTTGCCCTCGGCGGCGGAATCCAAGCAGAGTTGACAAGGCACCAGTAGCACCGCCAGCAACGTCCATAGTTGCAAAAGCGTGGCCGATGCCAGGTTTCCCTGGCCCGCGCGTAAGGCACGGTTCGGTCACGCCGAAAGTAGTTTAACCGGAATGCGCTGGCGTGCCAGCCGAGGAAGCCTTGTTACCCGAAAACGCCAAATACAAGTGGACCAACAGGATGGTGTTTTTCGTCTTGTGCTGCCTGTGCTGGGTCGAGTGAAGATTGGGGATCGCGCCGAACCGCGTCTCTGCCCGCCAGCCCCACTTGGCGACGAGCCCGGTTGCGGAGCTGTCGAAGGCAATGATCTTATCGCCCAGGAATTTGGCCGTTGATTCGGGAGTTCCGTCGGTCACGTAGCCGACCATCGCGCCAAACGGATGGTTCGGCGAGTACTTTTCGGTGCTGAAGCGGCAGACGCCCTCTTCGATGTATTTTCTTGCGGGCGTCTCATGACGGTCGTTGACCTTCTTGCACTCGATGGCGAGATAGACGGTCTCGTCGTTGCTGTAGGTAACGAAGATGTCGACTAGTCCGGTCGCGAACGCGCCCTCTGGGTCGTCGCGTTGCGTTTCTCGCTCGAACCGCACCGGTGGCGGCGGTTTCCGCCGGCGCTTCTCAGCAACCATTGCCCACCGAAGCTTGTCAGTGATTGCGTCCTCCGAAGTCATTCGCGAGATGCCCGTGGCGCAAACTCGCGGCCACGCGGCGACGATGATATCCAACACCGTCGCAACGACATCTTCGGTAACCGGCGGCGCTTTCGAGGGCCGGATTCGGCCGGCCCGAGAGTGTGTTCTAAAGTCGTTCATCTGGCCCCTTGTTCCAGAAAATCCTTCATGACCCTGTCTCCATCGGCCAATCCGGCCGACCGCGTCCAAAACCGCCGTTGCGAGGGCTTGATGACGTAGACGATGTCGTCGGCGTAAACGCGGAGATAACGACGAGTGCTGATGTCGAAAGTCAGAGGCTCGTCGAGGCTGTTCGCGATTTCGTCAAGCACGCTTTGGAACTCTGGCGCGCTTCGCACGAGTAGGGCTGGTCGTTCATTTCGCGACCAGGGCACAATCTGGAAGCGAACAACCCTCAGCGGCGCATCTACATCAATCACATCAGCGATGATGCGCCGTTTTTTCAGCGTTTCGAAAAACGGTTGGATGACCGCCATGAAGTGCTCTGCGTATGCTTCGCGATCGGCAAGCGATGCAGGCTGCATGGTGTGCGATTTTTCGTGATTGCGCTGGAAATCGATCGTGGTGTCAACCATATCCTCGACGATCACGCGCTCGTGGGGATCGAGGTCGTAAAGGGCGAAGACCAGTTGGTCCAGTTGGACCAAGTGCGCCTCGTCATAACGCCCTGCTCGAGCCGCCTTGCGAAGGACGCGCTCGACGCTCAGTAGCTGCTCAATAATCTCACGGTCGGCGGTCTCAGGGCTGGGGACCGGCAGCCGGAGCGCGTCATTCGGAAGAAGTTCCTGCTTCTCGACCCCCCAATGCGTAGAGGTAAGAAACGTCATATAGGTGCCAAGTGCGGAGTTGATTATGGCATTAAGATAAAAGGCGAGGGAGCGATCGCCTTTGGCAAAAGACGCACCGTGCTGCGAACGCGAGTAAACAACGTCGTCATCGCAGTAAGCTGCGATGATCCTGTTGCCTCGGAGGCCGCTTGCGCAAAGGAGCAGCGGCCCGCGATACGTCGCTGCATCGCGCGGCCTTTCGAGAAACTTCTCCGTGAAGGGCGGGAGTCCGTCAAGGGCGAGTTCGAATGGTGGCATTCCACCGCCGGTAAGGCACGGAAGGCCATGCAGTTCGGGCGGGACGGGAAGTTCGCGATTTCCCTCAATGTAGCCCTGGTGCATCTCAATGCCGCGCTCCGCCAGCAGCTTCTCAAGCGAATTGTGCTCCTTCATCAGGCGCTCAATGAGCGCCCTGTCGCGCGCCGATCCCCACGTGGCGACCTTCAATGCGTAGGGACTTGACGCGGCAATCGAAACGGACATCCTGTGGACGTGCTCGGTGCCGATTTGCAGGATGCCGTGCTTGCGGAAGGTGCGAGAAAATTCGACGGACGCGAACGGAAAAGCGGCGCCTTCTGCGGCGACTCGATTTGCGGCAATAAGAACAATTGCCGGTTGCTTCGTTGCGGGGAACAGTTTTTGGTCATGAAGGCCGGCGAAATTAACGAAGAGCTTGGGCTCGAATTGGCTCAGAAGCGCTTTCTTGGCGACAAGCGACTGCGTCTCTTGGCTGAAAAAACGCTTGCCTTCGAGGACCACGCCGATGCGAGCCGTCGGCCGTGCGAAATCTCGTGACCGCCATACAAACGCCTGCTCGGGAGGATCGCGGAAAGGCAGTGGAATCGGTTCCGGCTCCTTCGATCGGCAGTATTCTAAGTAGCGCTGTTGACCACTCGGGCTTATGGACAAGCTGCCTTTAGGGCGCGTCCAGGGCGGGTTGCCCACGACAACATCGAACCGCTTGTCGCGGAAGGCGGGCGCGCTGTTGAACGGCGCCTCAACGTCGAAGGCGTCAGCCGCGAAGAGATTACGGCCGCTGAGCTGTTCTTTGAACTTAAGCTGGTAACGGGAATTCGGTGTCGGGTCGAGCTCGAATGCGGTAAGGCAGAGGCTAAAGGCAGCGATTTCGATTGCCGTCGGCTCGATGTCGATTCCATAGACCTGGTTGTACAGGGCATCGCGGACAAGGTCGCGAGTGAACTTCTCGCCCCCCGCGAGCCTCCTGGCGATCAGCCTGCGCAGTGCCTCGACCAGGAAAACGCCGGAACCGCAAGCCAAGTCCAAGACCTTGGCGTCGGCGCGCAACTTGTCGTCGAACAGGCCGTCGTCGAAAACCTGCGTCAGAACGAAGTCGACTAGATTGACCGGCGTGTAGTGCGTGCCCGCCTTGATCGCTTCATCCTGCTTTGCCGTGTGAATGAACCGCTCATAGATCGAGCTGATGACCTCAATCGGGATAACGCTGAAATCGTATCGCCAGAAGGGGAGGCTTGTTTGACCCGATGCCACTTCCGTGCCGGCCAGGATGCACTGCGCGATTTCCAGCCGCTCTTCCGTCAACTGATCGACGAGTGCGGCGTCGCGCGGAGGCGGCGGAAACAGATCACCATTGAACGTGTCGGCCATCCGAGCGAAGAACTTCCGGGTCTTGGCCACACTCGATAGGACTCGCTCAAATGTTTCGGCGTTCAAACCATCGAACAGCTCTTTGGGCAGGATTCCTTTCGCCTCGAGATAGGCAATGAAGATCGTCCGCAGCAGCAGGCGGTGGGCCTCGACGCCCTTCAGCCCTCGCTCGCCCAGCTTGACCGCCGCGTTCGACAAATCGGCGACAAGTTGCTCATCGACGCGGTTCTTGCGGTCGATCCTTCTGCCCAGCGGGCCAAACCAGAATTCGCCCGATTCGATCTGCTGGCGAGTCAGTCGCTTCGCCTTGATTGTATCGAGCCGTTTCGCCAGCCCCTTAAAGAGCAGCAGCTCAGGCGAACTGAGGCCTTCGGGGCTTTCGGGCGGCGGAGCGAAGGCGTTGAAAACCCGGATCTCGGTCGGCGTGCAGATCCAGAGCATTCGGCCCAGGCCGTGGTTCCAGGCAGCCTTATGCCAGCCGGCCAGTTGGTCGGGCGATGGATCGCTCCCGAACGATTTGAAGTAGATGCAAGGTGAGTCGTCGAGTTCGTAGACGTCGGTGACGCCAAGCTTGTCAGGATTGAGGACGGCGCTGTACTTGAAGGAGCGGTCGATATGCCCGGCGTCGCTCGCCGCCTTCCGCGCGTTGCGCAGCAGTTCGCCGCCAAGGACGCCCTCCGTGGGGTGCCCGTCGGCATAGAAGCCCAGCGCTTCTAGCTGCTCGATATATTCGGACTTTGCCTCGTCCATTGATGACACCCGCCACCTGCGTTTGCGGCGAGTATAACAGGCAGCAGTCCGTGTTGCGACGCCAGCCGACTGCCGCAGTTGCGTAACGCGTGGCCCGTATAACGGCTGGCGTTTCGCCGTTCGCCTTCTACAATGAGCTTCCACCTATGGCTGCCTGACGCAGCCCCTTGGACAAGTCCCCTTCGCGCGAGTTTCGCCCATGCTTCCACCCTGGCACACGATCGCCTTGCCGCATAGCGATATTCGCGAGGGGCGGCTCGATGAAGCGGTGTTCGCCGCCAATATCTGGGCCGTCCGACAAAACGACGCGCCCAGCACCTATCTCGACCCCGAACAGTTCTTCGCCAAGACGTTTTTGACCGCGGGGCTGAAGCGAGTTCTGACCAAGGTCGGGAGGGCGCTATCGGGCGCCAGCGATGCGGGCGACCGCATCATCAGCCTGCAAACCGCCTTCGGCGGTGGCAAAACCCACGCGCAGGTCGCTCTCTGGCACCTTGCCAGGCATCCCGACGTGCTGCTTCGCTCGGCTGACTGCGCCGAGCTGCGTCAGGCGCTGGGAAATGTCATTCCCGGCAAGCCGTGCAACGTGGCGGTGTTCACCAACCATTCGTGCGACGCCACGCAGGGCCGCCAGACGCCGGAAGGCGTTCACACGCGTACGCTGTGGGGCGAGTTGGCCGTGCAGTTGGGCGGCGTCGAGCTTTATAAGCTGATCGAGCCTAACGATCAGGCCCGCGCCGTGCCACAGGGCCTCTTTGCCGAGGTGCTCCGCAAGGCGGCGCCGTGCTTGATACTGCTCGACGAGCTGGCCGACTATTGCGTCGGGGCCATGACCGTGGCCGCGGGGGCCGGCACGCTCGCAGATCAGACCATCAGCTTCGTGCAGCAGCTTACCGAGGCGACCGCGCTGGTGCCCGGCGCCGCCGTCGTCGCCACACTCCCGGCGAGCCAGATGCAGGTCGCGGGCAGCGAAAAAGGACAAGAGATCTTGCCGCGACTCGAACTGCGGTTTGGGCGGATGTCGGCCGACATGAAGCCGGTGGCCGACGACGAGATCAACCAGGTCGTGCGGCGGCGGCTGTTCGAGAAACTCGGCGACGAAGCGGTACACGCGCGCGTGGCGGACGAGTACCTGACGCTCTATCGCGCGCACAAGAACGAGGTGCCGCCCGAAGCGGCGAGAGAGACCTATCGCGAGCGGATGATCGCGGCCTATCCATTTCATCCCTCGCTGATCGACGCCTTTTATTTGCGCTGGGGGAGCCACGACGATTTTCAACGCACGCGCGGGGTGCTGCGGATGCTGGCCAACATCGTCGGCGATTTGTGGCGCGACCGCGAAACGAGCCGCCAGACCCAGCCGTTGATCCAGCCCTGCCACGTGCGCTGGACGATCGACGCACTTCGGGCGGCGCTAACGCGGCTGTGGGGAGCGGCCTACGATTCCGTGGTCGCGGCCGACGTGGTGGGCGAAAAAGCGAACGCCGCCGCCCTCGACGAAGAACGGGCCGGCGAGTACGCCGACGAGCGCGTGGCCGAGGGCGTCGCGGCGACGGTACTGCTCGGGTCGTTTGGCGGCCAGGGCGAACGCGCGGGGTTTTCGAGCAAGGAAGTCCGCTGGTGCGTTGGCCGGCCCGAATTGAATTGGGGCTACACCGACGGCGCGCTGTTGGCGCTCGAAGATCGGGCGTTTTATCTGCACAATGCGGCCGCGGGCAATCAGGGCAAACGCTACTGGTTCGGCACCAAGCCCACGCTCACCAAACTGCTCGTTCAGTATCGCGGACAATTCGCCGCGCTCGATTTCGACAACGAGATCGTCGAAACGTGGCAGGCCGAAACAAAGAACCTGCGCATGGAGCCGGCCACGTGGCGGGTGATCGTCAATCCGCAGCCCGACTTGCCGGAGCAAAAGGTGCTGTCGCTGTTGATCATGCCGCCGGATTGCGCGTGGAGCGACGAGGGCCAGCTTTGGGACGGCGCGGCGGAGCGCGTCAAACTGCTGAGCGAAAAGTGCGGCAGCAAGGACCGCATCTATGGCAACACGCTGCTCTATCTGCTGCCGAACCAGCGGGGGCTGAATCGGCTGCGAAAAGAGCTGCGCGAGGCGGCGGCGCTGGAGGCAATCAAACGCGACTACGGCAGCCAGCTCGATCCGGAGCAGCTTGACGAGCTGAAGACGAAGCTGGCCCGGCAAAAAGAAACGGTGTCGGAAGTGTTGGGCGGGGCATATCCGCACGTCGCCCGTGTCGAGGGCAAGACGGTCGCCGTATCGAACATGATGGAAATCGGCAACAGTCCGGCCAACCACTTGCAGGCCGTGTGGCGGCAAGTGACCGACGACGAGGAATGGGTGTTACGCAAGGTCGGCACGGTCACGCTCCAAAAGGCCGGCATGGTGCCGACGGAGGCCGGCATTCGCGTGCGCGACGCCGTGGAGGCGTTTTTGCGTTATACCGACAAGCCTCTCGTCGCCACGGCCGACGCGGTCACGCAGGGCTTATCGCAAGCCTGCCGCGACCGCCTGATTGGCATCGGCCGCGGCACTTCGCCGCAGAACCTGCAAACCAAGCGTTGCGGCGAGTTTGTCGCCCTCGACCGCGCTGAGGATGGAGTTTGGATCATTCCGCCGATCGTTGAGCAGCCGATGGCGCAGCCCGCCGCAGGCGGCGCGTCGCCCGTCGGTGCAAGCTCTGTCGGTCCGACCGTGCCAGTGGGCACGACAGCGGGAATGGCGCCGGCGGCGATGCCGTCCGGCGGTAGCGTCCTTGCGCAGGCGGAGGCCGGCAGCTTGGTACGATCGTTACGCATTGCCGGGCAAGTGCCGCTGGAATCCTGGACAGACCTATTCCGCTGCCTCATCAGCCCGGCCGCGTCCCGGCTGAATTTGAAAACCCTGCAACTCGGCATCGACATCAACCTCATTGCCCGCGACGATCAGCCGCTCGACGCGAACGACGCCACGCTCAAGGCGATGCGTGAAGCCGCGCAGCAGTTGGGCCTGGAAGTTGTCGAGAATGGCGACTCAACTTGAGCATGAGGATCAAGCGAGCACGGCGACAAATATCGGCCTCGGCCGCTAACATGACACGCCTTATTCCCCAACACGAAAGCCTGACGGTCGAATTCGAAAGCGACCGGGGCCGGCTGCCCGATCGTGAGTTGGTGGCGGCCGTCGTCTGCGTGGCCAACACCGAGGGTGGCGACCTTTTCGTCGGCGTCGAAGACGATGGCACCGTCACGGGACTGCACGCGTCGCATCAAAATCCAGCGCGTCTGAGCGCCTTGATTGCCAACCAGACCAGCCCGCCATTGAGCGTCCGCGTGGAAGCGCTCGACATTGAGGGCACTCGGATCGTCAAAATCGCGGTGCCGAAATCGCGGCAGCTCGTCGCCACCGCCGAGGGGTTGCTGCAACGCCGCCGCCTGAAGGCCGACGGGCTGCCGGAGTGCGTGCCGCTTTACCCGCATGAGATCGCCCAACGGCAGTCGGACCTGGGGCGGCTCGATTACTCGGCCTTGCCCGTCGCCGGCGCCGGTCCGCGCGACTTCGATCCCTTGGAGCGCGAGCGGCTGCGACAGTTCGTCGAGCGCTACGGCGGCGATCGGTCGCTGATGGGCTTGCCCGACGAAGAGCTTGACGGTGCGTTGGGACTGGTCTCGTTCGACGGCGACGCCGGTCAGCCGACTGTGGCGGGATTGCTGCTCATCGGTCGCGAGGCGGCCTTGCGACGGCACCTGCCGACCCACGAGGTCGCCTTCCAGGTGCCCGGAAAGACGTACTGGATTTGTGCGGGACGAACGAAGACCAGGCGAGTTACCTGCTCCGTAAATTGAGTCAAGAGAAGAAGTTAAAGCTCGTGGGCAGAGGCCGCGGAGCGTATTACCGCGTGCCGTAAACACGTAAAAACACGGATTCCGTGTTTCGGAAACGCGGAATGCGTGTTTATTCTCGGCATGCCGGCCTGAAAGGCGACTGGAGTCACATGGCCGGCGCGTTGCCTTTTTCGGCCGAAAGCTCATCCTGCCACTGCTTGACCAACGCCAATGCCGCCAGCGGCGTGAGGCTGTTGACGTCGGTCTGGCGAATCTTGCCGAGCAGCGGATTCTCCGGTGCCGCGAAGAGCGTGAGCTGCAAGTCGCCGCCCACCCGCAGACGCTTGCGGGCCAGCTTGGGACGGCCGTCGGCATCGACGTGCTCTTGCTCCAGCCGCGCCAGGATTTGCTTGGCCCGCTCCAGCACGTCGCGCGGCACTCCGGCCAAGCGGGCGACGTGAATGCCGTAGCTCTTGTCGGCCGCGCCCTCCACGATCTTGTGCAGAAAGACGACGTCCTCTTGCCACTCGCGCACCGCCACGTTCAGGTTCTTGACGCGCGAAAGCGACGTGGCCAGGTCGGTCAGCTCGTGGTAGTGCGTGGCGAACAGCGTGCGGCAGCCCACGCGGTCGTGCAGGTACTCCACAATCGCCCAGGCCAGCGACACGCCGTCGTAGGTGCTCGTGCCGCGGCCAATTTCGTCCAGAATCACCAGGCTCCGCTCGGTGGCCGTGTTCAGGATGCGGGCCGTCTCGGTCATCTCGACCATGAAGGTGCTTTGCCCGCGGGCCAGCTCGTCGCTGGCGCCGACACGGGCAAAGATGCGATCGGCCACGCCCAGCGTCGCCGCGCGGGCCGGCACGAAGCTGCCCATCTGGGCCATCAGCGTGACGAGCGCCACTTGCCGGATGTAGGTGCTCTTGCCGGCCATGTTCGGCCCGGTAATCAACAGCATCAGGCCCTCGTCGGGCGAGGCCGTCACGTCGTTGGGCACGAACGTCCCCGCCGCCAACCGCACGTCGAGCACCGGGTGGCGGCCATCGGCGATCCGCAGCACCGGCTCGGCCACCATCGTCGGCCGGCAATAGCCGCGGTCGCGGGCCAACTCGGCCAGCGCGGCAAGCACGTCGATTTGGGCCAGGGCCGTCGCCGTGCCCCGCAACCGCCGCGCCCCCGCCGCCACCAAGTCGCGCAGTTCCAGAAACAACTCGTGTTCCAGCTCCTTGGCCTTTTCGTCGGCGGCCAGGACCTTTTCTTCGTACTCTTTCAGTTCGGGCGTGATGTAGCGTTCGGCGTTCTTGACCGTCTGCTTGCGAATATAGGTGTCTGGCACCTTTTCGCGGTGCGTGTGCGTGATTTCCAGGTAATAGCCGAACACCTGGTTGAAGCCGACCTTGAGGTTTGGTATGCCCGTCCGCTGGCTCTCCTCGGCCTGGTAACGGGCGATCCACTGCTTGCCGCCCGCCGCCAACTCGCGCAAGTTATCCAACTCGGCACTGAAGCCGCTGCGGATGAAGCCGCCCTCGCGGCTCACCAGCGGGCACTCTTCTTCCAGCGCCGCATCGAGCTGGCCGCGAATCTCCGGGCAAAGATCGAGCTCGCCTTCCAAGCGGGTCAAAAGCACCGACGCGCGGGCGGTCAGCTTGGCTTTGAGCGTCGGCAGGGCGCGCAGCGTGCGGCCGAGAAAACTGAGGTCGCGCGGACTTGCCCGGCCGGTGGTCACGCGGGCCAGTAGCCGCTCGACGTCGTAAATGTCTTTGAGCTGGCCGCGGATCTCTTCGGTAAGCTTGGGGTGGGCCACCATTTCGGCCACGGCGTCGAGCCGCTCGTCGATGGCCTCGATCGAGGTCAGCGGGTTGGCCAGCCAGTCGGCCAGCATGCGCGAGCCCATCGCGGTCACGCTACGGTCGAGCACTTCCAACAGCGAACCCTCGCGGCGGCCTTCGCGCAGCGTGCGCGTGATCTCCAGGCTGCGGCGCGTGGCTTCGTCGATCTCCAGCGACTGGCCCAGGCGATAAGGCATGAGCCGGTCGATGTGCGCGAGCGACGACTTTTGCGTCTCAGTGAGATAGTCAAGAACCGCCCCCGCCGCGCGAATGGCCGGCACTTCGCCACCGTCGAAGCCGAAGCCTTCCAGCGTCTGCGTGCCGAAGTGTCGCGCCAGGGCGTCGGCCGCCGCTTTGTGGCCGAAGGCCCAGGCCGGGCGACGCGTCACGACCAGCCGTTCGTCGAAAGCGGCGGCCGGCGGACCGGCTTCCTCGGCCACCAAGATTTCCACCGGACTGATGCGGGCCAGTTCATCCGCCAGACGCGCTTGCGGCACTTCGGCGGCCAGAAAGCGGCCGGTGGAGAGATCGATCCAGGACAGGCCCACGGTTTCGCCCGGCACGAGCGCCGCCAGGTAGTTGCTCTCCTGCGGATCGAGCAGGGCGTCGTCGGTGACGGTGCCCGGCGACACGACGCGGGTCACTTCGCGTTTGACCAGCCCCTTGGCCAGCCGCGGGTCTTCGACCTGCTCGCAGATGGCGGCCCGCATGCCCGCGGCGATCAACTTGCCGAGGTAGCTTTCGAGCTGATGGTGCGGGAAGCCGGCCATCGGCACGGGGTTTTCGCCCTTGTCGCGGCTGGTGAGCGCCAGGCCCAGCACACGGGCGGCGAGCTTGGCGTCGTCGTGAAACAGCTCGTAAAAATCGCCCATGCGGAACAGCAAGATGCAGTCCGGGCAGGCCGCCTTGGCGTCCAGATACTGCTGCATCATCGGCGTCACGCCGCGCGTGCCGGGGCCATGGGCCGCCGGGCCGGTCGAGGACGGTTTGTTGCTGACGGTCGCCATAGCTTGATTTCATGTCGCGCGACCGCGCATGCTAGCAGATCGCGGCGGGAGCGAAAAGCGGCCGGCGAGAACCGACCGCCGGTAGATTGTGCCGCGACTTGAAAGTACAATACGCTGTGCCGAGATTGCCGCGGCCGAATGAATGACGACCGCGGCAAGGCCCGGTTCGAATCGTCATGCCCAAATCCACGATCGTCACAAGGTAGCGTCCTATGAATCAGCACGAACGGCCCAGTGTGACCGGCGGCAAAAGCAACCGGTCCCGCCGCGATTTCTTGAAAGTCGCCGGCGCCGCGATGGCGGTGCCCTATTTCGTCCCCTCGTCGGCGCTGGGCAACAGCGAAACGCCGGCGGCCAGCGACCGCATTGTCATGGCCGGCATCGGTATCGGCAATATGGGGCGCGGCGACCAGGGCGCGTTCCTCGGCCGCAAGGATGTGCAATACATCGCCATGTGCGACGTTCGCGAAGCCAACCGCGAGCAGTCCAAGGCCAAGATCGACGAACACTACGCCAACAAGGACTGCCAGATTTACAACGATTTTCGCGAAGTGTTGGCCCGGCCCGACATCGACGCGGTGCATATCGCCACGCCCGACCATTGGCACGCCATCATGGTCATCGAGGCCTGCCGCAACGGCAAAGACGTCTATTGCCAGAAGCCCGAAACGCTGACGCTTCGCGAAGGCCCGCTGATGATCGCGGCGGCGCGACGCTACGGCCGCGTGGTCTCCGGCGGCAGCCAGCGCGTGCTGGAAGACTATCGCAAATTCGTCGATCCAGCCTGGGCCGGCGAGCTCGGCACGATCAAGTCGATCAACGTCAGCGTCGGGCCGCTGCCGCAGTTGTGCAATCTGCCCGCCGAAGAAATGGCGGAGAAAATCGACTGGGACATGTGGCTGGGACCGGCGGCCTGGGGACCATATAACTCCAAACGCTGCAGCGGCAGTTTTTCGATCAACGGTTCGAGCTGGCGGTCGTTCAGCGATTATTCGGGCGGCGGCATGACCGACTGGGGCGCCCATCACTTCGGCGGCGCGACGTTCATCTGCGACGTTCGCGACCAGCAGCCCAAGGAAGTCGTCTACCACGAAACGCCGGAGGGCAAGTACCTGGCATACAACTACGAGAGCGGTCTGACGATCTACCACAATCGGCCCAACACCCAGAATTTGCACATCGAGGGGACGCCCGACGAAAAGCTGCCGCCGAAGCCGGTGCCGCAATATCAGGGAAGCGGGGGCATCTACGGCGACTTCATCCACTGCGTGAAGACCCGCGAGACGCCGTTCCGCGACATCGAACGGGCCGTGAACACCTGCGTGCTGGCGCACCTGGGCAACATCGCCTATCAATTGAAGCGGTCGTTGAAGTGGGACGCCGCGGCGCAGCAGTTCGTCGACGACGCCGAAGCCAACCGCATGGTCGACCGCGCCCGGCGCGAACCGTGGCAACTCTAACCGAACATTCATCACAAGGACTTTCACGATGCTCGCCCAAGCTTTCGAAGCACTGAAGAAATTTGATTGGGGAACCCCGCTGAGCGAGGTTTCGGGGATCGAGGACGCGGTGGTCGCGTCGCACAGCGACTCGGCCCTCCGCCAGGATCTCGAACAACGCTTGATTGCCGCGTTGTCGACGGATATCTCGGCGGACGCCAAAGGTTACGTCTGTCGCAAGCTGGCGTTGGTCGGCTCGCCGGCGGCCGTGCCGGCAGTCGCCGCTTTGCTGACGCAGGAAGCCAACGCGCACCTGGCGCGACACGCCCTGGAACGGATTCCCGGCCCAGAGGCTGCCGCGGCCTTGACGGACGCACTTGCCAAAACGAGCGGCAAATTGAAGATCGGCGCGATCGGCTCGCTTGGCGCTCGGCGAGAAGCCGGCGCGGTGCCGGTGCTGGCGGGACTGCTGGGCGACACCGACCCGGCGGTCGCCCGTTCGGCCGCGCTAGCTCTGGGAGTCATCGGCGGTGGCGAGGCGGCCCGCGTGCTCCAAGACGCGGTCCCGGCCCAGACCGGCGACAACATGACGCTGCTCGACGCGCTGTTGTGCTGCGCCGAATCGCTGTTGTCCGGCCGCAAGGTCGCCGAGGCCACGGCCATTTACAAGTCGCTGGCGGGCGATCAGCACCCGCGGCTGGTGCGGCTGGCCGCCGACCGCGGGTTGTTGGCGTGCCTCAGCAAGCAGACTTGATTGAAGAGACGAAACCATGTGGCAACGTTCGATTCCGGCTTCGTTGGCTCTCAGTCTTCTGGCGGCGATGGCGACGTTGCCGTCGCCCGCCCTGGCCGCTGACGCCGGCGACGAATTGGTGGAGCAGATCGTCAAGCTGATGGCCCACCCCGATCGAGAGTTCCGCGCGGCGGCCTTCAATCAGGTGCGAAAATCCGCGCGCGGAGCGGCGGCCACTCGGGCGTTCGCCGCCCAATTGCCGAAACTCGATCCATCGGCACAGGCGGAGTTGATCCGAGCGCTGGGCGACCGCGGCGACGTTGCGGCCCGGCCTGCCGTGGTCAACGTGCTCGCGGACGGCAAGAACGAAGAAGTCCGATCGGCGGCGCTGGCCGCGCTGGGCGAGCTCGGCACGGCGGACGATCTGCCGACGCTGGTGAAGGCGTTGTCCGCCTCTTCCGGCGCGGAGCAGCAGGCCGCCCGGACGGCGCTGGTCCGGATGCGCGGCGACTCCATCAGCAAAACGTTGGCCGCCGACGCGAAGACGGCCGAGCCACCAACGCGGGCCGCGCTGCTCGAAGTGCTCGCCGCGCGACGCGCTACCAGCGAGCTGCCGCTGTTCCTGGCGGCCAGCGTCGACGACGACGCCCGCGTCCGCGGGGCGGCCATGACCGCGCTGGGCCGGTTCGGCGGCCCCGATCAGCTCGCCGCCATGATCCCCGCCGTGCTGAAGGCGCGGAAAGGCGGAGAGCGCGACGCCGCCGAAAAAAACGTCGCCGCCGTGTGCGCGCGCATCGGAAACGAAGAGCAACGGGCCAACGCCTTGATCGCCGCCATCAACAGCGTCGACGCGGCCCAGCGCGATCAGCTCCTGTCGCTGATCGGACGGGTGGGAGGCAAACGGCTGATCGCCTTCGTGGGCGACATCGCCACCGGCCCGGATGCGGGCCGCAGGTCGTTGGCCATCGACGCGCTGAGCAAATGGCCCGACGCCAGCCCGGCCGACAAGTTGCTGGAAATCGCCGAGAAGACGAGCGACGCGGCCCAGCGCGAGCGGGCTTTTCAGGGCTACGTCAAGCTGGCGGCCATGCGCGACCGCCGGTCGGACACGCAACGTCTCGACCGGATGAAGCAGGCCATGAAAGCCGCGCGCACGCCAGAGGAGCGGTCGCTGGTGATCAACCGCTGCCGCACCGCTTACAGCGTGGACGCGCTGCGGTTCGTGCTGCCCTACGTCGACGAGGCGCCCTTCGCGCAGATCGCCTGCGAAACGATCGTGGAACTGGCCCACCATCGCGAAATCCGCGATCCTCACAAAGCCGAGTTCGACAAGGCGCTGGACCGGGTGATCAAGGTCAGCGCGGACCCCGTGGTTGTCGACCGCGCGCAGCGTTACAAGCGCGGCGAAACCTGGCAACGCGCGAAGAAGTGAGTTGTCTTGTGGAACCGCTCGAAAGTCAGAGGGTCCGAACATGGAAACGATCAAGTTTGTTCGCTGAGAAGAAGAAGCGGGGTGGATCGGATATCTATTTCCAACCAGTTTCTCGACCTCGGGCCGGTGCTCGGCAACCTGGCCGCGGCCTCCTCGCTGGTGGCATGGAACGAGATCGAGACAACGGTCAGCGCGGAGGAAAAGGCGGCGGGCAAAGCCAGCTCGCACTGGGTGATTCTGGCCAGGGACGAAGCCGATTTCGGCCCGCTGATCGAGGATTTGCGTTGGCAGATGCTGACGCCCGTCGCCGGACTGCCGCTGTGGACCGACGACTATACGAGCCTGTGGGGCATCGCTCATTGGAGCAGCCACTCTGGCCCGTAGCCCGCCGGCTCATCGCACCTGCCAGGCTCGCCGGCTGCGGGCCCAATAATAGAACACCACGCCGCTGGCGATGAGCGCCGTGCCGGCCAGCGTCTGTGCGTGCTTGTCGGTGTCCCACACCATGCTGGCCAGCGCCGCCCCTATACCGAGCAGGTAGACGCAAGGCGTCAGCGGATAGCCCAGCGTGCGATAGGGCCGGCTCCAATCGGGATGAGCGCGGCGAAAGACAAACACCGAGGCCACCGCCAAAGCATAAAACAGCGAGCCGCCAAAAATGACAAAGTCGGTCAACATGTCGAAGGCGTCGCGCGGATCCGATTTCCAGGCATAAGCGGCCACGATCAACACCACGGTCCAAACGGCTTGCAGCCAGATGGCGTTGGCGGGCGTCCGCCAGCGGCCGTGGATGCGGCGGATCGACGCGGGCAACAGGCCGTCGCGGGCCATGGCGAAATAAATCCGCGGGCCCGTCAGCAGGTTGGAATTGGCGGCGCCAAACGTCGAGCAAAGCACGCCCAGCGACACCAACTTGCCGGCGCCCTCGCCCAGCAACGCGGTACACATGTCGTGGGCCACCGCTTCCGAGCTGGCCACGGTCGAGATCGGCAGCACCACATGATAAGCCACGTTGGCCAGCACATAAACCACGATCACGATGACCATGCCCAGCGCCAGTCCCAAGGGCACATTGCGCTGCGGCTCGCGGACCTCTTCCGCCACCGGAGCGATATTGATCCAGCCGTCGTAGGGCCACATCACGGCGATCATCGCCAGGCCGAGGGCCTTCCACAAGTCCGGGGTCCAGCGGCCGGGCCACCACTCCGCAGGCGGTTGCGGAACGCGCGACACCGCCAACGGCAACACGATGATGAACGCCAGAAAACCCAGCTTGGCGACGACCGTCACGTTCTGCAGCGCGGCGCCCCACCGCGCGCCGACGACATTCACGACCGAAAGAAACAGCACGATGCCCAGGGCCACGCCTTCTTGCCAATGGCGGTCGAGGTACACGATTTTACTGAGATAGATCACCGTGGCGGCCGTCAGCGCTCCCAGCGAACCGGGCCGGATGATGGTCATTTCGGTCCAGCCCCAAAGAAAGGCGGGCAACCGGCCGTAGGCCTCGCGCAGATAAACGTAAGGGCCGCCCGCGTGCGGCAGCATGGCGGCCAGTTCCGCCAACGTCAGGGCGCCGCACAGCGTGATCAGCCCCACGACAACCCATACGCCGATAATCAGCCCCAGCCCGAAATGGTCGAGATACTGTGCCACGACGCCCGGCTTGAGAAAGATGCCCGACCCGATGATGCCGCCCACGACCACCGTGACGGCGTCGAAGGGACCGAGCACGCGCGGCAGCGTGCCGCCGGCCGACGGTGCGACGGGAGCTGCGGAACCGGTCGAAGGCAAGTCGCCAGGCATCGCCACACGGTAAGCGTCCGACGCTTGGGCGTCAATCACGGGGGCTATCGGTGCAGCCGGCAGGCTTCGTCGTCGCAGGTGGCCAGCGTGCCGAAGCGATAGCGCCGCTTGGCGACCTGCTGATAGAGCCAGTTCCAAAGCGGCAACGTGCCTGGGACGTGCAGCAGCGGCGCCAGCCACCACAAGGCTGGCAAACGCCGCGAAAGATAACGCACCGCCGCCGCCCCGGCATGGCGCTTCCCGACACGATCGACGATATACATCTCCTGCATCAGTGCGTCGTGCGTCAGATCGGGCCAGCGCCGGCCCACCAGCGGGTCGTGCAGCGAAAGGTACGCCAGCCGGCGGCCCCCGTCCCACCAGGCGAGCCGCCGGACTTGCCCGGTGCAGATGCGGCAGTGGCCGTCGTAGATCACCACGTCGGCCTCGGGCCGCTCTTCGGGCGTCGGCAAGGGGGCGAGATGCGTTACAAGGTCGCTGGCGGTCATGGCTTAAGTATACCCGGTAATCGCCGGCCCTGAGATAGGGCGGCTGCATAGCTGCATAGCCAATCCGGCACTCGCCCGGTAAACTGCAAGCCGGCGGAATCCTGAACCCGAGGAGTTGTTGAAATGCCCGTCACATCCGACAAGGTCGCTCGGCTCTGTCGTGCGTTGCTCGACCCGGCCGGCGAATCGCCCCGGCGAAGCCTGGAAGACTATCTGCATGCCATTCCGCGTCTCGATTCGCTGGTGGATTTGCCGCGCGGCACGGCGGTGCTTGTGCGGGGCGATGTCGATGCCAAGCCGGGAGCCATCATCGGCGAGGGCGATATCCGCCTGCGGTCGATGGTCGAAACGCTCGAATTCGGCCGGCAACATGGCTGGAAACAGGTCGTCTTCGGCCACATCGGCCGCAAGCCCGAAGGGAGCCTGAAAGCCGTCGCCAAACGCATCGGCGATCTGTTGAAGACCGACGTGCCGCTGGTGAGCGATTGGCTCGACGAGGCATCGCCGACCATCGCCGCCCTGGCCGCGAAAGCCGTGGCCGACGCCGCGCCCGGCAGCGTGCTGGTGCTGGAAAACACGCGCCGCTATGAGATCGAGCGTATGCTTTGGAAAGCCAAACCCGAAGAAGCCACTAAGGTGGCCGAACGGCTGAGCCGGTTCGCCAATTCGCTGGCTGAAAAAATCGCCCGTGTCTATGTCAACGAAGCTCTCTCGGCCGGCAGTCTCGACGCATCGACCACGGTGGTGCCGCTGGCGATGGACCGCGTGGCCTTGGGCCGCTATGTGGCAGGCGAGTTCGACGGCCCGATGCGGCGCTGCTTGTCGGCCCAGTTGGTCGTGTTCAGCGGGCTGAAGACCGACAAGCTCGACGACCTGCAGGCCATGATCGACCGCGGCACGATCCGTTGGGTGTTCACGGCCGGTTCGCTGGCGATGGCCTTGAAGAAGGCCGCCGCCGAATTGGACGGCAAGAGCTTTTCGTTGGGCGTGGCCGAGGACGCGGGCCATCAAGACAAGCCATATTACATCGAGCGTTCGCGGATCGAGCAGGCCAAGAAGATGCTCGACGAGGGCCGCCGCAAGGGGATTCGGTTCGTGTTGCCCGTCGATTTCGTGCTGCAAGACGGGCGGGCCAGCGAGACGATCGGCCCCGGCGACCAGCAGTTCGACGTCGGTCTCCTGACCAACAAGCTGTTCGACGAGCAGGTGGGCGCCTTCATCGCCGAGGCGAAAGCGTCGGGCAAGCCGGCCGTGGCCTTTCACAACGGCGTGTTCGGCATGTTCGAGGATCCGCGGTTCGAAGAGGGGACGCGTCACTTCGTCGGCCAGTTGAAGCGGATGAAGGAGTCGGGCATCGAAGTCTACGTGGGCGGCGGCGAAGGCGGCACGGCGCTGGAGCGCTACGGCCGGCCCGACTGGGTCACGCACTGTTTCACCGCCGGCGGCACGGTGCTGAACGCCCTGGGGAGCAACCCCGTGCCGTATTTGCAAGCGCTGGCGATGGCGGCGGGCAGGTGAGTTTGTCTGGCTCAGGTTCTTCTTCAGAATAAGGGAGATTCGCCGTGCAATCGTTATTGATCCAACCCAATCTCTTCCCTGATCGGGCGAATTCTTTCTTCAAGCCACGCAACAACTGGGTGCAATTCTCGGCTGCCGCTGCCATCGCACACGGAATCATTCGAGTAGCTACACGTCCACCAGATTTTGAAGTACGGGTCCTCGCCCGCTCAATCGCCCTTCGCCAAGCGAGCCGTGAATCTTCTCGTATGGCGCGCTGACTGGCTGTCCAAATGCGCAGCGCGCTGCGCGTTCTGTCAGGCTCGCCTTTTGCCGGCCAGCATGGCGCGATGGTGCCTCTGGATCGCCGATCCGCGAGGCGCGGCGCGCTGCGCCTCCGAGAGCGGCGATCCGTGGTTTTTGATCGCCCGGCGCGGCCGGGCAGTCGCTCCGCGGCGCAGCGCGGAATACCCCCAATAGACTATCACCGGGCCAATAACGAGCCCTTGAGATGCTGGCTCAAATCGGCGAAGATCGCTTATTGCCTGCTGACGCACGGTCTGGGAGATCATGGCCGAATCATTTGGTCCCTATTGCAAATGGCTGGGCATTTCGCCCAAGGATTGGATCTTGGAATTGCCCGACGATTTGGAAGAAGAGTTTCACGAAGAAATCTATCAATACGAGAGGGAGAAAAGGATGCCGTATCTGTCGAGCCTGGAGCGAAGAGGATTGGAAGAGGGACTCAAGCAAGGACGGGAGCAAGGACGGGAGCAAGGACGGGAGCAAGGGCGTGAAGAGGGGCGCGCGGAGGGACGCGAAGAAGGGCTGCGCGAGGGAATTGCCTTGGCTCTGGAAGCGAAGTTCGGCCAGCCAGGCCGCAAACTGATGACCCGAGTGCGCAGGATCAGCGACGTTGCCGAGCTGCACCGCTTGGCTAAGGTCATAAAGACAGCCAAGACAGCGGATGATGTGCGCCGGCACCTGGGCTCGCGATGAAAAGTTTCGGTGCCTTCGCCGTTGGTCTCATCGATACGGCCTGTTGGCGCATGGTTTGGGAATGCAATGAGCGAAACATTCGATCCCTATTACAAATGGCTGGGCATTCCGCCCAAGGAGCAACCGCCGAACCACTATCGGCTGCTGGCGATCAACCTGTTCGAGAGCGACCCCGACGTGATTGAAGCGGCGGCCGACCGGCAGATGTCGCACCTGCGCAGCTACCAGACCGGCAAGCATTCGGCCGAATCGCAGAAGCTGCTCAACGAATGCGCCGCCGCGCGTGTCACGCTGCTCAACCCGCAGAAAAAAGCCGAGTACGACCGCCAGTTGCGCGAGAAAATGGCGATTGGGCGAACGTCTCCGCCATCTGTAGGGAACGCCCTCGGTGGCGTTCCGGCGGCTGACGGCGTTTCGCCCCGCTCTTTGCCCCGCGCAAGGGCATTGCCGCAGCCACAACCATCGCAGGCGGCGACACCCGCCCCACTGATCGATGTCGGCGCCTCGTCGCCCGTCGGTCGGTTCTCCACACATCGACGGAAGAAGAAGCCGGCGTGGCTGATTGCTACGGCCGGCGTGGGCGGCGCGATCGCTATTGCGGTGGTGATGTGGATCGCGTTGCGACCCTCTGGTCCATCGGACCTGAAAAATCGCCAACTCAAAACCGCCGCGACAAATAACCGGAAGACTACCGTTGCCGATTCGACCCCCAAACGATCCGCCAGCACTGCGGTAAACGAGCCGGCGCCTGCGCCTCCGAGCGTTGCGCCGACCCCGCCTGCATCGAGTGATTCCGCCCTCGCTGACAACGGCGCGCCTGGCGGAGGCATAAGTACGGCGATCGACGTCGCTGACTCACACCATCGCGATAATGGTGAGCATTGGGACCTTGTCTTGGCGCCGGGCGTCAAGATGAGGCTGGTCAAGATCCCTGCAAGCGACGATGGCAAGATCAAGCCCTTCTATCTCGGCCAGACCTGGAATATGCGTCGTTGGTAAACATGGCGGTTGAACTGGACGATTACGACCGCGCCAACCGGTTGGCAGCAACGATGGTGCAGACCTCGCGCAAAACGCGCGACCGCGGACTTCAAGCCGACGTGCAAGCCCGTGCGAAGCAGGCCCAGGAGATGCGATCGGCCTTCAATGCGGCCAAGCCTGCCTTAGCCAAGTTGGAGGCGGATGCCGCAAACGCCCCAGCAAACGCCGCTTGGGGGCGATACGTCGCATGGGTCAAGGACAATTGGGACGAAGGGCTGCCGCTGCTTGCCAAGGGCGGTGACGACGTGGCCGCGATCGCCGCTCGTGAATTGGCTGGGCCAAAGACACCCGACGCACAGGTTCCATTAGCCGACGATTGGTCGGAAACCGCGCAGGGCGAGAAGGGCCAGCGTCAACGCAGCATTGAGGAACACGCCTGCCGGTGGTACGAGCGAGCGGCGGGCGAACTTCCGCCGGCCGACCGGCAGGCCGTACTGAAAAAGATAGAACGAAGCTTCGGCAATACGGCCATCCACGAGCTGGACACGGCCGGATCGGGCATCGAACTCGGCGGCGCCGAGGCCAACATCGGGCCGGAAGCCACGATTGAGTTTTGGGCGTACACGCAAGCACGCGACGTGCCACTATTGACCAAGCGGCAACGAGAGGACGACCAGTCGCTCACCTTCTATATGTCCGGCGGCCAAGTTAGCCTTATCAGCGATGGGCCGTATCAACGGTTCGATATTCGCGACGCCTCGTCGGCGCCGATCGACGACGGTCGTTGGCACCACGTGGCGGCCGTCAAGCGTGGCAAGTCGCTCTGGCTGATGGTCGATGGGCGTCTGGCGGGCAGCGGCGAAGGGCTGGAGTTGTTTCGTTCACAGTCGCCCTGGATACTCGGCGTCCACCGGCCATGGAACAACTCGCAGGGCCAAGGGCGATTCTGCCGCGTACGGCTCTCGACCATCGCTCGTTACCGCCCTCCGTTCAAGCCCGACCGCACCTACGAGCGCGATCAATACACCGCTTGGATGCGGTAGACGCGGCGGCCACAAGTCTAGCCGAAGTCAAGCGGCCGCGGCAGCCGGCAATCATGGCACCAATGCATCGTCGAGCAGGAGAACCGACAGCACGATAATCTGCCGGAAGGCGACGTCGTTGGTGAGCAGGCACGCGCAGCCGGCGAGCGATGCAGTCGCGGATCGCTCCGCAATCGGTCGTGATCGTTTTGGTCCGGGTAATCCGCCAAGATGCCGTAGACCCGCATCCGGACCATCTCCAGAAACGTGTGGTCCACCTGAACCGCGGCGCGGACATCCGTGAGCGCGTCGGCGAACCCGCGAGTGAGCCCGATTTGCTCATCGAGCTGACGAAACGGCAGAAGTCCCGCGTCCGACGTCAACTGCCCGGCTGTGGGCTCAACCACGATGGGCTTGGCACCGAAAAAATCGAGGGTAACCTGGAAGACAGACTGCTGATCCACTACATGCCTCCGTGCGCGGCCTTAAGGTGACGGTACTCAATGCCTTAGAGCCTCCCGGAGGCATATTTATTCCCGCGGCCATGAATAATCCGGGCAAATGCGGAGGGAGCATAATGCGGAACAACGCGCCGACTCGCCCATTGAGCGTAGGGTGGGACCAGCGAGCTTGCGAGCGCCGGCCCACCGTAAACGACGTCGCTATCGGTGGGCCGGCGCTCGCAAGCTCGCTGGTCCCACCCTACCATCATGTCGTTGGGGCAAAGAAATGGTCCGCCATCGCCTGGCTCGTCATTGCGACCTGCGGCGCGTGCGGCCGCGAACAACCTCCGCTTCGTCAAGTCGCCGCGAAGCCCTCTCCGTCAACCAAGGAAGCAACCGTCGATCGCTCGCGCGAGATCGAGCGTCCCGCGGTCGAGCAAACCGAGAACGACGAACGATCGACACCGGCACCTGTCGTATCTGGCCTCGACAAAGCCCCGAGACCAGACACGGGCACCAAGCCGCCGGACGTCCAACCGGCGGTCGATGAAAAACGCATTGCAGCGGCGGGCATCCGCACGATTGTCGGAAATCATCTCACGCTCTTCACCGACCTTCCGGCCGACGATGCGATCGACGCGCTGCCTCAACTGTTTGATCGGGCGGTGCCGCTGTGGTGCGCCTACTTCGCGGTTGACGAGAGCGACGCGGCGAAGTGGCAGGTGCGGGGCTGCTTGATGAACGACGCCGAGCGGTTCAAAACCGCGGGACTGTTGCCGAACGAGCTGCCGCCCTTCGCCCATGGTTTCACGCGCGGAAACGAAATCTGGTGGTATGAGCCGAGCTGGACCTATTACCGCAGCCACTTGATGATCCATGAGGGAACCCACGCTTTCCTCAACTGCCGGTTCGGCACTTGCGGGCCGCCTTGGTATATGGAAGCCACCGCCGAGCTGCTGGCGACCCATCGCATGGAAGGCGACCGACTCCGGCTGGCCTACTTTCCCGCCCACCGCGACGAGCTGCCCGGCTGGGGCCGTATCAAGATCGTGCTCGACGCCGTCGGCGAGGGTCGCGGGCTGACGATCGATGAGATCCTGGCGTATCCTCCCGATGCCAACCTGAACAACGAGGTCTACGGCTGGTGCTGGGCGATTGCCGCATTTCTCGATGGCCACCCCCGGTATCACGACCGCTTTCGGTCGCTCGTCGCGGAGCTGCGGGCCGAGGATTTCAACGGCCGTTTTCGCTCGCGGTTTGCCGACGACCGCCAGGATTTGGACCTGGAATGGCAGGCGTTCACCCACGAACTGGACTATGGGTACGACCTTGCGCGCGCCGCGATCGAATTCCGCCCGGCGAAGCCGCTGGCCGAAAAAGGCCAGACGATCGCCATCGCCGCCGACCGCGGTTGGCAGTCGAGCGGCATTCGGCTGTCCGCGGGCAGCGAGTATGAGATTGCGGGCCGCGGCCGATACGAAGTTGCCGACCAGCCGCATCCCTGGTGGTGCGAGCCGGGCGGGGTCACGCTCCGGTATTATCGGGGCCGGCCCTTGGGAATGCTGCTGGCCACCGTGCTGGCCGACGACGAACCAAACTGGCCCGCGCCAGTGGCAATTGGCCTGGGCGGCAAGCTTTCGCCCGAAAAGTCCGGCACGCTTTATCTGCGAATCAACGATTCACCAGCCGAGCTGGCCGACAACGCGGGCTCGCTGGAAGTACACGCGCGGTCGCGGTGAGGCGGACGGCCTGGGAAGGCCATCCTCCCGTACCGTCAGTTCTGGCTGAAATCGAACTGCTCGATCAGCTTGCGGCCGAGCGGGTTGCGAAGGAACTTTTTGCGGCACTCGGGGCAAAGGTCGAAGCGGAGCTGCTGATAGACGTCGTCGCCCACCTGCTCGCTGCCGATGTCGTCGATGCGTTCGAGTATCTCGTGAATCTCGTGCAGGTTGTCGGTGTCATCGTCGATCTCCACAGGATCGAAGGCGGCATAGACCTCCATTTTCACCACATAACGCAGGTCGTCCTCGGAATCGAGAGGCCGTTTACACAAATCACACGAATACTGAATCATGGTTTCGTCTTCCCGGTGTACAGGAAACAGGTCGCGTCTCCACTCCAGATGAGCGCGCGATGACTACGTTTCATCCTAATGCCGATTCGCAAACGGTAGCAAGCCATGTTTTGAAATTTCTTTCGAGTCGACCACCGTAGAGCTTGCCTGCGCCGCAAAATAGCGCAGCCACGGTTGACAAATGCGGCCGCATCTGGTCGTTGCGACGCGGCGAGGTTAGAATCAAGCGAACGTTTCGCGGGGCGTGACGGCAACGGATTGCCGCTTCGCACGTCGGTTTTGCGGCGGTCGAGGTGTCGGTCCGGTGAACAGCTCCTGGAGAACAAGATATGTCGGCAGCGTCGACGGAGGCCCTCTCCGCCAGCGTATTGGTCTTGAACCGCTTCTACATGGCGGTGCATGTGGTGAGCGTGCGCCGGGCGTTCGCGCTGTTGTGTCGCGAGCTGGCCGAGGTGGTTCACATCGAGGAGGGCCAATACGCCAACTACAACTTCGAGTCGTGGCGCGAGATCAGCGAGCTGAAGGCCAGCTTCAAGACCGAGCACGACGATTGGATTCGCTCCGTGAACTTCGAGATCCAGGTGCCGCGGGTCATTCGGCTGTTGTTCTACGACCGGCTGCCGAAGCAGACCATTCGCTTCAACCGGCGGAACATCTTTGCCCGTGACGCCAACCGCTGCCAGTATTGCGGCCGGCGATTTCCGACCAGCGAGCTGAGTCTCGATCACGTCATCCCTCGCAGCCGCGGTGGCGAAACAAGCTGGGAGAACATCGTTTGTAGCTGCGTGAAGTGCAACGTGAAGAAGGGCGGCCGCACGCCGCACGAGGCCAACATGCAGCTCGTCAAAGCGCCCGTGCGACCGAAGCGCAGCCCGCTTTTGTCGATCAAGCTCGGCAACCCCAAGTACGAAAGCTGGAAGACGTTCTTGGACAATGCCTATTGGTCGGTGGATTTGAAGTAGCATCGATTCACCCCCCGGTGGTCTCCCGTTTTACCCCGCCTTGGACGCCGATGAGACCTGCAAACTGCCTTGTTCTCGCCGCACTACTGTTCGCAGGCCGCGCTGCCCTTGCCGAGGGCGGCAGCGCCGAGCTGACCTACGAGCAGCATGTCCGCCCGATCTTGAAGGCCCATTGCTTTCAGTGCCACGGAGAAGAGGGCCAGCGCAAGGGTGGACTCGACCTGCGGTTAAAGCGGTTCATCGAAAAAGGCGGTGAATCCGGCCCGGCCATCGTGCCGGGCAATCCGGACGAAAGCCTGCTCGCCGAAAAGATTCGCTCCGAAGAGATGCCGCCGGTCGAAAAGAAGCTCTCGGCCGCGCAGGTCGAGACCATCGTGCATTGGATCGCCGCGGGAGCCAAGACCGCGCGGCCTGAGCCGGAACAAGTTGGCGAAGGCCCTATTTTCAGCCTGGAAGAACGCGACTATTGGGCGTTCCAGCCGGTCCGCCGACCGGCCGTGCCGATTTGTGGTGCGGGCGTCTCGCCTGCCGCAACGCCGCCGAACATCGGGCAGGCGGGACGCCTACACCACAACGAACAGGTGCGGACGACGATCGACGCCTTTCTGCTGGCCCGGCTCGAACGTGAGGGGCTGACGTTCTCTCCGGAAGCCGACAGGCCCACGCTCATCCGCCGGGCATATTTCGATCTCGTCGGCCTGCCGCCTACGCCGGAAGAAGTCGAAGCCTTCGTTGCCGACACTTCGCCCGATGCCTGGGAGCGTGTCGTCGACCGCCTGCTCGCTTCGCCGCACTATGGCGAGCGTTGGGGCCGGCATTGGCTCGATGTGGCCGGCTACGCCGATTCGGAAGGCTATACCGACGAAGACACGCCCCGCGCATCGGCCTTTCGCTATCGCGATTACGTCATCCGCTCGTTCAACGCCGACAAGCCGTTCGACCAGTTCATTCAAGAGCAACTTGCGGGCGACGAGTTGGTGCCGCCGCCTTACAAAAACCTGTCGGCCGAGGCGATCGACAAGCTGACCGCGACGGGCTTTTTGCGGATGTCGCCGGATGGCACGGCGTCGGGCGGCGTCGACCAGAACGTTGCCCGAAATCAGGTCGTGGCCGACACGCTGCAGATCGTCGGCACGTCGCTGTTCGGCATGACGCTGCATTGTGCGCAGTGCCACGACCATCGTTACGATCCCATTCCGCAAGCCGACTATTACCGGCTGCGGGCGATCTTCGAGCCGGCGCTCGACTGGAAGAATTGGCGATCGCCGCCCGCCCGTGAGGTCTCGCTTTATACCGACGACGATCGGGCGCTGGCACAGAAGATTCAGGCCCAGGCGGCCGAGGTCGATGCCGAGCGGGCACGCAAGGCCCAGGAGTTCATCGATCGCACGTTGGAAGAAGAACTGCTGCTGGTGCCGGAGAAGCTGCGCGAAGGTCTGAGGATCGCTTACAAAACGGCCGACAAGGACCGCACGCCCGAGCAAAAAGCGGTGCTCAAAGAATACCCCAGTGTGGCCAACATCAGCGTCGGTTCGCTCTATTTGTACGATCAGCGGCGCGACGTCAAGGCCCGCCAGATTGAGACGAAACGCAAGCAGGATGAGCAGCAGTTCGTCACGGAAACGAGGGCCCGTGAGCTGGCCAAAGTGCCTGAAGCCGAGCGCGCGGCTGTCGAAACCGCGGCGGCCGCGCCGGTCGAAAAGCGCACTGCGGAACAAACGGCAATGATCGAGAAGTATCCGGGCGTGCTGGTCACGGCCGCGACGCTCGGTCAATTCAACGCTGACGCTGCGGCGGAACTGGCGAAAGACGCGGAGACGGCTGCCGAGCTGCGGGCCACCAAAGCCGCCGACAACCTCAAACGCTACAGCGAAAAGGCCGCCGAAATCCGGGCCAAGATTCCGCCGGAAGAATTCGTCCGGGCACTGACGGAAGTTCCCGGCCAGGCGTCGCCGACGTTCGTCTTTCATCGCGGCGACTTCCAGCAGCCCAAAGAGCAGGTTTCGCCCGGCGATTTGACGATCCTGGCTGCAGCGACCGCCACCGACATTCCGGCCGACGATGCGAATCTGCCGACGACGGGCCGCCGATTGGCGTTTGCCCGGCACTTGACCGACGGCCGGCATCCGCTCGTGGCCCGCGTGATTGTGAACCGCGTATGGCTGCACCATTTTGGCCGCGGGCTGGTCGGCACGCCCGGCGATTTCGGCGTGTTGGGCGAGCGGCCGACGCACCCCGAACTGCTCGATTGGCTGGCGGCCGGGTTCATGGACCACGGCTGGAGCGTGAAACACCTGCACCGCCTGATCATGACGTCGGCGGCCTATCGACAGTCGTCGCGCCGCAACGAAAAGGCGGATGCGGTTGATCCTGAAAACCGGCTTTATGCCCGTATGTCGGTCCGCCGGCTGGAATCAGAAACCGTGCGCGACGCGATTCTCTCGATCGGCGGCCAACGGCACGACAAGATGTTCGGCCCGCCGGTGCCGGTAATGGAAGACGAAGTCGGGCAAATCGTCATCGGCCGCGAGAACCTCGACGGCGAGCGCAAGCCGACGGGTCCGGTGTCGCTGGGCGGCGACGAATACCGACGCAGCCTGTACGTGCAAATGCGCCGCAGCCGGCCGTTGGGCATGCTGGAAACGTTCGATGCGCCGATCATGTCGCCCAACTGCGAATGCCGCAACATTTCGACCGTGGCCTCGCAGTCGCTGGTGTTCATGAACAGCGCGTTCGTGATCGAATCGGCGAAGCAATTCGCGGCACGGCTGGAGCGGGAAGCCGGCGCCGACCGGCGCCACCAGCTTGCCCGCGGCTGGATGTTGGCCTTGGGACGCCGAGCGACGGATGACGAGCTGAACGGGGCCGAGACCTTTTTGAATCGTCAGCTTGAGACGGTGAAGGGCCAATCGGCGGAGAATGATCCCACGGCAAGGAATCATCAAGCGTTGGCGACCTTTTGCCAGGCGTTGTTGAGTGCCAATGCGTTCTTGTATGTGGACTGAAGCTGAATGGTCATCGCTTTCCGCGACGTTTGGGCGACCCATTGCCTGGGACGCTCACTTGCAAACTGGTGACCAAGAGCAGGTCGATGACGTCGACCAAGCCGTCGGGCTGGTACACGGCCACGGTCCGGCCCACCGGCGATAACGCCATGAACTCGCGGCTGACGACAGGGAACTGCCGGCCGTCGGCCAAGAAAAACGTGAACGGCGTGAAAGGCTGAGCGTTGAAAAACCTTCGAACTTCGTCGATAGTCATCGGTGCGGTCGAACCTCGCGAGGGGAGTAAGGATCAAAGTCATTCTACCGGTGCGCAGAGCCGTCAGCAACGGTTGCCTCGCACGACCGCCCCATTGACCGATGCCGAGACGCCTTCCACAATTCAATTATGAGCATCGAAACAATCCCGGCGGAGATTATGGCCGAGTTGCAAGAAGCGGCTGACCGCGCAGCCAAAGGCATTCGAGACCCTGAAGCGATGCGGCGGGCGCGCGAGAGGATCGATCGCATTCGCGAAGAAATCTTCGCGAAACACGGAATTCTGGATATCGGACTTCCTGCCATCCGCGAACTCCGCGACTCATGAAAGACGGCCTTGATTCTTCGGTCGCTTTCAAGTGGTTCGTTCCTGAGACGGATAGCGACAAAGCACTTCGCCTCTGCGACGACTTTCTTGCGGGCGTTTATGAGCTCATGTCGCCCGACGTTTTTCCGTTCGAAATCGCCCACGCCTTAACTCGTGCCGAGCGACAGGGACGAATCCCCTCCCAACAGTCACTGCAACTTGTCGGGGAATCACTGACGCTCCTTCCAACGCTGCACCCCGGCCTTCGATTGCTTCCGCGTGCCGCCGAATTGTCTTCACAAGCGCGGATCGGCGTATACGATTGCCTCTATATCGCGCTTGTCGAGCGCGAACAGTGTAAGCTCGTGACTGCGGACCAGCGTCTCGTGAATTTGTTGCCCGCCCAGACCATCTTGCTTAGTTCATTGGTACTGCCGTAAACCGCCCCATGAATTCAGTTTCATCCCGCCGCCACTTCCTCGCCACGAGCTCCATGAGCCTCGCTCCGATTGCGCTGGCCTGGCTGTTGGGCGAAGACGGCCTGCTGGCCGAGCCGATCAAGCCGGGCCTGGAACCCGAAAAGTTCGATCTGCTGCCGAAGCGGCCGCACGCGCCGCCACGGGCCACGGCCATGATCTCGCTGTTCATGCAGGGCGGGCCGAGCCAGGTCGATCTATTGGATCCGAAGCCGATCCTGGCTCAACTGGACGGCCAAAAGTTTCCCGGCGACATCAAATACGACAACGCCGCCCAGGCCAGCTCGAAAATCCTCGGCAGCCCCTGGAAGTTCGCCAAGCACGGCGAGTGCGGCACCGACGTTTCGGAGCTGCTGCCGAACCTGGCCAAAGTCGTGGACGATATTGTGGTCGTCCGCTCGATGCACTCGGGCGTCAACAACCACGGCCAGGCGATTCACGCCCTGAACAGCGGCCGGATTCAGCGCGGCCGGCCGGCCTTGGGAAGTTGGCTCACCTACGCTCTCGGTTCACAATCACAGAATCTGCCGGCCTACGTGGCCATGACCGACCCGCAAGGCTTGCCGGTCGAGGGCGTGCTGAACTGGTCGAACGGCTGGCTGCCGTCGCTCTTCCAAGGCACCGTGGTCCGCCCGCGCGAACCGCGCATCTTGAATCTGGAGCCGACCGCCGAGCTGCGGGGCGCGGTGCAGCGGAATTATCTGAGCTATCTGGAGCAGCTCAACCGCCAGCATCTCGATGAGCGGCCCGGCGAAAGCGACCTGGCGGCGCGGATCGCCAACTACGAGCTTGCCGCCCGCATGCAGACGGCGGCCGGCGAAGCGCTCGACATCAACCAGGAAACCAAGGCCACACAAGAAATGTACGGCCTCACCGATCCGGCCACGCAAGAGTACGGTGCCCGGTGCCTGATCGCCCGACGGCTGATCGAGCGGGGCGTGCGGTTCGTGCAGGTCTTTACGCGCAACCAGTTCTGGGACCATCATGGCGGCATTCGCACGGCCTTGCCCGCCGCTTGCCTGAAGACCGACAAGCCCGCGGCGGCGTTAGTGGCCGATCTCAAGCAACGCGGGTTGCTCGACACAACCATCGTGCATTGGGGCGGCGAGATGGGCCGGCTGCCGGTGATCCAGAACGACGCCGGCCCCGCATCGGTCGGCCGCGACCATAATACCTATGGCTTCAGCCTATGGCTGGCCGGCGGCGGCTTTCGCCGCGGCGGCACTTACGGCGAAACCGATGAGTTCGGCCACCGCGCCGTCGCCGACATCGTGAATCATTACGATTATCATGCGACGCTTTTGCACTTGTTTGGCCTCGACCCGGCGCGACTCGTTTATCGCCGCAACGGCCGCCAGGAAACGCTGCTCGACGGGCAGCCGGGGGACGTGGTCACCGGCATTTTGCAAACGTAGGGTGGAACCAGCGAGCTTGCGAGCGCCGGCCCACCTTGTTTCGGTAGGCGGTAGACAGTAGACGGTAAACGGGGGATTGCAAATTGCGAATTTCAAATTGCAAATCGGCAATCTCCGGGTGGCCCACAACGTGTTTGCCGACGACGACAGCCGCACCAACGCCTCACCCGCCGTCAGTGACGGGCAAATCTTCCTCCGCACCGACCGAAATCTCGACTGCATCGGCAAGTAGGATCCGGGTATAATCAACTGGGTCGCAGGTTTGACAAGCGACAGGGAGAACCATGTCTAACAGAATCGTGCTGTTCGGGCTTTTGGCGTGCGTTGCCGCCGATTTGCCCGAAGCGTTGGCGGACGAGCAGGCGCAGAAGCAAAACCAGCAGACGGAGGCGGCGGCCATCGCTCAATGGATCGCCGAGCTCGACGACGGCCAATTCGCCGTGCGGCAAGCGGCCAGTCGCAAGCTGCGCGAGGCGGGCAAGGAGGCCGTGCGGCCGCTGGCCGCGGCGGCCGACGGCAATCGCAGCGAGGTGACGCGCCGCGCGATCGAGGTGCTCGACGCGCTCTGCGATTCCGACGACGCCGGCGTTGCCGAAGCCGCGCGCCAGGCCCTGGAAGAGCTGGCCGATTCGACGCGCCGATTGGCGGCGCACCGCGCCTCGGTCGTGCTGCGCGGCCAGCGGCTGCGGCGGCAGTGGGCGGCGTTGACCGAGATTCAACGCTTAGGGGGCACGATCGGCGCCGCCAGTATTGAAGACGGAGAACTCCACGTGCGATCGCTTCTTTTGGGCCGCAGATGGGAAGCCGGAGACGAAGGACTCCAGCACCTGACCAAGCTCGGCCGCATCGAGCAACTGAAACTCTACGGCCCGCAGTTCACCGACGAGGGGCTGGGACACCTCGCTGCGCTGTCGGGCGTGCAAACGCTGGTCCTCTATGCCACCGACATCAGCGACGATGGCCAGCGGCGGCTCGAAGAGGCCCTGCCCGGCACGCAGATCGATCGCCGCCACGGCGCGCTGCTTGGCGTGATGGGAACGCCGGGAACCGGTTGTCGCATCAGCGTCAAGCCGGGCACGGCCGCCGAACGGGCCGGCATTGAGAGCGGCGACGTCATCACCAGCGTCAACGGGCAGGCCGTGGCCGATCTGCCCGCCTTGATTGCCATCATCGCCAAGCAGAAGCCCGGCGACCGGATTCGCGTGAGCCTGCTGCGGGGCGATCAACCGCTGGAGAAAGACGTGGTGCTGGGAGAACTGGGCGAGGACGGCGAGTAGTTGAAAGGGGGGCCAGCGAGCCTAGCGACTCGCACCGACGCCTTGCGTCAGAGTCGCATCCATTCCTCTCGTGCGATGCCCAGCTCTCGAATGATCTCGCGAATTAGCAGACCGAGGGGTTGCAGCTTACGCACGACTTCGCGTGGTTTGAGCGGCGTCGGCTTTGCCATCTTTTCGTTGCGGCGCTGCGACGTTGCGTTCGGTGATTTCCACGCCTTCGACCTGGGGAATCGGCAGGCCGAGTTGTAAAGCCAACAAGACGTTGCCTTCGATTACATCACGTAGATTTTCACGTGCCTCTTCGACATTGCCGCCTTGTGCAAAGAAACCACTGGCGCCCACCACGCGCGCCACGATCAGCCCGCCTTCGTCGGACGTATATTCCGCCTTCCGCAGGGAGTATTCGAGATACCGAATGAGTGAAAAAGTTTTGACTTTCATACCGACGTCTACGATAACAGTCTCCCCGCGTGCGTTCAAGCTGTCTGGTGCCGCCCGATAAAATCCGCGAGCTGCGCAATGGCGTCGCCGATCGGGCCGTCGAGCCGCTGCTGGACGGCACGCTCCAGCCGCTCGCCGATCTCGCTGACGGTCGGAAAGCCGATGGTGCCGCCCGTCCCCTTCAACGTGTGGCCCAGCGACGCCAACTCGCCATAATTGCCCGCCGCCAAGGCGGCCCGCAGCTCGACGACGGTCGGATGCAGCGATTCGAGGTACTGCCGCAAGACTTCCTGGAACTCCGGCGAATCGTCCGTCTCCGTTTCCGTCTCGCCCGAACCGGACGCCGGCAAACGTTGGCCCGCCGGGGGCGGGGTCGATAAGAGCAACTGGGTGACGACCTCGGTGAGATGGTCGAGATCGATCGGTTTGCTCAGAAAGGCGTCACAACCGGCGGCCAGACACTTTTCACGCTCGGCAGACAAGGCGTGGGCGGTCAACACCACGATCGGTCCGCGATAGCCCGATTGGCGGAACCGGGCGGTCGCCGCGTAGCCGTCCATGAGCGGCATCTGCACGTCCATCAACACCAGCTCGAAGTCGTGCTGGCGTGCCTTGTCGAGAGCCACCTGACCGTTCTCCGCCAATTCGACTTCTGCGCCGGCCCGCGACAGGGTCAGCCTCAGCAGTTTGCGGTTGAAGGGATTATCTTCGACAACCAGGATCCTGCGGCCGCGAAGGGATAATTCTCGTTCCACGTCGGACGTGTTCGCTTCTTCGGTTGCCAGCCGTGGCGTAGACTCGCCGGTGTGTGGGTCGGCGTCGACCGTCAGGGTAAAAGTGCTGCCCGCACCGACGCGGCTGGTCACCGTCAGCGTTCCGCCGAGCAGACCGGCGATGCTGCGGCTGATGGCCAGGCCCAGGCCCGTGCCGCCGTACTGTGCGGCGATCGAGCTGTCGGCCTGGACAAAAGGCTCGAAAATAGCCTGTTGTTTGGCCGTGTCGATGCCGATGCCGGTGTCGATCACGTCGATGCGCAGCGTGCGGCGGCCGTCGAGCGTTTCGACGCGCGCCACGACGCGCACCGAACCCGACGCCGTGAATTTGATGGCGTTGTGTACCAGGTTGATGAGCAACTGTCGCAAACGCGAGGGATCGGTGTAGGCCTGATCGTCGGTTGCGCCGGGCCAGTCGCTGGCCAGCGTGAGCCCTTTTTCGTCTGCTCGGTAGTGCAACGTTTGCAGCACTTCGTCGATGATCCGGCGAGCGGAACACCAGACGCGGTGGATCTGCATTTGCCCCGCTTCGACCTTCGAAATGTCCAGCAGGTCGTTGATCAGTACAAGCTGGTGCTCGGCGCTGGCCCGGATGATCTGGAGATATTCGTTTCGCTCATCGGGAGAATCGCCGCCGTTCATCAATAGCCTGGTGAAGCCGAGAATGGCGGTCAGCGGCGTGCGAATCTCGTGGCTGATGTTGGCCAGGAACTCGCTTTTGCTGCGTGAGGCCCGATCGGCGGCCTCTTTGGCGGCCCGCAGTTGCAGGGTGCGCTGATCGACGGCCTGCTGCAGCTCGCGTTGTGAGCGGTCGGCCGCGCGGCCGAGGTTCCATTTGGCGACCAGGCTGGCCGCAAGCTGGCGGACCTCGATGGCATCGAACGGCTTCTTCAGGATCAGCAGACGGTCGCAGGGTCTGAGCGCGTCGCAGATTTGCGACCAGGAGTAATCGGAGTAGGCGGTACACAGGACGACCTGCAACCGCGGATCGGCCTCCCACATCCGCTTGATCGTTTCGAGGCCGTCCCAGCCGGGCGGCATGCGCATATCGACGAACGCCAAGGCAAACGGGCGAGCGCGCATTTCGCGCCGCAGCAGCTCATAGCCTTCTTCGCCCTGCGAAGCGTGGGCCAGCTCGAAGTCGAGCCGGCGGGGCGCCGCAACCTCCGCATCGCCAAACAGCTCGGCCTCGGCGGCAGCCAGGGGATCGCTGGCCGGGCCGTCGCCGAGAACGCGGCGATAATCAGCATGGATATCGCAATTGTCGTCGACGATCAGGATTCGACGATTGTCATAGAGCTCTTCATGGCTCATGGTGGTCCGCCTATTGAAAGCCCACGACCGAAACGCTTCCGCCCCAACAATATAGCTTCCAAACAGCGAGCAACCGGTCTTTCAGCGAGCGAAGCGGCCGGCTGCACGCGTCATAGCGGCCAAAGCACCCCGAATGGAGAGGCGCGTCTCCCCGCTGGATGGCAAAAGTCCTTCGTTTCTTGGCCCGAGCGGTCTGGCACAAAACTTCCTGCACGGCTAAACTTCCGCTCGTTTGAGATTGTCCAATCGAGCGGCCCGTGCAGGCATTTCAAGGAGAGCAAACGTGCTCAACGCTTCATTCCGGCGACTGTTGGCGGCAGTTTTAGTCAGTTTGGCGGGTACATCCGCCCTGGCCGTGCCGCCCACCGACACCCTTTTGCCCGAATCCACCAAGGGTTACCTCTCGGTCCCCGACGTGGATGCGCTTGTCGAACGCTGGGACCAAACGCCGCTGGGCAAGCTGCTGAACGACCCCGCGATGAAGCCGTTCACTGACGACCTCCGCCGGCAGCTTAAGGAGAAGTGGTCGAAGTCGCACGCCCGACTGGGCATTTCGATCGCCGACCTGCAGGGCCTGGCGACCGGCGAAGTGGCGCTGGCCGTCGTCACGCCCAAAGAGGGCCGGGCGACGCTGGTCATTCTTGCCGACGTTACGGGCAAAGAGAAAGAAGCCGCAGCCACGTTGGCCAAGATCGCCGCCAACCTCAAAGCGCAAGGCGCCAGAGCCACCCGGCAGAAGCAACACGGCGTCGACATGAGCGTGTTCGAGACTGCCCCCAAAGATCACCGCGATCACGGGTTCACCACCGTGCATTACATCAAAGACGGGCTGTTCGTGGCCAGCGACAACCTGGCCATTGCCGGCGACGTGGCCGGCAGGCTCGACAAGCCGCAGAAGCACACGCTGGCCGGCGTCGAAGCCTACCGGACCGTCATCGAGCGCTGCGGCAAGTCCGACCAGGAACTGTCGCCCGATGTACGTTGGTTTATCGACCCGATCGGTCTGGCCGAGGCCTTGCGCACCTGGGAGACGGCCCGCCGCAAGGGAGGCACCGATTACCTGAAAGTCGCCAAGAACCAGGGTTTTATGGCGGTGAAAGGAGTTGGTGGCGTCGTACACTTGGGGCTGGGCCGCTACGGCATGTTGCACCGCACGTTCGTCTACGCTCCGCCGCCCTATGAGTTGGCCATGCGGATGGCCGTGTTTCCCAACGGCGGATCCTTCGCTCCACAGGACTGGGTCGCCCGCGACGTGGCAAACTACTTCTCGTTCGAGGTCGACATCGTCAGCGCCTTCGACCGATTCGACACGCTGTTCGACGAGGTCTACGGCGAAGAAGGCGTTTGGAAGGACACGCTGGAAGGAATCGAAGACGATCCCAACGGGCCGCAAATCAACCTGCGCAATGACATCGTCCAGCACCTCGGCCAGCGAGCGACGATCATCGCCGACTACGAGCTGCCGATCACGCCCACCAGCCAGCGCAAGCTGCTGGCCATCGAGACCACGAATGCACAAGCGTTGGCCGTGGCGATCGAAAAGTCGATGAGCGGCGACGACCGCGTGCGAAAGCTCGAGATTGAAGGGCACGACGTCTGGGAGATCATCCCGGAGGACGAAAGCATGCCGGCGTTGGAAATCGACGACGCCGCGGGCGGCAGCAAGCGCCGGTCGACCGACGAAGACGAAGAGGAGCGGCCGCGGCAGGTCAAGCTGGCGAACTCGGCCGTCACCGTAGCCAAAGGACATCTCATGGTGGCTTCGCACATCGACCTGTTGCGCGAAGTGCTGGCCGGCGTGGCCAAGGCCGACCGGCTGGTGGACGATCGAGACTACCAGAAGGTGCAGGCCGAAGCGATCAAGCTGGGGTCCGGCAACGATTGCGCTCAGGGCTTTGCCCGCACCGACGAGCAGTATCGAGTGATGTACGAGTTGTTCAAACAGGGCAGGCTGCCCGAGGCCGACACCTTCATGGCCCACTTCATCAACTTCTTGATGGGCGAAGAGAAGGAGGGCGTGACTCGCAAGCCGCGTTTGGACGGCAGCAAGCTGCCTGACTACAAGTTGGTGCAGCACTATCTTGGCCCCGGCGGCAGCTTTTCGACCAGCGAGAAAGAGGGTTGGTTCCTGGTCGGGTTCACGGTGAGCGAGGGCGCCCAGCTTGCCAACGAAGCACGGGCGGCGAAGACGAAGAAGTAGACCGGAGACGTAAAGCTTCGCCGAACCCGTTCCCATTTTCACACTAGCCCGAAGCGCAAGCGAGGTTTTGCCGCCTTTTTCACGCTCCTCGCTGGCGCTTCGGGTTGGTGTACGGCGCCTGCGTACCGGGTTCGGCGAAGCTTTACCCGGAGACTCGGCCGAATGGGGAGAATCGGCTGTCTATCGCGTCGCCGTTGGGCCACCACGTGGCTGGCTCGCGGAGCGAGCGGGAGGGCGGCGAGCGGCGGGCGTCGGCGCGGCCGACTTGCGGCTGCGCGCGAACTCGATCGTGCCCGCCAGCGCCTCGTCGGCATCGCCTAAACGCTCCACCAAATCCGACTCGACCGTGAAGGCGAACACGGCCTGATGCCCTTCGCGGTCCGAGATCAGATAATAGTGCCACTGAATCGGCAAATCCGACACGCGGCCCTCGGCCACCACGCGATAAATGCGATGGCCCAGAGAGTTCGTGGCATCGCTGGCCTCCGCGAACCGCTCAAAGCTGTCGCCCAGCGACTGCTCCAGATCGTGCTGAAAGGTGGCCAGGGTCGGTCCTTTGCCCGGCTCAACGTCGGCCAACGACGAGATGTTGCACTGGGCCACCAACTCGCCGCGGTCGAGATAGCGCAGGGCCAAGAGGTCTCCCGCGTCGGTCATCAGATGCCAATCGCGACTGTGATAGATATGGAACTTTTTCGTGGGCGATTCGCAGGCCAGCGCCAATAACTCCGGCCGGGGATCGAGCGGCAGCCTGGCCAGCGCGGCCTCGCTCAGCTCGCCGTCGTCGTCGGCCGGCGCCAAAGCCAATTGCAGCTTGGCCACCACGTCCAGGCCAGTATTGACCAGCCCAATGGCCCGCTTTTCTTTGATCAGCAACCCAAGTCCGGTGACGCGACGCTCGTTCATGTCGAAGCGATATTTGGCCTTCACTTCGATTTCCGTGGCCACGCCCGCCACGGCGCCGAGCACGCGGCCGACCAGTTCAAGCCGGGCACGGCCGCCCGCCACTTCCTTCAACTCGCTCTCCAGGCTGTTCTGGCTGACCGCGTCGAGGCCCAGCAGTTCCCCGACCAGCACGTCGCCATGTCGCCAATGGTCGCCAACGCGTGCCGGCCGATCGGGCAACAAACGGTCCAAAAGCAGGCTATTGGCCGGCAGGTCGACCAGATCCAGCTCGTCGCGGGTCAATGCGCCGGTCGGGCTGAACAGTGCGACCTGGCCGTTTGCCTCGTCGGCCACGATCAACCGCCTGGCGTCGCGCAACCTCGGCTCGATGCCACCGGCGTCGATCTTTATAGCGGCTTTCGCCTGGCGATAGTAGCGCACGCCGCGAAGGCCGGCATTTTTGAGGCCCGCGCGAACCGGCAGCCACTTCTCGTCGTAAACAAGCTGTGCGGATACGCTCATCTTGAGCGTGCGGGTTTTGCCCTCGTCGGCCAGCTTCACATCACCGCCCACGTCAAGTTGCACTTCCACACGAGCCATCTGGCCATCGGCCGGTCTGGGTCGAAGGTCGTGCGTGCCATCGGCGGCAAGTCCATGTGACGACAAGGCGAACAAAGTCAACAGCGAATGAACGATTGGGACGCGGCTTTCGGGCATGCGATGGCTCCGGTCAGATTGCCTGGCATCTCCGGCTACATCGGCCGCAAAAAGGGTAGAATTGAATTGAAAGCTGCGACGCGGCCGTGTCGCTGCCGAACCGCCCCAGACGAGCGAGTGTCTCAGAATAAGACACAGGTCATGTCCAGAACGCGACAACAGGCGCGCGCCGCCTTCGATGGTTCGCTTTGACGGGCGGGCTGTCGCGAGCGGGCGCCGCTGAGCGTCCGGCTGCCATAACCGGCGATGGCGGTTGTACGGCGCGCGACACGGTCGTCCTTTTGCCGCTAGTTCGATTTGCGAGCGGAAACTGTTCAATACCAAGGCGTTGTGATATAAAGAGCGGGTCGTTTCGGTGCCCGAAGCGCAAGAATCTCGGCAGTCTGAGCGAACATCTTTAGTCCACGAGACACTTATTTGCGTAGAAGTTGTGGTTAGCCAAGGGCGAGAATTCAGGCCCCGAACGGGAATTTTGGCCCTTGACTTCTCATTGGTCCGCTTTTAGCTGCGCTACATGCCCAAGGGGTGGCAGCCAATGCAAAGTGGCAGGCGGGCCCAAGCGGGGAAAAAGATAGCTGTAAGACTGCGGCAAGTCGGCCGGTATTACTTGAGGGGAAAAGAGAGAAACGAGAGCGGGTAAGGAACAGAGTCAGGGCCACGGCGAGCGCACGTCGCAGGGAACGCCGCGAAACTGGATGGAGATTCAAAACATGCACCGAGATTACATCAATTCCACGATTCGCGAGCTTTGCGACCAACAGGTGCGCTATGCGCCTCGCGAGAAGAAGGTCGAGCAGGCCAATCGCGCCGAGCGATTGCTGGCGGAACTCGATCCCAAGCGGACCTACACCTACGAGTATCTCTGCTTCCGCATCACCGACTTCCGCCCCGACTCGCCGGTTGCGGCGAAGATGTCGGGTGACGACGCCAAGCACGACCTGCGGCTCTTCGTCGAGGACGTGTCGGACGCCGCCAATCTTCCCGCCGACGCGGTGGGAGAGAAGGTACTGACCGTTGAAGAGTTGAGCCAGCAGTTCAAAGTCTCGACCAAGACGATCTCGCGTTGGCGGCAGCAGGGCCTGGTGAGCCGGCGATTCATGTTCGACGGCCGCAAGCGTCTCGGCTTTTTGCAGAGCTCGGTCGACCGCTTCGTGAAGAAGAACGAGCAGCGGGTCAGCCGCGGTGCGCGATTCAGCCAGCTTAGCGAAGATGAGCGGATGAACATCGTCGAGCGTGCCCGACGTCTGGCCCGTGCCGGCGGTCAGCCCGCCGAAGTCACTCGTCGCCTGGCGGAGCGGATGGGTCGCAGCGTCGAAACGATCCGCTACACGCTCAAGGCGTTCGATGCCGAGCATCCCGAATTGGCGGTGTTCCCGGAAAACAGCGGCCCGCTCTCGGACGAGACCAAGCGGCGGATCGACCAGCAGTATCGCCGCGGCGTTTCCGTTGATGCCCTGGCCAAGGAATATGGCCGCACGAAGACGAGCATCTATCGCATCCTGAACGAGATGCGGGCGGCGCGGATCATGGAGCTGCCGCTGGATTACATCGACAACGACCTGTTTCGCAAGGCCAACGCCGACGCGGTCTGCCTGGGCGAGATGCCCGAAGCCCCCGGCCCGGCCAAAAAGGGCCGGCTGCCCACCGGCTTGCCCCCCTATTTGGCCAGCCTGTACGAAGTCAGCCTGTTGACCCGCGAGCAAGAAGTCTACTTGTTCCGCAAGTTCAACTTTCTGAAGCATAAGGCCAGCAAACTGCGTGAAGAGCTCGACCCGACGCGGCCCAAGAGCGGCCTGATGGACCAGATCGAGCAGCTTTATGAAGAAGCCGTGGCGGTGAAGAACCTGCTCATTCGCTCCAATTTGCGGTTGGTGGTTTCGATCGCCAAACGGCACGTGGGGCCGGTCGACAACTTCTTCGAGTTGGTCAGCGACGGCAATATGTCGCTGATGCGGGCAGTGGAAAAATTCGATTTCGGCCGCGGCAACAAGTTCAGCACTTATGCAAGCTGGGCCATTATGAAGAATTTTGCCCGGACCATTCCCGACGAGCTGCGGCGGCGCGACCGGTTCCGCACCAGCAACGAAGAGATGTTTTCGGCCACGGAAGACGTGCGTACCGACCAGTACGAGCAAGAGCACGCCCAGGAGCAGCGCGAGCAGCAGATCGGCAAAATCCTGGAGCGGCTTGACGACCGCGAGCAGAAGATCATCATCAGCCGTTTCGGGCTGGTGCGCGGACAAGAACCGTTGACGCTCAAGGAAGTGGGAGCGGAAATGGGCGTCACCAAAGAGCGCGTGCGTCAGATCGAGGCGCGAGCTTTGAGCAAGCTCCGCAAGGCGGCCCAGGAAGAAAAGATCGAGATTCCCGGACTGTGATCGAACAGCGCTTGGGGTGTTTCGCGTCCCGGCGTAACGTAGGCGTCACGCTCCGCCGTGATGGAACGGCGGATGCCATGGCCCCGGCTCGGAACCAAGAGGCTAAGAGGCTCGGAACCAAGACATCCTTTGTTCTATCTCGCGATTGGCTTGGGTTGGATCGGTTGCAGTCGTCCGCCTGCGTGGCTCCCTGTGTTCTACCGCGCCGTTGGCGTGGGACCGAATCTTTTCGACTTGTCACCGGGGATTCGCTCTCTCCGAGGGAGAATATCTCCGCTTTGTGCCGTCAACAGGCACGCGTGTGAAGGTGGTCGACCTCAACAGCCGCAACGGCACCTTCATCGACGAGACGCGCATCGAATCGGCCGAACTTCGCCCGTCGCAGCGATTGCGGCTGGGCGAGGTGTCGTTCATGCTCCTCGAAGTGAGTCGCCCATCGTCGAACGCCCTTCATTACTGCATTTGCTCCGCGACGCCAAACCCTTTAAGATCGGGCGTTTACAGAAAGACGGTCGGTTCCAGCCGATGAATCACAGCATGCGTTTCACCAAGATGCAAGGGGCGGGCAACGACTATGTCTATGTTGACTGCTTCGTCGAGCCGCTGCCTCCCGACCCGGCCGCCTTGGCCGTGGCCATTTCCGCCCGCCATTTTGGCGTGGGCGGCGATGGCCTGATCTTGATTTGCCCGTCGAACGAGGCCGATGCGCGGATGCGCATGTTCAACGCCGACGGCTCGGAATCGGAAATGTGCGGCAACGGGGTGCGGTGCGTGGCGAAATACGTCTACGACCACGGGCTCTCGAAAAAAAAGACGCTGGCCATCGAAACCGGGCGGGGCGTGCTGACACTCGACCTGGAACTGGCCGACGGGCTGGTCGAACGGGTCCGCGTCGACATGGGGCGGCCGATTCTCAAGGCGGCCGAGATACCGACCAGCTTGCCGGGCGACCCGGTTGTGCGGGCGGCACTGCACGTTGCCGGCCGCGACATGCAAGTTACCTGCGTGTCGATGGGCAATCCGCATTGCGTCACCTACGTCGATCGGCTTACCGACGAGTGGGTGCTGGGCATCGGGCCGAAGATCGAGGTCGATCCGCACTTTCCGCGGCGCGTGAATGCCGAGTTTGTGGAGGTGATTTCGCCCGGCGAGGTGCGGATGCGCGTCTGGGAGCGTGGTTCGGGCGAAACGTTGGCCTGCGGCACGGGGGCCAGCGCGGTCTGTGTGGCCGGCGTGTTGGCGGGCGTCACGGGCCGCAAGCTGCTGGCCCACTTGCCCGGCGGCGATTTGGAGCTTGACTGGGCCGACAACGACCATGTGTATCTGACCGGGCCGGCGGTCGAAGTGTTTTCCGGGGAATGGACGCCACATGAAAATTCGCAACCCGCTCGCCGTTAAGTTCGCCGGACTGTTGGCGACCTCGGCCATTCGCGGCTGGATGTCGACGCTGGATTACCGCGTCGCCTATTACGATCCGGCGGTCGACCCCGTACACCCGGACTGCTCGGGCCGGAAGATTTACATTTTCTGGCACGAGTACATTCTGATTCCGCTGGTGATGCGCGGGCACTGCAACTTGGCGATGCTGCTGAGCCGGCACCGCGACGCCGAGATCCTGAGCCGCGTGGCGTACCACTTCGGCTTCGAGTGCGTGCGCGGTTCGACCCGCCGGGGCGGCGCGGCCGCGCTGCGAGAGTTGCTGGCCAAAAGCCAGCGCATGAACCTGACGATCACGCCCGACGGTCCGAAAGGACCGCGGCGGGTGCTGGCACCGGGACCGGTATATCTGGCCTCGAAGCTGCAAATGCCGCTGGTGCTGTTGGGCCTGGGCTACGACCGCCCTTGGCGCGTGCGGAGTTGGGACAAGTTTGCCGTGCCGCGTCCGTTTTCGCGTGCCCGCGGCGTGGTGAGTCCCGAGATTCAGTTGCCGCCCGACCTCGACCGCGACGGCCTGGAGCATTACCGCCTGCAGGTCGAGCGGCTGTTGAACCGCCTGACGCTGGAAGCCGAAGCCTGGGCCGAGTCGGGCAGCCGAAAAATTGACGACAGCCCCGTCCGCCGCGAGCATCCCAGGCCCGGCGGCAACGCGCAGGCAGCGTACGACCTGGCGCCGCCCCTGCGGATGTTTGAGGCCGCGTAAGAACCCGAATGTGCAAGCAAACCTTGCCAATTGACAATTCGGGGGTCTACGGGTTCGATTACGGGATTGCCCCTTTCCGGCACGAGGTAACACTGTGGGACGAATCGGTCTGGCTTTCCGTCTGTTTTTCCGCGTCCTGCTCGACGCCGCGCTGGCCGAACGCCTGCGGCCGTTGCTCGCTCAGGCCGCGCCGGCCCCTGCGGCAGCGGTCGCCGCGCCGAAGATCGCGGCGAAGCCCAAACCTGCCCCCGCCCGCAGCGATGCGCTGAACCTCTTGGCCATGCTGCAACGCGAAGCCCGCCTGGTCGATTTCCTTCAGGAGCCGATCGCCGGATACAGCGACGAACAGATCGGGGCCGCGGTGCGCGACGTCCACCGCGATTGCGCCGCCCTGCTCGAACGGGTGTTCGCGCTCAAGCCGGTCCGCGAGGAGGCTGAAGGAACCCCCGTCGAGCTGTCGGGCGATTTCGACGCCGCGCGCTATCGCCTGGCGGGCCGCGTGCCGGAGCAGCCGCCGTTTCGCGGTACGCTGGCCCATCATGGCTGGCAAGCCACGCGGTGCGCGCTCGCCGAATGGACCGGCACGCAAGACGCCGCCTTGGTGATCGCACCGGCCGTGTTGGAGGTGGCATGACCGCGAAATACGTTGTGGGCATCGACTTGGGCACCACCAACAGCGCGCTGGCTTATTGCGCCCTGGAGGCCGATGAGCCGCGCGTGGAACTGCTGCCCGTGCCGCAGCTTGTGGCGCCGGCCACTGTGGAAGAGCGGCCGCTGTTGCCGTCGTTCATGTACCTGGGCACCGACGCCGACGCCAAGGCCAAGAACTTCGATTTGCCCTGGGAGAAGAAGCGCGAATACGCGGTGGGCGAGCTGGCCCGGCGGCAATCGGCCGAGGTACCCACGCGCACCGTGGCGGCCGCCAAGAGTTGGCTCTGTCACAGCCGCGTCGACCGGCACCAGGCCATCTTGCCCTGGAACGCGCCGGCCGATGTGCCCAAAGTCTCGCCGGTGGAAGCCTCCAGGCGTTACCTGGCGCATCTGGCATCGGCCTGGCAGGCGGCCTTTCGCGGCGCGCCGCTGGCCGAGCAGTATGTGGTGCTCACCGTGCCCGCCTCGTTCGATCCGGCCGCCCGCGAGTTGACGCGCGAAGCGGCCCTGGCCGCCGGCCTGCCCGAAAACGTGGTGCTGCTGGAAGAGCCGCAGGCGGCCGTGTATGCCTGGCTGGCCGATCAAGGCGATCGTTGGCGAAAGCAAATGAAGGTCGGCGACCGCTTGCTGGTCTGCGACGTGGGAGGCGGAACGACCGATTTCACGTTGGTGGGCGTTACCGAAGAGTCGGGCGAGCTGGCCTTGGAGCGGCTGGCCGTGGGCAACCACATCCTGGTCGGCGGCGACAACATGGATCTGGCCCTGGCTCACTTCGCGGCGGCGGCCTTCCAAGAAAAGGGCGTGCAGCTCGACCCCTGGCAATCGGTGGCCCTGTGGCACTCCTGCCGCAATGCCAAAGAAACCCTGCTCGCCGTTGACGGACCCAAAAAGCATCCCATCGCCGTGCTGGGCCGCGGCAGCAAGCTGATAAAAGGAACCGTGTCAGTCGAGGTCGAGCGCGAGGCGGCCGGCACGCTATTGGCCGACGGCTTCTTTCCGCAATGTGGGCTGGAAGATGGCCCGGCGCCGCGGCGGGCCAGCGGATTCCGCGAGCTGGGGCTGCCGTTCGAATCGGACACGGCCATCACGCGCCACCTGGCGGCCTTCCTGCGGTCGCAAGGCGAAGGCGGCCGGGCGGTGCGGCCGACGCACGTGCTCTTCAACGGCGGCGTGTTCAAGTCGACCTTGCTGCGCGAGCAGCTGTTCGGCGTGATGGCGAGCTGGTTCGCCGACCAATCGCCGCCGCAGGGCATGGCCGGCAACCAGGATCTCGACTATGCCGTGGCCCGCGGCGCCGCCTACTACGGCTTCGCCAAGCAGCGCAAGGCGGTGCGGATTCGCGGCGGGACGGCGCGGTCGTACTACGTGGGCATTGAAACGGCGGGGCTGGCCATCCCCGGAGCGCCGCGGCCGTTGCGGGCACTGTGCGTCGTGCCCTTCGGCATGGAAGAAGGCACAGAGACCGACGTGGCCAGCGACGAGATCGGCCTGATCGTCGGCGAGCCGGCGCAGTTCCGCTTCTTCAGTTCCGCGGTGCGTAAAGAAGACCGGCCGGGCACGCTGCTCAGCTCCTGGACCGAAGCCGAACTGGTGGAAACCGATCCGCTCACGGCCACGCTGCCGGCGGGCGAAGACACGGAAGAAGGCTATGCACCGGTGAAGTTCCACTCGAAGATCACCGAGTTGGGGATGTTCGAACTGTGGTGTCAGAGCACGATCTCCGATCACCGCTGGAAGCTGGAATTCAGCGTGCGCGAAGAAGGGGCGTAGCACGCGGCCGAACCGTGGCGGCGGCCCGCGCCAGCGGCTACAATCGGGCAAACCGCACGCCAATGCTTCAGGGAGACGCCTTCATGCTTTTGTGCCGCACGTTGCTATGGGGATGGGTCGCTATGCTCGCCACCACGCTTTCCGCCGCCGAGACCGATCCACGCGTGTTCGAAATGCGCACCTATTGGGCGGCGCCGGGCAAGCTCGACGCTCTGCACGCCCGGTTTCGCGATCACACGACGAAAATCTTCGAGAAGCACGGCATGACCAACGTGGGCTACTGGGTGCCGCTGGAGAACCCCGACAACAAGTTGATCTATTTTCTGGCGTACACAAGCCGCGAGGCCGGCGAGCAGGCCTGGAAGGCGTTCGTCGCCGACCCCGAATGGCAGCGAGCGCAGCGTGAAAGCGAGGTCAACGGCAAGCTGGTTGAAAAGGTCGAGTCGCGTTTCTTGCGGGCCACCGACTACTCGCCCGCCATCAAGCCCTCGACCGACGGCAATCGCATTTTCGAGCTGCGCATCTACACGACGACGCCCGGCAACTTGGGCGCGCTCGCCGACCGCTTCCGAAATCACACGATGAAGCTGTTTGCCAAGCACGGCATGACGAACATCGCTTATTGGACGGTGCTTCCCGACCAGCAAGGCTCGGGCCGCACGCTGGTCTACATTCTGGCGCACGCCAGCAAGGCCGCGGCCGAAAAATCGTTCGCCGGCTTTCGCACCGACCCTGACTGGATCGCGGCCCGCGAAGCGTCGGAAGACAAAGCGGGCGGGCCGCTCACGGAAAAAGACGGCGTGAAATCGCTGTTCATGCAGGCCACCGATTATTCGCCGCTCCGGTAGCGGATTCAGCTTTATGGCGTATTGCGTCTGACTCCCGGCGCTTTATGATTATCGGATGCTGCGGACGGCCAGGGCAGCCCGCGAGCGAAAGAAGAAACAGGCAGCGCTATGAGTACCAACCGGATTGCCAGCTTGTTGCCGCCGCGCGACGGCGGTGACACGCTTGTCAGGAGCATGCCGCGGGCCACGCAGGTGGCGCGGCCGCGCTTCTCGTGCGGAAGTCGTGTCCGCGTGGGGAGCGGCGTGTTTGCCGGAGTCGAAGGGACGGTGGCCTCGTATTGCTCCGGCTCCCGGCTGATCATCGACGTCGAGATCAATATCCAAGGCGTCACTCTCGAAATCGACGAGCGGCTGCTGGAACCGCTCATCTCCTGAGCCAAGCTCGCCCAGGCGGGGCGTCCGCACAAGTTTTCCACAGGCTTGCCGTCAGACGCCGTAGCCCATTTCCAAGGGCCGAGCCAACATTCAGCTTCTGTTTGCGGCGGATTCTGCTTGCATGAGCGGGCCGGCTATCTTATATTGGCCGCGTCCTTGCGAATTCGTGGCGACGACTGCTGACCGCGGTGGAGGGCTGTCCGGGTTCTCTGCCGCCGAAAAATGAGTTTTAATTTCGGCGAGGCTTTGGTCACCGGATGACCTGTAACGGCACCCACACTCGTGTTGGCTTGGTCCCGATCGGGAGACCGCAGCGCAGGGCGCGCACCGCGAATACTCCTCTCTTGATCTTGTGCGCAATGAAGGCGCGAGCCGCAAGGGGCCCTGCCGGCGCCGGCTCGTCGCGGCGCGCAACCCAAAGCGACCTAGGCGGGCAGGCCCTTGCGCCAACACGAGGGTTCGCTCGCTCGATTCCAGAGCGACCAAGCCCCCAGGTCCACGTATGGGGAGCAACTTGGCTACGGAAATCCCAACCCTTTTACTGAGAACAGCTTGTCTATGGAACGGCAACCGCTGACATTCGGCGACCTCGCATATCGACTGGCCCCGGCAGCCGCGCCACGCGCGCGCTGCTGTGCGCCCTTGATCGCATCCATCGCTCCTCATCGCGACGCAGCGAGGCTGGGCCAGGCCGCGTCGGAGCCGCAATCCCCCGCCGCAAGACCTGCCAGAAAGCCTACTTGGGCCATTCTCCACAGCATCTCCGATTGGCAGGTCCGGATGATCCATGCCCAACCGTTGCGGGCGCTGCAGATGGACGTCGAAATCGACTCGCCCGGAGGCGAAACGCTCCGGTTTGTGCTCTCCATCGGCCGCTCCAAGAAAATCGGCGAGCTTTATGAAACGTCGGCGGAAGTGGTCCGTAGCGGCTGGCACAACTCGCCCTGTCCTGCGGCATCCTGACTGGCAGCCGTCGCCATCAGTCGTCGAGCCGGGAGACGAACTTCGCTGCGATCTCGTAAAACAGACCGACCGGAGTGCATCGCAGCACTTCCGCCAGTACGCGGAGCTTGTCACCCGAGGCCGATTTGATTTCCAAGGCCAAGAACCCTTCGGAGACGCGCCGGGTATGGTACATGGCGATCCCACTGCTGGAGATGTCGCGCGTCAAGGCGATGAACGCGTCGCCCGCTTTTTTCAGCGAGGCATCGACCGGCACCCCGGCCACCGGCAGACTCACCGCATACCGCGGCTCGCGTCGCAGCTCGGGCCCGACGTAATACTCGGCCCCGCGTACGATTCTGCGTACGAACGCGGCGATCGCCGCCGGCGGGCGCAGGAGCTTCTCCGTTTCGAACTCGGAGATGCGGTCCAGCGCGTCGAGGGTGTCCTTTTCCGGCGTCAGCGGGGGCGGTTGCTTCTCGGTTCCCGGCAACATCGGTCGGTCCGCATGGAGCTTGGGACTAGGTACCACTAACAAGAGTGTAGCTCGCTTCCCGCCGCGCGGAGGTTGCCGGTTCAACGCCGCCGTGCGGCCCTGACCGTTGTAATCGCTACGGGCGGAAACACGGCAACGTGCCGAGGTCCCAGCCTCCCAGGCATAACCTACAGTTCGGTTAACGCTGACGAGTGGGCATCGCGTCCGAGAGGGCGAGTCGGCGCGGTTTGGCGACGAGCCATCGGACGTTCGAAAATGCGACGAGGGGCCCTACGAAAGGGCCGATGCTTGACATGATCATCGCGGTGCTGGCGTCTATCGTCGTCATTCAAAGCGTCCTTTTGGCCGCCGCGCTGGGCTACTGCCGGTTCGGTGTTTCAAAACCGTCCTCCGGCGACGAGCAATCCGACGCCGTCAAGTCGCGCGACGGGCTGTTGGGTGATTATCAGGGCGTCCTGAGCGACACGCTGGCGCGGGTCGGCATCGAAGGCGCGAACATCGCGGATATGGGCGCGCAACTCACCGAGCGCGAGAACGACATGACGGCCGTGCTCAGGACGGAGCTGACGGCCCGAGTCAACGAGCTCGTCGAAGCCAACAGCGGTCTCCGTCGCGATCTCGCTTCGGCCCAGGAGCGGCTGGCAGTCCAGTGCGCCACGCTCCAGCGGTTGTCGGCCGAATCCCGCCACGATTGCCTCACCCAATTGCCGAACCGCCGCGCATTCGAGGAGCGTCTCGTCGAACTCTTCGGGCGTCACCAACGCTACGGCGAAGAGTTCGTGATGGTGATCTTCGACGTCGACAAATTCAAGTCGTTCAACGACAATTACGGTCACGCCGCGGGCGACGCCGTACTGGCAGCCATCGCCAAGGTGGTCTCCGAGCGGCGCCGCAGCACGGATTTCGTGGCCCGTATCGGCGGCGAAGAGTTCGCCCTTCTGCTGACGCACACGACGCTCGGAAAGGCCGAGCAGTGCGTCGCGGGGTATCGCAAGGCGATTGAGTTTACGACGGTGCAGACCAACGGCCAACGGTTGTGCGTCACGGCCAGCTTCGGCGCCGCGGAGGTGCTGCCCGGTGAGAACGCCTGCGATCTGAAAGAGCGGGCCGACCGGGCGCTCTATGCGGCGAAGGATTCCGGCCGCAATTGCGCGCGGTTCCACGACGGGACCGGCATCGCTGCTTCCTGCGCCGAACCAGCGGTCGCCGCGCCGTAAGGCGGGCGCCACCTCGGCGCAGACCGGTCCGCTTCTGACGCGCGGCTGGCCTACGGCGTGGAAACGTCGAAATCGAAATCGTCGTCGGCCGGCTTGGGCGGCGTTGCGGCATCGACTTCGAAATCGGTCGAGTCGGTCGCGGAGGGCGCAATGAACAGACCCTCGACGTCCGCGGCCACGCGCCAGCCGCCACTTGCCTGCCGCACGCGGTCCTTCGGCCGCAGCGTGCCGCGCGACGCCCACTCGCGGAGTTGGTCCCACGACAAGGGGCCGAGCTCCGTGAACAGCACTTCACAGTACCAGTTTTCCATCGTGGACATCCTGAACGACGACGAACGCTTTGACCTCAGTTTACATTCTGCCTTGCAGCCAATACCAGACCACCCCCAGCCATTCATGCATCACGCGCTCGCTGCCGCGTGCCGCGCCCGAGCTGGGCAGAAAACGGCCTGGCGACCAGTCGGACTTGCCGGTGATGAAACGGCAGGGGGCCTCGGTCACTTCCAGGCCGACGTGGCGGAAGCAGGCGGCGGCCCGCGGCATGTGCAGCGCGTCGGTGACCAATACAATCCGTCGCCGCCCCAGACGCTCGAGCACGCGCCGGCTCTCGACGGCATTCTCATAGGTGGTCGTCGAACGGTCTTCCACAAGGAGGTCGTCGGAGTTGACGCCCAGCCGCACGAGAAACTCCCGCATCACCTCCGCCACGGGGGGCGCACCGTCCTCGGGAGCGACGGTCCCGCCGCTGACGACGACGAGGCATGGTTTGCCGCGATAGAGTTCCGCCGCGCTCAGGCAGCGGTAGAGCGTGTCTTCGCCAGGCAGGGCGCGCGGCTGCTTGGCCGTCGGCGGCAAAATCCCTCCCGACAGGACCACCATCGCCGCCGTGTCGGCGGGCAACACCGTCAGCGGAACGGTTTGAGCTTCCAAGCTGGCGAAGCCCAGGTCGCTGACGGCGGGAATCGACGGCAACAGCAATCCGGCCACGGCCGCCAGCAGCACCCGCGGAGCCCAGCGACTCGCTCGCCGCCGCCAGGCCCAGACTGCGCTGAACGCCACGACGATCAGCAACAGCGTGTAAGGGCGCAACAGCTCATTGAGGAGTCGGTACATGTGCGGGCTCTTCCCTTCAGTCTAGCAGCCCCGCCTGGCGAGCGGCATCCGGTCTGCCCAACAACGTTTGACAGCGCAAAGAGCCGGCGTACACTTTCCCGTATGCGAACATTCCTGGTTACCGGCGGTGCCGGCTTCATCGGTTCTCATATCGCTGCGGCCCTGGTCGAGCGCGGAGATCGGGTCCGCGTGCTCGATAACCTCAGCACCGGTCATCGCGAGAACTTGCCCGCCGGCGGCGATCGGGTGGAGTTTCTGCACGGCGATCTGAACGACCGCGAGTTGGTGGCCCGCGCCGTGGCGGGCGTCGACTGCGTTTTCCACCAGGCCGCCCTGGCCTCGGTCCCGCGCAGCGTCGAAGCCCCGCTGGACACCAATGCGGCCTGTGTGACGGGCACCGTGGCGCTGCTCGATGCCGCCCGACGAGCGGGCGTGCGGCGCGTGGTTTACGCCGGCTCCAGCAGCGCCTATGGCGAACAGGTCAAGTCGCCGAAGTCGGAGGGCGATCTTCCGGCTCCCATCTCGCCCTACGGCGCGGCCAAGCTGGCGGGCGAGTATTATTGCCAGGCGTTCACCGCCACCTACGGACTGGAAACGGTGGTTCTCCGTTACTTCAACGTCTTCGGGCCCCGGCAGGATCCCAACAGCCCCTATTCGGCCGTGATTCCGCTGTTCATCACGGCATTGCTGGCAGGCCGGCGTCCGACGGTCTTCGGGGACGGGCATCAGTCGCGGGATTTCACCTATGTTGACAATGTGGTGCAAGGGAACCTTTGCGCGGCGGATGCGGCGGGAGCCAGCGGCCGCGTGTTCAACGTGGCCAATGGCCGCTCCACCAGCTTGCTCGATCTGCTGGCCGAGTTGAACCGCCTGCTCGGCACGGCGGTGGAACCGCTCCACGCGCCGCCCCGCGCCGGTGACATTCGCGAGAGCCTGGCCGATATCCGCGCCGCGCAAAGCATCCTTGGCTATCAGCCCCGCGTCGGCTTTCAGGAAGGCCTGCAGCGGTCGCTGGCTTATTACCGGCAAATCGTCGGCTAGCTTGCCATGTCCCCACTTTTAGGTATACTGGCGGGCGCGTTCGAGGTTGCTGTTTCACCGGAATTTGGCGGCGGGAATACGCGTGCCAGAAGTCAAAGCCACTCCACCCACCGCCAGCGCGTCCTTGATTCTGACCAATCACCCCACGGGCGGCTGGTGCCACGCGATCGAAGAGCGCGCTAAGGTGATTGGCCGGGCCGACGACGTCGACATCCCGGTACCCGCGCAGTTCCGGTCGGTCTCGCGCAAACACGCCGAAGTTTGGCGCGATCATCGCGGTTTCTGGATCCGCGATCTTGGCTCGCGCGTGGGGACCCGCATCAACCTGGTGTGGGTCGATCGGCTTCCCCAGGTCAAGCTCGTGCCGGGCGACCTGATCAACCTGGGAGGCAACGTGGAGATTCAGGTCGTCGCGGGGCAGCTCGCCGACGAATCTCCTAGGGAGGAGGACGATTTGCTGAGCGGCTTGCCCAGCGACGACCCGACGATCGGCCTGGTGCCCCAGGCCAGCCGGCGGCAGGTGCTCTGCGAACATATCTCGCCGGCCGAACTCGAGTTGATGGTCTGGATCAGCCGGGGCTACCTGGACAACGAGGAGTTGGGCCGTTTCCTGCACCGCAGCCCGCACACGGTCCGCACGCAGATCAACAGCATCCTGCGCAAGCTGGGCCTGCACAGCCGCGGAGACATTGTCGGCTGGTTGAAGCGTCCTGCGCAGAGCGGCAAATCGCCCTCCGGGAAAGCCTGAATCATCCGGGCTAAGCCGTCGCCGGGCCCCCGCGTCGGCCGGGCCTGGCGCTGCCGGCGGCGGCCACCGCATCGACGGCGCAAACGGCCACAATCCAAAGCCGGGTCGAGCCGATGCGGATCTGATCGCCGCTGTTCAGCTCGCAGGTCGTGGCACTTAGCCCGTTCACATAGGTGCCGTTCTGGCTTCCCAGATCCTCGATCTGCCAGCCTCCGTTGCGCCAGGCAAACTGGCAGTGGCGTCGCGACACCTGGACATCGCGGACGCGGATATGGCAGTCGCGCCCCCGGCCCACGACGACCGTGTCCTGCTCGCGCATGACGGACGTCTGCGGCGGCCCCTGCAGCGACTCGCGCAGCAGCCGCCATTCCAGCGGCGTCTGCACCGTCACCGGCGGCGCGGGCGGGAGCACCACCGTCTCGGGTTCGCGACCACGGATGCGCAAAATCGGCGGCCACGGTTCCGCCGGTGATGGTGCCGCGGGATTGGCCACGGCTGCCGTCGGCGACTCAGCCCCTTTCGACCGCGCAAAAGCCGCCAGCTCGCCGGCGACCTCGTCGGCCGAAGCAGGACGGTTTTCGGGCCGACGCGCCAGCATCGCCTCGATGATTTGCTCGATGCGCGGCGGTATGTCGCGGCGGAATTGCCGGACGCGCAAGGGAGGTTGCTTCATCCTGGCCTTCAGACGCTCCTCAAGCGTCGCTCCCGTCCAGGGCAGTTCGTTGCTCAATAGCTTGAAAAGCGTGCAACCCAGGCTGAAAATGTCCGAGCGGGGATCGGCGCCGTGGCCGTCTTCGATCTGCTCCGGCGACATATAGTTGGGCGTGCCGAGCAGGGTTCCCAGCGCGGTGAGTTGCGTCTGCGACGACAACGCCTCGTTGTACTTGATATTGGCGGCTCCCAGGTCGGCGACCTTGACGTGCGGCGTCTCGCGGCCGGAGGCGCCGACGGCCAAAACATTGCTGGGCTTGATGTCGCGATGCACGAGACCTCGCTGGTGAATGTGCCCCAACCCCAAGGCGGCCTGCCGGGCGGCCTCGCAGCACCAGTCGATCGGCAGCGACCCGCAGCGCTTCAGCCAGCGGGACAGGTCGTCGCCGTTGACGAACTCCATGATCAGTACGCCGCGGCCGTCGAAACACTTGCTGCCGTAGCCTGAAACCACGTGCGGGTGGTTGACGCGCACCGAGGCCTCGGTCTCCCGGCGGAACCGCGCGGCGGCGTCGCGGACTTGCGACAACGACGTGGGAAACACCTTCAGGGCCACGATTTGGCCGATCGTGGTGTGCTGGGCCTTGTAGACGGCCGCGGCGCCGCCGTGCCCGATCCGCTGCAGGAGCTTGTAGGGGCCCACGAAAAAGGACGTGCGTCCGGCCAGCAACTGCAGCCCCTGCCAGGCCGTCAACAGCCCGAACTCGACCAGGCGGTTGACGTAGGCGGCGTCCGAAAGACTTGCCAGGCCGGCCACTTCGACTTGCGCCTCGGAGAGTTCGCGGTCGGACAGCAGTCGGCTCTGTTCGATTTGCTCGACGATCGAAGAGGTGCGGCGTGCCATACGTTAGCTCCAGTCCACGCTGCCGGACCCGCTCGGCAGCCCATGTGCCTGGCCCCTATCGTAGGGTGGGACCAGCGAGCTTGCGAGCGCCGGCCCACCGATGGTCGGTTTCCTCCGTGGTGGGCCGGCGCTCGCAAGCTCGCTCCCACCCGTCCCACCCTGCACTCACCCCGAACCAGTCAATCGACGGCTGACAGAGCGCAAGCTAGCGAGCATTTGCTTATCGTAGCCGCGATTTCCGCAAGGTCAAGGAAATTCCGTACTCCTCGCCAAGTTCCCTGAGCATCGGGCGGAGATGGATAGATTTGCAGTCCGGACCGAACGTCGTCGGCCGACGAGCTGCTGAGCATGGAAGACAACCGGTCGACCGCTGCCTTGCACCAGAAATCCGCCGCCCGACGGCAGGCGAAGTATCCCGCCGGCATGCGCGGTCAGCCGGCCCTCGAATTGGACGGCGCCGCATGGCTCAACACCGACGCCCGAAGCCGTGCGCGAACACTGCAAGCAGCAGGGGCTTGTGTTTCCCATTGTCGTCGACCATCCGGACGGGCGAATCGTCAACGCCTACCGGCAACTCGGTCTTCAAGGCTATCTCGACTACATGCTGATCGGACCGGACGGGAATATCTTGGAGAACGGTTGTGGTCGCGGTCGGCGGCCGGCGTCGCCCGGATGACTCACCGGCCCGCGCCCGGCTTCGTGAGAATTGGACTTTTTCCATCTTCCCGGTTCACTTTAAGGGCTTTGACCGGAAATGACGGTCTGCGCTCAATTCAAGCCGAGTGTTAGCGTACTCAAATCCTGTGGAAGGATGTCGTGGTCGGTCAGGAACGCCCGTTGTTCGGCGTCCAAGACAGGTGAGATGCCAACGAACTGCTTCGTCCACCCCTGATATTTGGGCATCGTTCGAAGAAAACGCTCAACGTGCCGCTTAAAGTTGTTCACGTCGGCCATCAGCCTCTTGGGGGACCGTTTGCACGAGCCGAAGCGAATGGATTCGGTCGTTTCATTGAAGGCCACAAGATCAATCTCGGTGTCGGCCTTGTCCCAGAATCCTTGCACTCGATGCGTGATCGGAAAATCGCCAATTCCCTTGCGGCTCCGTTCCTCGTAAAGTTGGCCGGCCAGTTTCTCCAGTGAGCCACCTTCGACAGCTTCGAGTCGCTGATCGGCTTCATCAATCAGATCGTCAAGTGGTCGAAACGCGATCGCAGAAACGGGATTCGCCAAGGCCGCCAGCCACGAACGGAGAAAATTGTCGGTGACATAGTAGCGGCTGCGCTTCGCTTCTGGTTTGGCGAACACCGGCAACTTGCGTTCGATCAGCCCGAATCGCTCGATGAGAACCTTCAAATAGCCGCCGACTTGCGTGTCGGCGGTCCCGCTGGCCTCTCGAATTGCTTGAACCAATTCCTTGTGCCTTCGCCCCGGATTGCGGGCCACGAACTTCAAGACCACATCGTACCGGCCACGCAGTTCACGCAGAAACCAGTTCTCAGCTTCCGACCGAAGCGGCGACGAACTTTCAAAGAAGATGCGGCGCAGCAGAGTCTTTCGTTCGGCGGCAAGCACATCTTGCTCGTAACAGTCACGGTAGAACTTGGGAACTCCCTCGAAGAGGTTCCAAAGGAACAGCAGACGCTCTGGGGTCGGCTCAGCATGATCTTGAAGGATGGACAGAATCGAGCCGATGTCGAGATGGGTGAGGTGGATGGCATCGGTGACTCGGTTGTAGAGCGGAGCCGTTCGACCTTCGAGTAAGGCAACCATCTCCGTGTGGATGGAGCCAAGGACGAGCAACCCGCCTCGAACCTGTTCTGCCTTCGCTGCCAGCCGATCCACGCTTGCCTGCAAGTACGAGCAGAACTCCTCGTACCCCTTGCGATTGAAGTATTGGAACTCGTCAAGGATGAGGATGTAGCCGCCTTCAGCCATTGCCTCCAGCAACTTCGCAAGTTGTAGAAGGTCGTTTGGGCGGGGATGCCGGTCGACAGGTACTTGGAATGTTTCCAAGGCGTCGTTCACTGCGGAGAGGACACCGGCTGGCTCAGAATCGGGTATCTGAACGTAGAACACGGGCTGCTTGCTGCCGAGTTCCTTCATTGCTTGTTGAATGAGCGTCGTCTTGCCGATCCGGCGACGACCCGTGACCTTGGCAAAGAACCAGCGTTTCCGGTCGAGCATTCGCTCCAAATCCGCAAGCTGCTCCCTTCGTCCGTAGAACTTCCAATCGGCCATACTATTTCCGTGAGATAAAGCAGTTTTACCAAAAAGAGATAAAGCCACCTTACCTTAGCTGTTTTCATAACGCAAGCGACTATCCCTAAATGCCTTGAGACATGGATGACTTCCACAATCAACCCAGCCTTAGCCCCGAAATCAACACCGAAGATGCGCAACTGCGGAGAGGCTTGCGACGGGAAGGCACGCAGTCGCTTCCGGCTCGATCCGCCGAAATCAACCCATTATGGGTGATTCTGCGACGAATCTGTCGCAGAACCACCCGATAGAGGCGTCAAAACACTTCGTCGCGGTCGGCGGCCGGCGTCGCCCGGATGATTCACCGGTTTCCCAGCGGGCGGCTTGGCGCGGGCCGCTTGGGCTTTCTCCGGCAAGGCTAAGTATCTTCGCGCGCAACTGCCATCCGTGGTTTCGCCGCCCACTCCCAGGTGCGAACCCTGTCAACGAAAAGGTGCGCGACACGGGACAGGCGCCTTTCGCCTAATGCCGCCGTCCGAGAGGGCGTCGGTGCGCCCTCTCGGAGGCAGCGGTGTTCCCTGAGCAACCGGAGCGGCGGCGAGCGCCGCTCCGGTGCTCAGTCAATGAAGCTCCATCGCGAAGCACTTGCCGGAGCGGCCGACCCAGAGACCGCTGGCCCGACAAGCTTATGCTCCAACCCAGGAGGGAGGGTAGCGCTTGGGTTCCCGCAAACCCGCACGCTGACGATGGAGCTTCTCACATGGTTCCTTTCCTTGGTTCTCATTCACGCTGCCCGCTTCGTCCGATCGCGTTCCAGTCCTTCCAGGCGTGCGGGGATGCGCTCGATGGCTTCCAGCCCACGCACGATCGCCGGCAGATCGATGCCGTACACCAGCCCCACCGCCGCCGCCACCAGGCAGCTGACGACGTTCTCTTTGCCCGTCAGCCGCGTCCGCACGGGGACGGTTTCGTTCTCGATCGAGAGCAGAAACGTCTGCTCGCCGGCAAACCGCTCGACGACCTCGGCCGTCACCTCCGCCGGTCGCGTCATGCCCACCGTGAGCACCGGCCCGTCGATTCGCGCCAGCACGCTTTCGGCCGCCGGGTCGTCGATGTTGACGATGGCAAACCCCTCGGGCGCCAGGCAGTCGAGCAGGTCGGCCGCCGTCCGCTCGTCTCGCCTCGGCCGCGGGCCAAAGCCGTTTCCAAGGCCCGCATCGGTGACGCAGGCCACGTCCAGCTCGATGTTGGCCAGGAGCTGTCCGGCCAACGCGTCGTGGGCAAGTTCCAAGACGGCGTGCGAGCAGCGATTGGCGACCATCTTCGCCATCCACTGGGCGAGCGAATCGGGCGAGGGCGTGCCGTCCGGGGCGGTGCGCCAGCGGCAGCCGTCGAAGTAACCCAGTCTGCCCAGCACTCCGGTGGCGCAGCCACCGGCCGCCAGCACGCCGGGAATCAAATAGCTGGTGGTCGTTTGGCCCACGGCGCCGCTCACGCCGATGGTTTTCAGGTGCCGTGAGGGGTGGCCGCCCAAGCTCGGGCAATCTCGGCCGAGAGCGTAGTCGTGATAAGCGGTGCCATCCATGGCCTGCGGCCTCCATGCCACTGTCCAAAAAACTCGCCGTTGAAAGCCTCCGATAGGCCGACCAAGGCGGCGACGCGATGTGCCACTGCGGCACACCCTCACTCTGGCGAAGCGGTTCCGCCGGACGGGTGTGCCGGTTGGTTGAATTGCGGGCGGGATTGTCGCGAATTTCCGCCGCCTGTCAAGGCGGATTCTTGTAACCCGGCGGCCTTCGCTTTTCCTGTGGCTGCGGCGCGGCAACGACGTGGCCGCCTGCGCTCGCCGAGAAATTCGCAAAAAAGTTGCATGCCGGCAGCTTCGTCGTTAGACTGCCACTCAGCTTATTGCGGGGCGCACACATCTTGTGGAGAAAACTCAATGGCGAAGGCGAAGAAAAAGGCGGCCAAGAGGGCCGTCAAGGCACCCAAAAAGGCGGCTGGCAAAAAGGGGACGAAGAAAGCGGCCAAGAAAGCCAAGAAAACGGTCAAGAAGGCCGCGAAAAAAGCGGCCCGCAAGACGGCGCCGGCCAAAAAGGCTGCAAAAGCCCCGGTCAAAAAGGTCAAGAAAGCCCCGGCCCGCAAGCCTGCCATGCGCAAGCCGCCCGCGGCGGCGCCCGCGCCGAGTGTCGCACCGCCCGAACCGATGCCCGCGTCGCCCAGCCCCGCACCCGCGCCGACGTTCGGCGGGAGCATGGAAGGCGTTCCCGCCAGCGAGCCGTGGATGGGCGAGTAGCGACCTTGCTAGCGTCTGGCGAGCGGCACGCGTCAGCGTGCCGGTGGGTCGCTTGCGCAACTGCGGCGCGACCGATCGCACCGGTTTGAGGATTTCTACGGCTTTGCGTCCCTCGCGCCGCGGTCTGCCCGTTTTTCCACCAACCGCTCGCGCAGGCGGATCGGGCCCTGGCAACATTCGCACTGCTTCAGTTCATACATGGCGATCGAGCAGACGTCGCACCAATAGTCGAGTTCGTACTTGCCGTCGGGCTTGAGCCTATAGACCCGCACGACCTGCACCATCGGCGAGCCTTCGTAGCGGCGGACCAGCAATTCGATCTTGATATCGCGCAGGCGCTGGTCGGTGTAAAAGCACCGGCCACGGGCGTCTTTCACAATCGGGTGAAGACGCCCCTCGGCCGTTTCGAGTGCCACGACCGCGTGGGCCGCATCATCGTCGGTCTTGATGTCGAATCGCTCTTTCAGGGCGTCCGCCAGCCAGACGACCTTGCCGCGGAGCGATTCGGTGCTGTATTTCTTGTCCGGCGCCGACGATTCCGCCAAGCAACGCGGCGCCTGCGTGGTGACGGCGAGCACGATCAACCACCGCAGAGCACGACAAAACGTCGCTCGTCTCACATCTCCATCGCCCATAGCCTTACCCTACCGCGGCCCAGCCTATTCGCCTGAATGCCCCACGACCACCAACTCAACCACGATCTGCTTGGCGTTCGCCGCTTTGCCGGCAAAGTCGACGGCCCACAGTTCGCGATCTTCATGATGGACGATGCGCGGAAGGTCCTGGCCGTCTTTGCCGGGCGGCAGCAAGCTGAGAATGGCCGGGTGTGCGGTGCCTGAAGCGTTGGTGCTCTCCTTGAAGAGCGCTTCCTTCTCCAGCACGTTCGCATCGCCGTCGTCGGCCGCCGGCAGCAGCACCACAAAATCGCGCGTGTCCGACGTGCCGACGTGATTGCCGTCCTGCGGCTGCAAGCCGTAGCGCATGGTGTAGGTGCCTTTGCGGATTTTCTGGCCGCGGAAATCGCCGCCGTTGCGGGCAAAGCGAATCGCGCCCAGCAGCTCGCCCACCTCGAACGGATAGTTCACGGCGCCGGTCGGCTCGAAGTCGGCCGCCGTCTGCCACGACTTGGCCGGCCACACCTCGCACAACGTGCGTCCCTGGCCGGTGAGCACCTTGAAGCCGCTCGCCGACAGCCGCTCGGCGATCGCCGGCTTAAGCTCCTCGGCCGGTGGCGGTGCGTCAATCGCTTCGACGCTGTACTCGGCCCCGGCGGCAAGCGATGCCCAGCAAGCAAGCGTCAACGCGGTTGCGGTGGTCAGCATTCTCATGTCGGTGGTTCTCCAGGTGGTCGATGTCGTGCCGCGAAGTCAGGTTCGCTGAATTATAGTTCGCCGGGATCAAAAAGGGCAGAACGCTGGTTTCCCTTCGCCCGCGCGGGTATCATGGCGGTCCTATGAATACCATTCTCGTCACCGGCGGAGCCGGCTTCATCGGCAGTTGCTTCGTGCGCCAATGGCTGTCGGCCGGCGCGGGTCGGCTGGTCGATCTCGACAAACTCACCTATGCCGGAAATCTCGACTCGCTGGCCTCCGTGGCCGACAATCCGCGGCACGTGCTGATCGAAGGCGACATCGCCGATCGCACCCTCGTCGCTCAGTTGTTGGCCGACTTTCAGCCCGACGCGGTCGTCAATTTTGCCGCCGAGTCGCACGTCGACCGATCGATCGAGGGACCGGCGGCGTTCGTGCAGACCAACGTCGTGGGCACGTGCGAATTGCTCGAAGCCTGCCGCGATTATTGGAACAAGCTCGCCGACGCCCGGCGCCAGGCGTTTCGCTTCCTGCACGTCTCGACCGACGAGGTCTATGGATCGCTGGGAAAAACCGGGGCCTTCACCGAAGAAAGCCGCTGCGCCCCCAATTCGCCCTACGCCGCCTCCAAGGCCGCCGCCGATTTCTTTGTGCGGGCCTATCACCACACCTACGGACTGCCGGTGCTCACCACCAACTGCTCGAACAACTACGGGCCGTACCAGTTCCCAGAGAAACTCATTCCGCTGATAATTCTCAACGCCCTGGAAGGCAAGCCGCTGCCGGTCTATGGCGACGGCCAGCAGGTGCGCGATTGGCTGTTCGTGGAAGACCATTGCGAAGCGATTCGCAGCGTGCTGGCGCGCGGCAAGGTCGGCGAGGTCTACAACATCGGCGGCAACTGCGAACGGGCCAATCTCGACGTGGTGCGCACCATCTGCCAGCTCGTCGACCGCCTGCGGCCCGGCCTGCCGCACGCGCCTTGCTCGACTCTCATCACCTACGTGACCGACCGTCCGGGCCACGATCGCCGCTACGCGATCGACGCGGGCAAGATCAAGGCCCAACTCGGCTGGTCGCCGAGACACGACTTTGCCGGCGGACTGGAACAAACCGTGCGCTGGTATCTCGACAACCCCGGCTGGGTCGAGCGCGTGACCAGCGGCGTCTATCAGCGCCAACGGCTGGGACTGATCAAGGAGGGTTAAAACGTGAGCGAGAGCTATCTTCACAAGGGGATCGTGCTGGCCGGCGGGTCGGGCACGCGGCTCTATCCCGTCACGCGATCGGTCAGCAAGCAACTGCTGCCGGTGTATGACAAGCCGATGATCTACTACCCGCTCTCGGCGCTGATGCTGGCGGGCATTCGCGACATTTTGCTGATCACCACGCCGGCCGACGTGGCGGCCTACGAGCGGCTGCTGGGCGACGGCGGCTGGATCGGCGTTTCGGTCCGCTATGCCGTTCAGCCGCGGCCCGAAGGGCTGGCCCAGGCGTTCGTCATCGGCCGCGAGTTTGTGGGGCACGATTCGGTGGCCCTGATCCTGGGCGACAACCTGTTTTACGGCCAGGGCTTTCAGCCGATGCTGGAAGAGGCCGTCAGCCACCGCACCGGAGCCACGGTGTTCGCCTACGCGGTCAAAGATCCGGAGCGTTACGGCGTGGTGGAATTCGACCGCCAGGGCAAGGCCATTTCGATCGAGGAGAAGCCGGCCCACCCCAAGTCGCACCATGCGGTGACGGGGCTTTATTTCTACGACAACCAGGTGCTCGACATTGCGGCCTCGCTCAGGCCTTCGCCCCGCGGCGAGCTGGAGATCACCGACGTCAATCGACACTACCTCGAGCGCGGCGAGCTGCGGGTGCGGAGCTTCACGCGCGGTTTCGCCTGGCTCGACACGGGCACGCACGAGTCGCTGTTGCAGGCCTCGAATTTCATCGAAACGATCGAATTACGGCAGGGTCTCAAAGTCGCCTGTCTGGAGGAGGTGGCCTATCTGAAGGGATACATCACCGCCTCGCAGCTCGAAGCGTTGGCCGCGCCGCTGAAGAACTCTTATGGCGATTACCTCCGCGATCTGCTGGCCAGGGAGGAAGGATGACCGAATTACCCTTGTCATCCGCGAGGAATGGCGACTCCGGGGAAACACACCGGCTTCGATCGAGCACCTCAAAAACCCATTACGGTACGAATTGCCGCGCCCACTCCGCGTCGGCCGTAGACAGCCGAGGCTGGGGCTCTTCCGCGTAGATGTACTTGTCGTAGCGGGCCGCATCGTAGGCCTCATCGAGCGCCCGTTGAAGGTCAAGCTGCGCATTGGGGTCGGCTCCGGAAAGCGGAACGGCAATGACCGGAAGCCGCTGGCGAAGGCTAATCGGCCAGAAGCTCATATTGGGCCGGTGCTCGCATCGGCTCACCAGCGCGTAGTAGTCGCACTTCGGCAGCATCGGGATCGAGGGCCGTTCGCCTCCGCGTAGCAGGCCAATTTCGACCAGGTGGGTCGGGCCCGCCAGAATCTCGTTGCGCTTCGCCAGATATGCCTCGCGGTGTTCCACTCGGTCCTTGTTTCCGGGACTGAGTAGTTCGATCGCCGTGATCACTCGCCGATCGCGACGGTCATGCACTTCGAGCCACGACTCACGCGCGAACTCCACGGCGGGCATCGTCAACGTCACCGGCGACTCGATCTCCGCCACAGGAACGCCGCGATCTCGCTCGGCGCGCGACGTCACTGCGGCATCCGCACGACCGAAGTACCGTCGCTCATCGGCAGATAGCTCGTGAATATACGGCCGCACTTCGACTTTCACGTAATAGGCCGCTCCAACTTGAGGTTCCAATTGTGCCCGCGCTCGAGTCAGAAACTCATGGTGGAAGTCTTCCCAAGTATCGTTTTGCTCCAAGTAGGGATTCATCCCTGGAAAGGGAGAAGGCATCGTGACGGCTCCAAGTTCGCGACGTAGTTGGTGCATCCCCATTCTATCGCGGACCGCGGCGTTGCGGAACGTTTGCCGCCGGCATCGTCGGCGAGGATGTTCGGCGGCCCTTGGGCCGCCGGGGCAGGACTGGGGACAAGGAGGGCGGACAGAAGCAGGAATAGGAGTACGGCCGAGATCGTGGCGGGGCGTTTCATCGAGATCAGGCTCCGGGGTCGTCGCTGTGCAGCGTTCCCAGTATATCGTCGAGGCGAATAGTGCCGCGAGTCAGGAATCGTCGTGCGAGTTTTCCAACCCCAGCGTGAACAGTTCACAGAGCTTAAGGGAAAGTCCACCAGAAACTAACTCTTCTGGGTGCAAAAACGACAGATCTGTCGTTTTTACACCCGGAAGGGGTAGGAAAACCCTTCGATCGCCTACGCAGTCCGCAGTTCCTCCAGCACCTCCGCAAACGTCTTGAACGCATCTGCTTCGAACAGCACGATCCGACGTTCGCCGTGAAGCACAGTTTTTTTTCGACGGTCGCCATGCGAAAATCCTCCGGCAATGTGTCTCGCCCCCATTCTATCCCTGCCGCGGCGGACTCGCCACGTTATCCGCCATGCGCGACCGAACCGCACGCGGCGCAGTCTTCGCGGCGAGCGATCGGCAGCGTGCGAAAACTCATGTCGCGCAGGTCGCTCACCAGAAGCCGCCCGGCAAGCGGCGCGCCGAATCCCGCAACCACCTTGATCGCTTCCATCGCCGCCAGTGAACCTACCATACACGAGACCGCGCTGAAGACGGGAAACTGCCGTTGCCAGTTGGGAGGTGGCTCCGGATACAGGCACTCCAGGCACGGCGTCCGGCCGGGCAGCACCGTCATCAAGCGGGCTTCCAGATCGTACATCGAGCAGTCGACCAGCGGCTTCCGCCGCCGCACCGCTTCCCGATTCATCAGCAGCCGCTCCGCGAACTGCGGGGCCGCACTCACGACCACGTCACATCGGCTGACCAGATCGGCCGCATTACTTTCGCTAATGTTCTCCCCGACCGTCTCTATTCCAACGTGCGGGTTCAGCTCCCGCAGACGTCGCGCGGCGGTCTCAACCCGCGGTAGCCCGACACTCTCGGTCGTCATCAGCAGTTGGCGGTTGAGGTCGTTCAGCCGCGCATTGCCCGCATGCGCCAGAATCAGCCGTCCGATGCCCGCCGCCGCAAGCTGCAGAGCCACCGATCCTCCCACGCCCCCGATGCGGGAGACCAGCACCGTCGCTGCTTTGAGGCGGCGCTGGCCTTCCAGGCCAAAGTCGCGCACCCTCAACTGCCACTCGTAGCGGCCCTGTTCGTCGGCAGTCAATTCGGGCAGCGGTTTCATCTAACCTCCAGCGATCGGCGGCAACAGCACGACGGTATCCCCCTCCCGCAGAACGGTCGCCTCTGCCTGCCGCGACGGAAAAGCAGTCCCGTTGATCGCCACCAGCAGGCTTGGCTGCAGTTGCCCCGAGGCGTTCAAGAGGTGCGGCCGCGCCTCTTCGCCGCAGTGTTCTCCCAGTTGCACGAGCAGCATCGCCACCGTGGCTCCCTCCGGCAGATCGACATGGTCGTTCGCTCGACCAATCGCCGTCCGGAGTTGTCCGGTGAACTCGACGCGAACGTGCATTTATTCCGGCTCCTTATCGTCGGCCAGCGCGTCGTTATCGCGCTCGGCCAGACGAGCGAGGAGCTGCTTGAGCGCCGCCACGCGCTGGGGCTGCTCATCCGCCAGGTTCGTCTGCTCGTTGGGGTCTTGGGTCAGGTTGAACAGCTCCGGCGGTGCCTCCGGCTTGCGGTGGACGATCAGCTTCCAATCGCCCTGCCGTACGGCGTCGGTGCGGTGACCCGGCCCGGCCCAATACAGCTCGCGCGGCCGCGTGGTGACCGCGCCGGTCAAAACCGGCCAGATGTCCTGGCCGTCCCACTTCAAGTCCCGGTCCGGTTTGTAACCGGCCAGACTACACAACGTGGGCATCCAATCGACGACATGGATGGGCGCGGTCGCTTTCCCCGGCTTCAGCGTGCCGGGCCAGTTGACCAGCGCCGGCACGCGGATGCCGCCCTCGTACAGCTCCGTCTTTCTGCCACGCAGCGGCACGTTACTGCCGCCGGCCGGCCCGGCGACGTACTTGCCGCCGTCGGGATAGAGCGGGTCGTCGTTGCGCGCGGTCGGATAACCGCCGTTGTCGCTGAAGAACACCAGCAGCGTCTGTCGCCGCCGGCCGGCGCGCGCCAGCGCCTCGACAATCCGGCCGACCGCATCGTCCAGGTGCGACACGCAGGCCGCGTACTGACGGCGAGAGGGTCCGGCGATGTCAGGGTACAAGTCGAGCCAACGTTGCGGCTCGTCGACGGGGATGTGAACGGCCGTAAAGGGAACGTAGAGGAAGAACGGCGCTTCCGTTTGATCTTCGATCCAGCGGACGGCTTCGCGGGCAATCAGGTCGGTAATGTGGCCCTCCTCCTCGATGAGTTGGTCGTCGCGATGCCAGGTGTGCGTACACGGTCCGGTCTTGTAACGGTGATCGTACGGCCCGCAGCCGCCGGCCAGCGAGCCGTAACTGTGGTCGAAGCCGAACCGGCTCGGCCCCCACTGCGGCATCGAACCGAGGTGCCACTTGCCGGTCAGGGCGGTGCGGTAGCCGACCGACTTGAGAGCGCTGGCCAGCGTGACGGTATCGAAGCGGAACGCCCGTTCGTTGTTCGGCGTGGTGACGCCGAAGCGACTCCAGTAACGGCCGCTGTTGAAGGCGGCCCGAGTCGGGCTGCACACCGGAGCGACATAGTGCTGCCGCAGCTCGATCCCTTCCCGCGCCAACCTGTCGAGGTGCGGCGTCTTCAACGCCGCGCCGTGGAAGCCGACGTCGCCCCAGCCGAGATCGTCGGCGACGATCACCACGATATTCGGCCGCTGCGGACTTGCCGCCTCAGCCGGTAACACGTACACGGAGAACGTCAACGCAATCAATGCCAACAAGCGCGTGGCAGACACGATTCGCAATAAGAAGTGCAGGCTCAATAAGTTGTCCTCATAAGCGGTAGCGGGTCATTTTAGCATCTGATTTAGTCGTCCAGATCGAGTATCCGTGGATGCGGCTGTAGTCGAATACCGCTTTCGATACCTCCGTGTATTTGCCGTGAGAGCCGGCGTAGAATTTGCCGCCCTCGACCTTGCCGTTCGCTGCGGAGCCGCCGATGGCAACGTCCGCGAGCCAAAAGCACGTGAAGTTCGCAAACCCGATGGCGATGATCACGCAGAGAAGGCCGTTTATCGCTGCTCCTTTTGACTCGCCCAATTGCTCCTGTATTGCCCTCTCTTCTTTTGCCCTCTCTTCGCGGCGGCGAGCGCGCTCGGCTCGCCACCGTTGCCACTCTTCTTCGTCGCCATCGGGTTGGGGCGTATACGGCTCCATTGCTGGCTCCTAGAACTCGCGATTACCGGACTGAGGGCGCTAGGCCATAATTAGACCCATGTCTTCCTGGCCAAGCAAGAATCGCCGCAACCATGACGCGTGTCAGGCTGGAAAGCCTGACCTACGCCCTCATTTCAAGGCTTTTTCGAGCATCGGAAAGCCGAGGCGTCCGCTCCACTCGTGTCCGCCTTCGAAGCGATCGACTTCGAGTTGATCCTCGGCGCCCATGGCCCGGTAGGCCCGCAGGATGCGCGCGAGCGCGTTTTCGGCCCAGTCAGGTTTGACCAGGCTGTCGCGCGAACCGGCCTCCCAGACGCAGGGCCGCGGGGCGATCAACGAGCCGATCTCCGGCGTGTCGCCGTATTGGAGCAGGCCGGGGATGACTTGCGCGCCGCAACTGTAGCGAACGGCAACCCGCTCCTGCATCACGTTCAGCGCACCGGAGACGACGGCCGCGCGAACCCGCGGTTCCAGCGCCGCGGTCAACATCGTCATCCGCCCGCCGTAGGATAGTCCCACGCAGGCCAGCCGTTTGGCGTCGACCCGTTCATGCCGGGCCAGCATTTCGAGGGCCCAGAGGCAATCTCGCAGATTCTCGGCGATCAGCAGCTTGCCCAACAGTTGCAGCCGCAGGTAACTGATTCCGCAGGGATCTTGGGAACCATAACTGGAGCGGTCTCCCAAGCGGCGGCCGAAGGGAGTCAGGCAAGGGACGGCCACCGCATAGCCGCGGCGGACCAGTTGCCGGCCATAGTCGTAGTTGCTCTCGTCGATCGCTGCGGCCACGCCCGGCAGCTCGTCGCGGCCGGCGACCGGATCGTAACCAAACTTGCCGTGGCCGTGGACCGCCAGCACGCCGGCGAGCGGCTCCTTGTCCGCGGCGCGCGGCAAGAGCAAATAGACCGGCAGCGGCGGGTGCCCGGCGGCGACCAGCAGCAGTTCTTCGCGGCGATGATCTTTCAACTCGACGCTGCGTTCGACCACCGTCGTCCACTCATTCGGCGGCTGGTGCGGTCCCAGCAGCGTTCTCAATTGCGCGGCGAATTGCCGTTGCCAGCGAAGGCAGTCTTCGGCATTGCCGCCCTTGAACTGCATCGCCAGCGGCGCTTCGTCGGCCAGCTTGCGGATTCGCTCATCGATCGTCGGCACGGCGACCGGCTCTTCTGCGTGGAGAGCGCGCAGCGAGACGCCCGCGAGGCCAGCCGCGGAGCCGAGCAGCCAGTGACGGCGAGAAAGTGGTTGTTGCATCGGGGAAAAAGTCGGCACGTGACGCTCGGGAAGTCATCCACTCACGCCGCGCGAGCACGCGCGCGGTGTCCTTGAGGCTAGGTCATCGAACGAGGCTGGTCAACCGCGCGGGGGCCGCGTTTGCGAATACTCGTCCAGCGAGATCGTTCCCGCGTCTCGCCGACGATGTGTTCGGCCGCCAATCATTTCAGCCTGCGATCGCCTTTGGCCGGCGGAAGCAGGAGCCGCCGCAGCGGATACGTCACCAGGAGCATAGCGACCCAACAGGCGGCGGAGATCACCCGGATTGTTCGATCGGGATCGCATCGAAGGTTTCTCCGCGTATAACCGATTTGATGAGCTTCATGAATGGAGTGTCGGCGTTCAGTTCGCCGAACCGATTGAGCATTTTTCAAAGGGGAAAATGACGGACTAAGTCTTTGCAGTCGTCAGAAGTATAGCACTCGACAGCCAGAAGCAACTCGTCGATCGCCTGTCCTCTTGGCATTTGGTCGCTAACGAGAAAGACGCCTGGCATGGATTGTCCGCTGCGAACTCGGTCGTAGGCGAACCCGGGAACGGTGTCGCGGTCGTGCGTGAGCAGGATCCGGTCTTCGGCCGCAGCCCACGCCAGAATCGTTGAATCTGGAGTTTGGATCAGTCCTACGTCTTGCACGCGCACCACATCCAGGATCGGCATGCGGCGAACGAGGGCGCGCAAGATATCCCCGTCGAAGTTCTCATCGGCCAGAAGCTTGATCACGGAACAGACCTTTCGTGCGGGCACGGGCGAGCAGTTCCTCCTTGCCGACGCCGCCAGTCATGCCCGCGGCCTGCAGCTTTTGGCGCATCGCTTCTGCCTTCTGATCGCAGGCGCCGAGGTACTCGTCGATGGGGGCTGGGTTCGCAAGGTAGTAGCTGACGACGGCATAAACGTCGCGCAGACTCAACGTGTCGTACGACTGGACGATGCCTTCGGGTGTCTGTCCGCGTTGAAATGCGCGGATCACCAGTTCAAGCAGCACACGGCTCTTCCCAACACGAAAAACGCCGGGCGGATCTTCATATAATGGGACCGGCAGCGTGAGCGGCTGCTGCTGTTCCAGGACAGTCATGATTGTTCCTCCAATAGCGTTCTCTGTCGCGAGCTAATCGGCCCGCTTCGATTCTACCTGATTTCCAAGGCATCCGCACGCGGCACAGCCTTCCAGACGCCGTCCGGAGTTGTCCGGTAAATTCGACGCGGATGTTCATGAGGCGGTCCTTTCGTGTAATCGAGTCGCAGAGCCCGGCGAGCTGCTGGAGCTCCCATCGGCGTGGTCTTCGCGCGTGGCCAGCAGCGTGAGCGGACGCTCCGTCACGCGGCGCGACTCGATCACCAGCAAGTGGTCCGCCAGCGCCCGCGCCTCGGTTCGGCTGTGCGTGACGTGCAGTGTCGTCAGGCCGCGGTCGCGCTGAACCGAACGCAGCAGCTCGCAGAGCCGGTCGCGGGTCGTTTCATCAAGGGCCTTGAGAGGCTCATCCATCAGCAGCACCTGCGGATCAAACGCCAGCGCCCGCCCGAGCGCGACCCGCTGCGCCTCGCCGCCGCTCAGATGATGCACGTCCCGCTCCAACAGCCCTTCAATTCCCAGCACGTGCGACAGATCGGCCACCCGGTCGCGGATCAGCGTCCGTGCGGCGCGCCGAATCCGCAGGGCGAACTCCAGATGTTCGCGGACCGTCATCGTGGGAAACAGCGCCAGATCCTGCGGCACGTAACCGATGCCGCGGTCCGCGGGCTTGAAGCGGGTGACATCCACGCCTCCGACGATGACGCTACCCCGTTCGACCGTCCGCAACCCGCAGATCGCTTCCACAATCGTCGTCTTCCCCTGCCCCGTGCCTCCCATCAGAATCGCGTATCCGCCCGTGGGGACGGTCAGCGTGACATCGCTCAGGACAAACGAACCGGAGCGAATCGACACATTGCGGAGCTCGATCATCAGTGTACCTTCGCCCCCACCAACCGCACGATTCCCAGCACGGCCATCGCCGCCATGACCATAAGCAGAGATACCGCCACAGCCGCCTCAAGCTGGCCGACGCTGAGCTCGAGAAACACCGTCGTCGAGAGCACTTCAGTCCGCATCCGCGTGGCACCGGCAAAGACCAGAATTGGCCCGAATTCTCCCAGCGACCGGGCCCAGGCAATCGTGAAGGCCGCAATCAGTCCCCGCCAGGCCTGCGGCAGCACGACCTTCAGAAAAGCCTGGCTCCGCCGGCAGCCGAGCGTGAGCGCCACTTGTTCCGCCCGCGGGTCGATCTGGTCAAACGTGACCCGCATCGTCTGCACCGCAAACGCGCAGGCCACGGCAAATTGGGCCAGAATCACCGCCGGCTTCTGAAACGTCACCCGAAAGCGGAGGTGTCGTTGAAACCACTCCTCCAGGTTGCCCCCGGCGATCGGCAGATGAAACAGAATCAGCAGGCTCAGCCCGATCACCAGCGGCGGCAGCACCACCGGCACGTCGAGTGCCGTGTCGATCAGCCAGCGGCCCCGAAACTGAAACCGCGACAGCAAGTACGCAAGCGGCGTGGCCACCCAGATTGACAGCAGCGCCGAAATCGTACAACTGATGAGGGTCAAACGCACGGCAAACTGAATCTCCGGTTTCGCCAGCGCGGCGGCGAAATGTGCGGGCGACGTGTACACCATATCCGCGGCCAGCATGGCGAGGATCAGCAGGATATAGCTGCCTCCCAGCCCGCCCATCAAGGCCAGGAAGGGCAGATCCGATCCCGCCCGATGGGCTTGCTTGGATGGTGCGGTTACGGCCGTCGGGGCCGGCGGCGATTCGGGCGGATGTCGATGGGGCATGGCAATCCGCATTGTAACTTGAGGTCGCCGCGGTCGCGAATGAGGCGATCGGCATTGTGGTGTAGGCGTCTCGCCCGCCCAGAGTCGAAAGCCCGTGCGCCAGCGAAGATGTGCAACTCCCTCGTCCAGTCGACGCGACACGCGTGTCGCGTCGGCGCCTCCCACCGCAAGGCACGCCCGCGCCGGCAAAAGCGTCGCGCGCGACGCATTTGCCCCTCTCCTGCCCGGCCCTCAAGCGGGCGCCCCGGGCCGGGCTGAGGGCGTGGCGCCGCATACGGCTCGGCTCGCTCCGCCTTCTCTCCTGTGGTCGAGGCGACACGCGTGTCGCTTCCGCGCCTGCTGGCCGGAAGGCACGTGGCGTCGCGGTGCCGCCGCGCGCGGCGGCGAGTTTTATGGTCGTCCGCCGCGCGCGGCGGAGCGCAACGAAATCCCCCCTTTTGTTTCGGCAACGATGCCAGCCGAAGCCGTTTCTACACAAGCACTTGCGCCGCGTGGCCCCCGGCCGTTTCAAGGCAGTTTGACGGAAATCGTGCTCTTTGCCGCGCCGAGCCGTCGGTGTCGAGCAGCAGAACCTTCCAACGCGCAGAGTCGCGGTGAAATCGTTGCGCAAATGGCCGGCCAGCTGTTCCGGCAGAATCGGTTACAATGAAAGACATGGGCCGTTCTCATGGAGCATCGAGCATGAAGTGGCAAGATTTAATCGAAGAACGCAAGGAGATCATGCTGGGAAAGCCGGTGTTCAAGGGCACGCGACTGACCGTGCAACATGTGCTTGAGGAACTAGGGGCCGGCGTGAACTTCGACGACCTGCTCGACAATTATCCAACATTGAAGCCCGAGCACATCCGTGCCGCCCTTCAGTATGCCGCGGCCGTAGTGGGCATGGATCAAAGCATCTACGACTGACGGCTCGCGGCGATGAAGTACCTAGCCGACGAAAACATCGCCGCCAAAACTGTGGCTTGGCTGCTCAATCGGGGCGATGACGTGCGCTATGCCGCGGAGGAACGTCCCGGTGAGCTTGATAGCCAATGGCTGCGCGAAGCGGAAGCGGAACAGCGGCTGATTCTGACGTCGGACAAAGACTTCGGCGACCTCGTGTTCCGAGATCGGCTCAATTCGCGCGGCGTCGTATTGCTGAGGCTGAAAGATTTGAGCATCGAGCGGCGCCTGCGGCGCTTGGAGCAGTGTTGGTCAGTGGTTGAAGCGAATCCTTCCGGTTGCTTCATCGTCATCACGCGGCAGCGCGTGCGAGTCCGACCGGTCGCCCCCTAGGTGGTCCTCGGGCACTTTGGCCGCCACGGCATCTTTGACGATTCTAATGCAGCCGCTTCGACCCCAGCAGCTTTTCAATCTCCGCCGGCGGGGCGAGCGCGTCTTTGTAGGCCGACACGACTTTGCCTTCGCGGTCGACCAGCAGGCAGGCGGAAAAACCGATGCCGATGCGCTCGGCGGTCTTGCCGTCGTCGATGAGTACGGGGAACGTGATGCGCTCGTCGGCAAGCCTCTTTGCGACATCGTCTCGCTGGTCGTTTGCATGAACGCCGATCACAACCAGCCCCTGTTTGCCATACATCTCTTGAAATCCTAATAGCGGCGGCACGAGCGGTAGGAATGACGGCTGCTTGAGATCGAATAACACCAGCAGCACCGGCTGGCCGCGCAGCGTTTTCCACGTCGGCGGCCTGTCGGAGTTCAGCCAGACTTCGCCGGCCAGCAACGGCGCGGCAGAACCGCCCAGTCGCTTCGTCGCGAATCGGCCGGCCAGAAGGGGATGTTGGTTCAATTCTTCGACGAGCAGCGATGCCGGCAACCAGTTCGCCACCAATAGCTCGCCGTCGTCTTCGACGAACCATTTGCCATAGAACTGTCGCAGAAAATCGCCGCCGCCCGAACCGCCGTGGGCGTCCACTTCAAGGTCGGCGTGGTACAGCCGCAAGAGAAAGTCCACCGACCGTTGCTCTCCTCCCTGGCCGGGCGGCCCAGCGGTGACCGTCAACCACGAACCGCTGACCCTGCTGCTAAGCGACCACTGGCGGCTGCCGGAGAACCCGGCCGGCGCTTTGCGGTCGCGAGGCGGAGCAGGAATCGTCGGCCAGCGTTCTTCCGACATCTTTGGCTGCCGTCGGCAACGTAGGCAACCGAAATCCGACTCCGCATCCGAACCGCTGTATTCGCGAATGAAGTAGCGGCCGTTGTCATAGTTCAGCCGCAACGCCCCGAACTGATCGGCGTCAATTTCCGGCGGTTCCTCGCCGACGACTTTGGCCAGCACGATCTTCCACTCGATGTCACCCTTGCCGGTGCGGCGTTCGACCAGCAACCAATCTTCTTCGACCCACGCCCGCCAGTGGCCGATGTTCTTATCCGGCGCGGGTGTTTTGATCGGCACTACGCGCAACCACGAGTCGGACATTTTTTCCGCGGCGCCGGCTGAGGCGGCCGAGTCCGTCCGCTCTTGTGCCATCGTCGTCAGGCAAGCGCTCGCAATTGACAAAAACGCTGAAACGCCCGACCACAAAACAAATCGCCAGCGTGGCAGCCGGAATATCGTTGCCATATTCGCCTCAATGGGATGGAGATTCTCACAGCATTATGAGTCGCCCGCTCCGTCAGATGCAATCACTTTCGCCACAAACAACACAAAAGGGCACGGAGAGACGACGGAAGCGCGAACGTGACTGCCGGCCGTCTTTGTGCCTCCTTGTGTTTTGTGGCCACGGCATCGAGCAAGCCGTTGGCCCAGCGTCATAACGACCTACTCGTCGAGTTCGTCCTGTCTCCGAACGCGAATCCGAGCTCGCGTGACAGTGATAATAACGGCCCCGATCAACTCCGCCGCACGATGCTCCAGCAACTCTGCCACGGCCCTGACCTGCTCGTCAACAGTTAGTTCGACCAGCCGGACGACCGGACCATGTGGCAACCCGCGAACGAATATCAGTTCGCCGAAGTCTTTGTCTTCAGTCAGCAAGATGCGCTGATCCTGAAGGGCCAAGGCCATCAGGCGCTCGTCGCTGGCCTTCGGATCGATGGCGACAGCAGAAAGCACGTCGTGTCCCTGAGCGATAAGAAATGCCTGTAGCGAACGCGATGAAACGCAGACATCGAGCAAGAACTTCATATCGTTGCTGCCCGGGCGATCCGCTCTTGAACCACGTCACCCGATAGAGAGCGATGCGCGTATGCCAGGCACGCTTGGACGTCGGCGGGCTCCAGAAACGGATATTCTTGCAGCAGCCGCTCGGGGCTGTCTCCCGCCGCCAGCATACCCAACACATGCTCAACGGCGATGCGCATGCCGCGAATGATCGGCTTGCCCCCGAAGATTGTCGGATCAACCGTGATGCGTTCCAGTAATTCGTCTTCAGTCATTGAGAGGGCTCCTTGCGGCGATTCGGATCGTTCTCACCTTGGTACGGCCAAGAACGTCGCGTCAACGATCCGCTTTTCCTCGCCCTCTTCAGCATAAAGCACCAGCAAGGTGTTGGCGAGATGTGCGGACGTTTCCTGCAGGAATGCCCCCCCGATTATCCACCTGACGTTCGGCGGCTAGGGCGGCAACGGCCTGTCCCTCGCGGAAGGCTCCCAGAAGCCTGCGCAATACTCGTTCCGCCCGTTCCAGCGCTCGGGCAGTGGCAGGGCCAAAGTCCAGACGAAATGGAACCGCGAGCTGTCGGCAAGCTCGATCGACGATGGCGCGTCGGCAACCGTGTCGAGCAAGCTTTTGGCCCAGCGCGGATCGACGTGTACCGCCGCGAGGAAGAACATGCTGCCAACATTCCCAGCGAGCGGTTCCAAAAGCGCCCGTGCAATGTCGCGGTCGTACCTGGCGAGCAGCTTTGCCAACTCGATGTCGGCCCGTTCAGCTTGATCGCTGAGATTGTTTCGACGGGGGCGCGGCAGCCGCAGAGCCAGCGACCGCCAGAACAGTTCGCCGCAGAGATCGGGATCGACCCGTTCGGCCACCGGCAAGAGCCACGCCGCAATCGCCGGCGCCGACTCCCGAGGCAAAAGCCAACTCTCTTCGGTGGGAAGCTGAGGAAGCTCCTCTCGCACCAACGCCGCCAACAGCCGGCGGGCCTCGGCCGGCTGCGTTTCGGCCAGCGCCAGAATAATGGTGCCCTTTGCCCGAAAGCGCACGATCGCCTCGTCGGCTTCAGCGGCGACCTGTTCGGCAAGCGGGCGGTCGACGAGCGCCAGCCGATAGCAGAATTCCGCGGCCGCACGGTATTCGGTGCCGTCAGACGTTCGCGCTCGATCCTTGCGCATCGCCTCCGTAACCCGCTTCCAGGCTTCGATGGACCGCCCGGGATTATCGGGCAGCAGTCCTGCGGCCACGCGGCCGCCGTGATTCTTCAGATAAATGCCCGCTTTTGCAAGCCAGTCGATCGCGCGGTTCGCGTCGTCATGGACCGCCGCCAGCGCGAGACGAAGGAAGGCGTACTGCGCGGCATAATCAGGGAACAGCGGTTTCGCGTCGTTCTCGGCTTCGGCAAGTACCTGCCTGGCGCGCGCAACTTCGCCGAGGACAAACAAGCGTTCGGCCACGCATCCCAAAACCCTTACGCGCCGTGAGGGATCTGCTACTTTACGCGCGTGTAGCGCAGCCGATTCGAGCCATTCGAGCCGCATCGCCTGCTCGCCGTCGTCCATTGCATCGGAAGCCTCAATCAGTTCTGCGGCCTTGAAGTATTCGTCGTCGCCCGCCTCGATCATCCCACGCACCTCGTCCCAGGAGATGCGGCCGTGATGCGCTATGATAGAGTAAATGGCGCTATAGCGAACGCCATCACGGACAGGCTTGTCCACATCACCTAACCAATCGAGGCGTTGGAAAGCCTCCAGACCATTGATTTGGATCAAGGACGCGAAGCCCTTGATCCTTTGTTCCGGCGTGCCGGACTTCGCCAACCGCTCGAGCCAGGGATCGAGCACGGCACGCGCCAGAGCGTACTCCTCGTCCGGCGAGAGCAGCGGCGGCAAGGTGGTCTTGGGTTCGGCGGGTTCGTCAACCGGCGTGAGCACGAGGGTTGCCTCAGCCTGATCGGCTGGCAACCGCACGCCCGTAAAACGGTAGCCGGGCTTTTCGGCGAACAAGAATACGCCACCTTTGGTCACCTCGGTCAGGAGGAATTTTCCGCCGCCTTTGCTCCTCGCTTCGATCCGCTCGTGCGCGTCGCCCGAGTTGAACACCGTGGCGCCGTCGACCGGCTGTCCGCGGCGATCGTGTACCCGCCCGGTGACGATGCGCAGACCTTTGAGCGTGATATCGGGCGCTTTGACCGACACTGTATCTTTGGCGTAATCTCACCGGCGGCCCGCTCGACTTGGGCGTAGTAGCCCGAAGGCAGCAGCCCGTCGTTGAGCCGAATCTTGATTAGCGGAATCCACGTGCAGTGGAAGTCGTGGAAAGTGCCCGCGCTGACGCGAGTCCAGTCGTGAACGGGCATGGAAGCAACTCCTAAGGGATTGTAACGAGTACCTAGATTATAGCCGAAGCTAGCCGCCACTCATCACTCGTCGTTCATTGCTCATCGCTTTCCTCTTCCAGCAATTTCTCAATCTGCGCGGGCGGGGCGAGAGAGTCTTTGTAGACCGACAGCACTTTCCCTTCGCGGTCGACCAGCAGGCAGGCGGAAAAACCGATGCCGATGCGCTCGGCGGTCTTGCCGTCGTCGATGAGTACGGGGAACGTGATGCGCTCGTCGGCCAGCTTCTTTTTGACTTCATCGCGCGGATGATTTGCATGAACGGCCTGTTTTTTTGAAGAGAGATAGCTCGCGACGTCCGTGTCGAGCAGCAGAGCATTGCTCATGGGCGATTGTCCATTTCTTGCTGACGCCAGGCGTGAACGCAAGACTCGAAATCGTCATCCGCCTCGTCGGCAGGCCAACCTCCGAGCAGTTCCTCAAGCGTCGACAGCGCGGGCACGCCTTGTTGCCGGGCAAGATCGTCAATCGATGGCGATTGCCAAAAGCCAGGCACGGCGAGAGACTCGCCCCGCACCGGCGTGCCATCAGGCAACGGTAACGGGTTTTGAAACACGACCCCGCCGTTCTCAACGTGCCCTTCAAAGACCATGTTCTTACCTCCGTCAGAAGGCCAAACCCGCCACTTATTATAGCAGGCCATACATGTCACCCAGCGGCATCTCCCTCCTCGGCTCCTCGGCGGACTGCTGCCCTTCCAGTCAACGAAAACCCTCACGAGTGAACTTCTCTTTCGACGACTCCGTGCGGATGGCGTGCAGCAGACGCCGGCCATGAGAATTATCTGCGATAGAACTCGATCTTGCAACCTTCGGCTTCGGGCTTCGGAGACCGGCTCAATCAACCTGGAGAGCCGTTAACGGCTGCGGCTCAGGCGATGAAAAGGGATCGCACCGGGGAAGAAGGAATTCAAATCTGCTCCCGGCGCCGAGTTGTGATTCGACACACAGTTTTCCCCCGAGTGCCGTAGCGATGCGTTGGGCAACCGTCAGCCCAAGGCCGGCGCCAGATAATCCGCGCGACCGTGCTTGCTCGGAACGGTAGAAGGGTTCGAAGATGTGCGGGAGGTCGGCGGCCGAAATGCCTGCACCCCGGTCTTCGATCTCGAGCCGCAGCACCGCGGCGTTCTCAGTGAGGCGAACGACAATGGGCGTACCGGGCGAACTGTGCTTGCACGCGTTCTCGAGCAAGTTGTCGACGAGTTGGTCCGCCAGAGGCCGGTGAATGCGTGCCAGACAACTCTTCGCCTTAAGCTCCAGCCGGAAGTCGCCGGCCCGCGGATGCGCTGTCCAACGATCCAGGCACTCTCGCAGCCACGGCGCCAGGTCGACCGGCCCCAAATCAGGAAGCAAGGCATCGCCGTCGGCGCGTGCGAGAAACAGCAGCGCCTCGACAAGCTGCCGCAATTCGCCGGCGCGCCGCTGCAACGCTGCCAGCACCCGGCGATACTCGTCGGCAGGCCGCTCGCGCCGCAGTGCCACTTCGATCTGACCTAAAATCGCCGCCAGCGGCGTGCGGAATTGGTGCGAGGCGTTGCCCGTGAATTGTCGTTGTCGCTCAAACGCTTCTTCCACGCGGGATAAGAGTTCGTTGAACGCGCGGGCGAGGTCCTGGCATTCGTCGTGCCCATTCGGCTCGGGCAGCCGTCGAGAGAGCATGTCGCCGCGCATGTCGCGTGCGGCGGCGGCCATCGCGGTCAGAGGTCTGAGCGCGCGGCGGCAGATGGCCCGCCCCAGCGCCGCGGCCAGAAGCCAGAGCGACATCGAGAGGACCACGGCCAACCAGACGAGTCGTGACAAGAGAACCTGCGTTGGGCCGAGAGGCGCCGCCACTTCGATCCAGAGCGTCTTCGAACCATTGCGGTTTAAACCATCAACTGCGGGCGTCGCCGTCGAAGCGGCAGCCGTGATTCTTACTCGCGCCACGCGCCACTCGCCGTCGGCGGAATCAGCAATGACGGGGCGATCTCCGTAAAGCGACGCCTTGGGCGTTGCTGCCCAGGCCTGCCCCGCGCCGTGCGCGTCGGAGGAACCATCGATCAAGCTACCGAGTTCATCGGTCACTCGCCACGAAACGGGCGCGGCCGCGTCTCGACCGTCAAGCTGTATGGAGCGGTTCTGCGGCTCCCATTCCAGGCGGCCGTTTTCGATCTCCGCTGCGGCGGCCAGACTTCGCAGGGCCGCCTCAAGACGTTCGGTGACTTGTCGATCGAAGTAGATGGCGGCGGTCCCATACAACGCGACCGAAAAACCCACCAGCACGACGGCGAGCGTCGCCAGAAAAAAAGCCGAAAGCCTGGTTGCCAGTGTCATGGGCCACTGTCATGGGCGAGTGTGATGGGACTGTATCATGGGACTGTCGCGCCGCTTCGCTGCGCAGTCTGGCCGAACCAATAGCCGCGGCCCCGTGCCGTGTGGATCACCCGCGGCCCGTGCGCTTCCAGCTTGCGCCGCAATTCCATCACGTGAACCTCCAAGGTGTTTGACATGCCGTCATAACGCTCTTGCCACACCTGCTCATACAGGCGCGTGCGCGAAAGGACCTGTTCGGGATGCTGCAAAAACATCGCCAGCAGCGCCTGCTCCTTGGCCGTCAGCTCGAGTGCTTGGCCGCCCCGCCGCGCGCGCTGAGCGGCCAGGTCCAGCTCGACGCCGTGCGCCCGCAACACCGGCGACACGCAGGCCGGACGACGACGCCCAAGCGCATGCACGCGCGCCAACAGCTCGGTGAACGCAAAGGGCTTGCACAGGTAGTCGTCGGCCCCCGCCTCCAGGCCGATCACGCGATCGCTCACCGCGTCGCGGGCCGTGAGAAACAAGACGGGCGAGGCGTCGCCCGTCTGGCGCAATCGCGTGAGAAGGGTCAAACCGTCGATGCCCGGCAGCCACCAATCTAAAAGCACCACGTCCCACGAGCCGCGTGCCAGCGCCTCCCAGCCCGTGTTTCCGTCGCGGGCGTGGTCGACCCAAAGCCCCTCTTCGCGCAGTCCGCGCACGACGAAGTCGGCGATTTGCAGGTCGTCTTCGACGAGGAGCACGCGGAGCATACGAGGTTCCTCGCGACCCGCTAGCGCCGCCGCGCGAGCCGCTCGATGGCTTCGTTCAGTTTTCGCACTGCGGCCTGCAAATCCTCCACCTGCTCGCGAAGTGCATGGAGCTCGGCCTTGGTGCCTCGTCCGTGCTCCTCGTCGTCGTCATCATCCTTCTCCTCGTGATGGCGCGCTTTATGGCGGCCGTGGCGCTCGTGATGCTCGGCCTCTTCGTGGTAAACATGCCGGCCGTGGTGTTCACCCTCGGCTTCATCGTCTTCGTCCTCCTCATGATGGCGCGCTTCATGGCGGCCGTGGCGCTCGTGATGCTCGGCCTCTTCGTGATGCCCCTTGGCGGATGCCGGGCGCGGATCGAGCATCGACAGAGGGCCAACTAGAAGGGCCGCCACAAACAACAGCCAGGGACATCGGCGCGGCGCGTGAGGCTGGGCGCGATCAAACAAACACAACATCGACAATCTCCTTTTCAAAACGAATTTGGGTGAATGAAAAACGAGCCTCGATTGGCGCCGACCGTCGGCCAGGCGCGACCGCCCCGGCTATTTATCATCGTCGTCCTCGTCGTCCTCTTCCTCCTCGGCTTCCTCTTTCAGGATCTTGCCGCTGGCGTCGACGGTCACTTCCACGTCCTTGTCGTCCGATGCCTCGACGACCACTTCATAGGTGGTCTTGCCGCCGGCGGTGACCTCTTCGGCCTTTTCCATTTTGCCTTTGGGATACTTCTTCTTGATCGCGTCGCTGACCGCTTTCGGAAGTTCTTTGATTTCAATCTCACGCTCGATCTCGGTGATCTTGCCGGCGGCTGTGAGCGAAACCGAATACTCCTGCCCTTTGTGCTCCAAGCCGATCTCATAGGTCGTCTTGCCGTCTTCAGTCTCTTTCGCCGCCTCCGTGAGCTTGGCGCCGGGGAATTTGGCTTTGACCGCCTCGAGCACCACCTTGGGCACTTGGTCGAGCGGAACGTCTTCTTCCTTCGCAAGTGCCCGAGCATCGACCGTCAACAACATGAGGCCCAAGGTGAGCACCGACGTGGCCAGAACGTAACGCATGGCTGCAATCCTTTCGCTGAGAATCTGTGGGCTTGCCGTTCGGCCGCACGCCGGCCGATGACGGTGTCATTTTACACGGCGTGCGTAAACGGTCGATGAAGCGCAGATAAGATTTTCTTTATATGCCAAGGCGGTCATGGTTCTGGCAAACATCCTGATGATTCTGATCCGGGCGCCCCACGGACAGCGAAGTCGAACGCTGCCCGTTCTCAAGAGCCGCAAGGGCAGGCTGGAAGGCCTGCTGCTGGGCATCAACTACGCGGCCTATTTTTTCCCGCTTCTGTGGATCGTCACGCCGGTGTTCTCGTCGGCGGATTATCCACTTCACCCGGTCTCGTTCTGCGTCGGCAGCGGTTGTTTGATGGCCGGGCTATGGCTCTTCCACCGATCGCACGCGGATCTCGGCGACAACTTTTCAGTTTCGCTGGAAGTGCGCGAGAAGCACCAATTGGTCACGCACGGTGTTTATCGCCGCGTGCGCCACCCGATGTATCTGGCGTTCTTCGTCTACCTGTCGGGCCAGGCGCTGGTGATTCCGAACTGGTTGGCAGGCCCCTCCGAAGGTATTGCCATGCTGCTGCTTTTCGCCTTCCGCGTGGGGCGCGAGGAACGCATGATGCTTGAAGCCTTCGGCCAGGACTACCGCGCATACATGGCGTCGACCAAACGCCTGCTGCCCAGCGTCTGGTGATTCAGCGGTGCTCGCCAGCGCTCTTGTCGTTGGCATGGTATGGTTTGCCGGCAACGAGGTCGCGGGATAAGCCGAATGCGGACAGCAGCACGAGGACCGTCGCAACGGCCAGATCCTGGAGCAAGAGCGGGCTGCCAACTCGGCATTGTGGTTGCCAGGGAGGGCTGATCTGAATACCATCCGCTCCCCCGGGCGTCGTAGCAGGGGGCTTTAGCGGGATTTCCCACAGGCCGTGTTCCGAACCATGTGTGGTATCTTTGGCATTCTGCAGCATGATGCGTCGACCGTGCCGGACGCGGGGCGGCTGCGGCAAACTGCGTTCGAGCTTGAGCAGCGCGGCCCGGACGGACTAGGGATCTTTTCCGACCTCGGGGTGGGCCTGGTCCACACCCGTCTTTCCTTAGTCGACCCAAACGAGCGCAGCCGCCAGCCCTTTTGGGACCGCACCGGGCGGTTTTGCCTGGTCTATAACGGCGAGCTTTACCAATATGAAGACTTGAAGCGGCGACTGGAGCGGCGAGGCGTCGTTTGGCGAACGACCTGCGATACGGAGGTGCTGCTCGAAGCCCTGATTCACTTCGGCGTGGAGCCGACGCTCGCTGGATTGGAGGGCATGTTTGCCTTCGCCTTGTACGACCGCCGGGACCAAACGCTCGTTCTGGCACGCGACCGACTGGGCATCAAGCCTCTTCACTTCCACCAAGGCGAGAAGGCTTTCCTCTTCGCTTCTACCCCGCGTGCCATGAAACGCTGGCTGACGCTACGGCCGAACATGTTGGCCGTCTCATCATATTTACTGGGCTTTGGCGGCCCCACTGTCGGCGATTCGTTCTTCGACCAGATCGAGAGCCTTGCACCCGGCGCCGTGCTTCGCGTTCGAGCCGGCGAACTCCTCCGCCGCACGCGCTTTGTTCGCGTGGAAGATACTTCGGACAACGCCGAAGCACAGAGTTTGGCGGCCGAAAAGCCGGCACGGGTGGTCGATCGCGCCGATGAGTTGCTGACGAGGAGCGTGAGGAGCCAGTTGTTCGCCGATGCCCCTGTTGGCGTCTTGTGCAGTGGCGGCGTCGATTCGTCGCTGCTGGCGGCAATCGCGGCCAGGCATCGTCGCGATTTCACGATCTTCCACGCCGACGTGGAAGGACCGCTCAGCGAGCGCAGCGCAGCAGCGGCGTTGGCACGCTGCCTCAAGCTGGACTTTCAGGCCGTCAAGGTGTGCGATTCCGACTTCATCGAGCGCATGCCTGACGTGATCGAACACTATGGCTTCCCGTTCACGTTCCACCCTGAATCGGTCGCCATGTTGAAGCTGGCCGAATTGGTCCGCGCCGCGCGAGTCAAGGCCGTCCTCTGCGGCGAAGGTTCCGATGAGTGCTACTTCGGATATCCATGGCTCGCGCCGACGAGTCGCAACAGGCTCCGGATCCCGGGCCGCATAGACCGCTGGCTGCCTCGATTAACCGCTGGTCACGCCCAAGGATTGCCGGCAGCCTTGTCGCGCGATGGAACCGGCCTGGAAAAGATCGACGGCCAGATGGAACTTGAACTGGGGCAGACGGCCTTTGACGCCTGGCAGGGCACAAACTCGCAACGCAGTGCGGCGCGGCGTCGTTGTGCCCTGACGGGACTGCTGAAGTACGTCTTACGGACGTTGCTCCATCGCAATGACAGCATGGGCATGGCCGCAGGCGTTGAAGCTCGCTTTCCATTTTTGAGCAACGACCTGCTGCACTTTGCGGAGAACCTGCCTCCGGCCTACAAGATGCGGTTTTCGCCCCTCTCGCTCCGGTCGCAGCACCCGCTGTTCTGCGACAAATGGATCATTCGCCAACTCGCCAAGCGATACCTGCCAAAGCGGCTCAGCCAACGGCCCAAGCGGCCCTTTCCCACCGATGCCTACGAACGCCTCACCATTTCGCACAAGTTCTTTGAGAACTCGTTCCTGGCCGACTTGCTACGGTTGAACGGCACGCGGCTCGAACAACTGATCGAGGGCACCGACCGCGCTCTGCGGATCCGCTTGCTGCAACTCGACGTCTGGGGACAAATCTGCCTCCAAGAAACTCCCAAGTGCAGAGTACTGCAACGTCTTCGCGACCACACCACGCTGGCACCGGCGGCGCGCTGAAGTGAAAGGCGACAAGCTGCTGATTGCCGTTGCCAACGCTCTCGGGGAAATCGGCCCTTCGGCCGCGGCGGCGGTGCCCGCCGTCCGGTGTTGCCCAGGATCCGTTATCATGACAGGATCACGGGTTCGCTTGGACACTGAACATGAATTGGCTGCACTGGGCGTTGTTGTCCGCTCTATTTGCCGGGGCGACGGCAATCTTGGCAAAGGTGGGAGTGAAGGACCTCGATTCCAATCTCGCCACCGCCATCCGCACCGTGGTCATCTTGGTCTTTGCCTGGTTGCTCGCTTGGCGCCAAGGGCCGATTTCATTGCACGGCGTAACCCCTCGAACATGGCTCTGCTTGGCGTTGTCGGGCGTGGCGACCGGCGCTTCCTGGCTTTGCTACTTCAGGGCTTTGCAACTTGGGAAGGCATCGCAAGTCGCCCCGATCGACAAGCTCAGCGTGGTGGTCGCAATGGTTCTGGCGGCAATCTTCCTTGGCGAAGAGCTAAGCTGGCGGCACTGGGCTGCCGGCGCGTTAATCGTGGGCGGATCAATTCTCATGGCACGAGCGTGAAGGCATGGCTGCGTTCGACAACAAGGCCGGAAAACCTGGCACGAGCCGCAATGAAATAAGAGAAAGCGGTCGGCGGCCTCTCCTTGGCGGACGGACCGTGAGCCGAAGATAAGATTTTCCTTATCTTGCGTCACTCGACGCGTCTTGCCGGCGATCGCTCGCCTACTGCAGGTCGGCGGCGGCGAACGAACGTCGCTGATGTTCGGACTGGGCATGAACAACAACGGCACCGGCCTGGTGCTGGCTTCGATGGCGCTGGCCGATCATCCCACGGCGATGTTGCCGATCATCTTTTACAACCTCGTGCAGCATCTGGTCGCCGGCGGAGTCGACCGTCTCGTCGTAAGCGAGCGACCCACGGCGCCTGCGGCTCCCAGGGCACGGGCAGACGCGGCTCGTCCCTCGGCTGTCAGCAAAGCCGCGTCCTAGATCGAGACATGGTTAGAACGGCTGCCGGCCTTCCGGGAAACGGGCCGCGAAATGTCGCTCATCGGCGTTCCTCGGCGGACTTCTGCCCGTCCAGCCAACGAAAACCCTCGCTGGTGAACTTCTCTTTCGACGACTCGGTTCGGATCGCGTGCAGCAGACGCTGGCCCAACTGGCGATGGTCTGAGCCCTTCGCCACGCCGTAGGGCTGTGTGGCCACCGAACAGGGAATGCCCTGAATGCGGACCGCGTCCAAAAACTCGGCCGCGCCGACCGCGTTGCTCAGGTAAGCCACCGCCGCGTCCAGTGAGCCGCTCCGCATCTGGTTGACGAGCATGTCGCCGGTCGGCGTCTGCACCACGACGTTCTTCATCACCTCGGTCCGCAGACCACTTTCTTCGAACGTCCGCTGCGTGATCCAGCCCATCGCACACTGCTTCTCGTGTCCGATACCGACCCGCAGTCCGGGCTTGCTCAGATCCGCGAGCGACTCGATGCCGTGCGGATTCCCCTTCTTGACCAGGATCACCAGTTCGTTCTGCGACACAGATTCCGGGCTGGGAAAGATGTCGTTCACCTGATTCATGAACTCGGTATCGCAGGCGAAATAGGCGTCGGGAACCTCGCCTGCTTTCATCTGCGCGACTAGAATGCCGCAGCCGTTGTAAACCCGCGTGACCTTGACGCCCTCCCGGCGCTCGAACTCGGTGATCGTCTCCTCGATTGCCGGCCGCAGCATCGACCCCGCATAGAGCGTCAACTCCGGCTGCTCGCTCCAGGGATCGCCCTCGACCGGCTCAAAGCCAAACTCCCTATACCGCACCAGCCCCTTGTCGCGAGCGCTAAGATACCGGGCAAAGTGGACGGCCGCCCGCGGACGGGTACTCGATTTCAGCAGGGCCACCGCCACCCGCGACTGAATCGACGCCAGTTCGGGAATCGAAATCCCCTCCAACGTTTCATAGTCGTGCAGCACGGGTCCGTAGACGATGCCCGCATCGACGGCCCCGATTTTCACGTCGTTGGCCACTTCGTTGACGGTCGTGTTAATCACGGTGGTATGCTGCGCGAGCGTCTCCCACCGGCCGATCGCTGAGAGCGCGGCTTTGGTCAGTTTGCCGATGGCGGTCGCTTCAGGACTGCCCTGCGCCACGCGAATCTCGTCGCGCAGCAAGTCGTCCAGCTTGGCAATCTGCTTCGGATTGCCTTTCGGAACTGCCACAACGGCTTTCATGTCGGCCAGGGCAAAATCGTCAACGATCAAATTGCGCTCTCGCGCCGCCGTGAGAAAACTATCGTCGGCGGGCAGATACAGGTCGCCGCTCTTCGACACTTCCAGCGAAGCCAGCAGCGTCTGCGAAGCTCCGTACTGCACCTGCACCGGGATACCGAATTCCTTCTCGTAATCCGCCCGGACCGCCTCCATGACCCCTCGGTTGCTGGCCGCGCAATAGATCATCGGCGAGAGTTCGGCGGATAACGCTCCGGTCTCTGTGGCGACGCGTCTGGATGGCCGTTCGACAAGGCCCGCTACGAGCAGCCCGAGGAGCAGCAGCGTGGCGACGGCGACCATCACGGGCCCGGTGGATGCACCGCGTCGCTTGCCGTCGCGGCGATGGTCCGGGTGATGCAGAACATCCGGAGGGTCAGCAACTCGATAGATAATTGTCGGGTGAGCGGGTGTCATTTTGCGCGTTCTGGAGCGGAGTGCGGGAGGCGGGCATCAGCGGTAAACAATCGCCAGCCTACGTCTCACGCGGGAGCGGTGCAACGGGCGACACCGTCGCGAGGTCTGAAAGGTAGCGGCACGGGATTTGGACCCCGGTTACTGGGCATTGCCCCGATTTGTCTGGGCCGATACAATCCGCGGCCCCTCATGCCCAACGCCTAATGCCATGACCGAAGCCGCGGCCCCGCTGAGCCACTTGACGCCCTTTGAACAGCTCAGCTACGCGCGCGAGATCATCCGCATCGAGGCGCAGGCGCTGGAAAAAGTCGCCCGGCGGCTCGACGCCCGGTTCTGCCAGGCCACGGCTTGTCTGCTGGGCTGCCGCGGCACCGTGATCGTCAGCGGAATAGGCAAAGCCGGCTTGATCGGTCAAAAAATCTCGGCCACGCTCGCCTCGACCGGCACGCGCAGCATCTTTCTTCATCCGACCGAAGCGATGCACGGCGACCTGGGACGCGTGGCCGAAGACGATGTGATGCTCGTGCTGTCGCAGAGCGGCGAGACGGAAGAGGTGCTGCGAATGCTGCCCTCGCTGGCGGCGCTCGACGTGCCGATCATCGCCGTCACGAGTCGCGAATCGAGTTCGCTCGGACGTGCCGCGACGGTGACGCTGGAGCTGGGACCGCTCAAAGAAGCTTGTCCGTTGGGACTGGCTCCCAGCGCCAGCACCACGGCCATGCTCGCCTTGGGCGACGCCTTGGCGCTGGTTGCCAGCCGCATGGTTTCGTTCGGCCATCATGATTTTGCCCGCGTTCATCCGGGCGGCAGTTTGGGGCGGCAGCTCAGTAAGGTCGAGGAGCGGATGCGGCCGTTGTCGGAATGCCGCATCGCCCGCGAGTCCGACGTGGTGCGTCAGGTGTTCGCCGAGCTTCGCAGGCCGGGGCGCCGCACGGGAGCCATTCTGCTTGTGGGCGAAGACGGCCGATTGACCGGCATCTTCACCGACAGCGATCTGGCCCGGTTGTTCGAGGCCCGCCGCTACGAGGCATTCGACCAGCCGATTTGCGGCGTGATGACGGCCAACCCCCGCACGGTGCCGCTGGGATCGATGCTGGCCGACGCACTGGCGATTCTGGCGGAACTGAAGATCAGCGAGCTGCCCGTCGTCGGTCCGGCCGGCATTCCGGTCGGACTGCTCGACGTGACGGACGTCGTCGGTATGATGCCAGGGAGAGAACCCTGAACCCCGAACCCTCCAAATGACGATCGCCAAACGCTGCCACTCCATCGAACTGATTGTTGCCGACGTCGACGGCGTGCTGACCGACGGCAGCATCGTGTTCAATAACGAGGGAATAGAAACCAAGCGTTTCCATATTCGCGACGGCATGGGCATCAAGCTGTGGCAGTGGGCCGGAGGCAAGTTCGGAATCGTGACCGGCAGAAACTCGCACATCGTCAACGTCCGCGCGGCCGAGTTGGGCATCGACATCGTGCGGCAAGGCACCGAGAACAAGTTGGCCGCGCTCCGCGAGATCGCCGCGCAGTTCCGGCTGGCCCTGGAGCAGGTTTGCTACATCGGCGACGACTTGCCCGACCTGGCGGCGGTCCGTGCCGCCGGACTGGGCGTGGCGGTGGCCGACGCTTGTGCCGAAGTGCGCGAGGCTGCGGCCTACGTCACTCAGGTTGCCGGCGGGCAGGGCGCCGTGCGCGAAACCGTCGAACTGGTTCTCAAGTCGCAGCAGCGGTGGGACGACGTCATCCAAAAGTATGAAGCTTGAGCGGGAGCTTGATGAGTCGACCGTTGCGCATCATCGGCAGCTTTGTGGTCGTCGTGGCGGCCTATTGCGTCTATTCGCTGGCGGCCGTGCCGTTGATCGAGCCGGAAGACGCGGCCGGCGACCACGGCGAGATCACCGCGGAAGAGCGCGAGCAGGCCCTGGGCAGCGTGGCCAATCAGCGGGCCGACCTGCGCCGCTGGTTCAAGGACGGCGATTGGGAGCTGACCTCGCCCAAAATCCTGGAGACGGCCCAGGGCAAGCTGTTGCTGCGAGACTATCACCCCGATCCCGAAGATCCGCACGTGGTGACGCTCAACCCGTGTACGATGATCTTCTTGCCCGAAGGCCAGTTCGACGATGAAGAAGAGCGTCTGCGGCGGGCCATCGTGCTTCGCTCGCCCGACGGCGCCACGCTGCGGTTTGCCGAGCCGATCGACATCAAGAAAGGGCAGATGGGCAGCAAGATCGTGGGCGGCCACATGCCCGGCAAGGTGACGATTCGCAGCGAGCAACGTTCGCCGGGCCCCGAAGACGATCTGTTGCTGCTCACCGAAAACGTGACCTTGGACCACGATTGCATCACCACACCGCGGCTTGTGGAATTCTTCTATGGGCCAAATCGAGGGCGGGGCCGCGAGATGCGGCTGGAGCTGACCACCGCCGCCGAGAAGGCCGCTCAGCCCTCGTCGGGGCCGGCCAAGACATTCGAGTTGGCCCGCGATGTCCACATGCGCATGGAGACGGCCGACGGCGATTTGTTTATGGCTGGCTCCAAGCCGGCCGCTCCCACCGCTCCCACCGCTGCCGCCGATGCCAAGCCTGCATCGCCCAAGCCGCCCGTCGAGATTAGTTGCCAGGGACGGCTGCACGTCGACCTGCGGCGTTACGTGGCCACGTTCCACGAGCGGGTCGAAGTGGTGCGGTTGAACCCGGTTGGTGACAGCGACCGGCTGACCTGCCAGCGATTGTCGGTGCGGTTCGAGCCGGACCCGACGGTCAAGACCGCGGCCGGCGATACCAGCGGCAAAGGCATGCCCAGGTTGCGGCCGCGCTACATCACGGCCGACGGCAACCCGGTGATCCTCGATTCGCGCTCCAACGGCGTCGAGGCCCGCGGGCGGCGGCTGGAATACGACGTGCAAACTCGCAGCGGCAAGCTGCTCGATAACGACGAGGCGACGCTCCGCCAGCTCGACCCCGCGACCTGCCAGCTCCGCGAAATCCATGCCCGCGAGTTGGAGTTCGAGTCCGACCCGGAGTCGCCTTCGGGGCCTCCGCGGCGGGTCGATGCCCGTGGCAAGGGCTGGCTGCGCGGCGCGCCGCCCGCCGATCCGGACCAGAAGCTTTTTGTGAAATGGACGACGCGATTGACCTTTCAGCCCTACGAAGGCAGCCAGGTGCTTTCGATCCTGGGCAATGCTTACGTGGAGAGCACCGACACCGGCTCTCTGGAGGCGGACGAGATTCACGTTTGGCTGCGAAAAGCGGCGGCGGGCACGCAGGCGCCGTCTTTCGGCGGGCCAACCGGCCAGGGAGGCTTGGTGCCGGAAAAGATGACCGCTCGCGGCCACGTCCGTCCTAACGCGCCGCAATTGAGCGGCATCGTTCGCGAGATGGATATCTGGTTCGCTCCCGAAGATCCGGCCGTCGTGGCCAGCGGCCCGGCGGATCCCGCCGCGCCGGCCGAACCGCCGCCGGAGCAAAAGGCCGAGCGCGCCCCGCCCGATCAACGCTGGAACGTCTCCGGCGACGTGCTCAAAGTCCAGGCCCGTTTCGTGGCCGGCAAGACCGAAGTGACGGAAGTGCAGCTCGACGGCGACGCCCTTTGCAAGGAGTTGCCCTCGCTGGCCAAGCAGCACCAACCCCTTGAAGGACCGCCCGAACAGTTGATGGTCATCCAAGGCGAGCAAATCCATCTGGTGCAGCCGGCGCCGGGCGAGGCCAAAGTCCGCATCACCGGCCGGCCGGCACGCGTCGACGCGCAGGGCATGACGCTCATCGGCGGCGACAAGCAAAAGGCGGGCAACATCCATCTCGACCGCGCCAAGAACCAGCTCTGGATACCGGGCGAAGGGACGCTGGTGTTGCCCGTCGACGAAGACATGCAGGGACGCAAGCTCGCGCGGCCGCAGCAGTTGGAGATCCACTGGAACGGCCGCATGCGGTTCGACGGCCTCACGGCTGATTTTGAGCGGGACGTGGTGGCCAGGAACGACGAAGCGGTGCTGAAAACGCCGGAGCTGCAGGTGACCTTCCGCGAGCAGGTGCGCTTCGGCTCCGATAACGATGGAACGCGGCCGCAAGTGCAGCGGCTCGTGTGCCGCCAACACGTCGACCTCGACCGGCATGAACGGCAACGCGGCAGGGTGCTTTCCTGGGAGCGATTGGTGGCCCGCGATCTGGTGTTCGACTATGCGACGGGCGATTTCGTGGCCCGCGGCGACGGCGTCATCACGCGCACCTGGCTCGACGACGGCAGCACGCCGGCGGTGACTCCGGGCGGCTCCAAGAAAAAACCGGCCGCGCCTCCCTCGAAAAACCGCACGCGGCTTGTTTATTTGAATGCCACCTTCGTCGAAAAGTTGACCGGCAATCAGCGGCGCGACATCGTCACCTTGCACCGCCGGGTGACGGCCGTCTACGGCCCCGTGCTCCGCTGGCAGCAGTGGCTCGACCCCAACTATCCGAAGCGGCTGGGAACGGAAGGCTTCGTGCTCAAGTGCGACCAGCTCACGGTGGCCAAGAACGGCCTGACCGGCGACAGCCAGCCGGCGGTGGAATTGTACGGCGAAGGCAACATCGTGATCGAAGGCTCCGACTTTTTGTCGCGCTGCCGCAACTTGCGGTATGCCTCGAACAAGGACTTGCTGGTGCTCTCCGGCGACGGCCGCAGCGCCGCCACGTTCTATCGCGATCAGCAGAACGGCTCGAACCCCATCGACTTCGCGGCGAACCGGATCCTGTATGAACCGAAGCTGCAGCGGTTGAACGTGAACAACTTCGAGAGCCTCGACGTGATGGGGCTGCCGTCGCAAAAGTCGCCTGAAAAGAAATAGGCGTGGCGGTTGCCGAGATGTCTACTTGATCTCGACGATTCGGACACTGCCCGCAGGGACTTCAAGCACCACACGATCGGCTTCGATCTCCAGGGGGTCGTCGGGCAACAAGCGATCGCGCGCGTTGCTGAAAGGAACGTGCGAGACAATGGTCACAACACGGTTTTGGCGGTAATCGGTCGGCGTGATTCCTTGTTGCGGCTTATCTTGCCCGGCGGGATTCAGCAACGTGACTGCCCAGCCGGTTTGCGTACGGTTGACGAGCCAATTGACTTCTCCCCGCACTTCGATCGGCATGAGCCGCACGTGATGACCGAAAGTAATGTTGAGCGGTTCATATCAACCCTCCCCGATGATCTGTAAAGCATAGTCCCTGTCGAACCGGCTGCAACCGCATGTTCGAGCGAACGCACCGCGGATCAGGCCCACAACTGGGTATGGGCACCAGAGGTCCGCGGACCCTTGTTTCAATTCGGGAGCCTTGCCGTTCGGCGGAACCCGCTTGTAGTAGTCGCTGGCCGTGTAGAAGCCGTTGCCGATGAACCTCAGGTTCGACTCGGAGTTGAAGTAGGAATTCTTCCAGAGCCGGTAGCGGGTGAGCGGTTCGGGAGCCGCTGCCAGCCAGGCCACCTGATGCACAAGCCCGATAAACGCGGTGCCCGCCATGAACAGAAGCGTGAAGACCGCCAAAAGCTGAACCGTCCTCTTCAGCGGCCAACCACTTTAGAAATGGATGGCCGCCTACCAGGAGCTGATCGCCAGGAGGGCGACGAGTTTGTCGATCGCGTCTTCGAGGTGGCTGGGCTGCCGCTTGTCCGCGTCCCGGCACGGGCGGCCTACCGACCGGCCGAGTTTGGCGGCCCTCATCGAACCGCGTCGCGGCACCCGGGGTGCCAGCTTCGTTGCGCCCGCAGCCGCCGCCGGTCCGGTCTGCCCAAGGTGCGGAGTGGAGATGGTGAGGCGAGTCGCCCAAAAGGGATCGAACACCGACCAGTTGTTTTACGGCTGCCCGAATTTTCCGCGGTGCAGGGAGATCGTGAACGTAGCAGAGTCTGTGCGAGGCTCGTCGTGCCGCCCACGGTTTACCTTGGATTGCAGATCCCGAGTCGGGTGGCGTAAAGTGATGGTGTCTTGCACTGGCCCTGATTGCCAAGGAGACGCCGAACGGCCGAACTGCCGAAAAGCGTTGGCTGCGGCACAGTCGAAGCGAAAGGAGCGATCAGAAATGTTCCGAACCCCGCTGCAGCGTGCGATAGCTCGAGGAATGAAACAGGATGGTGATCTGGCGGAGGAGCTACGCACACTGGGCAACTACACTATTCGTTCGCGCAAGGACGCCAAAGCGATTTGCGGGGCGCTTGACAAGCTGCCCCTGCGTTCGGATGGAAATCATTTTTCATCGCCGCTGCATGCGCTGACTGGGCTGTTTCGAGATGTCGAGAGCGGCGATGTTCCGGCATTTGAAGTTCTGTACGACGAGGGTTTGCCGCAACTAATTCGTATTTTCGATGCCCGAATCCGCCGCGTCGATGATGACGATGCTGAAGACTTGCTTTTCGTGCTGACGATTCTGGCCCTGTATGGATCGCGCGAAGGGGCGGAAAGAATCGTCGCAGCGGCAAAGCGACCGCTCAAGCCCGATGACTACCAGTGGCACGTGATCTTGTCTGAGCTTTCCCAAGGCCATCCAGATCGCGACTATGCGTTCGAGGCGTTGGGCGATCCGCTGCCGCCCGCTTTTCTGGCGGTGGCCTTGCTCGATAGCGCGAACAGGGCCGCCGTGGAAGATGAGTTGCCGCGGCATCCGTTTGACTCGGCAAGCGGTTGGCAGCGGTTGCAGGACTGGTTGGAAGACCGAGACACGGAGAACTTTAGTTATGCCCGCAGCGCTGCCAATGCGCTGCCGTTCATAAGCAACCCCGCCCGCGACCAACTTCTGGCCCTGGCCATGGATCATATCGACCCCGGCGTGCAGATCGTAGCCGCCTGGGCCGTCGCAACGCTTGGCCGCGAAGCCGGCTTAAAAATGCTTGCGAGGTATTGTCTGGACGTGAACCATTCGGAGGTCGCGCGACACTACTTGGGCAGACTCGATCGCGAAGATGTTATTCCCATTGAAGCAAACGACCCCTCTTTTCAAGCCAAAGCGGAGTTTGCCACTTGGCTCGCTCATCCATGTGAACTGGGCGAGCCGCCGGATGAACTGGAAGTCGGCCATGAAATAACGGTAGGCCTGGCGGACCTGTTTGATCCGCGCCGCGTCCGTCGCTAAGCTGGGTGCGACTTCGTCAACGAACCGCGATCCACATCTTTCCATGAAAACGCAGACGGATCCCAAGGTCGACTACGCATTCAAGCACGTCTTTGGCCGCGAAGAGAGCAAGCCGGCGCTCGTCAGCCTGCTGAATGCGGTTTTGGAGCCGGCCGCCGGCGAAGGCATTGTCGGCCTGGAGTTGCTCAACCCCTTCAATGCAAAGGCCTTTGAAACCGCCAAAACTTGCATCGTCGATATCAAGGCCCGTGACGAAAGTGGTCGGCAGTTCTTGGTCGAGATGCAAATGCTGGCCGACGACGCATTCCGCCAGCGAGCGCTCTTCTATTGGGCGGCACTTTACCAGGAACAGTTGCACCAAGGCGAGAACTGGCGGGAGCTGCGGCCGACGATCGCAGTTTGCTTTGTCGATACGCCGCTGTTCCCGGAACTGCCGGATTACCAGTCGATCTTCGAGCTGCGCGAGCGCCGCCGTCAGACGCTCTTTACGGATCAACTGGCGCTGTATATCCTGGAATTACCGAAGTTCAAGAAAGGAATTGATGAGCTGGCGACGCCGCTCGACCGCTGGCTCTATTTCTTGCGGAATGGCGAATACCTCGATGCGGAGACCGTGCCCGTAACCTTGGACGTGCCGGAGCTCCGCTGGGCATTAGGAGACCTGTTTATGATTTCGCGTATCGATCCGGAACGTGAGCTCTATGAAGCCCGGCTGCAGGAGCGGCGCGACAAGGCGTCGTATGAAGAAACCGTTCAACGAGCCGCTGAACAACGTGCTCAGCAAATCGTTCAGCAAGCTGTTCAGCAAGCCGTTCAGCAAGCCGTTCAGCAAGCGGCCGAGGCGGCCGACGCAGCCGAGGCGAAGGGCCTCGCAGAAGGACGCGAGAAGGGCCTCGCAGAAGGACGCGAGAAGGGCCTCGCGGACGGACGCGCGGAGGCACTGCGAACAGTCATTCCAACGCTGCAAAAGTCGCTGGGACAGGATGTTCTGCCACGGGAAGAATTGCAGATGCTCTCTTGCGACGAGTTAGAAACCATTTGGACGCGGCTGCAAAACGATCTGCTGGACAACCACGATTAACCTCCTAATCCTGAGCCGGTCGAAAGCGTCCGCTTACTTCTCCGCCCCCGCCACCTCTTTTCCCACCCGCCACTGCAAGAAGGCGTCCAAAAAACCTTGCAGCGCGTTGCCATCCAGCACGCTCTGAAAGTTGCCGACCAGATAGCCGGTGCGGGCGTCTTTCACGCGCTGGTCCGGATGCAGAAAGTAGTTGCGAATCTGCGAGCCGAAACCCGTCTTGGCCTGCGATTGATACTTGGCGGCCTGCTCCGCCTCGCGCTTTTCCTCCTCAAGCCGCGCCAGCCGCGCCCGAAGCATTTTGATCGCAGTGGCCCGGTTCTTGTGCTGGCTGCGCTCGTTCTGGCATTGCACGACGATGCCCGTCGGCAGGTGCGTGAGGCGAATGGCGCTCGAGGTCTTGTTCACGTGCTGGCCACCCGCGCCGCTGGCACGGAAGACGTCTTCGCGCACATCGTCGTCGCGAATTTCAATCTCGGCCGACTCGCCGATTTCGGGCGACACATCGATGGCGGCAAAGCTGGTCTGCCGCTTCCCTTCGGCGTTGAACGGGCTGATGCGCACCAAGCGGTGCATGCCCGTCTCGCCCTTCAGATAGCCGTAGGCCATCGGCCCGCGGACGGCGATCGTGGCGTTGGAGATGCCGGCCTCTTCGTTGTCTTGCCGGTCGAGCACTTCGGTTTCGTAGCCGTTCTTCTGCGCCCACAGAATGTACATCCGCAACAGCATCTCGGCCCAGTCGTTGGCGTCGATGCCGCCGTCGCGGGCATTGATCGAAAGGATGGCGTGGTTGGCGTCGTGCGGACCGTCGAGCAGGGCCTTGAGCTCCAACTCATCGAGCCGGCCCTCCAACCGTTCCAGCTCCGGAGGCACCTCGGCCGCCATTTGCGGATCTTCCTCGGCCATTTCCAACATGACGGCCAGGTCGTCATTGGCGGCAATCATTTCGCCGATCGGCTTGATGATGGCGTTCAGGGCCTTCAGCTCGCCCACGGTGGCCTGCGCCCGCTCTTGATTATCCCAGAAGCCCGGCTGGCCCATTCGGGCTTCAATCTCGGCCGCCTTGGCCCGTTTGCTGTCGTAGTCAAAGAGAGTCCCGAAGTTGGGTGATCCGCTGATGAATGGCCGTCGCTCGATCGGTCAACTCGCGTTCCATGAAAGACTCTCCGTACGTCGCCTGCGGTAAGGGAATAAGATCAGCCGAATTATATCGGCCGCCTGAGCTTAGACTAGAGCGCTAGCCGACCGGCTGGCTCCGCGGATACGACCCCAGCACTTCCAGCCGCAACGCCTTGCGCGTCAACGTGTCGAGCGCCTTGCGCAGCCGGGCGTCTTTCTCGTGCCCGTCCACCTCCACAAAGAAGAGGTATTGCCCTTCCGACTGCGGAATCGGGAAAGATTCGATCCAGGTCAAATTGAGCTTGCCTCGCTTGAAGATGGCGATGGCGTCGGCCAGGCTGCCGGGCTTGTGGGCCACCTGAAACATGAGCGCCGTCTTGTCCTGGCCCGTGCGGGCCGCCGATTCGTGCCCCAGTACCGCGAAGCGGGTGACGTTGGCCGGGTTGTCTTCGATCTTCTCGGCCAGCACGTCGAGACCGTAGTGGACGCCGGCCTGGAAGCTGGCGATGGCCGCGGCGCCCTGCTTGTCTTGCGCCAGTTGCGCGGCCGTCGAGGTGCTGGTCACTTCGACGGTCCGCGCTGTGGGCAGGTGCCGCAAAAGCCAGTTTCGGCACTGCGACAATGCCTGCGGCCGGCTATACACCTCCGTGACGTCGGCACGAGCACAGCGGCCAAGCAAGTAGTGGTGAATGCGGAGTTGCACCTCGCCGCAGATGCGCACGGGCAACCGCGTGAACATGTCGAGCGTATCGGCGATGCGGCCGTCGGTCGAATTCTCCAGCGGCACCACGCCGAACGCCGCCTGGCCACGGTTCACTTCCTCGAACACGGCGGCAATGCTCCCCACCGGCACGTGCTCGACGCTGGTGCCAAAACGGTCGATGGCGGCCAAGTGGCTGTAGCTGTAGGCCGGACCGAGCACCGCCAGCCGGACCGGTTTTTCCAGCGACCGGCCGGCACTCGTCAACTCGCGAAAAATCGCCCGCAAGGCATCGTTGGAAAGCGGCCCTTTGTTGTGAGCCAGCGCCCGCCCGACGGCTTCCGGCTCCGGTTCGGGCGGCGGCACAGGCCCGTTGGCCTTCAGCGAATGCTTATAAAGCTGGGCATACGCCTTGGCACGCTGGTTCAGCAGTTTGACTAATTCGCGGTCGGTCCGCTCGATTTCGGCCTTGGCCCCGGCCTCGCTGTCGCCGCGCTGGGATGGTTTTTTTGTGGGGCGAGAACCGGACTGGTTGGCCATTTCGCTCTTCTCAAATGCCGTTCCGGCAACGATCTACACCTAGAGTAGCATGGGGTTACTGTGGCCCTTGTACTAGCCACGTTAGCTAGTGTCAAGGATGTGGCCGAAAATGAGGGCTTTGCCGCCTGCGCGTGTGCCGAGTGTGCCAAAATGGCAGACGCGGCCGGCCGAAGCGAACGGATGGCAGCGGCGAGCGAACGTCGGTAACTTGCAACCTCTTTCTGTGAAAACGTTTACGTCATCCGCTTCGGCGTTTACGCCGCCGGCATAGGCTTTGCTTAGGGATGCTGTAAACTTATCCCAACGTTGAGAGCCCATTCACCACGTCCCCGCTCGGATCTGGGCCGGGGCACCGGACTGACATGAGGAGCATAAGCTAATGGCACAAGGCGAAAAAATCATCGGCATCGACCTCGGAACCACCAACTCCGTCGTCGCGGTGATGGAAGGCGGCGACCCCAAGGTGATCGCCAACCAAGAAGGCAACCGGCTGACTCCCAGCGTGGTGGCATTCACCGATAAGGGCGAGACGCTGGTGGGCGAGCCTGCCCGGCGGCAAGCGGTGACGAATCCCACGCGCACGGTCTATTCGATCAAGCGGTTCATGGGCCGGCGTCACAGTGAAGTGGCTACCGAAGAGAAGATCGTGCCTTATACCATCGTCGGCGGGCCGCAGGACTACGTGAAGGTCAAGATTGGCGACAAGGAACACACGCCGCCGGAGATCTCGGCCAAAGTTCTGCGCAAGCTGAAAGAGGCCGCCGAGGCCTATCTGGGGCACAAGGTCAACAAAGCCGTCATCACCGTGCCGGCCTACTTCAACGACGCGCAGCGGCAGGCCACCAAGGACGCCGGTCAGATCGCCGGTCTGGAAGTGGCCCGCATCATCAACGAGCCGACCGCCGCTGCGATGGCCTACGGGCTCGACAAGAAAGAGTCGGAAAAGATCGTGGTGTTCGACCTGGGCGGCGGCACGTTCGACGTCTCGATTCTGCAGGTCGACGAAGGGCTGTTCCGCGTGATCAGCACCAACGGCGACACGCACTTGGGCGGCGACGATTTCGACCAGGTGCTCATCAACCACGTGGCCGACGAGTTCAAGAAGGAACAGGGCATCGACCTGCGCAAAGACACGATGGCTCTGCAACGTCTGCAGGAAGCCTGCGAGAAGGCCAAGAAAGAGTTGAGCCTGCAAAGCACGACCGACATCAACCTGCCGTTCATCACGGCCGATGCTTCAGGTCCCAAACATTTGCAGTTCTCGATCAGCCGCTCGAAGTTCGAGCAGCTTGTCGACCATCTCATCGAGCGCTGCCGCGGCCCGGTGATGCAGGCCCTCACCGACGCCAAGATGAAGCCCAGCGAGATCGACGAGGTCGTGCTCGTGGGCGGCTCGACGCGTATTCCCAAGGTGCAGGAACTGGTCAAGAAGATCTTCAACAAAGATCCGCACAAAGGCGTGAATCCCGACGAGGTGGTGGCCGTGGGCGCCGCGATCCAAGGCGGCGTGCTGGCGGGCGAGGTCAAAGACGTATTGCTGCTCGACGTGACGCCGCTGTCGCTGGGCATCGAGACGTTGGGCGGCATTATGACCAAGCTCATCGAACGCAATACGACGATCCCGACGGAGAAAAAGAACGTCTTCAGCACGGCCGACGACAATCAGACCGCGGTCACGATCCGCGTGTTCCAGGGAGAACGCGAGATGGCGGCCGACAACCGCCTGCTGGGCCAATTCAACTTGGAGGGCATTCCGCCCGCCCCGCGCGGCATGCCGCAGATCGAGGTCAAGTTCGATATCGACGCCAACGGCATTCTCAACGTGTCGGCCAAGGATCTCGGCACGGGCAAGGAGCAAACGGTCAAGATCGAGCAGTCCAGCGGTCTGAACGAGCACGAGATCGAGCGGATGCGGAAAGACGCCGAGTCGCACGCCGCCGAAGACAAGCGGAAGCGCGAGTTGGCCGAAACGCGCAACCAGGCCGAGTCGATGTGCTTCCAGATGGAAAAGCTGATCAAGGAGCACGCCGACAAGCTGAGCGAGGGCGACAAGTCGCCGTTGGAGGCGGCGATCAAGCGGACGCGCGAGGTGGCCCAGGGCGACGACGTGCAGGCGATCAAGTCGGCCGTATCGGAACTGGAGCAGGCATCGCACGCGCTGAGCAAGACGCTCTACGAGTCGCAGGCCCGTGCCGGCGCCGCGGCGCCGGGCGCCGACGGCGGCGCGAAGCCCGCCGGCGAAGAGGATGCGATCGATGCGGAGTTTGAGGTGAAGGACGCGAAGTAGGATTTTGGATTTTCGATTTTGGATTTTGGATTGAAGCGGAACCTCGCGCGGCGTCGTAAGGTGGGGACCAGCGAGCTTGCGAGCGCCGGCCCACCGTTATTGGCTCGGTCGCGCGTTAGATTCACGCACATAACTGTGGGCCGGCAGTCGCCGAGGCGACTTTGTCCCACCTTACGCGGCCTACGGCTCGAAGACGTCGCGCACGGCGATGCGCAAGCCGTCGAGCGGCGGCGGGAACGTCATTTCGGCGCCGAGGCCCAAAGGCGTGCCCGGCTGATCGGCGGTATAGGCAAAGACCGTCCGCGACTGGGCATCGACGACGTAGACCAAATCGACGCCAGCGTCGAGGTACTCGCTGACTTTTGCCAGTACCTTGGGCCAGCGATCGGTGGGCGAACGAACCTCGACGGCGACCTCGGGGACGGCATTAGGGTAACCGGCAGGCGACACCCCCTTGGGGACGCGCGAGTAACTGTAGAAGGAGACATCAGGACCGCGGACGGTATCGGGGCCACGTTCGGTAACGACTCCCGAGTCATTGGTAATGACATGTCCCAACTGTCGCTGCTTGGCAAACTGCCATAACGGCCCCGCCACACCGGCACACAGTTCGCCATGGTGGAAACCGGGGACGTTCATGGGAATGACCTTTCCACGCACCAGTTCCGTCGGACATCCGTTATCGGGAAGTGCCAGGTACTCTTCAGCCGTCAGCAATGTTTCGATCGTAGCCATAAACGACATTCTAGTAGAAAGGCTTTTGCACAACAAACGCAGAAAGCCAATCCCTCACCCCTCACCCCTCATCCCTCATCCCTTCGCCGAACAACCTAGACCCAACCATACCCATGGCCGTCCGATTCGACAAATTCACCATCAAAGCCCAGGAAGCCGTACAACGGGCACAAGAGCTCGCGGCCGAACGGGGCAATCCGCAGATCGAGGCTCTTCATCTGTTGGCCGCGCTGGCCGGCGCGGGCGAGGGCATTTTCAACGCCGTGATCGAAAAGATCGGCGCGGACCGGCAACAGCTTGATCGCATTTTGCAGGCCGAATTGGGCCATCTGCCGCGGGCCAGCGGCGGGGCTCCGCCGCAGCCCGCGGGCAGCCTGATGCAGGTCTTCGAGGCGGCCCATCGCGAGGCCGACACGATGAAGGACGACTTCGTTTCGGTCGAGCACTTGCTGTTGGCCCTGACCAAGGTCGATACCAAGGCCCGACAGGTGTTGAAGCTGAACGCCATTACCGACAAGGAAGTGTTGCAGGCGTTGCAGGCGGTCCGCGGCAGCGCTCGTGTCGAAGACCAGAACCCGGAGGCCAAGTATCAGGCGCTGGAAAAGTACGGCATCGACCTGGTCGAACGCGCGCGGCAAGGCAAGCTCGACCCGGTCATCGGCCGCGACCAGGAAATCCGCCGCGTGATCCAGGTTCTCTCACGGCGGACGAAGAACAATCCCGTGCTCATCGGCGAGCCGGGCGTGGGCAAGACCGCCATCGTCGAAGGGCTGGCCTCGCGCATCGTGCAGGGCGACGTGCCCGAAACGCTCAAAAACCGGCGGGTCGTGGCGCTCGACATGGGCGCCCTGATCGCCGGCACCAAGTTCCGCGGCGAGTTCGAAGAGCGGCTGAAAGCGGTGCTCAAAGAAGTCCAGACAGCCGGCGGCCAAATCGTACTGTTCATCGACGAGCTGCACACGGTCATCGGCGCCGGCGCCGCCGAGGGCGCGGCCGACGCCGCCAACCTGCTCAAACCGGCTTTGGCCCGCGGCGAGCTGCGCTGCGTCGGCGCCACCACGCTCGACGAATATCGCAAGCACATTGAGAAAGACGCGGCGCTGGAGCGGCGCTTTCAACCGGTCTACGTTGGCGAGCCGAACGTGGAAGACACTATCGCCATCCTGCGCGGGCTGAAAGGCCGCTACGAGGCCCATCACAAAGGCGTAAAGATTCGCGATTCGGCGCTGGTGGCCGCGGCCAACCTCTCGCACCGCTATATCACCGACCGCTTCTTGCCCGACAAAGCGATCGACCTGGTCGACGAAGCGGCCAGCCGGCTGGCGATGGAGCTGCAAAGCGTCCCCTCGGAAATCGACGAAGTGCAGCGGCGGATCACGCAGCTTGAATTGGCTGCCCGGCAGTTGGCCGAAGAAACCGAAGAGCACGCCGTCGAGCGTCGGGCGGAGATCGAAGACGAGATGCAGGAGTTGAAGCGGAAGCTGGCCAGCCTGCGCGAGCAATGGGAAGCCGAGAAAATGGGCCTGGGCGACGTGCAACAGACCCGCAATCAACTCGACAAGGTCGAGCTGGAGTTCCAGCAGCTCAACTCGCAGATCAAAGAGAAGCAGGCCGCCGGCATGCCGATCGAAGAGTCGCTCTATCAGCGGCTCTATCAGCTTGACGTCGAACGCAAGAAGCTGCTCAAGCACCTGGAAGAATTGACGCCCGCCGACCGCGACGGCCGCGATACGGCGACCACCGGCCGGCGGTTGCTGCGCCGGGAGGTCGGCCCCGAAGAAATCGCCGAGATCGTCAGCGCCTGGACCGGCATCCCCCTGAGCCGCATGATGGAGACCGAGCGCGCCAAGCTGTTGGTGCTGGAAGAGCGGCTCCATCAGCGCGTGGTCGGGCAAGACGAAGCGGTCGAGGCGGTGTCGAATGCGGTCCGCCGCAGTCGTTCAGGCCTGCAAGATCCGAACCGGCCGATCGGCTCGTTCATCTTCCTGGGACCGACGGGCGTGGGCAAGACGGAGCTTTGCAAGGCGCTGGCCGAGGTGCTTTTCGACGACGAGAACGCGATGGTCCGTCTCGACATGAGCGAGTTCATGGAGCGGCATACCGTCAGCCGTCTGATCGGCGCTCCTCCGGGCTACGTCGGTTACGAAGAAGGCGGCCGGCTGACGGAAGCGGTCCGGCGGCGGCCTTACTCCGTCGTGCTTTTGGATGAGATCGAGAAGGCCCACCGCGACGTGTTCAACATCCTGTTGCAGGTGCTCGACGACGGGCGATTGAGCGACAATCAGGGCCACACGGTCGACTTCACGAACACGATCATCGTCATGACCTCGAACATCGGCAGCCAAGCGATCCAGGAGATTACCCGCGCCGGCGGTCGTCAGGAAGACATCGACGAAGCGGTAAAAAACGCCTTGCAGGCCAGCTTTTTACCGGAGTTCCTGAACCGCATCGACGAGACGATCGTATTCCATCCGCTCGACCGAAAGCACCTGCACCGGATCGTACAGATTCAGATCGGGCGATTGCAGAAGCAGCTCGCCCAGCACGAAATTCAGTTGGAGGTGACGGAAGCGGCGCTCGACGAGATCGCCAAGCTCGGTTACGACCCGACCTATGGTGCCCGTCCGCTGAAGCGCGTGGTGCAGCAGCAGATTCAAAACCCGCTGGCGACGGAGATGTTGAAGGGAACGTTGGGCCCCGAGACGGGCGTGCGCGTCGACTATCGCGGCGGCGAGTTCACCTTCGAGCGCATCGAAGAACCTGCGGCGGCACCTTGACACCGTAGCTGACTTCGTGAGAAGTCAGGCGATGGTGGAAGCGAGTCTGGCTATCAACTTTGGCCACTCATTTTTTCTTCCAATTGCGCGCGACTGAGGGTGCGCTCTTGCCGGCGCTCGGCGATAAGCTTCCAGAAACGATCACTCAGGCCCAATTCAACTTGCTCTTGGTCCATTCCCTCGACGCCGAGCAGCACCGCGGCGGGCGCGCCGTTGCGCAGGATAAGCAGACTGCCTCGCTGGGCTTCCTCGATGCAAGCCTCAAGGTTCGTCTGATTAAGGTTGACGGTCTTCATAGGATTTCCTCGGTCGTCTTGTGGGGCGGTTTTCGGCGAATCGCTCGTACGATAACCCGCTTACCCGCTTCATCTACGTCGTAGAACACGCGGAATTCGTCGATCCGCAATTGCCAAAGCGGCTCTTCATGGTCCCAAGGGGCCTGCAGGCCGATGACGATCTTTTGGTTTCGCGTTTGGCGTGTGGGTTCGCTACTTAATTGCCGGTCGATGCGGTCGAGAAGCCTTGTTCGGTCAAACGCCCGCAAGTCATTCAAGTCGTCGGCAACGCTTTCGGCATATTCGATGCTAAACATGCTCCGCTCACGGAACCAGCGAGCTCGAAGCTGCTCGTCACACGTATGATATAGTCAGGCCATCGTTTTTACCACGGGGCGTGGTGGCGCGCGGGGGCTTGTTGGTCGCGCGCTCCTGGAAGTCGTAGTTGATGATGCCCCCGACTGTCCGGCGGTTTTGATCGTGAGCGCACATGAGCAGCGAGGGTGAAAAAAATGTCCGAGAGGGTGAAAAAAATGTCCGAAGAAAAGCCATTTCCTTGGAAATGCGGCAAGTGCCGAGAACGAACCGTCGAACCAGCAACGGTTGACTATTCGACAACGATTGAGCATGACGGTCGTGCCTACGAGGTCAGCGTACTTGAATTGCCCGTGGCCCGTTGCCAAACGTGCGGTGAGATCGTGCTCGATGACGATGCCAACCGGCGCATCAGCGAGACGTTCCGCGCGCAATTGGGGCTCTTGACGCCGGCACGGATTCGCCAAAGCCGCGAGAGGTTGGGGCTTACAAGAGCAGCTCGCGAAGAATCTCGGTGTGGCCGTGGCGAGCCTGTCTCGCTGGGAAACCGGCGGCCAGATTCAGCAACGCGCACTCGATCGGCTCTTGCGCCTGTATTTTGGTTGCGAGCAGGTCCGCACCGTTTTGGCCGACGAGGCACAACTCGCTTCGCTGGTTGAATTGAGCTAGCCCCTCACGGCGAGCAAGCACAACGAGGCAGCCTAGGCCGCCGCCTCGGTGCCTCGTTGCACCGTCACCCCCCCGGCCGATGCCCAAGAAGCTGTCTTACCGCCAATTCGCTTCAACTTTTTGGGCCGTGAGGATGGGTGTGGTGGCCATCGTGGTCACGACGGCCATGACGACCATCATGGCGAACAGCGTCGGCGAGATGACGTGCAAATCGAGCCCGATATTCAGCACCACCAACTCCATCAAACCGCGCGTGTTCATCAACACGCCGAGTGCGGCGCTATCGCGCCATGAAAGGCCCGCCAGCCGCGCCGCCCCCAGCGTTCCGCCGAACTTGCCGCAGGTGGCCACCAGCAACACCAGGCCGCAGATCAGCCAGGCATCGAGGCCGCTCACCAGGCCGATGCGCGTGCGCATGCCGGTGAGAGCGAAGAACGCGGGCAAGAGCAAGATGGTGACAACGTCTTCCAGTTTGAACGCAATCTCCTTCGCCAGACGCGAGTCGTGTGGAATCACGGCGCCTAGCAGGAAAGCGCCGAAGATGGCATGCACGCCGATCAACTCCGTGGTAATCGCCGAGGCCAGGACCGCCACGAACACGAGCGCCATTTTTGTGGGAGTGAGCGGCCCGTCATGTTGCCGCAGCCATCGTCCGACGAGCGGCCGCGCGACGACGAACATGGCGGCCAGATAGCCCACGGTGCCCGCGATGACCCACATGGCGACCGCCACATTGGCCTGCGCGACTCCCACCACCAAGGCCAGCAGGCACCAGGCCGTCACATCATCGGCGGCCGCGCACGACAGAGCCAGCACGCCCAGGCCCGTCTTCGTCAGCCCGCGATCGCTGAGGATGCGGGCCAGCACGGGGAACGCTGTCACCGACATGGCCGCGCCCAGAAACAGCGCGAAGCTCGTGAAGCGAACGTCCTGACTCGATAGCCGCGGATAGAGCCACAGAGCCAGCAACGCGCCAAGCAAGAACGGCGCGAGAATGCTGGCGTGCGAAATGGCGATCGTGGCGTGCGCGCGATCGCGCAGCAAACCGGCGTTCAGTTCCAGGCCCACCACGAACATATAGAGCACCACGCCGAGCTGCGCCAGCACGTTCAGGTACGGCGCCACGTCGGCCGGCAATAAAAACTCCGACGCACCTGGCCAAAAGTGTCCCAGCAGCGACGGCCCCAAGGCGATTCCGGCCAGTATTTCGCCGATCACCGGCGGCTGCCGCCAGCGGGCGAGCAGCCGGCTCATCAATCGGCCCAAGGCCACCACGACAGCCAGCAGAAGCAGCACGTGGACCAAGGGGCTGATTTTGCTGGTGGCCGCGACCGGCGCCGCGGGAGCGCGTACCGCATACCCGGCGGCCGGCGCCGTGAGCGTCTCGCCCGATTGGACGATCAACAGTAAGGCCATCACCGCGGCGGCCAGCATCAGCGCGTAGGCCAGGGGCGCGGCCCAGCGCTCGGGGATCCATCGGTTCTCTGTGGTCCGCATTTGAGACAAGATAGGCCACCGGCGATCGTGGTTCCAGTACAAGTGTAGGTTCGGGATCGGACCGAAACTCCGGCACACCAACCCAAAGCGCAAGCGAGGTAAGTTCGTTGCCCGGCCTCGCTTGCGCTTCGGGTTAGTGGGGGCCATCAATAATCCGGCCCAAACGCGCTGCAGCGAGCCGATGCCCCGTGTGGCCATTAATTGGCCACGCCCAAGCCGACCCACCCCATTGGGCCGACAAAACGCCTTCGAATCCCCCCAAAGGCCATGAATTGAAACATTTGTCAATAATTTATGACTGTTTTTTTGATCGTTGGCGATTATTCATACGATCGGATAATTTGTTGTCTTCCGCATTTCTGATATAATCGCAACCCGCCGAGCAAATTCTTGGCAGCCTTTTCCGGTTGTAAGGGTTTGTTCGTTGATGCACGCCGGGGTCTTCTTCGATAATCGGACCCTTGGCAACCGTTCTCAACCAGCCACGATGGCCTGGAGGTGCAGCTATGAGTAAGCTTTCGGTAAGTCATCTGTTTAACGCGATGCAGTCGTTGCGCGGCGCGCACTTCGCGCCCCTTGCGCCCGCCACGGCGCCGGCCGCGCTGTCGAACGACCGGCTGGCGTCGTTGCTCGAAGCAAAAGGGGCGGCCGGCGGCAGCCTGATCACCGCGGCCGACTTGGCCGTCGCCCTGCGCCGCGCCTTCGATCTGGACCGCGACCGGATTGTGGCCGATTCGGCCCAAATGCTCGATCTGCCCACCGTGCCCACCGGCCGCGGCCTGCGGCTCGATCCGGCCCACGATCGCGCGACTTCGGGCGGCCACTTTCCGCCGCTCAACGACCCAGGGCCAAAAGCCAGCGATGCCGACGCACCGTGCGCCGCCGAGATTCTGTCCACCGCCTTGGGAGTGGTCCAGGCCCGCGACGTACTGCTTGCCGATCATTGGATCGTACTCGTCGCCGACGCGCGTTCGTCGTTGTCGCCGGCGTGCCAAGAGCAGATCCGGCTGTTGGCCCGCGCCAAGCGGCTGCTCGTCGTCTGGTGCGAGGTCGACGACGCCGGTCCGTTGTACGACGCGGCGCAGAGCCGCAAGACGCTGGAAGAACTTCTTTCGCGATCGGACCTGCCTCACGTCGGACTGCTGAGCGGCGTCACGGGCGACGATCTGGTTTCTATTTTTCACGCGCTGAAAGTCATGGGGCATGCCTCATCGGTCATGCTGCGGCTGCGCTCCGCGGAAGCGACGCGCGGCGACGATGATTTGCCGACGGCCAATCCAGGCCGTCTCTTCGCGGAGCGCTCGGCGCCGCCGGAAGCGGCCGGCACGGCCGCCGACTCGTTGTCGGAAAAAGCGACGTCGGCCGCGGTCGAATCGGCACTGGTCGCGATGGCGCTCGGCGAACCGCAGGTGGTCATGGTCGACCTCCGCCCGGCGGCAACGGCCGACTTCGCGCGCCGTCTTGCCCAGCGTTACGTGGCCTCCGGCGCCGGCGACGCTTACGTTTGGCAGCGTTCGATCGGCCTGGCGGCCGGCGGCTGCCGGCCAGTGCTGCTGCTGACCGAACGCCAATGGGCCGCTGCGGCAACCGCTCTTGGGACGTTGCCCGAAGAGGTCGAGCTGATTGCGACGGCGGTGGTGTTTCGAGACCCACGCTCGCCGGCGAAATCTCACCTGTTGCCGGCGCTGTCGCCGACCGAGACCACGGTCGCCGCCCGTGACCTGCGGCACTTCGAAGACTTGCTGGCCCTTTCTCTGGGGCGAGACGGGCTGACGGTCATCGAAACACCGCTCGATGCGTCGGCTACCGGCGGGCAGTTGCGCTTCGATCGGGCGGAACCGCTTGGCGCCCAGCGGCAGCCCGAGGCCGCCCAGGCGGAACGCGAGGAGATTCTGGCCAAGCAATTCAGCGCCGAGTTGGCGTCGTGGATCGCCGCTTACGAGCAAGTGGGGGAGCGCGGTGGCTATCTCTGGAAGTGGTGCCTGCAGGGCGTCGAGCTGACGACGCTCGACTGTGTGCGGCCGGCGCTGCGGGCCGACGTCTGCGATACGAAAGTTCTGGCCGGCATGGTCAACGTGCTGGTCGACGACGTGGCCGATCAGCAGGGCCGCGGGGATTTGCTCGATGAACTATTGAAACTGACCCACCACGAGAGGCCCCAATTGCAGGGTCTGGGGGCCGCCGACCGGCGCTACGGCGAATTTACCTGCGAGGTGTGGGACGTGGTCTGGCGTCGCGCCAAGCGATACCCTTGCTACGACCCCTACACGATGCTTCTGCAATTCGACCTGACGCAACTCTTCAACACCGTTCACTATTCCCATCTGGTCAACAGTAACCCATACATTCTTAACGTCGTAGAACATGATGGTTATTCGCCACAGGGCATGGGCCTGCTGGGCTTTGCGATGATCGACTTGATGTGCAGCCCCGATTTCAGCGTGACCGAGCTCGGCCGGCTGCGTGAGGCGATGTGGCACGCGCAATGGATGGCCCGCATCGGCAACCTGATGACCACCTGGCAGCGCGAAATCCACGACCGCGATTACAGCAGCGGAGTTTTTGCCCATGCCGTGGCCAACCACGACCTGACGGTGGACCAGTTGATGCACGGATCGCCCGCGCAAATCACGGCCGCCATCACGCGCGGCGGCCACGAAGCCTATTTTCACCGCCGCTGGCGAGAGCACAGAATCCAATTTCAACGGCTGCTGCCGCAGGTGACCTCCGTCGACCTGGCAGTCACTCTACGCGGCCTGGATCGACTTTTACAGACCGAACTGGTCAGCCGAGGCGCGAAGTAAGGCGGCGATGGGTCGCCGCGGCGAAACAGAATCATGTTCCAGCAGCGTTTTCAACCTGAACGTCTCGGAGGCGCCTACATCCTGGCGATGATGCTCTCCACGCGCCTGCTGGCCTCGCTGGGCGGCCTGCTGAGCGTCTACTACGTGACCCTGATGCTCTCCTTTCCGGCCGACGTCGAACGGCACTTTTTCGTGGCCGCGGCGTGGTTTGTGTCGTGGGGCATCGTGCTCAGCGCCTTGCTGGGTCTGTATTACACGCCTCATGCACGCCGCGCGCTCGACTTGCTGCGCGACGGCCAGCCCGTCGACGCCGAACTGGCGGCAAAAGTCGGAGCCGAAGTCGTCCTCTTTCCGGGTCGACAATGTTGGCGTGAGAGCCTGATCGATCCCATCGCCATCGTTTTGCCGATCTGCGCCACCCTGCGGGCCCTCGACGGTGTTTCCATCGGCCCGCTGGTGCAAACGGGCATCGCCGGCTGCTTGGGCATCGCCGCGGTGTTGCTGATCGCGTTCTTTATGGAAGAGCGCTGGCTGGCGCCGTTGGTGCGCTACCTGGTCGAGCGCGGCGTGCCGGTCGATTTCGAGGCCATGCCCGCCGGCCGGCTGCACGTGCGGCTCAATATCTGCGTCGGCGGAGCCGTGGTGCTGACCGCGGTGATGATTGGCGGACTGGCCAACCAGCGGGCACTGGACATCATCAACAATCCGAGCAACCAGGCCCAGGCGGTGGCCAACCTGCGGCAGCACACGGTCATCATGACCCTGGCGGCGGCGGTCACCGGCCTGGTGCTTTCGCGGCTTTTGGCCACTTCCATCGCTTCGCGCGTGCGGCTGATGGTCGACGCCATGAAACGGGTGCAACAAGGGTTGCTCAGCGAGCGGCTGCAAACCACCACCACCGACGAAATCGACTCGCTGGCCCGACAGTTCAACGCGATGGTCGAGCGGCTGCAGACCAACGACCATACGATCCGCGACTTGAACGTCAATTTGGAGGCGAAGGTCCGCACGCGCACGCGGCAACTCTCCAAGAGCCGCCGCTCGCTGAAGCGGTCGCTGGCCGAGCTGGAAGCGGCCTACCACGATCTGGCGGCGATGCAGGGGCAATTGATCCATTCCGAAAAGATGAGCTCGCTCGGCCAGCTCGTGGCCGGGCTGGCCCACGAGATCAACAACTCGATCAACGCGGTTTACAACGGCATCCAACCGCTGACCCAAAGCACCCACCGCTTGCAAGGCGCGCTCGCCCCGCTGCTGGCCGGCCAGCCTTTCGAGTGCGGCCCGGAGTCGCGCGACGAGATCGACCGGCTGTTTCGGCGGCTGTTTTCGCTGGCCACGGTCATCGAAAACGGCGCCACGCGCACCGCCCGCATCATCGCCGATCTAAAAACCTTCTCGCACCCCGGCAAAGAAGACTTCGACGATTTCGACTTGCACGAATCGCTCGACATGTGCCTCAACCTGTTGTTCAGCCAGGTCAAGCACCGCATCGTGCTGGAGCGCGACTATGGCCAGATCGACACGGTCCACGGGCCGCACGGCCATCTCAATCAGGTGTTCATGAACATTCTGAGCAACGCCGAACAGGCGATCGAAGGCGAAGGCCGCATCCTGGTGACGACCCGCGGCGACGGCGAGATGATCCGGGTTTCCATCCGCGACAACGGCCCCGGCATTCCCGACGACGTCAAGGGCCGCATTTTCGATCCTTTTTTCACGACCAAAGAACCGGGCCTGGGCACGGGACTGGGCCTGTCGATCAGCTACGGCATCATGCACAAGCTCGGCGGCACGATCGCCTGCCAGAGCTCGCCCGGCGACGGTGCCGAATTCATTGTCACTTTTCCTCGCCAGGCCGGCGTGCATGGCGGCGACCCGGGCCTTGGCTGCCGACCGGCCGGGGCCCTTTTTCCTACGGTAGGAGCCGATTATGAAACGAGACATCTTGTATGTTGACGATGAAGTCGACAATCTCGTCGTCTTCGAGGCGACGTTCGAGTCGACGTACAACGTGCATACGGCCAGCAGCGCGGCGAAGGCCCTCGACCTGCTCGGGCGGCAATCGTTCCCCGTCATCGTGGCCGATCAGCGGATGCCCGGCATGACCGGCGCCGAGCTGTTCGAGATCCTGCGCCGCCAGCACCCGCTCAGCAAGCGCGTGATGCTTACGGGCTACGCCGACTCGAAAGCGATGCTCGACGCCATCAACCAAGGGCAGGTGTATTACTTCCTGAAGAAGCCCTGGGAACGGCACGATATCTTGTCGGTGCTCTCGCGGGCCATCGAGGCCTACGACTTGTCGGTGGCCAACATGGCGCTCACCGAGCGGCTGGTGGCCATCGACCGCTGCGCCGCGCTGGGCCGCTCCGCCGCTAGAATCGCTCACGAGATGGGCAACCAACTCTGCATGCTGCCGCTGCTGGAGCTGATCGAGGAGCGCTATGCGGAACACGACGAGCTGGTGCAAACGGCGGCTCTTGCCCGGCAGACCTACGACCGCCTGGTGCAGCTTGTCGACGAAGTGAAGTCGTTCGTGCGGTTCGAGCAGACGGGGATCGAGCTGCAACCGCTCTCGCTGGCCGGCGTGCTGCACGAGCTGCTGGCTTTCCTGCGCTACGACAACACGTTGCCGCACAGCCGGCTTTCGCTGCGCATCCACGCCGAGCCGTCGGTCAAGGGGCACGCCGTCAAGCTGCAGCAAGTGCTCGTCAACTTGCTGAAGAACGCGGCCTACGCGATTCGCGAGCGGGCGGACGGCCAGATCGTGCTTCAACTCGATGCCAACCGCTCCGACGCCGTCATCACCGTGCGCGACAACGGCTGCGGTATGGCGCCCGACGTTGCGGAGCGCATCTGGGAGCCGTTTTTTACGACGAAAGGCGACGAAGGGAACGGTCTGGGGCTCGACATCGTGAAGGGCATCATCGAGGCGCACGGCGGAAGGATCGCTTGCGAAACGGCGGTCGGCCGTGGAACGACGTTTACCGTGCGGTTGCCCCTCGTCATGCCCGAGGAAACTGCCTCACGGCCCGCCACCCCGATCAGTACCTCCAATGACCCAGGTTTAGTTGCCCTTTATGAGTGTGTGAGTTAGGCCAATCATCGTAGGGTGGGACCAGCGAGCTTGCGAGCGCCGGCCCACCGTATAGGAGGAGTTAGGCGTTGGGCGTTAGGCATTAGGCGCGGTCCTCTAACAAGGCCCTAACGCCCAACGCCTACTGCCTAACGCCTTGTAATACACAGGAGAACGCTGCTGATGAGAATCTTGCTGGCCGCACCACGAGGCTTTTGCGCCGGAGTCCACATGGCGGTCGACGCGCTCGACCGCGCCCTGGCGCTGTTCGGCACTCCGCTGTACGTGTTCCACGAGATCGTGCATAACCGCCACGTCGTCGAACGCTTTCGCGGCAAAGGCGCCGTGTTCGTCGACGATCTCGCCGAAGTGCCGCAGGGGGCCAACCTGATGTACAGCGCTCACGGCGTTTCGCCCGCCGTGCAGCGGGCCGCGCGCGACCGCGGGTTGAACGTCATCGACGCCACTTGCCCGCTCGTTCGCAAGGTACACCTGGAGGCGCTGCGGTTCGCCGAGCAGGGATATACGATCGTGCTCGTCGGGCACGACGGTCACGACGAGGTGGTCGGCACGTTGGGATACGCTCCCGAGCGCATACGCCTCGTTTCTTCGCCGGACGACGTCGACCGACTCGAATTCGCCGCCTCCGACAAGATCGCCTATCTGACGCAAACCACCTTGAGCGTGGACGAAGTCCAAATCATCGTCGAGCGGCTGCGACGGCGGTTTCCCCAGTGCGTCGGAGCGCCCAAAGAAGACATTTGCTACGCCACCCAAAACCGTCAAGAGTCGCTCAAGCGGCTGTTGCCCGAAGCCGACGCCGTGCTGGTGGTGGGAAGCCGCAACAGCTCGAACAGCAACCGTTTGGTCGAAGTGGCCCGCGAATTCGGCTGCCCCGCCTGGCTGGTCGACGGCGCCGCGGAACTGGACGCCGATTGGTTCGCGGGCAAGCAAACGCTCGTCGTGACGGCCGGCGCCAGCGCTCCGGAGGATTTGGTGGCCGATTGCCTGCGGGTGTTGTGCGAGTGGTTCGACGCCACGGTCGAACAACATTCGCTGCGGGAGGAATTGGTCGAGTTTCCCTTGCCCCTTGAAGTCCGTTGAAGGTGAAGCATCATGTCTTACGTCAACCTGAGCAGCACTCGCATTAGTGATGATGATTTGGCGGAGTTGGAGGATCTGACCGATGTCGATGTGCTCGATCTATCGGGCACGAAGGTCAGCGACGCGGGTCTTGAGCACCTCAAGCGGCTGACGCGGCTGCAAATGCTGATTCTCGACGGCACGCACGTGACGGATGCCGGGCTTGACGATCTGCGGCGCGCGTTGCCCGCGGTCGCGATTCTTTATTCGCATGGTTGATCATCCGGACTACGGCCAATGCCAGCCCGTGTTGCCGACCGCGAGCGGCAGAATGATAAAATGGTAGGCGAGGTCGCTAAGCAGAAAGCCGAGCGCCGTCCCCAGCATCGCGCCGCTCAGTTTCGGTCGCCGCCAGCAAAACGGCAAGGCGGCCAGAAGCGGCAGGCCCCAGAACATGTGGTGGATTTGCAGCAGCAGGGGAGCGGTCTGGTTGAACTCGCCGGCCGTTCGGCCGGCCGCAAACCGCAAATAAAGCGTGGTCGCCTCGACGACCAGCGTCACGGCCACGGTCCAAGCGATGGCCCAGCGGTTGCGGCGAGTTCGATCGGGCGGTTCGCGGTTCAAGAGCATACTGCCATTGTATCGTCGATCTGCCGCGGTCCCTTTTCCGGAGGCCAGGCGCGCTAGCAGCAGTCGCGGGGCGGCCGGATGCCGTTGCGGCCCTGATAGCAGAGCCGTCGCACGCCGACGCTGGCCAGTCCCGCCACCGCGAGCGCGACGTAGAATCCGGCGAACATCCATTTGACGAGCGTAATGTCGGCACCGTCCCATTCGCCGCTGATGGCCGCGTAGAAAAAGTACGGCGCGATCCACAGCGCCCACCCGCCCGCAGCGAGGCTGCCGATGGCGAAGGCCCGCTTCGCGCCGCGGCCATAGATGATGCCGGCGATCAATGCTCCCGGCGTCGCCATTCCCAACGTCGCCAGCACGATCAGCGCCAGCCCGTCGGGCAGCGTGAACAGCACCGCGCAAACGACAGCGACCAGAAAGGTGAGGAGGAACAGTGTTTTGAGTCGGAATCGCACGACATGGCTCCCGGTCATCGTCGCCGCCGCACGAGCCGGAAGCCGGTAGGACGCAGCACCAGCAGCATGCCGGCCAGGAACGAACCGGTGAGCAACGTCCATGCGATCCAGCGCCAACCCGCATGGGTCAGCGGAACCGGAGCAAGCGAATAGGGCTGGCGGTATAAAGCCGTCAGTTCCAGCCAATACAAGCCGCCACCGGCGGCGACCGCCAAGAGCGCGAAAAAGCCGATCTTGATCAGCCAGTTGCCACTGCCCAAGGCGGCCCAGAGCGCCGCCAGTGAAATCAGCGCCAGCACACCGCCATCTGCCGCGGCGTGCAGCCATTGCCGGGTGTCCATCCAACGAGACGACGACTGGAGCGAACCCTTGACGATGGGCACCAGAATCGCGACCACGGTCGTGACCACGAGCAGGTGCCGGATCGAAAACTGCACCGGCACGCCGCTGGTGTCCGCGGGATCTTGAATCTCGCGTTCGATCCGGTAGCCGGCCACTCTCAATAGCGCGACCAAACCTGAAGCGCCCGCGATTTGCGCCGCCACAATGATCGCCCAGGCATCTCCCCAATGAATGTGAGCCAGATCGAAGTGCAGCACATTGGTGAGATACATAACGGGTACCCCGGCCAGGGCAACGAGGCACAGACGGCTGGGAAACGACGCGCTTCCGAGAATCAGCCATGCCGCCGAGGCGCCAAACTCGGCCGATAAAAACGCCAAAGCCAGCAGCCTTTGGTTCCACCGATCATCCATCGCGCCGGTGGCCAACAGCAGGTTGACCAGCACCAGGCTCCAGCCGAGCAGCAACAACCGCCAGCCCCAATGCGGCAGCTTCAAGCCGGCGAGAAAGCTGAGCAGAGCCGTCTGCACGACGAACCAACTGCCCACGGCCACGCCGGTCGCAGGCGACCAACGATGGGCGGCCCCGAATCGCAGGGCGGCCTGATCGAGCGCGACGAACACGGCGGGCAAAACCACGCTGACCAAGAGCAGGCGAACGGTGGCGGACGGGCTTCGCATGCGGGTCAGTATATCGTCGCGGCCACAGGGAAATGAAGATGCCTCCTCGATTTGCCGGGACACGTTTGAACTTCGCCGCTTCTTCGCCTAGGATTGTGAAGAGGATCAAGGTCACGGGTGATCGGCGCATCGGCGGTAACGTCTGCATCCCGAAATGCCTCGGCGTCGATGTCCACTCGAAGACTATGCGCACGCCTGACCGTTTCCAAAAAATCGCGGAGCGGGGTTTCGCGTAACCGCAGCATGACCTTTTGATCGAGGGCCTTCTCGACGACGGGGCTGCCGGAGGCGCCGACTGTCTCGGCGCCGCTGCGCCAATCCCTTTGTGGCCCGCGCACCGCCAGGCGGGCCGTCTGCTCATTTATCTCCGGAAGCGGCCCTAATTAGCTCAGCCACAACGCCAGCAGCCCGCCCACGACGATCACCAGCGCCGCGCCGATGGCGACAATCGCCGTCGCATCGTTGCGGCGCCTGCGATAGGGGGGCTTGTCCGGGACCGCGGACGGACGAGAAGCCGCGGCCGCGGGCGGTGTCGACACAGCGACGGCTGCGCTCGAATTCCGGCCCCAGCGGCAGGCCTCGACCGCCGCGATGAATTCGCTCATGCCGGCATATCGGTCGCCCGGCGTTTTTGCCACCATCCGCTGATAAACCGCTTCCAGCCATTCCGGAAGATCGGGCCGGGCGGCCCTCAACGCCGGAATCGGCGACTGGGCGTGCGCCAGCGCTTTCATCACCACGTTTTTGGCGGCGTAGGGCACCTGACCCGTCAGCAGCCGGTACATCGTATAGCCGAGGCTGTAGACGTCGGAACGCGGGTCGGCCAGTCGCGCGTCGGCGGCCTGCTCCGGCGACATGTAGTCGACCGTTCCCATGGTCTGGCCGGCTTGCGTAAGCTGCGGGCCGCCCTCCGCGTCGTCGTAGCGCGCCAGACCCATGTCGAGCACCTTCACGACTCCGTCGATGCTCAACAGCAGGTTTCCGGGCTTGATATTGCGATGCACCACGCCGTGGGCATGGGCATATTCCAGTCCGCGGGCCGTCTGCAGCACGACGTCGAGCGTCTGCTCCAGTGGCATGGGACCGTGCTGCGAAAGCAGGGCCGCCAGATCCTGGCCGGGAACATACTCCATTACCAGATAATGGTGGCCGCCCGACTCGTTGGCGTCGAGCGCGGCGACGATATTCGGATGGGTGAGCATGCCGGCCAGCTTGACCTCGCGCTGGAAACGCCCCAGCGCCTCCTGAGAGCTGGCGGCGGCGTTGACGACCTTGATCGCCACTATCCGCCGCAAGCGCCGATGCACCGCCTTGTAAACCTCGCCGATCGCCCCATGCCCGATCGGCTCCAGCAGCTCGTACTCGCCCAGGACCGAGCCCACGCCGACGGCGCCGCTGGCGGCCGGGGCCTGGCTCACCGCTTTCTGTGCCTCGGCCTGCGACTTCAACCGCCGGTCGTACTCGGCCTTTTTCGCCGCGTCGAGCAGGCAGATTCGGGCCGCGGCGAGTTGGTTGAGCAACTGCTGCGATTCCTGGCCGTGCTTGCCGGTCTGAAAAGTGCGGACGTGCGCCATCTGCCGGTCAGCCGCGTTGGCGATGACGTCGGCGCTGGCTTCCAGGAAATCGATGGCCAGTAGCCGATAGTGATGCGGCGGTTGGTCCTTGGGCGGAACTCCCAGCCACTGGTGATACGGGTCGAAATGTTCGGACATGGCGGCCATCCGAGCTAGGATAAAAGTCTTCAGCGTCGACGTCGGGCAACCGTGGTGGAACGGTGACGTGCATAGCATCTCTCCTGACCGCCTATGCGGACTTGTTCTCCATCAAGTGTATTTCAAAACCTAGGGTTGATTCAAGGGAAGTCAGCGGCCTGGTTCCGTAGCCCGCTTGCTCGGCAAGCGGAACGGCTTGGCGAGATCGACGATGACGGAAACGCAACGGCTACGCCATCAATCCGGTGACGATGCTTGTTATGGCCGTGCAAGAGGAGTGATGCCAGGTAATTTTTCTGTCAGGATCCGCGGCCGAAAGGTTCCATCACGGCGGAGCGCGATGCCTACGATCCGTGCCCAAGCCAGTCGGCGAGTAAAGTGCGAGAAGGCAGGAACCGGACCACCGCGGAACGCCCCTCAACGCGGAACTCGCGACTTTATTTTGGCCATCCCTCATCCCTCATCGCTCATCCCCTCTTCAGAACTACGAGATGATGAAATCCCTCGGTTTTTCTCGTTTGTGCAAATTTGCACAAACGAGGAGCGCTCTGTGGGGAACACCCTCTGTGGCGTTCCGCGCAGCGCGGTCGGCGCCAACCCGCACGACCTCGGAACGCCACGGAGGGCGGTCCCTACAGAGCCGTCAGATGGTTCCGCGCTTGTACAAGTCAGCATCGATGCTTTCGCATGTCGCCCTAAGCCACTGGCCCCGACCAGCTTAGATAGCCCAGACGGCGCGCCTGATTGTTGTTTTTCACAAGCAAACCGGCCCCCTGAACCCTGAACCCTGAACCCTGAACCCTGAACCCTGAACCCTGAACCCCCAACCCTGCCACTGACCCCGAACCCCGAACCCGGAGAACCCAACACCCCGCCCAAGCGAGAAAAGGCGCAGCCACCCGTCAAACGCACGACGGCGGACGAACGGCCGCCGAGCCAGCGCGACTGCGGTATCTACGAACAACACATCCTGCGCGGCGAGACGCACCAACGCGTGGCCGCCGCACACGCCTTGTCGCGGCAGCGAGTGGCCCAAATCGCCGTGCGCGTCATCGATCGGCAGCAAAGGCTTTGGCGTCTTGCCTTCCCTCCATCACGGTGGTTGCGGCCGGTTTTTTGCAAGGCGGCCGCAAGATTGTTGAAAGACCCTTCGTCCATGCGAGTTACGTTGTAAGCTCGCCGCAGCGACGGTGTTGTTTTCCGCAACGCAACGTGCGGACCCGCATGCGTCAGTACGCCGGCTGGAACATGCCAAGTCATCCAGAAAGAGGCCCGGAGGCCAGTAATCGTCGTGGCAGACGTTGTCGACTAGCCACCCGCCCACGGGCCGCCTTATCATGGGCGATTCATGGAAACCGAATTCCTCGCTTGGCTACGCGACCGACTGCCGCCTCATCCCTGTCTGCGGCTGGGAATCGGCGACGACGCCGCCGTCGTCGATCTCGGTGCTCGCCACGATTGCGTCATCACCGTCGACTTGCTGACGGAGGGCGTCGACTTTCGTCTGCCTGAAGCATCGCTGGAGCGGACCGGCCGCAAGGCGCTGGCGGTCAACCTGAGCGACCTGGCGGCGATGGCGGCGCGTCCGCTGGCGGCCGTCGTGGCGCTGGCCCTGCCACGTGCGCGTGCCCTGGACATCGCGGTGGGAATCTATCAAGGCCTTCTACCACTTGCCGAGCGCTACCACACGGCGATTGCCGGCGGCGACACGAACACCTGGGAAGGGCCGCTGGCGATCGGCATTACGCTGATCGGTCAGACGAGCGAGCGGGGGGTGCTGCGCCGCGACGGGGCGACGCCCGGCGATGCGATCGTCGTCAGCGGCAGCTTTGGCGGCAGCATTCTGGGAAAGCACTTTGATTTCGAGCCACGGGTCAACGAGGCCCTGTCGCTCCACAACCGTTATGATCTGCACGCGGGAATCGACGTCAGCGACGGCCTGTCGCTCGACCTTTCCCGATTGGCGGCGGCCAGCGGCTGCGGGGCGGTGCTCGAACTGGAAAGGGTGCCCGTCGCGGCGGCGGCGCACGAGCTGGCCCGCTTGCGAAACGACGGCGTGACGGCGCTCGAACATGCCTTGAGCGACGGCGAGGATTTCGAGCTGGTGTTGGCTGTGCCACGGGCGGAAGCGGAACGAATGGTGGCCGGTCCGTCGCTGGGTGTGGCGTTGACGATCGTGGGCGAGTTTGTGCCGGAGCCGGGCCTGTGGCAGCGTTCGCCCGCCGGCGAGCGAACTCCACTCGCTCCGCGCGGCTATCTGCATTAGGCGATACTTTGTGGATCGATAGAAAGGAAGTCTGCGGTTGCCACCAGCGGCATCGTAAGATGCTGTCCGCGACGGGGCAAGCCTCCGACTGCTCGGCTTCGGCGGCCCTACGTTGCGGCAGCCTTTCATTTTTTCGTTCCCTCGCGGTCCCACCAGTCGCGGAACCGCTCGTCGGCCGGCGCGGGAAAGTGGCGAGTGCCGGTCCAGCCGGCGAACGGGCCGGGAAGATGAGCGAACCAGCGTGGCGCTGGGGGCGTGGCTGGGGGAGATTGAGGATCGGGCGGAAGTTGGGGCACATCCGCTTGCTCCGCAAGCGGGCTACCAAAACGTGACACCACGCGCGTGGCGAGCCAGGTGGCCAGCCGGTAGAGCCGCGGATGACGCATCGTGATCGACCAGACGCGATAGGCCAACGCTTCGCTCCGGCTGAGCTGGCCGGGTTGCTGGTGCAAACGCTCGCGAAGCTGGATCAGCATTTCGGGTATGGCGATCTTCACCGGACAAGCCGCCTGGCACGCGCCGCACAAGCTGGAAGCGTGCGGCAGGTGATGGTTCGCCGCCAGCCCGTCGTAGAGCGGCGTCAAGACGGCGCCGATCGGTCCGGCATAGACGCCGCCGTAGGCGTGACCGCCCACCGTGCGGAAGATCGGGCAGGCATTCAGGCACGCCCCGCAACGGATGCAAAACAGGCTCTCGCGCAGCGGCCCGGCCAGAATGCTAGAGCGGCCGTTGTCCAGCAGCACCAGATGAAACTCTTCAGCCCCGTCGAGCTCGCCCGGCCGCCGCGGGCCCGTGATCAGCGAAGTGTAGATCGAAAGCTTTTGCCCCGTCGCGGCACGCGCCAGCACCTTCAAGAACACCGGCAGGTCGGCCAGCCGCGGAATGACCTTCTCGATGCCGACCAACGCGATGTGAACGCGCGGCAAGGTGGTCGTGAGCCGGGCGTTGCCTTCGTTCGAGACCAGCACGATGGTGCCGGTTTCGGCGACGGCGAAATTGCCGCCCGTGATGCCCGCATCGGCCCGCGCGAACTCGGCCCGCAGGCGCCGCCGCGCGTAGGCGGCAAGCTGCTCGGCGTCGGCCGGCAACGGCTGCCCGGCGTCGCGGCTGAGCACCTCGGCCACCTGCGGAGTGCGCAGGTGAATCGCCGGGGCCACGATGTGCGATGGGCGGTGCCCGGCAACCTGAATAATGAATTCGCCAAAATCGGTTTCGACGACGTTGATCCCCCGCTCGGCCAGCGCGGCGTTGAGGTGAATTTCTTCGCTCGTCATCGACTTCGATTTGACGACGTTGCGGGCCCCCGCCCGCTGGAGGATTTCGAGCACGGTCTGCCGCGCGGCGGCCGCGTCGTCGGCGTAATATACGTGCCCTCCGTTGCGGACCACGCTCGCCTCCAGCGTCTCGATGTGCTCGGCGAGATTGGCCAGCGTGGCGTCTTTGATGGCGCGGGCCCGATCGCGGAGCCGGCCCGATTCGGCCATCTCGGCAAACGCCTGCCGGTTGCGAGCGCCCAAGGTGTCGCCCAATTGCGAAAGCGCGCCTTGGAGCTGAGCGTCGGCCAGCGCGGCGGCGCTGGCGGCCAGAAACTCGTGATGTTCGTGCTGCGCGTAGTCGCCGGTCATGGTTACTTGAGAATCTCGACGGCGACCATGAGCAGCGGCGCCGCGGTGACGACAACGGCGAACACCAGCACGCCCGACGGCGGCGCCACGCGGCGGCTGCGCAGCACGACAGGCATGACCAGCAGGGCGATGAAGCCGATCACCAAAGCCGCGAACAGCAACAGCTCGGAGAGCATCCGCAACGGGCCTTCGTTGACGCCGGCCGCCCAGCGGGCCAGGGCGGAGCCGAGCTCGCAGGCCAGCGTGGTGACGACCGTCAGCATCCAGCCGATGGTGAGCACCTCCACGCTGCGTAGCTCGGTCGCGGCCTGCGACTTGGTTCGCTTCTTGCGATTCATCCGCGGCTTACCACCACCACCTCGCCGTTGTGCTTGAAGCGAACCGTCACGCGATAACCGCAGCTCCAGTCGTATTCGACCACGCCGGCACAAAACAGCCCGCTGTGGCACGACACCGTCGGCGGGCAATTGCAGCAGCCAGGCAGGCAAACCGGTATGGCCACCGGGCAGCAGGTGCAAGGATTGGTGGCCGTGAGCACGGTCTCGACCGGCGGAGCACAGCCGCAGCAGACCCGATGGTGGCCGCGGTGGCGATAGATCAGGCAGGGCTGCGGGCAGCACATGCCACAGCCAGCCACCGGCCCGGCGGCCGGAACCATCGGTTCGACCGGCGCCGCGGGCTGAAGCGAGACGGGCTGCGCCGTGTAGGGCATCGCCGCGGGCGGCGGCAGGGTTGCCGCGGCCGCGGCGTCTTGGGCCGCCGCTCGGGCGGCCCGAAAAGCGGCCAGACGCCCGGCGGCGCTGGCCTCATTGGGGCCGGCGCCTAGGGCAAACGATACCAACGCGGCGAGCAGACTGATTCGAAGAAGCATGATGCTGGTCCTCCCAGTTGTAGCAGTAAGAACGTCGTAAACGCTCGTTCGGCCCCACATGCCTACTTTCGCCCGCGGACGGCGACTTTGCAAGTAGTTTACGCTGTTTTTGCACACCCTGCCGCCTTGACCTAAAGTTTCCTTGGCATGCGCTCGGACGTATCCAAACTGCCGGCCGAATGGGAACGAGTCGAAACGACTCTTGCGCAACTGCACGCCAGCACGAGCGAGCTGGGCGCGTTTCTCGATAGCCAATGGGACGAGCTCGAACGGCTGCGCTGCGAGCTGACCGATCGGGCCCGCGAGCTGGCCCGCCGCGAACGAGAACTGCAACACAGAGAGGAAGCGTTGACACACCACACGGACAGGCAACCGATGTCGATCGGATAACGACGCATGCTGACGACAAATCAAACCTGGTGGTCGCGATGGACGGTGCGCTGGCACGGCCAAAACGACGGCGCCGTTCCGGAAGTCGCGCCCGACGTTTCCAGCATGGAGGCCATCGAACGCGCTCCGGCCGCACCGCTTGCGGCGCCCGATCGCGCGTCGATCGTCGAGAGCATGCTGGCCCAAGGCCGTTACGCGCTCTTGCTTCGCCGCCAGGTCGTCGAGAGTTTATCGGCGGAGCAATTCCAGCGGGCGCGCGAGGCCCTGGAGCGATCGATGGCCACCGTGCCGGGCGGCGTGGTCGATATTGGTCTCCGCAACTACGAAGGCGATGCTGTGGCCGAAGCGCTCGAACAGGTCGAGCCACTGCTCTTGGATCGCTATCCCGTCACGAACCGGCAGTTTCGGCAGTTCGTCGAAGCAGGGGGGTATGCCCTGGAGCCGCTTTGGGACGCCGATATCTGGCCCACGCGGGCCGAGTTGGTTGATTCCGGCGGCGCACCGGGACCGCGCTTTTGGCGCAGCGGCCGATATCCCAGTGGCGAAGACGATTATCCGGTCGTGGGCATCAATTGGCACGAAGCGGCCGCCTACGCACGTTGGGCCGGCAAACGGTTGCCCGACGAAGCCGAGTGGCTCAAAGCGGCGGCCTGGCCGATTCGCACAGGCGACGGACAGCACAGCCAGCGACGCTTTCCCTGGGGCGACACCATCGACCGCGGACGCTGCAATGTCTGGGGATCGGGACCGGGCAGAACCGCCGCGGTCACCCAGTTCTCGGCGGGCGTCAGCGTCGGCGGCGTGTATCAACTGACCGGCAACGTCTGGGAATGGATGAACGGAGACTTCGAAGCCTTCGACGCCGACGGCGCCCCGCTGGAGCTCACGATACCCATGAAGGGCCTCCGCGGTGGGGCGTTCGACACCTACTTTGAGCACCAGGCAAGCTGCCAATCGCCGAGCGGCGAAACCCCGCTGGCCCGCAAGCACAACATCGGCTTCCGCTGCGCCTTGAGCGCGTGCGACGTGGCCCTACCAGGAGCAACGCCATGATCAAGCTCAGCCAGCAACCGCTCGATTCGCTGCGGTTGATCCAGCAATCGAACCAGGCGGCCTGCTTTATTTGCGGAACCGGCAACACTTACGATATGGAGCTGTGCCGCGAATGCTTCGCGCCGATGGCCCTGGCCCATCAGGCCGCCTCACAAAAAATCGTGCCCGGCTTGATCGCCGCGCTGGGCAGCAGCGCCGCCGGCAAGACCGTCTACTTGGGCATGCTGCTGGATATGTTGTCGCGACAGCCCGACCGCTTGCAGTTGCTCGCGCGCGGGGCCTTCTCGATCAACTTGCAACAGACGACCGTCGGCGCGTTGGCCCGCGGTGAATTCCCCCACAAAACACCCTGCGAACCCGATCGCTGGAATTGGGTCCATTGCCAGATACGGACGCGGCCCCAGGCCGCGCCGCTGGAGTTGGTGTTGCCCGACCTGCCGGGAGAAGCGTTGGCCGAAGAACTCGACCATTCACACACCTGTGAGGTCGTCTACCCACTGCTGGCCAAGGCCTTGGGGGCGCTGGTTTTGGTCGACGCCTTGAAGCTCGAGCGCGGCTCGCTCGACGAAGACTATTTCACCATGAAGTTATTGACCTACATGGCGGAGATCGATGGCCGCCGCAACCACGGTTGGTCGAGGCGGCCGATCGCCTTTGTGCTGACCAAGGCCGACGGGTGCGAGGCCTGCTTCGACGACCCGGCGGCGTTCGCCGCGGCGCGGTCGCCGGGCCTCTGGCGGCATTGCTTCGAGCGGTTCGAGAACTTTCGCTTCTTCGCCGCGAGTGTGGCCGGCGGATGCGCCCACCGAGTCAGTCGTTACGGCCGCGTGCGCGTGCCGCTGCGCATTGAGCCGCGCGGCATCGTCGAACCTTTTGAGTGGCTCGTAAAGCAATTGAAGAGTCCATCGTGCTAGTCGAACAAGCGATTTTCACCTCCGCGGATACCGGCCGTCGCGACGGCTACCAGCTCGTGGCCACCAGCCCCGGCGTCGACGAGGCCGACCTGCGCGCGCTGGCCTCGCGCGGGCCGTCGCACGATTCGCTCTGGGAGACGGGCGACGATGCGATGAGCGTCAACTGCTATGCCTTGCCGAGCGGCTGCTATTGTGTCTCGAAGACCACGCCGGCCGGGCAAGAGCACAGCGGCCGCCGCGGGCCGCGCGTGTATACGCAATGCCTCGTGGTCGGCCGCGAGCTGCTGGCCGACTTTGCCAACAATGCGCTGGCGCTCTTGAACGCGGCGTTTGCACAGGGACACCTGCGGGTGCTGGAAGAGATTTCCGGCGATCTGGATCCCTTCAAGCTGTGCGGGCGGGCGGCGGCCGTCGACGAGGCCTTGCTGGGCAACCTGCTGAGCGATCCGGGCGTGCTCTGGTTGCAGGCGGTCGTCGAGGCCGCACTCACCTCGCCGCGCGTCGCGCTTTTGGCGCCGAATCACGGTCCGCGCTTGTTGGCGGGGCTGATGAACTGTCTGCCGGTGGAATGCCGCCTGGAGTTCTCTTTTTCAACCGGCCTGAAATACTCGCCCCGGCGGCCGCTGCGCATCGTCTGCCTGGGAGGTCATTTGGCCGAGCAGCGCCGCTTGGCCCGGCGATACGAGCTGACCATGGTGGAGGTGTTCGGCAGGCCGCCGCGGGAATTCACGGCCACGGCGGGCTGGGGCGGATTTGTGGCCAGCGCGATTGCCGCCGGCAAGACGGCCTTTCTGGCCGAGCAGCTCTCGGCTTCGCGTCCCGGCCTGACGCTGGCCGATCTGGAACCGTTGGGCAATCAATTGCTCGAATGGATGGCCGAAGGTCCACGCGGGCCGTCGACGAACATGTGCGGCCGCAAGCCGCGCGGCGAGCTTCCCGCTGCGCCGGCCGAAGCGTTGCTGGCGGCGGCCACGGGCGACGCGCCCGCCGAAGCGCGTCGGGCCGACGCCGCGCACCTCCGCGGCAACCGGCCCAGCGACGTGCCGGCCCCGCCGGTCAGGAGCGACTGGGCCGACGATCCGGCGCAGGTCGTGGGCGGGCAGTGTCCGGCGGCGATCGAAAAGTTGGAGTTGCTCGACGACACGGTATTCGAAGCGATTGCCGGCAGGCCGGGTGCGCTCGACGAGCTGCGCCGGCTGTGGCCCGAGGTGCAGGCTCAGGTCGGTCCCGATCTGGTGGAAGAATCGCGCGAGCAATACCTGCGTCACGCGCTGCGCGTGTGGCAGGACTGCGTGGCGGGCGATCAAATTCACAACCCGGCGTTGGCGCTGGCCACGATGGACGTGATGTGCTTGCTCTTCGGCGATAGTTAGTTAGAGTGGTGGCCGCCGCGTTCAAAAGCGAGTGTCAAAACGATTATGGCGACCGCGCGGCCTGAAATGCTCGCGTTGGCGTTGTGAACCAAGCGATTTCACCCGGCTTCGGAGGTGGACCGTGCGGTTTCCAGCGGGCCTTGATGTAGTCGATCACCACTTCGGGCGCAAACGGCCAGCGGTGGAAATCTCTCCCATTCGAGTCAGGAAAACCGGCCTCGATCGCTCCGCTCCGCAGCATGTCATACAGCACGTCGAGCGTCTTTTTACGAAGTGCCGCTTCATCTGCGCCCGGCATCTCGTCTCCGACGTATCCGCGAACCGTCCACAACCCGACATGATCGTCCGCCATTTCGGTGAGCAAGTCACGCTTCATTGATTCCATGTTGGCCATTTCACTCGTCATAGAAATTCTAGCTTTCTGATAGGAATGCCGGGGATATTGATATCCATGGTCGGAGGGCCGCTCTTGGAAGACGGACGCAGCCCAACCCAACCGCCATTCGGCAGGTCATACCCTTTTCCAGGATAATTGGCAGGCGTACTCGGGTTGCCACCAACGATCAAATCATCGAAAATCTCATCGGCTTTCTTCCGCCCTCCATGAACTTAACGAACCTTCCTGCCTGAACCTGCGGCCCCTATTGGATTGCCACCGGGCATCAAGATGTCGCCCGGGGATTGAGGAGCGGCTGGTGGCAAATCTGGTTCCTCGCCCTCGTTGCATTCCAACACAGCTAAATGGCTACGCGACGGAGCAGCCACCAACAAATTCTATCGCGGCAAGTGCGGATTTGGTAGAAGATCGAGTCCACTGGGCCGATGAGCCAGCGGATGGACCAGATGGGTCCGCCCGCGACCGGCTAGCTTGATGCCAGCCGGTCCCTATAATGATAGCTGAAGCCACCCGCGGAACCATTCCACCCCTTTGAACACTCGGTTTTCCACCGTTGAATCGGCCATCGCCGCCTTCGGGCGAGGCCAGATCGTGATCGTGGTCGATGCCGAAGACCGCGAGAACGAAGGCGATTTTATCTGCGCCGCCGAAAAGGTCACGCCGGCCATCGTCAATTTCATGCTCAAGCACGGCCGCGGGCAGGTGTGCGTGCCCGTGCTGCCGGAAGTCTGCGAGCGGCTCAAGCTCACGCCCATGGTCGACCAGAACACCGCCCCGCTGCGCACCGCCTTCACCGTGGCGGTCGATCACAGCAGTGCCCGCACCGGCATCACGGCCCAGGAGAAAGCGACGACCATCCTGGCTCTGATCGACCCGCGCAGCCAGCCGGCCGATTTCGTGCGGCCCGGCCACATGTACCCGATCATGGCCAAAGAAGGCGGCGTGCTCCGCCGGGCAGGGCACACCGAAGCGGCCATCGACCTGGCACGCCTGGCGGGCCTTTATCCGGCCGGCGTGCTCTGTGAGATTCTTGGCGAAAGCGGCGACCGGGCCAATCGCGAAGAACTGATCGACCTGGCCCGGCACCACCGGCTGGAAATCACCACCATCGAAGAGTTGATTCGCTATCGTCGGGCACGCGAAAAGCTCGTCTATCGCCAGGCCGAGTGCCAGTTGCCGACGCACTACGGCCCGGCGACGTGCATTTATTACGGCGTCAAATACGAGTCGCAGGAGCCGTTCGCGCTGGTTTTCGGCACGCCGACCACGGTGGCGGCGCCGCTGGTGCGGTTGCACTCGTCGTGTTTGACCGGCGACCTGCTGAATTCGCTGCGTTGCGATTGCGGCGACCAATTGCGGATGGCCTTGGAGATGATCTGCCAGGAGGAAACCGGCGTGCTGATTTATCTGCCGCAAGAGGGACGCGGCATCGGCCTGGCCCACAAGATCAAGGCCTACAGTCTGCAAGACAAGGGCATGGACACCGTCGAGGCGAACCAGGCGCTCGGATTCAAGGCCGACATGCGCGATTACGGCGTGGGCATCCAGATTCTCAAGGATCTCGGCCTGAGCAAGGTGCGGTTGCTCACCAACAATCCGAAAAAGACGAACGCCTTCATCTACGACGGCTTCGACTTGGAAGTGGTCGACCAGGTGCCGATCGTGGCGCCGATCAACGAGCACAACGCACGCTATCTGGCCACCAAACGCGAAAAGCTGGGCCACCATCTGCCGGGAGCGTAACATCATGCCGAGCGCACTGTCAGACCTGCAGCAACTTCGCACGGTGCTCGGGCGCCTGGATGCCGAGCGTCCCGCTTCATCAGAAATCGCTGACGATCGGATGCCGTCTGTCGAGCGGGACGACGGGTTTCAACCCAGGCTTCAATTGGAGTTGTCGAGCCGCAGAGGCAAGGCCAGACTTCTAGTCAGCGGCCAAATTGGGGTCGGACCGAACATTGCGGAGCGGCCGCGGTGCTGTTGGCGATTTTTCGAGATTGTTGGAGTGCAAGTGCCTCGTATGGCGGTGTGCGCCAACCGGAACGGCGCGACATTCGAAATGCAACGATCGAGACACTCGTAGACTGGCTAAAAGGGCAGTACGAAGACGACCGGCAAGGCGTCGTTTTCCGGTTCCACGACATGGAGTACCCTGTGTCTCTGACGGAAGACAGCCGAGACTCGGGGCTGTTGCTGATACTCGGCAAAGCAGCCCTGCACCAGGCGGTTTCTCAGGCCGCCGACCGCTTTGGCCTGATTCCGGATACCTTGCTCAACCAGCTCAATCGGCTACTCAAATGGATACAACAGAAATCGCGGCGACAGCCCGTAATTCTCGTCGACCACGTGGACAAGATTCGCGATCCGGCTGCCGCGAAGGAGGTGCTCGTCGACGCGCACCCTCAGTGGCAACGACTTGCCGCATCATTGGTTATGACGGCTCCGTTCGAATACACGCTTGGTGATCTCAGGCATTCTGTCGAATCGCGTTGGAATTCGCCCTTGCTGGTCTATCCTCTTGAGGTTCCCGACCCAAACAACGGCGCGATTCCGCAGGTTTACTGGAAAATGGCCATAGGTGCGCAGCTTCGCGGCTTGATAGGGGACGAGTCGTTGAGAATGCTCGCTTACTACTCGGGCGGCGTAGCGCGTTACTTCGTTCAGTTCTTGCGCAGTGCTTGTCTGGAAGCTCATTTGGCCGGACACGACAGAATTGAGCCGTCCGATTGTTCGCTGGTGATCAACAATGCGCTTCGGAATTATCAGGACTATTCGCTCAGGCAGCTTGAGCTACTGGGCGAAATCGACGAGTACGGAACAGGCTTAGGCGAGGCGGCGGAATTGCTGCGCTCGCCGATCAGCCTACTTGTTCAGCGTACCTCAAGTGATGAACAGCGAATCACGGTTCATCCACTAGCGCGGCCCGCACTTGACCGCTTCAGACTCAGAAAAGAGGCCAAGCAGAAAGTAGGGAGGTGAGATGGAAAGCGCCGAGCATCTGTTGCGGGTACTCAACCTGAAAAATCGGGGCATACAGGTGCTATTGTGGGAAAGCAAGACCGACTTGGTTCGCGCCTTGTTGGTGCTCAAGGCTGCTCTTGACGGTTTTCCGGACGTACCGGTTTTGTTGCCAAGCAATCAAGTGGCTCTGCAGCGGTTTAGCATTGAGCTCTACGAGAATGTGGATCAGAGCGCGCCAATTCCGCGGCGTTTTCTCCTCGTTCCCCAAGCGAGCGCCGAGTCCGTGGGTGCATGGCTCAACGGCTGGCGTCAACGGCTGGCGGCGTCGCCGGGAACGGTAGTGGTTATTCGCCGGGCCGATTATGCCGCACTCTGTCGACGGGCGCCGGACTTGATGTCCTTCGCGCACTCCGACGTTCATGACGCAACGGGACTATTACCGTTACTCGATTGCAACGCGGTCGGGCGATTGCCCGACCGCCTGCCGAGCGCTTGGAACGAAGAGCTGCATGCCTTGCCAGGCGAAATCCCGGCGCCAGAAGATATCGCTGATTGGAATGAACAGCTAAAGCGCCACGCTGGCTGAGTAATACATGGACTTCCGATTTGAGCGGATTCAGCGGCATCTTGAAGATTGCCTGCTGCAAGCAGGCGTTTTTCAGCGCACGGTAGAAGGGGCCCAGCTTTTCGATGTAGAGATCATCAACAGGGCCGGGGCCAAGTGGTTGGTAATCGCGGCTGGGATTGCCGAAGCGGAATCGCGCGACTTAATTCAGCGCCATCGTCGCGACCGTGCAACGATTCCGATCCAGATTTCGCCGCGGGGGCAAGCCAGCATTCTCCTTGTGACAAGGCCTTACGCGACTGCTGCGCCAGCAGGCGGCGGCAGGTTCGTAACCGACTTTTCGACGGATGTTGGTACGATTGAACTGTACCAAAGGTGCTACATCCGGATCGACGATCTTGAGAGCCCTGCGATTCGGCAAATACGATGGGAACTCGATCCAGTGGAAGGTTATAAACCTCCAATTGAGCCATGGTTGCAGCAATGGGAAAAGATCGTTGGCTGTTACCCGGCACACGCGCCATCGCACTGGCACATAAACTCGCCGCCGATGGAAGAACCAGGCCGGCGGGGCCAGCGCCGAGTAATTATTCCGCCTGAGCTCCGAATTGCCACAGGTCTGCCTAATCCACTTCTTCTACTCCTGTCGATCGCGAATTGGCTAAGGTCGGTGGCGTGAACGCGTGGACTGGTCGTACCGCGAACCGCAAGCAGAAACTCCCTTCTCGCAGACGAAGGGATTGTTATGGCGGCCGTTGCGAACTACGCTGGCCGGTAATTCGCCCGCGAGACAGCCGCGAAACGCGGTCGCGAGAACCGTGCCGAGAAGGGCCCGCTTTCCGTCGCTGGTCGACCCCCGTTGACCCCGACCCCGCTTGCACCCATACTTTGCGCTTGGATACGCCTCGTTGCTTTCTCGTAAGCTCGCAAAGATTTGGTGAAGCCGACCATGAAAACCTCACTGCCTTCACTGCCGTCTTGCCGTTTCGGTCGCAGGCATTTGCCGCGCGCGCTGACGACGCTCATTCACACCGCCGCGGCCGTTGCGATCGTCGGCTTTTCGACTCTTACCGCACTTTCCGGCGAACCGAAAAACCCGCCGAACGTCGTGGTCATCCTGGTCGACGACCTGGGCTACGGCGATGTCAAGTGCCTGAACCCGGAGGGCAAAATTGCCACGCCCAGGATCGACCGCTTGGCGGCCGACGGGATGATCTTTACCGACGCCCATTCCAGCTCGTCGGTCTGCACGCCGACGCGCTACGGCATTCTCACGGGCAGGTACAACTGGCGCTCGCGGCTCAAAAGCGGCGTGCTGGGCGGATATTCACGGCCGCTCATTGAGCCCGGCCGGCTGACCATCGCCCAACTCGCCCGACAACACGGTTACGTCACCGCCTGCGTCGGCAAATGGCACCTGGGCATGGATATGCCGCTCAAAGACGGCGGCGTGGCCGACGACAAGGCCAACTTCGGCAAGGGCTATGCCAAGGCCTGGGACGTCGATTATGCGGGCAAGATCGCCGGCGGACCCAACGCGGTGGGCTTCGATTATTACTTCGGCATCAGCGCCTCGCTCGATATGTCGCCCTACGTGTTCATCGAAAACGACCGCTTCACGGCCGTGCCGACCAAGGAGAAGAAGATTGTGCGGCTGGGACCGGCCGCCGATGATTTCGAAGCCGTGAAGGTGCTTCCCACGCTCACCGAGAAGGCCGTGGCCTTCATCCGAGAGCACGCCTCGGCCGACCGCGACCAGCCGCCCTTCTTGCTCTACTTTCCGCTCAACGCGCCGCACGCGCCGATCGAGCCGACCGACGAGTGGCGGGGCAAAAGCGGCATCAACGACTACGCCGATTTCGTGATGCAAGTCGACGACACCGTGGGCCGCGTGCTCGACGCGCTGAACGACCGCGGCGCCGCCGACGACACGCTGGTCATCCTCACGAGCGACAACGGCTGTTCGCCCGTCGCCGATTTGAAAACGCTGGCGGCGCACGGCCATCAGCCGAGCTATGTATTTCGCGGCGCCAAGGCCGACATCTACGACGGCGGACATCGCATTCCGTTCATCGCGCGGTGGCCGGACAAGGTCCAGGCCGGCGGACAGAGCGACGCCTTGGTGTGCCTGACCGACGTGATGGCCACGTTTGCAGACTTGATCGGCGAAACGTTGCCCGCCGACGCCGCGGAAGACAGCGTCAGCATTTTGCCGGCACTGCTGGGTAAGGCCGAGCCACCGCGGCGCGAGGCCATCGTGCATCACTCGATCAACGGCTCGTTTTCCATCCGGCAAGGAAACTGGAAGCTGGAACTGTGCCGCGATTCGGGCGGCTGGAGCGCGCCCAAGCCGGGCAGCAAGGAGGCCGCCGGGCTGCCGCCGGTGCAGCTTTACGACCTGGCGGCGGACATCGGCGAGCGGCACAACCTCTATGATGAACACCCCGAAGTGGTCGAACGGCTGACGGCGCTGCTCGACAAGTACGTCGCCGACGGCCGCAGCACGCCCGGCATGCCGCAGCCGAACACGACGCCGGTCCACGTCCATTGACACTGTGGGGGGCACTGATAGAATTCCCGCAGAATCGAATGCCCCAAACAGCGACCCGATCAGCCGGTCTTTGTCGGTCGCCACGCGTGCGGATCGAAGAATGAAGTGCCAACGCTGCGACAAGTCGGCCACGTTTCACATCACCGAGTTGACGGGCGGCAAACCGCAGGAACTGCACCTTTGCGAAGAGCACGCCAGGCAATATCTCACCGAGTCCGACGACCAGCCGGCCGGAAACCTGGCCGGCGCGCTGGCACAGCAGCTTGTGGGCGGCACTGCCGAAGAGTTGGCCAAGCTCGATCAGCAGGCCTGCCCGATCTGCGGCATCACCTTCTTTGAATTCCGCAACCACGGCCGGCTGGGCTGTCCGCATGACTACGTTTGCTTTCGCAAGGAGTTGGACCCGCTGATCCTGAACATCCACGGCGAGAGCGCGCATGCGGGCAAGCGGCCGCGCCGCACCACCGGCGGCACCGACGAACAGACGCAGTTGATCCGGCTGCGGCGGGAGATGAAAGAGGCCATCCAGGGCGAAGACTACGAGAAGGCTTCGCAGTTGCGTGACGAAATTCGGCAAATCGAAAGGTTGTCGTGACGCCGTGGAACTAGAAGAATTGGCACGCACGAGCGGCGAGTGGCTGCGGGGATCGGGTCCGGAATCGGACATCGTGATCAGCAGCCGCATTCGGCTGGCCCGCAACCTGGCGGAGTTCGCCTTCATCAGCCGGGCCACGCCCTCCGACCGGGCCGAGATCGAACGCATGCTGCGCGACCGCGTGATGCGGGCGCCGGGGGCCGCCGAGTTGGTCTACTTCGACGTCAACAAGCTCGAAGGGCTCGACCGCCAGTTTCTCGTCGAGCGGCAGCTCATCAGCCGCGAGCACGCCGAGGCCGAAGGCGCCCGTGGCGTGGCCATCGACCCGCAAGAGCGCGTCAGCCTGATGATCAACGAGGAAGACCATCTCCGCATTCAAGTGATGCACAGCGGGCTGGACTTGCTGGCGGCCTGGGAGCAGATCAACACGATCGACGACCTGGTCGAGTCGCAAGTCACGTATGCCTTCAGCGATCGGCTTGGTTATTTGACGGCCTGCCCCACGAATGTCGGCACGGGCATGCGCGTGAGCGTGATGCTGCACTTGCCGGCGTTGGTCATCACGCGGCAGATCGAAAAGCTGTTCCGTTCGCTACAAAAGATCAGTCTGGCGGTGCGGGGGCTGTACGGCGAAGGCTCGCAAGCGATGGGCGATTTTTACCAGATCAGCAACCAGGTGACGCTGGGGCGCACCGAGACCGACCTGGTAAAGCAGGTGGGCGACGTGGTGCCGCAGATTATCGACTACGAGCGCAAGGCCCGTGAGTTCTTGATTCGCGAGAGCCACGAAACCCTGCACGACCGCGTGAGCCGGGCCTACGGCATCCTGCGGACCGCCCAGACGATCAGCTCCGAGGAGACCATGCATCTGCTGTCGAGCGTGCGGATGGGCGTGAACCTGGGACTGATCGCCGACCTGGAGATACCGCTGGTGAACAAGTTGTTCATTTACACGCAGCCGGCGCACCTGCAAAAGCTGACCGGCAGCGAGTTGGACACGGCCGACCGCAACATCGAGCGTGCCCGCTATCTGCGGCGGCACCTCAACAAAGAGGATGGGCCGCTGCAGAACTGACATGCCGCTCGAAGTCAGCAAGGGCGATTCTCGGCGAAATGATGTTGTTTTTCCGGCAGCGACCGTGCCCGATTCCGGCGCGACTTGCGAGCCAACGAGCCGCACTCTCCTGTGGTGCCGCGCGATTGCCAATTTAGGTTGGCTGGCGATGGTGGCCCTCGGGCTGTCGGCGTTGAGCGGGCACTCGTTCACCATCATGTATGCGGCGACGATCGGGGCGGTGCTCGTTTGCGCCGGCCTGGCCCTGGCGTGGATGTACTTTTGGGCCACGAACGAGCGAGCGCAAGGCGGGCAGTTCGCCCTCAGCTCGCTGCTGTTCTTGACCACGTTTGCCGCCATCTACTTCGCCGGCATCCGTTGGGTGGTGGTCCACGTCGAGGCACACGTGCGGCAAGCATTGCCGTGGAGCGCCGTGCTGGGCGTGGGATTCGGCTGCACGTTGGTGTTCCTTTTGACCTGCCCTGCCGTGCTCGGCCTCACGGAGTCGCTGCTCTGGTTCGGCGTGTGGCTCGTGCGCTGGCCGTTCGCCCGTCCCGCCTGGCGGTTCTGCTTGCGATGCCGTCAGCGGTTGCGAACCCGATTCTCCGCGTAAGACGCGCGCATCACTGCGGCATTCCCGGTAGGATCGCTGCGGCCATTTAGCTTTGATTCGCGTGGCGGCCCCTCGCCCTCTCAGCCGCCTCAGCCAGGGCCCGCTGGGCAATTACGCCGACGAGATGCACTCGGTAATCGGCCGGGCCACGCATATCGGTAATCGGCCGGGCAACGCTGCGGGCCAAGCGGCCGGCCTCGGTAAACGACTCCAGCGTCGCCGGCTTGCCCGCCAGCCAAGTCGCGGCCTCGGTGGCGGCCAGCGGCGTGGGAGCCACGGCGGCAATGCCCAGCCGGGCTTCGTCGATGTTCTTGCCACTGGCATCGAGCCGCAGCCAGGCGCCGACGCCGACCACGGCGATGTCCATTTCGTTGCGGGGAATGAACCGCAGATAGCGCGAACCGCTGTGCGGCTGCGGCGGCGGAAAATCGAGCGATACCAGGAACTCGCCGCGCTGCAAAACGTTCTTGCCCGGCCCGGTGCAAAACTCGGCCACCGGCGGGCTACGTCGTCCGCCGGGGCCGGCGATCTGGCAGACGGCGTCCAGTGCGATCAGCGACGGAATCGAATCGGCGGCCGGCGACGAGTTGCACAGGTTGCCGCCGATGCTGGCCCGGCTTTGAATCTGCCAGCCGCCGATGATGCGTGCCGAATCGGCCAGCGCCGGATAGGCCGTCTTGACCGCTTCGTTTTCGTAAATCTTGTAGCACGGCACGCCGGCGCCCAACCGCAAGCCGCGCTCGCGGCTGAACGACAGTTCCATCAGCTCGGGGATTTTCTTGACGTCGAGCACCAAGTCGGCCTCGCGCAGCCCTTCGCGCAACTGCACGAGAATATCGGTGCCGCCCGCCAGGATTTTCGCCCGTTCTCCACGGGCGGCCAACAGGCTCACGGCCTCATCGACGCTGGTGGCGGCGGCGTATTCAAAGTCTTTCAAGGTGGGAACTCACAGCAAAGACCAGGGGGTTTCGTCGGATGCTTGAAACCGCAATTTGACGCCTTGCGGTGGGGGCTGTCAAGCAAGAGCGAATCGCTTCGGCATGGGCGGCCTCGATCCTCAATTAACGTCCGGAGGTTGCCGCGTCCGCCGCGTCCTTTCAACCGCCCCGCCGCCATGCCGCGTCCCACATCCGTTTCATCCAGCGCGTAGAGCGGTCTTCCAGCAACTCGCGGGCGGCGTCGAGCTGGGGACCGTCGGGAACCATGCGCTGCCAGAGGTCGTACCAGGAACGAGCGGCGGCGATGTTGCGGCGGGCATGACAGAGACGGATCTCGGCAAACATCAGCGCCGAGAATTCCGTGAAGTGAAACCGCCGCCGGTCGCGCAGCGGCGCGAGCTCCGCCTCGGCGGAATCACGCGGCGCATCCCGGGTAGTGTCTTAAAGCTGAGTTGGTCCCACCTACGACGATGAGTCGTACCGGCGATTACTAAAACGGCCATAAAAACGGCGCGAGCAGCACCGTAATCACACCGATCAACAGGTCCAGCGGCACGCCGACTTTCAGATAGTCGCTGAAGCGGTAGCCGCCCGGACCATAAACCATCAGGTTCGTTTGATAGCCGATCGGCGTGGCGAAGCCGGCCGAGGCGGCCATCATCACCACGATCACAAACGGCATCCAGTTCACCTGCAGGCCCTCGGCGGTTTTGACGGCCATCGGAAACATCAGCGCGGCCGCGGCGTTGTTCGTGATCAACTCGGTCGCCAGCAATGTGGCCAGGTAGACGATGGCCAGCGAGGCCCAAGCGTTTCCCTGGGCCAGCCCGATCATTTGATGGGCGATCATCTCGGCGGCCTTCGTCTTTTCCAACGCCGCGCCGATGGCAAACGACGCGGCGATGGCCAGCAACACTTCCCAGTCGATGCTGCGGCGGGCCAGCGACACCGAGCAGCAGCGCGTGGCCAGCATCAGTCCCCCGGCCAGCAGCGACGCCTTGAACATGCCCAGCGACGTGAGGCTCGCCAGCAGCACCATGCCGATCAGGATGCCCGCCGCCACCAAGGCCCGCTCGTGCCTGGGCGGCTGCGAGTCTTCCAGCCGGCTGACGAGAAAGAAGTCGCGGTTGTTTCGCTGCTGGTCGGCGAACGCCGGGTGCGCTTCCAACAGCAGCGTGTCGCCGGGCGCCAGCACGATGTCGCCGATCTTCTTGTTGATCCGCTCGCCGTTGCGGGCCACCGCGATCACGGCCGCGTTGTAAATCGAGCGGAAGCGGCCGTCGCGGATCGTCTTGCCCACCAACGGGCAACTATTCGACACCACCGCTTCAATCAAGCAGCGCGACGAACGCGGGGCGGAGAGCTTGAACACCTGGTCGGTGGCCGGCACCAGCCCGCGAATCTTTTGCAAATCGAGCACCGAATCGACCACGCCCACAAACACCAGCCGGTCGTTGCCGCGCAACCGCTCGTCGGGACTCACGGCCGGCAGAATAAACCCTTCGCGGTCGATCTCCACCAGGTAGGCGCCGGGCAAGTGACGCAGCCCGGCCTCTTCGATCGCTTTGCCCACCAGCGGGCTGTCGGGTTCGACCAGCATCTCGACGGTATACGAACGCGGGTCTTCCAGATTGCTCATGGCCGGTTTGCGGTCGGGCAACAGCCACCACGCCGCCACGGCCATGAACCCGCAACCGAGGACCGCCGCCGGAAGGCCCACCCAGGTGATGTCGAACATCGCCAGTCCGTCGGCGGGCAAGCGGGTCTCTCGCTCGAACTTCTCGCGCGCCTTGGCCTCCGGCATGCCCGCCTTCACGTCGGCCGCAATGCGTCGCTTGGCTTCTTCTTTGACCTGTCCGTCGACCACCAGGTTGGTGCTGGTGCCGATGAGCGTACACGTGCCGCCAAGGATGGCCGCGTAGCTGAGCGGAATCATCAACTTCGAGGTGGCGATGCGGTGCATCTTCGCCCAATCGGTCACGGCCGGGATCAGCATGGCCACCAACGGCGTGTTGTTCATAAACGCGCTCAGCCCGGCGGCGGGAAACATCAGCCGCACGATGGCGTTGAACGTCGATTTCGGCTTTCCGAACAGGCGCTGTGCGATCCAATCGACGCCGCCGGTCTGGCGCACTCCGGCGCCGACGACATACAGGATGCCGACCGTCACCATGGCCTCGTTGGCCAGGCCGGCCAGCGCCTCGCGGGCATCGAGAATGCCCGTCAGTACGAGCAAGGCCACGCCGCCGACCAGCACAAAGTCGGGCGGCAGCCGCGACCAGATCAACAGGCCGAAGACAAGAGCCAAGTCGAGCAGCGTCAACTGGGCGGGCGTTAGAAGCCCCGCGACTCGATCGGCAAACAGCATCTCAACGACCTGGACTGAAAGCAACGGAGTGGACTTTATAGTCTAGCCGCGCCAAAGGCAAGCGCGGTAGAAAAAGCGTTTTGTAACGGTGGCTGGGGCAGAGTCAAAGGGTTCAGCGTTCAGGCGCAACCCGCAACGGCCGATGTCCGCCGCACCTTGCGTTGGGTCGGCGCGAGTTGGTTTCACATTAGGGTCTTCCTGAACCCTGAATCCTAAACACTCGTGGGCCGGCGCTCGCACGCTCGCTGGTCCCACCCTACAGCCTCAATCCGCGGCCGTGGCCAGGCGCAGGGCGATGCGGCAGGCCCGCTCGAAGGCCGCGATATCGAGCTGCTCGGCGGTGGTGTGGACGCTCTGCTGGCCGCAGCCCAGCGTGACCGTGGGAATGCCGCGGGCCGTGAGCCAGTTGGCATCGAGTCCGCCGTTGGTGATCGCCCGCAGCGGCTCGGCGCCGGTTGCCCGCACGGCCGCCTCGGCCGCCAGCACGCACGGTTCGCGGTCGGCAAGGCGGAAGGAGTCGTAGTCGAGCTGGCTTTCCATGCGTACTTTCCCGCCGGCACCGGCGACGTTTTTGACCGCGGCGGCGGCCCGTTGGAAGGCGTCTTCGAACGCGGTCAGAATCTGCTTGCGGAACGTACCGTCGTGGCTGCGACATTCGGCACGCAGCTTGACGTGGTCGGTGACGACGTTCGTCGCGGCGCCGCCCTGGATGACGCCGATATTGCTCGTGCCGTGCCGGCCGTCTTTGCGGATATCGCCCAGCCAACCTTTGCGCTCCAGTTCGGCGATGGCCAGGCCGGCGATGGTAATGGCATTGACGCCCTGTTCCGGAGCGCCGCCCGCGTGGCTGGCGAGGCCCTCGACTTCGAACGTCATGCGAAAAGCGCCGGTGGCCCCGATGGTGAGCTTTTCCGCCGGACCGCCGTCCCAGTTGAAAGCCAACCGCGGCTTGCCCAACTTCGACAGCCGCGCCAGCCGCGCCCCGTGCAGGCCCACCTCTTCTTGCACCGGCCAGAGGAAGGTCAAGGGCGGATGGGGCAGCTTTCGTCGCAGGATTTCCAGGGCCGCCGTGAGGATGACGGCGCAACCGGCACGGTCGTCGGCGCCCAGGCCGGTGTGCGGATCGGCCGAGACGACGCGTTCGCCTTTACGGACCGGTTTGCAGCCCACGCACAGAGGCACGGTGTCGAGATGCGCCATCAGCAGCCGCCGCGGGCCGCGGAGCGTGCCGCCGAGCGAGAAGTACAAATTGCCGACTTCGCCGCGCAGTGGCGACTTGCGGTGGGCGTCGTCGAACTGAATGGCCTTGGCCGTGGCACCCCCTTCTCGCAGTCGCTCGGTCACGAAGTCGGCCACCGCGCGTTCCTGACCGCTGGTGCCGCGGAGGGCCATCAGCCGCATCACCAGGCGGAACGCGGCGCCGAGATCGGGTTCGGGCGACGCAGCGCCGCCGCCCCGCGGCATCTTTTGTTTGGTTACTGGGGTCATGAAGTGTCGGCTGGCAGTGTGGAATAAAAGGAGTGGTTGGCACCAACGCATGGAGCTGAGGCGGCCTTGGCCCTTTTCGCGGTGGCGTTTTCATCGTATCGTCGCGGTCCTGCTTTGGCGAATCACCCAGCATATCAGGGCAGAGCCTCACCCGCGGCCAGCGGCATCGCCAAGGAATGAACGTCTGGACGCTCGTCAAACTGCTCCGCGCGCGGCGCTGTTGCTTGCCCGTCGCAGTGCGGGAGGCTGCGGCGTCGGCCAGCGGTGAGCGACCTAAACGCTTGAACCGGTTCGTGTTGCATGGCAAGTCGCTCAAGTGACCTTTCGTTGCCAGTGACGCAAAAGGCTTGGGTTTTGCATTCCGTCACAGGGTGGCCGGTGCTGCACGGGCGGCACGCGCAACGAACCGCGGTTTTCTGCCGACTTACGACAAAACGAACGGACGTTTCGGCTTGCCCCGCGATGCGGCTTGTGGCAGAATCGCCCCAATCGGGGGCCGAGCGAATCGTTCGTCATTGAACAGGGAGGTTCTTGCCGTGATGCGTTCCACTCTTTATGTCCTGTCGCCGCGCACGCTCGTCGTGGGCATCGCCTGCATGTTCTTCGCCGTCACGGCGGCGGCCTACGAGCCGTTGGTGCCCGGCACGGGCGAAAAAATCTCCAACGCGGGCGACGACTTCGAAGACCCGAACTGGAGCTACGTCTTCAATAACCCCAAAAACAGTTCCGAGCTCGACGGCCAATCGCGCTTGCCCAACGGCTATTCGCGCAACCGCCGCTGGTTCGAAGGGCCGTTGCGGGGCCACCCCGACCTGCTTCAGCGCGTGGCCACGCCCGAAGGCGGGTTGTCGGGCAGCCGCGGCTCGCTCTTGATGCGGTCGCTTTACACGGGCACGCCCGACCGGCCCAGTTACCACAGCCAGCAGGACGATTTCGTCGCCAACGTGCGCGGCGCGATGGGCCGCGGCGTGCCGGTCTCGTGGCTGCCCAGCTTCGTGGTGCGGGTCTATATGCCGCCCTTTGACGAATGGGAGCGGCGGACGGGCAACACCTTCGCAGTGCGGGCCGGGGCGCACGGCTCGCGGCCCGACGGCAAGGAACCGGTCGAAGAGTATTGGCCCGGAATGTGGATCGTGTTTAACAGCAAGAGCGACCGCCGGCACAAAGCAGACTCGGCGTTCTTCTTGCTGCGGGCCGGACCGAGCGGCCGCGACCTGCGGGGACCCGACATCAAGCAGACCGGCTGGTGGACGATGGGCATGTCGTGTACGACCGACGGCCAGTTTCACTATTACGCCAAGCCGGGCATCGAAGACCTGACCTCGGCCGACCGCGTCAGCTCGCAGTTTCCCTACGGCTTCACCTGCCACCAGTTCGACACGTTTTTCTTTGACCTGATCAGCGCCGACGACGGCCGTACCTGGTCGACGGGCTGGATCATCGACGATCCGGCATTTTACGTGGCCCGGCGTCCCAAGATGGCCGTGCGACCTCCGGCCCGGCCGCGAAAACGTTAGCGGCCCGCACTTGGCTGCCCAAGCGGCTACCCGGTCCGGCAAGACGGGGAGGGCTTTGGCATTCTGCCCGCTTCCGCCTAAAATAGGTTGGGGCCGTGGGGCATCCCGCGCGTGAAACCAATTTTGGGAGGTAACCATGTCTGATGCGCGACGAAACGCGGTGACCCTGGCATGCTCGGCGTTGATGGCTCTGGGCGCGGCCCTCCCAGCGCTGGTTGCCGCGCCACGGGCAAACAAGCCGCCCGCGAAATCGAAAGCGGCCGCGGACCCAACCGAAACAGCAAAGGAGAGCGATATGAACGAACCATCGACTTCCACCGACGAGCGCTCGCCAGGACTCGAGAAGGCGACCTTCGGCGCCGGTTGCTTTTGGTGCAGCGAGGCCGTTTTTCAGCAGCTCAAAGGGGTGCGGTCGGTCGTATCGGGCTACAGCGGCGGCATCTTCCCGCATCCCACCTATCAACAAGTTTGCAGCGGGCAAACGGGCCACGCCGAGGTGATCCAGATCGCCTACGACCCCGAAGTGATTTCCTATCCGGAGCTACTGGAAGTGTTCTGGCAGACGCACGATCCGACGACGCTCAACCGTCAAGGGGCCGACGAGGGCACGCAGTATCGCTCCGTGATTCTCTACCATAACCCGCGGCAGCAAGAGCTGGCCGAGCATTACAAAAAGAAGCTCCAAGAGGAGCACGCCTTCCGCAAACCGATCGTGACCGAAATCACGAAGTTTTCCGAGTTCTACCCGGCCGAGGACTATCACCAGAACTATTACAACCTTCACCGCGAGCAGGGGTATTGCAGCGCCGTCATCCGGCCGAAGGTCGTCAAGGTGAAGAAGGTGTTTCACGAAAAGCTGAAGGAGCCGGCGAAGAAGTAGCGCCGAGATCATGGCCGATCGAACGACCTCGCGTTGCCAGTGACGCGAAAGGCTGAGTGTGTTGCTTTTGCCCTCTCTCTCGCGAGTGGCTGTCGGTCGTCGGCAAGCCGCGTGCCAAAGAATTCTGGAAAGAATTATTGCGGCATCGGTCGCCGGTTCGCGTCTATACAAAGAGTAGGAACACTGATCTTCGGCTTGTCCGGAACGGATCTCGGAAACCCTCACGCCAAGGTTGCGCCGAGGGTTGGAATTTCACGGCCGGCCCGGGAAATTCTTACACCAGCCCGGCCGGGCCGCACGCCTTCGACACGCTCACCGCCGTCACGGGCGGCTGGCAGCTTGTGACGCACCAGGGAGTGACCCTCGACTTCAACAGTTCCGGCGACCTCACTAGCCGCGTCGACCGGACCGGCGAAACCACAAGCTATAACTGGACGAACGGCTAGCCGAGGTTATCTGGAGTTGTGGATTTTCCGGTCTTCGATCGATGCGTCAGCGCGCTCGTGGAAGACCTGCATCTGCGGGGTCTGGCGGACGACTGCGCCGTCGTCGTGTGGGGGGAATTCGGCCGGACGCCGAAGATCAGATCCATCGTGGGCCGCGACCATTGGCCGCAGGTGAACTGCGCGCTATTGGCCGGCGGCGCGATGCGGCACGGGCAGGTGATCGGCGCCACCGACCGCATCGCCGGGGAAACCGTCGCGCGGCCGGTGACGTTCGGCGAAGTCTACGCCACGCTGTTCAAGCATCTCGGCATCGATGTCGGCCAGACGACGATCGCCGACCTCAACGGCCGCCCGCAATACCTGATGGAAGACAACGCCCAGCCCGTGGTGGAGTTGGTCTCGTAGGCAGTCGCGGTGGTGCGATTCGAGGTAGTGGGTCAGGCTAATCGACAGGATTTTCGTCAAGCGACCGGTATGGCGGAAGCGCCCGAAAAAAGGGCGGCACAGCGGCTGCGGCGCCCAGTGGTCACGGGCTGTGTTTGTCGAGGTAATCCTCGATAAACCTGTCCCATTCCGTTCGGTCGAGTAGCCACCTTTGGAAGCCGACATCATTCGGTGGCGTAACGGACGAAGGCGCGTCGCGATGCTGCAATATTTCAGCAACGGTCTCCGCATCACGTCGCTTCTCATCGCTCATCAAGGAGTTAAAGCGGGCCATGAGCCGATCGGAACGTTCTTCCTGGGCCGCAAGTTCTTTTTGGATGGCCTCGCGCTTTTCTTCCTGGGCCGCAAGTTCTTTTTGGTGCCGCGTGTATTCATCGATGTTTTCAAACTCGGCGATTTGGGCTATGTCATCGATTGCGACCCAAACCGTTCGGCCCTTGTGCCAATTATCCGGGTGACAATCGTCCGCGCCTTTTCCTACCAGGAAAGAGTGCTGGCCAAGCCGCTTGACCGAGGCGTCTTCTAGCACCGCTCCTATTTCGACATTGCTTTTCGATGAGATGACCAAGATTTGACCCTTGAACGGCGATTGCGGAGTTTGATTGTCGCCCTCTTGCTCTGCGTCGCTCCGCGTCGCCGCCAGCACGCATCCGAGGAGGATCATCGCCATAAAGCCCAGAAAAGTCGTCTTTCTCACGGTTACCCTCCAGTGTTAGTACGGTCGAAGCGTGATATTAGCAACGCTCGCAAGCTGAAGTGAAACCACCGGCTCGTGAGATCACTTGCATCTCCAAGTCCAGCCCTGATTGTCGTCGAACTTTCGGGAACGGTCAATTTTCTGTCGCCGACGGTTCGTTTGGCCTAGCGCGGTACCTTCTGCCGCCAGCTTATCGCGCGCACGAATTGCTGTCAAAACCGTCAGTCCAGGTCCAGCACCAGACGGAGTAGGAAAAAGGCGCCGCCGGCGAGCACGACGGTGGCCGGAAGTGTCGACGCCCAGGCCCCGGGCGATCTTCTTGATGGAATCAAGCTGCACTACCGAGCGGTTCGCCAGCATGGTGCCGGCCACCGCCGAGGAGAGGACGTGCGTCGTGCTCACCGGGAAGCCCAAGCCGTCCGCCAAACCGATCGTGCTCGTGGCCGAAAACAACCACACCCAGGTCGGCGCATACTCGATCGGGCTGACCTGCTCGCCTTGCCAGCTACAGATGGACGGCAATCCAGCGTTCCTGTTCGCCCGGTTCGGGTTTCGCGGGGGATTCCGCCCAGGGAATCGCCCGGCCCGCGGCGCGGTATCGCGACAGGGCGGATTTGAACGCGGCAACCATCGCGGCCAGCGCCTCGCGCTGGGTTTTGCCTCGAACCACGATTTCGGGCAGATTCGAGCAGCGCGCCGTGATCCACCCTTCGGCGTCGGGCGTCGACAAGCAAGCATGGCAATTAAAGACCGGCACGCTCCCGGCCGCGGAGCTTTGGCCAACACTTTGCACGGGCGGTTCGCGGGCGTCGTCACTCATCATGGCATTGGATGGTTCGGCATCGGGACCTACGGCCGTTGGCCAGCGCTGGACGCCGACGGTCGAACGGTCGTGGCCCGACCTTGGGCCCAGAGCCGCAAGTTTTTCAGCCGCTGCTCTCCGCGGATATAGTAATTGTCGTCGAGGCCGTCGAGATGCTTCTGGAAGGCGCTACGCTTTTTTGCCTGCCAATCGGACGCCGGACGGAGGCGCCCCAGTTCCACCAACTTGTCGGCCAGAGCATCGGCGATCCGTTGGTGTCCCTTGAAACCGGGGTGAACGTGATCGACCAATAGCTCGCTGCCCACAATGCCGTGAGGACTGCTCTGCTCGAAGAGCTTTTCGACGTCGACCAGCGGCGTGCCCGTTTCGCGCGCCACGTCGAGAATGGCCTGGTTCATCGGCTGCGGGATGCGCAGCGGGCAGACGTCGAGTTCCTTCGCCCGCAGGTATGCCTCGCGGGCTTCCGCCATTCGGCCCACGCCACGATAGCACTCGGCCAGCGTATACCAACCGCCCGCGTGCAGCGGGTCGATTCTGCAGGCCCGCTCCAAGGGCGGGATGGCCTTTTGCAAGTGGTAACTCTCGCGGCGAAAATGCCCTCGCGCCGCTTCGAGCAACGATTCCCACTGCGCGAGATCCTCGGCGCCGAGGTCGGGCCGATGCTCGGCTTTGAACGGCGGCACGTCGCGAATGTTCGAGACGGGGTTCATGAGAATGACCTCGACGCCCGCGTCGCGGGCAAGCTGCACCATGCGCCGCAGATTGAAACGGAATTGACGGATCACGTTGCGGCGCCAGGCTTCGTCGCGGTGATACTCTTCCAGCCCACCGCGATAATCCAGCAGGGCTTCCACTTCGACCGGCAAGAGTGGGCGTCCTTCGGGCGGAACGCTCGGCGAGGCGTCGCCCAAACGGACGACGCCGTCGCGCATCAGGTTGAATGCGCGCAGCCGGGAAACCGCGGCGATCGATGCGTTCACAAGTTCACCCCGGTCTCGGATGTGGTCGAACGTGCGGCTTTCAAGAAACTCGTTATGGCCCGTGCATAGGACGATCAGGTCGGGCTTGTAGCCCAGCACTTCCTGCAAGATCGGCGTCAGCCGATAGCTGGCGTAGGAGACGCCGCCGCAGTTGACGACGTTCCAGCGGCGGCGAGAATCGGCGGCCCGAAGGCTGATTTCCAACCAGGTGGAAAAGGCCGTTTCAACCGCGTAGGGCCGGCCTTGTACGGTCGAGCCGCCCAGACAGAAGACGCGGTACTCGTCGTCCGCCTTCTCCGCCGAGAATGACTGCGGCCGGAAGTAAACCCGCCGGGCCTTGGAAATCTCATATCGGCTGCGGTCTTCGTTCAACACGAACAACGGCCTGATGGAGCGGAAACCGACGAAGGGGTCGTCGCGCAGCTCCGGCCGGCCCCAATCGCAGAGCCGGCAAACGCCTTCGAAGCCGGCCAACAGCGAGAGTCCGAAGGCCATCGCCGTCAGCCGAAACAGCCATCGCCGCCGACGTGCGTTCGGCTGCCCCCGCTTCGCTGCTTCCCGGTTGCTTGGCATGCTCACGTTAAGCGAATTGGACATAGGGCCAGCATCTCGCGCCGGTTGGCTGAATGCAAGCGTGTTGACTCGGCCCGGCCGCGGCGTACCCCGAGGCTGGCGACCACAGGGGCTTCCAGACGGTCCAGGCGGTGGACGACTCTCGCTGGGATCCGATTCCGGCTACAATGGTCGAACCCCGAAACCCTGAACCTTCCCAAGGAACCCGCCATGAAATTCGGCATGAACATGCTGCTCTGGACCGACACCATCACCGATGCCCATAAGCCGATTATGGAGCGGCTCAAGAAGATGGGCTACGACGGCGTCGAGTTTCCCATCTTCGATCACGACACCAAGAAATATGCCGCCCTGGGCCGCTGGTTCGACGGGGTCGGCCTTGAACGAACGGTCGTCACCTGCCGGCTGAACGACGACAATCCCATCAGCCCCGACGCCAAGGTTCGGGCACTGGGCGTCGAGAACAATAAGCGGATTCTCGATTGCGCCCAGGCGGTCGGGGCGAAGCTCATGGCCGGGCCGTTTCACTCGGCGCTGGGGGGTTTCACCGGCGCCTGCCCCGCGCCCGACGAGTGGAAGTGGGGCGTCGATAGCATGCGGCAGGTGGCCGAGCACGCCGGCCAGTGCGGCGTGACGCTGGCGGTCGAATACCTGAACCGCTTCGAGTGCTACCTGCTGAACACGGCCGCCGACACGGCCCGTTTCGTTCGCGACGTGGGCCATCCCAACTGCCGCATGATGTACGACACCTTCCACGCCAACATCGAGGAGAAGGACATCGCCCAGGCCATCCGTTGCTGCTCGGAATACACCGTCCACGTACACTTATCGGAGAACGACCGCGGCACGCCGGGCCAAGGGCACGTTCAGTGGGAGTTGACGTTCGATACCTTGAAGCAGACGGGCTACGACGGCTGGTTCGTCATCGAAGCCTTTGGCCTGGCCTTGCCGGCCTTGGCCGCGGCCACCAAGATTTGGCGGCGGATGTTCGAGAGCGAGGACCAGCTTGCCCGTGACGGCCTGGCCTTTATCAAGGGCCAATGGGCCAAGCGTCAGAAGGCGAGCTGAAGTGTCTACCATTCTCGAAACGATCGTCGCCACCAAACGCGGCGAAATCGAAGAAGCCAAACGTCGCCGGCCGGAACGGGCGCTCGTCAAGGAACTCGAGTCGGCGCCGCCGGTGCGGAACTTTTTTGCTCCGCTGGCCGCGCCCGGACCGATCAAGCTGATCGCCGAGGTCAAGAAGGCCAGTCCCTCGAAGGGCGTGATCCGCGCCGACTTCGACCCGGTCGCCATCGCCGCCATCTACGCCGGCCACGGCGCCTCGTGCTTGAGCGTGCTGACCGATGAAAAGTATTTTCAAGGCAGCCTCGCCGACCTCCGCCTCGTCCGTTCGGCGGTCGAGTTGCCCGTGCTGCGCAAGGATTTCATTCTCGACCGGTATCAGGTGCTCGAGGCCCGCGCGGCCGGGGCCGACGCCGTGCTGCTGATCGCGGAATGCCTCGACGACTGCCGGCTTCGGGCGCTGCACGACGAAATCGTGGCCCTGGGCATGAGTCCGCTGGTCGAATTGTATGAGCCTGACAACCTGCGGCGGGTGTTCGACGCCGGGGCCACGCTGATCGGAATCAACAATCGCGACCTGCGGACTTTCGAGACCGACTTGGACCACACGCTTCGGCTGCGCGAGCGCGTGCCTGACGAGTGCGTGCTGGTCGCCGAAAGCGGCATCCGCACCCGCGCCGACGTGTTGCGGCTCGAGCAAGCGCGCGTCGACGGCATGCTCGTGGGCGAGACGCTGATGGCCAGCCCCGACATCGGCCAAGCGGTGGACGCGTTGCTGGGAACGTAGTTCAGGGTTCGGGGTTCAGGGTTGGGGGTTCAGGGTTCGGGGTTCAGGCGCAACCCCGCAGCGGCCAATGTCCGCGGCACCTTGCGCGAGTTGGTTCTAGGGCCTTCCTGAACCCTGAACCCCGAACCCTGAACCCTCGCGGGCCGGCGCTCGCAAGCTCGCTGGTCCCACCCTACGCCGACCGCCGCTGCCCCAGCCAAGGATTCGGCTCGAAGACCTGCAGATAACGGCCGGCCGCGTTGGGCCGCAAAATACGCACGGCGCCTCCGAACTCGATCACCTGCAACTCTCCCGCCCGCACGCGCACCTGGGCGCTCGTCAGGCCCTTCATAACTACCCCCACCGGCGCCTTCAACTCGGCGTCGTACTCCACCAGCATCCCACGCTCGGTCACGAAGACGCTGCGGCCCAGCGTCAACGAAGCCTTGCGGCCGGGAAAGGGCGGCGGCGCGTAGTGGACTTCGCCGTTGCCCGCCCGGTGCCGCGACAACACCTTCAGCGAGCCGCGCCCGTAATCGTAGCGCAGGTTGGCCACCAGCCGGCCCGTGCGATGGTCGACGGTCGAGATTTCATAGCCTCGCGCGTCGTAATCGACCAGCCGGCTGTGGCGGGCGCCGTCGCGCGACACGTCGCCGATCACGCCCGTGTGAATGAAGGTGCAGTTGCCGACGCGCGAGAACGAGTCGGGATAGTCTTGCCCCAGGTGATTGTGGGCCGAGAACCAAAGCTTGATTTGTGGATTGCCGCGCACGATCTCGATGAACCGCTCGGGCCGATCGGTGTGGTTCATCCAGGCGTTGGGACACATCAGATGGACGCTTTGCAACACGCGCAGGCCGGAACCGATGACCGGAGCGTGCGAAAAAACAAACGTCGGCCGCGGACGGTTGTCGGCCAAGGTGGCGGCAAACCAGGCAAGCTGTTCGTCGTCGATATAGACTTCGTGGCAGCAGCCGCGGTTGGCGCGGAACCGGGTGGTCGACAGGCAGATGCCCAGCGCTTCGCCCAGGTCGATCGTGCGGTGGGGGTGCGTGGCGCCGAAGGCATGGCACCAGGCGGCCACCGCCTCGCTGTCGGAAGCGTATTCCGGCCCCTCCATGTCGTGATTGCCCATTAAGGTGCCGAAAGGACGGTCGAAACCTTGCAGAAAGCCGAGTCCCTCCAGGAACGACTGCCAAGTGCCACAGTGGCTGTAGCCGCCCTGGTCGCCCAACTGAATCACGACGTCGGGCTTGAGGGCCAACATCTGCTCGCGGGCAGCGCGATAATCGCCGTCTTGCGGCGTCTCGTAATGTAAATCGCCCAGCACCGCCAGCCGGCGGCGTGTGTGCGCCTTTGCCACCTCGGATCTCCAACGGGTATTCATTTGCCCTTAGCTTTGCGGACGTAAGGTTAAAGGCCGTCGCTTCGCATACTGGGCGAGCAACATGATTTTCGCACAAGCGGCGGCGGCATGAAAGCTCAATGCGGGCGATTGGCGCACAAAATGCGGTTGAGTTCACGCAGCCGGCTGGCGAACGGCGGGGCGGCGCCAGCCGGTGTTTTTCACGTAGCTTTTGATGGGAGATGGAGTTATGCCTCGCAGGAACGGAGCGGCCCGGATGGCAACCGAAGCCGGCTCGCGAATGGCTCAGGGAGCGGGCGACTATTGGCACCAGGGCCGGCAAGCTCTACGTGCTTTCGACGACCGCGTGGAAGCGACCGTGCGAGAGCGGCCCATGACGGCCGTTTTTGCCGCCCTGGGGGCGGGCATCGTGATCGGCATTCTCCTGCCCCGCCTCGTTTCCGCAAGCTTCCTGGCCCCTCAGGACGAAGCGTGACGGCCTAGGAAGGCCAGCCTCCGCGACCGCCGGCTGCCGTCACGGCGCCGCCGCACGGCGGGCCTCGATCCGCACCGCCTCGACGTCGTGCTCGATCGTCACTTCGTCGCCCGGCGCCAGGTCGCGCGGGCTGGCGAAGTCGCCGTTGAGCGTCACCGTACACTCCGCGTCGAAAGGAAACTCCAACTCCTTGCCTTCCGCCGAAATCACCATCCGCCGTTCGTCGAGATTCAACTGCTTCAGCGTCCCCGTCAGCGAGACCCGCCGGTAGCCGTCGACCGCCACGGCGTCGCGCCGCTCGCCGTGCATGAAATACCTCACGGCCATCCGATCGCCCGGCTGGAACGTGTCGAGGCCGACCGCTTGGCCCGCAAATTCCCGCTCGCCGTTCATCCGCGGTTTGACTTCTTCGGGCACGTGGATGATGCGCGGTTCCTTGCGCTTTCCATCCGGCGTCACATCGAGCGTCAAAGTTCCGTTCTTCGCGTCGGCCGCATGAAACGATCCTTCGAGCACCTCGGGCCGCACCACGTCGATCGCCTCGGCCGTCAACTGGTGCGTCTGGTCTTTGGCCAGCGTGACGCGCACCTCATCGCCGCGCTCGAGCTCGCGCAACAACAAGAACCGATCGCCGTTCAATTGAATCTTGCAGTCCGGGGGAATGGAAATCTCCAGCGGCCGGCGATCTTGCGGCAGCACGAACACCATCTTCCGTTCGTCGAGCATCAAGTCGCGAATGTGTCCGCTGCGCACGTCCGCCGCCGCGGCCGCATCGGGCTTCGCTTCGGGCTGGCCGCCGCCCGAAGGCCAGAATGCCAGACCGAGGCTCAAGACGGCGCTGGCGGCGAAGGCGCCGATGGCCAGCCGCCGCTTGCGCTTGGCCTGCGCGGCCGCCGCTTCGGCCTCCACGTCGGCGGCCGTCGGGCCCGGTGTGAAGGGCCGTTCTTTCAGCTCTTCCAACACCTCCGCGGCCGTGTGATAGCGGCCCGCTTGGTCTTTCACGATCAGGCGTTCAATCACCGCGGCGATTGCGTCGGGCACGCCTTCCAGCACCTTTTGGACCGGAGGCAGCCGTCGGTCGGCGGCCGAGTGCCACATCATCCAGGCCACCGCCTTGTCACGCCCGAAACTGTTCAAGCCGGGAAACAACGATTCGAAGTGCGCCCCGCACAGCAGTTCGTAGCAGGTAAAGCCGAGCGAATAGAGGTCGCTCGGCGGACCGACCGGCCCGAACTGCTCCGACATCACTTCCGGCGCCATGTATTTGGGCGTGCCTTTGAGCAGGCTTCCTTCGCCGTTGCCTGCCCGACGCGCCAGCCCGAAATCGCCGAGCTTGAGGCGATTGTGCATGCTGATCAGCAGATTGCTGGGCTTGATGTCGCCGTGCAGCACGCCGTGCGTATGCAGGAAGTCCAGGGCGTGCAGGCTTTGCACCAGCGCCAGCTTGAGCGTCTCGATATCGACCGGGCGGCCTTGCAGCTCGCCGGGCAGGCTGCCTCGCATCAGCTCCAGAATCATCCAGCCGCGGGGGCGGACGATATCGTAGATGGTCATGATGTGCTGATGGTGCAGGTTGGCGAGAACCTGGGCTTCGTGCCAGTAGCGGTCGAGCTGCCGGGGGTCCTGCAGATATTGATGGTGGATTTGCTTGATGGCCACTTCGCGCGCCAACTCCAGGTCGCGCGCGTGGTAGACCGTGGCGAAGTCGCCCGCGCCGATCGTGGCCACGATTTGATAACGCTGTTCTGGTTCCATGTGCTTTCTACCAGTATGATAATCGCAGCCACGACTGTCACGAGGAAGCGATGAAAACAATCCTGTGTACGTTGCTCTCCGCGGCGTTGGCCTGCGGCCAGGCGGCGGCCGCCGACAAGCCGAACCTGATCTGGATCATGGCCGACGACCTGGGTTATGGCGAGCTCGGTTGCTATGGCCAGCGGGTGATCGAGACGCCGCGGCTCGACCGCATGGCCAAAGAGGGCCTGCGCTTTACGCAGTTCTACGCGGGGGCGACCGTCTGCGCCCCGTCGCGCAGCGTGCTCATGACCGGGCAGCACCACGGCCACACACGCGTGCGCGGCAACGCCGGCCCGGCCAATCGCGTGGCCCAGGCGCTGCGGGCCGGCGACACGACGGTCGCCAAGGTATTGCAGCAAGCCGGCTACCATACGGCCCTGATCGGCAAATGGGGGCTGGGCGACGTCGGACCGGCCGAGAGCGGCCTGCCGCGAAAGCAGGGCTTCGACGAGTTCTTCGGCTACCTCAATCAGCACCACGCGCACAACCACTTTCCCGACTATCTGTGGCGAAACGAAGAAAAGGTTCCGCTGCCGAACATCGTCACGCCCATCGGCGAGCCGGGCGGGGGCTATGCCACCGAAGCCGTCGAATATGCCGACGACCTGTTTGCCGACGCGGCCGCAAAATTCGTGGCCGACAACCAATCGCGGCCCTTCTTTTTGTACTGGTGCATGGTTGTTCCACACGCCAACAACGAACGCACGCGGGTGCTGAAGAACGGCGCCGAGGTGCCCGACTTCGGCCCCTACGCCGATCAGGACTGGCCCGAACCTGACAAGGGTCAGGCCGCCATGATCACGCGGCTCGACGGCTACGTCGGCCGACTGCTCGACACGCTTCGCGAGTTGGGACTGGCGGAAAACACGCTGGTGATTTTCACCAGCGACAACGGGCCGCACAACGAGAGCAACCATCACCTCGCCCGCTTCAACCCTGCCGGTCCTTTGCAGGGCATCAAGCGCAGCCTGCACGACGGCGGCATTCGCGTGCCGACGATTGCCTGGTGGCCAGGCCGTGTCGCGGCGGGCACCACATCCGATCACGTCGCCTATTTCGGCGATTGGATGGCGACCGCCGCCGCGTTGGCCGGCGCAAAGATGCCGGACAATTGCGACTCGATCAGCTTTGCGTCGACGCTCTTCGGCCGGCCCGCCGAGCAGCGGGAGCACGAGTTTCTTTACTGGGAGTTTCACGAGGGCGGTTTCAAGCAAGCGGCGATTTACCAGGGCCGCTGGAAGGGCATTCGCAGCGGCGGGCCGGATGCTCCCGTGGCGGTCTACGACTTGCAGACCGACATCGGCGAGAAGACGAACGTGGCCGCGGAGCATCCTGAGATTGCCGCCAAGATCGGCGCGTATCTGGCGACCGCTCGCAGCGACTCGCCCGACTGGAAACCGCGGTGGCAAGGTCCACAAAAAGCCAAAACGCAGACGGAGCCAACCGTGAGGCACGGATGAGGAACTGGAGCGATTCGCACTCGATCCCGAATTTGAGGGCCTTGATGATTAATCGTGCGGATCTTCAGTGAACTTGGCAGGGGCACTGCTCCGACTCCAAAAAGCAACGAACCAAGCGCGCGGCTATCGTGTCCTCACGGGCAAAGCCGGGTGTCTGACCGGCTTGGCTTGAGCGGCCGTAACCCGAAGCATTAATGTGCCACCAACCGCCGAGATGCCTGTGGCAAGCCAGTCGCCAAAAGTTGTTGTGCTCGCCGGCCCAAACGGCGCCGGCAAGTCCACCTCTGCGGCTCAGTTGTTGCTGGGCGCCCTCCATATCGACGAATTCGTTAATGCCGACACGATTGCCCAGGGCTTGTCAGCCTTCGCACAAGACCGAGTCGCCTTTCAAGCGGGCCGGATAATGCTTGGCCGGCTCAATGAATTGGCGGCGGCGCGTGCCGACTTCGGCTATGAAACGACCCTGGCGAGCCGTTCGTACGCGGTTTGGCTTCGACAGTTGCGGGAAACCGGCTACACGACCCATCTCCTCTTTTTGTGGCTGCCCAGCGCCGACCTGGCAGTCGCCCGTGTCGCCGATCGCGTCCGCCTTGGCGGTCACAATGTTCCTGAAGCCACCGTGCGCCGTCGCTACGCCGCCGGACTCAGGAATTTACGGGAACTGTATTTGCCGCTGGCGGATTCCTGGAAAATGATTGATAATACGAGTGTCGGGCAATCTCGCGTGATCGCCGCCGGGATTGCCGGCCAACCCGCGGAGGTTTACCTCGACGAAATCTGGAACGGGATTCTGAACATGAAGACGCAGCCATGAGTACCGCGCAAAACGAGCAACTCGCCCAGCTACGGGCCGAGGTTCTGGCCATCGAAGCGGCGATGCAAGAAGCCGTTCGCAACGCCTTGCTCGCTCACAAACGCGCCGGACTGCCGGTCGTTACCTGGCAAGATGGCCGCATTGTTTGGATTCCAGCGAAAGACATTCCCGTCACGGATTCGCCGGCCTCGTAGTTCCCGCCCTCGTCCGTTGCGCCACTGAAGGCAAATGCCGCCTGCCTGGCCCCTCGCCTCTCTTGCCGCCGGCGTCGAACGATTGTTCTACAGCGCCAAAGAGAAAGAAATCTACGATGCATGGCTCAAATTCCGCGACGGTGATCCGGGCAGGTGCCGCCTCGACTCTTGACACGGTGGGCCACATACTCTAAACTTTGGAGTTGTTGCAGTGTTAGAGCATTCACACTCCGAGGAAACCTTGTCATGAGCAGCAGCGATTTGGAACGGGTGCGGTCGGACCTGTCGACCATGCGGAACGCGTTGGGAATTGGTTTACTCTGGAGCGGGACCGACGTGTGGTTCTGCGCGGCGATCTCGGCGGCGGGAGGCTTGCACGCCGCGTTGAGCTGGCCAAACGCTCCCTGGGAAGTCACTTCGGCCTGGGCCGCGGCGCCGCTGGCTGCGACGCTCGGCGTCTACATGATTTACATCGCCTTGAAATCGCGCCGCTTGTCGCCGCGCGAGGAACCGCGCCGCCGTGAGTACCGCTCGACGCTCGTTGCCCTGGCGTGCCTTATTCCTGCCGCCGGGGTATATGGAAGGTGGGGCAAGTATGTCGGAATGACGAAAATGCAGCTCGTCGGCAGCGCGATGGCGCTAATGGGCATCGCGTTGCTCGTCGTGGGCGTCGCCCAACCGCCAGCACGGTATCCACGAAGTTATTTGATCGTTGGCGCCCTTCCGGCGATTGCGTTTGGGCTGGCCATTCCCATCGTTCAGGCACCGTACTACCACAGCCTGATTGGGCTGCTGGGCCTCGTGGGGCTCGGCTTAGCGGCGTTCGTCATGCATCGGCACGTGCGGCGATTGCAGTCGGCGGAAGGGGGCGAGCATGTCGGCGGTTGACTTCAACGGCCTCGACACGCTGGTTCACGGGCCGGTGCGGCTGGGCGTGATCACCGCGCTCTACGTCGAGGGCCCGCTCGACTTCACCACGCTCGTCAAGCGCTTCGAAGTGGCCGACGGCGCGATGGGCGTTCACCTGCGCAAGCTCGAAGACGCGGGTTACGTGGCTTGCCAACGGCAGTTTGTCGGCCGGCGTCCGAAAAGCACCTACCGCATCACCGCCGCCGGACGCCGCGCCTTGCGCCAATATCTCGCGACGATGCAGCAAATCATCGATCTGGCCCAGCGCGACGAGCGGCCCCCGACCTCCCATGCCGGGAAATAATCTCGTCCGGCTCCAAAAAAGCAGCGAACCAAGCGCGCGGCTATAGTGTCCTCACGGGCAAAGCGGGGTGCCTGGCCGGAGCGCGTTGCCATGCTCGGCTCGCGGGATTTGCGCCTGGTCGCCTCGGATGCGGAGGGCGAGGTCCGCGCCGTCGAGCTGCCAGGGCATCCGTTCTTTGTCGGCACACTCTATGTGCCACAGGCGCGATCGGCCCCCGAAGCACCACATCCCTTGGTGGACGCGTTCCTGCTGGCGGCGTCCCGCGGCTGCTGGGCAAAGGGCGGATTTCCCATAGAATAACCGCAACGGCCCATCGGCTGGTGTGGTTGCCGGCCGAGGGCGTCCGGAAGCCCGTTTTTCAGCGGCTTCACTGAAGTAGCCTGTTTTCAAGCGGTCAACGAGAATGATGTCCCAAGGCCGTCCCCGGTCGATTTGTGCGTTGTGCGGCTTCATGCTCGCTGTGGCGGCACACGTCTGCGCCGCCGGGCCGCCACTTTTGAACGCGCACGCCCATAACGATTACCTCCACGAGCGGCCCTTGCTCGATGCGATCGATCATGGCTTTACGAGCGTCGAGGCCGACGTTTATCTGATCGACGGGGAGTTGCTCGTCGCGCATACTCGGCCGGAGTTGGACCCGGAACGAACGTTGCGGCGGCTTTACCTCGATCCGCTGCGCCAAAAAGTCCGCCAGGGCCGAGGCCGCGTCTGGCCCGGCGGTCCCACGTTGACTTTGCTCGTCGATGTCAAAGCCGATGGCAAGGCGAGCTATCAGGCGCTGGCCAAGTTGCTGGCCGAATACGACGACATGATTTCCGTGGTCCGCGACGGCCGGTTGGAAACGAAGGCGGTGACCGTCATCGTGTCGGGCGATCGTGCCCGTGAGACCATCGCCGCCGATGAGCCGCGGCATGTCGGCATCGACGGCCGGCTGAGCGATCTCGATTCCTCTGCCCCCAGCAATTTGTTACCCTTGATCAGCGACAATTGGACGCTGCACTTTCGCTGGCGCGGTGAAGGGCCGATGCCGGCAGCGGAGCGAGCCAAGCTACTTGATATCGTGCATCGCGCACATGACCGCGGCCGCCGCGTGCGGTTCTGGGCCACGCCCGACAACCCGGCCCTGTGGCGGGAGTTGATCGCCGCGAAGATTGACCTGATCAATACCGACGATCTGGCGGGGCTGGAGCGATTTCTGCGCGACTCGAAGCTCAATGACCAAACCGAGGCGAAGGAGTAACCATGGCCGATCTTGAGCGGCACAACGTCACCGGTCCGCTGGGCGGTCTTGACGAATGGGAAGACGACCTGCGACGGCGATATCCGTCACCGGCCGAAGTGCTCGAAGCAGACAAGAGCAGCATGCCGCGAGCGTTTCGCGATTACCGCGCCGAAACGCGGCCGCAGGTCAAAGAGTTCTACCGCCTGCACCATCGCCATCAAACGGTCGATTTTGTGCGGGCCAAGCGAGACGAATACCTTTCGGGCTTGCCCGGCTGTTCGCCGGCCGGCGGCGAAACGGCAGCCACAGACCGCGGGCCGCGACGGCAAATGGGCATCTGGGAAGCGCTGGAGTTTCTCAATACCCTCGTCGACGACAGCGATCCCGACACGTCGTTGGCCCAGATCGAACACTGTTTGCAAACGGCCGAAGCCATACGCGACGACGGCCGGCCGCGTTGGTTCATCCTCACCGGGCTGATCCACGACCTGGGCAAAATCCTGTGCCTGTTCGGCGAACCGCAATGGGCGGTTGTCGGCGACACCTTTCCCGTCGGCTGCGCCTGGTCCGACGCGATCGTGTTTCAGGAGTTTCTGGCTGAGAACGCCGATGCCGGCGTGCCCGACTATCAAACGCGCTGCGGCATTTACGCCGCCGGCTGCGGGCTCGACAACGTGCTCATGACGTGGGGGCACGATGAGTATCTCTACCACGTGGTGCGCGATTATCTGCCGCGCGAGGCGTTGTACATGATCCGCTATCATTCGTTTTATCCGGGTCATCGCGAGGGCGCCTACGCCCACCTGATGAACGACGCCGACCGCCAGTATTTTCCCTGGGTGAAGGCGTTCAGTCCTTACGATCTTTATACGAAGAGCGCCGAGCGGCCGGACGTGGCGGCGCTGCGGCCCTACTATGAAGATCTGGTGGCGGAGTTTTTCCCGCCGACGCTGGTTTGGTAGCCGCCAGTAGCCCGCTTGCTCCGCAAGCAGAAGGGCGCGGCCGACCATGACGATTGACGAAGGGAAGATCCTCGTCCGGTCCAGGCCGTTCCGCTTGCGGAGCAAGCGGGCTACGTAGCTCCGCAAGCGGAACGCTGTTCCCTTCCGTGTGCGCCACCGTACAATGCTTCGATGGCCGCGTTGCTTGAGTTGGAGCGGGTGTGGGCGGGCTACGGACAGGCCGAGGTGCTCAAGAACGTGTCGCTCGAAGTCGGCGAAGGCGAGATGGTGGCGATGATCGGCGCAAACGGAGCGGGCAAAACGACGATGCTCTTGTGCATCTCCGGCTGTTTGCCGGCCGACCGCGGTGAAATCCGTTTCCGCGGCCGGTCGACGCGGGGCTTGCCGCCCCACGAAGTCGTGCGCCTGGGTCTGAGCCACGCGCCGGAAGGGCGGCGCATCTTTTCGCGGCTGACCGTGGCCGAGAACTTGCAGTTGGGAGCCTACACCCGCCGCGACCGCGCGGCGATCGAGCGCGATGTGAAGTCGGTCTACGAGCTGTTTCCGATTCTGGCCGAACGCCGGCAGCAGGCGGGTGGCACGCTGTCGGGCGGCGAGCAACAGATGCTGGCCTTGGCGCGGGCCTGGATGTCGCGGCCGCGGCTGCTGCTGCTCGACGAGCCGTCGTTGGGCCTGGCACCGCTGGTCGTGGCCAAAGTGTTCGAGGCGCTGGCCAGTTGGCACCGGACGGGCATGTCCATGTTGCTGGTCGAGCAGAACGCCCGCCAGGCGCTGGCCCTGGCCGAGCGGGCCTACGTTTTGGAGCAGGGAACGGTCACGCTGGCCGGACCGGCGGCCCAATTGGCGTCGGATCCGCGCGTGCAGCAAGCTTACCTGGGAGCGTGAATGGCCGGCGAGCTTGATCTGCCGTTGTCGGTCTCCGAATTGGAGCGGGCGATCGCCGAGATCGAACCGGCCGCGCTCTTGGCCCCTCCGCGCATCTTGCGGCGCGTGATCAAGCAAGACCGCCAGATCGGCGGCATCGGACTCAAAGTGCCGCATCGCAAACTGTACCTGATCGAGGCCGAGCGGTTGCTGGAAATCGTCGATCGCGACGAGCTTGGGCTGCCGTCGCACGCGCCGCTCAGCGGCCGCGTCATCCTGCTGGCCCGCCCCGACGCCGAGTATCTTTCCACGCTGACCACGGGCGAAGCGTTGGTGAAGTATTGGCGGCTGCTGTTTCATGCCCGCGTACACCAGCAGCTCGACCGCAAGCGCGCCGACGGCCAGCTCGATGCGCCGGCCGTGCGCAATCGCATCTCGCGGATCGGCGTGGCGGAGTTCGAGGAGATCCGGGTTGTGCTGCGGCAAGAGGATCTGTTGCTGCCGCCAGTCGACGATGTGAGCACCTACATCGAGTTCGCGGCGGTGTTTCTGGAGCTGCGTTACTTCGCGGCGTCGCTGGTGCGGCGGTATTTTCCGGGCTTGCACGACCTGGACCGGGTCAGCGAAGTGCTCGAAATCGACGTCGATGCGGCCGATCTCTGGTCGCGAACGCGGCCCGCCGGCGCGCCGGCACCGGTGCAGATTGCCGACGAGATCGACCACGAGTTCGCCGAGGAAACGGAAGAGGCCGAGTTGGCCATCGTGGAAGCCAGGCCGTCGGACGGGATCTATCGCCGCCTGAACCGGCGGGCCGATCGCGCCGCTGCTCTGGGCAACGCGGTGCGGGCGGCCATCTTGCGTACGCGGGCCGCCCGCCATGTGCGGCCCAGCCTGGCCAACCGGGCCCGCGCCGCCGCCCGCGAAGACCTGCAACGGCTGACCGATCGCATCCGCGTGGCACTGCAACTGAGCGATAAAGAGACGTGGCGCTGGTCGCAGTCGATGACGGCCCTGTTGGGCCGGTCGGTCCACGGCTTTTGGACGCGCGAGGGGCGCACGCTCTACGACCTGCAAAAAGTGTGCGTCGACTTCGAGCGCGAAGTCTACACGGTCAACCTGGTGGAATGGACGATGGCGCGGGGCAAGGCGCCGCTCAAACGGCACTTGCCCGGCCAGCGCGAGGTGCTGATGTCGAAGCACCTCCGCGTGGCGCTGCGGCGCGCGGCCAAAGCGCGCGTCGACGACGCCGAGCGGCGGCGGTTGACGCAGTTGCTGCGGTCGGCGGTGGAGCATGCCGAGCGGCGGCTGCGCGAGCGCTTCCGGCCGGCGATCGCGTCGTCGCTGGAAGAAGTCGGGCTGCGGCCGGCGAATGTGCCCGAACGCGTGGCCAGCAAGAAGCTGATCGAAGAATTGCTCGACCAGGTCGTGGAGCGCGACTTTTTGACCATGAGCGATCTGCGCGACGGCATCTCGCGCAACAATCTGAAGTTGCCCGACCTGGAAAGCGGCCGGCAGTTTTTTTCGGGCGACCAATTGCTCGAGGCCGACCGCCGCCTGGCCGCGGCGCTGGACGGCGTTTATCACCGCGGCGAGGTCTATTTGCGGCTGCCGCAACGGCTCAGCTCGCTGGCCTTCGGCACGGCCCTGGGCCGCGTGCTGGTGCGCTACTTGGCGATTCCCTACGGAGGCGCGTATCTGCTGCTGGAAGGCATCAAACACCTGGTCCTGCTGATTGCCGGCGGTTTCCGGGCCTCCGCCGACCATGCCTCCGAGGTCGCGGCGGAGGTTGCCGACAAAGTGGAACTGGTGCCCAAGGGCGTCATGTCGCTGGCGGTGATGACGGTGGGCTCGGTCTTGCTCGGCCTGATCTACGTCGAGGCCTTCCGCCGAGGTTGCCGACAGGCGTGGCGACTTGTCTACCGCTGCGCGCGATGGCTGGCGGTCGATCTGCCGAATTGGTTGCTCGCCGTGCCGCTGATCCGCAGCATTCTGCAAAGCCCGGTCTATCGCTTCGCGGGCCGTTATCTGATTAAGCCGCTGGTTTTCACGCTGCTCATTCTGGCAGCGTTCCGCTCGCTGTCGCGCGACGGCGACGCCGCGGTGAAAAACGGCGCGTTGATCTTCTTCGTGGTCAACCTGCTGCTCAATTCGCGCGTGGGACGCAACGCCGAGGAGCTGATCACCGATTGGTTGGTTCACAACTGGGACCGTTTTCGCCTGCGCGTGCTGGGCGCGCTGGTGCAGATGGTGATGGACTTCTTCGGTCGCGTGCTCGACACCATCGACCGTTTTCTGTATTCGGTCGACGAGTGGCTGCGGTTTCGCAGCGGGCAGCGGCGGGCGGCCGTCGTCACCAAGTCGGTCCTGGGCGTGATGTGGTTCTTCGTGACTTACGTGGTGCGGTTCTGCATTACGCTGTTGATCGAGCCGCAGATCAATCCGGTCAAGCACTTTCCGGTGGTTACCGTCTCGCACAAGATTCTGCTGTCGCTGGCGCCGGTCTTTTCGTCGCCGGTGATCGGCGCCCTGGAACGGTTCGTAAATCCCGGCGCGGCCAAAACGATTTTTGGGACCGCCATCTTTGCTTTGCCCGGAGTCGTCGGCTTCCTGGTTTGGGAGCTGAAGGAGAACTGGCGGCTCTACAAGGCCAACCGGTCGAAGGAGCTGCAACCGTCGGCGGTCGGCCATCACGGCGAGACGCTGGTCCGTCTGCTCCGCCCCGGCTTTCACTCCGGCACCGTTCCCAAGCTTTACGCTCGGCTGCGCCGCGCCGACCGCAAAGCGCTTTGGACGGGCAACTGGAAGAAGTCTCGCAAGTATCGCGAGGCGCTCGGCTCGGTCGAGCGCACCGTGCGCAGATTCATCGACCGCGAATTTGTCGAGCTGTTGGCCGAGAGCCGCCGCTTTCAGCCGCTGCGCGCGAAGCTGGGTCAGATCGAGCTGTCGGTGAACAGCGTCCGCATCGAGCTCGAGTGCCCGGAAATTGCCGACGATTCGTTGCGTCTCGCGCTGAGCGAACAGGCTGGTTGGCTGACGGCGCGGATCATCGAGCCTGGCTGGACGGCGCGGCTTTCCGACGCTCCCCGGCAGGCGCTGGCCGACGCGCTGACCGGACTTTACAAGATCTGCGGCGTGGAACTGGTCTACGAGCAGGTGGCCGCCAATCTCGATCCGCAGCAGTCGTTCGAAGTCACCGAGCGCGGCTTGACCGTCTGGAGCGGCACGGGCAGGCCTTTGCAATCATTCGACTTGCGCGAGGAACGTTCGTTGCGCGAGGGCCCGTCGGCGTTGCCCGTGATTCGGCCCGGCCCGTTCGATCGCGAGGCGCTGGTCTTTGCGAGTTGGCCGGTGCCCTGGGATTTGTGGTCCGAGGTCTGGGACCGCGACCAGGTCGGCGGGCGCTACACGCCGCGGTTGGTGGTGGGCGCCCATCTTTTGCCCGAATCGCTGGAGCGAGCGGTGTCGTAGGCCCCGCCTAGCCGCAAAACAGGTTGACAAAAGGATTTGAGTGTTGGTAGCATGGGGCGTGTTGAGGCTTGTCGTCGTTCAAGGCCGCCGGACGTTCTGTTCGCATTTTACCCGGTGCTTTGAGCTCCGTTCGGAACAGGTAGCCGCGCCGCTTCGCACGGCGCTACAAACGTGCTCGCCCCACGGCGGGTGCGGCAGGATTGATTCGCATGTCCAGTTTTCTCAAACCGACATCACGCAGGGCCGGTGTAGCAGGAGTTTGGAGTGCCGCGGCGCTGCTGCTCTCGGTGCTGGCCGCCGGGCCTGTGGCGGGGCAGGAGGCCGACGGTGAGTTCGAGGGCGAAACGGAATACGTCGCCAAAGACGGCACTCGCCGCGAGATCAAGGAGCCGAGCAGCAAGGACCGCCGCAAGGTCATCGACCTCTTCAATCAAGGCAAGTCGAGCAACAAAGACGAAGAACAAGCCTTCGAAGATCTGGCGCACTATTACGTGTACGCGCTGACCTGGAAGAAAAACATTTCGACCCTGGCAGACAGGCGCAAGGACCTGAAGAACAAGTGGCTGGTGCCGTCAGGCCAGCGAAACCGCACGGTCACCGACCTGCACAAGCGACTCAACGAGCTGACGCTGACAACCTGCCGCCAGGTGGCCGAAGATCCGAAGTACCCGCGGGCCATCCGCTATGGTTGCGTGTTGATGATCGCCGAGCTCGACGCGCAGGAAATACAGCCCGGCGTTTCGGCGCCCGTCCCCCTGCCCGAAGCGACCACCGCGCTGATGGAAATCGTCGCCGATGCCAAGCAGCACCTGGCGATGCGCATTTGCGCGATCATCGGGCTGAAGCGACACACGCAGTTCGGCATCGCCGCGCCGTTGCAGCCGCAGATTGCCGACGTGATGCTGGGCATCATTGAAAAGCCGGTCGGCGAAGGAAAAGACCGGATCGGCCAGACTTGGCTGCGGCTTGTGGCGGCCGACTTGCTGCAGGCGATGATCGCCAAAGAGATTGCCGTCGACCAGCCGAAAGCAGCCGCGTCGCTCATCGCCCTCATCGGCGACGATACGCTCCCCAACTGGGCGCGGGCGAAGTTCGCCGGCGATTTGGGCCACCTGGACGGTAAGAGCGTGCAGGGAGCCGCCGTGCCGTCCGCCGTCCGCGCGCTGGCCGGGCTGATGCTGGCCGTTTCACAGGCCAGCCCCTTTTTGCCCGACGAAAGCGCCGAAGAAGAGGATGCCGAGCAGGAGAAAGACGAAGGCGACAAGAAAAAGGACGACAAGAAAAAGGACGACAAGAAAAAGGACGACAAGAAAAAAGACGGCGAAAAAGACGAGGAGAAGAAAAAGGAGAAGGAGGAGGTCAGTCCCGCGGTGCAAAAGGCCAGCAGCGAAGAAATGCTCTGGCAACTGTCGCAAATCCGCATGGCGCTGTTCGGCAAAGAGGCCGCCACATCGAGGGAGACAGGTCCGGATTCCTTCAGCGGCCTCGACGTAACCGCCGACGATGCCACGAAAGCAACCATCGTCAAGATCGTGAAGCACATCGACGACATCGTCAAGTCGCTGGCCAATCCCAAGACGCTGGGCGATCCCAAGGCCCTGCAAAAACTGGGCGACGTGTTGGCGACCGCCAACCAGGATCTGGAGGCGGTGTTGAGTAGCCCTGTGGCGGAAGAAGCCCAGGCCGCGAAGGCGCCTCCGCCCGGTACGGCACGGCCGCGACCGCAAGGAAACGCTCCGGCCGGCGAGAGCAAGGTCAGCGAGTAAGTTCACGAAACGGCAAAAGGATTTGCCCCGGTGCCTGTCGCTCTTGCAAACCGAAAGCCGTTTCTCGCGTGCCTGGTGCTCATGCTGGTCGGCTGCACGGGTTTGCGTCTGAAGCCCGTCACTTCGAGTACACGCTCCACCGCGGCACGCAAGTCCGATCAGGGCAGATCCGCCAAGAATCGCGACGCTGCCGAGGCAACCGCAGCCAACGACAACATCGACATCCTGCCTCCGCCCTTGCGAAAGGACGGCTGGAGCGCGGCGCTGGCGCCGGAACCACCGACGGACCGCTCGCAAGGCCGCCGTTGGCGGCATCGCGATCTGGAAACGCTCCACGCGCTTCCCCTCAATGAACGGCCGGACTTTGCGGCCGAGCTGGCCAGTGGCGATAAAACCGTCGCCACCAACGCCGCCATCTGCCTGACGCGCCTAGGCGATAGCCGCGGCCGCACGCAACTCATCGGGGCCGTCGGCAATAAGGACTTGCGATTGCCGTTTCGTTGCGCGGCCGCCGAAGCGCTGGCCGAAACGGCCAAGCCGTCGCCGCTGGAGGCGCTGCGAGAACTCACCACGCGCTACGGCGAATTCTCGACGCCTTCGTACCTTGCCGAGCTGCACGCCGAGTTGCTTTATGGACTGGCGGAACATGTCGATGCCGGGGCGGATGAGCGCTTTGTGTCGGCGGTCAAAAGTCCCGTCGCGGCCGCTCGCCTGGCCGCCATACGAGGTTGGTTGCGTCCGGGCACCGCGGCGCTGCCCGAAGCGGCCGCGGATCTGCGGACCGATCCCGACCATCGCGTGCGCGCGGCGACCCTGGGTGCGATGGCCGCCCGACATCACCCCTTTGCGCTGGATGCCGCCCGCGGCGGCCTGACCGATTATCGCTTGGAAGTCCGCCTGGCAGCCGTGGCGGCGCTGGGACAGATCGGCGGAAAAGAGGCGCAGCAGGCGTTGGAGGGGCTGGAGCGCGAGTCCGAAGTGATTCGCGCGGCCGCCGTGGGCGCCCTGGCGAAGCTCGGCGCGCGCGACCGCGTTTGGGCCGCGGCCGAAAGCCCGTCGTGGCACGTGCGGCAGTCGGTGGCGGCGGCCCTGGTCCATTGGCCCGACGCGGGCGGCGCCCTGCTGGCCCGACGCCTGCTGGCCGATGCCAGCATCGAGGTCGAAAAAGAGGTGCTTGCCACCTTGGCCAAGTGGCCGCTCGAGGTGGCCGGACCGGTGCTGCTGGAGGCGATGGGGGGCAACGCTTACATGGCCCGCAAGTCGGCGGCGGCCCAGCTTGCCGAACGTTGGCCGCCGGCCCGCGAGTTTACGGCGGATGCTCCCGGCGAACGGCGCACCGCGGCGCTCTCTCAGTTGCGACAACAGTGGAGCGGTCAGTTCGGCATCGCCTCGCTGGAGTCGATGGTCCCACGGGGAACCGAGCACTCGGCAGTCGAGGTGCCCTTGGTGCCCGAGCGAATCGAGCGAGCTCGGCAGATCGTCCAACGGCTGCAACAGGCGTCGCCGACGGGCGCAGCGGCAAGCGAGGCTTTGGGCGAGTTAGCGGGCTTTGGTCCCGACCTGCCGCGGGTGCTGGGACAAATCGTCGATGAGGGGCGGGTGGTTTTGCCCGATGCGGTCTATCGCCAGGTGCTGCCCAAATTTGGCGGCCAATACGAAGTGATCGACCGCCTGCTTTCGACCGACGTTCAACAGCGCCGCCGTGCAGCCGGGAGCCTGGCGGCGGCGGCCGAACAAGGTCCGCTGAACAGCGTGATCGTGGCCCGCTTGGCCGAGCTCGGCACCGCGGAGCCCGACTCACTGGTCTGGACCGGAATGCTACGCGCCGTGGCCAAGGACGGACGCGAACCGGCGGTGCGGCTGGCCTACGCCGGCCTGGGCCACCGTGCGGCCGAGGTGCGGCGAGAGGCGATCGAGTACTTGGCGGCCCACTCGTCGCCGGCACACGCTCCGCTGATCTTGCCGGCGCTGAAAGACAAAAATCAGGCCGTGGTGTCGGCGGCGGTCAAAGCTTTGGGGCATCCGGGCATGTTGGTCGACGCCGGCCCCTTGGAGCGGCTGCTGGTCACGAACGACCGTGCCTTGAGGCTGGCCCTGGCCGAAAGCCTGATCGCGCTGGGAGCGCCCAGCGGCCCGCAAACGTTGGAGCTGCTGGCGCACGACACCGATATCGGCACGCGGCGGAAGGCGGCCCAGCTTATGGGAAGCGTGGGCGACCGTCGCTATACGGAGACCCTGATCGGACTGCTCGACGACACTTTAGGCGTACGCACCGCGGCCCTGGCCAGCTTGCCGAAGGTGGTTGGCCGCGACGTGGCCGAGCGGCCCGACGACCCGCCCACCAGCACGCTCGACCGCGTTGAGCGCTGGAAGCGATGGTGGCAGTCTTCGTCCAGTTGAGAGAGCAAGCGCGCGCCGGCTTACGGCCCAATCGAATGCTCGATTGCGGACACCGCCGCGTTGGCGCGAAAGTCGATGATCCGCTTGCCCCACTCGATCGTTTTCGGAGCCGGGGCCAGCTCGACGCCGTTGATCGAGAACTTGCCGGTCGCTCCTCGCTCCTTCATCCGCACCAGGTTTGGGTCGACGGTCATGAGCAGGGCCGTGACGGCGAAGTCGTCGTGCAAGCCTTCGTCCACCTGGTGGATTCCTTCTTTCTCCAGCCATTCGGTCACGGCGCGGTAGTCGTAATACTCGGCGATGTAATGCACGCGCGGCCCCGCCTCCGCCCAGCGGCGGTTAAGCCGCTCGGCCACGCGTTTCATGCCCGTCTGATTGCCGCCGCTGTCGCCCAACAACACGATATTCTTGAACCCGTGTGCCCGCAGGCTGGCACAGATGTCGGTCAACAGCGCCTCGAACGTCGCCTCGCTGACGCTGATCGTCCCAGGGTAGCGCATGTGTTCGGTCGGCGGGTCGATATCGCCTTCGGGCACGAACGGTACGATCGGAGCGACGAGGGCGTTTCCGAGGCGGCGGGCAATGGCCTGCGTGGTGGCCCTTAAGATGTAGTTGTGCTTGCCCGTCGCCACGTAAGGCCCGTTCTGCTCGACTCCCCCCGTGGCAACGATGGCGGTGGTTTTGCCGCCCGCAATGGCGTCACGAACTTCCATCCAGGTCATTTCTTCCATGAAGACCGTATCGATTGCCTCGATGGGGCGCGGCGTGTCGAGCACCGGCTCTTCCGCCCCAATCGGACGTGCGGGCCAGCCAACGCAAAAAAAGATCATGGCCAAAGCAAATGGGCGTTTCATAAAGGATACTCGGCCTCGGCGGTTGGATGTGGGGATATGGAAGTATGGTAAGCTGGGGCGAGACGTATCACAACGAGTTGCCGGAAAGCCGGAAAACTGCCAGCGGCCGAAAAAAGGCGATGGGCGGGGAATAAATCCGGCCGTCGTTGCCTCTTCTTAGAAGAGAACATCTAGTTTCTGATGGCTGAGACAGGACGGACCTGGCGACGCGTCGGACATCAAGCAATGGAAAAGGTATTGGAATGAAAAGACTTGCGCTACTGAGCATGTTGTTCGGTTTTGGACTTTTTGTGGCCGGTTGCACCGAAAACAAGCCCAAGCCCGTCCCGGCAACCCCCCCTCCCGCGACGCCCACCGCGCCGGAAACCCCGGCTGAAGAGAAGCCCGCCGAGGAGATGCCCGAGGATGAAAAGCCCGCTGACGAAAAGCCGGCCGACGAAGCCCCCGCCGATGAGAAGCCCGCTGGCGAAAAGCCGGCCGACGAAGCCGCGGCGGACGAGAAGCCGGCCGAATAGGCCAGCCGGCGGCCGGGTGTTTTCGCGCGTTTCACTCGCGCTCGACACCTGCCTGCGATGAAACCCCAAGCGAGGGATGCCTGCGGTCAAGCGGCATCCCTCGCTTCGTTTTGACCGCGTCGGCAAATTCGCCCAGCATAGACACCTCGACGCGCGAGTTCTGCGCCGCCCAGTTCGCGTCGCCCGGCTGCTCTTGCGGCTCATACGGACCCGCCTGGCTGAAGCGCATGCGGTGCGATTCGACACCTTCTTGCTCCAGAAACTTGAACACGGCCAGGCAACGAGCGTACGAGAGCTGCCAGGCATCGGCATACGGGCTATTGGGTGGCAGTGGGCGCCCGGTCGCGTGCCCGCGAATCTCGATCTTGTTCGGTTTGCCCAGCAGGGCAGGCGCCATGGCCCTCAAGCAGAGCTGGGCTTGCTCATCGAGCTGGGCTGATTCTTCAGCGAACAGGACCGCCGCTCCCACGCGCGTGCTGCCCGGATCGGCCGTCCCTTGGAGGGGCGCGCCGCCTTTCAGCGCCGATCCCAAGGCGGCCTTGGCGTCCACCTTTGCCGCGCCGCGTCCGTAACCGCGCGGGCCTTTGGGCGGCGCTTTCAGATTCGACAAGCCGCCGCTTTCGGGCGCGGCCACGGCCAACGGCGGACCGCTGGGCGCGCCCGCCGTGCCGAACGGATCACGAAAGTATTTGGCCACGGCCTCTTTGACGGGCTTGTTCTGAGCGACGATCCACATCACCAAAAAAAAAGCCATCATCGCGGTCACAAAGTCCGCGTACGCCACTTTCCATGCTCCACCGCCATGGCCGGCCATATTGTCGCTCCTTTAAGCGGCTTCCGCCGCGCGAAACATCTCGTCCAACTCTTGTCGCATGGGCCGCATTTCACTGGAAACGCCGCGCCGCGCCTGCTCGATGGCCACCTTGGGCGGCAGATCGCGCACCGAGCCGAGCACGGCCGCGGCGATCGTGCGGAAAAACGCCAGCTCCGCCGCCCCCTGAAACTCCATGCGGCCGGCCAATGGCCCAAAGAAGCCATACGACGCCAGGATGCCCAAAAAGGTGCCGACCAGCGCCGCGCCGACCTTGTGGCCGATCTCTTCCACCGGCCCGTCGATCGCCCCCATCGTGATCACGATGCCCAACACGGCCGCCACGATGCCAAAGCCCGGCAAAGCGTCGGCGGTTTTCGACAGCACGCTGATCGGTGCGTGGTGCTCTTCTTCCAGCACCTTCAGTTCGATTTCGAGCAGCGCTTCGAGCTGCTCGGCATTGGCCGTGCCTTCGATCACCGGCGACAACGCGCCGCAGATGAAATCGACCACGTGATGATTGTGCGCGATGCGCGGGTATTTGTTGAAAATCGGGCTTTGATGCGGATCGGAAATGTGCGATTCCAGACCCAGCAGGCCGTCGCGCCGCGCGACCGACAGCAGCTCGTAGAGCACGCCGAACAGCTCACGATAAGCTTCTTTGCTGAACGCGGCGCCTTTCAGCGATTGCAACAGGCCGCGCACCAGGTCGCCCAGGACTTTCTTGGGAGACATCATAATCAGCGCGCCGAGGGAGGCGCCGCCGATCGTCAGTATTTCCGCCGGATGGATCAGCGCGCCGATGTGTCCCCCGGACAAGGTAAAGCCGGCCAGCACGCAGCCCAACACCACCATGCTACCGACAATGACAATCATGCTCTGCCTGCCTGCTGCCTGGTTCCCGAATCGCTGACCGCGGACGGCGTGTCAAAGCTCCGCCTCTTGTATCTAGCACGCGGATGCTCGCGTGGAGGTTAAACCGCCAACCCGTAAGGGCAAGTGCGAGCCAGACCATCAAGTGCGCAATACGGTGGATCGACGCGCAATGGCAGGCGTCGTTCGGGGCGCGGTCTGGGCGGGCGCGAAGAACCGCGAGGCGAAGAGCAAAGCGATGCCAACAACCACGGCCGCACTCGACCAGCTTTTCGGCTCGACGACCGTTTGATATTGGACCACGGGGGCGGCGGCGATGGCCGGCCTCGACCACGACTCGCGATAGACGAGCCAGGGCGACCACGGCACGCCGATGGAAAGCGTGGTCACGTCCTGAAAGACTTGTTCGCTGGTCGAGAAGCTCGGCAAAACGCCCGCGGCCAAAAAAATCCAGGCAAAGCCCTTGATCAGTCCGTCGGTTCTTCGTTGTCGCATAATCCACGCAGCGCGAACTTGTTTGGCCCGCTTAACTATAGGCCGGGGTTCAGGGTTCAGGGTTCAGGTCCTGAACCCTGAAATCCGCTTCCGCCGCCAAATTCGTCGTCTTTGGCATCCCCGATGCAATCGGAGAGTAATGCAGGGTAATTTGAGACGGAGGTTCAGCGATGATCATGGTTCATCTTGGCTTCGCAATGACGGTGGCGATCGTCTTCACCGCCATCCTGGTGGCGATCGAGCGCGGCGGCGCCTACGAACGCGCCAACTGGGGCACGGCTTTACTCCTGTTTCTGGTGCTGTTTCTCACGACCTGGGCCGGCGGAATCTGGCTCAGTCCGGTCGGGCCGCATCTCTTCGGCGCGGCATGGCTGCCGTTTCTGTTCATGGGATTCGTGGCGGCGCTGCTGATCGCCGCCATGTCGCCGGGCAGGCGCCCGCGCAGCCAAACCGAGGTCCAAGAGCGCGCCGAAGCCCAAGAAGTGGTGGGCACGACGGTCACCGCGTTTTTCTGGATTTTTGCCGTGTGTCTAATCGCCGCCATTACGCTGCACTACGCTTATTGGGACGAACAACGCTTGGCCGGCGAGCGACGCGGCTCTGCGAATACCGCCCATCGCGACGTGCTCCCGCCGGCCCAGCGCCGCTGAGCCAACTTCACCTGGTCGTCGTTCGGACGTAAGGGCGGTGCCTGAAGTTTCCTCGGCTCTTGACTGGCGGCACCAAGAACCGTAACATCATGGGTCATAATACAAACGACCAGCAAAACTGGCAGCCTTTCGAGCGGCCGTTATCGCCCACGCCCGGCTGCCGTCATGCAAAATGGGCGGGATGAGCGCAACCCTAGCGCAATCGTTGCAAAAATGACCTTTGCTGTTCGCGGGATTGAGATAAGATAGACTACTAGGCTCCTTCCCCCGGTTCTGCCGCACCGGTGGTGTGGGACGGCCGTAGCGGTTCCGGCCGCGATGTGCCGCCCCGCGTTGGGTTAGCGCCCGACGGATTCGCTGGCAGTGCAGGCATGTTTGGCACGTAGAATGCCCGCACCGCAGGCGGACGGACGTGGCACTGCGTGCTTGGCAATTTCCAAATACCCGGAAAGGTCGTGCGGAGAGGTTCGCACGCCCCGCACCGGGAAAACTGTTTACTGAGACCCTCGGACATGGATCTGGCAACCCTACGGAATATCGGAATCTCCGCTCACATCGACTCGGGCAAGACCACCCTGAGCGAGCGCATCTTGTACTACGCGGGACGAATCCACCGCATGCAAGAGGTCAAGGGCGAAGGCGGCGCCACCATGGACTACATGGACCTGGAGCGCGAGCGCGGCATCACCATTACCAGCGCCGCCACCACGGTCCACTGGAACGACCACCAGATCAACCTGATCGACACGCCGGGCCACGTCGATTTCACCGTCGAAGTGGAACGCAGCCTGCGCGTGCTCGACGGCGCGGTGCTGGTGCTCTGCGCCGTGGGCGGCGTGCAGTCGCAGTCGATGACCGTCGACCGCCAGATGAAGCGCTATCACGTGCCCCGCCTGGCGTTCATCAACAAGATGGACCGCACCGGCGCCGACTTCCGCCGCGTGGTCAAGCAGCTCCGCGAAAAGCTCGATTGCGACGCCGTGCTGATGCAACTCCCCATCGGCAAAGAAGACAACTTCCAGGGCGTGATCGACCTGATCGCCATGCAGGCCGTCTACTTCGACGGCAATACCGGCGAAAAGGTCCGCCGCGAAGCGATTCCCGCCGAGATGCGGGCCGAGGCCGAAGCCGAGCGGCACCATACGCTCGAAGCGCTGGCCATGTACAGCGACGAGCTGATGGAGCTGTTGTTGGCCGAAGAGGAAGTGCCGCAGCAAATGCTCCACGATCTCGTGCGTCAGGCCCTGCAGACGCAAGACCTGACCCCGGTGTTCATGGGCACGGCCTATCGCAACAAGGGCGTGCAAACGCTGCTCGACGCCGTGGTGCGTTACCTGCCCAGCCCGCTCGACCGCAATATCGTGGCCAAGCAGCACGCCGACGCCACGCAGCAGTTTCCGCTGGCCCCCGATCCGTCGAAGCCGTTCGTGGGCATGGCGTTCAAAATCGTCGAAGATCCCTACGGGCAGCTTACCTTCATGCGCGTCTATCAGGGCTCGATCGCCAAGGGCGAGACGTATTACAACCAGCGCACGGGCCAGAAGCAGCGCTTCAGCCGCATCGTGCGGATGCACGCCGACAAGCGCGAGGAAGTTGATACGGCGGAAGCGGGCGACATCGTGGCCATCATGGGCGTCGATTGCGCCAGCGGCGACACCTACGCTTCGCAGCACAAGTATTGCACGTTGGAAAGCATGTTCGTGCCCGAACCCGTCATCAAAATGGCCATCAGCCCGGCCAACCGCGACGGCGCCGACCGCCTGAGCAAGGCCCTGCAGCGGTTCATGAAAGAAGATCCCACGTTCCGCGTGGCCAGCGACGAAGAGACGGGCGAGACCGTGATCGCCGGCATGGGCGAACTGCACCTCGATATTTACGTCGAGCGCATCCGTCGCGAATACAAGGTCGAGGTTGAAGTCGGCGCGCCGAAGGTCAGCTACCGCGAGGCCCCCACCAAACTGGCCGAATACAACTTCAAGCACCGGAAGCAGACGGGCGGATCGGGGCAATACGCCCACATCGTCGGCAAGATGATGCCGCTCACCGAGGAGGACGAGGAAGAAAACTTCATTTTCGAAGACGAGGTGGTCGGCGGCCGCATTCCCAAGGAATACATTCCGTCGGTCCAGAAGGGTTTTCGCGATTCGCTGCACAAGGGGCCGCTGGCCGGCTACCCGATCGTAGGCGTGAAGACCGTGCTCGAAGACGGCTCGTATCACGAGGTCGATAGCTCCGACATGGCCTTCCAGACTTGTGCCCGGAATTGTTTCCGCGAGACGTTTATGAAGACCAAGCCGGTGCTGTTGGAGCCGGTGATGAAGATCGAGGTGGAGGTGCCGTCGAACTTTCAGGGTTCGGTGGCGGGCGAGTTGACCAGCCGCCGCGGCATGATCGTGGCGACCGAGATGCAGGGCTCGACGGCCACCATCGAGGCCGAAGTGCCGCTGGCCGAAACGTTCGGTTATTCCACCGACCTGCGCAGCATGACGCAAGGCCAGGGCACCTTCACGATGGAGTTTTCCAAGTATCGGCGCGTGCCCGCCGCGATTCAGGAGAACATCATCGCCGACAAGAAGAAGCAACTTGTGGGGGCGAAGTAGATGCCACAGGTTCCGCCAGCACCTCCCGACAAGCGACTTCGATCGTCGAGCCGCTGGCGAAGACGATCGTGAACATCAAGGGCGGAACCTCAATCCCGACGCTTTGAAGGCGGGCGCACTCTCGCTCCAACTCAGGCGAGACGCCGCTTCGATAGGCATCAATGGTTTCCGCCCCCGTCTGGTAGCCCCACCCAATGAATCGACACGCGACGGCGTCCAAAAGTGTGATGCCGATCGTCTTTCCCCTCCAGGGCTCGTAATCGCACTCGTCATCCACCTCCGCAACCAAATGCATCCGGCGGACCAAGGGACCGCGGCAGTCCCATTCCCAAGAACGACATCGTGCGTCGTGCAGATAATCAAGCAGCGACGGTTCGGTTTGGACAGCCATAGCGATTACTCTCCTGGCAATGGGGTGACCGGATCGAGATGGCCCTTTTGACCACTACTCTAGGGACCTGACGATAAACTTCTTGATCTCAATGACCTCGTCGCCGCCGTAGATGGAAACGGGCGCGGAATTCAGCGTGCGGGGCGTCCGCGAAGTAGAAGCATCGGTGTAGGCCGACACTCCGTCGGCGAAGACCGTCCGCGCCAGGGGAGTGATCACGAAACGCAGCGTGTGCCAGCGGTTCGGCTCGATCGCATAGTTCCAGCTCCAAGTCCAACGGTGTGACGAGAGCCGCACCATGTTGCCGGTCGTTCGCGCCACCAGCGTGACGTCGATCGGGCCGTCGTACTCGACCACCGTCTCCAGTCCTCCGCTCTGGTTATCGATCCGCACCACGTCGCCCGTCGGTTGCTCCGTCTGGAAGCCCTGCCGCTTGAACAATTCCCAGTTCTGAGAACCCTCGTCGATGGCCAACAGCGCCTTCAGCCGCTCGCCGGCGCGGACGCGGTTGACGTCGACCAGCGAGCGATAGGCCGCGCTGTACCAATGAGCGGCGCGCAACCGCAGGTAGTGCTTGCCGGGCCAGGGCTCGTCTTCGGCGCGCGACCACCAGGCGTCGGCCGCCGCGAGTTGTCGTGTGGCGTCGGCAGGTTGAATGGTCACCGGGAATCGATTGCCGAACCCTGGCCGGCTGCCCGGCGAGGAGCGGGCGCCCAGCGCCAACTCGTCGGCAGCCAGTTTCTTCCAGTTGGCGTCGCCCGATTTGGCCAGCTTCGGCAAGGCGGCCTGCCAGTCGCCCGCCGCGCACAACTCGTAATGGCCGACGGTCTGGTTGGCCTGCGGATCGTCGGGCGATGTTTTAAGCGTTTCGCGGGCCGCGGCGACGGCCTCGATCTCGCCGGCCAGTTTGGCGGCGTCGTTCACGCGGCTGGTGATCGCCTTTTGCACCGTTTTGTCTTTGGTCCGCTTGGCGAAGCTTTGCGCCTGCGTCGCGGCCTTCTTCACCGTTGCCGCGTCGCGCGCGGCCAGGGCCGAGACCATCAAGCGGCAGGCCGCGTCGGCCAGCACCCAGTTCTGCTCCGGCGACTTCGCTCCCTTGCCGACGTCGACCAGCGACTGCTGGCGCAGGGCCAGGCCATCGATGGCGAACGTCTTCGCGAGTTGATCGATCGTCTGCCAGGCCAAGTCGAGATCGCCCGCCGTTTTGGCCAGGTCGATGGCCTGGCTCAACAGAACGTAGGCCCTGGCGCCGGTCTCGTCGTCGACGACGGCCTTTTGCGCCAGTTCCTGGGCGAGGCCGCGCTTCTGATCGGGCGATTTCGCCGCGCTGAGCCTGCTGGCGAACTTCTTCCGCATTTCCTCCTTGGCCTTTTTCAGCGCCTCGTCGTCGGGCACGGGCCGGCGCGACTTGTTGCCGGCCGTCAGATCGGCGAGATTCGGCGGCCGGCTGCTGGCGCCCTTCGACGGGAGAGGGACGAGCTCGATGTTCGTCAGTCGAAACACCGAAGAATTTGGCAGCAGGACAAGCCGGCTTGGATCGGGCAGCTTGGCAATATCGTGGACCGACAGCGAAGCTGGGTCGCCGGTCCAGGTGATGAGCGGTTTTCCGTCCAATTCCACGGTCACCGATCTCTCGCGGATAGTGTAGACCAGGTTGCAGGCACGCCCTTCGTCCAAGAAATGTCCAGGGCGTGTCGTGACGTTGTTATTGCAGTGCCGCCCGTCAACCTCACCGAGACCGGAAATCGTGCCATCGAAGGCATCGATAAATGCCACTACCAACGATCCGCCAACGACCAATCTGACGCCAAACGCGCCCGTTCCACGCAACCTTTCTGCTCGCATCGACAAACGGTATTGCGTCGCCGGCGGCGACGGCAGCACCAAAACCGGATAAGCGTCGTCCGGTGTCAGAATCGCACCATCGGTGCCGAGTTGCCACTTGCCTCGGAATGCGTCGCGCGTGAAATCGATTTGCTTCAGTACATCCGCGCCGCCGTCAGCCACCATCGCAGGCGAAACCGATGACGGCTCGGCAGTCAACGGCACCACCTCGATCTTGCTGATGCGGCAAACGGTCTTAAACTCGCAGAGCGCCAGCCGGGTCGGATCGGGCAGTTTATAGCCATCGATCATCGACAACCTGCGTGGATCGCCTTTCCAGTCGATGATCGTGCGGCCATCCAGCGCCACGCGGATGCTGTTGGGCCGCACTGTGTAAACCAGCCTGACCGGCTTGCCGTCTACCATGAGCCGGCCTTGTCGCGATGTTTCATTTTCATTGCACCCTTTTCCGTCGAGTGCTGAGAATCCGGTGAAATGGCCGTTGAAGCCGTCGATCTCCGCGACGGTTTGGCGGCCATCCGCGACTAACGCCACTCCCAGCCCCCATCCGCCTCGGACTCGTTCGCCTACAATGGTTAATTCGTAGTCCGGCGCGGGCGGGGGCGGCAACAACAATCGCGAGAACGGGGTATCGGGCGAAATCAGTACGCCGTCGGCAACCTGCCAGTCGCCCGCGACGGCGTCTCGTTTGACGTCGATCTGCTTGAGCAGGTCGACCGGCTCGCCCGCCAACAGGGCCGGCGATGCCGTTTCCGCCTCCGACGAAAGCGGCGTCAGCTCGATCTTCGTCAGGCGATAGCGAGAATTGAAACTCCCCACGTAGATGCGGTCGTTATACGGTGCGTGTTCGGTCGGCTTCAGGCGGTTGACGTCACCGGTCCAGCCGACAAGCGGCTGGCCGTCGCACACCGCGCGCACGTGGTTCTTGCGGACGGTAACGGTGATCGACTTCGCCTGGCCGTCGGCGAACACGGCGCCTTCGTGCTTCGTTTCGTTGCTGTCGATGTTCTTGCCGTCGATCTGTCGCAGGCCCGACAGTTTGCCGCCTTGCGCGTCGATCAACAACGAAACTTGCGCGCCGGCGACGGGCAGCGTAAAGCTCAGGCTCTCGTTGCCCGACTCGCGCCGCGCCACCACATTCAGCTCATAGTCGCCAGGCACGACCGCAGGCAACTGCATCTGTCCTTTGTCGGAATCCGCCGAAACGAGCGACTGGCCGTCGTACTGCCAGTTGCCGTACAAGAGGTCGCGGTCGCGGTCGATCTGCTTGAGGAGGTCGACGGTCTTTCCCGGCTCGAGTTGGGTCAGCATCGGCGACTTCTCGGGGGTCAGCGGCACCAACACCAGCTTGCGGACGCGAAAGGGCGTATCGTAGGCTTCAAGGCCAATCCGCCGCGTGCTCCGCAGAGCCCAGATGTCGGCGATCGAAAACGTCTGCGGATCGCCCGACCAGCGGATGATTTCGGCCCCGTCGCGAAAGACGCGGATGCTTCGCCGGCGCACGACGTACAGCAAGGTATTTGGCCGGCCCTGTTCGAGCATTCGTGTCCGCCGCCAGGGATAGGCGGGATTATCATTTGCAACACGGCCGTTGATCATGTGCAAGCCCGAGCCGATGCCCGAAAAGCCGTCGAGCACGCTCATCACCTGCCGGCCGTCGACCGGCAGCAAGACGCTGATGTCTTTGATTTCCGGATCGCCTTCGGCCACGACCGTGAGAGCGTACTCCTCGTGCGGATCGAACGGGATCTCGATGCGCGCGTTCTGAGTGGCGGGGCCGCTTAAAATGCCGTCGGCCAACGTCCAATTGCCCTCGACCACGTCACGATTGACGTCGATCAATTTCAAAAGGTCGACCGGAGGTCCGGCCGCCTCGGGCAAGCGGGAGTCGATCGCGAGCCGGTCGGCCTTCCAGGCATACGTGTAGTGCTCGCCGGTGCCGTTGCGGTAGCGGACCCAGAGCAGCTTGAACGTGCCGGAGTTGAGGCCATGTTTGGCAAGCTCGTCGGCGGTCGTGCCCACAAATTGGTTGGCTGGCACCGACAAGCGGCCGTCGTGCAGGTGGTCGCGAAGTTGGGCCAGAACGTCGACATAGCTTGCGCCGGCGCCGTAGCGAGCTTCGAGCAGTTCCAGCCCGTCGGGCGAATCGGTCGGGGGCGCAAGCGGGTTGCCGTCGAGGTAGGCGAAAAAGACGTCGGGATACTCGACCGTGTATCGCCGGCCCCGCGCGCGGTACTGAATCCGCAGCTTTTTGCCGGTTCCTGGGGCGGGATCTTCAGGCGAGCCGAACAGGTTCGCCCAGACCATCATCATCAGCCGGTGATCCTTGACGCGATTGCGTACCGCGTCGGTGACGTTGACCCATTTGTCGCCCACGCCCCAAGTGGCCTCGATGATCTCGAAATCGGGCGTGGAGGGCGCCGAGGGTAACGCGACCGAGGGAGCCGCGACGGTCGTGCCGGTCGACGACTTGGCGGGCGGCGGGGGCAGCGAATCGACCGGAGCGGCCGGATCGACCGAAGCGACCGGCGATGTCGCAGTCGGCGCGCTCGGCCGGGATTCCTTCGACGGGTTTGTGACCACGGAGGTCGCCGGCGTTTGTTTGGCCGGCGTCACGTAGTAACCGCCAATCGCCATCATCACGACCGCAGCGGCAGCCGCGACGAGCACCGCCGGCTGTTGCCAAAGCGGCGCTTTGCGCGAGACCCGCTTGTGAATGTTAATGCCTGACGACGGACCGGCGCCGGGCACGATGACGGGCGTCGGCTGCACCAGCGGCATCGCCTCAACCTGGGGCATCGGCCTGGCCCGCTGTAAAGGAACGGCTTGCGGTACCGGACGAGGCCCGGGATGCGGTTCGATGGACGGGCGAGGCTGGCCACCCTCACCCCGGCTGCCGCCCGGAGAGATGGCGGAATCGGCCGCCTGGGTTTTTTCGCGCAACGGGCGGTCGTATTCAGCCCGCTTCTGTGGATTGAGCAGGCAGAGCTTGGCGGCGCTCAGCTCGTTGAGGATGCGCTGCGAGACGGCGGAGTTTTGCCCGGTCTGAAATGTGCGCACGTGCGCCATCCGCTGGTCGGCGGCGCTCTCGATCACGTCGGGATCGCTTTCGAACAGCTCGATGCCCAGCAGCCGATAGTGGTTCGGCGGCTGGTCCTTGAGCGGAATTCCAAGCCACTTGTGATACGGATTGAAGTCGGCCATGACACCCCCGGTTGACGTGACACCCGGCAAGACACCGGCAGTCGATTTTCGCCGATTTTGCCGGATGGCTCAAGGGTTGCGCCAGGGGGTAGCGTCGTAATAGTAAGTTGGTCACGAGGTGTAGGGTGGGACCAGCGAGCTTGCGAGCGCCGGCCCACCA